>Ga0115011_10000002_pt1 | contig 461227 bp, 414 predicted proteins | sample TroAtlMetagenome_2_FD_88705 | JGI IMG/M metagenome (GOLD analysis project Ga0115011, IMG submission 88705) | Marine eukaryotic phytoplankton communities from Atlantic Ocean - Tropical Atlantic ANT8 Metagenome | ecosystem: Environmental > Aquatic > Marine > Oceanic | place: Tropical Atlantic... | reverse complement strand
CGTTGCAGTCGGCATCTCCGGCGCCATCCAGCATTTGGCCGGTATGAAAGACTCCAAGGTGATCGTTGCGATCAACAAGGACGAAGAAGCGCCGATCTTCCAGGTAGCGGATTACGGTCTGGTGGCAGACCTGTTTGAAGCTGTGCCTGAGCTGGAAAGCAAGCTCTAAGCCGCAGGCCAAGAGCAGCCGCCAGCTTCAAGCGGCAGCTACAAGAAAACCCCGGTCTCGAGAGAGCCGGGGTTTTTGGTTTTAGGTCTCGCGGCAAGCTGCAAGCCTTAAGCTGCAAGTAACACCCAGACCAGCACGCGCCTGGAGTTTGCTTTTGCTTTTGCTTTTGCTTGTCGCTTATGGCTTACGGCTTACGGCTCGAGTCGGCGGCAGCCAGCGCGAATGATTCAAGATGGTAGCCACTTTCATCAACCAATAAGTACCACCCAGCCTGATCCCAGTCACCCAGTACTATGCGCTCGGCCGGTTCGCCGTCAATCATCAAGGGGTGGCGGGCGGGGCGGTGGGTGTGGCCGTGAATCAGCGTGCGTACGCCTTGATTACGCATTACTTCGGCCACTTCACCCAGGTTAACGTCGGTAATGTCTGCCGCCTTCATGCGGGTTCGGCTTTGGCTTTCATCGCGCAATTTGCGGCCAATTTTCCGCCGCGTGCGCAGTGGCAGGTTGCGCAAGACAAAACGGCTGGTGGGGTTGCGCAGCCATTTGCGCATGCGTATGTAATCGAGGTCGTCGATGCAGAGGCTGTCACCGTGCATCAACAGCACCGGCTCTCCGTTCAAGTTCACGATGCTGGGATCGCGCAGTAGCGTACAGCCGGCCTTACGGCAAAAACGGCGCCCCAGCAGGAAATCGCGATTGCCATGCATGAGAAAAACTTTCACGCCACGGCTGCCCAGTTCGGCCAGGGCGGCAGCGGCCTGTTCACCCAGCGTATCCATGGCGTCATCGCCGAGCCAGACCTCAAAAAAGTCGCCGAGTATATACAGCTCGTCGACCTTGCTGGCCTGGTCCTTCAGGCATTGCAAAAACGCCCGGGTGATATCCGGGCGTTTTGCTTCTAGATGCAGGTCGGAGATAAACAGATAGCGCATCTGCGAGGCGGTACTCAGTCGACCAGTTCGGCGCGTTCGATGATCACGTCGTCTGCAGGTACGTCCTGGTGGCCGGCACGCGAGGTGGTGCTTACAGCCTTGATTTTCTCGACTACGTCCATGCCATCGCTGACCTTACCGAATACCGCGTAACCCCAGCCCTGGGTGGTCTTTGCGCTGTGGTTGAGGAAGTCGTTATCTGACACGTTGATAAAGAACTGGGCGCTGGCAGAGTGCGGCTCCATGGTGCGTGCCATGGCGACGGTGCCTACCGCGTTGCCTACGCCGTTGTCGGCTTCGTTCTTGATCGGCGCGCGAGTATCTTTTTGCTTCATGCCGGGTTCAAAACCGCCGCCCTGGATCATGAAGTTGCTGATGACACGGTGGAAGATGGTGCCGTCGTAGTGGCCGTCTTTAACGTACTGCTTGAAGTTTTCGACTGTCTCGGGGGCTTTGTCGGCGAAGAGTTCTAGGGTGATAACGCCGTAGTTTGTATGCAGTTTGACCATCGGGCAGTCCTCGGGCAAAAAAATCTGGTGGGGTAGCGTCGCGCAAGTGCGTTGTCGCATTCAGGCGCTTGACAGTTTCGGGTATGATACGGGTTTTGGCCAACTCGGCCTAGCCAAAATCCGTGATGCCGCAGGCGTCACCCGTAGCGAGTTTTGCTGACCTTATGAACAAACCCGAAGCCACGCCGCCCAGTCACTTTCTGCGCCAGATCGTTCAGTCGGATCTAAGCAGCGGCAAGCACGATAGCATCGTCACCCGTTTCCCTCCTGAGCCCAACGGCTATCTGCATATTGGCCACGCCAAATCAATCTGTCTCAATTTCGGTTTGGCCAAGGAGTTTGCTGGTGCCTGTCATCTGCGTTTTGATGACACCAATCCCGCCAAGGAAGAGCAGGAATACATCGATGCGATCAAGCAGGATGTTGAGTGGTTGGGTTTTGAGTGGGCCGGCAATGTGCGTTATGCCTCCGACTATTTTGATCAGTTGCACGCCTGGGCGATTGAGCTGATCAAAGCTGGTAAGGCTTATGTCTGTGAGTTGTCGCCAGAGCAAGCGCGCGAATACCGGGGCTCGCTCACTGAGCCCGGCAAGAACAGCCCGTTCCGCGATCGCAGCGTTGAAGAGAATCTGGACCAATTCGCCCGCATGACCGCCGGCGAGTTTGCCGACGGCGCCAAGGTATTGCGCGCCAAGATCGACATGGCCGCGCCCAACATGAATCTGCGCGACCCCATTCTGTACCGCATCCGTCATGCCCATCATCACCAGACGGGTAACAAGTGGTGCGTGTATCCCAGCTATGACTTCACTCATGGGCAGTCCGATGCGATCGAAGGCGTTACGCATTCGATTTGCACGCTGGAGTTCGAAGATCACCGGCCGCTGTACGAATGGTGCTTGAACAATCTGCCGGTGCCAGCGACGCCACGGCAGTACGAATTTGCCCGTCTGAACCTGAATTACACGGTAACCAGCAAGCGCAAGCTGAAGCAGTTGGTCGACGAAAAACACGTGGATGGCTGGGACGATCCACGTATGTCCACTATCAGTGCCTTCCGTCGCCGTGGCTATACGCCGGCGTCCATTCGGGAGTTCTGCGAGCGCATTGGGGTAACCCGCTCCGACGGCGTGGTGGACATGGGTGTGCTGGAATTCTGTATCCGCGACGACCTGGATGCACACGCGCCGCGAGCCATGTGCGTGCTCAAGCCGCTGAAGGTGACCATTACCAATTATCCCGAGGGCCAGACCGAGCTGCTGAGCCTGCCGCGTCATCCCAAGGAAGATATCGGCGTGCGCGAACTGCCTTTCGAGCGCGAAATTTACATCGACCAGGACGACTACATGGTCGATCCGCCCAAGGGCTACAAGCGCCTGGTGCCAGGTGGCGAAGTGCGTCTGCGCGGCAGCTATGTGATCCGCGCTGACGAGGCAGTGACCGACGCAGACGGCAACATCGTCGAGCTGCTGTGCTCGTATGATCCCGACACCCTGGGCAAGAATCCGGAAGGTCGCAAGGTCAAGGGCGTGATTCACTGGGTGCCGGCAGCTGCCAGCATCGAGTGCGAGGTACGCTTGTACGACCGCTTGTTCAAGACGCCAAACCCGGACAAGGGCGAAGAGGGCGCAGGCTTTCTGGATAACATCAATCCCGAGTCGCTGATCGTGCTCACCGGTTGCCGTGCCGAGCCCTCATTGGCATTCGCCAGCGTGGATGATCGCTTCCAGTTCGAGCGCGAAGGCTACTTCTGCCTGGACTCGAAAGACGCCACCGCAGAGCGTCCGGTATTCAACCGTACTGTCACCTTGCGCGACTCCTGGGGTAACTGATGGCGCTGACGATCTACAACACGCTGAGCAAGACCAAGGAAGCCTTCAAGCCGCTGATCGGCAACCAGGTGCGTATGTATGTCTGCGGCATGACCGTGTACGACTATTGCCACATTGGTCATGCGCGGGTGATGGTCGCCTTCGATGTGGTAGCGCGCTGGTTCCGCCACAGTGGCTATGAGCTGACCTACATCCGCAACATCACCGACATCGACGACAAGATCATCCGCCGTGCGAATGAAAACGGTGAGACCTTTCAGCAGTTGACCGGCCGCATGATCGCTGCCATGCATGAAGACGAGGCACGTCTCAATGTGCAGCGCCCGGATCAGGAACCCAAGGCCAGCGAGCACGTGCCGGGCATGCATAGCATGATCCAGACACTGATCGACAAGGGCTTCGCCTACGCACCGGGCAACGGTGACGTGTATTACCGCGTCAGCCGCTTTGCCGATTACGGCAAGCTGTCACGCAAGAAAACCGAAGACCTGCGCAGCGGCGCGCGGGTTGAGGTAGATGAAGCCAAGGAAGATCCGCTGGACTTCGTGCTCTGGAAGGGTGTCAAGCCGGGTGAGCCGAGCTGGACCTCGCCCTGGGGCGAAGGGCGTCCGGGCTGGCATATTGAATGCTCGGTGATGTCCACCTGCTGCCTGGGTAACACCTTTGACATTCACGGCGGCGGGCCCGACCTGGTGTTCCCACACCACGAGAACGAGATCGCGCAAAGCGAAGCGGCTACTGGGGAGCTGTATGCCGCCAGCTGGATGCATGCCGGTGCCGTACGCGTAGACGGCGAGAAGATGTCCAAGTCGCTGGGCAACTTCTTCACTATTCGTGAGGTGCTGGAGAAGTACCACCCAGAAGTTGTGCGCTACCTGCTGGTTTCCAGTCACTATCGCAGTGCAATCAACTACTCCGAGGACAACCTGAAAGAAGCCAAGGGTGCCCTCGAGCGGTTTTATCATGCACTCAAGGGCTTGCCGAAAGCCGCGCCTGCTGGCGGTGATGAGTATGCCGAACGTTTCGCAGCGGCTATGAACGACGACTTCAATACGCCTGAAGCCTGTGCAGTGCTGTTCGAGATGGTGCGCGAGGTTAACCGGCTGAAAGAAACTGATCTGCAATCGGCAGCGGCGCTGGCTGCGCGCCTGCAGCAGCTTTCCGAGGTGCTTGGCGTCTTGCAGTTGGAGCCCGAAGCCTTTCTGCAGGCCGGCGCCGCCGACAAGGTTGACGCCGCTACGGTCGATGCGTTGATTCAGGCGCGCCTGCAGGCCAGGGCGGACAAGAATTGGGCGGAATCCGACCGCATTCGCGATGAGTTGACGGCGATGGGTGTGGTGCTGGAAGACGGTAAGGGTGGTACTACCTGGCGTCTGGCGCAATAGTGATGCCGCATAGCATGACGGACCTTACCGGGCGGGTTGCCCTGGTCACGGGTGCGGGCAGCCCCGATGGTATCGGCTTTGCAACGGCCAAGATGTTCTATGCGGCCGGTGCAGAGGTGGTGCTGACATCCACCACCAACCGTATCTTTCAGCGGCAAAATGAGCTGGACCCGGAGCGAGCGCACAGTATGGCGTTAGTGGCGGACCTGACCCACCCGGAGCAGGCCGCCGAATTGATCGATCAGATCATGGCACGCTTTGGTCAGGTGGACATTCTGGTCAATAACGCTGGCATGACGCAGTCCGGCGTTGAAGAGCCGATTGGTGAGTTGTTTCACCAGATGCCGTTTCAGCACTGGCAGCGCGAGATCGATCTGAACCTCAACACCTGTGTGCACGTGAGCCAGTTGGTATTGCGGCATATGCTGCAGGCGGGGTTTGGCCGCGTCATCAATATTGCGTCGGTCACCGGCCCGCTGGTGACCTTTCCGGGTACTGCGGGTTACAGCGCCGCCAAGTCAGCGATGGTCGGGCTGACCCGCTCCATCGCCCACGAGGTGGCGGGGCAGGGGATCACGGTCAACGCCATTGCGCCGGGCTGGATTGAAACGCCCTCAAGCATGCCGGCCGAACTGGAAGCAGGACGCCGCACGCCGGTGGGTCGGCCAGGGCGACCCGAGGAGGTCGCGCGGGTCGCGTTGTTTCTTGCCAGTGAGGGCTGCAGCTACATGACCGGTCAGATGCTGGTCGTTGATGGCGGCAATGCGCTGCAGGAAATGAAAGGCTGATACAGCTGTATAAAGGTGCTGCTGAAGGCCAACCCGCGCTGCGCGCGGGTTGGCCTTTTGTTAGTACCAGATGTCCGAGCTGATCTTTTCCTTCAGTTCGGGGTAGTCGGCTGCTTTGAAGGTCGGCTCCTCACCCGCCTTACGCTGGGCCATATAGTCCTTGGTCAGCTTCACCACAGTGCCCGACAGCATCAAAATGGCGATCAGGTTGATGGTTGCCATCAGCCCCATGGACGCATCGGCCGCATTAAAGACGGTTCCGACCGCCTGATAGGCGCCCCAGATCACCATGGCCAGTGCGGCGCAGCGCAAGATGAGCATGCCCGCCTTATTGCCCACGCCGAGAAAGACCATGGCGTTTTCCGCGTAAGAGTAATTCGCCACGATGGAGGTGAAGGCAAAAAACAGGATGGCAACGGCAATGAAGTATTTACCGGCTACCCCGATGTGCGCCTCCATGGCCAGCTGCGTCAGCTGGGTGCCGGTCACACCGTTACCGGGTTCGAGCACACCGGAAAGCAGAATCATCACGGCGGTGGCGGTACAGATCACCAGGGTGTCGATGAAAACCCCCATTGCCTGCACAAAGCCTTGGGACGAGGGGTGGTGCGGCGCGGGCGTGGCTGTGGCAGCCACGTTGGGCGCCGAGCCCATGCCTGCTTCGTTGGAAAACAGCCCGCGCTTGATGCCGTTGAGCATGGCGGCGGTCACCGAGCCGGCAACCCCGCCGGCGGCCTCCTCAAGGCCGAAGGCGCTCTTGAATATCAGCGCGAGTACACCAGGAACCTCGCTGATATTCATGGCCAGCACGTATAACGCCATCAACACATAGGCTGCGGCCATGAAGGGAACGATGATTTCGGCAAAGCGAGCAATGGAACGCAACCCACCGAAGATCACCATCCCCGCCAGTACTGCGATGACTATCCCAACCGCTAGCTTGGAGAAGCCAAAGGCCCCCTCCATGGCGTCAGCGATCGAATTGGCCTGCACGGCATTGAACACCAGCCCGAAGGAAATGATCAGGCACACCGAAAAGATGCTGCCTGCCCAGGGCGCTTTCAGACCCTTGGAAATGTAAAACGCCGGACCGCCGCGGTACTGCCCCTCACCATCGCGCACCTTATACAGTTGCGCCAGGCTGCTTTCAGAGTATGCGGTTGCCATGCCCACGAGGGCGACCATCCACATCCAGAAGATGGCCCCGGCGCCGCCCAGATACAGCGCCACAGCCACCCCGGCGAGATTGCCGGTGCCAACCCGTGACGCCAGGCTGGTGCAAAGGGCCTGAAAGGGTGAAATACCGGCCTTGTCGCTTTTGCGTGAGCCCAGAATAGAGCGAACCATCTCGCCAAAGTGCAGAAATTGAAGAAAGCCCAGCCTGACGGTGAAGAAGATACCTACGGCCAGTAGTCCGTAGATGAGTACATAGCCCCAGAAAATCGTATTTAAATAGCCGATTACCGCATCCATGGAGGACCCCCGTGCGTGAGTGGCAAATGCCGAAATGTTTAGTAACAGCAGATGTTAGATGTTTGCAGAGAATGTGCCAGTTGTAAGACGAATGAAACAGGCTTGTGTTTCGTTCTGGCTGGGCAGAGGATAGGACACTTGATGACTCTCGTTGCATCCTAAGAATAATGACAGCAGACCAGTACGAGGTGACCCATGACAGCACTGCAGCCGGCGGATCTGGCTATCAAGCCGCGGCGTATCGACTTTGCCTTGCCTGAATCATTGCCCAGGCATTGGCACGGCGGTGATCCGTTCAAGACCCACTTTTTCAACTCGATGTCGATTCTATTCCCAGACGGAGAGCGCTTCTTTATAGATTCCGTGCGCCATTTTCGGCCGCAGATAGACGACGCCGAGCAACTCGCGCTTATCAAGGGGTTTATTGGGCAGGAAGGGCATCACAGTCGTGAGCACATCGAATACAACCAGCGCCTGAGCGATCTGGGCTATGACGTGGACAAACTGATGCAGCCGGTCAAGCGGCGCATTCGCTATGTGCAGAAGCACTTTTCGCCTGAGCGTCAGCTGGCCGGCACCGTGGCGATGGAGCATTTCACTGCAATCATGGCTGACTCGGTACTGCGCGAGCGGCGCTGGTTCGATGGCGCCATAGAGCCGATGCAGCGAATCTGGCGCTGGCATGCGCTCGAAGAGACAGAGCACAAGGCCGTGGCCTTTGACGTCTACATGCAGGTGTGCGGCGACCGCAAGCTGTTGCGTGCGGCGATGCGCCAGTCCACCTTCTTCTTTCTCAAGGACGTCACCCTGGGCATGTGGCACATGCTGCGGCATGACGGCGAATTGACCAATTTGCGCATGTGGCGCAAGGGTCTGGCCTGGTTATGGGGCCGCGGCGGGTTTCTATCCAGCCTCTGGGGCGTCTACCGCGACTTTTACCGCGAAGACTTTCACCCCTGGCAGCACGATAACCAGCAGCTGATGCGCGAGTACCAGCGCGAGTTTGCGGTCGATGGCGTCATTTCGCCCGCCTGATTCATTTGGTATATCTGTCGCTTATGTGCAACCTTTTGTCGCGTTTGGTCGAGTGGCTGCGCTATCATATGCGCCTTTTCGCCGATGAGGAGTCATTATGTCCATTCCTTTGTACATTCCCAGAGAGACTAGGGAGCACGAAAAACGTGTCGCTCTGGTTCCCTCTGTTGCAGCCAAGCTGCAGAAACTGGGGCTTGATATCAGTCTCGAATCCGGTGCCGGCAATGCCGCGCGGATTCCCGACACTGCCTATACCGACGCGGGTGTAACCCTGGGAACAGGTGAGGGCGCCAAGCTCATCTTCCGGGTTCAGCCGCCAAGCGTGGAAGATGTTGCACAGATGGCCGAAGGGTCAATTCTGTTCAGCTTCATTTACGCACAGCGGGAGCCTGCTGTGGTCAAGGCGCTGCAAGAGCGCAAGATCACCTGTTTCGCCATGGAGCTGGTGCCGCGTATCACTCGCGCCCAGGCAATGGATGCATTGTCTTCGCAAGCGGCGTTGGCCGGCTACTACGCTGCATTGCTGGCAGCGACCAATCTCAACCGCATTCTGCCGATGATGACGACTGCCGTTGGCTCGTTGCGCCCGGCGAAAGTACTGGTCATGGGGGCTGGTGTTGCCGGTCTGCAGGCACTGGCAACCGCCAAACGCCTGGGTGCCATGATTGAAGGTTATGACGTGCGTCCTGAGGTTAAGGAGCAGGTTCAGTCGGTAGGTGGCAAGTTTGTCGATACCGGTGTGAACGCGGTAGGTGAGGGCGGCTACGCCCGTGAGCTGACCGACGAAGAGAAGCAGCAAGTTGAGGCGGTTCTGACTCGCCACATCCAGCAGGCTGACGCGGTCATCACTACTGCATCCATTCCTGGCAAGCCGAGTCCGAAGATCATCACCGAGTCCCAGATCATGGGCATGAAGAGCGGTGCCATCATCATCGATCTGGCCGCCGAGGGCGGCGGCAACACGCCGCTGACCAAGCCCGGTGAGACAGTTGAAGCCGGTCCGGCAACCATCGTTGCACCTTTGAACATCACCAGTAACCTGGCCGAGCACGCGTCCGAGCTGTACTCGCGCAACCTGCTCGCACTGGTTTCGCTGATGGTTGAAGAAGGCGAGTTGAAGCTCGACTGGGAAGACGAAGTGCTGGCCAAGAGCGTACTGACCCACGAGGGTGAAATTCGCAACGAGGCGGCACGTGCTGCCGTCGCAGAGCAGGCATAAGGAGCCCATTATGGATATGTCAGTCACCATCACAGGCTTCGTAGCCCTGTATATTTTCTTGCTGGCGGCTTTCGCTGGTTACGAAATCATCGGCCGCGTTCCGGCCATTCTGCACACGCCGTTGATGTCCGGCTCCAACTTCATCCACGGTATCGTCGTGGTTGGCGCCATGTGGGCACTGCTGAACGCGGGTTCCACTCTTGAGCAGGTCATTGGCTTCGTTGGCGTACTGCTGGGTGCGGGTAACGCCGCCGGTGGTTACGTGGTTACCGAACGCATGCTGGAAATGTTCAAACCGACCAACAAAGCGCCTGGCGCAGACAAGGAGTAAGTAGACCATGTTCAGTGCTTTTCTGATTGACGCGGCCTACTTTGTCGCAGCCTTCCTGTTCCTCTATGGCCTCAAGCGCATGGCCAGCCCGGTTACCGCCCGCTCCGGTATTGTTGTTGCCGGTGGTGGTATGGTCCTGGCTGTAGCCGCGGCCTTCCTTTATGGCTTTGATGTGGCGCCGCGCGCCGAGCCTTACCTGGGCACCAACCTGCTGTTGCTGGTTATTGCTCTGGGTCTGGGTGTTACCTGGGCCTGGTTCAGTGGCAAGCGCGTTGCCATGACCGATATGCCGCAGATGGTTGCCCTCTACAACGGCATGGGCGGTGGCGCAGCGGCTGCCATTGCAGCGACCGAGTTGTTTTCCGGCAACGCCCTGGCGCATGGGCCGGTAGTGACACTGCTGGCGATTCTGGGCGGTCTGATTGGTGCGGTTGCGCTGTCTGGCTCGCTGATTGCCTGGGCCAAGCTGGATGGCCGCATGAACAAGTCCTGGCGCTTGCCCAAGCAGCAGTACGTCAACCTCGGCCTGTTCTGCGCCGCGTTGGCACTGGGTGCTGCGGTCGTGGTCATGGGTCTGATGGATGTGGTGCAGGTGCCGGTCTTTGTGGTCGCGCTGTTCTTCATCATCGCGCTGGTGCTGGGTGTCATGCTGACAACGCCGATCGGCGGTGCCGACATGCCGGTGGTTATCTCGCTGTACAACGCCTTTACCGGTCTGGCTGTTGCCTTTGAAGGTTTTGTGCTGCAGAACCCGGCGATGATCATTGCCGGTACCGTGGTAGGTTCTGCCGGTACGCTGCTGACGCTGATGATGGCCAAGGCCATGAACCGCCAGGTCAGCAACATTATCTTCAGTGACTTCGGTGGCGAAGACGACGGCAGCGATGGCGAGATTCAAGGCACCATGAAGTCGGCTGACGCTTCCGACGCCGCTATCGCCATGTACTATGCCAGCAAGGTAATCATCGTTCCGGGCTACGGTCTGGCGGTTGCCCAGGCGCAGCACAAACTGTACGAGTTCGTGAAGTTGCTGCAAAAGCAGGGCGTTGAGGTGAACTTCGCGATTCATCCGGTTGCCGGGCGTATGCCGGGCCACATGAACGTACTGCTGGCCGAAGCGGGTGTTCCTTACGACATCATCTACGATCTGGAAGATATCAACGAGGACTTTGCCCAGGCAGACGTGGCTATCGTACTGGGTGCCAACGACGTGGTTAACCCCGCGGCACGTACCCGTAAATCCAGCCCGATCTACGGCATGCCGATTCTGAACGTAGATATGGCGCGCCAGGCTTACGTGGTCAAGCGTGGTCAGGGCAAGGGGTATTCCGGCGTGGAGAACGAGCTGTTCTTCCTGGATAACACCTCTATGGTCTACGGCGATGCGCAGAAGGTCATGGTACAGATGATCGAAGCGGTCAAGTCGCTGGGTTAAACCCAGCGGCTAGCTTCAAGCCGCAAGCTGCAAGCAAATAAAAACCCCGGCCTGAGCCGGGGTTTTTATTGTGTACCTCAGGGTTTACTTGCAGCGTGAAGCTTCGCGCTTGCAGCTGCTTTCAACCTTACTTGGCGTGATAGCCAAAGATCGACTTGATCTCGAGGAAGTCCTCAAAACCGTAGTGACCCCATTCGCGGCCGTTACCGGATTCCTTGTAGCCACCAAATGGCGCCTTGTTGTCCAGCGGGGCACCGTTGAGGTGGACCATGCCGGTGCGGATGCGACGAGCGACCTTACGCGCACGCTCGAGGTCGCTGGATGACACGTAACCGGAGAGACCATAGTTGGTGTCGTTGGCGATGCGCACGGCGTCGTCTTCGTCTTCGTAACCAATGATCGACAGTACCGGCCCGAAGATCTCTTCACGGGCGATGGTCATCTCATTGGTAACGTGGCTGAACACGGTGGGCTTGACGTAGTACCCCTTGTCGATCCCATCTGGGCGGCCAGGACCGCCGCCAACGACCTTGGCACCTTCTTCGATACCGGCGGTGATCAGATCCTGGATCTTGTTCCACTGTGCCTTGGAAACAACCGGGCCGATGACAGTGTCTTCTGCGTTCGGGTCGCCGGCCTTGACCTTGGCAACGGCGGCTTGAGCGATGGCGGCAACCTCATCCATGCGGCTGTTGGGTACCAGCATACGGGTGGGTGCGTTGCATGACTGACCGCTGTTGTTCATGCAGGACATCACGCCGTGGGCAACCATTTTCTCGAAGTTCACATCGTCCAGCAGGATGTTGGCTGACTTGCCACCCAGCTCGAGGGCTACGCGCTTGATGGTCTGTGCGCCGTTCTGCATGACCTGACGGCCGGCACCGGTAGACCCGGTGAAGGACATCATGTCGATATCCGGGTGGGCAGACATGGCCGCGCCGACAGTGGGGCCGTCGCCATTGACCAGGTTGAACACGCCCGCGGGTACGCCAGCTTCATCCAGGATTTCTGCCAGCAGCAGGGCGGACAGCGGCGCGACTTCGGACGGCTTGAGTACCATAGTGCAGCCAGTTGCCAGTGCCGGTGCGATCTTGCAGGTAAGCTGGTTCATCGGCCAGTTCCAGGGCGTGATCAGGCCGCAAACGCCGATCGGCTCCTTGACCACCTGGGTTTTGCCAATCTGCTCTTCAAACTCGAATTCTTTCAGGGCCTCCAGCGCCGCGGCAAAATGACCGAGACCGGAAGGGGCCTGGGCAACCTTGGACAGCTTGGCCGGTGCGCCCATCTCGATTGAAATCGCCTCAGCTACCTCGCCCATGCGTTTCTGGAACACTGCCATGACGCGTTCGAGCAGCGCGATGCGCTCTTCACGGCTGGTGTTGGCGTAACTATCGAAGGCACTTTTGGCGGCGGCAACAGCCAGGTCGACGTCTTCCTTGTTGCCAAGCGCAATGGTAGCGACAGCTTCTTCGGTGGCCGGGTTGATCACGTCCAGCGTCTTGTCGCCTTTGGGTTCGACCCACTTACCATTGATGTAGAACTGCTTGTGATGGCTCATTCTGAGGTGGCTCCTTGTTATGGGTGTTCAAAACCTTCAAACCTTAGCATTGTCTCAGCCCAGGTATTAACGGTTTTGTGTTTAATCAATGTAAATGTTCCGGCGTCATCAGCCTTTCGACAGTGCTATCGACTCTTTATAATGCGCGCGGCGGGCCGTGCCGAATACTTGACTGTTTTGCTTGGATATTGCATAGTGGCACGCAGATTTCCACCGTCCGAGAGCGCCTATGCGACTGACCACAAAGGGTCGTTACGCCGTCACAGCCATGCTGGATCTGGCACTGCACGAAGATCAGGGACCCATTACGCTAGCTGATATTTCAATGCGTCAGGGTGTGTCCATTTCCTATCTGGAACAGCTGTTTGCGAAACTACGGCGCAGCAAGCTGGTTGAGAGTGTGCGGGGGCCGGGTGGTGGCTATCGGTTGTCTGGTGGCCCCGGGGCGATCAGTGTGGCGCAGATTGTCGAGGCGGTTAACGACTCCATGGATGCAACGCGCTGCCTGGGTAAAGGTGACTGCCAACACGGTGAAGTCTGTCTTACCCATCATCTGTGGTCGGACCTGAGTGCCCGGCTGCGTCAGTTTCTGAATGACATCACGTTGGCCGATCTGGTCTCGCGCGACGACATTCAGCGTGTCAAAACCCGTCAGGACAACTGTCCTGCATCGGCTCGGCAGACGGTAAACGAGCTGGAACGCATTATCTGAAGAGGCCGTAGAGCCTTCCATCGATGCATTGCCGGCTAGGCGGTGCAATGCCTGAACTATGAAAGTGGCGGCCCGATTCCATTGGGCGGCAGGATTGAGGTGATACCGTGACTGAACAAGTCGAAAGCCTGATCAAGAAGGATTACGCGGCAGGATTCCACTCTGCCATTGAGTCTGAGACGCTGCCACCAGGTCTGGACGAAGACGTTGTCCGCTTTATCTCCGCCAAGAAGGAAGAGCCCGAGTGGCTGCTGGAATGGCGTCTGAAGGCGTTTCGCGCCTGGCAGGAAATGGAAGAGCCGACCTGGGCCCACGTGCATTACCCGGAAATCGACTTCCAGGCGGTTTCCTACTATTCCGCTCCCAAGAGCATGGACAGCAAGCCGAAGAGCCTCGATGAGGTTGATCCAGAGCTGCTGGCGACCTACGAAAAGCTGGGTATTCCGCTGCACGAGCAGGAAATGCTCGCCGGTGTTGCGGTTGATGCGGTATTTGACTCGGTTTCGGTGGTCACCACTTTCCGCGAGAAGCTGTACGAGGCTGGTGTCATTTTCTGCCCGATCAGCGAAGCGGTGCACAAATACCCTGAACTGCTGAAAAAGTACCTGGGTAGCGTGGTGCCGCAGAAGGACAACTATTACGCGGCGTTGAACTCTGCCGTGTTCTCCGATGGCTCTTTTGTATACATACCCAAGGGCGTGCGTTGCCCGATGGAGCTGTCTACCTATTTCCGCATCAACGAAATGAACACCGGGCAGTTCGAGCGCACGCTGATCGTCGCCGATGAGGGCTCTTATGTGAGCTACCTCGAAGGTTGCACCGCGCCCATGCGTGACGAGAACCAGCTGCACGCTGCTGTGGTGGAACTGGTTGCCCTGGACGATGCGCAAATCAAGTATTCGACCGTGCAGAATTGGTACCCGGGTAACGCTGAAGGCAAGGGCGGCATTTACAACTTCGTGACCAAGCGCGGCATCGCCCATACCAACGCGAAGATCTCCTGGACCCAGGTCGAAACCGGCTCAGCGGTGACCTGGAAGTATCCGAGCTGTGTGCTGAAAGGTGACAACAGTGTTGGCGAGTTCTACTCGGTTGCCCTGACCAATAATTTCCAGCAGGCCGACACTGGCACCAAGATGATCCACCTGGGCAAGAACACGCGCTCAACGATCATCGCCAAGGGTATTTCCGCCGGGCGCAGCGACAGCGCCTATCGCGGTCTGGTGCGCATCAACCCCGGCGCTGAGGGCGCGCGTAACTTTACCCAGTGCGATTCGCTGTTGATCGGCGATCGCTGTGGTGCGCACACCTTCCCCTATATCGAGAGCAAGAATCCCAGTGCCGTAGTAGAGCACGAGGCGACGACGTCCAAGGTCAGCGATGATCAGCTGTTCCTGTGCCAGCAGCGCGGGCTGGACGCTGAGAAGGCCGTGTCGATGATCGTCAACGGCTTCTGCCGCGAGGTATTCAAGGAGCTGCCGATGGAGTTTGCCGTTGAAGCAGGCAAGCTGCTGGAAGTCAGCCTTGAGGGCTCGGTGGGCTAAGGTTCGCTCAGGCAGGTTCAGTTAAGTACGCTGGCGCGATATCCGCGCAGCGCTGACAGTTAAAGTAATTTATTGGGCATCAATATGTTAAATATCAGTGACTTGTACGGTAAAGTTGAAGAGAAAGACATCCTCAAGGGTCTGTCCATTGAGGTGAAGCCGGGTGAAGTGCACGCCATCATGGGGCCGAACGGCTCGGGCAAAAGCACCCTGGGCAACGTTCTCTCCGGGCGGCCGGGCTATGAAGCCACCGCCGGCAGCGTTACCTTCAAGGGACACGACCTGCTGGAAATGGATACCGAAGAGCGCGCCCGCGAAGGCTTGTTTCTGGCGTTTCAGTACCCGGTGGAGATTCCCGGCGTCAGCAACATGGAATTCCTTAAAGCGGCTGTAGATGCCAAGCGCAAGCACCACAACCAGAGCGAGTTGTCTTCGGTCGACTTTCTCAAGCTCGCTCGCGAAACCTGCAAGCGCGTCAACTTGGATGCCAGCTTCCTCAAGCGCGGCGTCAATGAAGGTTTTTCCGGCGGTGAAAAGAAGCGCAACGAGATCATGCAGATGATGTTGCTTGAGCCGGACCTGTGCATTCTGGATGAAACCGATTCCGGTCTGGATATCGATGCACTTCAGGTCGTTGCCGATGGCGTTAACGCTATGCGCGACGGCAAGCGCAGCTTCCTGGTAGTGACTCACTACCAGCGCCTGCTGGATTACATCATTCCGGATTATGTTCACGTGCTGGCCGGCGGCCGCATCGTCAAGTCTGGCGACAAGAGCCTGGCGCTCGAGTTGGAAGCCAAGGGCTACGGCTGGCTGGAAAACGAGGTTGCCTGAACCCATGACTGATTTCCAACAAAGTGCATTGCATTTGGCCGCCTGCCAACAGACGCCCGCCTGGTTGCAGCCGCTGCGTGAGCAGGGCGCGGCCAACTGGTCGGCCGCCAGCTGGCCTGGCCGCAAGACCGAACTGTGGAAATACATCTCGCTGGCACCTTTGCAGCAGCAGGGTGATCTGCGCTGGGGTGGCGAAGCAGACGACAGCGCCATTGATGCGGTAGAGCGCGTTGAAGTCGACGCGACCTGCCTGGTGTTCGTCAACGGCCGCTTCAACGCGGCGCGCTCCAGTGCGTTGCCTGCCGGGATCGTGCGTTTTGCCGATGCGGATACGGCGCAGCAGCAGCTGATCGCCCAGCACCTGGGGCAGGTGGTGGATAGCCAGCGTCACCTCTTTGCCGCCTTGAGCAACGCCTGGGTAGATGACGGCATACTGCTGCACGTGCCGCGCAATCAGACGCTCGACAAGCCGGTTTACATCCTCAATGTGGCCACGCCAGAAGCGCAGCCAGCGGTGGCCAGTCAGCGTTTGCTGGTGGTGCTGGAGGAGGGCAGTGAGGCAGAGGTGATTGAGCATTTCGCTTCCGACGCACGTGAGCAGAACGGCTTCGTCAACAGCCTGACCGAAGTCGTGGTTGGTGCTAACGCACGCTTGCAGCATTACCGCATCAACCTGGAAGAAGAGAACCTGCTGCACGTGGGCGGGGTGCACGCCGACCTGCACCGCGATGCACGCTTTCATGGCTTTACCCTGGCCCAGGGCAGCCGTCTCAAGCGCATCGACTACCAGGTCAACATGCGTGGCGAAGGCGCACACATGGATCTCAACGGCGTCTACCTGCCGCGCAACAAGCAGGTGATCGACTACCACACCAACGTTGAACATTGCGTGCCGCATTGCACCAGCAATGAAGTGTTCCGCGGCATCATCGGCGATTCGGCCAAGGCCGTGTTCAATGGCCGTATTCATATTCATCCGCAGGCGCAGAAAACCCTGGCCGAGCTCAGCAATAAAAACCTGCTGACCTCGCGCACGGCTGAAATCAACACCAAGCCTGAACTGGAAATCTATGCTGATGATGTGCGTTGCGCCCACGGCGCGACTATTGCACAGCTGGATGAGACCTCGCTGTACTACCTGCAAAGTCGCGGTATCTCCGCTGCTGATGCCACCACCATGCTGAGCTTCGGTTTCATCAACGAGCTGCTGACGCAGGTACCCGAGCAGGCCATTCAGGATTATCTGCGCCCGCGTCTGGCCTCGCTGTTTGGCCAAGGCAGCGAGCAGGTGGGGCACCTCAGCTATGAGTGAGCAGAGCCACACCCGAGCGTTTGACGCCGAGCGGGTACGCGCCGACTTTCCGATCCTGCAGCAGCAGGTGAACGGCCACCCGCTGGTGTATCTGGATAATGCCGCGACCACGCAGAAGCCACGCGCGGTGATCCAGGCCATTGTCGATTACTACGAGCAGGACAACAGCAATGTGCACCGTGGCGCGCACGCCCTGGCTGATCGCGCCACCGAAAAGTTCGAGGCAGCGCGGGTCAAGGTAGCCGATTTCATCAACGCCGCGCAGGCGCGTCAGGTGATCTGGACGCGCGGTACCACGGAAGGCGTCAACCTGGTTGCCAGCAGTTGGGGGCGTAGCACGCTGCAGGCCGGTGACCGTATCCTGGTCTCGGCAATGGAGCACCACTCCAACATAGTGCCTTGGCAGCTGATAGCGCAGGAGAAGGGCGCCACCGTAGAGCCTATTCCGGTACTGGACGATGGCTCCATCGACTTGGATGCCTTCGCCGGCCTTCTGGATGACCGCGTGCGCATGGTGGCCTGCGGTCACGTTTCCAATGCGCTGGGCACCGTCAATCCAGTACAAGAGATCGTGCGTATGGCGCACGCCGCAGGCGCCCTCGCGCTGGTCGATGGCGCGCAGGCCGTTAGCCATTGGCCTGTCGATGTGCAGGCGCTGGATTGCGATTTTTACGTTTTCTCGTCGCACAAGCTGTTCGGCCCAACCGGTCTGGGCGTGCTCTACGGTAAGGAGGCGCTGCTTGAGGCTATGCCGCCCTATCAGGGCGGCGGCGAGATGATCGAGACCGTGAGCTTCGCCGGTACGCGTTTCAATCAGTTGCCCTACAAGTTTGAGGCGGGCACGCCGGATATTGCTGGCGTGATTGGACTGGGCGCTGCGGTTGATTATCTGCAGACGCTGGACCGCGCCGGCGCTGCGGCACACGAAGCGGCGCTGTTGGCGTACGCTGAAGAGCGAGCGCGAGCCACGCCGGGTATTCGTTTGGTGGGCACCGCTCAGCAAAAGACCAGCGTGCTGAGCTTCTTGCTGGAGGGCGCGCACCCAAATGACGTCGGGCTGCTGCTCGATCAGCAAGGTGTCGCAGTCCGTACCGGCAACCACTGTGCACAGCCGATCATGGAGCAGTTTGGTATTGCCGGCACGGTGCGCGCCAGTTTCAGTTTCTACAATACTCGGGCAGACGTTGATCGTTTGTTCGAAGCGTTGGACAAGGCAAGGCAATTCCTGGTTTAGGAGTGCATGAAATGAGTGTTGAATCCTTTGACCCTAGCAGTCAGGTGGTAACCGTCAGTCCTGCAGCAGTGGCGCATTTTCGTCGCCAGCTGAGCAGTGCGCAGGGCAAGTCCGTGCGTCTGAGCGTAAAGAAAAGCGGCTGTACCGGCTTCATGTATGCCATTGATCTGGTTGAGCAAGCCAGCGCCAGCGACTTGCATTATCAGTTGGATGAGCAGGTTGAACTGCTGGTCGACAGCAATAGCCTGGAAGTACTGTCCGGCACCCAGATTGATCTGGTGCGTGAGGGCGTCAACCAGCAGATCAAGTTCATCAACCCCAACGTCAAGGACGAGTGCGGTTGTGGCGAGAGCTTCAGTGTCAACTAGCGGGGCAGCGCGCGAATGAGTATGGAAAGACGCATGGTCGTAGCGCAGGCAGATTGCCCTGCACGGCGGGTACCCGATGGCACCCCACTGACCATCCCGAAAGACACCTTTGTGACCATCACCCAGGCATTGGGCGGTAACTATACGGTGACCTACCACGGCCAGATGGTACGGGTTGACGGCACCGATGCGGCGGCACTGGGTCTTGAGCCGGAGCTGCTATCGTTTCCTGAGCCCAGCGATGACCAGATCAGCGAAGAGCAGGTCTGGGAAGCGCTGAAAACCGTTTATGACCCGGAGATACCGGTCGACCTGGTTAATCTGGGTTTGATCTATTCGCTGGACATTGATCAGGCAAGCCACAGCGTTACCATCAATATGACCCTGACCGCGCCCGGTTGCGGCATGGGGCCGGTGCTGGTCGGTGATGTGGAGTACCGCGTGCGGCTGGTACCTAATGTCGAGACCGTCAAGGTAGATTTGGTGTTTGACCCGCCGTGGCAACGCGAGATGATGAGCGAAGAAGCGCAGCTGGAAACCGGGATGTTTTTTTAACCCCGGTTTTTCACCCTGTTTTGCCGGTAAGTGAGTTGGTTGCAGCTCGCTGTTAACTGAACCCACCAAGGGCTTGCACATGAGCGAATTTGGTACCGATATCACCAGCGATCACATTGTCGACACCCTGTCGTTTTTCGATAACTGGGAAGACCGTTACAAGTACATCATCGACCTGGGTAAGGAACTACCCGAACTGGACGCGGCGCTACGCAGCGAAGAGCATCTGGTGCGCGGCTGCCAAAGCCAAGTATGGCTGGTCAGCGAGGCCCGCGATGGCAAGCTGTTCTTTGCGGCCGACAGCGATGCCTTTATCGTCAAGGGTCTGCTGGCTGTGGTGCTGGCTGCCTACAATGGCAAAACGCCGGAGCAGATCAGTGCGTTCGACGTCGAGGCCTACTTTGCTCAACTCAATCTGTTGAAACACCTGAGTGTGACCCGCGGTAACGGTCTGCGCGCCATGGTAAAACGAATCCAGGCGACGGCCACCGCCGCCTGAGCAGGGCGAAATCGCAGCGCAACAGGGCATATGTGTCACTTTGCCAGTAGCTGGTTGTTATTGCTTCGTGCAATCGTTAATGTTGTGCGCGCTTGCCTTGGCAAGGCCAAAAACGAAATAGGCGTTGCGCTTCTGAGCATACCGCCAAGCGGCAGATAGAATAGAAACTACAATAATAAGACGTTATCCAGGGTAGCCCGTGATGTCAGGTGTGTGGGGAAGGCTGAAGAGCGATTTTCAGCTATCTATAGTGACACTGGTGGGAATCTGCTCCGTGTTCGGCGTTACGCCCTACGCGGTGTACCGTTTACACCAAGGTAACTGGATCGTCGGCTTCACCGACACCTTTCTGGTGCTGGGTACCTCCTTCGCGGTTTTCTACGCCTGGCGCACCGGCAACACCGTCAGGCCCGGGCAGTTTCTCGCAATCATCTACTCACTGGGTGGCTTTCTGGTCACCATCAAACTGGGCATCAATGGCCTGTTCTGGCTTTATTGTCTGGTTTTATTCAACTTCTTTGTTGTACCCCCGCTGCAGAGCCTGATCGCCACGCTCACAACGCTGGTGGCTGTGTGTGTCTACGGCTGGATGCGACCGCAGGACATATTCGAAAGTCACTACCAGATGATGTCCTTTGTAGTCACTTACCTGTTGGCCAGCCTGTTTGCCTTTGTGTTCGCTTACCGGGCGCGCGTGCAGCGAGTTCAGTTAGCGTTACTGGCAACACTGGACCCGCTTACGGGTATCGGCAATCGGCGGACCATGGACGAGGAACTGGATATCGCCATTGCCGACAGTCAGCGCTACGGCATGAGCTTTGGATTACTGGTACTGGATCTCGACCACTTCAAGTCAGTTAACGACCGTTACGGGCACAGCGTCGGGGACCAGGTGTTGGTTGATTTTGTGCGGGTGATCAGGAGCGCATCCCGCGCCTCGGATCGGGTCTTTCGTCTGGGCGGGGAAGAGTTCGTGCTATTGGTGCCCAAGGTGGACAAGGCCGGCTTGGCCGGTGCCGCCCAGCATGTTCAGCGCAGCGTGGCGAACCAACTACGCTCACCGGGTGGGCCGGTGACGGTCTCGATAGGTGGTTGCGTACTGGCCGACCACGAAAACCGGGACGATTGGCTGAGAGACGCGGATATATGTCTTTACCAGGCCAAGGATGCAGGCCGTAACTGCACCGTGATCAAGGGGCTGGATAAGCCGCTGGCCTGATCAGTCACGATCGCGCCCGCGCGCCCTGTCATGCTCACGCTCAAGGTCTGGCAGGTTATCTTTTGCATCATCCACGTGGTCATTTACATTGTCGCGTACATCATCCCTGGCATTATCAGTGGCCTTGCCCATGTCGCAGCCACCGCTGACGCCCACGGTTGCCTGCATCGCGGCGTTACGGGTGGCGCGCTTGGCATCGCATTCAAGCACGTCGGGCTTGAGGTCGGCGTGAGCGGCCAGGGTGAAAACACAGCCTATGAATACAGTCAGTTGCTTCAACATGGCTCGGTTGCTCCCTAGAGGCTTTGTCTCTGCGTTGTAAAACACGGCGTTTTGTCTCATTCTAGTCAGCAATCCAGAATTTACCCATCAACAGTGAGTGCCGTTAGTGCGGGCAATCAGCGAGGTGACGCTCATGGAACATCAATTCAGCGATAAAGCGTTTTGGCAGAAGTTGGCGCAGCACGCACGTGCTGCCGGCCGCGAGGTTGTCGAGAAAGCACTGTGGCTTTACTACGCTGCGCGCCGCCCGGAAACGCCGGGTTGGGCGAAAGCAGTGATCCTCAGCGTACTGGCGTACTTTATTGCACCTATCGACGCCTTGCCTGACTTCACCCCCTTTGTCGGTTTTACCGACGATCTTGGCGTGTTTGCCGGCGCGTTGGCCATGGTTTCCATGTACATCGATGACGAGGTGAAGAGCCGGGCAGCGACGACCGCGGAGCGTTGGTTTGGCCGCTCTGGAGCGACTGAACCGGTTGTTTGATCAGTTGCTTTGCAACGCGCTATCAGCGCGTATGCAGAGCAGACACGAAAAGGCCGTGCCCAGTGTTTCTCCGGGCACGGCCTTTTCCGTTCAGGCGAGCTGAGCTCAGCGTTTTGCGATAATCCAGACGGCGTGCACTATGCCTGGAATATAGCCGCAGATAGTCAGCAGGATGTTCAGCCAGAAGGCGCCGCCGAAGCCTACCTGCAGGAACACCCCAAGCGGCGGCAGCAGTATGGCAATCAGTATGCGAAGAAGATCCATGGCGTTAAGTCCTTGTCTTGATAAATGAAAAAGGTTCCAAGCTTAGGACTGTCACGGCGCCTGATCGTTCACTCTAGCGGGCTGCTGTGCGCCTTAGCTGCCGATCACGCCGCCGTCTTCACGGGTAATCAATACGGTTGTTGAACGGGGGCGACTGCGGCCATCACTGGCGGGATAACTGATGCCGGGGTGCTGCACATTGATCCACATGGCGGTTTCATCCGGCGACCAGGTAATGCCGGTAATTTCGGCGCCCCAGGGCCCGACAAGAAAGCGCCGAACCTCGCGGGTCAGTGGGTCGGCACAGAGCATCTGATTGGAGCCGATTGTGCTCATGTAGGGCGCCGTTTCGTCGGCGTCGGTGAGTATCCACAGGCGTCCTGCGCGGTCAAAGGCCATGCCGTCTGGCGAAGAGAACAGGTCTCCGTTGATGTTGCCCACCCGGTTGGTGGGCATGCTTTGCTCGGCATTCTGCCGTTCACCGGCTATGACAAAGATATCCCACTCAAACTCCTCGGCGGTCGGGTTCGCGCCTGCTTCTCGCCAACGCAGGATCTGCCCGTGCACGTTCTCTGCTCGCGGGTTCGCGGCGTCGGTCGGCTGTACTCTGCCACGGTCGGTGTTGTTGGTCAGCGAGACATAGGCTTCGCGGGTCTGCGGATGCACCGCGACCCATTCCGGGCGGTCCATTGGCGTCGCGCCTGCGGCGTCGGCGGCGCCGCGTGAGTTGAGCAATACCGCTTGCTGATCAGCAAATCCGTCTTGTGTGGTCAGCCCCGGCTCACCAAAGCGCAGTGGCAGCCAACGGCCGCTGCCATCAGCGTTGAATTGAGCGGCGTAAAGCGTACCACTGTCCAGCAGGCTGGCGTTGTGTTCAGGTTCCTCCGGGCGATAAGCCCCGGCGGGTACAAACTTGTACACGTATTCACCGCGAGCATCATCGCCAGAGTAAAACGCCATCCGACCATCGTCGCCCAGCGAACACACGGCGCATTCACGGCCCAGACGCCCCATTGCCGTTCGCTTGGTGGGCGTACTGCCCGGCGCAAAGGGATCCAGCTCGACCACCCAGCCAAACCGATTGGGCTCGTTCACGTGCCCCAGATGAGGCTGATCGGCTTGCGGCGTCGCATTGAAGCGTGGCTCTGCAGACTCCCAGGCGTAGTAGCGACTGCTGCCACCCAGTCCGATGCCATAACGTTGGTGCTCTGGCCGCCGGGCGTAGTCCTGCTCGTCCCGGTTCACAAAATAGTTGTGGAAGTTCTCTTCGCAGGCCAGGTAGGTGCCCCAGGGCGTGACACCCATCGAGCAATTATTGAGGGTGCCAAGAATCTCGTCGCCGTCGGGGTTGCTGGCGGTCTTCATGCGCGGGTCACCGGCCAGCGGGCCGCTGATGCGAAAGGGAGTGAAGCCCGTGACGCGGCGGTTAAAGGGTGATTTTGCTACGCGTTGCCATTGGCCGTCAGGGTCCTTGGCAATTTCGATCACACTCAGGCCGTGCGCCGCCAACTCCTTGTGTACCTGTTCGGCAGGGCGCGTGCGGGTGCCGTTCGGGCCATCAACGAAGGTCATTCCGCCGGTGTGCAGGGTCGGGTTTACATATTCGTGGTTGATTACCAACAGGCCGTGCCGGTTGGGGTTCTCGGCAAAAGGGAAAAAGTGCATGCCGTCGTGATTGTCGCCGGCTTGCAGCAATTGGTCTTGCCAGCTGTTGCTGGCGTCATCGCGCCAGGCGGGGGCCTCCGGCATGACCGCGTCGCCCCAGCTGAAAAACGGCTGAGCTCGGTAGCCCGGCGGCACCCTCACTGAATCGAAAGAAGATGAGGCAATTATTTCAACTGCTTGAAAATTAAGAAGTGTGCTTTTTTTATTAGTGGCTGAGACGGCTTTCGCTAGCGGGCTGAGCAGCGCTGGAAAAAGGCCACACAGGGCTAGCGCTGCGCCGCCCTTGAGCAGGCTTCTTCTACTTTGTCTGATGACCTGATCAAGGCTCGGTTGCTGACTTGGGTTGATAATCCGATCATCCAGCGACTCTAGCGCGTGATGAAACTGCTGATCCTGCTTCATGGTCGACTCACTGTTTCCAGGCGATAACGGAAGGTATTGCGGACGCCGGGGACGGCGACTGGCTGTCCGTTGATCATCCGGGGTTGATAGACAAAGTCTTTGGCTGCGGCCAAGGAGGGGCGCACGAAGATCTGTTCTTCGCAGGCACCGGGCACGATTTGCGGGTCGCTTACTCGGCCATCGGGCAATACCGTGTACTCGACCGTGCAATCTCCCTCCAGACGCCGGCTGAGCGCGCGTCTCGGGTAATCCGGTGCGGCCTTGGTGAGCGGTGTGTAACTACTCACATCCGCCGCTTTGGCGGCCGCCGCCGCGGCGCGCTGCCGGGCTGCTTCGCGCTCGGCGGCTTGTTGCCGCGCCTGGGCTAGCGCCTCGGCCGCCTGGTGAGCCTGGGCTGCCGCCTCTTGCTGCTGCGCCAGCTCGCGTTGCCGCTGCTGCTCGGCCTGCTTGCGCGCGATGGCCGTAGCGTCAGGCGGCGTGGCGACCGACGTTTGCTGGCTGGGCGTTTTCGCCGGTGGTGCTGCGACGGGAGCGGTTACTGGCGGTGTCACGGGTTCAGATTCGGCTACAGGCTCCGGCACCGCGGCAGGCACAGCCTTGGGTTCCGGCTCAGGGCGCTCAGGCATCGGCGGTTGCGCGGCGGATGACGGCATGACCACCAGCTGCGTCTTGATGCTCCGGGCCGCCTCGGGCGGTGGCGGCGGTTGCGGCTGCCAGCCGAGGTAGATCAGTCCCGCGGCACTGGCGTGCAAGGTCAACGTGGCGATCAGGGGCAAGCACCAGACACGGGGGCGGGATGATACCGGTCGCTCAGCCGTCAGCAGCGGGGCGTTCAGGGTGTTATCGGGCAACATGGCGTTCTCTCATGGTGCTTCAGTGATCAGGCCGAGACTGGTGACGCCGGCCTGTTGCAGGGCGGCCATGCCGATGACCACCCGGCCATAGTCGACGCCGGCGTCGGCGCGAATCATCACCTGCGTATCGGGTTTGCGCTGCAGTAGCTCGCCAAGCGCTGAAGTCAGGCCTTCAAGTGCATTGGCGCTGTACTGGTAGCGTTCGGTTTGTACGCTGTCTCCCTGGTTCCAGTGGTAGCGACCAGCGTTGTCGATAGACAGCGTCACTATCGAGGGCGCCTCACCAGGCAGCACCTCGCTGGCCACCTTGGGCAGCTCGATCTGCACGCCCTGCGTCAACATGGGCGCGGTGACCATGAAAATAACCAGCAGCACCAGCATCACGTCGATGTAGGGCACGACGTTCATTTCGGCCTTGGGTTTACGTTTCAGGCGGGCAGGGCGCATCAGGCTGCCACCTGCGCCCGGTTGTGCACGCGGCGATGCAGAATCGCGCTGAACTCTTCGGCAAAGTTGTAGTACTGGCCCAGCAGACTCTCGCTCCGCGTGCTGAAGCGGTTATAGGCCACCACCGCGGGAATCGCGGCGAACAAACCGATGGCCGTTGCGATCAGGGCTTCGGCAATGCCCGGTGCCACTGTGGCCAGCGTCGCCTGCTGCACCTGCGACAGGCCGATGAAGGAATTCATGATGCCCCAGACGGTGCCAAACAGACCGACATAGGGACTGACCGAACCAACGGTCGCGAGGAACGGCAGATGCTGCTCAAGCCGCTCTTCCTCACGGGCGATGGCCACGCGCATGGCGCGCTGCACGCCCTGCATGACCGCCTCGGGGTCGCCCTGATTGTGACGATTCAGCTGGGCAAACTCGCCATAGCCGGCGCGGAATATCTGTTCGACGCCGGCACGGTCCTGGCTGCTGCTGTACAACTGGCTCAGCTCCTGACCAGACCAGAACTGATCTTCGAATGCCTTGATGGCGCGCTTGGCCTGGTTGAACAGATTGCTGCGCTGGGCAATCAAAAACCAGGTGGCCAGTGATGCCAGCAGCAGAATCAGCATGACGCCCTTTACCAGTACGCTGGCTTCGAGCACCAGTGACCAGATGGTATGTGTTTGAGTGGTAGGTACCATAGGTTCCTCGCTGGCGGGCCGTTAGCGGGCCCGCTCGTGTATTGGATGACAAAAAGATGCAGGTTTGATGACGGCGGTGATATCAGGGCAGCTTTAGCGCATCGGCGATTTGTTCCCAGGCCACCAACTTGAAGTTCTGCTTACCCTGCGGCATGCGCTTGCGACCGTCCTGTACTACCAGCATGCCGCTTGCCCACATCCCACCAAAATCAACTGAACTGACTTCCAGCCCATCGGTTTCAGAGACGCCGTCGATGCCGGCGGCGGTATTGATGCCGACCCGGAATACGCCACGCAGTTGGTAGGGCGGTTCGGCATCGAGCACCAGATAGCTATCGTTGCCCTGGCTCGAAATCACCAGATAAGGCTGCTTGGCCTGATACACCGCCAGGCCCTCGACATCGGCGTGCAACGGGCCTTTGGCGCGGATAACCTCAACCAGTTCGCCGCTAGCGGCTGGATCGCTACTCAGGGCCCAGACGGCCACGCCTTCTTCACCAATAAACAGCCGCTGGCGTGCGTCATCCGCCACGCAGCCTTCCGGCTGGGTTTGCGTGCTGAATTCGCGTACAAGGCTGCCCTTGACGCTGCCCTGATCGTCTTCCAGGCGGTATTGCAGGAAGCGGCCGCTCTTGTCGTTGGCAATGGCGTAGATGTCACCGCGTGGGCTTTTTGCCATGCACAGACCATAAACGTCGTCGAGTGGCAGCGCTATGCCTCCCAGGCCTGTCACTTCGCCGTTGGCGGGGTCGATCGCGAACAGTTCGAGGCTGTTAGTGTCACGGTTGCTGGCAACCGCGATGTCCGCTGGTTTGCCGGCCAGCGTGAATCCACTGCGCACATCGACGTTGTTGATGCGCCCGACCGGCAGGTATTGCAGCTGCTCACCCGTAAGGTCGTACACGCCCAGGCCGCCGCGTTTGTCAGTGCCCAGGATGCGTGACTGGCTGGCATCGGCGGGGTTGACCCAGATTGCCGGGTCATCCGCCGCATCGCCGCCGTGCGGTACCGGCGTGGTCTGCGCCTGCGCGGGCACCCCTACCAGAGCCGCAGCTGTGGTGGGGCTGTTGCCGCCAGGCAGCTCGGCCATGCGCAACGCCTGATCCGTGGCATCCGCTATCATCAGCCCCAGTGCCGCGCCACTGCGGCTATACAGGCGCTCTGCGGCCTGTACATCGGGTAAGGTCAGGGCGCTGTCGGCAGCCCAGCCATCGGCTAGTGCGCGGTAGCGATACAGCGCTGCGTTGCCGTCGACCGCCAGTACCCCGTCGGTGCTCGCCGCCAGGCCCTGGGGGCTGTCCTGCAGTTGGCCGTAAGGCGTGAGCAGATCGACAATCTCACGTTCGCCGTTGGTTTCAGGGTTGGCCGGGTAGGCCCAGATGCCAATGTCTTCCTCACTGATGAACAGCGTCTGCAGCGCATCGTTGACGGCGCAGTACTTGGCGCCCACCGGCAGGTGCAGGTCTCGCATCAGCCTGGGTTCAGTCAGCTGTTGCTGCTGCTCCGCCAGTAGCCATTGCTGACCCAGGCCTTCTTCGCCAATCAGAAATAGATACAGGTAGTCGTGTGGGTCTTGGTAGAAGCACAGGCTTTCAACCGGGTAGTTGGCGGCCGGCAGCCAACTTGGCTTGGTGAAAGCTCGCTGCGCGCTATCCCAGCTCAGCAGCAGGGTCTGGTCGCGAACCTCGTCCAACGTGGCGCTGAGTATGTTGTCACCCAGTGGCCGCGCGTCCAAGGCGGAAAAGCGACCGCGGTAGGGCTGGCTCATCGCTTCGCCGGCGGCATTGAGCAGCCAAAGGCCGCTCGCACCCACGCCGATCCGGTCGACCTTGGCGTTGTTGCCCTCGGGCAGCAGCGCCCAGCTATCAACAGGGCGGGGAGGCTGCTCGCTAGACCAGATGGACAGCGAAAGATTGGTCGCGCTCGTTGCTTGAGCAGAAGCGGCCGCGCTGGATAAAGGCTGCGCCGCGTCGCTATCACCGCAGCCGCTCAAGGCTAAACAGGCCGGCAGCAGGGCGCCGGCGATCAAAAGTGTCAATCGCATTCAGGTTCTCGCCTCAAATCGGTAAGCCGGGCGCGGTGGCGCCCGCAGGATTCAGAAGTGGGTCAACGACAGGCCTACCTTGTAGGTTGGGCCGTACTCTTCGTACTGGGCGTTGTAATCACGTTCGCCGGTGTAGACGTAGTAGCTCTCGTCGGTAATGTTTTGCGCCTCGGCAAACAGTTGCAGATGCTCGGTGAGGTTGTAATGCGCGCTCAGGTCGATAAACAGCTGATCGTCCACGCGATAGTCGTAGCGCTTGTCGAGCACATCGCCCACTTCGCTGAGATAGTCGGACTGATAGTTGGCCGCAATGCGCATGCCGAACCTGCTGTTTTCCCACCCCAGGGTCAGGTTGCCGGTGGTGTCGGACTGACCGGGCAGGCTGATGCTGCGTTTGGCGATGCTGCCGCTGTCAGTGTCCAACTGCTCGATATCCGCATCGGATTTGCTAAAGGTACCGTTGGCGCTCATCAGCAAGCCGTTCCAGGGCGATGGCAGCCAGCTGAACTGCTGGGAGTACGCCAGTTCCAGGCCGTAGACGCTGGCCTTGTCGCCGTTGACGTAGGTGTAAGCCTCATCGAAGGCTGCGTATTCGGCGGTACCGGCCAGGTTGGCGTTATAGACGAAGTTCTCGATGTCCTTGTAGAACACAAAGGCAGAAACTGCGCCCGCCTTGCCCATGTAATGCTCTATACCTATATCAAGGTTGCTGGATTCCAGTGCCTTGAGTTGCGGGTTACCGAACTCGGCTTCGTCACCGTCAATGACAAACCCCGGAAACAGCTGGCCGAACGTCGGCCGCACCACGGTATTGGTCCAGGCGGCGCGCACTTGGCTGTTGCTACCGAGCTGATAGATGGCGTGCAGGCCTGGCAACCAGTGGTGGTAGTCGTTGCGTTCGTTAACGGCTTCAAACGCGCCTTCATTCAGGCCGGTTCCCTTGGCTTTCAGGCGCGTGCCCTCGTAACGCAGGCCAGCAATGATGCGCAGGTCGTCGATATCGACGGTGTTCATCATGTAGGCGGCGTTGATGTTCTCCTGGATCTCGAAGTCATTGATCCGCGATTGCTCGTCATCATAGAAGTCAGCGGCGTCCAGCCCGGCCATCAGGCGCTCCAAAGCGCTGGCGGAGATCCGCGGGCCGAGACTACCGTTGCCGTTAATAAAGTTGGCCATGTTCAGCTGGGCATCGGTGAAGCCATAGCTGTCCAGGTCCTCGTACGCCCAGACTTCAAGGTCGTTATCCTTGGTGCGCGTGCTGAATTTGGTGCCGAATTTGACCTGGGAAGGTAGCCCCTGCCAGAAGTAGTCTCGGGCCAAGTCAACGCGGATATTCTGTTCGGTATCGGTGGTGAGCTGTTTCTCGCGTTCGATTTCATCCAGGGTAAAGTTGCTCGCCTGGTAAAAAGCATCGTTGATTTGGAGGTTGGGCTCCTTGCTGCTGTCGTACCCGGCGTCGATGAATTCATCCTTACCCGCAAAGCTGGCGCCGGGGATGTGCAGCGGGCTGTCTTCGCTGGCTTCGCTATAGCCATATTGACTGCTGAGGGTCCAGTCACCCAGGCGTCGCTCGCCGCCCAGAACCAGGCTTTTGACTTCCTGGGTTTCCGAGCGATCCTTGATTTCGCGGGTACCTTCAGCATCACCGCGCTCGCCGGGCAATTGCGCGTCGGCAAACTCGATCACGTTGGCCTGCCGCGTTTCGCTGTCCTGGTAGCGGCTGTAGAGGGTGCGCAGATACAGCTCGGTGTCGTCATCGGGGCGGTAATCGAAGTTCAGACCGGCGCCGGTGCGCTCACGCTCAATGTCGTAGCGCCGCTCTTCCAGCTCCTCCAGCCGGGCACCTGCGGCATCGTCAAAGTCCCAGGCGCCACCCGTTTCGACGTTGTCTGAACCAAAGCTGCGGTTCTCCCAGCTGAGGGCGGCGGCTACGGCGAAATTGTCGACCCCTTGGCCCAGGCTGAAACGATTGCTGAGCGCGCCAGAGACCTTGGGGCTGGTATCACCGGTGTTGTCGTCATAACTGGCTTCGCTGGTCACGCTGTAAAAGGCCGCCGGGTGGTCGAAGCCCGATAGGCTTTCTACCTCGACGGTGCCGCCCAGGGAGTTGGCATCCATATCGGGAGTGAGCGTCTTGACCACGGATAGTGACTGGATCAGCTCGCTGGGCAATACATCCATGGCCACCGCGCGGCGGTCATCCTCCGGCGCGGGTACCAGGGTACCGTTGATGGTAACCGAGTTGAGGTCGGCACCCAGGCCGCGCACCCGTACAAACCGGCCTTCGCCCTGATCGCGCTCTACCGAGACCCCAGGCACGCGCTGCAGCGCTTCAGCGGCGTTGTCGTCAGGTAACTGCCCAATGGCATCCGCGTGCACCACGCTCTCTACACTGTCGGACAGACGCTGCTCTTCCAGCGCTTGCTGCATCTGCGCCGCCTGGCCAATGACGTTGACCACTTCGGGTTGCGATTGTGCTGCGGCGTAACTGGCGCCGGCAATCGACAGTGCCAATGCACTGCAACGAAAACCGGCACGAAACAAGGAATGGGTGACTGACATCTACAAAGTCCTCTGTTGGCGAGTGGGCATCTACCCTGATCTGGGGAGGACCTTAGGCTGGCTTTGTGTCTGTTCTGTGACGCCCATTCGCTGCACCCGCAAGGATCGCGTTTTTTGCGTGAATATCAGCGCACCTTGAGCTATTAACACCCCCATTCGCGCTGCTTGGCTGGCTTGAAACGCCGTGTTTACGGCCCGTTAGCAATTCTGAACGAGCAATATCCAGCCGTCGCCGCATTCAGGCTGAGCTGAAATGACCCCCGGCGCTGAAACCTCGCTGTCATGTTCTTCTGCTGAGCTTGCCTGCAGTTACCCCAAGGAACGCTGGCCCTATGTCGACCATGTTTGTGCTTCACCGATTCAAACTGCTGGCGCTGTTGCTGCTGGCCAATGGCGGTGCGCTGCTCTACCTGAGCCTCGGCGACCTCAAGCCGATGGCGATCTGGTCCTGGACCGATATTGCCGGGGAGGGCGGATCGGCCTTGCTGGTGCTGGTGTGGGCAGGCTTGTTACTCAAGGGGAGGCCGGCAGGGCGCGTTACCAATCTGCTGTTTTTTGGCTTGGCCTGCTTGTTCTTTTCGCTGTGGATGGACAGTCTGGACGAGTTCATCTCGTTGCCCGAAAGCCTGACCCTGGATCACTGGCTGGAGTCGGCGCCGATGCCGCTGGGTTTTGCATTGCTCACGCTGGGTATCTACCACTGGCATTGTGAGCAACTGGCGATCAGCGCGCAGATGATCAACCGCGAACGCCATTTTCGAGAACATCGGCTGTTCGACAAGGTGACTCCGCTCGGCGATGCCGGGTACTTCCGCCGCCAATTGCAGCAAGCACTACCGGCTGCGCAGGCCAACAGTGAGCCGCTGTCGTTGGTCATGCTGGATATCGACGATTTCAGTGCAATCAATCGCTCCTATGGCCACCGTGAGGGGGACCGTGTACTGCAGTTGGTCGCGCAACAGATACTGCTCAACCTGCGCAGCCACGATCTGTTATGCCGTCTGGCCGGGGACAGGTTCATTGTATTGCTGCCGGCTACGCTGGAAGCGCAAGCGCTGACTCTGGCGCAGGAGCTGCAGCAGTCGATTGCGCATCTGGCGTTGAAAAGCGCGGGGCAGGGCGAACGATTGCAGCTGCGGGCGACCACGGTCGCGCTGATGGCGCGGCAGGAAGAGGCCGACGCCTTGCTCAAGCGCCTGAACATTGTCATGGCGCGGGCCAAACAGGCGCCTCAGTTGCGGCAAGCGCAGGCATGAGCACGGCTGTCTGGCTGGACAGCGACGCGCGCTTCATTGCCGCGCGCGGGCAGCCGGCCTGTCTGATCGATCTGGCGCTGTCGCGTGGCATCGACAGCCACCGCTTGCTCAAGGGCACCGGGCTATTCTACGAGGATCTCCTGGAGCATGACCCGCTGATCACTGCGCGTCAGTTTCACCGCCTGATCGACAACGCCCGGCAACTACTGGCGGCGGATGACAGCGCTTTTCTGTTCGGTCAGCAATTGCTCCCCGGACACTATGGCGCGACCAGCAACCTGTTGTTGCAGGCCGATACAGTGCTGCAAGCGCTGCAACAGCTGCAGCGCTTCAAAGCGCTGTTGAGCCCGCTGTGCGCGCCGGTGATAAGGATCGACGAACAATCGTTGTATCTGTATTGGCTGGACAGTTTTGATAGCGGCAAGAACCGGCAGTTTATGGTGGACGCCAGCATGACTGCTGTGACGGCGCTGTGCCGCCAGGTCTGCGGCCACGCCTTGCCCTGGCAATACCATCTGATGCAGGCCGAGCCGGTCTACGTAGAGCAGTATTGGGTGCATCTGGGCGAGCACCTGCACTTCAACAGCCCTACCAGCTTCATGCGCTTGCCGCGAGAGCATCTGATTACGCGCGCCGGTCAGGCTTCAGCTGTATTGGGGCGCATTGCCGAACAGCAAAGCCTGCAACAGCTAAGCGCGCTAACCGCGCCGCAGAGTTTGACCGACGGCCTGTTCGACTACTTGTGCGAGCACATTTCCGGGCTGGCCGGGTTGGAACAGGTAGCGGCGAACTTTGCTATGAGTGCTGCGACCTTCAAGCGCAGGCTGCAACGGGAGGGGACGCACTTCCAGGCGCAGCTTGACCGGGCACGCACGCTTATAGCGACAGATCTGTATTTGCGAAGGGGGTTCAGCAACGAGGCGGTGGCGAGCTATTTACACTTCAATGATCGCACCAACTTCAGGCGCTTTCTCAAGCGCCTGACGGGCAGGTCACCCAATGATCTCAGACAATTTCTTGGCCATTGAAGCTTTTAAAATCAAGGGCTTGAGGTGGTTACTTCAAGCGTCTTTCAATGCCCATTTGCATCAGGATCTTGGCGGAGATTTCTTCTACGGAGAAATGGGTGGAGTTGATATAGGGGATGTTTTCCTTGCGGAACAGGTTCTCGACCTCGCGCACTTCAAACTCGCACTGGGCAAAGCTGGAATAGCGACTATTGGGGCGGCGCTCGTTGCGAATGCCGGCCAACCGCTCGGCGTCGATGGTCAGGCCAAACAGTTTGGCCTTGTTCTGCTTGAGCGCCTTAGGCAGCTGCAGGCTTTCCATATCGTCTTCGGTCAGCGGGTAATTGGCCGCGCGAATACCATACTGCAGAGCCATATACAGGCAGCTGGGCGTCTTGCCGCAGCGCGACACGCCAACCAGAATGATATCCGCCTGGGCATAGTGGTGGGTGCGGGCGCCGTCGTCGTTGTCCATGGCGTAATGCACCGCATCAATACGGTCCTTGTAGTGGGTGTTGTGCTGGATGGAATGGGTTTTGCCCACCGAGTACGAGGAGCCGTCACCCAGTTCCTGCTCCAGCGGCGCCAGAAAGGTCGAGAAGATATCAATCATATAGCCGCTGGACTTGGCCAGTTCCTGGCGGATTTCATTGTTGACGACGGTATCAAAAATGATCGGCCGCGCCGCATCCTTCTCGGCAGCGGCATTGATTTGTTGTACCATGTCTCGCGCTTTTTCCACGGTATCGACGTAGGGTCGCAGCAGCTTGATAAACTGAATGTTTTCAAACTGTGCCAGCAGGCTCTGACCCAGAGTTTCGGCGGTGATGCCGGTGCCATCAGAAATGAAAAAAGCAGTGCGTTTCATTCGCGAAGCCTTAAGATGTCGTATTCCATGGAGAGCGTGGTTGTGAGCTCAGGCCCGGCACACTCGTAAAAGACGGCATTGTGGCGCATTTGTTTCGGGCAAACCAGTCGTGCCCGTGCGGTCGCCGACTAATTCATTGATTGACGGAGAGATCACCTTGTTAGAGTACGTAGTGTCCTTCGAGCAGCTGGGTGTTGATGATGTAGAACGGGTCGGGGGCAAGAACGCTTCCCTTGGCGAGATGATCAGCAACCTGGCTAACGCCGGCGTTTCGGTTCCCGGCGGCTTTGCCACCACTGCAGACGCCTATCGCGAGTTTCTCGAGCAAAGTGTCTGAACGATCGCATCAATGCGGCGTTGGACAAGCTGGACGTCGACGACGTCAATGCCCTGGCCCAGACTGGCGCGCAGATTCGCCAGTGGATCATGGATGCGGACTTCCCGCCAGCACTCGATAAAGCCATCCGCGACGAATTTGCCAAGCTGTCAGAGGGCAATCCCAACCTGGCAGTTGCGGTACGTTCCTCCGCTACCGCAGAAGATTTGCCCGATGCCTCCTTTGCTGGCCAGCAGGAGACCTTCCTGAACATCCGTGGCGTTGATAACGTCATTTATGCTGCCAAGGAAGTCTTCGCTTCTCTCTTTAACGACCGTGCTATCTCCTATCGTGTACATCAGGGCTTCGACCACAAACTGGTTGCCTTGTCTGCCGGCGTGCAGCGCATGGTGCGCTCTGAAACCGGCACGGCCGGCGTGATGTTTACCCTGGATACAGAGTCCGGTTTCCGCGACGTGGTGTTCATTACCGGCGCCTATGGTCTGGGTGAGACTGTAGTACAGGGCGCGGTTAACCCCGATGAGTTTTATGTGCACAAGCCCACGCTGGCAGCAGGTCGTCCTTCAATCCTGCGCCGCAACCTGGGTAGCAAAGCCATCAAGATGATCTACGGCGACGAAGCCAAGGCAGGCCGTTCGGTCAAGACGGTCGATGTTGACCTGGCCGAGCGCAGCCGCTTCTGCCTGAGCGACGAAGAAATCGTCAACCTGTCCAAGCAGGCTGTGATCATCGAGCAGCATTACGGCCGCCCGATGGACATCGAGTGGGCTAAAGATGGCGATGACAACAAGCTATACATCGTTCAAGCGCGTCCCGAAACGGTCAAGAGCCGCACTACTGCCAACGTGATGGAGCGTTACCTGCTCAAGGAGCGGGGCGAAGTGCTGGTTGAAGGTCGTGCTATTGGTCAGCGCATTGGTGCGGGACCGGTACGTATCGTCAATGACGTTTCCGAAATGGACAAAGTGCAGCCGGGCGACGTGCTGGTCTCCGACATGACCGACCCAGATTGGGAACCGGTGATGAAGCGCGCCAGCGCCATCGTGACCAATCGCGGCGGCCGTACCTGCCACGCCGCCATCATTGCGCGTGAGCTGGGTATTCCGGCGGTGGTTGGCTGCGGCAACGCGACTACCGAATTGAAGGAAGGTCAGGAAGTCACCGTTTCCTGTGCCGAAGGCGATACCGGCTTGATCTATGCAGGCCAGCTGTCCTTTGATATCAAAAAGAACAGCGTTGACGCCATGCCGCCGATCCCGTTCAAGATCATGATGAACGTCGGCAATCCGGATCGTGCTTTTGATTTTGCCAACCTGCCTAACGAAGGTGTAGGTCTGGCGCGTCTGGAATTCATCATCAACCGCATGATCGGCGTGCACCCCAAGGCGCTGCTCAACTTCGACAGCCTACCGCCTGACGTCAAGGAAAGCGTGCAGAAACGGATTGCCGGTTACTCCGATCCAGTCGACTTCTACGTCGACAAGTTGGTTGAGGGTATCAGCACCCTGGCTGCGGCCTTCTCGCCGAAGAAAGTTATCGTGCGGATGTCGGACTTCAAGTCCAACGAGTACGCCAACCTGATCGGCGGCAAACTGTACGAACCGGAAGAAGAAAACCCGATGCTCGGCTTCCGCGGTGCATCACGCTACATCAGTGACTCCTTCCGTGACTGCTTTGAGCTGGAATGCCGCGCCATGAAGCGCGTGCGTGATGAAATGGGTCTGACCAACGTCGAGATCATGATTCCGTTCGTCCGTACTGTTGGCGAAGCCAAACAGGTGGTTGAGTTGCTGGGCGAGAACGGCTTGAAGCGTGGCGAAAACGGCTTGCGTTTGATCATGATGTGCGAGCTGCCGGCTAACGCCCTGCTGGCGGAAGAGTTCCTGGAGCACTTTGATGGCTTCTCCATCGGCTCCAACGATCTGACCCAGCTGACGCTGGGCCTGGACCGCGACTCCGGCATCATCGCGCACCTGTTTGATGAGCGTAACGCGGCGGTGAAGAAGCTGCTGAGCATGGCTATTTCGGCCTGCCGTGACGCCGGCAAGTACATTGGTATTTGCGGTCAGGGTCCTTCGGATCATCCCGATCTGGCGCAATGGCTGATGGATCAGGGCATTGAAAGCGTATCCTTGAACCCTGATTCGGTCATGGACACCTGGTTCTTCCTGGCCGAGAATGCCAAGTAAGATCTATCGCAATCCCGGTTCAAGGAGAACGCCATGCATTATGTAACGCCCGATCTGTGTGATGCCTATCCGGACGTCGACGTAGTCGAGCCCATTTTCAGCAATTTCGGCGGCCACGATTCCTTTGGCGGCGAGATTGTCACCGTGAAATGTCACGAGGACAACTCGATCGTCAAGGAGCAGGTTGACCAGAATGGCGCAGGCAAGGTCATGGTGGTAGACGGCGGCGGTTCCTTCCGTCGTGCACTGCTCGGTGACATGCTGGCCGAGAAAGCGGCCAAGAATGGCTGGGAAGGCATTATCGTGTACGGCTGTGTGCGTGATGTGGATGTTCTGGCGCAAACGCCGCTGGGGATCCAGGCGCTAGCGAGTCATCCAATGAAAACCGACAAGCGCGGCATTGGTGATTTGAATGTGGTGGTAACCTTCGGCGGCGTGACCTTCCGGCCAGGTGAATACGTCTATGCTGATAATAACGGCATTATCGTATCGCCCACCGCGTTGAGCATGCCTGAGTAAGTTGTAAGTCAGGCAGGCAGCACACAATCGAGGGGGAAGGCCGATGTCTTCCCCCTCGGTGCATCTGCAACGCGACTTCCCCGAGGAACCGTACATGTCTGAAGACCCCCTAGAACGTCGGTTGCGTGATCTCCTGCAAGGTGATTCCAGCGACTTTGGCTCACAGCGTGATGACCGCCGGCTGGATCGCGTTCTGCACAAGGCGCATGTGCGCGGCGGGTTGTTTGATCTGGTCAATCTCTTTGCTCGTTGGGGATGGGTCCTTTCTGAAGGCGGTGCGCGTGGCGCCCGTCACCTCAAGCCGGTGAGTCGAGACGCTACAAAGACCTCACCCCAAGACATCAACCAATAATAGAGACGACCATGGAATTCAACGTCTGGAGTCAGAGCTTCGTTGCAGCCATGACCACTTTGTGGAGCAAGGTTGCTTCCTTCGTGCCTGATTTGATAGCAGCGCTGTTCATTATTCTGCTGGGCTTTGTAATCGCCAAGCTGGTAGATGCCGTACTGAGCAAGGGGCTCGCCAAGATCGGGCTGGACCGCTTGATGGGCGGCGCCGGCGTGAACAAGATGTTGGCGCGGGTCGGCATTACTGCCTCGGTGTCTTCTATTATTGGCAAGATTGCCTACTGGTTCGTTGTGCTTACCTTTCTGGTCTCGGCCGCCGAGTCTCTGGGGCTGGCGCGGGTATCGTCCACGTTGGACGTGTTTACCCTATACTTGCCCAAGGTATTTGGTGCAGCGCTGATTCTGCTGGCCGGCTTACTGTTATCGCATCTGGTCAATGGGGTGGTAAAAGGTGCGGCAGAAAGCATGGGGGTCGATTACGCCAGCGGGCTGGGTCGTTTTGTGCAGGGCCTGCTGGTCATCATCACGGTCTCGTTGGCTATCGGCCAACTGCAGATAGAAACCGCCTTGCTGAACATGGTCATCGCCATCGTTTTAATCACCTTCGGCACTGCGGCCGCGTTGGCGCTGGGGCTGGGCAGCCGCCATACGGTGAGCCAGATTATTGCAGGTATCTATGTTCGAGAGTTGTACCAGGTCGGGGATCAGATCAAGGTTGGCGAAGTCGAAGGCAGTATTGAAGAAATAGGGACTGTCAAAACCTCGATTCTGACAGATGACGGCCAACTGGTCTCGGTGGCCAATAGCGTTCTGACCACTGAAAATGTGTCACGTTAACCGTGATTGATCCAGCCTCCGAAGCAAAGACGCCCAAGCCTTGACCCCTCGTAAAGAACCTCGCCGGCGTTATAACCCGGCTACGCTGAGTGATGAAGAGCTGGTCATCGCGGCAAAAGGTGAACTACTTCACACTACAACTGCGTATGAAGAGCTGATGCGCCGCTACCAGCGCACGTTGTTTAACGTGTGTGCCCGTTACCTGGGGAATGAACGTGACGCGGACGATGTGTGCCAAGAGGTGATGCTAAAAGTTTTACACGGCTTGAAGCAATTTGAGGGGAAAGCCAAATTTAAAACATGGCTTTATAGTATTACCTATAACGAATGCATCACTCAGTACCGCAAGGAGAAACGCAAAAGGCGCCTGCTAGACGCTCTCAGCCTGGACGAGCAAGAAGAGCTCGTCGAGCCTGAATCACCGCTAGCAGAATCACAGGGGCTCAATAAAATGCTGTCGCACGTCAACCCGATTGACCGCGAAATACTAGTTTTGCGATTTATTGCGGAACTTGAGTTCCAAGAAATTGCCAATATTATGCACATGGGCTTAAGTGCGACTAAAATGCGCTACAAGCGTGCCTTGGAAAAATTACGCGATCAGATTGACAGCCCTTTCATATAAGGCTTGTATAGTTATTAGCGTGATTCAGTTATACTGCGTGCGAGTTTTGCGTAAGCTTAACGTCTTAATGGATTTGATGGGGATTCAATGATGAAATTGAAAAACACTGTGGGTCTCGTTGTTGGTTCTGCGATTGCTGCGTCCAGCATTCCTGCTATGGCCATGAGCCAGCAGGGTTCTGTGGAAGTCGAAGCCTTTGCGGATCGTTATTTCACTGACAGCAAGTATGACATGGATGACGGCACCCTAGTGGGTGGCAGCATCGGTTATTTCGTCACTGACGATGTGCTGCTGAATGTTGGTTTGGGTAAGTACACCAACATGGACTCCGAAATCACCGGCGAAGAAATTGACGGCAAACTGTTCCAGGTTGAAGCGGTTCACCACTTCGGTCAGAACAACATCCGTCCTTACATCTCCGCTGGCCTGGCTCATCAAGAGCTGGATCAAGTTGGCACCGTTACCGAAGACCGCACCACCATGGCAATGGCAGGTGTTGGTATCAAAAACTACCTGAACGAAAACTTCTTCGTGAAGGCAGGTGTTGATGCTCTGTACGGTTTTGACCACGGTAACACCGAGTGGCAGGCTGGCGTAGGTCTGGGTATTAACTTTGGCTCCAAGAAAGAAGAAGCCGTAGTTGCAGCTGCCCCGGCACCAATGCCGCAGCCAGAGCCAGCTCCGGAAATGCAGTCAGTTCGCGTTGAGCTTGACGTGCTGTTTGACTTCGACAAGGACACTATCCGTCCTGAGTACCGCCAAGACATCCAGAGCCTGGCTGAGTTCATGAAGACCTACCCATCGGTTACCACTACCGTTGAAGGTCACACTGACTCCGTCGGTAGCGATGCCTACAACCAGAACCTGTCCGAGCGTCGCGCTAATGCAGTTCGCGAAGCCCTGATCGGTGAAGGCGTTGACGGCTCTCGCGTAAGCTCTGCCGGTTATGGCGAATCTCGTCCGATTGCTGACAACTCTACCGACGAAGGCCGTTCCATGAACCGCCGCGTTGAAGCTGAAGTTGAAGCTGAAGTCGAAGTGCGTTAATACTGTGCTTTAATAAAAAACCCGGCTCAGGCCGGGTTTTTTATTGCTTATAAATTAAAGCGCTTAATCGTCTACGGAGTTTACACCGGGAAAGCGCAGGCGGAAGTCTTCCGGCATAGGGCATACCTTGGACGTGCTGAAGTGATAAAAAACGAAACCTGACTTCGCTAGGGCCACCAGTTCGCCGTCGGCCGCCTTGGTAATCCTGAAGATAATGTCTCCGCCGTAACGGTTAAGGTCCATCAAGCCCACTTCGAAGATCAGGGCATCGCGGGCGAAGGCTTCGCGGCGGTAGGTCGTGGCTAGATCGGTCACGATGATGCCGATATCGTTCACGCTGACTTCCTCAATGCCAAACTGATAGAGAAAGCGAGCCCGAGCCTCCGAAATCATGGATATCATCGAATCATTGGCCAGGTGCTTGCCTGAGTTGATGTCGGTGATGCGTACCGTCAACTGGGTAGTGAAGTAGAACTGGTTTTCGGGGAACTCGAGGTGCAGACGTGCCATAGCGAATAAAGCCTTGTTACTTGGGAGGGGAGGTGCAGGAGTCGCGCATTCTACCCGAGGTAAAACCTGCACGATAGATAAAAAAAGACCGCCGGTTAGGCGGTCTTTTTCACACCAAGGATGCCAGGCATCCGAGGAATCAGCGGCTATTAACCAAACTGGTTCATGGTGTTGTCTTTGCCACCCGCTTTCAGGGCAGCTTCACCAGCGAAGTACTCTTTATGGTTGTCACCGATGTCGGAGCCAGCCATGTTCTGGTGCTTGACGCAGGCGATACCCTGACGGATTTCCTGACGCTGAACGCCCTTGACGTATGCCAGCATGCCTTCCTTGTCGAAGTAACCTTTTGCCAGGTTGTCGGTAGACAGCGCAGCAGTGTGGTAAGTCGGCAGGGTGATCAGGTGGTGGAAGATACCGGCTTCGCGGGCTGCATCAGCCTGGAAGGTACGGATCTTCTCGTCAGCAACCTGAGCCAGTTCGGTTTCGTCATACTCAACGCTCATCAGCTTGGCGCGGTCGTAGGCAGAAACATCCTTGCCTTCTTCAACCATGGCATCAAATACTTGCTGACGGAAGTTCAGTGTCCAGTTGAAGGACGGGCTGTTGTTGTAAACCAGCTTGGCGTTGGGAACCACTTCGCGGATACGGTTAACCATGTCAGCGATCTGGCCAACGTGTGGCTTTTCGGTTTCGATCCACAGCAGGTCAGCACCGTTCTGCAGGCTGGTGATACAGTCCAGAACTACGCGGTCAACGCCGGTGTCCTTGCGGAACTGGAACAGACCAGAAGCCAGACGCTTGGGCTTCAGCAGCTTGCCGTTGGACTTGATCACAACGTCGCCGTTCTGGATGTCGTCAGCGCTGGTGATGTAGTCGCCGTCCAGGAAGCTGTTGTACTGGTCGCCCAGGTCGCCTGGCTCGTTGGTCACAGCGATTTGCTTGGTCAGACCGGCACCCAGGGAGTCGGTACGCGCAACGATAACGCCGTCATCAACGCCCAGTTCAAGGAACGCGTAACGAACAGCGTTGATCTTGGCGAGGAAGTCGGAGTGAGGAACGGTTACTTTACCGTCCTGGTGGCCGCACTGCTTCTCATCGGAAACCTGGTTTTCGATCTGGATGCAGCAAGCACCAGCTTCGATCATTTGCTTGGCCAGCAGGTAGGTAGCTTCGGCGTTACCGAAACCAGCGTCGATGTCAGCGATGATCGGCACAACGTGAGTTTCGTAGTTATCGATCTGAGCCTGGATTTCAGCAGCCTTGGCGTTGTCGCCGGCGTTGCGGGCGTCGTCCAGGGCAACAAACAGCAGGTCCAGTTCACGGGCATCAGCTTGGCGCAGGAAGGTGTACAGCTCCTCGATCAGCGCAGACACGGAGGTTTTCTCGTGCATGGACTGGTCAGGCAGCGGGCCGAACTCGGAGCGCAGGGCAGCAACCATCCAGCCGGACAGGTACAGGTAGCGCTTGTTGGTGGTTTTCAGGTGCTTCTTGATGGAGATCAGCTTCTGCTGACCGATGAAGCCGTGCCAGCAACCCAGGGACTGGGTGTAGACAGAGGAGTCGGCGTCGTATTCGGCCATGTCCTTGCGCATGATGGCCGCGGTGTACTTGGCAACGTCCAGACCGGTTTTGAAACGGTTCTGCGCACGCATGCGAGCGACGGATTCCGGGTTGATAGCGCTCCAGCCACTACCTGCTTGTTCTTTCAGCTCGGCAGCTGCTTTGATGTCGTTTTGATAAGCTGACATGGTCCATCCTTCAAAGTTTGCGTTAGGTTCAGCACGATTTGTCGACCCATGCTCCGCTGGCCGTAAAACCGCTTAAGCAACGTTTGACTAGTAAAGGAGGAAACTGGAGAAATGCCAAGGAGGAGGGGTGACAAGCGCGACGAGCGGCTGAAATCCTGAGCATGGCGTTGCCGCCACGGCAGGGTCAGGCTGCTGACCACTGATTGTCTACGTTAAATCGCTTCCCCGTCCCTCAGGACAACTTTCGTTCCAGTCGCCACCTCGTCAAACAGCTTTGTGAGCGGTAAAGACACGTGTCGGGCCGTTGGTTTTGGCGTCGACGCGGAGACCTTCTTGAGATCTCTGGCTAGCGGGAGCGTCGCAATGATGAGACTTCGGGCCTTATAAGTCAATCAAGTGTAGTGTTTTTTTTAATTCACTACATAAGGCGTGTGACAGGGGAAACGCCCTAGTTAAGGCGCTCTACCATGAGTCGAACGGTGCCGCTGGAGTTGCTCTGCGTCGAGATACGACGGCCAATATCGGCATTGTTACCCGAGCCAGAATCGTTGAGCCCGCCCACGGTAACCCATTGACCGAGACGCGCGGTCACCACGGTGTCGGTGCGCTGCACATCAATCACATCCTGACGGTTGCGGTTCAGGCGGTTGTTGTTGGCGCTAAGGGTGATGGTGGCCATATCTCCATTCAGGCGGACCGTGGCGTAGAAGCCTTGGGTTACGTCCTGATACTGGGTCTGCTCCACCACACGCCCGTAAGCGTCTGTCGTTCGCGTGGTCAGGGGCACGCTTTGACCGCTCTGAATTAGCACCGGATAGCCTTCGTTGGCGGTTATCTGCCGCACGCCGTCGTTAGCGGTGCGAGTCTGGCGGTTGATGATCCTCGCCTGGTTGCCGTTTCGGGGGTTGCCCACGATGATGTCTGCCGGTCCGGTGTCGATGCGCCCATCCACACGATAGCCTTGCTGTACGCCGCTGCTGCTGCCGCTATCGGATACGCTAATCAGCAGTCGTGACGGCTGCTTGTCGATTTGATTGAGTAGCGCCTTTATCTCGACTATGCGAGCAGGCTCTGCACGAATCAACAACTGGTTGCCATAGGCCGAGACACGCTCATCTGAACGCAGCATGGGTTGCAGGGCGGGGATGACGTCCTCTGCCATGTTGTAACCCAGGGGCACTACCTCGGTGGTCGGTGTTGCGTTGGCATAGAGCACGGCGAAGGACAGGCACATCCAGCTAAGTAGCTTGATAATCAGGCGTGGTGTCATAGCAGAAATCTCCGTATTGCGGGGTCGCTCTGGCTGCTGCCCCATAACTCATCGAACTGATCTGCCCAGCGTTTGACCTGGTCAGGCGAGTATTCACGCGCAAAGGCCTGGCGTACACGGTGATCTGGCTGCATGAAAAAGCCTTGAGCATCGGTCATCAACTGCACGTACTTTTGCTTTTGCAGGTCGGGATGCTGGCAACGAATCTCGCACAGGCTGGGAAAGCGATGAGTGAGGCTCAACAGGCTGCGACCCTGCAAGAAATCCCTGTCTACACTCTGCAGCAGGATCTGGATGCGCGCCAAGGGTTCGCGGGCAATCAGGCTTTCGCATGCGTTGATGAAGTCGAGTCGATTGAACAGCCAGCGCGCCTGTTCAGGAGAGTAGATGCGCAGCCTACGGCGACACTGGCTAACCAGCGTCGCGACGTGGGGCAGCGCATTGTCGTCGTTCACGGTAACCATGCCGTCGGTTTCCCCCGCGTATTCCGACACTGGCTCGCGGGAGAGATCGGGGTTGTGTATCGCAAAACGACCGGGTGAGTCGAATTCGATATCCGGCAGTTGCAAGGGGGATTGGTCGCTGGACTGCCAATACATATCCTGATGGGCTATCCCCGCATCCAGATATTCGTCTGAGGTAATGCTGAACCCCAGTTTGCGATAAAACGCCGTGGCGTGAGTCTGCGCGGATAGGTGAAGCTCATGCATGCCACTGGCCTGGGCGAAGGCAATCACCTGCTGCATGACCTCTGCACCCAGCCCTTTGCCGCGGAAGTCGGGCAATACCGCCACGCGGCCGATGTGGCCATCATGCAGCAGCCGTGCAGTTGCCGCAGGTTGCTGCTGATAATACAGAAGGAAATGGGTGGCGTTGTCGTCTTCTGCGTCCCACTCAAGGTCTTCCGGTACCTGCTGTTCGTCGATAAACACCTGCTGGCGAATGTCGCGAACGGCCTTGCCATTTATCCAGTCGACTGTGGTGACATGTATCTCATTCATCATCCCTCTCCATCAGGAGATACCCTTTGGCAAACAGCTGCTCCAGCAACTCTATGGCCTCCGCCTCCTGGTGCCATGGCTCCAGGGCCTCAGGGCTCAAGTAACGCTGATTGCAGATCAGTTGCACCAGTGGCAACAAGGCGCCTGGCACCACGCAGTGTTCGCCACTGGCAAACAGCTGCACCTGATCGCTCTCAGCAAGGCGGTAGGCCAAACGCACGCTTGGGTTGTGCAGCAGCGCGTAGCCGGCGTTCAGGCCTTCAAGCATATCGGCTTCTTCGTCAACATAACTCTGTGCCAGATCAGGGTAGCGTGCCTCGGTCATATGACGCCCAAACCAAGTGGCCAATGCTTCCTTGTCTTCGACCAGGCGAAGAATGCTTTGTTGCAGCTGGTCGATAGTTTCCTGATCAATGGCGGCCGGGTCTTGTGGCTGTTTGCGACCTGCGTCACTGTAACGCGCGTCGTCCGTGAGTTGGTGCGCCAGATAGTCGGTGAAGTGCACCAGCGCCTCCTGGTGACTGGGGGCGCGAAAGCCGATGGAAAATGTGAGGCAGTCGGTTTCCGCAACACCGTCATGCGCGACCCCTGGCGGTATGTACAGCATGTCTCCAGGTTCCAGAACCCATTCGTCCTGGCACTCAAAGTCCTGCAGGATGCGCAGGTCAGGGTTGTTTTGCAGTGGGCTATCAATGCTGCAATGCTGGCCGACGCGCCAGCGGCGCTTGCCCTCGGCCTGCAGTAGGAATACGTCGTAATTGTCGAAGTGTGGGCCTACGCCGCCGCCGGGCGTGGCATAGCTGATCATCACGTCGTCCAGACGCCAGCTGGGCAGAAAGTGGAAGCGTTGCAGCAACTCGGCTATCTCGGGCACAAACTGGTCGACGGCCTGCACCAGCAGAGTCCAGTCGCGCTCCGGCAGCGTCTTGTAGTCATCGTCACCGAAGGGGCCGTTTAGCAACTGCCAGGGATGCGTACCGTTTTTCAGAATAATGCGCGACTCGACTTCCTCCTCCAGCGACAGGCCGGCCAGTTCGTTAGGTTCGATCGGGCTGGTATAGCCGGGTATGGCTTGGCGGATCAGCAGCGGTTTACGCTGCCAGTAATCGCGCAAAAATACCTCAACACCTACATCACCCAGCAGCGCGTCAAATTCGGATTTCATTGATTGGTCGTCCCCAATAGCAAACGCCCGGAAGATCCGGGCGTTGTGACTCGATACAGAAAAGCGGATCAGTAGCTAAAGACTAGCTGATTCGCCTGCGATTAGATGCGCTTGGCTTGCGCGACGGCACTGCCGATGTAACTGGCAGGCGTGAGCGTCTTGAGCTCCTGCTTGGCGGCGTCCGGAATCTCCAGTGTCTCGACGAACTCCAGCAGCGCTTCAGGGGTAATGCCCTTGCCGCGCGTCAGGTCCTTGAGCTTTTCGTAGGCGTTCTCTACGCCATAGCGGCGCATCACCGTTTGAATCGGCTCGGCCAGCACTTCCCAGCAGTTATCCAGATCCTCGGCGATACGCTTGGCGTTGAGCTCAAGCTTGCCGATACCCTTGAGGGAGGATTCGTAGGCGATGACGCTGTGGGCAAAGCCTACGCCAAGATTGCGCAGCACGGTGGAATCGGTCAGATCACGCTGCCAGCGAGAGATCGGCAGTTTACTGGCCAGATGTTGCATGATGGCATTGGCGATCCCCAGGTTGCCTTCGGAGTTCTCGAAGTCGATGGGGTTTACCTTGTGCGGCATGGTTGATGAGCCAATCTCGCCAGCGACGGTCTTCTGCTTGAAATAACCCAGGGAAATGTAACCCCAGATATCGCGGTCAAAGTCGATCAGAATAGTGTTGAAACGGGCGACGGCGTCGAACAGTTCGGCGATGTAGTCGTGCGGTTCAATCTGGGTGGTGTAGGGGTTAAAGTCGAGCCCCAGCGTGCCCTCGATGAACTGCTTGGCATTGGCTTCCCAGTCGACATCCGGATAGGCCGACAGGTGCGCGTTATAGTTGCCGACGGCACCGTTGATCTTGCCGAGCAGCGGAATGCTTTCGATCTGCTTGATCTGGCGCTCAAGGCGATAGACCACGTTGGCCAGCTCCTTGCCCAGGGTAGTGGGGGAGGCAGGCTGGCCATGGGTGCGTGAAAGCATCGGCACCGCGGCATGCTCGACCGCGAGCGCGCGGATATCGCCTGCAATCTGACGCATCAGCGGCAGTAATACCTCGTCGCGTCCGGCCCGCAGCATGAGCGCGTGGGACAGGTTGTTGATATCTTCCGAGGTGCAGGCGAAGTGGATGAACTCGCTGACCTTCTCCAGCTCTGGCAGCTGCTTGGCCTGCTCCTTGAGCAGGTACTCGACCGCTTTGACGTCGTGATTGGTGGTGCGCTCGAACTCTTTGATGCGCTCTGCGTGTACCAGCTCAAACTGCTCTGCCAGGGTATCAAGAAGCTGGTTGGCCTGCGCCGAGAACGGGCCGATTTCCGGTAGGCCTGGGTGTGCGGCCAGGCACTGGAGCCAGCGTACTTCAACCTGAACACGAAAACGAATCAGGCCATATTCGCTGAAAATGGGGCGCAGGCTGGCAGTTTTGCTGCCGTAACGGCCGTCAACCGGAGATACGGCGGTCAGAGAGGAGAGTTGCATAAAAGAGTTCTCGTCAAGGAAAGCTGGCGGAAAAGGCGCAAATCATACACCAATTCAGGTGGTTTTGGCCCGCGCCGGTGGCAGGGTGATGCTCAGCAGGCTGGCGGCAAAAATCAACGCAGCCCCAACCCAGGATGACCAGTCGGGGACCTCACCCCATAGGTACCAGGCAAAGGCGCCAGAAAACACAATCGCCAGATAGCTGAGCGGACCGATTTTGCCCGGTGGCGCCAACGCATAGGCTTTGGACATAACCAGCTGACTGGTGGTCGCCACCAGGCCGATGGCCAGCAGCAGCATCAACTGCTGTGTGGTGAGAGCCTGACGCGCGCACAGCATCGGAATTGCCGACAGCAAGGTAGAAAAGGTCGCAAAGTAGAAAACGATGCGGCTGGCCGGCTCGCTGTTGCTCATGGCGCGTATCGAGACGAAGGCTGCCGCTGCAAGCAGGCTGGCTGCGACGCCGGCGAAGGCCTTGGGTTCGAACAGCGCACCACTGGGCTTGGCCACCAGCAACACTCCGACAAAGCCAATCAGCACCATGCCGACGATGCGCGGTGTGAGGCTTTCGCGCAGCCACCACCAGGCGAGCAGGGGGGTGAACACCGGCGCTGCGTAGGTGAACACCATGGCGTCAGCCAGCGGCAGGTGCGCAATGGCGTAAAAGAAGCAGTACATGGCGCCCAGGCCATAGAAGGTGCGCAAAAAGTGGCTGGTCAGGCGTTGGGTGCGAAAGGGCGCAAAGCCCTTGAGCAGCATCATCGGCAGAAAGAAGAACACGCCGACCAGATTGCGAAAGAACACCACAGTTTCGTTGTTGACCCCGGATGAAACCTCGCGGATGAGTACACCCATTATGGCAAACAGCAGTGCCGAGAGGGCGAGCAGCAGGGCGCCCTGGCGTGGGTTGTCCTGGCGAACCAGTTCAACCACGTAGCAAGGCCTTGGTTGCGTCCAGCAATTTTTTACGCTGGAACAGCAACTGCCAACGATGCCCACCGACCTGCCGCCAGAGCGTAGCGCCACGAATGCCAGCCAGCAGCAGTGCACGAATGCGATTGGCAACATCAGGCTGTTGCAGGTGGCGCATGTCGCCCTGTACCTGAATGCGTAGGCGCAGGGTGCTGAGCGTATCCTGGTAGGTCGCGCCGAGCGAGGCCATCACGTTATCGTGCAGGATGCCGAAATGCTCCACCTGTTGGGCGGTCTGACCGATGCGCTGCCCCAGCACCTGTAGCATATCGCTGCGCTTGGCCAACTGGCGCTCGAGCGTCAGCAGGTTCATCACATAGCGCAGCGCATCGCGCTGCAGCGCCGCGGTATCGCGTTCAAGCATGGCTTCCAGCGCTTGCAGGCCGGAGCGAATCTGGTGCGTGCTGCCGCCGTAAACGCTGAGCACATCGTCCGGCGACGTTATCAGGATGCTGTGGGCCAGGCAGGCGGCGGGGCCTTCAGCGGCAGACCCACTGCGCGCCAGTTTGTCGACCTGCAAGGCAGCCTCGAATATCGCGCCCAGCGCGATGGCCTGATCACGCAGGCCGCTCATGCTGCACGCTCGTCATAAGCCGGCTCGGCGCTTTCGATGACGCCGCCGCCCAGGCAGATGTCGCCCTGATAAAGCACCACGGATTGGCCCGGTGTAACGGCGCGCTGAGGCTCGTCAAACACCAGTCGATATCCGTCAGGGGTTGTCTCCAGAGTGCAGCCTTGATCAGGCTGCCGATAACGCACCTTGGCCGTCAGCGGCAACGGCGTATCCAACGCGGGCTGCGGATTGACCCAGTAAATGCTGGAGCAGCTCAAGGCGCGGGAAAACAGCCAGGGGTGATCATTACCCTGGCCGACGACCAGCACATTATTGACCAGGTCTTTCTTCAGCACATACCAGGGCTCGTCGCCGGCGCCGGGCATGCCGCCAATGCCCAACCCCTGGCGCTGACCCATGGTGTGATACATCAGGCCATGGTGGCGACCGATCACCTTGCCTTCGGTAGTTTGGATGTCGCCAGGCTGCGCAGGCAGATACTGTTTCAAAAAATCGCTGAAGCGGCGCTCCCCGATAAAACAGATGCCGGTGGAGTCCTTTTTACGGGCGGTAGCCAGTTCGTACTTTTCGGCAATGCGGCGAACCTCTGGCTTCTCCAGCTCGCCCACCGGGAACAGTGTGCGGGCGATCTGTTCGGCACCCACTGCATGCAGAAAGTAGCTCTGGTCCTTGTTGCCATCCACGCCGCGCAGCAACACAGTCTGCCCATCGCGCTCGCCGCGGCGTACGTAATGGCCGGTGGCAATCAGATCGGCGCCCAGCGCCAGGGCGTAGTCGAGGAAGGCCTTGAACTTGATTTCGCGGTTGCACAAGATATCGGGGTTGGGCGTACGCCCGGCCTGATACTCTTCAAGAAAGTGCTCGAACACGTTGTCCCAATACTCCGCCGCGAAATTCGCCGTGTGCAGTTTGATGCCGAGCTTGTCACTCACGGCCTGCGCATCTGCGAGATCGTCCATGGCAGTGCAGTATTCCGTACCGTCATCCTCGTCCCAATTCTTCATGAACAGGCCTTCGACCTGATAACCCTGTTCCAGCAACAGTGCGGCGGAAACGGAAGAGTCCACGCCGCCGGACATGCCGACAATAACGCGGGTGTGCTCGGGGGCTTTGTCTGTGTAGGTGCTCATGTCAACGAATCAGATCCAGTGAGTAATGCGGTTTGTTCAGATAATCCAGAATGCAGTCGAGTACCAGATGGCTGCGCAGGCGGTGCTGCTCCTGCTGTAGCTCATCCAGTGTCATCCAGCGCGCTCTTACAATGCCGTCATCCAGCGCTTGCTGCGCGTCGTGCTCAAGCGCTTGTGCGCTGAAACAGGCGCGCTGGTAGGTCACACCATTGGCAGCGGTGAACAGATAAAGTCCAGTCACTGCCGTGAGTTCGACGCGCCAGCCGGTTTCTTCGCGGGTTTCACGCACCGCAGCCTGCAGCAGTGTTTCGCCTGCCTCAAGGTGGCCGGCGGGCTGATTCAGCACCAGTTTGCCGTCACGCTGTTCTTCGACAATAAGAAAGCGGCTCTGTCTTTCAACAATGCAGGCAACGGTCAGATGGGGAGTAAAGCGCATGGGGTACCCTCAGCAGGGAGCATAGGGTAGCGCAAAGCTGCCGTTGGGTGAAACATCACGCTGCTGTATAAAGGCAAGACTAGCATTGACAGGAAAAGCGACTAGGATTCTGATAGTCGAAGACTTGTAGTGCTTTTTGTAGTGTTACTACAAAACAGATGCGGCGCAGTCTAAGTGGCGTGCTGGCTTGCTGCTCAATGGGGTGTTATCCATTGGTCTAAGCAAAAAGTACGTGACATTATGTAGGAAAACTACAACAATACCGCAGCTCAAAATCCGTATTCTTATTCAGAGCCTTCGGGTTACCCGCCCGTAGGTTGCTAGTGACAACGACAACATACACGGAGTCAAAAATGGGATACCAAAAGATCCAGGTGCCGGCGAGCGGCGACAAAATTTCCGTAAACGCCGACCTTTCCCTGAACGTGCCTAACAACCCAATCATCCCTTATATCGAAGGCGATGGAATCGGTGTTGATATTTCCCCCGTCATGATCAAGGTTGTCGACGCTGCCGTCGAAAAAGCCTACGGCGGTGAGCGCAAGATTTCCTGGATGGAAGTCTATGCCGGTGAGAAAGCCACCCAGGTTTACGATCAGGACACCTGGCTGCCGAAAGAAACGCTCGAAGCGGTCAAGGACTACGTTGTATCTATCAAAGGCCCGCTGACCACGCCAGTTGGTGGTGGCATCCGCTCGCTGAACGTTGCGCTGCGTCAGGAGCTGGACCTGTATGTTTGCCAGCGCCCGGTTCGCTGGTTCACCGGTGTACCTAGCCCGGTCAAGAAGCCAGGCGACGTAGACATGATCATCTTCCGCGAGAATTCGGAAGATATCTATGCGGGCGTTGAGTTCAAGGCCGGCACGCCCGAAGCCGAAAAAGTCATCAAGTTCCTCACTGAAGAAATGGGCGCGACCAAGATCCGCTTCACCGACATGTGCGGTATCGGTATCAAGCCGGTTTCCGAGGAAGGTACCAAGCGTCTGGCACGCAAAGCGCTGCAGTATGCCGTCGACAACGATCGTGACTCAGTCACCATCGTGCACAAAGGCAACATCATGAAGTTCACCGAAGGTGCCTTCAAAGAATGGGGCTACGAAATTGCACGTGACGAGTTCGGTGCCGAGCTGTTGGATGGCGGTCCGTGGATGCAGTTCAAGAACCCCAAGACTGGCAAAAACATTGTCGTCAAGGACGTGATCGCTGACGCCATGCTGCAGCAGATCCTGCTGCGTCCGGCCGAGTACGACGTGATCGCCACCCTCAATCTGAACGGCGACTACCTGTCTGACGCACTGGCAGCAGAAGTGGGCGGCATCGGTATTGCTCCGGGTGCCAACCTGTCCGACTCGGTTGCCATGTTTGAGGCCACCCACGGTACTGCACCCAAGTATGCAGGCCAGGACAAGGTCAACCCTGGTTCACTGATCCTGTCTGCAGAAATGATGCTGCGTCACATGGGTTGGGTTGAAGCGGCTGACCTGATCATCAAAGGCACTGAGGGCGCAATCGCCAACAAGACAGTGACTTATGACTTCGAGCGACTGATGGACGGCGCCAAACTGCGCAAGTGCTCTGAGTTTGGTGACGATCTGATCGCCTCCATGTGAGGTCGATGCGGGCCAGCCTGGCTGGCTCGCGTCAGGGCAGTAACAACAAAGCCGGCGTGAGCCGGCTTTGTTATTTGCACTGGAAACAGGTAAGAGCGTTAATGGTGCGCGGCCGCTTCGGCTGAAACGCCTTCATTTTCCAGTTGTTTCTTGCTAGCTTGTTCAGCCGGAGACTGAATATTGATCGCATGCAATCCCTTTGGGCCCTGGATGATGTCAAATTGTACCGGTTGCCCGGCCTTCAGCGTCTTGTACCCGTCCATCTGGATGGCCGAATAATGCGCAAATAGGTCTTCTTCCCGGCCGTCGGCTACAATGAATCCGTAACCTTTAGCGTTGTTGAACCATTTGACCTTACCGTTCTCCATACTGCATCCCTCTGATAACTTGTCACGTCATGTGAATGTGCATCGTCTGGTGCTGACCGAAAGCCGGTGGGAAATCTAAATGGTGACTGATCAGTCGAGCACACTTACACTTTTTAACAGCTAATCGAGGTAAGTCAAGCCAGCCTCAGACAAGCTGTGTGCCAGTACGCACTTTTACGATGAGCGGCCCCGTTATCAATGCAACCAGCCAAACGACAGATGTTTTCAATGACAGAATTTCAACTAACCTTAAATCAGGGACCAGGCGCGCCAGAGCACGAGGATGATCACGGCCTTGCGGTTGAGACGAGCAAGCCCGAACTCAAGCCGCCATCGCGCTACAAGGTGGTCATGATGAACGATGACTACACGCCGATGGACTTTGTCGTTGAGGTGCTTGAGCGTTTTTTCTCGCACAACCGCGAAAGTGCTACGCAGATCATGCTGAAGGTGCATACTGAGGGTAGGGCGGTGTGCGGTATCTACACCCGGGATATCGCGGAAACCAAGGCGGCAGAAGTGAACGACTATGCGAAGGAATGCCAGCACCCGTTGATGTGTCAGATTGAACGGGAAGCGTAACAAAGCGATTTTTATCGCGTGAGATGAGGTGGCAACATGCTCAATAGAGATCTCGAGATCACCCTGAACCTGGCGTTCAAGGAAGCGCGCAACAAACGCCACGAATTCATGACCGTAGAACACTTGCTGCTGGCCTTGCTGGACAATCAGGCAGCGGTCGATGTGTTGAACGCCTGTGGTGCCGATATGGACCGGTTGCGCCGCGAGCTGACCGAGTTTATCGACTCCACCACCCCCCTGATTCCGAAACAGGACCATGAACGCGAAACGCAGCCGACGCTGGGTTTTCAGCGCGTTTTGCAGCGTGCAGTTTTCCACGTGCAGAGCTCCGGCAAGGGCGAAGTCAGCGGTGCCAATGTGCTGGTCGCGATTTTCAGCGAGCAGGAAAGCCAGGCTGTGTTTTTCCTCAAACAGCAGCAAATCGCCCGCATCGATATCGTCAACTTCATCTCCCATGGCATCTCCAAGGTGCAAAGCGGCGAGGAGCCGTTGAGCGACGATCAGGAAGCGATGGACGACGAGGGTGGTGAAGGCGGTACCGCCAGCAACCCGCTGGAGTCGTACGCCAGCAACCTGAACGAGCAGGCGCGCAAGGGGCGCATCGACCCCCTGGTTGGCCGTGCCTCAGAAGTGGAGCGGGTGGCGCAGATTCTGATGCGCCGGCGCAAGAACAATCCCTTGCTGGTAGGTGAGGCCGGGGTTGGCAAGACCGCCATTGCTGAAGGCCTGGCCAAGCGTATTGTCGATGGCGAAGTGCCCGACATTCTGTCCGAGGCCGTAGTTTACTCATTGGACCTTGGCGCCTTGCTGGCCGGTACCAAATACCGCGGCGACTTTGAAAAGCGCTTCAAGGCGTTGCTCAAAGCCCTGCGCAAGCGCCCGCACGCAATCCTCTTTATCGATGAAATTCACACCATCATCGGTGCAGGTGCTGCCTCTGGCGGCGTTATGGACGCGTCCAATCTGCTCAAACCGTTGCTGTCGTCCGGCGAAATTCGCTGCATTGGCTCCACGACTTTCCAAGAGTTCCGCGGCATCTTCGAGAAGGATCGTGCTCTGGCACGACGCTTCCAGAAGGTAGACGTGGTCGAGCCTTCGGTCGCCGATACCATCCAGATTCTCAAGGGGCTGAAAAGCCGCTTTGAAGATCACCACAGCATTCGCTATACCGACGAGGCGTTGAAAGCCGCGGCAGAGCTGGCCGACCGCTATATCAACGATCGGCACATGCCTGACAAGGCAATCGATGTCATTGATGAGGCGGGTGCCTATCAACGCTTGCAGCTGCCGGAAAACCGCCCCGACTTTATCGACGTGGCGGAAGTCGAAGCGATTGTGGCCAAGATCGCGCGTATACCGCCCAAGCACGTGTCGTCCAGCGACAAGGAGCTGTTGAAGAATCTGGAGCGCGACCTCAAGCTGGTGGTTTTCGGTCAGGATACGGCGATCGACGCCCTGTCTACCGCCATCAAGCTGTCCCGTGCGGGCTTGAAGTCCGCGGATAAACCCGTGGGCTCTTTCCTGTTTTCCGGCCCCACCGGGGTCGGCAAGACCGAGGTTACCCGCCAGTTGGCCAAAAGCCTGGGCGTAGAGTTGCTGCGCTTTGATATGTCGGAGTATATGGAAAGGCACACCGTGTCGCGGCTGATCGGCGCGCCTCCGGGTTATGTTGGCTTCGATCAGGGCGGTCTGCTGACCGAGGCAGTGACCAAGAATCCACACTGCGTGCTGCTGCTGGACGAGATCGAGAAGGCGCACCCTGAGGTCTTCAACCTGCTGCTGCAGGTGATGGATCACGGCACCTTGACCGACAACAACGGGCGCAAGGCGGATTTCCGCAACGTGATCATCGTGCTGACCACCAACGCTGGTGCTGAAACCATGACCCGTGCCTCCATTGGGTTTACCCATCAGGACCACACGAGCGATGGCATGGAGGTGATCAAGAAGTCTTTCACCCCCGAGTTCCGCAACCGCCTGGATGCCATCATCCAGTTTGGCCGTTTGACCCACGAAAGCATCAAGTTCGTGGTCGACAAGTTCCTCACCGAACTGCAGGCCCAGTTGGAAGACAAGCACGTGCTGTTGGAAGTGGACGAAAGTGCCCGCAACTGGCTGGCCGAACACGGCTACGACCCGCTGATGGGCGCGCGACCCATGGCGCGTTTGATCCAGGATAAGATCAAGCGCCCGCTGGCCGAGCAGATTTTGTTTGGTGAGCTGGCAGAGCAGGGCGGAACGGTACACATCACCTTGCGTGACGGTGAACTGGAAATTGAGGTGCCCGAGCCCGAAATGGCCTGATTCAAAGGCTAAAAAAACGCCCGACAGCTTTGCTGTTCGGGCGTTTTTTTAGTCCTGTTTGTGCGCCTCAGAGGTCGAATCGACTCCAGATCGGCGCGTGGTCCGAGGGCTTTTCCATACCGCGAATGGTGTAATCGATATCGCTCTCTACGCAGCGCTCCACCAGAGCGCGACTGGCCATGACCATGTCGATGCGCAGGCCGCGCTTGGGGTTGTCCTCAAACCCGCGACTGCGGTAATCGAACCAGCTGAAGCGATCGTTAACGTCCGGATTGAGGTGGCGGAAGGTATCGACCATGCCCCAGTCCTTCAGGCGCTGCATCCAGGCGCGTTCTTCCGGCAAAAAACTGCACTTGCCGGTACGCAGCCAGCGCTTGGCGTTGTCGGCGCCGATGCCTACATCCGCATCGGTATCGGAAATGTTCACGTCACCCATGATCACGATGCGCTGGTCGGCCGTGAAGTCCTGCTCCAGGTGTGCCTGCAGGTCGGCGTAGAACTTTTCCTTGGCGGGAAATTTGGTCGGGTGGTCGCGGCTTTCGCCCTGCGGGAAGTAGCCATTGAACACTATCAAGGGCTCGCCGTCGGCACAGGGAATTGCGGCGCTGATCATACGGCGCTGCGCTTCTTCATTATCCTTGGGTAGCCCCTTGCGCACCCACAGCGGCTCATTGCGGCAGAGCAGGGCAACGCCGTAATGGCCCTTCTGACCGTGGAAAAACACGTGGTAGCCAAGCTCCTGCACCATCTCAAGGGGGAACTGCGGGTCGTCCACCTTGGTTTCCTGCAAGCCGATGACCTCGGGCGAGTGGCGTGAAACCAGTTCGCTGAGCTGGTGCGGACGGGCGCGCAGGCCGTTGATGTTGAAGGAGACTAATTTCATGACTATTTCCTGAATGCGTGAACTGGCGCCAGTTGCCAGCCTTCGATAGCGAGATGAAAGATTACAATAAAATCAGGCACAAAGGCCCGGTTGGACACTGCCAGCATGTTAGCATTGCTCGGCTGCAAAGTTCAGGAAGGACGCATGGTTCGATTCACTCCACCGCTAGCGCTGCTTTTGCTCGCATCCACCGCCTGGGCCGACCTGGAGGTGCAGGTGGAGCCGGCGAAGCGCGCGGTCAAGGAAAACATCGAAGCCTACATTGGCCCGGTGGAGGCCGGCAGCCGTGAAGAGCTGCGTCGGCTGTTCGATCACGCGGACGAGCAGGCCACGCTGGCGGCGCAGGCGCTGGGTTATTACCACACCCGTAACTACCTGCATTTCGCCGGCACCGAGGATGATCCGACGCTGATTATCAAGGTCGATCTGGGCTCACCAGTGCGGTTGAACGACATCAGTATCGATATCCAGGGTGAGGGCAAGGGCACCGACGCTTTTGCGCTGACGCTGCCCGAGGCCCTGGCGCCCGGCAAGCGCCTCAATCATGGTGATTACGAAAACATCAAGACCCAGATAAGCAACCGTGCGCTGCAATACGGTTACTTTTCCGGGCAGTACCTGCAGCACCAACTGCGCGTTAATCCGGACGCCAACCAGGCCGATATCGATATTCAGTATCTCACTGGGCAGCGTTACAAATTGGGCGAGGTGACCTACTCGCAAACCCTGTTCAGTGAAGACCTGCTTGATCGCTTCATTCCCTTTGAACCGGGCGTTCCCTACGATGCTGAGCTGATCGGCCAATTCAATCAGGACCTTCTATCCAGCGGCTACTTCAACGGCGTGCAGGTGCTGGCACCGGCGGATAAAGCCGTGGAGAACGTGATCCCGGTCGAGGTTACCTTGAGCGAGCGCGATCCGCACTCGCTGGGGTTTGGTGGCGGTTTCTCTACCGACGTGGGGGTGCGTACCAAGGCGACCTGGGATCAGCACTGGCTTAATCCTCAGGGCCACAGCCGGGGCGCAAGCGCCGAGCTATCCAAGCCACGGCAGGAAGTCAGTGCCTTTTATCAGGTGCCGCTGGATCCACCGCTGACCAGCAGCTTGCGCTACTTCCTCGGGTGGCAACACGAGGACATAGACGATGTTGAAACCCGCAGTCTGGCGGCGGGCGCAGAGCTGCGCAAGCGTCTGGACAGTGATTGGGAGCGCACGCTGGGGCTGCGCGTGCAGAATGAAATCTTCTCGCTGGGCGACGACTCAGGCACCAGCACCTTGCTGATTCCGAGCCTGGCAATGCAACGTACCAAGACCTCAGGTGGCGTTGATCCGACCAAGGGCTACAGCCTGTTGTTCGACGTGCAAGGCGCCAAAAAGGGGCTGATCTCGACCGTCGACTTTGCCCGGGTAATGGGCCAGGCCAAGGGCTTGTATACGCTGTTTGATCGACACCGTCTGTTGGGTCGTCTGCAACTGGGCGCGCTGGCAACCAATGATTTCAGCAATATCCCGCCCTCGCTCCGGTTCTTTGCCGGTGGCGACCAGAGCATACGCGGCTACGCATACCAGACGCTATCGCCCGTCGATAGCACTGGCGAAACCGTGGGCGCGCGTTATCTGATGACCAGCACCGCCGAATACCAGTACGAGTTCATTGACCGCTGGCGGGCAGCCACCTTTGTCGACTACGGCAACGCGGTAGACTCGCCAACCGACCCGCTGAAAACCAGCGTGGGCCTGGGCGTGCGCTGGGTATCGCCTATCGGCCCGCTGCGCGTAGACGTGGCCCGCTCCCTATCCGATCCGGACGAAGGCTTTCGCATCCACTTTTCCATGGGGCCTGATCTCTGATGCGTCTGGCGCTGAAAATCCTGTTCCGCAGTCTGCTGGTGCTGATCGCGCTGCCGTTGCTGCTGTTGGTGTTGCTGGCCAGTGAAACCGTCAATGAGTGGCTGTTTGCCAAAGCGCAATCGCTGGAGCCGCGTCTGCAGCTGGAGTACGTCAGTGGTGATTTGTGGCAAGGCTGGCAATTTGCGCATATCAGCTGGCAGGACACCACGCTGGAGCTGCAAATAGAGCAGCTGGATTTTGCCTGGTCGCCGGCCTGCCTGTTTGGCATGAAGCTGTGTATCGATCGCTTGTACAGCGAGAGTATTACCGTGGTGTCACAACCGACGGAGCCCAGTGAGCCCGGCGAGCCTTTCAGTTTGCCGGATTTGCAACTGCCACTGGCCATCGAGCTGGGCGATATACGCATCGACCGCATCTCGCTTGATGGCGAGAACGCGTTGCTTCGTGACCTGGTGCTGCGTGCCGATGCCGATGGTGACCGGGTTACCATCACGCAGTTTTCCGGTATAGGCCCTGACCTTGACTGGCAGCTGCAAGGTGACCTGCACATGCAGCAGGACTGGCCGCTGAGTCTCAAGGGCCGGGTCAATCTGCCGCCGGTGGATGAGCGCGACTGGCACCTTGACCTGGCTGTAGGCGGTGCGCTCAAGCAGCAGCTCAGCCTGCATTTGCAAAGCAGCGGTTACTTGACCGGCCAGTTGAATGGCGAGGTGGCCGTGCTCGACCCCGAGCTACCCGCTTCCATCCACTGGCAGGGCCAGTCGTTTCTGGCGCTGAACAGCCTGCCGCCAAGCCTGACGTTGAATAACCTTGAGCTGGACGCACAGGGTAATCTGGATGATGGCTTCAAGCTCACTGGCAGCTCAAGCCTGCCGGGGCAGGGTGGCGAGGTGCAGCTGCAACTCGAGGCTTTGGCCAGCTTGACGGGGGTTAGCGACGCGCAGTTGCGGTTGTATGTCAGCGAGCAACCAGAGCGCAAGCTGGAATTCAACGCGCAGGCTAACTGGTCAGATCAGCTCAGCGCCGATGCGCAGGCGAGCCTGCAGCAGGCTTTTCCCTGGTACTGGCTCTACCCGCAGGACTTGGGTGAGGTGGTTTTGCAGCAGCTGGATTTGCAGGCCAGTTTGCGTGGCGAAGAAATCGACAGCGACCTGACGGCACAGCTCCGCGGCGTTGCCGGGCAGACCATTGATCTGCAGCTGCGCGCGCAGGGTGATCAGCAAGCGCTTAACGTGGCGCCGCTCAAACTCAGTACCGAGGCTGGCAATCTTGAAGGTCAGGTGGACCTGAAGCTAGCGCCTGACGTTGCCTGGGATGGTCGCTTCCAATTGCATGACTTGAATCCCGGCCTCTTTGTCGCCCAATTGCCCGGCAAACTCAGCGGCGAGCTTACCAGTCAGGGCGCGCTGGCGCAGGACGTACTGCAATTGCAGGCGCAATGGGATATCGACGGAACGCTGCGGCAGCAGCCGCTAGCCCTGGCGGGTAAGCTCAACAAGGCAACTGAAGCCTGGCAGGTGCGTGAACTGCTGGTACGCCAGGGTGAAAATCGCATCAGCGGCGAGGGCGAGTGGGGCCCCCAGGTGAAAGGCTACCTGGATGTTCAGTTGACGCAGTTGGCGACGCTGTGGCCGGAGCTGCGCGGGGCACTGACCGGGCGTGCAGACTTCAGCGGCACCGAGCAAGCGCCGGGGTTAAGGCTGACGTTAGCTGGCGAAACACTGGGCTATGCGGAAAATCAGGCTGAGAGTCTTAGTCTTGATGGGCGCATCAGGCTATCCGAGGCCATGCCCGGTAACCTGATGCTCAAGGCCAGCGGAATACGCAGCAGCGACAACCAGCTGGGCGATCTCACCGCCAGTGCGCAAGGTGATCGAGCCAACCATAGCCTGGCGGTGGATCTGTCTGGTGGGCTGGCCAGTGCGAGTCTGCAGCTGCGTGGCAATCTTAACGATACGCGCTGGCAGGGGCGCCTGACCCAAAGTGAGTTGGCCTACCAGACGTTCGACTGGCAGCTCAATGAAGGTGCAGACCTGCAGTACCAACTGGCCGCAGGCCGCCTCCAACTGAGCGCACACTGCTGGCAGCACGACAGCGCACGCCTGTGCTTCAACGGTCAGCAGACGCTGATGCCCGAGCGGAAGGTGGATATTACCTTGGACGATTTCGATCTTGCCGCACTCAAGCCCTGGATGCCGGATGACATCGAGTGGCAGGCGCAGTTGAACGCCAGGCTGGCGTTCAATCAAGCGGTGGGTAAGGCACCCACCGCCGACATACGCATTGCCAGCGAAGACGGCGTGATTCGCGTTTCAGAGGAAGAGCAAACCCTCGATTTCCCTTACCAATTGCTCGAATTTACCACCCTGCTGCAGGAGCGTAAGGCGGACGCCGCGCTACGCCTGAGCAGTGAGAGCCTCGGTCGCCTGGATGTGCAGGCCATGGTGCAAGAGCCAGGCGGCAAGCAGTCGCTTAGCGGGGCCTATCAGATTTCCGGCTTCAAGCTGGATTTTCTGCGTCCCTTTGTTGCTCAGGTGCAACGCCTGGAGGGCGAGGTGAACGGGCAGGGCAACCTGAGCGGTGTGCTGCGTGAGCCTATCATCGACGGCGAATTGCGCTTGCGTGACGGGCACGCCAGTGGCCCGGCGCTGCCGATCAGTCTGGAGGCGCTCAGCGCCGATATTCTGGTACAGGGCCAGCGCGCAAGTATTGACGGCAACTGGACCAGCGGCGAGCGCGGGACCGGGCGGCTGAACGGCACCGTCGGTTGGGCGCCTGTGGATGTTGACCTGGAGCTGACCGGCGATGCCCTGCCGGTGACGGTGGAGCCATACGCTGATCTGCTGGTCAGCCCGCAGCTGGACATCGGCCTGCGCGACAATGCATTGCACGTTTCGGGCAAGATTGCCGTGCCCGAGGGCGACATTCGGGTCAGGGAGCTGCCAGCGCAGGCAGTGAGAGTATCGCCCGATACCGTGATCGTCGGGCAGGAGACAGAGGAAGAAGAGTCAGCGCTGGCAATTACCGCACGGGTGCAGTTGGTGATCGGTGATCAGTTGCGTCTGTCTGCCTTCGGTCTGACTGGCCGGCTAAAAGGGCAGTTGGCGGTGCAGGAGAATATGACCGCCAACGGAGATCTGCGCATTCTGGACGGCCGTATCAAGCGGCTGGGGCAGGAGCTCAAGTTACGCCGCGCCATTTTGCTGTTCTCCGGCCCCATCAGTCAGCCCTACATGAACATCGAGGCCGTTCGTGAAGTGGACGATGTGGTTGCCGGCCTGCGGTTGACCGGCAACGCCACCAGCCCGACCTCCGAAGTGTTTTCCGAACCTGGCATGTCGCAACAGGAAGCCATGTCTTACCTGGTTCTGGGGCGTCCGCTGGATGACGAGGGCGACAGCAACGTAGTAGGGCAGGCGGCGCTGGCTCTTGGCCTGGCCGGCGCGGCGCCGGTTACCCAGAAGATTGGCGACACCCTGGGCTTGAACGACTTTGCGGTTGAATCTGAAGGCACAGGGACCGATACCCAAGTGGTGGCCAGTGGCAGCATTACAGATAAGCTCAGCGTGCGTTATGGGGTAGGGGTGTTCGAGCCTGCCAACCAATTGGCGCTGCGCTACGACCTGACCAAGCGGCTGTATCTAGAGGCCATCAGCGGCTTTGCCAGCTCACTGGATTTCTTCTATCGTATCGACTTCTGAACGACGTACTGCTCATCATCACGGTAGCCCGTTGCGGGCTGCCGGTTCGCCCAGAGCGACAACACCATCCTGTGCCAAAGGCACATAAAAGGAGTCATCATGTCTAGCGTCACAATGCGCGGTAACCCGATTTCCGTTGGCGGCCAATTCCCGGCCACAGGTGACAAGGCGCCGGCTTTCAGCCTGGTGGCCAAGGATCTGTCCGATGTCAGCCTCGCGAGCCTGACCGGTAAGCGCAAAATTCTCAACATCTTCCCCAGCGTGGATACGCCCACCTGCGCTACCTCAGTGCGCACGTTCAACACCAAGGCCAGCGCACTGGAAAACACCGTAGTGCTCTGCATCTCTGCGGATTTGCCTTTTGCGCAAGCGCGCTTCTGTGGCGCTGAAGGGTTGGACAACGTGGTAAACCTGTCGACCATGCGCGGCAGCGAGTTCATCCGCAACTACGGCGTCGACATTGAGAACGGTCCGCTGGCCGGCCTGACTGCCCGGGCGGTGGTAGTCCTGGATGAGGATGACAAGGTGTTGCACAGCGAGCTGGTCAGTGAAATCGGCAACGAGCCTAATTACGACGCTGCCCTGGCAGCGCTGTAACCAAGGCATAAAAAACGGCGCCTCGCTGGCGCCGTTTTTTACTTCGCTGTTTATCACGTTCCGCTTTGGGTTGATTGCGCATTGGTGCGTTTTATCAAGTCTGCCAGCACCGGCAATACCTTGAACTCTTCGACCGGCTTGTCTAACCAGGCAACGCCCTCTACCCGCCCATCCAGCAGTCGCTGCCCCTCATCGCAGTAGGCTGAAACCACCAGCACCGGCAGGTGCCGTGTGGCATTTTGTAGGCGCAGCTCCCTGATCAGGCTGAGGCCGTGGCCATCCGGCAGGCGCAGATCGGTCACCAGGGCATCTGGTGGCTCGTTGAACAATATCGGGCGTGCTTCTCGCATACTGTGGATGATAACCGGCTGGTAGCCAGCGCGGCGCAGCATCAGCCCCATGAACTGTGCGTAAGTCTCGTCATCATCCAGCACCAGCACCCGGGTTGCATGCTCGGCTGGCGCCTCAGAGACCTCCTCTGTATCCGTAGCGGCCAGGGGCAATTCCAGCCAGAAGGTCGCGCCCTGGCCAGGCTCTGAGTGAAAGCCTACCTCGCCGCCCATCTTCTCCATCAGGTCGCGGCTGATCGCCAAACCCAGGCCGGTTCCCGGCTTCTGCCGGTTGTCGGCGCTATCAGCCTGGGCAAACTTGCTGAAAATCATGGGCTGGAAGGAGGCCGGTATGCCCTCGCCCTGATCCGATACGCTGATACGCAAGCGGCCGGCGGACCGCTCCAATGTGACCTTTACCAGGCCTGCGGGTGGCGAGAACTTGATCGCGTTGGAGAGAAAGTTGCTGAGCACCTGATGCAGGCGGATGCCGTCCACATTGGCCCAATACTCGTTACTCGGTGCGCACTGCAAGGTCACCTGATGCTTGTCGGCGTAGCCCTGGTTGGCGGCAATCGCATCGCTTACCAGCACATCTACCCGCTGTACGCGGATATCGAAAGTCATTTTACCAGCGGCCAGCTTTTCCATATCCAGCAGGTCGTTGATCAGGTGGTTCAGGCGCAGGCTGTTGGTATGCGCGATCTCCAGCATTTTTTGCATGGGCTCTGGGACCGCGCCGAGCGACCCACTATTGACGATGCCCAGCGCGCCGGAGATGGATGTCAGCGGGGTGCGCAACTCATGACTGACGGTCGAGACAAACTCGTTCTTCATGGCCTCGACCTGCTTTTGCTCGGTCAGGTCAAGCATGGTACCGCTGGCGCGCAGCGCCTTGCCGGCATCATCGCGTTGCAGTGCGCCGCGCAGTAACAGGCAGACCTCGCTGCCATTCTTGTGCAGGAAGCGTGTTTCGCAGGCGAACGACATGCTGTCTGAGGCAAGCGCCTGCTGCAGTTGCTTCAACAAAGTATGCCGCGCCGCAGGCGCGATAACCGCCTGCCACCGGTGCAGGGATTGAAACCCACGATGTTGTGGATAACCGAGCATTTCCCAGGCGCGCGCAGACGCCACAAAGCGCCATTGCTCGATGTCGACATCCCACCAGCCATCGTTGCTGCCCTTGAGTACCAGCCGTTGCCGCTCTTCACTTTGCCTTAGGGCCTCGTTACTGGCGCGCATTTTTTCGGTCATGCGCGCGGCCAGGGCTTCGGCCTGATCGCGACGAAGATTCAGCAGTGACGCCAGCAAGAACAGCATCAAGGCAATGCCGACACCGGCAATCAGTACCAGTGCGTGGGAGGGTATGCTCTGATCAAAACTCGCCGTGCTGCTGAACGATAACTGCCAGTCACGACCGTACAGCGGTAGCAAAATCTGGCGGCTAAACAGCGGCGCCTTGGCGCCTTTGGATTGTTCAGTGGCAAACAGCAGCTGCGGCACGGCGCTGTCGGTTACATCGCGCAGCTCATAACTGATCCGCGGATTGGCGTTACCAAGAATGCCGCGCAGCAAATCGCCCATCCGATAGGGGCTATAGACAAAACCCTTGAGTGCCGCCTGGCGCTGTTCTGCAGTATCCACGGGCAGGCCGGTCGTATACACCGGCACATACATAAGAATGCCAGCTTGCACCTTGCCATGGGTTTCCTGTAGCAGCGTTACCGCTCCAGTGACACTGGTCTTGCCGCTGTCTACGGCATTTTGCATTGCCTGCCGGCGGGTACTTTCGGAGTACATGTCGAAGCCGAACGCCGCCAGGTTGCGGCCGGAAAAAGGCTCAAGAAACAGGATGGAGGTATAGAAGGGGCGCTCCCCCTCGGGATGTACGCGAAAGGCCGGGAAGCCCTCTGCGCGAACCTGCGACTCAAAAGCTGTCAGCTGCTCAGGCGCAATAGCCGCGGCAAAACCCACGCCCATGATCCCGGGATAATGCTCAGACAGCCGTAATCGTTCGATCTGCTGCTTCCATTCCTGCCGGGTAACCTGCTCGCTGGCATCGATCAGGCCGGCCGTGCCGAGCAGAATCTGTTCATGATCGACCATGCGTTTGCGAATGGCTGCGGACATGTCGGTGGCCAGCAGCTCAAACTGGCGTTCAGCCAGCGCTACTTCACGTTGTTTAAGGTATTGCCAAGCCAAAAGTGAGGTAAGTAACGCGATAGCCAGTACAAACCATGCCAGCATGTTTTTTTGGCTGACGATGGCACGTCCCAGGCTGAAGGGCGACTCGCGGCGGTTAAAAGGCATGGGCGTCACTACGTATCATAACCATCTCGGCAAAAGCACCTGTGCCCATGATAGTTGGCCAGCGTAATGATTGCAGGGCAATATCGCATCGATGCACGATTTTTCTGCGCGTTGCACTAAATTCGTGCGGCCGGGCTGTCAGCTTCTCATCACCTGGCGGCGTCTCTGGCAGTCCTAAGTGCCCTCAGCGTCATCCAACTACAGTGCCCCCCGGCGCTTCCCACCGCCGCAAATATAATCGCTGAGGCCCCTTCCTCAGGTGGCTGCAAATGAATTCACCCTTGCAGGCAACGGCCGCGGAGGGGCGCCAGCTCTGGCCAGGCGCGGCTGCGAAGCGGGGCAGGGTAGTGCCACTTCGACCATGAGCGCCTTGCAGCGGCAGAGGGTGGAGTTTCTTTCCTCTGGGGGGGCGCATTTGCATGTACCTAGACGAGCAACCGCTGGTCAGCCCATAGCACCACTTTAGGTTTCCGGCGGCCAGGCGCGTTTCCGAGGTTCCGCCGAGACTTTGCGACGGCCGAGCTACCGCGTTAGCGGTTTGCTCGGCTTACAGCCAAAGCGTCAATCCAAACGTTGTTCTTTTGTGAGGTGCGTCACGTCCCGCACCTCCCGTCTATACCAGCTAATCAATGAAATTTATTTTGACGCTATTTTTATGACGCAGGCCGCGAGTTAGAGCGGGTGCGCCCAAAACCGCGTTTGCAGCGCTCAAACTCGGGGCTTGCGCAGGCTGCACGATATTCGTTAGCGTTCGCGATTGCGCTGTATTTGAGCTCATAGAACGTTGTCGCTAAGGAAGCATGCACTGTATGCCAAACATGCAGGAAGAAACGGATTTGGAGTCTTTGCTGCAGAGTAGTGTGCGGACTCAACAGGCTGACCGGCTGATGCTGATCGCCAACGCGCTCGCGGTCATATTACTGCTGATTGCCTTGCGTACCCTTAGCTCGGGTGACCTGTTCAATAGCGGCCTGGTCGCTGCGGCCTTCACCGTGGTCATGTTCGCTCGCCAGCTTAATCGGCGAGACCGCGTCGACGCTTCGGTGAGGCTGGTGCTGATTGCGCTGACGCTGGTCGTCAGTCTCTCCATGTGGCACAGCCAGGGGCTCTATAGCGGTGCGATATTGGCTTTTCCTGCCTTGCTGGTGGTTGCTGGTACCGTAGCCAGCCGCGGTCTTTTCCTCACACTCTTGGGCCTCATGTTGTGTGTGGTCGCGTTTATCAGCTATGCCGCCGTCAGCGGATTGAAAGCTTACTACCCAGCGCCCATGGGGTTTGGGCGGGTGGTGGTGGTCAGCTGCATACTGGTTGTGTCGGCGCTGGCCATCTCCTTGCTCATGCGCGATTTACGGTCTGCGCGCATGTTGCTGCAACAGGAAATGCGCCGCCTGCACTCGTCAGAAGCCAAGCTGACTCACCTTGCGCACCATGATCCCTTGACCGATTTGCCCAATCGCGAGGCGATAGCCACGCTGGTGCAAGGTTCAATCGAGCGGGCGAGGGAGCAGGGCAGGCAACTGGCCCTGTTGTTCGTCGATGTCGACAACTTCAAGACCATCAACGATTCGTTGGGTTACGCCGCGGGCGATGAACTGTTGCAAGCCATCGCTGGGCGGCTGAAGCAGGCGATCCGCGGGGCGGATACGGTCAGCCGCCAGGGCGGGGATGAGTTCATCATGACCTTGCCCGACCTGGACAGTCAGGACACTGCGATTACGGTAGCCCGCCGTATGCAGGAGATAGTCAGCCAGCCGATCCAGCTGCGTGACATGCAACTGATCACCTCACTGTCTATTGGCATTGCGCTGTTTCCGCGCGACGGTGACGATTTTTCGGCTTTGCTACGCAAGGCAGAGCTGGCCATGCAGCGCGCCAAATCAACTGGCCGCAATAGCTATTGCCTGTTCGATGAGCAAATGAACGTCAACACCCATGAGCGACTCGGCATAGAGCAGGACTTACGCCAGGCGTTGGTACGCAGTGAATTCGTACTGCATTTTCAACCGATTGTGGATCTAACTGCCAACAAGCTGGTAGGCGCAGAGGCGCTGCTGCGCTGGCACCACCCGGAACGCGGGTTGCTTGGGCCAGACCTGTTTATTGGCGTGGCCGAACAATCTGGGCTGATTACCGAGATAGGCGAATGGGTACTGAATGAGGCTTGCCATGAAGCCGCCCGCTGGCAGAGGCAGGGCGCTAGGGGGCTTGCCGTCTCGGTAAACCTTTCTACGGTGCAGCTGCACCGCGGCGATCTGGAGGCGATTATCGCCCAGGCGCTGGTGGCTTCAGCATTGCCGCCTGCATTACTGGAACTCGAGTTGACCGAGTCGATGTTGCTGGAAAAATCCGACAGCTTCATTCAGCGACTGCGAAGCCTGAAACAGCTGGGCGTAAAACTGTCGATTGATGACTTTGGCACCGGTTACTCCAATCTTTCGTACCTACAACGGTTCCAGGTCGATAAATTGAAAATTGACAAGTCATTCGTCACCAACCTCAGCAGCAACGAGCCGAACCGCGCGATCGTCACCGCGATCATTCAAATGGCGCACAGCCTTAAGCTGAAGACCACCGCCGAAGGCATCGAGCATCAAGTGGTGAAAACCATCCTGAAATCCCTGGGCTGCCATTTTGGTCAGGGTTACCTGTTCGCCAAACCCATGCCAGCCGAAGAGTTCTTACGTTATGCGCTGCAAACCGGTTCGTTGGCTCGACGATAAACTTTGTCGTGGATAGCGGCAGACGCCCAGTAATGGATAGGCTTCAATATGTGGGTTCGCATAATATATATTATGTTAAATACGATAATGCGTATTTCATTCTTATGTATTCAGTACTCACTGCTCACAACTCCTCTGCATTCAACTCTGCATTCAACAAGGCATCACGCAACCAGCTCCCTGCCGGCCCTAACGGTGTTCGCGAGACCAGATAACTTCCAGCGCCTGATGACGTGGCCAACCCGGTATCTGGAGTTCAACCAGGCGTTCGGCGGCGTAGCTATTGACCAGCCAACGCGGTAAGGCGGCCCAGCCGAAGCCCAGTACGGCAAGATCAAGCAGTATTAGATAGTTGGGCGCTGACCAGCTGCGTACGTGGCTTTTTGGTACGTCATCCAGCCGTGCGCCGGTTTCGTGCAAGGTATTGAGGCGGAGTGAGCGCCATTGCCCCAACTCGTCCAGGCTGAGCTGTGTGGTAGTCGCCAACGGATGTGTAGCGGCGACGAAAATTGCAAATTCGGCGCGCTCGGCAACTCTTGCGCTGCCGATTTCTGGTGGATACGGGCCTTCTGCCGGTAACAGGCCCAATGCGGCTCGGCCCCTGCTGATCAGATTGATCACGTCGGCGTGTTCGGCAAACACACACTCAAGCTCCAGCTCGGGAAAGCGTTCAGCCAAGCGGGTCATGCGTGTTTTATAGTCCGGCGACTGATAGGCATCCGACATGACCAGCGTGAGCTTGGGTTCCAGCCCTCCCGCCAGCGCACCGGCGGCAAGCTGCAGGCGGTCGGAGGCGCCGAGTACATCTTCTAATCGCGGCAACAAGGCGCGGCCTGCGTCGGTCAAAGCTGGCGCCTTGCCGCTACGATCAAACAGCGTTACGCCCAGGTCGATTTCCAGCCTTGCTATCGCTTCACTGATCGTTGATTGGCTTTTACCCAGTCGCCGCGCCGCGGCGCTGAAGCTGCCTTGAGCAGCCGTCTGCACAAAGGCGTCTAATGATTCTGGTGACAGCTTCATATCGGTTTTCCCGATGGGATCTAATTTAGAGCTGCAGGTTAAACCGGAGAGAATGGCGCTGTCGATTTCTGGAACTGTTTTTTATGCCTACCCCTGCCCTCACTCCCCAAAAATCACTGCCTGAACGTGTGCTGCATGCCCTGCTGTTCGAGCTGGTTGCACTGGTGCTCTTTGCTCCCTTGATTGCGTTGCTGACTAGCCAAAGTTTGGCGCGCACCGGCGCGCTGACGGTGATGCTTTCACTGATTGCCATGTTCTGGAATATGCTGTTCTGCGCTGGCTTCGAGGCCCTTGAGCGCCGCCTTGGCTGGCGACGCACGCTGTGGGTGCGCCTGCTGCATGCCGGCCTGTTCGAGCTGGGTCTGCTGCTGGTGATGGTGCCGCTGATTGCCTGGTGGCTGCAGGTTGGCTTGCTGCAGGCGCTGTTATTGGATATCGGTCTGGTGCTGCTGTTTCTGCCGTACACCTTGATATTCAACTGGCTATACGATCTGGCCCGCCCCCGTGTGCTCGCCCGTCGTCGCCGAGCGAGCACTAGCGCTTGAGCGGGGGGCTAGCCGCCCTGCTCTGCCGTGGTCCAGCTGCCAAAGGGATCAGGCAGTTGCTGCCAGTAGGCGGGCTCTACCTGCATTTCCTCGTCGCTGAGCAGGCAGGCGTTGAGGTCCCGATGTAGCTGCGCAGTATCGAGTTGCTGACCGATAAACACCAGTTCCTGGCGGCAATCGCCACTTTCAGGGTGCCAGTGCTGCATTATCTCGTTCACTGTCTCCGCGTCCTCAGGCCAGTGCGCCTTGTCGACGAAGCGCCACCAGCGCCCGGCGAGACCATGCCGCATCAGGCTGCCGGCCTGCGACCAGCTGCCCGCTTCGGCCCATTTGCTGGCTAACCAGAACAAGCCTTTGGAGCGCAGCAAGGTGCCGTTTTGCCAACCGGCGCTGATGAAGTTGTAAAAGCGCTCCGGGTGAAAAGGTCGCTGCGCGCGGTATACGCTAGAGGCAATGCCATATTCCTCAGTCTCCGGCACGTGTTCACCGCGCAGCTCCTGTAACCAGTCCGGCGCCTGCGCGGCGCGATCAAAGTCGAAGCGGCCGGTGTTGATTACCTCAGCCAGCGGGACCTGGCCCATCACCATCGGCAGTATGCGGGCATGACGGTTGAGGCTGCGCAGGATGGATTCCAGCTCCTCACGTACGGCGCTGGAAATCAGGTCACTCTTGCTGATGAGAATGACATCCGCAAATTCAACCTGTTCGATCAGAAGATCGGTGATGGAGCGCTCGTCCTCTTCGCCCAGGGTTTCGCCTCGTGTGGCGAGGCTTTCCGAGCGTTGGTAGTCGTTCAGAAAGTTCACCCCGTCGACCACGGTAACCATGGTATCCAGGCGCGCGATGTCGGCCAACGCCTGGCCCTGCTCGTCGCGAAAGGTGAAGGTTTCAGCCACCGGCAGCGGCTCGGAAATGCCGGTGGATTCGATCAGCAGGTAGTCGAAGCGGCCTTCCTTCGCCAAGCGCCCTACTTCCTCCAGCAGATCCTCGCGCAGCGTGCAGCAGATGCAGCCGTTGCTCATTTCTACCAGTTTCTCGTCGGCGCGACTAAGGCTCACATCACGTTGCACTTCACTGCCGTCGATGTTGATTTCACTCATGTCATTGACGATCACCGCGACCTTCAGGCCTTCGCGGTTCTTTAGTATGCGATTGAGCAGTGTGCTTTTGCCGGCGCCAAGAAAGCCAGACAGCACGGTTACGGGAAGACGTTCAGGCATCGGGGATAAATTCCGGTTACATTATCGATGCGCAATTATAGTTATAACATAACATTATACAAACGCACCGAGTGCCGCTATTCGGCATGGTGGGTTATTCAACAGGCTGAGTTGTCTTGACCTGGCAGCGGGCGCTGCGTTAATCAGTAGCTGGCTCACCCGCAAACAACAATAAGGACCACCTATGTACCGCCTGGACGACATCTCGCTTGAGCACTGGCAAGTAACCGGCCTGAGAACGCGCGTTGCCACGCTTGGCCAGGGCCCGGTTGCCCTGCTCATCCACGGCTGGCCGGAATGCTGGTACTGCTGGCGAGAGCAGATGGTGGCACTGGCCAACGCGGGCTATCGTGCCCTGGCGCCGGATATGCCCGGCTTTGGCGACACCGAGTCACTTGAGCTGATTGCCGATTACAACGTGTCGCGTATTTGCGAGTTCATGGCGGAGCTGGCCCAAATGGCAAGCGGTGATCAACCGATATTGCTGATTGGCCACGACTGGGGCGCAATCAACTGCTGGCAGTTTGTGCAGCGGCACCCTGAGCGGGTATCCCGTTTGATTAACATGAGCGTGCCGCTGCGCCCCGTCGCTGACCAGCCGCCGATTGAGTTTTTGCGTGAATACTTTGGTGACGACTTTTTTTACCAGATCTACTTTCAGGAGCCGGGCGTGGCCGAGGGCGAGTTCGATGCCGACCCCGAGGGCATTCTGCGCGCGCTTTATTGCTCGCCGGACACCCCGCGCGAGCCTCCCCTGTTGGGCCGTTCTACCAAGGAAGGCGGTGGCTGGATTGGCCGCTTGGGTAAACCGAACGAGCAGCCAAGCTGGGTGACGGATGACGCCCTGAGCTACTACATCGCGGCCTATCGCCACAGCGGCTTTGCCGGTGGCATCAATTATTACCGCAACCTGGATGAAAACTGGCGGCAGATGCTGCCCTGGCGCGATAGCCAGATCAGTTGCCCGGTGCTGTTCATCGTCGGCAGCCGCGATATGACCATTCAGGGCGCCAGTGAAGAGCGACTCCGGGCGATGATGGCCCCGCGCATTCCTGATCTGCACATGGTCATGCTGGAGGGCAAGGGGCACTGGATTCAAAGCGAGGCGACTGCAGCGGTAAACGCCGCCATGCTGGATTTTCTGGCTGCCTGAGCCACATTAAACAAGAATCCCCGCACAGGGGGCGGGGACGCTTGTTACAGCACTGGCGCTACAGGGCCGCAAACAGCGCCTGGGTCGGCACTACGCGGAAGTCGATCGACATCATCAGGCTGAGCGCGGTGATGGCGATGATCGAGAAGCCGAACAGCTTGCGCGCCCACACCCGATCGTCCACCTCCTGCTTGTAACCGGACAGCGCGATCAGCAACCACCAGATACTCACCAACAGCGCAATCACCAGGTAGCCGTAACCGGCAAAACCGGACAGGGCCAGCATCAGCGCGGCGCCGGCAAAAGCCACGATGTACCAGACGATATGCTGTTTGGCGACTTTGATGCCCTGCTTTACCGGTAACACCGGAATGCCGGCTGCGCTGTAATCGTCAAAGCGGAAGATGGCAATCGCGTACGAATGCGGCATCTGCCACAGGCAGAAAATCAGCAGCAAGAGCGCGGCGCCGGTATCAAACTGGCCGGTCACTGCGCAGTAGCCCACCACCGGCGGCATCGCACCAGACAGGCTGCCTACCAGGGTGCCGTAGACCGAGGTGCGTTTGAGCCACAGGCTGTAGAAGCCGACATAAATGATGAAGCCGAAGGCCGCGAGCAAGGTGGCTACCGGGTTGGTAAACCACCACAAGAGCCCGAAACCGATCAGCCCCAGCAGCACGCCATGGGCCATGGCCGCCTGCAGCGAGATTTGTCCGGTGACCAGCACCCTGCCCTGCGTGCGCTGCATGTGGCGGTCAATATCGCGGTCGATGCAGTTGTTCATCACGCAGCCGCTGGCTACTACCAACGACAGCCCGATCACCGTGGCCAGCAGCAGGGTCAGATCAATCTGGCCCTGCGCCGCGAGGAAATAACCCCCGGCCACCGCAATCAGGTTGCCGAAGATGATGCCCGGCTTGGTGATCAGCAGATAGCGTTTGAGCTTCACTGGAACATCCAGGGCATCATCAGCATGTCGGCGTTGACCATGATCCAGATGGCCAGGCCCACCAGCATGATGATGATCAGCACGGTAAAAAGGAAGGCGAGCAGATTCCAGCGGCCCTCGGAGGAGGTGTTCATGTGCAGGAAGCACACCAGATGCACCACCACCTGCACCACGCCCATCACCAGCATGGTGATCAGCGCGACCTGCCGGCTGAAGTCGCCACTCATGACCATGCCAAAGGGAATGACCGTGAGGATGACCGACAGCACGAAGCCGATGGCGTAGGACTTGTAGTTGCCGTGGCCGGCACCGGCTTCGGTATGTGCGTGACTCATGCGACTACTCCCATCAGATAGACAATGGTAAACACGCAGATCCAGACGATATCCAGAAAGTGCCAGAACAGGCTCAGGCACATCAGCCGCGTGTTGTTCTGCGGCGTCAGACCGCGAGTCTTGATCTGCGCCATCAATACCAGCATCCACACCAGGCCGGCGGTTACATGCAAGCCGTGCATGCCCACCAGGGTGAAGAAGGACGACAGAAAGGCGCTGCGGTCGGGGCCAAAGCCCTCGGCGATCAGGTGATGAAACTCGTTGATTTCCATGCCGATGAAACCGGCGCCCAGCAGGAAAGTCGCCGCCAGCCAGCCCAGTGCCTGGCTTTTGGCGCCGCGGTGCGCTGCGATCATCGAGAAGCCGTAGGTGCAGCTACTGATCAACAGCAGAAAGGTTTCGCCCAGCACATAGGGCAGCTCGAAAATGTCCTTACCGCTGGGGCCGCCTGCGGTGTGATTGACCAGCACCGCGTAGGTGGCGAAGACGCTGGCAAACAGCACACAGTCGGTCATCAGGTAGAGCCAGAATCCGAACACGGTGTTGCCACCGGCATCGTGGTCATGCGCGTGGTCATGACCGCCGGCGTGGGAGTGCATTACATCTGTCGACATGGTTTAGACCTGCCCTGCCAGAGAGTGGGAGTTGAGCGCGTTGCCGTGAGCTTCAAAACGCGCGTGGTGACGGTCTTCGATACGCTCGATTTCGTCCGGCTGCACGTAGTAGTCCACGTCCTGGTTGTAGCTGCGCACGATGAAGGTCGCGACCATGCCGAGGAAGCTGAGGCCGGCCATCCACCAGATGTGCCAGATCATGGCAAAGCCGAATACCGCGCCCAGCAGGCCGATGACCACGCCCGCGGCGGTGTTTTTCGGCATGTGAATGGGGCTGTAATTTTCAGGCCGCTGGTAGGCGGTGCCCTTCTCTTTCATGTCGTAGAAAGCATCGAGTGTGTGCACGGTAGGCAGCTGTGCAAAGTTGTAGAACGGCGGTGGTGAGCTGGTAGACCATTCCAGTGTACGGCCGCCCCACGGGTCGCCGGTCAGATCGCGCAGCTGCTCGCGATTCTTGAAGCTGACGATCAACTGAGCAAGCTGGAACAGAATGCCGCAGAAGATCAATGCTGCGCCGCAGAAGGCAACGATCAGATAGGGTTGCCACAGCGGGTTGTCGTAATGGTTCAGGCGGCGCGTCATGCCCATGAAGCCCAGAACATAGAGCGGCATGAAGGCGACAAAGAAGCCGGTAAACCAGCACCAGAACGCGCCCTTGCCCAGGCGCTCGTCGAGCTTGAAGCCGAAGGCCTTGGGGAACCAGAAGGTGAAGCCGGCCAGATAACCGAAGACCGCACCGCCGATGATGGTGTTGTGGAAGTGGGCAATCAGGAACAGGCTGTTGTGCAACACATAGTCGGCGCCTGGCACCGCCAGCAGCACGCCGGTCATGCCGCCGATGGTGAAGGTGACCATGAAGCCCAGGGTCCAGAGCACCGGTGTGGTGAAATGCACACGGCCACGGAACATGGTGAACAGCCAGCTGAACAACTTAACCCCGGTTGGCACCGAAATGATCATGGTGGCCACGCCGAAGAAGGCGTTTACGTTGGCCCCCGAGCCCATGGTAAAGAAGTGATGCAACCAGACCACAAAGCCCAGCAGGGTAATCGCGCCGCTGGCCCAGACCATGGAGGTATAGCCGAACAGCTTCTTGCCGGAAAAGGTCGAGATAACCTCAGAGAAGATACCGAACGCCGGCAGGATCAGGATGTACACCTCGGGGTGGCCCCAGGCCCAGAACAGGTTGATGTACATCATGGCGTTGCCGCCAAGCTCGTTGGTAAAAAAATGCATGTCGAGATAGCGATCCAGCGTCAGCAGACCCAGGGTTGCGGTCAGGATCGGGAACGAGGCGACAATCAAGATATTGGTGAAGGTACAGGCCCAGGTGAAGATCGGCATCTTCATCAGGGTCATACCGGGGGTGCGCATCTTGAACACGGTGACCAGGAAGTTGACCCCTGTGAGCAGCGTTCCCAGCCCCGATAACTGCAGGGCCCAGATGTAGTAATCCACCCCCACGCCGGGGCTGTAGCCCAGCTCGGCCAGCGGCGGATAAGCCACCCAGCCTGTACGCGCGAACTCCCCTACCCCCAGCGACACGTTGACCAGAATCGCGCCGGCGACAAACAGCCAGAAACTGAGTGAGTTGAGGAACGGAAAGGCCACGTCACGCGCGCCGATTTGCAGCGGCACGGCGATGTTCATCAAACCGACCATGAACGGCATGGCCATGAAGATAATCATGATGACGCCGTGCGCGGTGAAGATCTGGTCGTAGTGCTCCGGCGGCAGAAAGCCCTGCTCCGCACCCTGCGCCATGGCCAACTGGCCGCGCATCATGATGGCGTCGGCAAAGCCGCGCAGTAACATGATCAAGGCGACCAGAATGTACATGACACCGATTTTCTTGTGGTCGACCGACGTCAGCCATTCAGACCACAGGTAGCCCCATTTGCGGTAGTAGGTGAGCGCGGCGAACACGCCAAAGCCGAGCAACGCCACCACTGCGAGCGTGACCATGATGATAGGCTCGTGATACGGCACGGCCTCCAGAGTTAGTTTGCCGAACATCTTAGTGAGACTCCTCGATACGGGCGTTCATGGACATGCCGGCCATGTCGGCATCTGCGTGCTCAGCGTGATGCATCGCGTGATGACCGCCGTGGGCGTACTGCATGAGAATGTGCTGATAGAGCGTGGAGCTGACGCTGCCGAAGTAGCGCACCGGATCCGCCGTGCTGGGCGCCGCCAATGCCGGATAGTTGCTCTGATCCAGGTTGTCGCTGTTGGCTTTGACCCTGGCGACCCAGTCGGTAAAGCCCTGCTCCGAGGTGGCAATGGCCTGGAACTTCATGTCCGAGAAGCCCTCACCGCTAAGGTTGGCCGAGATGCCCTCAAAGCTGCCCTCGTGGTTGGCGATCAGATGCAGCTTGGTCTGCATACCGGCCATGGAGTAGATCTGGCTGCCCAGCTGCGGAATAAAAAAGGAGTTCATGGCTGACTGTGAGGTGATCTTGAAATTCACCGGTGTATCCGTCGGGAAGGCAATCTCGTTGACCGTGGCAATGCCCTGCTCGGGGTAGATGAACAGCCACTTCCAGTCCAGCGAGACCACCTGGATTTCGATCGGCTTGACGTCAGAATCCAGTGGCCGGTACGGGTCCAGCTCGTGGGTGCTGGTCCAGGTAATGGTGCCCAGAATGGCAACGATGATGCAGGGCACCAGCCAGACCACCAGCTCAATGCGGTTGGAGTGCGCCCAGTTGGGCCGGTAAGTCGCCTTGGTATTGCCGGCGCGGTATTTCCAGGCGAACGCCAGGGTCATCACGATCACCGGAATGACCACAATCAGCATCAACAGGGTCGCTGTGATGATCAGCGACTTTTCGTCCATACCGACCTGCCCCTTGGGGTCAAGCAGTGCCATCTTGCATCCGCCCAGTATCAGCAGGGGGAGCCAGACAAGGTGTTTCAGATATCCAGTGAACTGCTCTATTTTCATGTTGCGGCCTTGTTGGATGAACTGGCGCCACGCCGACATTCCGGCAGCGGTACCGACGTGCCACCCGGGTATGGCGGGTGGTGATTAAAGCGGTGATGCCGAAACTCAGGGCGCACGAAGGCGTCCGGTTATCGCTGCGGCGAAACCGATTCATTTGCTGTTGTCGTTGTTAGTCAGCGTGGGTCGAGCTGCGCAGCTCCTTACGCGCTCGCCGTAGATCATTACGGACTGCGGCCACAGGGCCACGGGACGGTCAGATCGGGCCTGCTGCCAGCCTGCGAAGGCGTGGCAAGCTCAGGTATCCTTGTGGCTGAAACGCCAGCCACCCTGACTCAAGGCGCAAATATTACAAAATATTTCAGAGTGTTTCGCAAATGCAAAGCGGCTCTAATCAGCGGGTTTGGCTTACGCAACGCGGCCAGTTGACGGTTGCGGATCATCCGCGAAGGTTCTGCGGGCTGGCTGAAAGCCCGCGCCGTTGCTGGGCTGCCCAGCGCTTTCTGGTGAGCCGCCGGGAGGTTTTTGTCGCACTGCGTACGTGCGACCTTGTGTCGCGTTCGTGTCGCGCGCTTTCACCCATTTGCTTGACCCATGTCATACTTTTTTGGCGCGGACGGTGTTACAGCTGCTCACGGCGCGAGCAAGGGTCCCGTTCGGACTACTGCAAGCGGTAGCGATCAGTCATCGAGGATAATCATGAGCCAGACCCATACGCCGATGTTCGGCACAGCGGATGCGTCCTACCAGGCGGCCGGTGAACTGACGGGCATTCGTCAGTTGGTTGAGGATTTTTACCGCATCATGGACAGCTGGGATGGCGCGGCTAACGTCCGCGCCATGCACAAGGCCGATCTCAGTGCGTCGGAGGAGAAACTGGTGTGCTTTCTGTCAGGTTGGTTGGGCGGGCCGCGGTTGTATCAGGAGCGCTACGGCTCGATCAGCATTCCCGCCTTCCACGCGCAGTGGCCGATTGACGCTGCGGCGCGCGATGCCTGGCTGGGCTGCATGCAGCAGGCGATTGATCGCCAGCCGTACAGTGCCGAGTTCAAGCGCTACCTGTTTGCGCAGCTGAGCATTCCCGCCAATCGCGTGGTGCAGGCAAGCCAGGCACGGCAGCAGGCCGCGCAGTAACTTACCTCCCGTGGGTCAGAGTGGTTTTTCCCAGAACATGGCATTGCCCATCTTCGGATCAAGCCCGTAGGGCGCAAAACCCAGCGCGCGATAGGCAGCCTGCGCCAGGGTGTTGCCCTGCAGCACCTCGAGTGTCAGCTTGCCGCAACCGCGCTTGCGGGCCAGCTCGGCGACCGCTTCCAGCATCAGGCGGCTGGCACCCTCGCCACGCGACTCGCTGGCCACGATCACATCATGAATATTCAGTAGCGGGCGGCAATCGAAGGTAGAAAACCCTTCAAAACAATTGACCAAGCCAATGTATTTATTGTCTTTTACTGCGAAAACGCCAAAATAATTTTCCCGTCGCGCAAGCGCATCTGGCAAGTCTTTGCGCACCTGTTGGCTGAGTGGCTCGCCGCCGCCCATGGGGTCCATTGCGTAACAATCAAGCAAATCCACCACCGCCGTGCGGTGGTCGGGCTTGCTGAGATCGACTGCCACTATCTGTATATCGGTACTCATATAACCTACTCCGGGCTGCTCTGTAGCTGTGCTTTGAGGGTGGTCAATTGTTGGTTGCCGGGTGCCAGCGCAAGACCTTGGTTTATCACCGCAATGGCTTTCTCACGCTGGCCCGCGGAGTTGAGCGCCACGGCGAAGACGTAGCGATAACGTTGATTGTCTGGCTGCAACTCCAGCGCCCTTGCAAGCGGCAGCATTGCCTGCTGCAGCTGCTTCTGGCGTACCTGCAGCAGACCCAGGCTGAAATGCAGCGCGGCGGCCTGCGGGATGCGCTCCAAGGCTTCGGTCAGCAGCCGTTCGCCGTCCGGGTCGCGCAATGAGGCGCGGTAAAGATCCGCGAGGTTAACGTAGGCCGCTTCAAAATACGGATCGAGCAGCAGCGCCCGCTCATACGCCTGTTCCGCCAGCGCCAACTGGTTGCGGCTCTGATAGTAAACGGCGAGGTTAAGCTGCGCAGATGGGTTGTCTGCATTGGCGTGCTGCGCCGCGAGGTATTCGTCCAACGCCTGCTCCAGGCTGGCGCGTTTGTCCGCCGGAACCTGATCTGGCGGAATATCCAACAGCTGTCCTGCCGCTTCAATGCGTACGGTGCGCACCGGGTCGCTCAGCAGGGGCGAGACCATCTGCCAGCGGGTTATGGGCGACAGTGGTGCCACGGCGTTGAGCGCCCCAAGCCGCAGTTGCGGATCGGGGTCGCGCAGCGCCATGACGACATCACCGATCACCTCTGGCTGCGGCCAGCTCTGCAACAGGCTGGCAGCGGTGGCGCGGGCGATTACCGGCTGGCTTTGATTGGTCAGCAAGGCGAGCAGGTCATCCGGCGACTGCTGCGAACCGTTGCGTGCATCGTGCAGGGTCTGCGCAAACTGCTGATGGCCCTGCGGTACATGGCCGTACCATTGCTGCACATGATCGGCGGCCCACTGTGCGCTCTGGTCTTGGTGGCAGCTGTTGCACGCGTTGGGTACACCCAGGCTCAGGGTTTGATCAGGGCGCGGTATGCGCAGGCTGTGGTCGCGCCGTGGGTCGACGCCCATGTAGGTGGTTGCCGGCATGTGGCAATCCACGCATTGCGAGCCAGCCGAGGTTGCATGGAAGTGGTGCTTGGGCGTCTGATATTGATCCGCCGCATGGCATTGCAGGCACACGCCGTTACCTGGCGCGCGCAGCTCCAGGCTGTGCGGGTCGTGGCAATCGCTACAGGTAACGCCCGCCGCATACATCTTGCTCTGCACAAAAGAGCCGTGCACAAAGACCTCATCCTGAATCTGGCCATCGGCGTGATACAGCCCCTGGTCGAGATTCGACAGCAAAAAGCTTTCTACCAGTTGTTGCGCGGGAGTGTTGTCATCAAAGATTTGCGCGCGCCGTGAGTGGCAGGCGGCGCAGGCCTGAATTTCGGTTTCGGTGGTTTTCGCCACACTGCGCTCAGGTTGTCCAGTCTGTGGGTTGTGTTGCCAGATGGCTTCACGGCGTTCGTCAAAGTTCAGCGTGAGGCCTTTCTTGCCGAGCAGCTCAGGACTTATATCCTGCGGGTCGGCGGCCCATTTCAGGTGCAGTGAGCCGGGGCCGTGGCAGGACTCACAGGCTACATCGATATCGTCCCATTGCGTGTCGTAGCTGTTGCTTGCCGGATCATAATTGCGCTGCAGGTTGGTGGAGTGACACTCGGCACAGGTCAGGTTCCAGTTGAAGTTGCGCCCGGTCCAGTGAAACGCCTTGTCCGGCTCATCACCGTTGAATTCAGGGTTCAGCTGAAACCAGCGCTGACCGCCCTCCTCCTTCGGCCGTGCGTCCCAAGCGACGCTGAAAGCCTGATAACGTCCGCCGGGTAACGCCAGCAGGTATTGCTGCAGCGGGAAGACGCCAAAGGTGTAGCGCGCGAGGTAATCGTGATACTGGCCCTGATCATCAGCGGTATTGACCATGAAGTCGCCATCGCGACGAAAGAACCTGGTGGTTACGCCGCCGAACTCAAACACCACATCGTCGAAATCACCCAAGACGGTGCTCTCGGTGCTCTCCTGCATGGCCAGATCATGGTGCGAGCCGGTGAAACGTTCGGCCTGCTCGGCGTGACAGCCGACGCAGTTTTCCATGCCGACAAACTCTGCAGTCGCGAACGCTGTTTCTGGCGGCGTTACAGGCGCTGATTTTTCTGCTGTTGCGACCGCCGTCGGTGGCGGGTTGTCAGGCGCGGCAACCGGCGCTGGACGAGCAGCGGGTGCCGCTGGCTGCTGGGACCACCACCAGCCAGCGACCGCCAGCATCAGCAGTAGCACTGCCAACGCCAGGGACCATAGGCCTTTGCGGCTGGTTTTTGCGGGTGTGGGCGGCGCATCGCCTGCCCCAGATTGTTTCGGGTTTTTGTTGTGCTGCTTGCTGCGCATCGATAACGGCCTTGTTTTTTACTGAACGGAGTCCTGCGTGATAACGCGTGCAGCTGCCGGGTTTGCGGGGCGAATCCGCGTGCCCAGCGTGTGGCTTTCGCCGGGTTGCAGCAGTCGGGCATCTGGCCCCGCATTGGCCGCTTCGATGCAGAGCATGCCGAGATAACCGTTAGCCGGAAACTCGCTCAAGCGCAGGCTTTTAGCCTGCCACGGGTTCCATACCACGACCGATTCACTGCCTTGGCGTTCTACCACCACCGGGTGCGCGGCATCGTGCAGTTGCACTGCGGCGGAAGTGCCGTAATAGATGCGGTCCAACTCGCCGGTAAACTCGATGTCGCCAGCCTGCGTTTTGTGCGTCCAGTCATCCAGCGCGTCGATATAGGCAGCACCGTCCAAACCGCTGATGCGGGCCTGCTGAATCGCCGTGACGGGCAAATAGGTATGCAGGGCCTGGCTCAGCTTCATCGGCTGCTCGCCAAGGTTACGGGTAGTCAGCTGCACCTCGATTGCCGCGCCAAGACGATATTCGACATGTACCTGCCAAGGCTCGCCGGGCAGTTGCTCGGCGATGCAGTCAGCGGGTAGCTCGAAGCGCAGATAGACGCCCTCTGCGTCCTGTTCTGCCGCGCTGAGCTGCCACGGCGCGCGGCGCGCTATCCCGTGGGCGCTCTGTGGTCGATCGCCACCAAACCAGGGCCAGCACAGCGGGATGCCGCCGCGCAGCGATTTGCCCGGTAGTTGCGGGTCGTCCGGGCTGACCCACAGCATCGGCGCCTGGCCGCTGGGTGTGCATTGCAGCAGGTGTGCGCCTTCCAGGGCGATGCGCGCGCTCACCGCAGGATGGGCGATGTCGATAAACGCCTTGCCGGCTGGGTTGCGGGAGTGGCGTATACAATCAGGCAGTACAAGCGTCATGGCAGCGGATCCGTCCAAAAAACCGAGGTTAACACGCAGGCAGTGAAAGTAGTTCGACGCAATTGCGCCGCAGACCTTTTGCTTGATAGGCAGCCCTGTCTGCCTGCGACATAAGCTGTTCCAGGCTGGTACGGCCGTTATCTGAGACGGTTACCCCAAAACTGCAGGTAACCCTGATGCTGACTCCCAGATACTCAGTACTCAGCTGTTCGATGGCCTGGCGCAAGCGTTCGGCCATCTGGCAGGCGGCGCTGGCATCGGCGCCCGGCAGCAGCAGCGCAAACTCCTCACCGCCGATGCGCGCCAGTATGTCGCCAGCGCGAACCTGGCCGCTGGCTACCCTGGCAAGTTGCTGCAGCACCAGGTCACCGGCGGCGTGCCCATGGCGATCGTTGATGCTTTTGAAGTGGTCGGCATCAAACACGATCAGCGCCAGCGAATGCCCCAGGCGCTGGGCTTGATCAATCGCGCGCTGGCCGGCGGCGATAAACGCTCGGCGATTGCACAGGCCGGTCAGTTCATCCTGATGGGCCAGCTCCTCGGCCAGGCGCTTGGCGGCCTTCAGCTCGGCCTGGGCGTCTTTCAATTTGGAGATGTCGGTAGCGATTTCGATACGTACCAGCCGGCCATCCGGCCATTGAATCGCCTGATCGCGACATTGGTACCAGCGCTGGGTCACCGTATTGCGAAACTCCCAGATGTGCACGCTGGCAGGCGTGCCATCGGCGTTGAGCAAGCGGTTGTTAGTACAAAAACTGCAGGGCCCGGTCTGCCCCTGCTGCAGTACCTCCCAGCATTTTCGTTTGTTCGGTACGCCCCAGTGTTGTCGCCCGTAGGCGTTGAGAAAGATCAGCTCGTGGGTCTGCATGTCGGATACGTAAACCAGTGCATCAAGGCTGTCGAGCACGGTGTTTACGGCCTCCTGGCCAATCGCTTCGGACTCTTCACCTGGGGTAACGTTGAATGGCATCGGGCACCTGACGCTGCTGGGGTGGCATGGCGTGGCTCAACGCTCAGAGGGCGCTGCGCTGCGCGCATTACATATCCGTATTATCGGCCATGCAGCCGGCCAGCTTAAAGTCAGATTTTAGTCGACTGCATGCGCGTGCTCGCTGATATATGACATTATGTTGCCGCTTTACATCTAATCAATTCCCAATCAATTCGTCGCCAGGGGAGTTCTGCCAGAGTCACGCTCTGCGCAGAGCTGAGAATCCGCTGCTCTAGCGAGCGCCAAACCCTGGAACCTGATCCGGATAATACCGGCGGAGGAAGCGCGACATGTGGTATCTCAGTTTGGCTGCCGTAGCGGCAGCGTTGTTGTTGTTTGTCTGGGTCGGCCTCCAGGCGCGTCAACCTGATAGCGGCATGGACGATTACATTACCGCGCGTAACAGCCAAGGCGCCCAGGCGCTGGGGCTGTCGTTTCTGGCCTCCGGCATGGGTGGCTGGATTCTCTTTGCCCCACCCGAGGTGGGCGCGCTGGTCGGCCCTATCGCGCTGGCCGGCTATGCGGTCGGCGCGGCCCTGCCCTTTATCGTCTTTGCCTTTTGCGGGCCGGCGATTCGCCGCGCGCTGCCGGAAGGTCGTAGCATTGGCGAGTTTGCGCAGGCCTGCTTCGGCACCGGCGTGCGCCGTTGGGTGGCGCTCATCTCCCTGCTGTACATGAGCTGTTTTCTGATTGCCGAGCTGACCGCCATTGGCGCCATTACCGGCATGCTGTCGGCGCTTAACCCGGCCGTGGTGATCGTCGGGGTCGCTGTAGCTACGCTGATCTACACCGTCTGGGGTGGCCTGCGGGCCAGTCTGGTGACCGACCGCTGGCAGGCCTGGCTGCTGCTTGGGTTGTTGTTGCTGGTGGGTGGCGTGGCCTTGCAGCGCTTGCCGCATATCGATACCGCCACCGCGCTACCCGGCATACCGACCGGCGCTGCCCTGGGGGTTGCGCTGACGCTGGTGATCGCCGTGACCGCAGCCAACCTGTTCCATCAAGGCTATTGGCAACGGGTATGGGCGGCCGAAGACAGCCGCGCGCTGGGTAAGGGTGCCATGCTGGGCGGCGTTACCACCGTGCTGGTGGTGGCGGTCGTCGGTGGCCTGGCCATACTCACGGCCATGAGCGGCGCGGATATTGGCTCGCCGCCTATCCCGTTCTTTGCCATGCTCAAGGACGCGCCCTCTTGGTTGAGCCTCCCTGCCCTGCTGTTGGCGATGACGCTGGTGGCCTCTTCGGTGGATACCCTGCAGAACGCGATTGCCTCGCTGGCGGTCACTGAAAAACAGGGGCTCAGCCTGCCAGCTGCGCGCTGGTTTACCGTGTTGTTGATGGTACCGGTGGTGGTCATCGCGCTGCAGGGCATTTCAGTACTGCGACTGTTCCTGATTGCGGACCTGCTGTGCGCTACCGCGGTGGTTCCGGTGCTCCTCGGGCTGTGGTCGCGGATGACGCCGGGCGCGGCCATCGCCGGTGCGCTGGCGGGCTTGCTGGGCGCGGTTCTGCCCGGCTGGTTCAGCAGCGGCAGCGCGCTACAGGGCATCCTGATGGCCAGCTTCCCCGGCGGTGTGCCCAGCCTTGGTCCGTTCGCTGGTGCGTTGGCGGCCTCGGCGCTGGTCAGTGTGGCGGTGGCTCTGCTGGGGCCGCGCCGGCAGCCGGTGCGTGGTCAGGCGTAGCGGCCTGCCCGCTAGTGCTCAACGGATGGCGCAGCCTGCCAGTCGCTGGTGATGGCAGGCTGCGCAAAATAAGCCAGCGCGTTCTATAGTCTTCTAAGCCAAAATAAAAATAGAAGGCGCTGAAGTCTATGGAACACCATGATGTGATTATCATCGGTGCCGGCCTCTCCGGCATCGGTACAGCCTGCCACCTGACCCGCGAATGCCCGGGCCACAGCTACCTGATACTGGAGCGCCGGGAGGCCATTGGCGGCACCTGGGACCTGTTTCGCTACCCGGGTATCCGCTCTGATTCCGACATGTTCAGCTTCGGCTACGCCTTTCGTCCCTGGCATGCGCTGCAGACCCTGGCTGATGGCCCGGCGATCCGCCAGTACATTGCCGATACCGCGCGCGAGCATGAGATCCTTCCGCATATCCGTTTCGGTCAGGAAACTCAGCAGGCCGATTGGGATTCCACCGCCCAGCGCTGGACGGTGACCACCCGCGACAGTCGCGCGCAGATACGCCAGGTAACCTGCCGCTTTCTGATCAGTTGCACTGGCTATTACGATCACAAGCAGGGTTACCTGCCGGACTTCCCCGGCGTTGAACGTTTTCGCGGGCGCTGCATTCATCCGCAGCAATGGCCCGAGGATCTCGATTACCAAGGCAAGCGCGTGGTGGTGATTGGCAGCGGCGCCACGGCCGTCACGCTGGTACCGGCCATGGCCGACGCGGTGGCGCACATCACCATGCTGCAGCGTTCGCCGTCCTACATCATGTCGGTGCCTGCGTATGACAGTCTGACCGGCGTTCTCAGCAAGCTATTGCCCAAAAGCTGGGCTTACCGGTTGGCCCGGCGGCGCAACATTGCCATCCAGCGCTGGATTTATCGGGCGGCCAAACGCTGGCCGGTACAGACCCGCAAGCTGTTACTCCGAGGCGTCAGCAAACAGCTCGACGACCAAAGCCTGATGCCCCACTTCACTCCCAGTTACATGCCCTGGGATCAGCGCCTGTGCGCCGTCCCGGATGGTGACCTGTTCAACGCCATCAACAGCGGTAAAGCCTCGGTTGTCACCGACCAGATTGCTGAATTTACCGAGCACGGCATTCGTCTGGCCTCAGGCCAAGAGCTGGCGGCCGACATCGTCATTACCGCAACCGGCCTGCAACTGCAGGTGTTTGGCGGCACCCAGCTGACACTCGATGGCGTGCCCTGTAAGGTCAATGAACGTATGACCTACAAGGGGGTACTGATGGAGGGTGTACCCAATATGGCCTGGATTTTTGGCTACACCAACGCGCCCTGGACGCTGAAAGCCGATATTGCCGCGCGCTACGTCTGCCGGCTGCTCAACCATCTGAATGCGACCGCCCTGGCCGAAGTACGCCCGCGCGATCGCGCGGGCAATGCCCTGCCTGAGTCAATGATGGGGGCGCTGCAATCGGGTTACGTGCAGCGCGCCAATGCGGTGCTGCCGCGCCAGGGCGCCGCGCTGCCCTGGCGACTGCTCAATGCCTACGAGCAGGACGCTCCGATGTTGCTGGACGAGCCCATTGAAGACGCCATTCTGGAGTTCACTCCCTATAGCCCCAATCGACAGGCGCCCTACCGTGGCGTATCAAAGGCGCCAGCCTGAGTTGGCCAGGCAAAAAAGAAAAAATAATAATCGAGGACGCAAGCATGTCACACCCACTGCACTCCATCAGCGTGTTGGGCGCTGGTGTTCTTGGCGGCCAGATTGCCTGGCACAGTGCTTTCAAAGGAAAAAGGGTTGTGGTTTACGACCTCTTTGAAGACGCACTAGACCGCTGCAAGGTAGCCCACCAGCAGTATGCACAGATTTACGCGCAAGACCTGGGCGCCGACCAGCACAGCCTGAACGAGGCCCATGCTCGCTTGACCTACACCAGCGACCTGGCCGAAGGCGTCAGGCAGGCCGACCTGGTAATCGAGGCAGTGCCGGAGATTCCGACGGTAAAAACCAGCCTGTATCAGGCCATGGCGCCGCTACTGCAAGCGCACACGCTGCTGGCTACCAATAGCTCGACCTTGTTGCCGCGGGACTTCGCTGCCGCGACAGGTCGCCCTGACCGCTACTGCGCGCTGCATTTTGCCAACATGATCTGGCACATGAACCTGGCCGAAATAATGGCCCATGAAGGCACCAGCGACGAGACTCTGAGCGCCGTCACCGAGTTTGCCATCGACATCGGCATGGTGCCGATTCCGGTCAGCAAAGAGCAGAACGGCTATGTGCTCAACACCTGGCTGGTAGCCCTGCTGCAGGCTGCGCAGACGCTGATCACCAATGGCGTGGCCACGCCTGAGATCGTCGATCGCACCTACATGATTGTCAACCGCGGCTGCGCCATGGGGCCGTGCGGCATCATGGATGTCGTCGGCATGAAAACCTGTTACGACATACTCCAGCATTGGGGCACTGAGCTGAACGACGAGCAAATGCAGCGCAACGCCAGTTACATCAAGGCGCATTTTCTGGATCGCGGGCAGCTTGGGCTGCAGTCTGGCTCGGGGTATTACACCTACCCTGCCCCGGCGTATCAGCGCGCCGACTTTCTTGCGGTGCCCGACAAATCCGACATTGCCAGCCTCATCGGCAAAATACGGCTGTTGCCGCGCTGAGTGCTGATTCAGTCCGACGAGGCTGGCAGCCCGGTTGCAGCCTGCTCTTTCGGCTCTACACAACAGAGCACCAAGAGTGACAGCGCCGGCATGGCGCTACCGAGCAACGCGGCGGTCAGCCAGCCACCATGAGCGTAACCCCAAACGCCCACCGCGCTGCCCACGGCACCACCGACAAAGAAGGTCGCCATATACAGGCCGTTCAAGCGGCTGCGCAGCTCGGCGCTGAGCCCGTAAATAGCTCGCTGCCCCAGGACCACGTTGCCCGAGACGCCAAAGTCCAGCAGTATCGCCGCAGCCACCAATGCCACCAGTGAGAACGTAGAACCCAGCGGCAGCACCAGAGTTATGCCAAACGACAGGATTGCCAACACCATGGCAAATACAGTGGCCACCCGAGTTTTGCCGGCATCTGCCACGCGCCCGGCAAGAGGAGCCGACACTGCGCCAGCGACGCCGGCCAGCGCGAACAGAGCAATGCCGGACTGCGACATGCCAAACGCGGGGCTCGCCAGCAGTAACGGCGCGGTGGTCCAGAACAGGCTGAAGGCGCCGAACATCATCGCCTGGTAAAAGGCTCGGCGCTGGAGCAGCGGGGTGTGCAGCGCCAGGCTGCCCATGGATGCCAGCAAACGACCATAGCTCAGGCGCGCCAGGGGCTGACGCGGCGGCAGCAACACTCTGATGGCCACGCCCAGCAGCAACATGACCAGCGCAGAAAATACAAATACCGCATGCCAGCCAAACAGGTCGGTAATCAAGCTGGACACCGGTCGCGCGAGCATGATGCCGAACATCAGGCCGCTCATGACGTTACCAACTACCTCGCCGCGCTTGTCCTCGCTGGCCAGATGCGCCGCGAGCGGCACTATCACCTGGACCGCTACCGCGCCGAGCCCGATCAGCAAGGAGGCGGCGAGAAACACCAGCGCGCTTTCGGCAACGGCTGCGATCAGTACGGCGATAATCGACAACCCGACCATGCTGAGTATCAACCGGCGGTTTTCCAGCAGATCCGCCAGTGGCACTACCAACAGCAAACCGATGACATAGCCAATCTGTGTCAGGGTCACAATCAGCCCTGCTGACCCCGCAGACATCGACAGCGCCTGACTGATCGGCCCTGCCAGCGGCTGCGAGTAATACAGGTTGGCGACGATCAACCCACAGCACAACGCCAGAAAGAAGGTCATGCTGGCGGAAATGGGCTGATGGCGCGGGGGCAGTGCAGACATGCTGGCTCCGGTACTTCGAGAATCAAGGCCAGGTATTAACGCATATTTGTTCGAGAATAGTCGAAATAATCTGTTGCTCTGCGGGCAACACACTGTTGCAGGGCGTCGACGGCCGTCACCGTGGTTACCACTTCCCTACCATTTCGGCCTGGGCGGCACGGCGCACCTGGTCGGGATAATCTTCGGCGAGATACCAGATGCCTTCAGCCTCGGAATAAGACAAACCGCGTCTGTCCGGCCGCAGCCCGGTGCGCAGCAGGAACACCATATCGCTGCTGATCCAGGGATGCCGATACCAGTAATGGTGGCCGCGGATATCAAACCCACGCACCTGTTTGCCCGCCGACACGTCAATAATTTCGATATTGGTGATGTGGTGCTCAAGAATGAAAAACTGCTCCGCGCTCTCGGCCTGTGCTTCACCGGCACGGTTGCCGCCGCCCATGTAGTGGCGCGCAGCGATGAGGGCGTTGTCGTCATCACTTACGGTGATGACCACCTGCCCCGCCACGTCGCTGACGCTGCCCAGACGCTGAAGAAAACTGTCCAGCTCCACATCGGCCGCGGCAAACACCACGGTGCCGATGCGCAACCGGCGTTTGAGCTGATAGTTGCTGTCGTCTGCATAGAGCTGGCGCAGTTCATCCAGCGCCTTGGATGTCACCCGAGCACCGGCGCTGTACGCCAGTACATTGATACGTTCGGCATCGGTATGTTGGGCAAGCAACTGCAGCAGATTAGCCAATGCCTGACTGGAATCCTGCGCGCGGTGTACATCCTGACGAACGAGATAGCGCAATATGTTCTGGTGCGAGGGCCACGCGAAAGCAAGGCCGACGTAATCGCGCCCGGAAAAGTGATCTATCTCGGCGGTCAGCGCGGCGGAGTTGACAAAGCCAACCTTGGTGCCATGCACATACACCAGAATCTCGCGATCCTGCGCTACCGCCAGTTCTGCGTTTATCGCAGCAAAGTAGGCTTTGGCTTCTGCCGCCAATGCGTCTGCCGGCTCGGCTGGCGTGAGAGGCAGTCGAGCCTGTTGGGTGACCGAATGTAACGCCAGCGGCAGCAAGAGACCGGTTTGATCGGTGAGCGAGGCCTCATACAGGTCGCGCCACTCGGTGTTCTCGTCACCCAACTGGACCACCGCCTGGCCCAAATGCAGCTGGTCGGTGATCCCATTGCCATAGCCAAGGCCGTCGTGGTCAATCTCCGGCGCGCGATTGGTGGCATAGAAAATCGACATGCGCGGGACCCGGTGAGTTTCTTCCAGGTGCGCAAAAGGGTCGATCAGACCATCCTGATAGATAATGGGCGAAGGCATCAACATCAGCGGCTGTGGCGCCGCGCAGGCGCTCAGCAGTACGCACAGCGCAAGACCCGGCACAGCACGGAGGCTGCGTGCGGCTCGGTCGGTTATCAAAGATAAAAGTGGTATGGAAGTAGCCATGGCCATCGGCGGTCGTTTGCGTCCCTGATATAACCAATCTAGACCCGGGCACTAAGATAGCTAACGAGACAATCTCAGCCGTTACTGAGTTGCAGTGCCGTCATCTTCTGTTCGTCGCTCAGAGTGCCATCTTTCAGCGCCTTGGCCAGGCTGGCATAAGCGCTGGTCAGCGCGCTCATCAGGCTGCTCAACTGCTGCTGCAGCTTCTGCAATTGCGCCGGATCGGCGTTGGCTTGCTGCAGTGCTGCCAGCTCGGCCTGTTTCTCGGCTATTTGCGCCTTGAGCTCGCGTATATGCTTGATCAGCTCTTTTATATGGTCAGGCAGGCCACTGTCGTCCACGGCCTGCTCTCGCTGGCTGGCGGCAGACTTGGCTTGCGCCTGCTCCTATAACGTCACCTTGATGCCCTGCCCGATTTCCTTCAGGTCAGTCTGTGCCGCCTTGACCGAGTCGGTCGGCTCAGCGAGCGTTATTGCGGTGGCGGGCACTGCCGCAAGCGTGTCTGTGCGCATGACAACCTCGAGATGATCACAACAGTATATCGGCAGACCTAGGCCCGGCTTTAAGCCGCACAGCGTTTTGACGCCCGTTGGGATAACCCTTATATTGCTGCCCGCTGTGTAAAACAGCTTCGTTCTCGGGGCGGGGTGCAACTCCCCACCGGCGGTGATGGGACCCAGCTCCCCAGCCCGCGAGCGCTCTGGCAAGGCGGTAAATGCCTAGAGGTCAGCAGATCTGGTGAGACTCCAGAGCCGACGGTGATAGTCCGGATAAGAGAGAACGCGTCAGTTGCCTGCGCCTTGCGATAACTTGCCTGGCCTCGCCCTGCCCGTTCGCCCTGATTCACCTTTGTCCAGGAAGTAACTGATGAATCAGAGCTCGACGAATACGACCTTTAATCGCGCCAGCCAGCGCGTCGCCTTTATTCACGCCTCATGGCACGCAGAGATCGTTCTGCAATGTCTTGCAGGGTTCAAGACCCAGTGGCAGGAACGCGGTTACGATCCGGCACTGATCGATGTGATCGCGGTGCCCGGCGCCTACGAAATACCCCTGCAGGCCAAGCTATTGGCCAAGACGGGCCGCTATGCGGCGATTGCCTGCAGTGGCTTGGTGGTAGATGGTGGGATTTACCGCCACGACTTTGTGGCCAACGCGGTAATTTCAGGTTTGATGCAGGTGCAGCTGGAAATAGAAGTGCCGGTATTGACTGCGGTGCTGACGCCGCACCACTTCCATGAGCACGCGGAGCATCAGACCTACTACAAGCGTCATTTTGTACATAAAGGCGAAGAGCTGGCCGCTGCCGCGGATGGCGCTATTGCGCTCACCCTGGCAAACAAGGCCAGCTGACGGGGAATCGTCAGATCACCCGAAGCAATTAATTGCTTTCAATGCGGAAGCCCACTTTCAGTACCACCTGATAGTGGGCGACCTTGCCGTCGGTCACATGGCCGCGGGTTTCCACTACCTCGAACCACTCCACATTCTTGATGCTCTTGCTGCACTCCGCAATGGCGCCTTCGATCGCATCCTCGATGCTTTTGGTAGATGAACCTGCCAATTCGACTTTCTTGTAAACGTGACTGTTAGACATTGCGTTCTCCTGTTAACGAATTTACGTCCTCGCTATGAGAGACAGCGATGTTTGCCTTGGGTTCAGACGCAATTGCCGGAACTGGCCTGCGTCGATTGCAATATGTGTGGCGCTGCTTATAATCACAAATGCAAATCAGTATCATTAATTTGAAGCAACTATTAAAACAGGGAGTCCTCCATGGCTGCACGTTTTCCTCTGCAGGCGCTTGCGCTGGCAATATCCACCACTTTTCTGCTGACGGCGTGCAGCGATGAAGATAAGGCTGCGCAATCAGCCGCGCCTGAAACCACTGCTCCGGCCCCCGCGGAAGTAGCCGAGACAGCGCCGGCGGCAGAGGCCAGCAACGACACCGTTCAGCCGAGCGCGGTGGTCAGCCACTACGCGGATCTGGCACACGCCACCTTCGAGGACGCGCTCACTACCGCCAAGGCGCTGGACGCTGCCACCGATGCGCTGATCGCCAACCCCAGCACTGAAACGCTCGAAGCCGCCAAGCAGGCCTGGCTCGCCGCACGCGTGCCCTACCAGCAGTCTGAAGTCTTCCGCTTTGGCAATGCCGTGGTCGACGACTGGGAAGGTCAACTCAACGCCTGGCCGCTGGACGAAGGCCTCATCGACTACGTCAAGGCCGACGGTTACCAGCACGCGCTGGGTAACGATGGTGCCAACGCCAACATCATCGCCAGCACCGAGCTGACCATTGGCGGCGAAACCATGGACCTGAGCACCCTGACGCCCGAGCTGCTCGCCAGCCTGAATGAAGTCGGCGGCTCCGAAGCCAACGTTGCCACTGGTTATCACGCCATCGAGTTTCTGCTCTGGGGCCAGGACCTGAACGGCTTTGCGGCAGGTGCCGGTGAACGTCCGGCAACTGACTACGCCCAGGGCGAAGACTGCACCAATGGCCATTGTGATCGCCGCGCAGCCTATCTCGATGCCGTGACCGACCTGCTGGTAACCGATCTGGAGTGGATGGTCGGCCAATGGACCGCCGATACCGAGGGCAACTACCGCGCTGAATTGGTTGCCATGGAGCCGCAGGCTGCGTACCAGAAAATGCTGTTCGGCATGGGCTCGCTGTCGCTTGGCGAACTGGCCGGTGAGCGCATGAAGGTCGCACTGGAAGCCAACTCCTATGAAGACGAGCACGACTGCTTCAGCGACAACACCCACAACTCGCACTATTACAACGCCAAGGGTATCCAGAACGTTTACACCGGCACTTATCAGCGTGTTGACGGCACTGAGGTGAGTGGCGCATCGCTGTCCGATCTGGTCGCTGCCAGCGATGCTGAGCTCGACAAGCAGCTGACCGGCGAGCTGGAAGCCAGCATGGCCGCACTCGGCGAGATGAAGAGCCAGGCCGAAGCCAGCGAAAACCCGGTCAAGTTCGACATGATGATTGCCCCCGACAACGCCGAGGGTGCGCAAACCATCAACAACGCCATCAACGCCCTGGTAGCGCAAACCGGCTCGATCGAGAAGGTTGCCGCCACCGTGGGTGTAGACTCACTGCAGCCCGACGACGCCGGCCATAATTTCTAACGGCCAAATGGCGGCACAATAAAAGCCGGTGGTATGGGAGCATCCCCTACCACCGGCTTTTTTGAGTGAGTATGATTACTGGCCGCAGTAACTCCCTCTGACACGGTAAAAACGTTTTTATGTCTCGCCCCTCTTTTCGTTGCTCTACCCTGTTTCAAGCGCTGCTGTTACCCCTGACGCTGGGTGCGGATGCGCTCTTCGCGGCGCAAGCTGACTACCCGATTCAGACGACCCCCATGACCGGCGGTGCCGGCAGTGTGAAGCAGCACGACCACAACGCGTTTTCCCTACCGCAAGGCAACCTGCCAATCACCAAGCGCCTGGACTTCAGCGTTGGTAACAGCTTCTTCCGTAATCCCTGGGTGGTCGCGCCGTCCAGCACCGATGCCCGCGATGGCCTCGGACCGCTGTTCAATACGAACTCCTGTCAGGGCTGTCACATCAAGGACGGCCGCGGACATGCGCCGCCGTCTGTCGACGAGCCTTCAGTATCTCTGTTCCTGCGCCTTGCTGTACCGGCAGACCCACAACGGGACGCCGAAATACTCAAACGTCATGGCTTTGTTCCCGCGCCGGTCTATGGCAGTCAGCTGCAGACCTCCGCCATACCCGGTATGCAGCCTGAAGCCAGTATGGTGGTCGAGTGGCAACCGCTGGAGCAGACGCTGGCCGACGGTAGCCAGGTCAGCTTGCGGCAGCCGATTTACCATATCGAATCGCCGAATTACGGCCCGCTGCCGGATAACCTGCTGATTTCGCCCCGCGTAGCCCCACCGATGATAGGTCTCGGGCTGCTCGAATCCATTGCCGAGGCTGATATCCTGCGCCATGCAGATCCCGACGACAGCAACGGTGACGGTATCTCCGGCCGAGCCAATCGCGTGTGGGACAAGGCCACTGAAAGCACGGTGCTCGGGCGTTTTGGCTGGAAAGCCGCAGAGCCCAATATCCTGCAACAGGCCATGGGTGCCTTTGCCGGTGATATGGGCCTGACCTCGGCCCTTAGCCCGCAAACCGACTGTACCCCCGAGCAGCAATGCGATGCCTTCCCGAACGGTGGTGAGCATGAAGTCAGCGACAAGGTTGCCAACTTCATCGCCTTCTACTCAGCCAGCCTGGCGGTACCTACCCGGCGCGATATGGACAGTGCGGAGGTGCAGCGCGGTGCCGAACTATTCAATCAGCTCAATTGCGCCGGTTGTCATACGCCAACCTATACCACCGCCAAAGTCGAGCGCGACGATTTGAGCGAACAGGTCATCTGGCCCTATTCCGATCTGCTGTTGCACGACATGGGCCCGGGTCTGGCCGACGGGCGGGACGAGTTTCTGGCCGATGGCAACGAGTGGCGCACACCGCCGTTGTGGGGCATGGGCCTGGCCCAACAGGTTAATCCCAGCGCCGGGTTCCTGCACGACGGTCGCGCCCGTACGCTGGAAGAGGCTGTGCTCTGGCATGGCGGTGAAGCACAGGCTGCCGCAGATCAATACCGGCTGTTGCCCGCGCCTGAGCGCGCTGCGCTGCAGCGTTTTCTCAACTCCCTTTGAGCGAGATAAACCCAATGACATCTTTCCATCGTTTCGGTTGCAGCGCCCTGCTGGCACTGGGCCTTGCCGGTACTGCCCAGGCAGAAACGCCCCGCGCAGCCTGGCATGCACAAATCGCGCACGGTTACAGCCAGTTGGCCACCGCCACTGCGCAGTTTGAAAGCACTGCCACCGACTATTGCCAAACGCCCTCGCCGGCGAGTCTGCTGCAACTCAAGGAACAGTGGTTGGCAGCTTTCAGTGCCTGGCAGGCGGTGCGTTTTGTCGGCTTTGGCCCGATCGAAGAAAACACCCGCGCCTGGAAGTTTCAGTTCTGGCCAGACCCCAAGAACCTGACCGCCAGCAAGGTGGACTACTGGCTGAACAGCGACAAGGCGATCAGCGCTGAGGCCATCGCCAAGGACAGTGTGGCTGTGCAGGGCTTTCCGGCGGCTGAATATCTGCTGTATGACGAGCGTATCACCGCGACCGACAAGGCACTGCCCGCCGAGCGCAGCTGCGCCCTGCTCAGCGCCATCAGCAGCAATCTGGACAGCAATGCCGACAGCCTGAGCGCTGACTGGGCCGCGCTGGAAGAGCGCTACCTGAGCGTGGCAGATTACGATAACGGCACCTTGCAATCCGCCATGCAGTCGCTGGAGCTGATGGCAGACTGGCGCCTTGCCGGGCCCATCGGTGCACGTGGAAACGGCAAGCCCAATCCTTATGTCGCTGATGCCTGGCGCAGCGGCCAGTCACTGAACACGTTGCACGCGTCGCTCAAGGGGTTGTCGGACTACTTTGTCCCGGGGCTCAATCTGCTACTTGCGAAAAATGACAGCGCGGCGCTGGCCGAGCAGTTTAATCAACAGTTGAATAAAACCCTCGCGCACTTTGATCAGTTGCCCGCCGACATTGCTCCGTTGATGGCCACCGAAGAAGGTCAGAAAAGCCTCAAGGCACTGCTGGATGACCTCAATGCCACCAAGGCCATGCTAACCGGCCCGGTCTCTGCGGCGCTGAGTGTGGTGCGCGGCTTCAACTCCAGTGATGGAGACTGAAGCATGTTGAACCGTCGGCAACTGTTGAGGGCCGGTTTGACTGGCGCCGCAGTCATCGGCCTGTCCGGTTGTGCCGGCCGACAGCTAGGCCGGCAGCCTGCGCCGCTGCAACTGCTCAGCGCGGTTGACGATGACCATGGCCAGCATTACATCACCGCGGTGACCCAGTCGGGCGAGCAGGCCTTTATGGTGCCAGTCAGTGAGCGTTGCCACGGTGGCTGCCCACAGCCCCATGGCGATCACGTGGTCATATTTGCGCGCCGGCCTGGCCGCCAAATGCACGTCATCGACACCCGTCGCGGCGCTCTGGCGCACAGCATTGACGCCGGTGAAGGCTTTCACTTTTATGGCCACGGCGTATATAGCCCGGATGCCCGTTACCTGTACGTCACCATGAATCGCTACAGCGACGCCGCCGGGCTGATTCGCGTGTATGACGCGATGAACGGCTACCGAGCGCTGAAGGACTACCCGCTGCACGGCATCGGCCCGCATGAATTGCGCCTGCATCCCGATGGCGAAACCCTGGTGATCGCGCTGGGTGGCATAGAAACCCACCCGGATTACGACCGTCTCAAGTTGAATATCGCCAGCATGCAGCCGGCGCTGCTGTTGATGAACCGTCATGACGGCCAGATCACCCAGCGTTTTGCGCCCTCGCACCATCAACTGAGCTGTCGCCACCTGGACGTCAGCCCCGAGGGCATCGTGATCGCGGGTTATCAGTACGAAGGCCCGGAATGGGACACGCCGCCGCTGATTGCCAAACTGGATACCCGCGACATGCAGTTCAGCGAGCTGGAGCTGCCGCTGGAAGATGTCATGGGGCTGAAGAACTACACCGCCAGTATCGCCATCAGCCCTACCAGCCCTTATACGGTGATCACCGCGCCGCGAGGGCACCGTGCGGTGATCATCAATCATCACACCGGTGAGTTGGTGCAGCGTATTGCGGTACAGGATGTGGCCGGCGCCCTGCCCTACGGTGACAGCGGGTTTCTCGTGTCGTCCGGTATGGGCGGGTTGTACCTGCTGGATGCCGAAAGCGATCAGGCCCAGCCGCACGGTGATTATGCCGTGCACTGGGATAACCATCTGACACCCGGTGCGCTGCGCCAGGTGTAACCAAGCCGGGCTGTGCAGGCTAGCCTGCACAGTGTCAGGCTGGCCGCTGGGTTAGCTGATCGCGCTGGGGCAGTGCCACGGAAATCAATGCTGCCAAGAGCACCAGGGCACTGGACACCCACAGGCATGCCGGCAAGCCATAAGCCTGGTATACCCAGCCCGACAATACCGTGCCAAGCAATCTGCCAAGCGCGTTGGACATGTAATAGAAGCCGATATCCAGCGACACGCCATCCGCTTTTGCATAACTGACAATCAGATAGCTGTGCAGCGACGAGTTGATGGCAAAGAGCACGCCAAACAGCATCAGGCCGCCGAGCAAGGCTATCTGTGGCTGCCAGCCTGCGCCCATAGTGAGCGCGATTACCGCTGGCAGGCCAGCCAGCACGAACGCCCATACTGCGGCTGAGCGACCATCAGGCACATCTCCGTTGCGACGCCGCGTTAGCGCAGGGGCGACCGATTGCACGGCGCCATAGCCAATCACCCAGGCCGCCAGAAACCCGCCGACCAGCCAAAAGTTCCAGCCAAACACGCTGCTCAAATACACTGGCAGCGCGATGACAAACCACACATCCCGGGCGCCAAACAGACACAGACGCGCGGCGGACAACACGTTAATCGGTCGGCTCTTGGAGAGCATGTCGCGAAACTTGGGTTTGCTGCTGGCTTTGCCGAGGTCCTTTTTCAACAGCAGCAAGCTCGCCAGCCAGACCATTGCCAAGGCAGCCGCCATTGTCAGCACTGCGCCAGTGAATCCCAGCAATCCTAGCAAGCCCCCACCGAGGAAGAAACCAACGCCCTTCAGCGCGTTTTTTGAACCTGTCAGTATCGCCACCCAGCGGTACAGGGTGCCCTGCTCGCCATCGGCCACCAGCAGCTTGATCGAGCTTTTCGCGCTCATCTTGTTCAAGTCTTTGGCGATGCCTGAGAGGGCTTGCGCGCCCATTACCGAAGGCACGGTCAGCATCGCCGCCGGCACAGTCAGCATGAGTAGCGCCGCGACCTGGATTCCCAAGCCCAGGTTCATGGTGCGGTTGAGGCCAATGCGCGCACCGAGATAGCCGCCGACCAGATTGGTGACCACGCCAAATATCTCGTAGAACAGAAAGAGCGCGGCAATCTGCAGCGGGCTGTAGCCCAGGGTATGAAAATGCAGCACCACCAACATGCGCAGCGCGCCATCGGTTAGCGTGAACGCCCAGTAGTTGGCGGTAACCACAAGATACTGGCGCACGTCCGCAGACAAGGCTGACAAGCTCCGCATGCGCTGCGCCTCAGCCAGCCTGGCCGACCAAGCGTGCCAGCTCGACTGCACGGTTGGCGTAGCCCCACTCATTGTCGTACCAGGCATAGATTTTTACCTGAGTGCCGTTGATCACCATGGTCGACAGCGCATCAACAATCGAGGAGCGCGGATCGGTGCGGTAATCGATCGACACCAGCGGGCGCTCTTCATAGCCCAGAATGTTTTTCAACGGCCCGGCGGCGGCGGTTTTGAACAGCGCATTGACCTCCTCTACCGTGGTACTGCGCTCCACCTCAAACACGCAATCGGTTAGCGAGGCGTTGGCCAGCGGTACGCGCACGGCGTGGCCGTTCAGCTTGCCGCGCAGGGCCGGGAAAATCTCGGCGATGGCAGTTGCCGAGCCGGTGGAGGTCGGAATCAGGCTCATGCCGCAGGCCCGTGCGCGACGCAGGTCCTTGTGCGGCTGATCCAGAATGCTCTGGGTGTTGGTCAGATCATGGATGGTGGTAATTGAGCCATGACGAATGCCGAGTGCCTCGTGAATGACTTTCACCACCGGCGCCAGGCAATTGGTGGTGCAGGAGGCGGCGGTAACAATGCGGTGCTGCGCCGGGTCGAACAACTGATGATTCACCCCCAGCACGACATTCAGTACACCGGATTCCTTAACTGGCGCACACACCACCACGCGCTTGACGCCTTGCTCAAGGTAGCCTTGCAAGAGTGCTGTGGTTTTCATCTTGCCGCTAGCTTCCAGTACCAGGTCACAGCCGCTCCAGTCAGTGTCAGCAATCGCCTTGTTGGCGCTAAGCCTTAGACGCTGACCGCCAATCACCAGACTGCCATCTGCACTGCTCGCCTCGTGCTGCCAGCGGCCGTGCACCGAGTCGAAGTTCAACAGATGCGCGTGGGCTGCTGCGTCGCCAGCGGGATCGTTAATCTGCACAAACTCCAGCTCTGGCCAATCCCAGGCTGCGCGCAGTGCCAAGCGGCCGATGCGGCCGAACCCATTGATGCCCACTTTGATCGTCATGACAAATCCTCGCGTTGTATGTTGTCTCATGGCAGTGCGTGCCGCTGCCTGCCGATAACCCCCGGACGCAGCTCAGCAGCAGCTACTTTGCCTCTCCGGCCGGTCGCCCATGGCTGCGAGCCGCTCGCGGTCGGGGTGCAGCCAGTGCTGGTTGGCACCGAGCGTCTGTTGCAGCACCAGGGCTACCCAGTCAGGCAGTTGTGGATGCAATCGATAATAGACCCATTGCCCCTGCCGCCGGTCAGCCAGCAGACCACAGCGGCGTAACTGTGCAAGATGCCGTGAGACCTTGGGCTGGCTCTGCTCAAGGGCGCAGGTAAGCTCGCACACACACAGCTCCACTTCGCCGGTAATCAACAACATCAGCCGCACACGGGTGTCGTCGGCCAGGCATTTGAATACGGCGGTGGGCGTCAACAAGTCTGACATCGGCAACTCCAGCGTTGTTGATATGGCATGCGGGTCAGGCTCGCCGGCACGGAGCAAGTATATACGGAAAATCATATATGAAATTGTGAATACTCTGTTACACAGACAGGCGCTTTAGATAACGCCAGGCGGCGCTACTGAGGGCTGCGCAAAAACAAAAAAAGAGCAGCCGGTGGCTGCTCTTTTCAAACTTGCATGTGCATGCTGAGTCAGGTCAGCGGCTAGCGACCATGCGCTCAATACACTGGCGGGACTCCTCCGGTAGCTTGGTGAAGTGCAACCCGGTCCAGTACTGCTGGCCGCTGATGCTTTCACGGTTCCACAGGCTTTCCGCGTCGATCAGAAATTCGGTCATTCCATTGAGGGTCATCGGCAGGTTGACCTGCAGGGCGAAGGAGCGAAACAGGTCAAGCGGACGCTCGCTGAGCAGCATCAGCCCCTCTGCGTGCAGGTCGACAACCCGACCAAGGTGATCTCCGGTATCCAAATCGAAAACTTCAAGGCTTGTGCTCACTGAGTGGCGCTCCAGACGTCTGCGTTCTGCTGATTTATTTTGGTCTACCACGGCAGGCTTCCTCGGCCACCAGACTGAATGCTGTACCCAGATTGTGGGCCAATTTCATGCTGGCGAATAGCTATCTTCAGTTTGATTTTGTATAGCAATCGACATTTTCTGAAACTTTTAACGCGGCACTACCCAAGCGCAGGTTCTGGTCGATATGTCCCCCGGTTGCCTGCTAAGGTTAGGCCTGTTTCGCTTCGGATCACAAGGACTGCTGATGTCATTTCACAAAGTTTTATCCGTGCTGTTTTTCTGCTGCTTGTCGCCCCTGCTGGCCGCGCACGAATTTGAGGCGGGCACATTGCATATTGATCACCCCTGGTCCCGCGCGTTGCCCGCAGTGGCTAAAACCGGAGCGGCCTACTTGAGTATCACCAACCACGGCGAGCGCGGGGATACCCTGCTCGGTGCCGACACACCGATTGCCGGCAAGGTCGAAATGCACGAGCACCTGCATCAGGATGGCTTGATGAAAATGCAGCAGGTCGTGGACCTGCCGATTGCCGCCGGAGAGCGCCTGACGTTTCAACCTGGCGGCTATCACCTGATGCTGTTTAACCTTGCCCAGCCCTTGAATGCTGGCGAGCACTTCCCCCTTACCCTGCACTTCGCCGAAGCCGGTGATGTTGAGGTGGTAGTGAATATTCAGGCCGACGCCGAGCCGCAAGCGCCGAAGGACAGCCATTCAACCCACGGCGATCACTGATCGGAGTCGTGCGGCTCGCGGTCAAGCAGGTGAAAGCGCGGCAGCTCAAGGTGCCAGCGAATGGCCGCAAGGCGAATGCCGAGCACTGCCAGCATGGCGAGAATCGACGCCAGGTCTGTGCCTAGCTGCAGTTGCTGCAAGGCGATATAGATAAGTGCGCCGGCAATGCAGGCCGTGGCGTAGATTTCCTTGTGGAAAATCAGCGGGATTTCATTGCAGATAATGTCACGCATGACGCCCCCAGCGACGCCCGTCATCACACCCATGATTACGGCGGCGCTCACCGGTACATCGTGCGCCAGCGCTACCTGAGTACCCAGCACAGTGAAAACGGCCAGTCCAAAGGCGTCGGCTACCAGCAGACCGCGCTCGTTTATAGGTTGGGTGAAGCGAACCCAGAGCACAGTGCCGATGGCCGCCAGGCTGGCCACCAGAATATACAGGTCGTTGCCGATCCAACTGACGGGATGGCGGCCAAGTATCACGTCGCGCAGCGTACCACCACCCAGGGAGGTAACAATAGCGATCACCAGTACGCCAAACAGGTCCATCGATTTGCGTCCGGCCATCAGCGCGCCGGTAATGGCGAACACCGCGACACCGAACAAATCGAACGCGTAGAACCAGCTCATACTTCACACTCCGCAGCGAACCGCGATCAGTCCTCGCGGGTGGGGGTGCGCATGGTAACAAACTCCTCGGCAGCGGTGGGATGAATGCCCAATGTGGCATCAAAAACCGCCTTGGTCGCGCCAGCTTTAACTGCCACCGCCAGGCCCTGCAGAATCTCGCCGGCATCCGGCCCGATCATGTGAATACCCAAAATACGATCACTTTGCTGATCGACCACCAGCTTCATGAAGCTCTGCTCGCTGCGGCCGGCCAGGGTGTTGCGCATGGCCCGAAAGCGGCTCTCAAAGATACGCAGCTTGTGCCCGGCTGCTCGCGCATCTTCTTCACTCAAGCCCAATGTGGCGATATTCGGGATACAGAACACCGCCGTCGGGATGTCGTTGTAATCAACCGGCACGTACTCGTCGGGCTTGTACAGTCGCCGTGCCAGCGCCATGCCTTCGGCGAGCGCAACGGGTGTGAGCTGCAGGGTATCGGTCACATCGCCGATTGCATAAATAGATGGCTCGGTGGTCTGGTAGTCCGCATCGACCGCGATGAAACCCTTGTCGTCCAATGCCACCGCGGTGTTTTCCAGCCCAAGCCCGTCCAGGTGCGGACGGCGGCCGGTAGCGTACAACACCAGGTCGATTGCAATGGTTTCACCGTTGTTCAGGGTGACTTGCAGGCTGCCGTCTGCCTGCTTGTCGATGCGCTCCACATCGGCATTGAAGGTCAACTCCAGACCTTTGTTGCCAAGGGTCTGCGCCATGTGTTCGCGAATGCCCTTATCAAAGCCGCGCAGGAACAGGTCGCCGCGGTACAGCAGCCGAGACTCGCAGCCAAGCCCCTCGAAAATGCAGGCGAACTCGACGGCGATGTAACCACCACCCACCACCAGTGTGCGCTGGGGTAAGGCATCCAGGAAGAAGGCCTCATTCGAGCTGATTACGTGCTCACGCCCCGGAAATTCCGGGATGAACGGCCAGCCACCGGTAGCGATGAGAATCCGCTCGGCACTGTAGGTGGTCTCCCCCACCACCACGTGGTGAGCATCCCGCAGACGCGCGCGGCCGTTGATCAGGCTAACTCCGGCAGAGGTCAGCAGGTTGTGATAGATCCCGTTCAGGCGAGTGATTTCCTGATTCTTGTTCTCCAGCAGGCGTGCCCAGGTAAAATCGGGGCTGGCGATATCCCAGCCAAAGCCCGCTGCGTCGGCAATATCCTCGGCAAAGTGCGCGGCATAGGCGAACAGCTTTTTCGGTACACATCCCACATTGACGCATGTACCGCCCAGGTAGCGGTCCTCAGCCACCGCCACGCGGGCACCAAAGCCGGCGGCCATTCGGCTGGCACGCACACCGCCAGACCCGGCGCCAATCACAAAGAGATCAAAATCGTAGTCGGACATATTCGCCTTTTCGCTGTGGAGTGGGGTCTCCAGCATACCGCAAAGACGTCGGCGCGTGGCAGCCGCCGACGTCTTCAGCCAGCTCGGCGCAAGGCAGACAGCTGAGGCCGGCTGGCCGGTCGGCCTACCCCGTGATAGGCAAAGCCGGCGCGCTCAACCTGCTGAGGGTCGTACTGATTGCGGCCATCCAACAGCAGCGGCCGACGCATCAAGGTGCGCATCAGCGCAAAATCGGGTTGCCTGAACTGTTTCCACTCGGTTACCAGTACCAGGGCGTCGGCGTTGTTCAATACGGCGTAAGGCGCATCGCCCAGTGCCAGTTGACCCTCGGCCACCGCTCGCGCATAGCACCGTGCGATGTTATCGGCGGCGATGGGGTCAAAAGCCTGGATTCTCGCGCCGGCAGCCAACAGGGACTCTATCAGCACACGGCTGGGTGCATCGCGAATATCATCGGTGCCCGGCTTGAATGCCAGGCCCCAGATTGCCACCGTCAAGCCGCGCAGGTCCTGCCCCAGGCTGCGCTGCAAACAGCGGAACAGCCACTCCTTCTGTAATTGGTTGCGGGCCTCTACGGCTTCCAGAATGGGCATGCGTGTGCCCTGGGTTTCTGCCATGTGCAGCATCGCCCGTATGTCTTTGGGGAAACAGGAGCCACCGTAGCCACAACCGGCATATATAAAGTGATGACCAATGCGTTGATCGGCGCCGATACCTTTGCGCACCTGCTCGACATCCACGGCAAACTCATCGCAGAAAGCCGCCATCTCGTTCATGAAGGAAATCTTCGTGGCCAGAAAGGCGTTGGCAGCGTACTTGGTCATCTCGGCCGCACGGCGCGACATGAACATGATGCGGTCGTGGTTACGCACGAAGGGCTCATACAGTTGGTGCATGACGCGCTGCGAATGACGGTCGTCGGTACCGATAATGATCCGGTCCGGCCGCATGAAATCGTTCAGCGCGTCGCCCTCCTTGAGAAACTCCGGGTTGCTCACCACACGGTGCTGCAGGCCAGCTGAAGTTTGATACAGGATGGCTTGCACTCGGCAGGCGGTGCCGACCGGCGCGGTCGACTTGCAGACGACAATGGCTGGTTTGCTCAGGTGCTCGGATAGCGCCTGTGCCACCGCCAGAATCTGCGAAACGTCTGCCGCGCCGTCACTGGCCGACGGCGTGCCCACGGCGATGAAGACGATCTCTGCGTCCGGCGCCGCTGCTGCCAGGCTACTGCTGAATGTCAGCCGGCCGCCAGCGATGTTGCTTTGCAGCAACGCTTCGATACCGGGCTCGAAAATCGGCGAAATACCCTTTTCAAGGGCGGCAATGCGCTCACCATTGCTGTCCACACAGGTGACACTATTGCCCATTTCGGCGAAACAGACCGCCGTTACCAGCCCAACGTAGCCACAGCCAATGACGCAGATTTGCATGATGCGCTCTCCTGTTGTCTTGACTCCGATTGCGCCAGCGCGGCGTGACCATGAAATGACCAAAAGGTGAAAGCTTTATGAATGCGCTCAAATGCGAATGACTTGTATTTGCTGCGATATCGGGTATCGTGGCTGCATTCCGCGAGCACGAGCCGTACTACCTTGCAAACCTCCTCCGACCAGCGACTGACGCGCATTGAGCGCGTGCTCAGTTACATTCACTGCCACCTGGACGATGCCCTGTCGGTGGAAAATCTGGCAGCGCAAAGCTGCTGGTCGCGCTGGCAGTTTCAACGGGTGTTCACCGCAGCCACCGGGTTTACTGTGGCGCAATACATTCGCCAGTTGCGCCTGAGCCGCGCGGCAGAAATGCTGATCAGCACGCCGCAGCGGCAGCTGGATATCGCGCTCAGCTGTGGCTTCGAGACCGAGATCAGCTTCAGCCGCAGCTTTCGTCAGATGTTTGGCTGTGCACCGGGTACCTACCGCCAGCGCGGCAAGCGCACCGGTATGCTGGCCTCGATCAATCTGCAGGATGCGCCGCGGCTGCCGCCTGCGATGCACAAACCCATGCTGTCGATCAGGGTCGAAAACCGGCCCGCGTTCGAGACTGTTGGCATCAGTGCGCCGGTCAATGGCCTGTTTGCTGATTCGCCGGACTTTGCCACCAGCGTACCGGCACTCTGGGGTGAGCTGCTTGGCCGCGTCCGCGCTGCGCAGCTGGCCTCGGGCTCGCTGACGCTGCTGGGTGTACTGGACCTTACCCACGCGGAGGCGAATCAGGGCCGCTTCCCCTACTGGGCATGCCTTGAGCCCGGCGTGTCGGGCATTGCCGATGGCTTTCGTGTGCTGCAGGTGCCGGCACAGGAGTACGCCGTAATCCCCCACCACGGCCCGCTGGAAGGCCTGCAGAACGTACTGGAGTGGTTTATCCGCCATTGGTTGCCTGAGTCCGGCTACCGTGGCGTCAACGGATTCGATCTCGAGATATACGACCAGCGTTTTCGCGCTGGCCATGTGGAGAGCTACATGGAGTACTGGGTGCCGATCAAACCGCGCTAGCCCGCCTCTACTCACCCCTCGAAACACAGCCTCTGGCCCTGTGCCATGCACCAAATTGTTAAGTCGCGTTCCGCGCTCGAAGATAAAATAGAATCATTATCATTTGTCTCGACATCTAAACCTGCCCGGAGCCGCAATGAACGTGCAACCTCTTTTCCGCCATACCCTCCTTGCTACGGCTATCGCCAGTGCGTCGTATTTCCCTACCGCACAGGCTCAGCAACAGGTACAAGAGCAGCAGCTCGACAGCATGACTGTCTATGGCAGTACCTACCGTAATACCGCGACCAAAACGCAGCTGAGCCCCGAGGAAACGCCCCAGGGTATTTCGGTGATTGACGAGCAGGCGCTGGAGACACGTGACGCCGACAATGTTGCCGAAGCCCTACGCTACACACCGGGCGTCAATACCGAGCTGCGCGGTGGCGCCGTCAGCCGGCTGGATCTGTTCAATATCCGCGGTTTCATCAACTACCAGAATTTTTACGATGGGCTGCCCCTGCTGTACAACGATTGGAACCTGCAGACGCAGATCGACATGCAGGCCGTGCAACAGGTAGAAGTCTTCAAGGGCCCTACTTCGTCGCTGTATGGCGCCATGCCGCCGGGCGGCATGGTCAACCTGATCAGCAAAAAGCCGCTGCCGGACGCCTACAACAGCGTCGAGCTCAGTGTGGGTAGTAACAAACTCAAGGAAATCACCTTCGACTCTGCTGGCCAGCTGGGCAGCTCCGACCTGACCTATCGCTTCAATGGTCTGGCCAACAGCAGCGATGGACAGGCTGAAACCTCGGAAAACGAGCGTCTGATGCTGGCTCCTTCGGTTGACTGGCAAATGTCCGACGATACCCTGATCAACCTGAACGCCTACTATCAGAAAGACCCGGACATGGGCATCTACACCACACTGCCCGCTCAGGGACTGTTTCAGGACAACATCAATGGTGATCTTGATGAGGACGCCTACAGCGGTGACGCCGATTGGAATACCTACGAACGTGAAGTGCTGATGCTTGGCTACAAGATCGATCACCAGATCAGCGATAACTGGAACTTCTTGCAGAACTTCCGTTACCAGCACGGCGATGCCTACCAGGAAAATACCTACACCACCGGGCTGGCGGCAGATCAGCGCACCCTCGGGCGCCGCGGCTATCTGACCGATGAGACCACCGAAGGCTTCGCCGTGGACAATCAGTTGTCTGGCATCGTGATGACCGGCGCGCTCGAGCATAACCTGCTGCTGGGCGTGGATTACACCAAGATGGAGAGCGATATTGGCTATGAAGACGCCGCTGCGCCGTCCATTGATATCTACAACCCGGATCATCACCAGATTGTTGGCAGCGCACTGGACTTTGCTGCGTCCGGGTACAGCAGCCAATTTACCCTCGAAAAAGAACAGATCGGCGTCTACTTCCAGGATCAGCTGCGCATTGGCCAGTGGGTGCTGATCGCCGGCGGCCGCTACGACACTTTTGAGTCCCGCGAGCACGGCCTTCAGTACGGCGCCAACGTAGATGGCAAGATAGACCAGAACAACACCTCTTGGCGCGCCGGTGCGCTCTACGAGTTCAGCAACGGGCTGTCACCCTTCATCAGCTACGCCGAGAGCTTCGAGCCGGTTGGAGGGCTCGACCGTCTGGGACAAACCTATGAGCCCTCTACCGCCAAGCAGTGGGAAACCGGTATCAAGTACAGTACGCCGAACAAGCAGACCACCGGCTCGATTGCGCTATACCGTATCGACAAGGAAAACGTGCTCACCCGCGACCCCAACGGCACGCCCTATGACAAGATTCAGGCCGGTGAGGTGCGCTCCCAGGGGATTGAACTCGAAGCCCGCAGCCAGCTCACCCGTAACCTGAACCTGATGGCCAGTTACAACTATCAGGATGTGGAAGTCACCAAAGACAACAGTGGGCTGCAGGGCAAGACCCCGGTCTGGGTACCCGATCAAACCTTCTCTACCTGGGCCAGTTACGACGTGTTCAACGGCCCGCTGGCCGGCCTGACCCTGGGCGGCGGTGTGCGCTACATCGGGGAAGCGGAGCTGGATGCGCTCAACTCCGATACGGTACCCTCGGCGACCCTGGTGGACGCCAGTATCGGTTATGACCTGAGCGGCTTGAGCAGCGCGATGGACGGCGCCAGCGTCAAACTGACGGCCAACAATCTGTTCGATGAACGTTACTACAGTTGCTATGACGGGCTGAATTGCTGGTTCGGTGCCGAGCGTAGTGTGCAGGCCAGCGTGCGTTACGACTTCTGAGCGGCCACAGCAGCCATCAGGGAGGCCTCGGCCTCCCTTTTTTATATCTGGCTTTTGGCCGACTCGCTCAAACCAAGTGCAGCATTTTCGGAATATGGTAGAAAACCAACCCCAGCATGCAGGCAGCCCCCACCCAGAGCAAGCCGATACCCGAGGCGTTATCGCGTCGGGAAAAACCGGCACAGATAAACAGCACGCCCACCGAGAAGATACCCAGACTGGCCCAAAACAACTCGTGCTCCATGCCTCAACTCCCTGCGCTGCCAGACCGCTCCTGCATTGGAGCAGCTAACTGCAGTATAGAATCAATTCGTTACACAGGAACAGGCGGATGGCCACGCGCAGATTTCAGGCACAGTAACGCGTACAGGCAAGGCAATGGAAAGGCAATCTAGGCAGTACGAAAGAACAGAAAGGATATTTTGCGCAAAGCGCCGAGGCTAGCAGACTGGCTGAAACCCGCATGGTAATTGGTGCCCGGAGCCGGGGTCGAACCGGCACGATCTTACGATCGAGGGATTTTAAGTCCCTTGCGTCTACCAATTTCGCCATCCGGGCTAGCGAAAGAAACGTAAAGATGGAGGCCGAGGTCGGAATCGAACCGGCGTACACGGATTTGCAATCCGCTGCATGACCACTCTGCCACCCGGCCTCATAAGGGGACTATCACGCTGTGGATGACGTCAGCGCAACAAAAAACTGGAGCGGGAAACGAGACTCGAACTCGCGACCCCGACCTTGGCAAGGTCGTGCTCTACCAACTGAGCTATTCCCGCAAATTTACATCTACTACAACTGACCCACCGGGTCGCGAAACCTCGCGAGGCTATGCGCCCCACCCAGACCTCGGAAGGTCGTGCTCTAACAATGAGCAGTCTCGCAAATACTTCTTGCTCGTTCCGCTGAAGATACAACCGGTTGCTCTCCGGCTCTAGCGCTTCCAGCGTTGGAACGGCGCTCATTCTATCTCGCTGCGCCATCCTGTCAAGTTATTGATTCAAAAAAAGTTATTTGTTGCTATTTTGATCAGCGTCCGGGCGCAGGTGGGGCCACGCAGCGCGCAGGTAAACCGCCATCGACCATAGCGTCAGCGCTGCCGACAACGCCAGCAGCACGTAACCCAGCACCACCCAGCCGGTGATCAGGGGCGGATTGGCCAACAGCACCACGAGTGCCACCATCTGCAACGCGGTTTTGTATTTGCCCAGTTGGGAGACCGCTACCTGGGCGCGGGCGCCCATTTCAGCCATCCACTCGCGCAGGGCTGAGATGACCAGTTCGCGGCCAATGATGATAGCCGCAGGTGCGGTGACCCAGAAGTTGGCGTGATGCTGTACCAGTAGCACCAGCGCGATCACTACCATCAACTTATCGGCGACAGGGTCAAGAAAGGCGCCAAAGGGAGTGCTCTGTTGCAGCTTGCGCGCCAGGTAACCATCAAGCCAGTCAGTAACGGCGGCCAGCGTGAAAACCAGGGCCGCCGCAACATAGCTCCAGTGATACGGCATGTAGAACAACAGGATAAAAATCGGGATAAGCCCGACCCGTATCAGCGTCAGGATGTTTGGAATATTCATGTAGTGGGCTGCCTCGTCTAAGCGGGCATTCTAATCGCTATGCAGGGCTGCATAAATCTGTTCCGCAAGTTTTTTACTGACGCCTGGTACTTTGGCCACTTCTGCGGCGCTGGCGCGCTTGAGTTCCTGTAGTCCGCCAAAGTGCTTGAGCAGCTCCCTGCGACGCTTTGGCCCCACACCGGCGATGCCCTCCAGCGAGGAGGTAGTGCGCGCTTTGCCGCGCCGGGCGCGGTGACCGGTAATGGCAAAGCGGTGCGCTTCATCGCGGATATGCTGTATCAGATGCAGCGCCGGAGAATGCCCGGGCAGCACAAGCTCGTTGTGCGGGTCGTTGTGAAACAGCGTTTCCATACCGGCTTTACGGGTAACGCCCTTGGCGACGCCTAGCAATGTCAGGTCGTGGATCGCCAGTTCCTGCATCACTTCCATGGCCATCTTCATCTGCCCTTTGCCGCCGTCGACCAGCAGAATATCCGGCATCTTGCCCTCGCCTTCCTGAATCCGGCCGAAACGCCGCAACAGCGCCTGACGCATCGCGGCGTAATCGTCACCGGCGGTGACGCCTTCGATGTTAAAACGCCGATAGTCACTCTTCAGCGGCCCCTCGGGGCCAAATACCACGCAGGACGCGACCGTCGCTTCACCACTGGAATGGCTGATGTCGTAACATTCAAGCCGCGTCGGCACTTCATCCAGGCTGAGCGCCTCCTGCAGTGATTCAAACCGCGCCTGAATATGCTGCCGGTTGGCCAGCAGACTGGCCAGCGACTGCTCGGCGTTGCTGTGTGCCAGCTCCAGCCAGCGTTTGCGGTTGCCGCGGACCCGGTGGCTGATTTGCAGGTTGCCACCGCGCGTCTGGCTCAAGGCCTGGGCAATGACGGCAAAGTCCTCGTGCTCGGCGTTGACGATGATCTCTGCCGGCACCTCGCGCTCTGCAGTACCCAGATAATACTGCGGCAGGAATGCCGCCAGGACTTCCCCGGCGTCCTGTTCAATGGGTACACGCGGGAAGTGGTTTTTGGTACCCAGTACGCGGCCCTGGCGCACCATGACCACGTGCACGCAGGCGCCGCCGGGGGTAACCACCGCCGCGACAATATCCACATCGCCCTGCTCGGTATCCATGCTCTGCTGGTCCTGCACCCGCCGTAGCAGTGCGATCTGGTCGCGCAGTTCGGCGGCACGCTCGAAGTTCAGCTCGCTGGAAGCTAGCTCCATGGCTTCATTCAGCTCCGTGGCCAGCGCGTTGCTGCGGCCTTCCAGGAACATTACCGAATGGCGCACGTCTTCGGCGTACTCGGCCTCGTCCACCAGCCCTACGCAGGGCGCCTTGCAGCGCTTGATCTGATATTGCAGGCAGGGCCGTGTGCGATTGCGGTAATAGCTATCCTCGCACTGGCGCACCATAAAGGTTTTCTGTAGCAGACTGAGGCTTTCGCGAATCGCGCCGGCGCTCGGATAAGGTCCAAAGTAACGTCCCTTCGCCCGCTTGGCTCCGCGATGCAGCCCCAGCCGTGGAAAGTCATCGTTACTGGAGAGAAAGACGTAGGGATAGGACTTATCATCGCGCAGCAGGATATTGTACGGCGGACGGTTGTTCTTGATCAGGCTCTGTTCAAGCAACAGCGCCTCGGTCTCATTGGCCGTTATGGTGGTATCGATCTGCGCAATGCGCGCCACCAACGCTTCAGTCTTTGGGCTCAGCCCGGTCTTGCGAAAATAGCTGGCTAGACGCTTTTTCAGGCTCTTCGCCTTACCCACGTACAGCAGCTCACCCTGCGCATCGAACATTCGATAAACGCCGGGCTTGTTGCTGGCCGTTGCCAGAAACGCCTTGGGATCAAAGGTGACGTCGGACATGCTCACTGGTGCAAGGTATCAACCATGCCGTTGCGCACTGCCAGCAGCGTCAGCTCCACGTCGCTGGTCACCCCAAGCTTCTCGAATATCCGATAGCGGTAGGTGTTGACGGTCTTGGGGCTGAGGCAGAGTTTGTCAGAGATGCTGTTGACCTTCTCGCACCCCACGATCATCAGTGCGATCTGAATTTCACGTTCCGACAGGCAGTCAAAGGGTGACTCGCCGCCGGGGTTGAGATGTTTGAGCACCAGCAGCTGAGCGATATTCGGGCTGATATAGCGTTGCCCGGAATGCACCTGCCGGATAGCCGCGACCATTTCTTCCAGCGCAGCGCCCTTGGTAACGTAACCAGCGGCACCGGCTTGCATCAAGCGAGAAGGGAATGGTTCTTCGTTGCAGACAGTTACCGCGATGACCTTGATGTGCTTGTCATGCTGAACCAGTTTGCGCGTCGCCTCGAGGCCGCCGATACCCGGCATGCGTACGTCCATCAGCACCACATCCGGGCGCAGCGCGCGGGCTTGCGTTACGGCTGTTTCGCCACTATCTGCCTCGCCAACCACGGTAAGGCCGGGTACATCACCCAGCATCCGACTGATGCCCATGCGAACCAGGTCATGGTCATCAACCACCAGTACCTTGATCAAGTCCCACCCCTTGCGCAGAAAACCGTACGTTATTATTCCATCGCATTGTTGCGATGGCGGCATCCTAGCTCATTGCCTTTTCTATAATAGTAGGCGTCGGGAGACGTGCTTTGAACGGCGAAATCAAAAAGCTGTCCGAACGCGATATTGCAGCCGCCACAATAGCAAAATGGCCCGGCAGATGAAACAGCGCAGCGCACGCCCTGAGGGCACAGTGGCAGAATATTCTAGGCGCCGCCATCCCCAGACTTAGGTAGCATGGGCAGGCAATCATCAGCGCTGCAAACTGGCCTTAAACAACAAACAGGTTGGCCGAGATGACCCGAGAAGACCGCTTCGCGGCGGCCGGCAAGACCGCCGTGATGCAGAACGTACACGGCACCATCAGTTTTTTGCTGGCCTACCCGCCTTTCAACCTGATGGAGCATGCACACCTCGCCTGGCTGGTAGAGCATGCCCAACTGCGCTTTTATGCCGCGGGGGAGCAGATACTGCACCCCCAGGATGGACCGGCGCAGCAGTTCTTTATCGTCAAGCAGGGGCTGATCCGTGGCGAGCGGCTGATTGCCGGGCAGCCGGTTCCGGACACCACCTTTGAGATCAGCGCCGGCGAGTGTTTTCCGCTGGCCGCAATGATCGGTGAGCGCGCTACCCGGACCGTGCATCTGGCGGGGGAAGACACCTTCTGCCTGACCATCAGCCGCGACGACTTTGTCAGCCTGTTCCGTCGTTCCTTACCCTTCCGTGACTTTGCCTTGCGTGGCGTCAGCAGCCTGCTGGATCAGGTCAATCAGCAGGCGCAGCAGCAGGCCAGCGAAAGCCTGGGCTCGCATTACTCGCTGGATGCCGAGCTGGCCGAGCTTTCCGGCCGGGCGCCTGTCACCTGTGCGGCCGACACGCCGATACGGGCCGCCGTAAAACTGATGCATCAGGCCAGTGTGGGCAGCATTGTGATTACCGATGCCCAGCAGGCGCCGCTGGGCATTTTCACCTTGCGCGACCTGCGCGGCCTGATCGCCGACGCCAGTGGAGATCTTGAGCAGCCGATCAGTCAGGTGATGACGCCCAATCCCAGTTACCTGCCCTCCTCGGCCAGCGCTTTTGATGCGGCTATTGCCATGACCAGCGAGCATATTGCGCATATCTGTCTGGTAGATGGCGGGCGGCTGACCGGCGTGGTCTCCGAGCGTGATCTGTTTTCCCTGCAGCGCGTGGACCTGGTGCACATGGCGCGCACCCTGCGCGAAGCACCCCGCCTGGAGAGCCTGATCGCGCTACGCAGCGACATCCGCCGCTTGGTCGATAGCATGCTGGCGCACGGCGCCTCATCCACTCAGGTTACCCGTATCATTACCCTGCTGAACGATCACAGCGTAAGACGGGTTATCGAGCTCTGCTTGCAGCAGCACGACCCAGGCATTGAGTTCAGCTGGCTGTGTTTTGGCAGCGAAGGTCGGCAGGAGCAAACGTTACACACCGATCAGGATAACGGCATTCTGTTTGCCGCCGAGGGCTCGTATCAGGCCGATCAGGCCCGTGAACGGCTGCTGCCGCTGGCGCAGCGCATTAACCAGGCGCTCGCCAAGTGTGGCTTTACCCTGTGCAAGGGCAACATCATGGCGGGCAACCCGCAGCTGTGCCTGTCGGCGAGTGAATGGGCTGCACGCTTTGAGCGCATGATCAACAGCACTACGCCGCAAAACCTGCTGGCGTCGTCGATCTATTTCGATTTTCGCGTGGTCTGGGGTAAGGCGGATGCCGCGGAGCGCATGTTCCAGAGCGTACTCAAGCGCATTGCCAGTAACACACTATTTCAACAACAAATGGCGCAGAATGCGCTGCTGCATCGTCCTCCCATCGGGCGGCTGCGCGAATTCATTCTGGCTCGCAGTGGCAGCGAAAAGGATACGCTCGACCTCAAGGTGCAGGGCCTTGGCCCCTTTGTGGACGGTGCGCGCCTGTTGGCACTGGCCAATGGCATCACCGCCAGCAATACGCTCACACGGCTGCAGATGCTGCGCGATGCTGGCGTCATTGAACCGCTCGATGCCGACGCCTATGTCGAGGCCTATCAGTTCATTCAACTGGTACGCATGCAGCAGCACCAACTGCAGGACGCCGACGGCAAAGCCTTCAGTAACCGCATTGATCCCGACCAATTGAATCATCTGGATCGGCGCATCCTGCGCGAGTCCTTTCGCCAGGCCAAACGCCTGCAGGCCAGCCTGGCGCTGAGGTACAACCTGTGAACCCACTGGACTGGCTGGCCCGGCGCCCAACCCAGGCGTTGAGCGCTGCGCAGCAGCAGCGTTGCGCGCAGCTGCCCCAACCACAAACGCTCGACGCCACACCACTGGGTGCAGCGCGGCTGGTGGTGGTGGACCTGGAAACCAGTGGATTGAATGTGCACCGCGACCGCATTCTCTCGGTCGGCGCTGTGGTGATCAGCGACTACTGCATCGATCTGGGTAGCCAGTATGAGTGCACGCTATATCGCGAAGACCACAAGGTAACCGAATCCATTCTGATCCACGGCATCGCCCCCAGCGAGATCGCCCGGGGCGTGGACGCTGTCGACGCCCTGCTCGACTTTATGGACTTCGCCGGTGAGTGCGTCTTTGTCGCCTTCCACGCCGCCTTTGACCAGCGTATGTTGCTGCGCGGCTTGCGCCTGGATCTGGGTTACAAACTGCGTCACAAATTCATTGATGCCGCAGAACTGGCTCCCATGCTATTCCCGGAGGCCAACTTGCCCCAAGGTAGTCTGGACGACTGGCAGGGTTACTTCCAACTGCGCAATAGCCAGCGGCACAACGCTGCAGCCGACGCGCTCGCCACCGCCGAAATAATGCTGATTCTGATGGCGCGAGCTCGCAGCCAAGGCCTGCTCACCCTGGCCGAGCTGAAAAGCCGTTTGAGCCAGTGGCGCCGTCTGCGCCATGCGCGAGTTGGCAGTTTTTAATGGAACTTCGATCTTTCTCCGCAAACTAAGCTGATAAGTCCGACTTTAACCGCCATTTTGCTGCTTTTGTTGTCAGTCAAGTCTGGCACGAAAAGACAATGGCTGTTAATTTGCGCGCCCTTCCAATGACAACGCAACGCGCTGGAGTATCGCCAGATGAAAAAACACACCTGGATCAAGGGGACACTCGCCCTCGCGATTAGCGCCCTGACCCACCCCGCCTTCGCCAACGGGCTTACCATCAACGAACAGAGTGCCAGTGGTATGGGCACCGGTTTTGCCGGTCGTTCTTCCTCTGCAGAGGATGCCAGTACCCTGTTTGGCAACCCCGCCGGCATGTCGAAGCTGGATCGCGCCGAGGTCAGTGGTGGCTTGGCCGTTATCTCGGCTGAAACTGATATCAGCAACGCCAGTGGTACCTTTCCAGGCAGCAACGACGGCGACATGGTGCCAGTAGCGACCGTGCCGTTTGGCTATTACGTCACGCCACTGAACGAAGACTGGCATTTCGGCGTTGGTGTTTACGCGCCCTTTGGCGTTATCAGCGATTATGAAGACAGCTTCCAGGGCCGCTACCACGGTGTCTACAGCAAGGTGCAGGTGGTAACGCTGCAACCTACCCTGAGCTACCAGGTGAATGACCGCGTGGCTATCGGCTTTGGCCCGACCATCAACAAGATCGACGGCAAGCTGACTAGCGCAGTGCCCAACGCGCTGGCTCCCGGCGTAGGGCCAGACACCGACGTCAGCATCAAGGGTGACGATGTCGGCTATGGTTTCAATGCGGGCGTACTGGTAGACATTACCGACGCACTTGCCTGGGGTCTGACCTACCACTCCAAAGTGGATTACAAGCTGGAAGGCAGCACCCGCGTCAGCAATGCGCCGGTTATCCCGGTCCCTGGCATTCCCGACCTGAACGGTAGCTACGATGCCAGCCTGGACTTCACCTCACCGGAGTCAGTCGATACCTCGCTGACCTATCAGCTCGATGACTTCTGGACGCTTTACGCTGGTGCTACCTGGACGCGCTGGAGCCAACTGCAGGAAATTGTGGTTGAGAACAGCGGCGTACCCGCGCTCTATGCTGGCCAGTTAGGCACTGTGACAGAAGAGCTCAAGTGGAAGGACATCTGGTCGTTTGCCGTCGGTGCGGCCTATCAGGTCAACCCAAGCTGGGTGCTGCGTGCCGGCTTCACCGTCGATCCATCGCCAACCGATGACAACGACCGTACCGCGCGCATTCCCGTGTCTGACCGCAAGATCTTTTCGCTCGGTGCCGGTTGGGACATCAATCAGGACGTCACACTCGACATGGCCTATTCCTATCTCTATGAGAGCAAGGGCGAGGTTAACTACGACGACGCGCCAACCTACAACGCCGAATATCAGAACAGCGCCCATGGCCTCTCGGTCCAGCTGTCCTATCGTTTCTGATCGCGCATAAGAGCACGGACGCTGCATAAAAAACGCCCCGAACCAGTCGGGGCGTTTTTCGTTGCGTTGCTGGCAACCTTGCTGCTTAGTGATCCACGGCAGCTCCGGCGCCACGGGGTACGCGGATGTCTTCAATCATGTGCTGGATGTGCTCCGGTGGTGCCTTGGTGAAGGACGCCACTGCAACCGATGCAATGAAGTTGAAGATCATACCCAGAGTACCAATGCCCTCGGGCGACACACCAAACCACCAATGCTCTGCCGTGTTCAGCTCAGGGCTGATGAACTTGAAGAACACGATGTAGCTGAAGGTGAAGGTCAGACCTACCAGCATGCCGGCGATGGCCCCTTCCTTGTTCATCTTCTTGGAGAAAATCCCCATGACGATGACCGGGAAGAAGGATGCGGCTGCCAGGCCGAAGGCAAAGGCCACCACCTGGGCTACAAAGCCCGGAGGGTAAATCCCGAACAGACCGGCAATCGCGATCGCCACACCTGCGGCTACGCGCGCGGCCAGGAGTTCGCCTTTCTCGCTGATGTTGGGTGCAATGTTGCTCTTCAGCAGGTCATGCGAAATCGAGGTCGAGATCACCAACAGCAAGCCGGCAGCAGTCGACAGCGCAGCGGCCAAGCCACCGGCTGCAATCAGGGCGATTACCCAGCCCGGCAGGCCGGCAATCTCCGGGTTCGCCAGTACCATGATGTCGCGGTCTACGTACAGCTCGGTTGCCGCATCCGTCGGTGCATTGCTGAGCAGGCGCTCACCGCTGACACCACGTTCGCCAGTGAAGCTCGGGTTGCCTACGAAGGGCGCGCCCGGGCCGTACTGAATCACACCATCGTTGTTCTTGTCCTGCCAGGCGATCAGCCCTGCATTTTCCCAGGTCTGCAACCAGGCGGGGACTTCCTCGTACTGCGCATCAACCACGGTATTGAGCAAATTGGTGCGGGCAAACGCGGCAACAGCCGGCGCTGTCGTATAGAGAATTGCAATGAACAGTAGCGCGTAACCTGCTGATTTACGTGCATCTCGTACGGTCGGCGTGGTGAAGAAGCGAACGATCACGTGGGGCAAGCCGGCGGTACCGACCATCAGCGCCATGGTGATGAAGAACACGTCCGTGGTCGACTTGGAGCCGTCGGTATAGGCCCCGAATCCAAGTTCCGCCCCTATGCCATCCAGACGCTCGATGACCGATTGTCCGGTCCCTATCACCTCGCTACCAAAGCCAAACTGCGGGATCGGGTTGCCAGTGATCAGAATCGAAATGTAGATCGCCGGCACCATGTAGGCGAAGATCATCACGCAATACTGCGCTACCTGGGTGTAGGTAATGCCCTTCATGCCGCCCAGTACCGCGTAGAAGAAGACGATCGCCATACCGATGATCACGCCGGTGGCGATGTCGACTTCCAGGTAACGTGAGAACACGATACCCACACCGCGCATCTGACCAGCCACATAGGTAAAGGAGATGAAGATCACGCAGATAACCGCCACCACTCGCGCAGTCTGCGAGTAGTAACGCTCACCGACGAAGTCCGGCACAGTGAACTTGCCGAACTTGCGCAGATAAGGCGCCAGACACATCGCCAGCAGCACGTAGCCACCGGTCCAGCCCATCAGATAAACGCTGCCGTCGTAGCCCGCGAAAGCGATAATCCCGGCCATGGAGATGAAGGAGGCGGCAGACATCCAGTCAGCGCCCGTGGCCATACCGTTGGCGATGGGGTGTACGCCTTTGCTCGCAACGTAGTACTCGCTGGTGCTGCCGGCACGAGACCAGAGTGCGATCCCTATGTAGAGCGCGAAGGTCGCCCCCACAAAGAGGTAAATCAAGGTTTGCGTATCCATTGCAGGACTCCTGTTCTTATTCTTCGTGGAAGTCGTATTTGCGATCGAGCTTGTTCATCTTCCAGACGTACACAAAGATGAGCACCACGAAGGCGTAGATGGAGCCCTGCTGGGCAAACCAGAACCCGAGCGGGAAGCCGAAGAACTGGATGTTGTTGAGTTGATCGACGAACAGGATGCCGGCAGCGAAGGAAACCGAGAACCAGATGACCAGCAGGATCATCATGAACCGCAGATTTTCCCGCCAGTAGCCGCGCGCCGCGTCTTCTTTTGACAAGGACATAACCATCTCCAATTTTTGTTGTTATTACACTCAACAAGGTAGCACCGGGGCCGGTGGTAGGAGACTAAGACTTTGGTAGAGTGCGCCGCGCCGGGCGTACATAAGACTTTATTTTTTGAATTAAAAAACCCGCATAAGTGCATGATAATAAGCACCTATGCGGGGTTTTCTTGCTGGCGGTCTTTGGCCGTTAGACTAAAGCCTCATCCGCTTGCCTGGCTCAGTCAGCCAGGGTGTTGCCGTTAGCCTCGATCACCTGCTGGTGCGAATAGTCAGCGCGCAGTGGCGGGCTGACCATGCCGGTCTTGAGCAGGTAGTCGACCAGGCTTTGGGTGTACAGCAGGAAGGTGTTGGTTGAACGCCCATCTGCAGTGACCTCACCCAGGGCGGTGTAGCCATCACGCCCTTCGGCGATGAAGTCGTTGGTCACCATCACATAGGTTTGCGCCGGGTTGATCACCACCCAGCTACCGCTGGCGTCCTTGACCTCGACATTACTGAAACGCGTGCCCTCCGGCTGTGACATGTCCAGGTCCCAACGCAGGCCGGCGGCGTAGGGCTGCGAGCCGGTAGACCGCGCGTCGTCCAGATGGTTGCTGACCGCATCTTCCAGCGCCTGAACCACCTCCTGACCGGTGATATCCAGCTCTACCAGCACATTGGTGAAGGGCAGCAGCGTAAAGGCGGTGTTGTAGGTAATATCCCCCGCCTGTACCGGTACGCGCACGCCGCCGGCGTTCTGCAGAGAAAAGTCTGCACGCAGGCTGGCATCCAGAAAGGCCTCTGCTACCAGCTGGGCGGCGTCGCTACCCTTGGCCAGGGTGTTGGCGGTTTCACAGCCAGCCACGCCAGCGCTGCGGTTCGTGCTCTCGCCGGGTACCCGCACCAGGCAGAAGGCCTCGTTGGCAAAGCCGATAACCTCGGCCTTCTTCTCATCAATACGATCCTTGTAGGTCGCCAATACTGCCTCTGCCTCAGCGTCCTGTTCGGCCAACAGCAGCTCCGGCATATCCTCGATCAGCGCCAACAGATCCGCCTGCTCGCTCTCGCTCAATGCCACGAAGTTACCGGTGCCGTCATCCTTCTTGAAGCTGTCACCAATCACCAGCGCTGCCTGACCCTCGCAGCGCTCAACGCGGCCGCTGGTATCAAAGCTGACCTGCATCAGCCCCATGGCCTTGGCATATTCCCAGGCCTGCCCGATACACACGGGGTCGCCATCCAGGTTGGTGGTTTGCGTGGGGTAAGGGCCGGAGGCGCTGTAACCAACGGCGGTGAAATCACCCAGCAGGGAGTGCGAGTCACCGCCGATGATCACGTCTACGCCTGACAACGCCGCCGCCATGGCCTGATCATTCTCGTAGCCCTGGTGCGTCAGCAGGATGATGTGCTCAACACCCTGCTCTTTCAGCTCATCGATTGCCGCCTGGGCCGCCAGGGTTTCGTCTTCGAATACCGTGGTTTCCAGTGGGCGGGAGGAGTTCTGTGTTTTGCCCTTGATATCGATACCGATAATACCGACGTCACGGCCATCCACGTCCTTGATGGTGTAGGGCTTGATGTAGTCATCCGCTGCGGTTTCTGCCAGCGGCGTGCCGATGGCGGGCTTCACGTTAGCCGCCAGGACCGGGGTATTGCATGCGTCGGTTGCGAGGTAATCGAGAAAGGTCTTCAGCCCGGCGTCGCTGTTGTCGAACTCGTGGTTGCCCAGCGCGAAGGCATCAAAGCAGACGGTATTCATCATGTCTGCGTCTGCCTCACCCTGATAAAAGGTGTAATACAGCGTGCCGGTAATTGCATCGCCGGCATGCAGCTTGATCAGGTTGGGCAACTCTTCTTCGGCTTTATGGAACAGCGAGGTGACCCGCGAGAAGCCTCCCAGCTCAACGCGGACTTCCTCGCCGTCGAGCTGAATACTGGTATCGCTGAACGCTTCCAGCTGCGAGTGGTGATCGTTGATATGCGCGATATTGAGCTCCAGGCCTTCGCCCTCCTCCGCCTGCTCGTTATCATCGCTGTCGCTGTTACAAGCAGCCAACGACATGCACAGCATGACTCCCAACAACCCTTTGCGCGGTAGATCCAGCATGGCTAACGTCCTGTGTTTTGACTAAATGGTCAAAACACCCTAGCCAGCTGCTGTTACTGGCCAATGGCTGTTTCATGACGCTGCTATGAAACGGCCATTGGCTCCGTGGCATAAAGCTATTTTGGCAAGGCGTAGGCAATCACGGCGTCCCCGGCCTTGGTGCCGGTAGAGCCGTGCCCGCCAGCCACCACCACCAAATACTGCCGCCCGTCCGCACCCTGGTAAGTCGAGGGGGTGGCTTGGCCGCCCGCCGGCAAGCGGCTGCGCCAGAGCTCCTCACCAGTGCGCAGATCATAGCCGCGTACGTAGTAATCCATGGTACCGCTGAGAAAGGCCACGCCGCCACGGGTAACAATCGGGCCACCAATCCCCGGCACGCCCATCTTGAACGGCAGCGGCAATGGTGCCAGATCGCGCACTGTGCCATTCACCCGCTGATAACGAGTCTCACCGGTAGTCAGGTCTACCCCTGCCACATAGCCCCAGGCCGGCTGTTGACAGGGCAAGCCAACGGGCGACATGAAGGGTGCCATGCTGGTGGCGTAAGGCGCGCCAAAATTCTCGTTGATGATGGGCTCACCATCCTTGGTAACGGTGCGGCTGGTGCCGTCGGCGCGGGGTACCAGGGTGGAGGTAAACGCAAGATACACCGGCATGCCGAACAGAATCTGACGGTCCGGATCGACCGCCACGGCGCCCCAGTTGAACGTGCCGAAGTTGCCGGGATACACCAGAGTGCCCTGCTCAGAAGGTGCGGTATAACGACCGCCGTACTTCAACTGCTGAAACTGAATGCGGCAGGCAAGCTGATCCAAAAGGGTCGCGCCCCACATGTCCTTGCCGGTCAGCGTCGGCGGGTTGAATGAAATTGCCGATACCGGCTGGGTGGGCGCAGTAAAGTCACCCTCGGCGGCGCCCTGGGGTACCGGCTCTTCGGTTACCGGCAGAACGGGCTCGCCGGTGACGCGATTGAGCACGTAAATTTCACCCTGCTTGGTTGGCGCTACCAGGGCCGGGATGCGCTGCCCCTGAATGGTCAGGTCAATCAGGCTGGGCTGCGAGGGTACATCGTAGTCCCACAGGTCGTGGTGCACGGTCTGGAACACCCAGGCCAACTTCCCCGTACTGGCATGCAGGGCCAGGATGGACGAGGAGTACTTTTCTACCGCCGCGCTGCGGTTGCCGCCAAACTGATCCGGCGACTGGTTGCCCATAGGCAGATAAACGATATCCAGCTCAGGATCGTAGCTCGACACACTCCAGGAGTTGGGCGCGTTCTCCGAGTAGGTATCCCCCTCGGCGATTGGCGCTGTGGCGTCCGGCTTCTTGCTGTCGAAATTCCACACCAGATCGCCGGTGTAAATATCGAAGGCGCGAATCACGCCCGAGGGTGAGGTGGTTGAGGCGTTATCGTTGACTGCGCCGCCAACGATGATCACCTTATCAGTCACCACCGGTGGCGACGTGGAATAGTAGGAGCCCGGCGTCACGTTGGGCATGTTCGCCCACAAATTCACGGTACCGTCATCGCCGCCAAAACCTGGGCAGATACTGCCGTCCTCAGCGCTGATGGCAATCAGGCGACCATCAGAGGTGGGTACAAAGAGGCGTTTCTGGCACACGCCGCGGGCATTGGCATAACCGCTATCGCGGCGCACTCGCGGATTTGGATCGCTCGGTGCTGCCTGCCCGGCCGCGACATTCTGCGCCACCCCCGCCGCCTTGGCGGTGATCTCCTGCGTGCTCAGCTGCAGGCGTTCGGCGTTACTCATGGCGGCGCCGGATTCAGCAGCATCGGCGGGTTGCGCACCGGCGTCGTGGTAAGACACGCCGCGGCAGGTCATATGCTGGGTGGTGACGGTCGGCGGTTGGCGCAGCTGCGGATCAAACCGCCACAGCTCTTCGCCGCTGGTGGGGTCAAGTGTAATCACGGTGCCAAAGGGCGTGCACAGGTACATGCGCTCATCTACCACCAGCGGTGTGACCTCGTAGGTGGTCTCACCCGGGTCCTCGGCATCGCGAATCTGCCCGGTGTTGTAGCGCCAGACTTCCTGCAGCTCACTAACGTTATTGGCGGTTATCTGGGTCAGCGGCGAGAACCGCTGGCCAGCGGCGGTGCGCCCATAGGCATGCCATTCGCCATCGGGTACAGCAGCGGCCGCCACCTGCTCACTGCTGGCAGGCGCCATGCGTTCTTCACTGAAGGCGCCGTTGATACCCTGTGGTTGCAGCCAGGCATACCCCGCCACGCCGGCAGACACCAGCAGCGCCAGGCCCAGCAAGCCCGTATAGGCGATCTGGCTGGTGGCGGAGTGCAGCCCCCGACGGGTGGCGGGCAGTAGCAGTAACAGCCCCAGTACAAACAGCAAGCCGCCACGCGGCGCCAGGGCCCACCAGTCGAAGCCCACTTCCCAGACAGCCCAGGCCAGCGTCGCCAGCAGGGCCACGGCGTAGACCATCAGGCCTATGGCGTGACGGGCCAGTAACAGACACGCCGCCACCCCCAGCAGCAACCCCACCAGCAGATAGAACCAGCTGCCGCCCAGTAGCCCAAGCCAGGCGCCCCCGGCCACGCAGAACAGGGAGCACAACAAAATCAACCAGGCGATAACGGGGCGAAGCATAGATCCTCCAGGGAGTAGCCGAAAAAGTACGCTCTCAGTGTAGTCGATGGGCTAAGCTTTGGGTCTATCCCAAGCAAATGTCAGAGGCGTGTCATGCCCCGTTTAAAGCTATTCGCCGCACTTTTTACCGCCGTGCTGTCCACCTCGGTCCGCGCGCTCTCCTTGTCTGACCTGACCCAGCAGGACGCCAGCGCCGGCCTCAAGGATGCCCTTACCCAGGGTGCCGAAGTGGCAGTCAAGGAGCTGAGCGCCCCTGGTGGCTTCAGCAACAACCCGGACGTACGCATCGAGCTGCCGGGCAATCTGGGCAAGGCGTCGCGCACCATGAAGATGATGGGTATGGGTGGCCAGATCAGCCAGTTGGAAGACAGCATGAACAAAGCCGCAGAAGCCGCCGTGCCCCAGGCACAGAGCCTGCTGGTGGATGCCATCAGCAATATGAGCGTGCAGGATGCCAAATCCATCCTCACCGGCCCGGCTGATTCGGCCACCCGTTACCTGGAAACCAGCAGCCGGGATCAGATCCGCGCGCTCTTTCTGCCCGTGGTCAAGAATGCAACCGATCAGGTCGGGCTGGCCCAGCAGTACAACACCTTTGCGTCACAGGCCTCCAGCTTTGGCGTGGTGGATGCCAAGGATGCGAATATCGAGGGTTATGTGACCGAGCGCACTCTGGATGGGCTGTTCGAAATGATGGCCGAACAGGAAGCGGATATCCGCAGCAATCCCACGGAAGCCGCCACCAGCCTGGCGAAAAAGGTATTCGGTAGCCTGTGAAAGCTGGCGGGCGCCCTGCTCATCAGGGTGCCCGCTGTAGTCCTCAATTACGCAGCAAGTTCGCCAGCGCCTCCATCACCCGCCGCGTCATTGCGTAGGTAAAGTCGTTGGATGCCACGGGGTGGGAGCCCAGGCGCACCACACTCAGCTGCGCCACTGGGTTCACGTGGATCAACTGACCGTGCACGCCCATGGCCTCGAATACGCCATCACTGTTGTGCGATACCCACCACTGGTCGTGGTACGAGTATCCTTCCATGCCCTGGCGGCCGAAGCGTGCAAAAGCCTCCCGGTCGCCGCCACGCTGTATCTCGGCAATGATCTCCTGCGGCACTATCTGTTGACCGTTATAGCACCCGCCCTGACGCAGCATTTCAGCAAATCGCCCCAGATCCCGCAGCGTCGCATTCAGCCCTGCGCCGGCCCATTCGGTACCCTTGCCGTCCAGCAGTATGTAGGCGTCCTGCTCGGCGCCCAGTTTGCTCCAGATGCGCTCGGTAACCTGTTGGGCCAGATCTTTGCCGCTCACCCGGCGGATGATCCAGCCGAGCACCTCGCTGTGCACAGTGCGATAGGCAAAGTGCTCGCCATGCGCGCGATCGGCGCCAATCGACGGCAGGTACTCATACAGACTGGCAGGTCCCTGCCATTCTGAGGACTGGGTAATACCGGCAGACAGCCCGTAGTGAATGACATCCGAGGTGCCATCGGCATAGACCTCCGAGTACTTCACATCAGCGGTCATATCCAGCACCTGCTGTACGCTGGCACCGGCCCAGCCGGAATTGGCCAGCTCGGGAATGTGGGCGACCACCTGCGACTGGCCGTCCAGCAGCCCTTCGTGCATCAGCATCCTGGCAATCAAACCGGTGAACGATTTGGTCACCGACCAGAGCATGTGCGGGCTAAGCTCATCGGCCATGTTCGGGTAGGCCTGATAGATCACCTGCCCCTGGTGGATGATCAGCAGGGCATCGGCGTAGGAGCGCTCGAGAAACTCGTTGAAGCTGATCGACTCACCACCCTGCAGGTTGATCTGCAGCGCGTTGATCTGGGCCTCGCGGTTTTCGCCTTCTGGCAGCAGCGATGCAGCATGCGGGCCACGGCTGATCTGGCGTGACGGGATCAGCTCGCGCATATGTTGGAATGCCCAGCGAACCTTGGGGTAGTCGATCAGATAGTCGGCGCGGGTGATTTGCTTGTCCGCCGCTGGCGGAAAGCCCTGCATATAGTTCAAGTCAGCCAGCTTGATGCTGGCTGAGGGCGGATAACTGGGGGCACCTGTCTGCTCCGGTGCACAGACAATACGGGCGTGTCGCGCGGCAAAACCGACTGCATTGAGCATGCTGATCCAATCCTGTCTTGTTGTTGTGTGGTTGTAATGCAAAAACCTGCAACAAGAAGCTAATCAGCAGCGCCAGCCAATGCAAGGAAAGTGCTTGCCGCGCCACAGGCCGAATTACTCGCCCATAAGCGTAGTGAATAGCGTGCCGTTTAGTCTTCTTCCTTCACGCGCTTGGCAATTTCACCGGCATCCACTTCATTCAGCTCTTCGCTAGTGACCTCGCCTTCCCACTTGCTGTGGGGCACGTCGTCCTCGGGGAGCGGCTTGTGCGGAAGATCATTCTCACCTGGATGTTTTTGATCACTGGACATAACTCATCTCCTGTCTGGGCCGTAAAGGGTTGGTTAAGTAAACGCAGGCCCTGTTTGTGTGAAAGCGCAGGAGCCAAGAGGTTCACCCACCGTTTGGGCGCGTCAGCAAATCCTTGAACTAGTAGCCACCCTCTCGGCTCTACCGTTATGCACGGCCAAGACCTGTACACCCACTGCCTCAGGAGAATGTGATGAACCCGACGTCGAAACTACTCAGTTCAGCGCTGTTTTCAGCCGCCCTTGCGAGCAGCTTGCCTGTGGCGGCAGCCGACTATAGCGCCCCGAACAATGCAGCGGAAAACCGCGCGAATGTTGTGGAAAGTGAAACCAGCGGTGCGATGGATGAGGCGCGGCAGAAGCGCCTGGGTACCATCGAGTCGGATAATCGCGACCAGCGTAACCGCAGCAGCACTCGGCCCGCCGGTACGGGCACCATCAATAATGGTGCCGGCGGAGCGGCCGGCACGCCGCCAGGTACCACACCAGGAACGGGGCCCGGCACTCCACCCGGTACTACTCCAGGTGCCGGCCCAGGCACTGCGCCGGGTACCACTCCCGGCACTACGCCCGGCACTGGCAACGATGCTGGCACCCATACCGCGCCGCGCCCGGGGGCTGGTGGTGCGGGCGGCGCATCGGGTGCGACCACGCCTTGAATACCGCGACGCGGCTCTTTCGCCGTACTGACATGATCATCTCGGCCGCGCCAGTAATTGAGCAGACCGAGCATAAGGGCTCCCTACTAGCGGGTGCCGAACGGAGGACCATACAATGAAAAACATACCTGTTATCACCGCAACAGCGGCTGCCATGGTGTTTGGTTTGGCCACGCTGCATAGCCACGCTGCCAACGACGAGCAGCCCCACGCGCTCAGTGACGGCAACCAGCAAATGCAATCTGAAGATCAGGCAAGCGAGTCGCCCGGGATGGACGTTGAGCGTTCCGATTACCTGCAAGGTGAGGAACTGAACGCCTTTTTTGAAGAGGCCACTGCCAATAACCTGGCAGCGATAGACAGCGCCAAGGCGGCGCTGAAAGAAGGCTCACCTGAGATTCAGGCCTTTGCTCAACAGTTGCTCGACGAACACACCGCCTTGAACCAGCAACTCAGCGCACTGGCCAAACGGCTGGATATCGACATCGCCTCGGATCCCGGGCTGATTGACCAGGGCAAACAATGGATACTGGAGCGCCGCGATGGCGAATCCTTTGATGCGGCGTATCTCAATAGCCAGATCACCGAGCACCAGCAAAGCATTGAGCTGTTCAAGAAGGCGCAGCAAAGCCGCGATCAGGAAGTCAGCGCGCTGGCGGAAAAGGCGCTGTCCAGTTTGCAAGGCCACCTGGAAGCGGCGAAACAGCTATCCCGCGAGCGAGCCAACGCCGAGGAGTAACCCTTGCTAAGCGTAAAAGAACCCGGCTGCTTGCCGGGTTCTTCGTCTCTGCAGTGGGGCATCTCCCCTGCCCGCTGGCTATTTGGCCAACATCCACAATGCCATCGCGATCATCATCAGATTCTCGGTCAATGAGATAAAGCCGAGCGGCACGTTGCTGTCACCGCCCACGCAGGCGCACTTGAGCTCGCGCTTGTCGATGTACACCGCTTTGAACACGGAGATGGCGCCTATGCTGCCGATTACCAGTGCCACCGGTATGGCCAGCCATAGCAACGCACCGGCGATCATCAGAATGCCGGCCAAGGCCTCACCAAAGGGATACAAGTAAGCATATCTGACCCAGCGTTGGGCCAGCAGGTCGTACCCCAGGAACATATTCGAGAAGCTCTCCAGGTCACGCAGCTTGAGAATCGCCAGTACACACATGCTGATCGCCACAAACCACTCCAGCGCACGCACGCTGAACAGGGTGTCGAAGGCGGCCCAACTGACGCCCAAGGCCATCAGCGCTGCGGTGGCAAAGACCGCGATCACCGGCTGATAGGTGACCTCGTCAGGGTCTTTCACCGGCTTATCAAAATAGCGGCGTAAATCGTCGTAACCGCCAATGCGTTGATCTGCGATAAAAGTTTGCGGCGTGGTTTCCACGTCGTACTGCTGTTTAAAGGCATCAGTCTCTTCGCGGGTGGTTAGCCAGTGGTCTTCCACCCGGTAGCCTTCGCGCTTGAGCAGGTCACGTGATTTGAGCCCGAATGGGCAAATGTGATCTTGCATTACCATGCGGTAGAGTTTTGCGTGGCGTGCTTGCTCCGTCATCACTTCACCTCCGTCTGCTGGTTAAAAGCACATTGCTGCGTATGGCCAGTTACAGCTGGAATGGCTTTATGATCCTTGAGTTGCACCCTCGAACTGCGGTGTTAGCTGAGCGCCATCTCGAAACAGCGCCTCTGCCAATGCTGACAGCAGCGGCGGCCGCGTCGTTCCCTTGCTCCTGGTTCTTGGTTCTTGCTGGCGTGTACTAGCTGCTCACGCCGTTTGATGGGGGGATTGGCCATTCGGGGTGGCTTGGTGAAAGAGCAAGTCCAGGTGCGCGTTGGCGCACAGCGCCATGTCTTCGGCGTATCAACCAATCTGCGTCGACAACTTGTGTACCGCAGCGATATCGCCGTTCCAGATCATCTCGTAATGCGCCGTCTGTACTACCGAGCTGACTTGCCTGGGGGTAAACAGTCCCCAGCACACTGCATTTGGCTGCCGCACCGAGTGATAGCGTAAGCCCATTGCAGCGGCCTTCAGTGCTTCGCGGCCCAAACCGCGTGAGGCGCTGTAATCGTCGGGTGCATAAATCGGATCGCGGCGCGCAATGGTCAGTGCATCCAGCGCGCCGGCCTCATCAAAGCGCGTGGTCAGGCCGCGGAAAACAAAGCGCTCATAGCGTAAATCCGGCACCTGCGACCAATAGGCCTGCTGGTGATAACGTACCTCGGCCAACGCGGTATCCATGGTGTCGGCGAGGTACAAAACACCGAAGGAGCCATCACTGAACCGCGAACCCTCCGGGTTTACGTGGGTAAAGGGCGCAGCGGCGTATGAGCAGCCGGGAATGCCAAAGGGAATGTCCTGCCGGGGGATCATTTCCAGGCGCCCGGCCTGATTGGCCAGGCGTGGATTGGTCAGTGCCTGCAAGGCATAGAGGGCCTCAAACTCCTCAGCATCGGCCACATCGTCGAAAATCGCGATGGGCGGGTATTTGGAATTGATCAGCCGGTAACCGCGGATTTCCGCCGCCGGCAGCATCGGCAAGTGCTGCGCCTTTACCACTGGCTGCCACGCAATACATCAATACGGCGGAAGGTCTCGTACACCGCGACTATATCGCCACTGCCCATTACCTCCAGCGGCGAGCGGCCGAGAAAGAACGGGTTGTGGTTGGGCATACGCATAAAGCCGTACAGGTTCTCGGGATTATCAAACACGGTGCGCAGCGCCGCGTGGATGTTCAACACAAAGCTGACTCGGGTAAGTTGATCTCGATCCAGGTTGATCGCGGCCAGCCCGTCCTTGCGTTTGGCGCGCGCGTAGGTGCTGTGCGACACACGCAATATGGCCTCGCCCTGCTCGCCCGTCGCGCCCCACTTATCGAGGATGGCAACGGCCGCCCGCAGCCCGGTAGCAGAGGTGGTTTTTTCTGGCGCAGCGGCAGTCAAGGTCAGCATGGCAATACCCATAAATGCATGTACCTACAAACACTACTCTCGAATTATAGTATTTGCAAACACAGACAGAGAGCGTTCACGCTGCCGGACGCCGCCAAACGCTGGCCAGCCAGGGCTGCTGGTCACGCGGCAAGCCGGCTGGTCGATAATAGTGTTCCAGCTCGACAAAGCCAGCGGCCCGCAGGTAACTCTGCCAGGTTTCCAGTCGGTAGTAGACCCCGTAGCGATCGCCATTCCAGCCTTCCTGATCATCACCCCGCGGGTTTGAACTGAGCAGCACACCGCCCGGCTTCAAGCTGCTGTACAACTGGCGCAGTGCGCACGGCAACGCCTGGCTGGGAATATGGAACAAAGCTGCGTTGGCGAACACACCGTCAAAGCGCCGCGCAGGCAGATCGAGCTTGAGAAAATCCTGCAGCCAGACCTCGCAGCCACTGTCAGTACGCGCCATCTGTACAAAACGTTCGCAGCCATCCAGCCCGACCGCTATGTGGCCCAGTTCAGTAAAAGTTTGCAGATCGCGCCCCGGCCCGCAGCCCACATCCAGGATTTGCCATGGCGCGGGCGCTTCGATATAGCGCAACAGGGCAGCGATATTCTGGCTTACATCGTGCCCGCGCGTGCCCTCGCGAAAGCGCTCGGCGTTCAGCTCATAATGCGACAGCGTCTGGCGAGCGGCCTGTCTGAGCTGATTATCCGCGGGCTCAGAGCACGGCCCTGCGCCCAGCAGCGCGTGCGTGTATTCATCCGCCTGTCCGCCGTAGAACACCTGCAGTATCTCGCTAAAAACAGCCTGATCCGGCGCGGCCAAGGCAAAAAGCGTCATGCTAGAGCGCAACTTGAGATCATCCGGCGAGCCCAGGATTTGCCGCGCCGAGCGCCCGCGCCAACCGAGCAATGCCTGGCCGCAGGCGATCAAGCGTGGCCCCAGCACTGAGTGCTGCACGTAAGCCCGCGCCTCGTCGAGATCAGCGATCGCGTAGCGCTGCGCCATCTCGCTGTACCCCAGCCCGGCTACCTGCGGGAAGATGAACCACATCCAGTGCGACGTTTTACGGCCTGCGTTCAGCTCCGCCAGGGCGGTAGCGTAGGTGTTGGCCTGGGCTTGAACAAAACGCTGCAGGTTATAGGGGGCAGACATACTGCTGGCTCCGAACGGGGTGGTATTCACCAGAATGACAGAAAGGCGCACGTACTCGGCAGCAGCCTAACCCGTACCCAGGCCGCTGTTAACAAAAGGTTGCCGGGTGGCCGCGAAAGCCACAAGCCAAATGAAAGCGGATGGTTTATAAACAATAAAAAAGCGCCGCTGCCCCATCGAGAATCACCATGGCTGACCACAGCAGAACGGACCGCATGAAGATCGACGTGACCCAGCTCACCATCGGTATGTATGTGACCGAGCTGGATCGTCCGTGGACCGAAACCAGCTTTCTGTTTCAGGGCTTCCGTATTCGTCAGCAGCAAGAAATCCGCCTGCTGGCGCAGGTCTGCAAACACGTTTGGGTCGACTCGCGGCGCAGCGTTGGCGTTAAACAGCAAGTCATAGAGAATCACGCCCAATCGCCTGAGCTTCAGCCGATTGTCGCCAAGGTCGAGTTCAACCAGGAAATGCAGCAGGCCTCACCGGTCTGGCACAAGGCGCTTGAAGAGTCGCTGCGCCTGCTGGATGCCGTGAGGCTGGGCCATGAACTGGACGTCTCCGCAGTCAAGGCGGTGGTCAGCGAATGCGTACAGAGCATCTTGCGTAACCCCGCCGCCATGCTGTGGCTGGCCCGCATCAAGAACAGCGATCACTACACCGCCGAGCACTCCCTGCGGGTATCTATTCTGGCCATCGCCCTGGGCAGGGAATTGGGGCTGGCCGAGTATCAGCTGGAGCAGGTTGGCGTATGCGGCATGCTGCACGATGTCGGCAAGATCAAGGTCCCCAACGAGATCCTGAACAAACCCGGCGCACTCACCGCAGAGGAGCTGCGCATCATGCAGAGCCATGCCAATGAAGGGCGCCGGCTGTTGATGAGCAATCAGCAGGTCACCCCCGCTACCGTGGACGTCGCCTACTCACACCACGAGCGCCTGGATGGCAAAGGTTATCCGCGCGGGTTGGATGCGCCGAAAATCCCCTATTTCGCCAAGATCATTGCCGTGGTCGACGCCTACGATGCAATCAACAGCGACCGCGTCTACAGCAAGGGCAAGTCCAGCCTGGAGTCATTGAGAATCCTGTTGGAGGCAGTAAACAGCCATTTTGATGAAGAAATAGTAGGCCACTTTGTGCGCTTGATTGGCATCTACCCGGCTGGCGAGATCGTCGAGCTGAGCAATGGCGAGGTTGGCATCATTATCGGCTGCTCCACCACCAGCAAGCTCAAACCCAAGATCATGCGGGTACTCAACGCCAACAAGAAAACCTGCGAAGAACGGGTAATCGACCTGGCCACCACCAGCGTGGATGCCAACGGCAAGCCCTTGCGCGTGAAGGAGGTGCACGGCAGCGGCGCCTTCGGTATTGATATAGACGCCTACCGGCGCAAGGGGCTGCTGATTCCAGCGCACGTGTAAGCCGCCAACTCGGCCCAGCAGGTAAGGTTCAGCCAGGCTCCGCTACGGGCGCGTGACGCGCCATCAAGTCAGCTACCCAGTCGATGAACACGCGCAGCTTGCGGCTGATATGCCGCTTGGGTGGGTAAGCCACATACAGCGGCATGGGCTCCAGCAGCCAGTCCTCGAAAAGGGGCACAAGTTCCCCGTTCGCCTCATGCGCGGCACTCATGTACCTGGGCAACCAGAGAATGCCCAATCCGGCCAGCCCCGCGGCCAGATACGCGTTGCCGTCGTCCACCGCCAGCTGGTACTTGCCTTTCACGTGCAAGCGCTCGCCGTCTTTTTGCATGGCGTAGGGTACGGCGCGGCCGGTCCGCGCCCAGAGAAAGCCAACGGTTCGGTGCGCAGAGTCCTCCAACTCTAGCGGGTGCGCCGGCCGGCCAAGCCGCTCGAGATAGGCCGGCGCGGCAAATACGCCCAGCTGCAGCTCGCCTACCCGCCGCGCCATCAGCGAAAGGTCTTGCAGCTCACCGCCGCGTACTACGCAATCCACGTTTTCATCGATGATGTCGACAATACGATCACTCACCCCCATGTCGATCTGAATATCCGGATAGAGCGCGTAAAACGCCGGTAACGCGGGTACCAGTATCATCCGCGCCAGCGGGCTGGGTACATCTACCCGCAATCTGCCGCGCGGCACGGCCGAGGCGCCAGACAAGCTGGTTTCCGCCTCCTGCATCTGCGCCAACAGCTCGATGACGCGCTCGTAATAGAGCGCACCATCGGCGGTCACATTGACCTTGCGCGTGGTGCGATTGAGCAGCTTTACCCGCAGCCGCGCCTCCAGCTGCTGAATCAGCTGGGTGACTGTGGTTTTGCTCATGTGTAGCGTTTCCGCCGCCTTGGTAAAGCTGCCCGCCTCTACCACACGGGCAAACGCCTGCATCGCATCAAATCGGTCCATCGCCCGCCTCATCTGGATTGTTTGGGAAACCCAAACAGTGCTGATTACTGTTGCGCGTTTATCGTCTGCGCACAAGCGCCTAGAGTTTTGTCATCGGGCTCACGCAGCCCTGAGCAAACCAACGAAGAGGTAGTTATGAGCAAGCGCGACGTAGTCTTCCCCGCCGGGCGCCACGCCCTGTACGAGCAACACCATTACTCACCGGCCATCCGCTCGAACGGTTTTCTGTTCGTCTCCGGGCAGGTGGGCAGCAGAGCAGATGGCAGCCCGGAGCCGGAGCTGCTGGACCAGGTAGCCCTGGCCTTCAAGAACCTCAATGGCATTCTGGAGGCCGCCGGCAGCAGCTTTGCCGATGTGGTAGACGTCACCGTGTTTATTGTCGATCCGCACTCGCGCTTCGAAAGCATCTGGCCCACGGTGGTAAAAAATCACTGGAGCGAAGCGCCCTACCCCAACATCACCTGCGTGGGCGTAACCTGGCTGGCCGGGTTCGATTTTGAGATCAAGGTAATCGCCAAGCTGCCTGAGGGTTGAGCCGGCGATGCGCTAACCACGCAACGGCAGCGCCACCCCGATGGCGATGAAAATAGCCCCGCAACCCTGATTGAAGCGTCGCCCCACCCTGGCTAGCCACAAGCTGATACGGCTGGCCAGGCTGGCGACCAGCAGCTCGACGCTTAATTCAACCACCGCGAAGGTACCCGCCAGCACGGCAAACTGCACGAGCAGACTACGGGCCGGATCAATGAACTGAGGCAGAAAGGCGACAAAGAACAAAATCACCTTGGGGTTGCTGACAGCAGCCAGCGCGCCCTGGCGAAACAGCAACGGCGCAGACCTTGGTGCCGCCGCTACCTGGCTGGTTGCCCCTATGGGTGGCGAGCGCCAGAGCTGAATGCCCAGCCACACCAGATACGCGCCGCCCAGCCATTTCAGCGCGGTCAGCCAAAACAGCGATGCCTTGAGTAGCGCACCTATACCAAACATCGACAACGCGATGATTACAACGAAACCCAGGCAACCGCCCAGAATCGTGTAGAGCGTCTTGCGCCAGCCATAGAGCGCGCCATGCGATAACGCCAACAAGCCGTTTGGCCCCGGCGACAGCGACAGGCCAATGACCGCCAGCAGGTAGATCAACCAGGTTTGCAGTGCCATGGCCCGTTGTAACTCCAGGATTGCGCACAGGCGCGATTAGTTGGTTTTATCTTGCAAAGGCAAGCCAGCGGCTGCCCGCGATGTCAGCCGCTCGGGCGCGGCCAGTCGGTCATTCACCCTGCGCCAGCGCATCGACTACCGCGTTGATGGCCGTGGGTTTCAATGTCAGCCCAATATGGTTAACGCCATCCACGATGGTCACCGGCACTGGCTGGTTAGCAGCGCGGAACACCTCATCAAAGCGCTGCGCCTGGAACATTTCATCCTGCTCACCCACGAGCACCCGGGTTGGCTGGCGTAGGCGGCGTACGGCCTCGTTATAATCGGCCTGCGGACGATAATTCTGCGCCAGATTGAAAGAGTATTCCGGGGTCAACAGTTGCCGCGCATCTTCGCTCAATGCATAGCTGATAACGGGCAGGTGATTGAACCGGTGAATCCCCAGCTGGTTCAAAATCGACAGTGCCACGTAGCGTGGCACGCCCACTTTGACCCAGCCCCCGCTGTTAGCGCGATAGGTCGGCGCATCCTGGCTGATGAACGGGGCAAGCAGCACGTAACGGTCGAACAAATCCGCGCGCTCGCTACCGGCCACGCGCAGGGCAAATCCGCCACCGGATGAAAAGCCAATCAGCGTTACCGGCGCGGCAGGTTTCACTGCGGCAACAAAGTCCTGCAGGTCGTGCTCGAGTTGCCCCACATAGGCGATATCGCCCTTCTCACCCGAACTGCCATGCCCGCGCACATCGAGGGAATGCACCTCCAGCCCTGCCGCCGAGAGTGCTTCGGCCAGCACGTGCATGCTGCGGCTGTCAGCCGAGGAGCCGTGCAACAATACGGCACTGCCGCTGGACTCACCTTGTGCGGTGCTATAGCGCCGAAACGCCAGGCTCTCGCCATCGCGTGCGGGGTAGTATTCAAGCTTGGGCAATCCAGAATAATCCACCACCCTGAAGGGGTCGTTTACCGAAGACATAACAGCCGGTGCTGAAGGGCCGCCAAAAGCAACCGCCAGGGTAATTGCCCCAATAAAAAGCGTTAAACCAATAACGAGTGCGCGTAACAGATGCTTTTTCATCTTCATCCCTGTGTGTAGTCCGCCAAGTCCATGCTGTGGCACTTTATCACGCGCCTGTTACGGGGCTAGAGACCCTCTTTACTTGCGGCAGCGCACTGACAGCAGGTTGCGCCTGGCGCCAGTGCCAACCAAAACGCAATCATACCCCCACGCTGCTGCCAATCGCACTGGCAGCAGCGCTCAAGGTTTAGCCAGATACCCCGGCAGTGCCTCTACCCTTGTCAGCCAACTCAGGATGTTGGGATAGGGCGCAAGATCCACATCACCCTCCGGGGCCAGTGCCACATAAGGGTAGACCGCGCACTCGGCAATGGTCGGCCGCCCCATTGCCAACCATTCATGCTGCGCAAGGTGCGCGTCCAGGATCGGCAGTATCACCGCGGCTCTGGCCAGGGCTGCCGATTTATCCAGATCATTGCCGAACCGGCTAACCAGCCGCGCTGCACACAGGCTGTGCTCCACCTCGTTACCGGCAAACGACAACCACTGCATGATCTCCGCCTGCCCCTGGGCATGCGCCGGCCACCAGGCCAAGCCACCATACTGGCCAGCAAGATAGACCAGAATGGCCTGCGAATCACGCAGTACCAGATCACCATCGTGCAATATCGGTAGCTGGCACAGCGGGTTGAGGTCCGACAGCGGCGGCTGCTTGTGCTCGCCGTTGGCAAAATCGACCGCGACCAAATCAAGCTCAATATTGCTCAGCGCAGCCAACAGCCGCACCTTGTAGCAGTTGCCCGAAGGCTCCAGATCGTACAGTTTCATTGTGCGTCTCCCTTTACCAATTGGTTGAATTCAAGAACGTTCCCGTCCGGGTCACGGATAAACAGCGCGATGCGCCGAGGGCCGATGTGATGCGGGCCTTCGGTGATGGCGATGCCCTGCTCTGCCAGCCAGGCTTGCAGTGCTTGCAGGTCATCAACAATGAAGGCTGGGTGGGTAATACCGGGCAGTTTCACTGGCTCATCCAACAGCACATTGTTGGCCCGGCGTGTGCCGTTGAAGATCAGGTTGATGCGCACGCCCGCGGCGGTGATCATCTCGTTGGCCTCGAACTGCGCAAAGCTGGCACTCTCTACGAACCCCAGCGCCTGATAAAAAGCCATGGCGCGGCTTTTATCGCTGACCCTAATTCCGATATGGTCATAGGCCTGAATGCGCGCCGGGTTGATTGCATGATTCATGGTGAACACTCCCGTTGTCGTCGGTAGCCGTAGTGTCCGCCTAACCCTGTGCCAGACCTATGGTGCAGGCCTGACAACACCTATGCACTAAACGCACAACTGGACGGTGGCAATGGATAGACTCAAGGCAATGGCCAACTTCGTGCGCATCGTCGATAACGGCAGCTTGAGCGCCGCCGCCGAGGCGACTGGCCAATCCGTTGCCTCCCTGGTGCGCTCACTGGCGGCGTTGGAACGCCATCTTGGGGTACGGCTGCTTAATCGCAGCACACGCAGTATGGCGCTCACCGACGAAGGCAACGAGTACCTGGCCTGGAGCCGCCGCCTGCTGGCAGAGATGGATGACATGGAACAGCGCCTGGGCACACAGGACGGCTGCATTCGCGGCCTGCTGCGCCTGACCGCACCCGTAGAGTTTGGCCAGCGCTATCTGGCGCCGCTGGTGAATGAGTTTCTGCAAGCACACAGTGAGTTGCGCATCGAGCTGCTGCTCAATGATCACCTGGTACCCCTGGTGGATGAGCGCCTCGACCTTGCCCTGCGCATCGGCCACCTGCCGGACTCCACACTGGTCGCCCGCCAGATCGGCGCCACCCGGCTGGTCGCCTGCGCAAGCCCCGACTATCTGGAAAGCGCCGCCCCCCTCGATCACCCCAAGGCACTGCAACACCACAGCTGCATCGCTATCTCCTCCCAGGGCAACCAGTGGTACTTCCGCGAGAACGACAAGCAACAAGCCCAGACCATAACGCCGCGGCTGACCTGCAATCAGATACGCGCGGCCAGCCAGGCATGTGCGCAAGGCGTGGGGATCGCGCGGTTTATGCATTATCAGGTGGCGGATGAATTGGCCGACGGGCGCCTCATGCGCGTACTGACGGCCTTTGAACCGGCGGACCTGCCGATTCAACTGGTGTATCCGCACTCGTTACAGCTTGCGCCACGGGTACGGGCTTTTGTGGAATGGGCTTGTTCACGGTTAGAGCAAGTTGTGCCTGACCCCCGCAATCAGCAATAGCATCCCGATACCGTCGCCCTGCCATTCAAGCTGCACAGGACTGGCCAGGTAACGCGCATTCCCGCAAGTCAAGGGCGTGGCCGGGTAGATGCACGCAAAGTTACATTTAAAACGCAGTTTTTACGGCCATTTTGCTGTCGTATGAATAACCCCCGCGCTGCAGGATGCATCCGACGCTGGTATCAATGCGATCTGCCCAAGCGAGACAAGCCAATGAACATACCTCGTAGTATTGCCCTTATGGGCATGTCAGCCCTGTTGCTCAGTGGCGGTGCCAACAACCTCTACGCCAGCCCGGGCAACGCCGCGCCCCGGCAGCAGCATGCGCAGGTATACCCGGCGCAGCCACGGGTAATCATCGTGCAACAAAATAGGCAAACCTATGGCCAGTCGTCGCGTAGCTATGGCCAACAGGGCCGGATACAGCAGTACGACTATTACCCCGGCCTGCAATATCAGCAGCCCAGGCAGTATCAGCAGTGGCCGCAGCAGAATTCCTATGGCCAGCAACCGCGATACGACAGGCACAACAACTATGGCCAGCCGCGTAATCGTTGGTCGCAACGCCCCAGTCAGCAACAAGACAACCAATATCAACGGCCGGATTACCGCGCTCAACAACAGCGGTACAAAGCGCAGCGTGACCATGAGCGAGAGGTTCGAGAGAGGAACATGGACCGAATGCTGCGCAATACCAGGCCACAGCAGTATCAACAGGGTCCTCCACGAAATCAGCAGCCCAACTACGGCCGTGGCATTCGCCGGTAACGTTAAACGCGCTGCAGCTCGAAAACGGGGTTAGATACTTCCAGGCCTGGCGGCCCTGCACATAGCTTAGCCTGCCAAAAAAAGAGGGCGCATTGCGCGCCCCCCTTGGATAGCCACCGGTGAAGTGACAGGCTAGCTAGCCTGCCGGTCCACCATATCCTTACCCAACCGGCGCCAGGTCAACAGGAAGCACAGTGCGCTCGCCAGATACAGGCAAGCCATGATGACCATGGACGTTTGCAGGCTTTGCGCGTAAACCTGCCCACAAACTTCCTGCAGGTTCTCGCTCAGCTGGCCGACCACCGCAGGGTGACACTGATTGCGGGCCAGTTCGCCCGCTGCGACCCCAAGCTCGGCGACGCCAGACTTGAAGAAGATGTCGGAGACAGCGCCAATAAACAGCGGGCCAAAGCCGTAGCCAATCAGGTTGACCAACAGCAGCATCACCGCGGTTGCCATAGCGCGCACCCGCATGCTCACCACACCCTGGCCGATGGTGTATTGCGCAGCCAGATAGCCGTATTTCACGAAGCCACCGATCACCAGACCGATTGCAGCGTAAAGCAGATTGTTGGTGGTGAAGGAAAAAATGTAAAACGGCACCGATAACGCCAGACCTACTGCTGGAACCCAGGCGATAGCACCCGGGTGCTTCTTGTAAATACGAGTCGCCAGCCAACCGGTGGCAAAGGTGCCAATCGCTGCAGACAGCGCTACCGGCGTGTTGATCCAGATGGCAGCCTGACCGGCGGTGATTTCATAGGTGCGAACCAGAAACAGCGACTGGAACGAGGAAATACCGTAGCCACAGAAAGCGGCGATAGTGGCGCCGGCGGTCATCAGCCAGAAAGCAGGCTTGCCCATCAGTTCATGGATAGCCTCACCCAGGCTGGCTCGCTCTTTTACTGCGGCTTGCTGCGGATCGGTGTAGCCGCGCGGCGGCTCCTTGACGGTGAGTTTGAACACAACAGCGACCAGCAAGCCCGGCAAACCAACCACGAAAAACGCTGTGCGCCAGTCAAACATGTCGGTAACCCAGCCGCCGACGATATTGGCAACCATGGTGCCGAGCGTAACGCCCATCGCGTAGAAGCCCAGTGCCTGGGACCGTTCACGCGGAATGAAGTAGTCCGCAATCAGGGAGTTGGCCGGCGGCGTACAGCCCGCCTCGCCAATACCCACACCCACGCGGCACATCAGCAGAATCCAGAACGCGCCTATGGTAATTGAGCCAATAGTGACTTCCGTGGCCAAGCCGCAGAGCGCCGTCATAATCGACCACAGGGCCACGCAGACGGTCATGATCCACACACGGTTGGCCACATCGGCAAAGCGCGCCAGCGGGATGCCTACGGCGGTGTAGAGCAAGGCAAAACCGAAGCCGGTAAGAAGACCAAATTGGGTGTCAGTAATGCCGAGATCCGGCACCAGATCGGGACCGACGACCGCGAGCAAAGCGCGGTCGACGAAATTCAGGATGTAAATCAGGGTTAACGCGAAGAGTACATAATTGCGGTACGCCTTGGAGCCGTAACCAACCAAGTGGCCCTGGCCACCCCCTTCTCCGCCAATACTGGCTCTCATGGACAACCCCCTTCTCAGTGCATTGTTATTAGTAGACGCGAGCTGTATTCACCCGCCGGGCCTATACGTAAGACCCGAAACAGCATATCGACATACAGGATCAGGTGTCGTACAGAATTGTTGTCTCTTTGTGACAGGGCATAGGCTATAAGGCAGGACAATACAGCGCAGCAGCGCAGTGCTCTGGCCTGCGAGCCAAACAAGTGTATGGAAGGTAAAACGCCGATCCATAAAGGAAATGGCGAGGTATCACTCGTACGGTGCGGGGAGCAGCCAAGGACTAGGCACGGACACCTGAGACGTTAACGTTGTGTTTATACTCAAAGCGAATAACCACAGCTGCTGTGCGGCCATTCATGAAGGCTTCACTTTGAATATTTAATGCTGCCGACTCAGTTAGCTAGCCAGAATAAGTTCATGCGGGCGTCACTCGTTCGTCCCGACAAACTGAAATTTAGATACGTTGTTTTGATGTTGGAACGACCTCATCGTGCTTTGGCCGTCCACCACAGCCCGCCTCAACCTCACACCCCGCCACCATCGCCGCATCCTCCGGCTGCAAGGTGCTGTGCGTTATACCAAAGCGCTCGCGCAGTACCTCCCTAATCTGCGGCAACACCCTTTGCCATTGGCTGATGCTGTCTACATCTACATGCGCGGCGAGGGCGTGGTTGTTGGATGAGAGGCTCCAGATGTGCAGGTCGTGCAGGGCTTGGACGCCGTCGATCTGGGTCAGTGCCTGGCTGACTTCGGCCGGGTCTATGCCTTGGGGTACGCCTTCCATCAGTACGCGGGTTACCTGGCGTAGCAGCCGTACTGCCGATACCAGAATCAGCAGGCAGACAAACAACGACAGAATCGGATCCATGATTGCTGGGCCGCCGTAATAGATGATGGCGCCGGCGGCGACGGCGGCGACCGAGCCCAGCAAGTCGCCCATTACGTGCAGCAGCGCGCCGCGCACGTTCATGTTCTGCTCGCCGCGCATCAGTACCCAGGCGACGATGATGTTGACCAGCAGGCCCAGCGCGCCGACCACCAGGACGGTGACCCCCTCTACTTCTGGCGTGTCGAGCATGCGCAATACGGCTTCGTAGGCGATATAGGCAATCACCAGAAACATGAAGATGACGTTAAACAGCGCGCCCAGCACTTCGGCGCGCTGCAGGCCGAATGAATGCTGGCGTGAGGCTGGCTTGTTGGCCAGCCAGGCAGAAAAGGCGCCGACCGCCAGCGAGAGCGAATCGGTAAACATGTGGCCGGCATCCGAGAGCAACGCCAACGAGTTGGCCATGAGCCCGGCAAACACTTCCACCAAGGCGAAGGCAGTGGTGAAGATGAGCGCGAAAACCAGCGTCTTGCCGCTGCCGTGGCTGTGACTGTGGCCATGCGCGCCATGATTATGCTCATGCGCGTGATGGTGGTTGTGTTCGGTCATGTCTGTTTAGCCCCTGGTTCTGCGCTTTTGTTCCGCCAAGGCGGTGCGCTCTGCTGAGTATCAATGCTGTTGCGGATCGGTCTGGATGATGGATTGGCGTTGGCACCGCCCTCCCCGTTTCACCAACAACGGCATTAAAAACCCTGTGGCCGCTTCAGGGTCAAGCATGACCAAGCTTGATGGCTTTTCAAGCCTGGTCGCGCAACGTCAGAAACAGCCGCAAGTCGAGTTCCAGCTGGTGATAATCGGGCTCCATGTGCCTGCAGAGCTGATAGAAGGCCTTGTTGTGGTCCTTCTCACGCAGGTGGGCCAACTCATGTACTACCACCATGCGCAGCAGCGGCTCGGGCAGGGTTTTGAGCATGGCCGAGACCTTGATCTCGTTCTTGGCCTTGAGCTTGCTGCCCTGCACGCGGCTGACAAACTGGTGCTGGCCCAGCGCGTTGTCGATCACGTGCATACGGGTATCGAAATACACCTTGCTGATTGGCCCGCTGCTACGCATGTGTTCCTGCTTCAGGCGCTGGGTGTACTCATAGAGCGCAGCATCGGACTGAATCAGATGCTGCGGCTGTGGCGGGTAACGCTGCTCCAGCCAGGCGCCCAGCCGGTCCTGGTCAATCAGTGCCTGCACTTGCTGCTGCAGGCTGGGAGCGTAGCCGCTGAGGTATTTGAGTGTGGTCAAGGTCGGTTCAGTGTCAAAACTCGTCAGCGGCCGATGATACAGAAACCCACCGTCGGTGGCTTGTAGTCAGGGTCTGACGCGCTGCGCGCCGTTGGAGCTTCACTGGGCTACGGCCACTCGCTAAACCGTCGGCACGGTCCCGCCGTCAACCACAAACTCCGTTCCGCTGATGGAGGCGGCGCGCGGCGAGACCAAGAACGCGATAAGGTTGGCGACTTCTGCCGGCTGCGACGGGCGCCCAAGCGGAATGCCGCCCAGCGCATCCATGATGATCTTCTTGCCGCCCTCATAGTCGGTTCCGGCCTCTTCTGCCAAACGTTCTGCCAGCGCGACCGAGGCCTCGGTTTCAACCCAGCCTGGCGACACTCGGATTACGCGTACGCCCTGCGGCGTCACTTCCTTTGAAAGGCTTTTGCTGTAGGTAGACAGCGCCGCCTTGGCGGCGGCGTAAGCCGTGGTGGCTTCAGGTAAAGGCAGTTTATTTTGAATAGAGGTGACGTGAATGATGACGCCCGACCCGCGCTGCAGCATGTTGGGCAGCAAGGCACGATCCAGCCGCACAGCCGGCAACAGGTTCAGGTTCAGCTCGCGCTGCCAGTGCGCATCACTGAGTGCGGTAAAGCCGCCACCGGGCGAGGACGAGCCTCCCAGCACGTGCACCAGCACATCTACGCCGCCCAACAGACGCTCTGCTTCTGCTGCCAGCCTCTCGCAACCCTGCGCGGTAGTGAGATCAACCGCCAGGTGCAGGCAGTCGGGCAACGGGTTGGTGACCTGCCGAGCTGCGGTCATTACCTTGGCCCCCTCCGCGAGCAGTAGCTCGACCAGTGCCTTGCCCACGCCCTTGGTACCGCCGGTCACGAGTACGCGCTTGCCGCTTAATTGAAGGTTCATGCGGGTTTGATCTCCAGCGATTGAATCATGCCGTGGCGCAGTACAAACACATGGTCGAGTTGCACCGGACTACCAGGAAAGTTGCCTGCTACCTGCGCTCTTACGCTGAGCACGCCCTGACGGGTCACAGCCTCCAGAGGCTCGACCTGATAGGTAAACGTGTTGCGCGTTGCGCGCTGCCAGGCTGCGATACTGCAGAGGCACTGGTGACGCTGATTTTCATCGGTCACTGTTGCATCTGGCTGGAAACATTCATCAACGCGCGAGGGGTTGCCGCCGTTAATGATCTCAAAGCAGGTCGAAACGGCATCCGGAAGTGAAAGCGTCATTACCCATATCCTGTCTGAAAGAACGAATTCAGGCGCCCATCGCGCAGGGTGCCCGCTGAAGGATCACCTTGCCCTTATTGCTGAAGCTGATGCTCACGATGACCTTGCAGCCACGATAGAGGCCGGCAATAATTCGCTAAATAGGGACAAAACTAAACGCCCAGTCCCGTTATTCAGGATAATTACATGTCCACTTACCGCCCAGGACTGATTGAACTAGAGGCTGCGATGGCCGTTGCACGCAGGGGATCGTTTCGGGCAGCAGCCCTGGACATGGGCATGTCTACCACGGCGCTGAGCAATACCATTGCCAAGCTGGAAGCCAATCTGCAGACCCGACTGTTCAGCAGAACCACACGCAGCGTATCGCCGACCGAAGCCGGCCGTATCTTCATCGATCAGGTGGGGCCGGTATTACAAGACATGCGCGGCGCGATCGACACTGTGGTGTCGCATAACGCCGGACCTTCCGGCACCTTGCGTATCAACGCATTCGCCAGCGCGGCACGGGAAATTCTAACGCCGCTGGTGCTGGCGTTTTTGAAGCAACATCCGCAGGTGGACGTGGACCTGGTCACCGAGGGGCGCATGGTGGATATCGTGGCCGAGGGTTTTGATTTTGGCGTGCGTCTGGCCAGCCTGGTACCCAGCGACATGATTGCGATTTCGCTGGGCCGGCCACAGCGCTACGCGGTGGTAGGCTCGCCAGAATACATCGATAAGAATGGCCGCCCTGCTACACCTGCCGATTTGTTGCAGCATCGCTGCGTGCGCATTCGCCTGCCCAACGGCGCGCTATTCCCCTGGCAGTTTGAGCGAGACGGCGAGCAGGTCAAGATTGATGTTACCGGTCAGCTGACCCTGGATGAGGCCAGCCTGGCCAAGGCGGCGGTGAAAAGCGGGGTTGGGCTTGGTTTATTGATGGAGCACGACGTCGCCCATGAGATCGAAACCGGACAATTGTGCCGCGTGCTGGAAGACTGGACGCCAGCGCGAGGTAGCCTTTGCCTTTACTACCCCAACCGCCGTAACCCATCGGCCGCGTTCACCGCCTTCACTACCTTGGCGCGCTCAATGGCGAGCTGAGAAAGGCGGGGGCCGGCCAGATCAGGTCATTCCTGCCGGATCCAGGTTTGCGTGCGGCCGAGGATCGGCGTGCCGATATAGCCCCGCACCTGCAGCTTCTCACCACCGTCGATCAGTTGTGCCTTGCTGCGATAGACCTTGCCGTTTTCCGGGTCGAGAATCTCACCACCGGTGTATTCGTCGCCGTCTTTCTGCAGGCCAGTGAGAATGGTCAATCCGATGATGGGCGCGTCCTTGTTCTCCCCTTCGCACTTTTTGCAGGTGCTGTGCTGCTCTTTACCTGGCTGCGGGAATACCTCTTCGATAGTGCCGCGCAGCGTGCCTCCCTGCTCGACAATACGGATAAGTGCACGGGGTTTTCCGCTGTTGTCATCAATGCTCTTCCATAGCCCCTCAGGTGAGCTGTTATCCGCCCAGGCGATAGAGGACAGGCAGACGGCTAGCAGTGCAAGAACGAAGCGGCTCGCGCGGGAGGTTGTAGGCATAAACTTCTCCAGTTTCGGCTTAAGGACTATCAACCCAGCGCTGCCGCCCAAGGCTCGATACAAGCGCAGCAATAGACAGCGGCGACATCAGGTTTGCTTGCTTGTGTGACAGCGAGCTAAGCAAAAGAGTTGCGTTGCCCAAGCTGAGCCCAAGGCTTAGCTGAGCGGCCTGTTGTGGCCGCATCAGGCCCGATCTGTATATCGCTTGGCGCCAAGGTTCAGTGCCAGCGCCGGAACAGCACACTGGCGTTGACACCGCCAAAGCCGAAACCATTCGACAACGCATACTCCATGCTGATATCGCGAGCCTGATTGCGAATCAAATCGAGCCCCTGCGCTGCAGGATCAGGCGACGTCAGGTTCAGTGTTGCGGGGGCGATTTGATCCCGCAGTGCGAGCACGGTAAATATGGCCTCTATCCCCCCAGCTGCGCCCAGTAAGTGGCCGGTCGCCGATTTGGTTGAGCTGATGGCCGGCCCAGCGCCGTGACCAAACAACGTTTTAATTGCGGCGATTTCACCCAAGTCGCCGACTGGTGTTGAGGTGGCATGGGCGTTCAGGTACTGCACCTGCTCTGGTGGTATGCCCGCTTGGCGCAATGCTTGCTGCATGGCTCGCAACGCGCCGTTACCGTCTTCCGGTCCAGCGGTCATGTGGTAGGCGTCCGCACTGGTCCCGTACCCCACCAATTCGGCCAGCGGTGTCGCGCCGCGCGCAAGAGCGTGTTCCAGACTCTCTATAACCAGGAGTCCGGCGCCCTCGCCCATGACAAAACCGTCACGCGCCTGATCAAACGGCCTGGATGCCAGCTGCGGCGAGTTGCCATGGCTGGTAGAGAGCGCGCGAGCTGCAGCGAAGCCTGCGAGACTAACGCGGTGAATACAGGCTTCCGCGCCACCACACACGGCTAGATCTGCCTCCCCAGCGCGGATCAGTCTGGCGGCGTCGCCAATGGCTTGTACGCCCGCCGCACAAGCCGTGACTGGCGTGCCTAGCGGGCCCTTGAACCCGTGCAGAATAGATACATGCCCGGCCGCCATATTGCCTAGAAAAGAGGGAATGGTGAACGGTGAAAGTCGGCGTGGCCCTTTGTTGTCGGTGGTACGCACCGCCTCGACCATCGCTGGAAAGCCACCGACACCGGAACCGATGATGGTCGCTGTACGCTCCTGCGCTTCTGGCGTGGTCGGTCTCCAGCCCGCCTGGTCTAGCGCCTGCTGAGCAGCGGCGATGGCAAAAAGGATAAAGCGGTCCATCTTGCGTTGTTCTTTGGGCGGCAACAGCGAATCCGGATCAAATCCGGCTTCGGTATCCTGCGTTGCATCAGGCACTTGTCCACCAATACGTACGGCCAAATCACCAATCAGCGCTTCGGGCAAAGCACGAATCCCTGATTGCCCTGCCAGCAGTCGCTGCCATACTGTTTCCACCTTTGAACCCAGGGGCGTTACCGCACCCAGACCGGTCACAACGATACGTTTGCTCACCATGTTCCTGCTCCTTCAGTGTGGGGACTCACTGCGTAGACGTTACTATCATAATGAAAGTAACATTGTTGGCCAGCCAATGTATTCATCAATAAGCGAGACGCTATGCAACGTAAAACCCTCCTCCCTAGCGAATGCCCGATTGCCAGAGGTCTGGAACAGGTTGGCGAGTGGTGGAGTATCTTGCTGATGCGCGATGCGTTACAGGGGTTAAAACGCTTCGATGAGTTCGCCCGCAGCCTGGATATTGCGCCCAGCATGCTCACGCGCCGCCTGAACTCGCTGGTCGACGCAGGTATGTTGCAGAAGGTGCCCTACAGCCAGCGTCCCTTACGCTATGAATATATTCCTACCGACAAGGGAAAGGACTTCCTGGTTGTGCTGATGGCATTCGTAAGCTGGGGGAATAAGCATCTCGCGCCGGAAGGCGAAAGCGTGCAGATGGTTGACCGGGATTCAGGGCAGCGTTTGCAGCTGTCGTTTACTACGACCCCTGAAGTGCAATCGCTGCCGCTCGATCGCTGTACTGTGCGGCCAGGGCCGGCTGCAAGCGCAGCCATGCGTGACCGCTTGCATAACATCTAGACCAAGCGCCAGAAGCCGTAAAAACGTTCGTCTCACTGCCGTCGCAGTAGAGACGCAAAAGAAAACGGCCATAACGATATGGGAAACAAAAAAAGGGGCAGGCTTTTCAGCCTGCCCCCTTTTTCTAACTGATAGCGCCGCGCAGGTGGAATGCTTGATACCCCCTCGCCGTGCTAACCGCCAGACTCAGACTGCCGCAGCGACCGGCTTGTCTGGATACCAGGCATCCTGCAGCGGGCTGACTTCCACCTTGGCCAGCTCGCTACGGCCCTTGAGCCAGCTTTCTACTGCGGCGCGCTGTTCTTCGCTGACAGAGCCACGCTCGGCCAGGCAAACCAGGCCGAAATCTTCGCCGCCAACATAATCCAGATTATTGGCGTCCATTGCCTGAACCAGAAAGTCCTCGAGGAAACTGTCGATCTCTTCGACGGTAAGACCGTCCTTGAATGCCAGGTTCAGCTCAAAACCCAGTTCCTGAAATTCATCGACGCAAAGTTTTTTGCGCAAACGGCGCGAGCGGTTGGTAGCCATGAAATATTCCTCTTGGACAAAGACAAGCGAGAGTGTAGCCCACCAATGTGCGGCGGCTGCGGAAAAGTATCAACGTATTGGGCTTTCGGGCGCCAGACCAGACACCGCGAAGAAAATTAAGCTGAGCAGGCCAAAAGAGCCTGAAAATGAAAAAGCCCAATGCGTAAACATTGGGCTTGATCACTAATAATATGGTCGGGACGGAGTGATTCGAACACTCGACCCCTTGCACCCCATGCAAGTGCGCTACCAGGCTGCGCTACGCCCCGACGATGCTTCGATTTGTCTTCCGAAGCGGGTCGCATGATACATTAACTATCTGAAATGAGAAAGTTTTTTTTCAGTATCAGCGCACGCGCAAAACTTGTAGCACTTCTTCCAGCTCGGCAATGGTCTGACGAATCAGTTGCTTGTACTGGGTCACATCATCCTTGGCATCATCACCGGACAGACGCTGACGCGCACCGCCAATGGTGAAGCCCTGATCGTACAGCAAGCCGCGAATCTGGCGAATCATCAGCACATCTTGGCGCTGATAATAACGACGATTGCCGCGACGTTTTACGGGTGAAAGTTGTGGAAATTCCTGCTCCCAATAACGCAGAACATGAGGCTTTACTGCACAAAGCTCGCTGACCTCACCGATGGTGAAATAGCGTTTGCCGGGGATCGCCGGCAGTTCGTCGTTATGGCTGGGTTCCAGCATAGGCTTCTACTCTGGCCTTGAGTTTTTGTCCGGGGCGAAAAGTCACTACACGCCTGGCGGTAATGGGTATCTCTTCGCCCGTCTTGGGATTGCGTCCAGGGCGCTGACGTTTGTCGCGCAGATCAAAATTGCCGAATCCGGACAGCTTGACCTGCTCGTTGGTCTCCAGTGAATTACGAATCTCTTCGAAAAACAGTTCGACCAACTCTTTGGCTTCGCGCTTGTTGAACCCGAGTTCTTCGTACAACCGCTCAGCCATTTCCGCTTTTGTCAGAGCCCCCATCGGCTATTTCCTTAGTGTGGCGTTGAACCCTTGCTCCAAGGACTTCAGCACTCTGTCCATGACAGCATTCACCTCTTCATCCGTAAGAGTGCGCGAGGAATTCTGCAAGGTCAAGCCGATAGCCATACTTTTTCTAAGCGGATCAATACCTTTGCCTTCATAAACGTCAAACAACCTGAGGTTTTTGAGGTGCTCGCCCGCTTCGCGGCGAATGCATGAGAGCAAATCTTCCGCCAGAACGGTACGATCCACTACCAATGCGATATCCCGTCTGACTTCAGGATAGCGGGACAATTCGCTGAAGCGCGGCAGTTTGCCCTGGCAAATTTTCGCCAATGCCAACTCGAACACAAAAACCGGGCCGTTAATATCCAGGTCGGCAACCAGCTGCGGATGTAGCGCTCCAAGCAGGCCTACTTGCTGGCCGTCACGCAGAATGCTCGCGCTCTGCCCGGGATGCAGGGCGGGATGCTCTGCCGGTACAAAGGTGAACGCCTCGCCCGCACCGCCGTTGTTCAGAATGGCTTCTACATCAGCTTTGACGTCGAAGAAATCAAGCTTATCCGCACCGTTGGCCCAGCCTTCCGGCAGGCGCGTAGCGCAAGCGATGCCCGAGAGCATGCGCTCCTGCAGCAGTTCGCCATCGGCTTGCGGTACAAAACGCAGACCACTTTCAAACAGACGCACGCGGCCCTGCTGACGGTTCTGGTTGTACTGCAGCGCCTTGCTCAAGCCGGGCCACAACGAGGTACGCATGACTGCCATATCGGTCGAGATGGGGTTGGCCAACGCCAGTGGCTCGATTTCAGGATCAAACTGCTTGCTCAAGCCAGGCTCGATGAAGCTGTAGGTAATAGCTTCATGGTAACCACGAGCGACCAGCAGGCGACGCAGCAGAGGCAGCTCACCCAGGGTTTCCGGTTTGGCGCTCAGTGTCAGGGCCGCGGTGGGTGCGCTCACCGGCAGGCGGTTATAGCCATACAAACGCGCCAGTTCTTCAATCAGGTCGACCTCGATACTGATATCGAAACGATGACTAGGTACATCGACCTGCCACTGACCGTCGCCCTGAGCAGTCACGCCCAGGCCCAGACCGGTCAAGTAACCGACCACGTCGGCCTCGTTCATCTGCATGCCGAGCATCTGGTTGATGCGCTCGCTACGCAACGTGATCTGCTTCAGCGTGGGCAAGGCGCCCTGCTCTACCGCTTCGATCACTGGGCCCGGCTCGCCACCAACTATCTCAAGGATCAGTGCGGTGGCGCGCTCCATGGCTTCACGCTGCAGTTGCCAATCGACGCCGCGTTCGAAGCGGTGTGATGAATCGGTGTGCAGGCTGTAGCCACGCGCCTTGCCGGCGATGGCGATGGTGTCGAAGAACGCGCTCTCCAGGAACAGATCCTTGGTTGCACCGCTAACACCGCTGTGCTCGCCACCCATGATGCCAGCCATGGCCAGCGGGCGCTCGTGGTCGGCGATCACCAAGGTGTCGGCGCGCAGGCTGATTTCCTGGCCATCAAGCAATACCAGCTTCTCGCCCTCTTCAGCCAGACGCACGCGAATGCCGCCCTTGATTTCAGCCAGATCGAAGGCATGCAGCGGCTGGCCCAGCTCAAGCATGACGTAGTTGGTGATATCCACTACCGCATCGATGCTGCGGATGTCGCTGCGACGTAGGCGCTCGACCATCCACAGCGGTGTGGGACATGACAGATCGACGTTACGGATCACTCGGCCCAGGTAACGTGGGCAGGCCTGCGGGGCCAGCAGCTCGACCGGGCGCACGTCATCATGTGCAGCCGCAACGGGATCAATCTGCACCCGCGTTACTGCCGCGCCATAGTTGGCGCCGACTTCACGGGCCAGACCGGCGATGGACAGGCAGTCGCCACGGTTGGGAGTCAGGTCGACTTCAATGATGGCGTCGTCCAGGCCCAGGTATTCACGCAGGCTCTGGCCTGTGGGGGCGTCAGCAGGCAGTTCGTACAGGCCGTCGTGGTCTTCAGACAACTTGAGTTCGGCAGCGGAACACAGCATGCCGAAGGATTCCACGCCGCGCAGCTTGGCCTTCTTGATCTTGAAGTCTTCGCCGAGTTCGGCGCCGACCATAGCGAACGGAATCTTGATGCCGGGGCGTGCGTTAGGCGCGCCACAAACCACCTGAAACTGCTCGCCGCCGTTGCTGACCTGGCACACGCGCAATTTATCGGCGTCGGGGTGTTGCTCGGCGCTGATGATTTCGCCCACCACCACACCGCTGAACACGCCGGCGGCCGGGGTAACGCTGTCTACTTCGAGTCCGGTCATGGACAGGCGCGCTACCAGCTCGTCACGGGAAACGGCGGGATTCACCCAGGTGCGCAGCCACTGTTCACTGAATTTCATTATGGATTCCTGCTTTCAAAAGGGTTGCGGGTGCGGCGCTCAGCGAAACTGCTCAAGAAAACGCAGATCGTTGTCGAAGAAAATGCGCAGGTCGCCCACGCCGTAGCGCAGCATGGTCAGGCGCTCTACGCCCATACCAAACGCAAACCCCTGGTATTTTTCCGGATCAATGCCGGACATGCGCAACACGTCCGGGTGGACCATGCCGCAACCCAAGACTTCCAGCCAATCGGCCTTCTCTTCACCGTTCTTTACCACGGTGCGGCGAATGTCTACCTCGGCAGAAGGCTCAGTAAACGGGAAGAACGAGGGACGGAAGCGCACTTCCAGGTCGGCCTCGAAAAATTCGCGCAGGAACTGCTCGATGGTGCCTTTCAGGTCAGCAAAGCTCACGCCCTCGTCGATCAGCAGGCCCTCGACCTGGTGGAACATGGGTGAGTGAGTCTGATCCGAATCGCAGCGGTACACACGACCCGGACAAATGATCCGGATCGGCGGCTGCGAGCTTTCCATGGTGCGCACCTGTACCGGCGAGGTATGCGTACGCAGCAGGGTGTTGGCATTGAAATAGAAGGTGTCATGCATTGCCCGCGCCGGGTGATGGCCGGGAATGTTGAGGGCTTCAAAATTGTGGTAATCGTCCTCGACTTCAGGACCTTCCTCGACGGTATAACCGACGTGGGAAAAAATCTGTTCGATGCGCTCCATGGTGCGCGTGACCGGGTGCAGGCCTCCGCTGACCTGGCCGCGGCCTGGCAGGGTCACATCTACTCGCTCGGCTGCCAGTTTGGCGTTAAGCGCAGCCGATTCCATCTCGCTCTTGCGGCTGTTCAGCACACTGGAGACGCGCTCTTTGGCCTCATTGACCATGGCGCCGACTTTGGGCCGCTCTTCTGCCGGGATGTTGCCCAGGGTCTTCATTACCTGGGTCAGCTCGCCCTTCTTGCCTAGATACTGCACGCGAATCTGTTCCAGCGCATTGACATCGGCTGCCTGCTCGATGGCGTCAAGGGCTTGGGAGACCAGGGCGTCAAGGTTTTCCATTTACAAACTCCAGAAACAAAAATAGGGGAAGAGCGTTGAGGCTCTTCCCCTATCATTGACGTTGCCATCCGCGCCTAGCGGCGCGGTGATTGTCGTAACGAGGGCTTAAGCCAGGCTAGCCTTTGCTTTTTCGACAATCGCGGTAAACGCCGCTTTTTCGTTCACAGCCAGATCAGCCAGAACCTTGCGATCGATCTCGATGGACGACTTTTTCAGGCCGGCAATCAGACGGCTGTAAGACATGCCGTTCTGACGAGCGCCAGCGTTGATACGAGCAATCCACAGCGCGCGGAACTGACGCTTACGCTGCTTGCGGTCACGATACGCATACTGACCAGCTTTGATAACGGCTTGTTTGGCAACGCGGAATACGCGTGAACGCGCACCGTAGTAGCCTTTAGCCAGTTTGAGAACTTTCTTGTGACGCTTACGCGCCATTACACCACGCTTAACACGAGCCATTCTTTAATCCTCGACCTTAGACTTAACGGAGACGCAACATGCGTTCAACTTTCTGAACATCGGCAGCATTGAGCTGCTGAGTGCCACGCAGTTGGCGCTTACGCTTGGTGCTCATCTTGGTCAGGATGTGGCTCTTGAAAGCATGCTTGTGCTTAATGCCGTTCCCGGTTTTCTTGAAGCGCTTGGCTGCTGCGCTTTTGGTCTTCATCTTTGCCATGTTCAGTTACTCCACAGTGAAGTGCATCAGATAATCGCAAGGCCTGGCGTTGCCCTGGAGATTACTTTTTCTTTTTGGGGGCGAGGACCATCATCAGCTGACGACCTTCCATTTTCGGGTGCTGTTCGACGGTGCCGTATTCAATCAGGTCAGCTTCAACCCGCTTCAACAACTCCATCCCCAGCTCCTGATGAGCCATCTCGCGGCCGCGGAATCGCAACGATACCTTGGCCTTGTCCCCGTCAGACAGGAAACGAATAAGGTTGCGAAGCTTGACCTTATAGTCCCCTTCTTCCGTCCCTGGACGAAACTTGATTTCTTTGATTTGAATCTGTTTTTGATTCTTGCGTGCAGCGGCCTGCTGTTTCTTCTTTTCGAAGATGTGCTTGCCGTAGTCCATTACGCGACATACGGGCGGCTCTGCATCAGGGGAGATTTCAACCAGGTCGAGCTTGGCCTCCTCAGCGTTAGCCAATGCTTCCTGAATGGACACGATACCGATTTGTTCACCATCGGCGCCAATCAGGCGCACTTCGCGCGCCGTGATGTTCTCGTTGATCGGCGGGCGCTGTGCGGCTCTTTTGTCTTGTCTCATCTCGCGTTTAATCGTTATAACTCCGAATTCGGGCGGCCTCTTAGTGATACAGAGCGGGACAGGAATTCAGAAAACTCGGTTACAGTCATTGAACCCAGATCTTTACCCTCCCGCGTACGCACGGCCACTGTGTGCGATTCAACTTCTCTATCGCCGATTACCAGCAGATAGGGGGTCTTGTGCAAAGTATGCTCGCGGATTTTAAAGCCGATCTTCTCGTTTCTCAAGTCCGCAACGGCGCGATAACCCAATTCATTCAGGGTTTTCTCGACATTTGCACAATATTCCGCCTGATTATCGGTAATATTCAGGACGGCAGCCTGTGTCGGTGCCAGCCAAGCCGGGAAGTCGCCGGCGTAGTGTTCGATCAGAATTCCGATGAATCGTTCAAACGAACCCAAGATCGCGCGGTGCAGCATAACCGGCGTTTTGCGCGCGCCATCTTCAGCGACATACTGCGCGCCCAGGCGGCCAGGCAGCATAAAGTCGAGCTGCAGGGTCCCGCACTGCCATACCCGGCCAATGCAGTCACGCAGTGAAAATTCGATCTTGGGACCGTAGAAAGCGCCCTCGCCCGGCTGCAGCTCCCAATCAAGACCCGCTTCATTCAGCGCGGCTTCGAGGCCCTGTTCGGCCTGGTCCCAGAGCGCGTCGTCACCAACACGGCTTTCCGGACGAGTGGACAGCTTCAGCTCGACATCATCGAAACCAAAGTCCTTGTAAACCTGCAGCGTCAGCGCGATAAACTCGGCCGCTTCCTTTTTTACCTGCTCATCGGTACAGAAGATATGGGCGTCGTCCTGGGTGAAGCCGCGCACGCGCATCAGGCCATGCAGCGATCCGGACGGCTCATTGCGGTGGCAGGAGCCGAACTCGGCCAGACGCAGCGGCAGTTCGCGGTAGCTCTTCAGGCCCTGATTGAACACCTGGATGTGACACGGGCAGTTCATCGGCTTGATGGCGTAGTCGCGGCTTTCCGACTCGGTGGTGAACATCGCGGCGGAATAATGCTCCCAGTGACCCGAGCGCTCCCAGAGTACGCGATCGACTACCTGCGGGGTCTTGATCTCTTTATAGCCGGCATCACGCTGAATCTGGCGCATGTACTGCTCAAGCACCTGATAGATGGACCACCCATTGGGATGCCAGAACACCATACCAGGCGCTTCTTCCTGGGTATGGAACAGATCGAGGCGCTTGCCGATCTTGCGATGATCGCGCTTCTCTGCCTCTTCCATACGCTGAATGTAGGCAGCCAGCTGTTTCTTGTCGGCCCAGGCAGTACCGTAGATACGCTGCAGCTGCTCGTTCTTGGCATCGCCGCGCCAGTAGGCGCCGGAAATGCGAGTCAGCTTGAAGGCTTTCAGGAAGCGGGTATTGGGCACGTGCGGACCGCGGCACATGTCGACGTATTCTTCGTGGTAGTACAGACCCATGGCTTTTTCGTCGGGCATGTCTTCCACCAGACGCAGCTTGTATTCCTCGCCACGCTCGGCGAACACCTTGATCACCTCATCACGCGGCGTCATCTTCTTGATAACGTCGTAATCGGTGGCAATCAGTTCGCGCATGCGCGCCTCAATGGCTGCCATATCGTCGGGCGTAAAGGGGCGCTCGTAGGAGATGTCGTAGTAGAAGCCTTCATCAATCACCGGACCGATCACCATCTTGGCAGTCGGGTACAGCTGTTTGACGGCGTGACCAATCAGATGCGCACAGGAGTGGCGGATGATTTCCAGCCCTTCTTCATCCTTGGCGGTGATGATCTGCAGCGAGGCGTCCTGCTCGATAAGGTCGCTGGCGTCAACCAGACGGCCGTCTACCTTGCCGGCAATGGTGGCTTTCGCCAGGCCAGCGCCAATCGATTGGGCTACATCGGCAACGGAAACGGAATGATCGAAGGAACGCTGACTGCCGTCAGGGAGAGTAATAGTAGGCATGGTGCCACTCCTGCTCAGTGGTGACCCCTACGCAAGGCCACATGATGGAAATGCCGCTCGGGCTGCTCGCCGCAGTTCATACCGACTCACGATCGCCGGCAGCCCTCATCAGGCTACTGCAGAAGCGCCCCGAACAGCGCATAAACAAAAAACCCGGTCACAGGGACCGGGTTCAAATTTGGTAGGCACAATTGGATTCGAACCAACGACCCCCACCATGTCAAGGTGGTGCTCTAACCAACTGAGCTATGTGCCTGCAATGGCCGCGAACTTTACGCAGCCTGCAAAACCTTGTCAAGCATAAGTGACTGAAAAATACGATTAAACCTGAATCTGTACAATAAACGAGCAAGCCTTCCCAACAGCTGCCCGTTTCACTTCTGCCTGGCTACCCGAGCTTCACCAGTTGATCGCGCAATTGCTGAATCTCGTCACGCAGCTGCCCGGCCGATTCGAACTCCAGATCCCGAGCGTACTGATACATTTTCTCTTCCAGCTGCTTGATGCGTTTGCCGATATCGGCCGGTGTACGCAACTCGCTTGCCTTGTAATCCGCAGCGTCCTCTGCAGCCTTCTGCTTCTTGCGCTTGTTGGAGCGACTGCCGGGCACGACCGCGCCCTCGAGGATGTCCGCCACGCTTTTGGTCACACCCTTGGGCGTAATGCCATGCTCAAGGTTGAAGGCAATCTGCTTCTCGCGGCGACGCTCGGTTTCACCGATGGCGCGCTCCATCGAACCGGTTATGCGATCGGCATACAGGATCGCCTTGCCATTGAGGTTGCGCGCCGCACGGCCGATGGTCTGGATCAGCGAGCGCTCTGAGCGCAAGAAGCCTTCCTTGTCCGCATCTAGAATCGCCACTAGAGACACTTCCGGCATATCAAGGCCTTCGCGCAGCAAGTTAATGCCGACGAGCACATCAAAAACGCCTATCCGCAGGTCGCGAATGATCTCTACCCGCTCGACGGTGTCGATATCCGAATGCAGATAGCGCACACGCACACCGTGGTCGCCGAGATAATCGGTCAGGTCTTCCGCCATGCGCTTGGTCAGCGTGGTGACCAGCACCCGCTGCTCCTTCTCTACCCGCAAGCTGATTTCCGACAGCAGATCATCCACCTGGGTGGTGGCGGGGCGTACTTCAATCTCGGGATCAACCAGGCCGGTCGGCCGCACCACCTGCTCGACCACGCGACCCGCGTGCTCTGCCTCGTAGGGGCCGGGTGTCGCGGAAACGAAAATGGCCTGCGGCGAGACCGCTTCCCATTCGTCAAAGCGCATCGGGCGATTGTCCAAGGCCGAAGGCAGGCGGAAGCCGTAGTTGACCAAGGTTTCCTTGCGTGACCGGTCGCCCTTGTACATGGCACCGACTTGCGGAACCGAGACGTGCGACTCATCGATGATCAGCAGTGCGTTCTGCGGCAAGTAGTCGAATAACGTTGGTGGTGGCGCGCCCGGCGTTCTGCCGGACAGATAGCGCGAGTAGTTCTCGATACCGTTGCAGTAACCCAGCTCCATGATCATCTCCAGATCAAAGCGGGTACGTTGTTCCAAGCGCTGCAGTTCGACCAGCTTGTTCTCCGCCTTGAGTACCTCCAGACGCTCGCCCAGCTCCACCTTGATTTTCTCGACAGCCTCAAGCAGATTCTCACGCGGCGTAACATAATGGCTTTTGGGATAGATAGTTACGCGCGGAACCTTACGTAGAACCTCACCTGTTAGCGGATCAAAAAAGCTGATGGTTTCAACGGTATCGTCAAACAGCTCGATACGAATCGCCTCCAGATCCGACTCCGCCGGGAAGACGTCAATTACATCACCGCGCACCCGGTAGTTGGCCCGCGCCAGCTCCATATCGTTGCGGGTATATTGCAGCTCCGCCAGGCGACGCAGCAGCGTGCGCTGATCCAGATGGTCGCCGCGGCTCACGTGCAGCACCATACGCAGATAGGATTGCGGGTCGCCCAGACCGTAAATAGCCGACACTGTTGCCACGATGATCGCATCCGGGCGCTCCAGCAGCGCCTTGGTGGCGGAGAGACGCATCTGCTCGATATGGTCGTTGATCGACGCATCCTTCTCGATGAAGGTGTCCGAGGACGGCACATAGGCTTCGGGCTGATAGTAGTCGTAGTAGGAAACGAAGTACTCAACCGCGTTATGCGGAAAGAACTCGCGAAACTCACCGTATAACTGGGCGGCCAGCGTCTTGTTGGGCGCCATGATGATGGCCGGGCGCTGCACCTGTTGAATGACATTGGCGATGGTAAAAGTCTTGCCCGAGCCGGTTACCCCCAGCAAGGTTTGGTGCGAGAGCCCCGCTTCCAGGCCTTCGACCAGTTGCTTGATGGCCACTGGCTGGTCGCCGGCCGGCTCGAAACGGGTTTGCAGATTGAATTCAGTCATCGACGGACGTACTCCGTGGTTCTGCGACAAAGACGCATGATACCGCACATGGCAAGCCCCTGAATCGACGCAGTGATGGCCATGCGGCTGCCCCTAGCACCTGACCGGGAAACCCGATTGGAGTTCTGCAGTCACTTCTCTATAATGAACGGCCGCTACGGCATAGCCCGACACCTTCCATTCACCTGTATCGAGTTTGCCCATATCATGAGTGTGTTTTCCCCGGTTGAATTGGCCCCGCGTGACCCCATCCTTGGTTTGAACGAAGCCTTTGGCGCTGACACCCGTGCCAACAAGGTCAACCTTGGTGTTGGGGTTTACTGCAACGAGGAAGGCAAGGTGCCGCTGCTGCTCACCGTGCAGAAGGCTGAAGAAGCACGCGTTGCCGAACACGCTGCCCGCGCCTATCTGCCGATTGACGGCCTGGCGCCCTACGATCTGGCAGTGCAGAAGCTACTGTTCGGTACTGATTCTGCGCTGCTGCAGTCCGGCCGCTTGATTACCGCACAATCACTGGGCGGTACCGGTGCGCTCAAGCTGGGTGCCGACTTTCTTTACCGTCAGGCCGAGAAACGCTTGGTCGCCATCAGCAACCCCAGCTGGGAAAACCACCGCTCGCTGTTTGAAGCGGCCGGTTATGAGGTCGTCGACTACCCCTACTACGATCCGGCCACCAATGGCCTGAATCTGGACGGCATGCTGGCCGGCCTTGAAGCCCTGCCTGAAGGCACAGTCGTTGTCCTGCACGCCTGCTGCCATAACCCGACTGGTGTTGATCTGGCGTTGGCCGATTGGGCCAAGGTGATCGATGTGGTTACCCGTCGCAAGCACGTACCCTTCCTCGATATCGCCTATCAGGGCTTTGGTGAGAACCTGGAAGACGATGCCTTTGCCGTGCGCCTGTTCGCCGAGTCTGGCCTGCCCTTCCTGGTTGCCAGCTCGTTCTCCAAGTCGTTCTCGCTGTACGGCGAGCGCGTTGGCGCCCTCACCATGGTCACCGCCGACCAGGGCGAAACAGCGCCGGTGTTGTCGCAGCTCAAGCGCGTGATTCGCACCAACTACTCCAACCCACCGACCCACGGCGCCAAGGTAGTCGCATCGGTACTCAACTCACCGGAGCTGTATCAGCTGTGGGAAGAAGAGCTGGCTGAAATGCGCGACCGCATCCGCCACATGCGCATAGCCCTGGTCGAGAAGCTGCAGGCCGCTGGCGTGCAAACCGATGTCGACTTCATTCAGCGTCAACGTGGCATGTTCTCCTACTCCGGTTTGACCAAGGAGCAAGTAGCGCGTCTGGCTGATGAGTTTGGCATCTACGCCGTGAGCAGCGGACGCATCTGTGTTGCCGCACTGAACACCAGCAATATTGACGCCGTCGCCAATGCCATGGCCGCCGTGATGAAGGACTGAGCAATCGGGTAGTAGCACTTAAACTGGTTTCAAGACGTTGACTTTAATCATTATTTTGATAAAGTGCGCAGCGTCCGATCCGCGATAGCTCAGTTGGTAGAGCAAATGACTGTTAATCATTGGGTCCCAGGTTCGAGTCCTGGTCGCGGAGCCAAATTGAAAAACCCCGGTTGATCCGGGGTTTTTTATTGCCTGTTTTCAGGCTGGCTGGGGCTTCTTCCCCGCGCTCAGCGCCTCACGGTGAATCGCATAGGGGCCCCAGGCCTGGCGTACTGGCACCACTTCCATTCGATTGATATTCATGTGCGCCGGCAACGCGGCGATGTACGCCACCTGCTCTGCTACATCCTCTGCGGTCAGCGGCACGGTATCGCGGTAAACAGCATCGGCCGCCGTTTCATTACCGGCATTGCGCACCAGACTGAACTCGGTTTCCGCGATACCCGGCGAGAGGTCAGTGACGCGTACGCCGGTGCCCTGCAGGTCACAGCGCAGATTGAACGAAAACTGCTGTACAAAGGCCTTGCTCGCGCCGTACACGTGGCTACCGGGGTACGGATTGCCTGAGGCCGTCGAGCCGATATTGATCACGCTGGCACCCGCGCCCCAGGCAATCAGGCGCGGCAGCACCGCGTGGGTGACGTTGACCAGCCCGGTGATGTTGGTATCAATCATGGTATGCCAGTCACTCAGCTCAACCGCCTGCGCCGGCCCCGGGGCGAGAGCCAGACCGGCGTTGTTGACCAGCAGCTGAATATCGCCAAAATCCACCGGGAGCTCATCAATAGCCAGCTTCACCGCGGCGGCATCACGCACGTCCAACTGCAACGCCAATACCGGCGTACTGGGCGACAGCTCCGCTGCCAGCGCATCCAGCCGCTCCTGGCGGCGACCGCAGATAATCAGTGCCCAACCGTCCGCCGCCAAGCGGCGCGCGCTGGCCGCGCCAAACCCGGAGGTTGCCCCGGTAATCAAAGCTACACCTTGCATGCCAATATCCTGTTTCAAGTCGTTATGAAGTATGCCGAGCAGATACGCCGCGTCAGCGGCGCTCCTCGCGAATAAAGGGCTCACCCAAGGCGCCCGGCTGACTGCTGTTATCACGGCTGACGATGGCTACCCAGATCATCACCCCCAGGGTTACCGCGTAGGGCGTCATAAACACGAAGTACTGCGGCAGTCGAATGCCGGATGCCGCCATCTGCGGGATCAGAGCCTCTATGCAACCAAACAGCAAAGCGCCAGCCAGCGCCTTCCAGGGCGCCCAGCGCGCAAAAATCACCAAGGCCACGGCAATCCAGCCGCGCCCACCGACCATGTCGGCAATCCACATCTTGGTGCTCAGCACCGAGATGTAAGCGCCAGCCAGACCGATCAGCGCCGACCCAGCGGCAATTGCCGCGCAGCGATACGCCAACACCGGTATGCCCGCGGCATCGGCTGCTTGCGGATTTTCACCCACAGCACGCAGACGTAACCCGGTCACACTGCGATTGAGCACCAGCACCACCAGCACGAAGATGATCGGCGTGAGGTAGACCACCGGATTCTGCACAAACAGCTTGCCCACCACCGGCAGTTCCGACAGCGGCCACAGCGAAACCGACTGCAGCCCGCTCACCGGCTTGTTGGTCCAGTTCATCAGCGTACCCAGCAGCCCCGTTAAGCCCTGACAGAAGAACACCAACGCCAGACCGGCAATCACCTGGTTGATGCGCATCACCAGCACCATGAGCGCGAATAGCTGCGACACCACGGCGGCAGCGATCATGGCGATAATCAGCGCCCAGACAGTCGCGCCACCGGTCATCAGCGAGGCGCCAATGCCGGTCAGCGCGCCCACCAGCATCAAACCCTCGGCACCCAGCGCCAGCACGCCACTGCGCTCAATGACGATCAAACCCAGCGCTGCCAGCGCGAAGGGCACGGCAAAGTCGGGGATATTGCCGATCCAGCTTGCGATCATATTCATCAGCCCTGCCCTCCCTGAATACGACGAATACGGTGGCGAATAAAGAATTCCGAGGACGCCACGCAGATCACCAGAATCGCCTGGATCAGCTGCACCATCGAGAAAGGAATCTGGTAGAACACCTGCAAACTGCGCCCCGCGACAAAGAGTGTGGCCACCAGCAGGGCCACCACGGTGGCGGCGATGGGTTGGTTACGCGCCAGAAAGGCGATCAGAATGCCGGAGAAGCCGTAGCCGGCGTAAAACGAATGGGTCAAGCGCCCTTCCTGCCCGGCGGTAACCATGAAACCGGCCAGCCCGGCGAGTGCACCGGAGAGCAGCACGGTACCCAGAATCACCCGAGTGACCGGCACGCCGACTGCCCGCGCCACCCCAGGACTGTTGTCGACAAAGCGCAAGTACAGACCCGCACGCGATACCCCGGTGAACCAGAGCACAAAGAGCGCGACCAGCATGGCAATCACCACCGCCAGGCTGAGACCGTCGAGCAGTTCCGGCAGTCGCTCGAACACCCGGTACTGGGGCGAATAGGGAAACGAGTCACGCGGGTCTTTCCAGCTGCCGTACACCAGGTGCAGCAGAAAATTGAGCGCAATGTAGTTGAGCATCAGCGTCGAGATGATCTCATTAACCTTGAGGTGCAATTTCAGCAGCGCCGGGGCCAGCGCCCACAGCAGACCGCACACCAGCGCGCAGGCCATCATCAGCGGCAGCCGTAGCGCCGGCGGCCCGATCTCGAACAGCGAGATAGCGGTCGCGCCAATGGCACCCCAGATCATCTGGCCTTCCAGGCCCAGATTCCAGAACCGTGCGCGAAACGCCAGGCAACCCGCCAGGCCCACCATGATCAGGGGCGCAGCCTGGAACAGCACCGCGCGCAGACTCTGGTTATCGAACAGCGTGAGAATGACAAACTCGTTGAGCAGCTCGCCCGCCGGCACCCCCGCGGCGACCAGAATGGCAGCGGAAATCAGCAGCCCGACTATCAGGGCCAGCGCAATGACCAGCGCTTGCCAATACCAGGCCATCTGCTGCCGTACTTCCAGCGTGTAGCGCCGCGCCAGCAAGGGTTGAAAATCAGTTGCATCAAACATGGTTCACCATGGCCTGCCCTATTGCCTGACGGTCTGCCGGTTGCGCAAACTCGCCGATGATTCGTCCCGCTGACATCACGCCTATGCGGTCTGCCAGCGCCATCACTTCGTCCAGGTCCTCGCTGATCAGCAGTACCGCCGCATCCGCGTCGCGCGCCCTACGCAAACGCTCGTGTACCGCCAGGGTGGCGCGCACATCCAGGCCACGGCTGGGGCTGTGCACTATCACCAGTTGCGGTTGGCGGTTGAACTCGCGGGCGATCACCAGCTTTTGTGCATTACCGCCCGATAAAAGCGCAGCCTTCTGCTGCAGTGAGCGCACGCCCTGAACATCAAACTCGTTGACCGCCGCCGCAGTATCTGCGTCGATTCGACCGCGGCGTAAATACCAGAAGGGCCCGTAGCGCCCGCTGTGGATTTCGCCCATGGCAAAGTTGTCGCTAATCGACAGCGGCGCAGCCAGCGCAGCGCTATAACGGTCCGCCGGAATACAGGCGATGCCCAGCTCGCGGCGGCGTGCCGCACTTAGGCCACTCAGCTCTCCCTCGCCCACCAGCGTCATACTGCCGCTGACCGGTTCCGGCAGCCCCATCAGCGCATTGGCCAACTCGCTCTGACCATTGCCACCAACGCCGGCGATGCCATAGATCTCACCCGCGCGCAGGCTAAGATTCACGCCGCGCAGTACCGGGTTGCTGGGGTCGCTCGAGTGCAGCTCGCTGACCTTGAGGCGCACCTCGCCAGCGGCGCGGCTGGCCGGAATCTGCGGTGGCGTTGGTGCGTCGCCCACCGTCAGCTTGACCAACTCGCCCACCGAAACCGATTGCGGCTTGAGGCTGGCAACCGTGCGGCCGCTGCGCATGACCGTCACCTGATCGGCGTAGCGCATCACATCATTCATCTTGTGCGTCACCAGGATGACGGCAGCGCCCTCCTGCTGAGCAAAATGTTTTACCGTGGTCAGCAGGTTTTCTGCTTCCGCATCGGTGAGTACTGCGGTGGGTTCATCTAGAATCAGGATGCGGGCACCGGCCAGCAGCACCTTGAGAATCTCAACGCGCTGCTGCTCGGCAACCGACAACTGATCCACCCGGGCAAAAGGATCAATACTGAAGCCCAGCTTGGCCGCCATGGCTTTGATGTCCTCGGCGGTCTGCTGCAAACGTTTGCGGTAACCGAGGGCCTGATCAGTGCGCAGGCCCAAGAGTATGTTTTCCGCAACGCTGAATGGCTTAACCAGCTTGAAGTGCTGATGCACCATCCCAATGCCCTGATTAGCAGCATCCAGCGGCCCCTTGAGGCGCACCAGATTATCGTCAATCAACAGCGACCCGGTCTCCGGTGCGTACAGCCCCGCGGCAATGTTCATCAATGACGACTTGCCTGCGCCGTTCTCACCCAGCAAGGCGTGCACCTCACCCCAGCAAGCGGTAAAAGACGCCTCTGAGAGAGCCTTGAAGCCGTCAAATGACTTGCTGACGGCGTCCAGTTGAATCGCGTTGGTATGACTCATTGCTGGGTAATCACTCCCTTGACGAACCAGTCCATTGACCACAGTTGGCCGTCATCCAGGCTTTCGCCCTGGGCCGCCTTGACGTTGCCGTCACGGTCGGAGATCGGGCCGGCGTAGATCAGCTTTTCGCCGTTAAGCAGTTCCTCACGCGCCGCCATTATCTTGGCCTTGTCTTCTTCGCTCACCGCCTTGCCGCAGCAAGCCACGTCAGTACCGCCCTGCTCCATCGACAGCAGCGCACCGTTTTCAGCCGGCTTCCAGTTACCTGCCATGATTTTCTTCAGCTCAGGCGCCAGGAAGCGGTCCCAGACCCAGACTGAAGAGCACACGGTGGCTTCCGGCGCGAACTCGCTCATGTCGCGGTGGTGGCCGGTACCATGCACGCCACGCTCCTGGGCAACGATCTGCGGGGTTGGGCTGTCTACGTGCTGGCCGATAACATCAGCGCCCTGGTCAATCAAGGCGGTCGCTGCCGCGCGTTCTTTAACCGGGTCGTTCCAGGCGCCGGTGTAGATCACGGTGACGGTGGCATCGGGGTTGATCTGTTGCGCGCCCATGGCGAAGGCGTTGACCGTCCAGTTCACCTGGCCAAAGGGGTTGGCTGCGACAAAGCCCAGCTTGCCGGTGGGCGATGCGGCGCCTGCCGCCATGCCACACAGGTACTGGCTCTCATAGGTGCGGCCGTAGAAGGATTCCAGGTTGTGCGAGTTGGTGGTGCCAGAGCCATTCAGGAAGGCAACATCCGGATACTTGTCGGCCAGCTCCTTGAACGTATCGGAGTAGCCAAACGCTGTACCGATAATGATGTTGGAGCCACGCTGAATCAGACGCTCAACCGTGGGCTTAATTGCCGAGGCCGTTTCCGGCACGCTCTCCACGTACTGGATCTTCTGATCGATGTCGTCTTCCAGGCGCATACGCGCTTCATCAAAGGCCTGGGTCCAGCCGCCGTCGTTGCGCGGGCTGATGTAGAGCATGGCGATCTTCGCCGGGCCCTTGAGGGTGAAGCCTTCGTCCGCTGCCGAAGCAGAGTTCATCAGGCCGCACGCGGCCAGAGCACATACCGTGCCCGTGAGCAGTTTCTTCATTGCCAAAGTCCTTCTTGCGGTGGGTCTTGAGGTTTAAGCGCGTTACAGCATGTGGTTGATCCGGAACACGTTGCCTTCCGGGTCCAACAGAACCGCCTGATACCAGTTGTAATAGGTGGTATAGGGAGGCTTGATCAGGGTGGCGCCATGCTCGCAGGCAATCGGCACCATGCGGTCGACGTCGTCGGGGCTATCAACATCAATGTTCAACAGAAACTTGCAGCCGCTGGTCTCGGCGTAATCGGCCAGGTGCAGCAAATCGTAGGCATCCGGTGCATTGAAGCCGATGCAGCAGCTGCCGGCGTCCAGACCGACAAAGATGGGCGAGCGAATGGCTTCCACTTCCGGGAAGCCGAATACGCGCTGATAGAAGCCGCTGAGGGCTTCGATGTCGCGGGCAAACACGTTTACGTAGGAAAGCTTGCTCATATCAGGCCACCTTGCTGCCGCCGAAGGTGGTCTGGCGCACAAACTTGGACTGCAGGTGATCACCTGAACTGACCGGTGCGTAGCGTGGCTGCTCACCCGCCGCCAGACAGCTGGGCAAACATTCGACCATGACGTCGTAATTCGGCTGATGGAAGAACACCAGCGACTGGCGCTGCTGATCTCCTTCTACGTCTTCCGGCGGGTTGACCACGCGGTGCAGGGTCGAGTTCCACTGATCGTTGGTCCACTGCATCATCAAATCGCCGATATTCACCACAAAGCCGTCTTCCACGTAAGGCACATCAACCCACTCACCTTCGCGGTTGCAGACCTGCAGACCACCCAGGGCGCCGTCCGGTTTGACGATGGTCAGGCTGCCGTAATCGGTGTGCGCGCCGGCGCGCAGCTGGCCTTCCTCAATACCTTCCTTCAGGTGCGGATAACGCAGGCTGCGGAACATGCTGATGTGCTTGTCGATCTTGTCGTCGAAAAAGTTTTCCGGCAGCTCCAGCGCCAGGGCGAAAATACGCATCAAGCTGCGCGCCAGATCACCCATGGCGTCAAAGTACTCGGCGTAGGCCGCATCGAAGCCCGGCAGTGCGGTTGGCCATACGTTCGGCGCAAAATGCGGTCCGGCCATGGCTTCGGAATAATAGGGCTCATCCGGCACGTTCAACGGGCCGATGGAGAAGGATTCTTTCAGGTCGCCGGGCGCAGCCTCTTCCATGGAGTAAGAAAGGCTTTCCTCTGCCACTGCACTGTAACCGCGCACCATGTCCGGACGCGGCCTGTTTGCCTTGCGTTTTTCCTCCATAGGCAGATCAAAGAACTCGGTCGTCAGCTGGCTGACGCGCGCTATCAGCTCGACAGGAATCTGATGCTGGGTAATAACCAGAAAGCCGATGTCCCGGCATGCCTGATTGACTGCCTTGGCCACTGCGGCCTTGCCCTCGGGGCTACCGCTGAAGTAGGGACCAAGATCGATGATGGGTACATATTGAAGCGTCATACGCTTGCATCCTCCGACTGAGTTCCGGAGTACACATCGCTGCGTCGCCGGATCTGAAGAATCTGCAGGCAGTTAAAACCGCCCACCGTTTCAAACGAGGAAAACAATTGCAGCAACTATGCCAAGAAAGCTTTTTTCAGCAATTACAGCAACTTGAATAAAAAGCCTGGCTTATGTTTGATCAAATGGTCTGATTCAGAGCACCCGGTTTGTGCGGGTAGCCCGAAAACGGGGCGACGGAGCCGTCGCCCGCAGTCAGTTGCGCGGGCAGATACCCTGCAACACCAACATCTTGAGATTTGCCAGGGTTTCAGCAAAGAAAGCAGGATCGTCCAGGGTGCGACCGGAGACGGCCTCAACCTGAACGCGGAAGTCAGCATAATGTTGCGTAGTGGCCCAAAGCGAAAAGATCAGGTGGTGTGGCTCGACCGGGGCCAGCTTGCCACTTTCAATCCAGGCATTGATTACCGCCACCTTGGACTCGACGATCTCGCGCAGCGAGGTACGCAGCTCTTCCAGCAACAAGGGGGCGCCCTGAATTACCTCCAGGCAGAACAACCGCGATTCCGCGGGATGATCACGCGACAGCTCCAATTTAACTTGAAGGTAGTCACCAATGGCCTCGACCGGGTCCTGCTCTACGGTAAACGCCTGCAATGGTCGCAGCCAGACCTCCATCAATTGCCGCAGCACATTGATGTACAACTCTTCCTTGGAGGCGAAGTAATAAAGCAGATTGGTTTTCGATACATCGGCCTGGCTGGCCACCTGATCGAGACTGGTGCCGTGCAGACCGTAGCGCGAAAAGATATCCAGCGCGGCTTCCATAATTGCGCTGCGCTTGGTTTCCATCAACCGCTTGCGACGATTCAGAGTCGCCTCGCTCGGCACCCTGCTGCGCGCCTTGGGCTTCTTCGCCGGCGTGCCTGGGCGCTGTATCTGTTTGCTCACGGTTATCAGCCTCATTCCTTGGTGTGCGCATTCTACCCCCTTGCGCCCTATGCAACTCAAGCCCCGGATTTTAATCATGCGCTTGCCCCAATTCGGACCGACCGCGCACAAACCAAGTGCTCTAACTTGGACTAAATGGTCTGCAATAAGCAGCAAGTTAAATGCAACTACTTGATAAATATATAAAACGCAATTCTGGCACGCTTGATGCTGTTCTCTCGTCACCACGCGGCACGCCGTGTCGCAACCGAATTGATAGCAGAACCTGAGGGTACAGCAATGAACGTAGGCATCTTCATCCCCATTGGCAATAACGGCTGGCTGATCTCAAAAAACGCGCCGCAATACATGCCAACCTTTGACCTGAACAAAACCATCGTTCAGCGCGCCGAGCAATACGGCTTCGAGTTCGCACTCTCGATGATCAAGCTGCGCGGCTTTGGTGGTGAGACCGAGTTCTGGGAGCATAACCTGGAATCCTTCACTCTGATGGCCGGCCTGGCCGCCGTCACCGAGCGCATCCAGTTGTTTGCCACCGCCGCCACGCTGACCATTCCGCCAGCGATCGTTGCACGCATGGCCTCCACCATCGATTCCATCTCCCACGGCCGCTTTGGCGTCAACCTGGTAACCGGCTGGCAGAAGCCGGAGTACTCGCAAATGGGCCTGTGGCCCGGCGATGAGTTCTTTGCCAACCGTTATGACTACCTCAGCGAATATGCCACTGTGCTACGCGATCTGTGGAGCACCGGCACCAGCGACTTCAAGGGCGAGCACTTCCAGATGGACGACTGTCGCGTGAGCCCGAAACCCCAGGCCGACATGAAGATCATCTGCGCAGGCCAAAGCGAAGCCGGCATGGCCTTTACCGCCAAGTTCGCCGATTACAACTTCTGCTTCGGCAAGGGCGTAAACACCCCGAAAGCCTTCGCCCCCACGGTAGAACGTCTGGAAAAGGCCACCGCCGATTCCGGCCGCGACGTGACCTCAGTTGCGCTCTTCATGGTTATTGCCGATGAGACCGACGAAGCCGCCCGCGCACGCTGGGAATCCTACAAAGACGGCGTTGATGAAGAAGCTGTGGCTTGGCTCGGCCAGCAAGGCGCGGCGGACACCAAATCCAAGGGCGACACCAACATTCGTCAGATGGCCGACCCAACCTCGGCCGTGAACATCAACATGGGCACCTTGGTCGGCTCCTTCGAGAACGTTGCCAAAATGCTCGACGAAATTGCCGAAGTGCCCGCCACCAGTGGCGTAATGCTGACCTTTGACGACTTTGTCGAAGGCATCGAGAACTTCGGCCAGAAGATTCAGCCGCTGATGAAGAGCCGCAAACACGTTATTGACATGCTGGAGAGCGCATAATGAACAGCCTGAGCACACCGGTTGTGGGTTATGCGCCGAACCATAGCCACGACAGCAACATGGTCCTGCCGGCACGCCCCGAATCACTGGCAATCAGTGCCAATGACACCGCGCTGATTGTGGTCGACATGCAGAACGCCTACTCGACCAAGGGCGGTTACCTCGACCTGGCCGGTTTTGATATCTCCAGCACTGGGCCGGTCATCGAGTCCATCGCCAAGGCGATCAAGGCCGCGCGCGAAGCTGGCGTGCAAGTCGTGTTTTTCCAGAACGGTTGGGACCCGGAGTACGCCGAAGCCGGCGGGCCAGGCTCGCCCAACTGGCACAAGTCCAATGCGTTGAAAACCATGCGCAAGAACCCTGAACTCATGGGCACCTTGCTGGCCAAGGGTACCTGGGATTATGACCTGGTTGACCAACTCAAGCCGCAGCCGGGTGATTTGGTGGTGCCCAAGCCTCGCTACAGCGGCTTCTTCAACACGGCCTTCGACAGCCTGCTGCGCAGCCGCGGCATCCGCAATCTGGTGTTCACCGGCATCGCCACCAACGTGTGCGTCGAGTCCACCCTGCGTGATGGCTTCTTCCTCGAATACTTCGGCGTGGTGCTGGCCGATGCCACCCACCAGGCCGGGCCGGATTACGTGCAAAAAGCCTCGCTATACAACATCGAAACCTTTTTTGGCTGGGTCAGCACTGTAGATGACTTCTGCAGCACCCTCGCCGCCGCAACCAAAACCCAAGGAGCAACCGCATGAGCAAGCAGACTGTACTTCCCGCCGGCACCGGAAAACCGCTGGCGCCTTACGTCCCGGGTTCCATGGCCGACGGCATTCTCTATGTCTCCGGCACCCTGCCCTTCGACAAGGACAACAACGTGGTCCACGTGGGTGATGCCGCTGCCCAGACCCGTCATGTGCTGGAAACCATCAAGGGTGTGGTCGAAGAGGCCGGCGGTACCATGGATGACGTGACCTTCAACATGATCATGGTGCGCGACTGGAGCGATTACGCTGCGGTAAATACCGTGTATGCCGAATACTTCCCCGGTGAAAAGCCTGCGCGCTATTGCATCCAGTGCGGCCTGGTAAAACCGGACGCGCTGATCGAGATCGCCAGCATCGCGCATGTTGGCTAAGACATGAGCCACGCCATGCACATCGAGATCGATGGCCGCCAGGACGCCGCGGCCCCGACGCTGGTGTTCAGCTCGGGGCTCGGCGGCGCCGCGCACTTCTGGACGCCGCAGCTGGCCGCGCTGGCCGATGACTTTCGCATCGTGCTGTACGATCAGCTCGGCACCGGCCGCAGCCCGGCCACTCTGCCGGCGGACTACAGCATTGCCGCCATGGCCAATGAACTACGTGAGCTACTGGCGACCAATGGCATTGCTGACTATCACCTGGTGGGTCACGCCCTGGGTGGGCTGGTCGGTCTGGAGCTGGCGTTGCAGGAGGCACCAGGGCTGCGCAGCCTGACGCTGATAAATGCTTGGGCCGCCGCCAGCCCACATACCGCGCGCTGTTTTTCAGTCCGCAAGCAGCTGCTCGCCGGTGCAGGGCCCGCGGCTTATGTTGAGGCGCAAGCACTGTTTCTGTATCCACCAGACTGGATTGCCGAGCACATCGAACAACTGAACATTGATGACCGCAAGCACGTGGCCGGCTTTCCGCCGACCGACAATCTGCTGCGCCGTATCAACGCGCTGCTGAGCTTTGCGCCCGGCGCCGCCCTGCAGCAGGTTCGCCAACCCACGCTGCTGATCGCCAACCGCGACGACATGCTGGTGCCCTGGACCTGCTCGCAAACCCTGCAACAGGCATTACCTAACGCCGAGCTGCAGCTGTTCGACTACGGCGGCCATGCTTCCAGCGTGACCTGTGCCGAAACCATCAACACCGCGCTGAGCGACTTTATCGCCCGCGTAACACACACCTATACCGCCGCCTGAGCGAGGGCCACATGCATCAATCACTCGACCGAAGCGCCCTGGCGCAACTTTTCACCGACGCCCGCAGCCACAACGGCTGGCTCGACAAGGCCGTGCCCGACAGCCTGCTCGAAGAACTCTACGATCTGACCAAAATGGGGCCAACCTCGGCCAATTGCAGCCCCGCGCGCTTCGTGTTCATTCGCACCAAACAGGGCAAGGAGCTGCTCAAGCCCTGCCTGTCTTCCGGCAACCTGGAAAAGACGATGGCCGCGCCGGTCACGGTCATCGTCGCCTACGACAGCCGCTTCTACGACTCACTGCCGTTTCTGTTCCCGCATGCCGATGCGCGCAGCTGGTTTACCGGCAGCCCCGAGATGATCCATGAGACCGCGTTCCGCAATAGCTCAATGCAAGCGGCCTACTTTATTTTCGCCGCGCGCAGCCTGGGTCTGGATACCGGCCCCATGTCCGGCTTCGACCCCAAGGCACTGGACACGGCGTTCTTCAGTGACAGCCACTGGAAGTCCAATCTGTTGATCAATCTGGGTTATGGCGACAGCAGCAAGGTGTTTGATCGCTTGCCACGCTTGCCCTACTCGAAAACCTGCATACTCACCTGAAGGAGTTCACTATGTTGGCCATGAAAACCCCAGAGCCCATGCCCGTGGAAGTCAGCCGTGATGCCTTTCGCAATGCCATGTCGGTGTTGGCCGCCGCTGTCAACGTTGTCACTACCGATGGCCCCGCCGGTCGTGCCGGATTCACCGCCACTGCGGTGTGCAGCGTCTCGGATGAGCCGCCCAGCCTGCTGGTGTGCCTGAACCGCAATGCCTCGGTATACGACACCTTTTGCGCTAACGGCCAGTTATGCGTTAACACCCTGACGGCTGATCAGCAGGCACTGTCCAACCTGTTTGGCGGCAAGTCCTCGATGCAGGAGCGTTTTGCCACCGCTGAATGGAGCACCGAATGCACCGGCGCACCGCTGCTGGATGATGCGCTGATCAACTTCGACTGCCGCATTACCAATCGCGTTGCTGCGGGCAGCCACGACATTCTGATCTGCGAAGTGGTTGCCGTGCGCCAGCAAGCCGGCGGTGAAGGGCTCGTCTACTTTCAACGCGGTTACTGCAACGCCACCTCGCGCGCCTGATTACCGCGCACAAAAAAGGCCGGCCTACCCTTTCGGGTACGCCGGCCTTTTCATTTCACTGTGGGGCGCAACAAGTTAGCCCTCACGGCTATGTCAGGCAGCTACTGCAGCCAAGGCCGCTTCTACTTCTGCTCGGCCCTTGCCAGCTTCCTCTTCGCCCATCGACTGGCCTTCAACATGCAGGAAAGTTACATCCTTGATGCCGATAAACCCGAGTGCGGTGGTGATGTAGGGCTGTTGGTGATCCTGCGGCATACCCTGGTGGCGACCGCCTCGCGAGGTCACCACAAATACCTTGCGATCGGGCGTCAGACCGACCGGGCCGGTTTCGGTGTATTTGAAGGTACGGCCGGCGCGCAGTACGTGGTCAAACCAGGCTTTCAGCGTCGAGGTAATGCCGAAGTTGTACATCGGCGAGCCAATCACCACCACGTCACTGGCAAGCAGCTCATCGACCAGAGCATTGGAGCGATCAGACGCCGCGCGCTCGGCATCGGTCTGTTGGTCTACCGGCTTCATCCAGCCGTTGAGCAAGGTTTCATCCAGATGCGGCAGGGCTTGGGCCGCCAGGTCGCGAGTGACGACCTTGGCTGCAGGGTATTGAGCCTGAAGCTTGGCAACCAGGTTAGCGGTGTATTCGCGCGACAGAGAACCGTTCTGGCGTGCGCTGCTTTGAATGACGAGAATCTGCTGCATGAAAAACCTCCATCGAATGCGTTGTGATGGAGGCCATATTAGACCCAATAAAAAGATATAAAAGCGCAAATATACGCTGATTATGATCGATTAAATTGATACATTTACTTGGGTTTACAGTTCAGCGTCACCCGTACCAGGGTAATCGCGCGTTCAAACGGCTGGGTCAACACCGTGCTTTCACCCGGCTCGAGAATGGTGCGTCGGGGGAAGGGCCGTTCCGGGCCGCTGACGAAGGTGCCCTCGCATTCTGCAGTGGTGTCGCCATCATTGCGCACGGTCACAGTGGCGACGTTACTGACATCGTCCGAGGTCGCAGAAATATCGAGGCCTTCTGCATTGATCTCGATCTCGATGGGAAAGTAAGCCAGGGCCACTGCGGGAACCAGACAGCTCAACAATACAAACGGGTGTAAGCGCGACATGCTAAAGCTCCTTGTTATAAATCGACGTCTGGCCGGCATGGCACCAGCACAGATTGCCAGGCCACAGGAGGCAGTATAGATGAAAGCACCCAAAGTCACGCTGGAGCAATGGCGCACACTGCAAGCGGTAGTTGATCACGGCGGCTACGCCCAGGCGGCAGAGGCGCTGCATCGCTCGCAATCCTCAATCAGTTATACCATCGCCCGCATGCAAGAACAGCTGGGTGTACCACTGCTGACGATAGAGGGCCGCAAGGCGGTACTGACCGAGGCTGGCACGACGCTGCTGCGACGCTCACGTCAGGTGGTGGAGCAAGCAAGCCAACTGGAACTGCTCGCGCATCAGATGGAGCAAGGCTGGGAGGCAGAGGTTCAGCTGGTGGTCGACGCCGCCTACCCTACCGAACGTCTGGCCATGGCCCTGAAGGCCTTCATGCCATTGAGTCAGGGTTGCCGTGTGCAACTACGCGAAGAGGTGTTGTCCGGCGTGGAGGAGTGCCTGCTCAACGGCAGCGCCGACCTCGCCATCTCCGGCATCAGCATTGCCGGCTTCCTGCCGCAACAACTCAATGCTGTGGAGTTTGTTGCGGTGGCGCATCCCGATCACCCTCTGCATCAACTACAACGTACCCTCACCCACGACGATCTTCAGAGTCAGCTGCAAGTCGTGATCCGCGATTCCGGCCGCCGCCAACCGCGGGACTCCGGCTGGCTGGGCGCCGAACAGCGCTGGACTGTCGCCAGCCTGGCTACAGCCGCCAAGCTGGTTGCCCGCGGTCTGGGCTTCGCCTGGGTACCGGAACATGAGGTGAGTGCAGAAATCGCTGCCGGAAAACTCAAGATACTGCCGCTGGAACAAGGCGCACGCCGTTCGCACTATCTGTTTCTGTATGCCAACCGTGAGCGACCCATGGGCCCCGCCACACGGATTCTCGCCGACCTGCTGATTGAACATTCAGTGACAGCCTGATGCCAGGCTTCTCTTCACGGCAGCTCCGTGCCTAGAATGGGCTTTTCGGCTTTCAGGGATGCACCGCATGCCGCAGATCAGACTCAATGGCTGCCAGTTTCATTACACCGATCAAGGCAGCGGCCCGCCGCTATTGCTGTTGCATGGGCTGGGGTCCAGCGAGCGCGACTGGGAATACCAGATTCCCGCATTGACCCCGCACTACCGGGTGTTGTGTCTCGATAGCCGTGGCCACGGACAGAGCGAGAAAGGCGGCGCCGGTTACTCGATAGCCCTGTTTGCTGCTGATTGCCTGGCATTCATCGAAGCACTGAAATTGGAAAAGCCACACATTGTCGGCCTCTCCATGGGCGGCATGATCGCGTTTCAACTGGCGGTCAACTCGCCTCAGATCCCGGCCAGCCTGACCATCGTCAACAGTGCGCCGGAGGTCATTCCACGCAAGCCAAAAGAATACTGGATGGCCGGAAAGCGGCTGTTTTTTGCCCATGTGTTGCCGATGCGCGCCATCGCTGGCGGGCTAGGCAAGTTGCTGTTCCCCAAGCCGGAGCAGCAGCATCACCGCGATACCTTTCAGGCGCGCTGGAACGAGAACCACCGCGCCAGCTATCTGGCCTCGCTGCGCGCCATTGTCGGTTGGGGCGTGAGCGCCCAGCTGGACCGTATCGCCTGCCCGGTCCTGGTCGTCAGTGCGGACCAGGATTACACGCCAGTGGAACAAAAGCGCGAGTATGTCAGTCGATTGGGCGACGCCAGACTGGAAGTCGTCGACGATTCACGGCACGCTACACCGGTTGACCAATCCGAGGCCTTCAATGCGCTGCTGCTGTCGTTTTTGCAGGAAGTGGACGCCGAACGGACCCTGACCCACCAAGTAGATCCTGCCTGAGCAGGACTCTGAATAACGGAGTAAATGATGCTGAAACACCTTATTGGCGCTGCCACCCTGATGCTGCTTAGCTGCACCGCACTGGCCGACAGCCCCCGCGTGCAACTCTCGACCTCGCTTGGCGATATCGTACTGGAGCTTAACGAAGAAAAAGCCCCGATCAGCGTGGCCAACTTTCTGCGCTATGTGGAATCCGGGCATTACGACGGCGTGATCTTTCACCGCGTCATCCCCGGCTTCATGATCCAGACCGGCGGCTTTGAAGAAAATATGCGCCAGCGTGATGTCGGTAAGCCGATCAAGAACGAGGCCGACAATGGTCTGGACAACAACCGCTATACCATCGCCATGGCTCGCACCGGTGTGGTCGACAGCGCTACCAGCCAGTTCTTCATCAACCTGGGCAATAACGATTTTCTGAACCACGGTGGCCGCGACTTTGGCTACGCGGTGTTCGGCAAGGTAGTCAGCGGTGAAGGCGTAGTTGAAACCATCGGTAAAGTCGCCACCACCAGCAAGGGCGGCCACTCCGATGTGCCGGTCAATCCGGTCACCATCCTCAGCGCCAAGGTATTGGACGCGGAATAAACACGCTCGCTCAGGTTGCCTGCCGGAATGGCAGGTAACCTGCAGACTCCTCCTGATAAGCCCTCACCCCGGCGCGCTCGCGCTGCAGAAACTCCGCCACCGCCTCGTGCAGCCCTGGCTGCAGTTTATGCCAAGACTGCGTCAGTACCGGCTCAAAGCCGCGCACCAGTTTATGCTCGCCCTGCGCGCCGGCATCAAAGCGTTTCAGCCCCTCGGCAATACACCGATCCATGCCCTGGTAGAAACAGGTCTCGAAATGCAGCCGATCAAACTCCTCCAGACAGCCCCAATAACGCCCGTAGAGCGTGTCGTCACCGACCAGAAAGAGCGCTCCGGCTACGTCCCGTCCGTCCTGCCGCGCAAACACCAGGCGCACAGCGTCGCTCAGCCCGGCTGACAGCTGGCTGAAAAAAGCGCGACTGAGATAGGGTTGCTGGCCGCGCTTGAGATAGGTCGCGGCGTAGAACGGGAAAAAACGCTCCCAGTGCGCCTCGCTTATTTCAATGCCCTGATGCCATTCAAAGGTGATGCCTTGCGCCACCACCGACTGACGCTCCTTGCGAAAATTCTTGCGCTTGCGCGAACTGCACTCAGCCAGAAAGTCATCAAAGCTGCGGTAGTCACGGTTGAACCAGTGAAATTGGCAGCCCAGCCGTTGCTCCCACCCGGCCTGCTGCAACAAGGGGCTCTGCGCATCATCGTTGAACAGCAAATTGACGCCCGATACCAGGCCGCGCTCCAAGGTGTCATTCAGCGCCTGCACTATCAGCTGCTGGCTGGCCGTGCAGCGGCCCAGCAAACGCGGCCCCTGCACCGGCGAAAAGGGCACCGCGGCCAGTAGCTTGGGGTAATAGTTCTGCCCTGCACGCTCCCAGGCCTCGGCCCACTGCCAGTCGAACACGTACTCACCGTAGGAATGCATCTTCTGGTAGAGCGGCAACAGGGCCTGCAGGCTACCGTCGCTGTTCTCAACGATCAGATGCGCCGGCAACCAGCCGGTGCCTTCCCCAACCGAACCGCTGCGCTCCAGAGCGGCCAGAAAAGCATGGCGCAAAAACGGATAGTTACCGGGCAACAGAGCGTCCCACCGGCTGGCGTCGACCTGGTCAATCTGCGTAAGCTGGCGTAGCTTCATAAGGTGTCACATCTATAAATCGGCATAGCGCAGAGAGTGCCACAGGGCGACGGCATTGCCGAACTGATTTACCCGCGGCACGAATTAATTTGGATTCGAGCGCAAGAAATGCGATGCAGCCAAACGTAAGCGGCTGGCATGCTGTGACTTCACTCGACCAGTTTGTGAGATGAACATGAAGGCAGCAAACAACAGCAGCGCGACCAGCCCAGGGATTCCCAATCTCGCCCCTGCAGATACTGATGAGCTGCGCTGGCAGGCGGTGGTAGCGCGCTCAGCCGCAGCCGACGGTGAGTTCATCTATGCGGTGCTCAGCACCGGCGTATACTGCCGCCCAAGCTGCCCATCCCGTCAGGCGCGGCGTGACAATATGCGTTTCTTCGACAATATGGCGGCAGCTGAACAAGCCGGTTTCCGCCCCTGCAAGCGGTGTCGCCCAACGGGGGCGTCCCCTCAGGAGCAGCAGCAACAGCGCATTGCTGCGCTGTGCCAGTGGATTCAGCAAGCCGAGCACCTGCCAAACCTGCAGCAACTGGCCGAGCACGCGCAGCTCAGCCCCCATTATCTGCACCGTCTTTTCAAACAGGCGCTGGGTATCACGCCCAAGGCCTACACCAGCGCGCTACGGCAGCAGCGCCTGCAGGCCGGCCTGGGCCAGGCCGTCAGCGTTACCGAGGCAGCCTACGCTGCCGGCTTCGATTCCAGCAGCACACTCTACAACCAGGCGGCGCTTGGTATGGCACCTGCCAGTTACCGGGATGGCGGTCGTGCCCAGCAGATCACCTACGCCATCGCGCCCTGCCCGCTTGGTCAGGTGCTGGTGGCGATGAGCAGCAAGGGTATCTGCGCCGTTCTTCTGGGTGATGACCCTCAACAACTCGCTGCAGACCTGCACCAGCGTTTTCCGGCAGCGGCCTGCCTGCAACAGGACGCTGCCTTGCACGACAGCGTGAGCGCGGTGATCCAACTGATCGAGCAGCCGCACGCCGGCATCAAGCTGCCGCTCGATATTCGCGGCACCGCCTTTCAACAACGCGTCTGGCAGGCATTGCAGCGCATTCCGCCTGGTGAGACGCGCAGCTACCGCGAAGTCGCCATCAGCCTGAATGCGCCCAACGCGGTGCGCGCGGTCGCCGGCGCCTGCGCGGCCAACCCCCTGGCTCTGCTGGTACCTTGCCACCGGGTGATACGCAGTGACGGAGCCTTGTCCGGTTATCGCTGGGGGCTGGAACGCAAACAGCAATTACTGACGCGTGAGGCCCGGGAATCTGCTGATGCATGACCTGAACCACGGCGTTCGCATCTGCACCACGCTAGCGCTGCCCGGCGACTTTCGCGTGGACGATGTGCTGCGCTTCTACCGCCGTGACGGCCAGCAGCTTGCTGAGCGCGTGAACGAGCGCGCTGTCTACAAGGCCCTGCTGTATCGCGGCGTGCCCAGTTGCCTGGTAATCGACTTTTCAGCACTGCCTGCCGCCCGCATTAGCCTGCACAGTGACGCGCCAGTCGAACTGACTGAAGCGGCGCTGGGCGACTGGGCAGCTCGCCTGCTGGGGCTAACCCAACCGATAGAGAGTTTCAGCCGTTGCTATGCCGAGCACCCACTTCTGGGCGAACTGCTCCAGGCCAATCCGGGCTTACGCATACCGCAGGCCATCCTTCCTTTCGAAGCGGCCTGCTGGGCAGTGATCGGCCAGATGATCAGCGTTGAAGCGGCAACCTCCATTCGCCGACGATTGATCCAGACCTTTGGGGTAACCCACAGCAGCGGCCTGCTCTGTCACCCAGACGCCGCGATCCTGGCCGGGCTGGACGAGGCCCAATTGCGCCCCTGCGGTCTGTCGCGCAGCAAAGTCGCTGCATTGCAGCTATTGGCCAAGGAAACCCTGGCCGGCCAGCTGCCGCTGGAACAGACAGCAACACTGGACACAGCCGCAGCACAACGCCTGCCTGCCGACCTGCTGGCCCTGCGGGGTATTGGCCCCTGGACCGCCAGTTACATATTGCTGCGCGGCTTCGGTCTGCTGGATGGCTCGCTGCACGGCGACGTGGTGGTACGCAAACGTCTGCAACGCCTGTTGGCGCTGGAGGCCGCGCCTGATCAGCGCGAGACTGCGGCTTGGTTGGCGACTTTCAGCCCTTACCGGGCATTGGTGGCGGCGCACCTGTGGGCCATGCCCAGCGGTGAAAAAATCAAGGTGTACTGACAAACCCACTAACGGTCATCAAGCGCCGGCCGTAAAGCAGAACCAAGACTTATGAACCGGGGTATAAAGCAAAAAAATCCCCCGCAAGGCGGGGGAAAACAAGGAGCAACACTAACCAACAACTGCGTGACACTTACTGCTCGGCCCAGTCCAGGAAGGCCTGACGGCTCTGCGGCGACAACATCAACCACAGCTGTTTCAGGGTAGACAGGGTGGCGTCGTTTGCCGGCAGCGTTTGCTCCGGCGCCGCCGCTTGCGAGGGAACAGGCACTGCGGCCACAGCGGTGGCGGCGGCAGGCTGAGCGCCTTCACTACCCAGCGGAGCGATCCCTGTGGTACTGGTGCCGACAGACTGAGTGCCGGAACCGAGCATTTGGCCAAGCAGCGAAACGTACGCCGGACCGGGCTCTGTCGCCACCCGCTGACCGGTTCGCGTATTCACGGCCGCACCAGCGAAACTCTCTTCCATGGCCTGCGCCTCTTGCAGGTTGTCGGGTTCGGCAAAATCAAGTAGCCAGACATCGCCAGCCTGGCCGTCGATGGTGAACGTGGCACTACGGGTACGTACGATTTCATGGCTCAAGCCGCCACCAATGTCGTAACCGTTTTCAAAATAGGCATTGATACGGTACCCACCTGGCTGCAACTGCAACTCGCGCAGATCGTTGCCTGCCATGCGATTGGCATCTGGCGCGGGCTGTCCATTGATGTCCAGAATTTCCAGCGTGTCAGGCACCTGCACCACAACCACCTGCGATGAGGGCTGCTCCGGACCGGAGTAAAGTTTGACGGGAGCCTGTTGAGCACAGGCAGATAGCAGCACGGCGGCGGCAACACAAAGCAGATGGCGCATGGGAACTCCTAGCACAAGTGACGACGTTGTCTGATCCAGCGATCATCACGATTGATGACCACTGGACGACGAGAATAAGACCGTCCGGTTTCACTTTAATGACAAAGCCGGGCTGTTTTAAAAAACAGCCCGGCTTTGCGGGACTACTTCAGAGCTTCTTACCTAACGTGCAAGACGGGATTAGAAGTCGTAGCGCAGGCCTGCAGACAGACCGGATGCTTCCTCGCCAGCAGCGCCGGCCGGAGTGGCGGTGCGTGCCTGGCTCCAGGGCGTCAGGGCAGCATTGTCTTCGTTATCGACAATGGCGTAGTTGGCATAGATACGGACCGCCTTGTCCAGCTTGTGCTCGATGCCCACGACCCACATGTCGCTGTCGTAGTTCTCTGCGTCGGCATCACGGGTCATCCACATACCCTTGATAGCGGTGTTGGAGGCAACCTTGAACTCAGCACCCAGGCCGTAGGTGTCGGAGGTCAACTGATCGCGCACGTCAGGGGTGACGGCATCGTTGGTGTAGTCAACTGTCTGATAGAAGCCGACTGCCTTGATGGCGTCGGTGATCTTGAAGGCAGCCGCGCCGCGGAAACCGTCACGCTCACCGCGACCGGTATCTTCTTCAGCCGATTCGTAGGCCAGCGAGGCTTCCAGTACGTCACCCATGTAGTTCACAGAACCGCTGAATACGCTTTCATCCAGATCGGCATCGGCTTCTTCGCCTTCCTGGTTGGAGTAACCCAGAACACCATAGAAGCCACCCCAGTTCGGCGTGGTGTACTGCACTGTGTTGTCATAACGCTCGTCGAAACGGGCGTTGCCAACACGGGTCAGGTTACGCATGTCACCGACTTGGTCGCCGAACAGGTTGGCAGGACCACGAGCTGCTTTGAAGGGGCTGTCGAAACGGCCCATCTGCACTGCACCAAAGCCGCCTTTCAGACCAACAAAGGTGTCGCGAGTAGCAAAGCTAGCGTCGCTGTCGGTACCAAAGCGAATTTCCTGCTCAATCTGGAAAAAGGCTGACAGGTTCGGGTTAATCTCATGATCACCTTTGAAACCCAAACGTGAGGAATTGCTGGACAGGTTGGTTTCGGAATAATCAGCACCATCATCCAGAAAATCGACGGATACATGGGCACGGCCATAGATGTTGATATCGGCCATGGCAGTAGCCGGAATGGCAGCAGCCAGAGCTGTGACGGCAAATCCGGCAAGTTGCTTACGCAGTGTCATTGAGTCTTCCCTCATTTGTGTTTTTGCGTTGACAGTGAAACAACACATTTGGGCCGCCATGTGGCATCAGGCCCGGTGTTGGAGGGAATCTTGGCAGCGCTATATTTCATATCAGTTGCGCGAAGATGAACATTCGATGACAGAGGAACTTTTTACCGCAACCTGGGCTCGCGTAGCTTGGGGGGAAAAAGAGCAGAAGAGGAATATCGCTAAATCAGTAAGATAGAAAAACAATCCAGAATTATTGTGAGGTCGGTTTTACGTCACCGGGCAGCAGGATGTCGTCGGTAAACCAGGCGTTCAAAAGCTGCAGCCCGTTGCCGAGAAAAACGTGGTCGCAGGCTAATCCGCATTGCGCGGCTACCTTGGTCAGCAACTTCTCGATGCGCTGCGCGCCGCTATCCAGTTCAGCCAGCAACTGATAAGTGAAGGCCGTCAGCTGCATAAAACGCACCTTGTCGTGGCGGTCGCGCCAGACCAGCAGCCAGGTCGGTTGCTCCGGCCTGTTGCGCGGCTGAAAATTCACGCCAATTCGATGCACTGGCCATTCATACGCATGGGCACACACCAGCGGCGATACCTGAACACTGCTCTGCAGACTCAACGTGCTGCCCTGCTCTGCCGCGCCTGGCAGCTCAGCGCAGGCGGTATCCAGCGCGAGCTCCAGCCATTCGTAATGCGCCAGCTCCAGCAGATATGGAGGGTCATCCGCTTGCGCACGATAACCTTGTTGCAGCCACTGGATGAATTCTTGCCCGATCTCCAGAAAGTACGGCGAGCGGCAGTGATGCTCGGCAATAAAATCGGTTACCAGCTCGCGCCAGCGCGGCGCCGGTAACAGGCTATGCACTACCGGGAAGGTTCCGCGCACGAAGCTTTCTATGCTTTGGTAAAACAACCGCTCGTACACCGCCACGCGTGCGGGCGGCACACCCTCAGGCAAGGCGGCGCGCCCGGGCGCGCGCACCCTGGCGGCAAAACCGCGTTGCTGATCGACCGCGCTCATGCGCGCAGCGCCTGCGGCGCGGCGGCTCGTTGCAGCGTGCGAATATGCTCGACCTCCGCGTAGAGTTCCGCCAAGGGAGGAAAGTTGAAGTCGCGCTCCAGCAAGGTGGGCCTGACACCGTGCTGCCGGTAAGCCAATTGCAGCAATTGCCAGACCGGATCGATGACAGCGGCGCCGTGGCTGTCGATTTTCAGGTCCGGCTCGGCATCGAAGTGACCGGCTACATGCATGTAGGCAATACGTTCACTGGGCATGGCACGGATATATTGCTCGGCATCGGTGGCAAAGTTGATGCTGTTGACCAGCACGTTGTTGACGTCCAGCAGCAACTGGCAATCGGCCTCCTGCAATACCGCGTTGACGAAGCCAGGCTCATCCAGTTCGCCCGGAAAGCAGACGTAGGCCGACACGTTTTCAATGATCAAGGGCCTTTCCAGCGCGTCTTCAACCTGTTTGATACGCGCCGCTATACGCCGCACGTTGTCGTCGGTAAAAGGCACCGGCATGAGATCGTAGAGCTGACCGTCATCGGCGCAGGCCGACAGGTGCTCGCTATAAACATCGATGTGGTGCGTATCAAGAAACTGTTTTATATCGCCCAGCAGGCGCTGATCCAGCGGCGCCAGGCCGCCCAGGTTGAGCGACAGGCCGTGACAGGCGAAAGAGTAGCGCTCAGTTAGCGCGCGAAACTGGCGGCCAAAACGGCCGCCCAGATTGATCCAGTTTTCCGGCGCCACTTCAAGAAAGTCGGCCCCGGATACCGGGCCGGCATTGATCTCATTCAGCAGACTACGGCGCAGACCCAGGCCTGCGCCCTGCACGCCGAAAGCGTGGGGAGTCGTCATTGCTCAGCTACCGCAAGTGCCTTCACCGCACTTGCCTTCGCGTTCGCCCTTGCTCTCGCCCTTGTCTTCGCCACAGCTGCCCTCGCCGCACTTGCCTTCCATGTCGCCTTCGCCATGGTTGTCGGCCAGGTTATAGCCACTTTGCAGCTCTTCTACGGCAAACGGATTGTCTGCAGCGTTGACGCTGGCGCCAGCGCCCATCAGCGTTACGCCCAGAGTAACGATAGCGGTATTGAGTTTGTTCATGGTCAATCTCCATTTTGTAATGAGGACAGGAACTGCCCTCTCACCAAACTAGACCAGGCTCGGTCGCTACGGTTACAAAAAAGTGATTTTTTTCTTCGCGGCGGTTATTGCGGGCCATCGTGATCGGCTGCGGTGCCCTTCTTCCGCTGCTGTGCAGCCATGGCACGCAGCAGGGTATCTAGCTCTGCAACAGGAGCATCCGGCAATTGGCGAATCACCCGCTGGCTGACTCTTAACTGGCGAATAAAACGGCGACACCGAAAGCAGATTGCCAGGTGCGCACGCACGGAAATGCGCTGCCGCAGGCTCAACTCGCCATCCAGCAGGTCACTGGACTGTGCCACCAGATCCCTACACGTCAACATTCGCCGGTTACCTCAAAATGCTCCAAAGTCGCAAAAACGCTCAAGCGTGCACGGTGCAACAACACTCGAACATTAGAGTGCGATATGTCGAGCAGGTTACAGATTTCTTCCAATTCGAGGCATTGGCGGTCGCGCAACAGCAATACGCTGCGCTGCAATTCCGACAGGCTACTGAGGGTATGCTCCAGACAATCACGCAGCTCCTGCGCATCCAGCAGCGCTTCGGGAGAGTCGCTGTGCCACCCGGCAGGGCCTTGCTGCCAGTGACCGTCCGGTTGGAAGCGATCGTTGTCTATGCTGCCGTGCGGGCCGCGAAGGTCATCGATAAACACTTCGCGGCGCTGTTTTTTCAGGCGGGTCTTGGCGGTATTGGCGGTAATGGTCAGCAACCAGGTCTTGAGACTGGAGCGCTCGGCAAAACCGTCGATATTGCGCACCACCGCAAGCCAGCTGTCCTGTACCACCTCGTCGGCGCTACTGCTGCCGACGATAGCGATGGCGACGGCGCGCATAGCCCCCTGATACTGCGTAACCAGGGCGGCGTAGGCCGCCTGGTGGCCGGCGCGCAACCCGGCGAGCAATTGCTCTTCAGTCACCGGCGCAGCAGCCGCGCAGTGGGCAGTGGCATCAGTGCTTGCGTACCACGACACTGCCGATGGAGTAACCGGCGCCGAACGAGCAGATCACCCCGTGGCTGCCCACGGGCAGATCGGCCTGATTCTGGTGGAACGCGATGATCGAGCCAGCTGAGCTGGTATTGGCGTACTTGTCGAGTACCACCGGTGCCTCCTCGGCACTTGGGTCACGCCCCAGCAGCTTGCGCGCAATCAGCATGTTCATGTTCAGGTTGGCCTGATGTAGCCAGAAGCGCTTGATGTCTTCTACGTTCAGTCCTACTTCCTGCAGATGGTTGCCAATCAGCTCGGCCACCATGGGGCAAACGTCACGGAATACCTTGCGACCATTCTGTACAAAAAGTTTGTCTGGCTTACCGACGCCCTCCTCGTCACAGCGGTTAAGGAAGCCGAAGTTGTTGCGGATGTTGTTGGAGAACTTGGTCAGCAGCTTGGTGCCGAGAATCTCGTAGGGGTGCTCGCAAACCGCCTGGTCGGCGCGTTCTATCACCACGGCGGTGCAGGCATCACCAAAGATGAAATGGCTGTCACGGTCACGGAAGCTCATGTGCCCGGTGCAAACTTCCGGGTTGACCATAAGCACCGCCCGGGCCTGGCCCAGTTGCACGGCGCTGACCGCGTTCTGAATACCAAAGGTGGCAGACGAACAGGCGACGTTCATGTCGAAGCCAAAACCTTCGATGCCCAACGCTTCCTGCACTTCAACCGCCAGCGCGGGATAACCACGTGGCAAGTTGGAGCAAGCAACGATCACGGCGTCGATATCGGCGGCCGTGCGACCGGCTGCTTCAAGCGCCTGATGCGCGGCCTTGACGGCCATTTCGCAGAGAAGCGAAGGCTCATCGTTACTGCGCTCGGGAATATCCGGAACCATGCGGTTAACGTCTAGAATGCCGCTCTTGTTCATCACATAGCGGCTTTTGATGCCGGAAGCCTTTTCGATGAACTCGGTGCTGGAGCCGGCCAACGGCTCAACGGTACCGGCTTCGATAGCGGCGGCGTTGTCGGCATTAAACTGCGCGACATAGGTATTGAAGCTTTCCACCAGCTCTTCGTTGCTGATGCTTTCTGTAGGGGTGTACAAACCTGTTCCGCTGATCACGACTTTGTGCACGGTCGGTCCTCTTCTCATGTTATGGACGCGGTCTACTGCACGCCGGCGCGTTACAACCAGTAAACCGCTCTACTTTTCAGATACTAATCAGCTATGCGTCAGATACTAGCGCAGGTGTTGCTCAAGCCAACTCAATACCAGCGGAAAATGATCGACCTCCGCCTGCGGGTGAGTCAGCAGATCATTGTGGCCGTAGCGCCGGGAACAACCCTGGCCCTTCTGCAACAGGACAATCTGCGCGTCGTGTGGGCCCAGCTCGCGGGCAAAGTCACGAACATCGCCGATATGCCCCTGTTGACGATCCGTTTCGCCGGCAAGATACAAACTTGGCGGCCACGCCAGCTCCGCCATCGCGCTAGCATAGTCGAATCCATCCTCAAGATCACGCCATTCACCGCGCATCCAGGCCAGATTGGCTGCATAGATGGCAGTGGATTCATCCGCGGACCCCAGTGCCATGGCGCGGGCCGGAATCAGGCCCTTGGCGTGGCCGAGCAGCGGCAGCAGGCGCTGCCAGAACAGCACACTGGCGAAGCGGGTAAACAGGCTGCCATGCCGCTGCCCCCGGCGCACGGCAAACTGCAGCAGACCGGCGATCCCTGCCAGTAAATCCGGGCGGCGAATCAGCGCGCTGGCCAACCAAACACCGCCCCAGCCATGGCCGCCGGCAAACAGCGGTTGTTGCCGATGGCGCTCCTGCAGTAGCGCCAGCGCGGCTGGCAAATCTTCGGTAATCACTCGGTGCTGGGTAACCTCAACCGCCGCGTCCTGCAGCCTGGGTTGACTCGCGCCATGACCGCGCAGATCGAGCACATAAACGCTGTGCCCTGCTGCCGTCAGCACGCCCACCAGGCCTTGGTCACCCCGCGGGTGGAACACCCTGCCGTCCTCCAGGGCGCCGTGTACCAGCAGGACCACGGCGCCCTGCGGCGACCCGGCAAAGCAGCGCAGTTGCAGCTCGACCGAGTCCAGATTCAGACTGAGCCTTTCCATCGCGGGGTCTTCCACCGGCCATCCTTTTGCGTTGTGTGGTTGTTGGCTCGGCAGTGTAGCGAGCAATGGCGCCTCAAGCTGTGATTTCGCGCCAAAGTTTGGCCAGTCGCTTGGCCGAAACCGGCATGCGCGTGCCGAGCTGCTGAGCAAACAGCGACACCCGGTATTCCTCCAGCATCCAGCGCCATTCATCCAGCTGGCTGTCCCAACGGCCCTCGCGTTGCCACTTGTCAGTGAGCGCCTGATATTGCTGCTGAAAACCCTGCAGCTCGTCGGTCCAGGCGCGATCACGTGGCACCTGGCCCGGCAGCTTGTCGAGCCGCTGCTCGATGGCGCTGAGGTAGCGCGGGTATTGTGCCAGCCACTGGGCTGGTACCTCGCGAGCAAAGCCAGGGTAAATCAGTTTGGCCAGTTGATCGCGCACATCGTTCATGGCCATGGCGTGGGCCAGTTCAACCTTACCCTTGAAGCGTTTACGCAGGCCGTGCCACTGCTTGAGGATCGCCAGCACTTGCTGCGCCAATTGCTCCGCAGCTGGCACCCAGTCTGCACGGCGTTGCTCAAGCAAGGTCTTGATCGCATCGGGGGTACGCGGCAGCGGCTCGCCCTCAAGCAGAAAAACCCGATCAACCGCGCCCAGCAACACGTCTTCGGTCAGCTGTTTTGCCGTGCCCAGATCACGGTAATAGATGGCGGCGTCTTTCAATGCCTGGTTCTTCTGTCGCACCAGCCGGGCTTGCTCCGGCAGCGCCTGCAGCAACAGGCGTTGCACGCCCTTGCGGTGCTGTTGGGCGGCGATCTGCGCCACATCAAACAACTGCTCCACCACCTCATCGCCCTGCTCCACCCAGGCTGGATAGACCTGCACGGCAATGCCCGCCTGCTTGCGCACCTGCGTTTCGGCCAAGGCATAACTGCCTGCCGGCTCAGCATTCTCAGGTGATTCCTGCACGGCGCTGCTGGCCGGCTCCGGCTCCATCGGGCGGCCCTCCAGCTCTCCGCAGAGCGCACTGTAGTCGCGCCCACTGCAGATCACCTCGCCGGCCGCGTCAAGTACTTCGATACGCATGCGCAGGTGATCTTCCAGCGCGATGTCATGCCAATTCTGTTCATCCAGGCGTACGCCGGTCATGCGCGTCAGTTCCCGGCCCAGAGCCTGAGTGAGACTACCCTCGCCAAACGGCATGCGCTCCAGCGCCGCGCGCACAAAATCCGGCACAGGCACGAAGTTCTTGCGCAGCGCCTTGGGCAAGCCGCGCACCAGTGCTACGCACTTATCGAACAGCAGGCCCGGCACCAGCCATTCCAGCCTGGCCGGTGGAACCCGGCGCAGCAAGGACGCGGGAATCCGCACGGTCACCCCGTCCGCCGGATGCCCCGGTTCAAAGTGATAACTGAGCGGCAGCGCGACCGACTCCCAACGCAGCACGTCCGGATAGAGGTCGGCACTAACGTCGTTGGCTTCGCGTTGCAGCAGGTCGTCACGGGTCATGTGCAGCAGCTTGGGCTGCTGTTGGCTGGTTCGCTTCAACCAGCGCTCGAAGCTCGCCAGTTGCACAATATCGCCTGGCAAATGCTGATCGAAATAGCGGTACAGGGTTTCATCGTCGACGACGATGTCGCGCTTGCGCGATTTGGCTTCCAGTTCATCCAACTCACCAATCAGCTGTTGATTGGCCTTGTTGAACGCGGCGCGGCCATGCCATTCACCGCCCACCAGTGCATGCCGAATAAACAGCTCGCGCGACACCACCGGATCTATTGGCCCGTAATGCACTTTACGCCGCGGCACTATGATCAGGCCGTAGAGCGTCACCTGCTCGAAGGCCACAACCTGGCCCCGTTTCTTCTCCCAGTGCGGTTCGCTGTAACTGGTCTTGGTCAAGTGCGTCGCCAGCGGCTCTATCCAGAGTGGATCGAGCTTGGCCGCCAGCCTACCGTAGAGACGCCGGGTTTCGGTCAATTCGGCCACCATGACCCAGGCAGGCTTTTTCTTCGCCAGCGCAGAGGACGGATGCAGCAGAAAGCGCCGTTGCCGTGCACCCAGATAATCTCCCTCCTCGGTCTTGTTACCCAAGTGGCTGAGCAGCCCTGACAACAACGCCTTGTGGATGGACTCGTGGCCTGCGGCCTGTTCGTTTTCTTTCAGACCCAGATCACGGCAGGTCAGGCGAATCTGGCGATGCGTCTCACGCCATTCGCGCAGTCGCAGATAATTGAGAAAGTTGCGCCGACACCAGCTACGCAACTGGCCCTGGGTCAGCGCCTGACGTTGCTGCTCATGGCCGGCCCACAGGTTCAGGAAGGCGGCAAAGTCGGAAGCGTCGTCGGCCCATTGCGCATGTGCCTGGTCGGCGGCTTGCTGCTTTTCCAGCGGCCGTTCACGCGGGTCCTGCACGGCCAGCGCACTAGCAATCACGGCGATCTCATGCAGGCAGTTTTGTTGCGCGCCTTCGAGCAGCATGCGGCCGATCCGCGGATCGACTGGCAGGCGCGCCAGCTGGCGGCCCAACTCGCTCATGCCACCGGCCTTGTCTACGGCGCCCAGCTCCTGCAACAAGGTAAAACCGTCACTGATGGCACGGCTGTCTGGTGGCTCGATAAAGGGGAAGTCCTCGATGCGCCCCAGACGCAGGTTGAGCATCTGCAGAATGACCGACGCCAGGTTAGTACGACGAATCTCCGGATCGGTAAATGCCGGCCGACCGTTAAAGTCTTCTTCACTGTAGAGGCGCACGCAGATACCCGGCGCAACGCGACCACAGCGACCCTTGCGCTGATTAGCGCTGGCCTGCGAGACCGCCTCGACAGGCAAACGTTGCACCTTGGAACGCGGGCTGTAGCGGCTGATACGTGCCTCGCCCGGGTCAATCACATAGACAATCCCAGGTACCGTCAGCGAGGTTTCCGCGACGTTGGTGGCCAGCACCACCCGACGCCCGGCGTGGGAAGCAAAAATCTTCTGCTGCTCGGCCGCTGACAACCGAGCGTAGAGCGGCAGAATCTCGGTATGTTTGAGATTGGCCTTGCGCAGATAGTCAGCGGTATCGCGAATCTCGCGCTCGCCCGGCAGAAAGATCAGCACATCACCCGGCGGTTGCCGCTGCGCACGTTCGTGATCGGCAATTTCGCGCAGGGCAGAGACGATGCCCTGATCGATACTCAGGTCTTCCTCTACGGCGTTGCCCTCTTCGTCCTGCTCCGCGGTGAGCGGGCGATACCAAAGATCGACCGGGTAGGTTCTGCCGGAGACCTCAATCACGGGGGCATTATTGAAGTGTTGCGAGAAGCGTTCCAGATCAATGGTCGCCGAGGTAATGATTACCTTCAGGTCTGGCCGCTTGGCCAGGATAGTCTTCAGGTAGCCCAGCAGAAAATCGATATTCAGGCTGCGCTCATGCGCCTCATCGATGATCAGCGTGTCGTAGCGGTTGAGAAAGCGATCATTCTGCGTCTCGGCCAGCAGAATACCGTCGGTCATCAGCTTGATCAGCGTCTTGTCCGAGCTTTGGTCGGTAAAACGCACTTGGTAGCCCACCAGTTCGCCCAGAGGCGTACCCAGCTCATCGGCGATACGGCTGGCGACACTGCGCGCTGCCAGACGTCTTGGCTGAGTGTGGCCGATCAGGCCGCGGGTGCCACGCCCCAGTTCCAGACAAATCTTCGGTAGCTGGGTGGTTTTACCCGAGCCAGTCTCCCCGGCAATAACCACCACCTGGTGCTCGGCAATAGCGGCTTTGATCTGCTCGCGCTTCTCGGCAATCGGCAAGCTGTCGACAAAGCGAATGGACGGAATGCTGGCCGAGCGCGCGGCAACCCTGGCAGCTGACGCCTCGAAGCGCCTGACCCAGTCGCCGCTGGCGCTGACCTGGCCGGCACCGCTCAGTTTGCGAAACTGTTGTTGCAGGCGCTGGCGGTCAGCCGCCATGACGCTGGAAAAATCGGGGCTGCGCATCTCTGAGTCGGGCATGGAGCTTCCTGTGGCATGAAAAAACCCCGCCGGGACCAGCCAGGCGGGGCTTTATTGTCGCAAAAATGCGCGCGTGATTGCAGGCGATTAGCCGGCCAGTTTCTTCAGTTCCTCATCGCGCAGTTCACGGCGCAGAATCTTGCCCACGTTGGTGGTGGGCAGACTGTCGCGGAACTCGACGAACTTGGGCACTTTGTAGGCCGTCAGGTTGCTGCGCATGTGTTCCTTGACCTGCGCTTCGGTCAGATTGACATCCGCGCTCTTGACCAGAAACACCTTGATCGCCTCGCCCGACTTCTCGTCCGGCACACCAATGGCGGCGCACTGGGCAACACCCGGAATAGCGGCCATAACGTCTTCCAGCTCATTGGGATAGACGTTGAAACCGGAGACCAGAATCATGTCCTTCTTGCGGTCGACGATGCGCAGGTAACCATCTTCCTGAATGATGGCGATATCGCCGGTCTTCAACCAGCCTTCGTCATCGAGGATTTCCTCGGTGGCTTCCTTGCGCTGCCAGTAGCCCTTCATGACCTGCGGGCCCTTGACACACAGCTCGCCGCGCTCGCCCAATGGCAACTCATTGTTGTCTTCGTCGATTACCTTGCACAGCGTGGAAGGCACCGGAATACCAATGGTACCCAGGCGAATATCACTGATTGGGTTAACCGTAGCGACCGGGCTGGTTTCGGTCATGCCGAAGCCTTCACATACCGGGCTGCCAGTTACCTCTTTCCAGCGTTCGGCCGTGGCCAGTTGCAGCGCCATGCCGCCGGACAGCGTGACCTTGAAGCCGGTGAAATCCAGCGCCCGGAAAGCTGCGTTGTTGCACAGGCCGGCAAACAGCGTATTCAGACCGACAAAGCCGGTGAAGCGGTGCTGCGACAGCTCTTTGACAAAAGCGTCGAGGTCACGCGGGTTGGTGATCAGAATGTTGTGGTTACCGCTCAGCATCATGGCCATGCAATGGAAGGTGAAGGCGTAGATGTGGTACAGCGGCAACGGACAGATGATTACCTCTTCACCGTCCACCATATTGGAGCCCATCAGTGCCTTGGCCTGCAGCATATTGGCAACCAGGTTGCGGTGGGTCAGCATGGCGCCCTTGGCAACGCCGGTCGTGCCGCCGGTGTACTGCAATACGGCCAGGTCTTCTGCCCCAGGCGTCGCCTCGGTGAACGACAACGCTCGGCCCTTGGCCATGGCATCGTTGAACTTGACCATGCCCGGGATGGAATAGGACGGCACCATCTTCTTGACGTGTTTGACGACGGTATTGACCAGAAAACGCTTCAGCGGCGGCAGCATGTCGCCCACTTCGGTCACGATGACCTGCTTCACGCCGGTTTTCGGCACCACCTGTTCCGCCAGATGCGCCATATTGGCCAGGCACACCAGCGCCTTGGCGCCCGAGTCGTTGAACTGGTGTTCCATTTCACGCTGGGTATACAGCGGGTTGGTATTGACCACTACGTAACCGGCGCGCATGGCACCAAAGACGACGATCGGATACTGCAATACGTTCGGCATTTGCACGGCGATGCGATCGCCGGGCTGCAGACCGCTGTGTTTTTGCAGGTAAGCGGCAAAGTGACCAGACAGGGTGTACATCTCACCGTAGGTAATGGTCTTGCCAAGATTGGTAAAGGCGGGCTTGTTGGCAAAGCGTTGGCAGGACTCTTTGAGCACAGCCAGAATATTGGGGTACTGATCGGGGTTGATCTCTGAGTCAACGCCCGCTGGATATTTGTCTTTCCAGAAATTTTCAAGCATGGATGCCCGCTCCTGAACGCAGTCGGCCGTGATACGCCGCGCTGTTGTCTTATGGTTTTACCGTGCCGATGCACGCATTTCGACGCAGATTTATAAAATATCGTTATTTCTGCGGCCGAAGAGCCGGAAGACTAGCAGCTTTTCCGGGGGCAGACCAGCACCCCCGGAATCAGCTGAAAGGCGCTGACTACGGGTGTTGTCAGGCGACAGCAGGCTGACCGAACAGTCAGCTTTAGCGGGTTATCTATTCCTTGTCACGCAGCTCGCGGCGCAGAATCTTGCCCACAGCAGACATGGGTAGCGACTCGCGCATTTCGTAGTATTTGGGCACCTTGTAACCGGTGAAGTTGGCACGACAATAGGCTTTCAGTTCGTCTATTGTCAGATCGGGCGAGTTGGCCACCACAAACAACTTGACCGCCTCTCCCGACTTTTCATCCGGCACGCCAATGGCAGCGGCATTGGCCACTTTGGGATGCGCGGCCACCACGTCTTCAATTTCGTTGGGGTAGACGTTGAAGCCGGACACGATGATCAGATCTTTGATGCGGTCGACAATGGATACAAAACCATCGGCGTCGATAATCGCGACGTCGCCCGTGTGGAACCAGCCGTCGGCGTCCAGCACTTCATCAGTTGCTTCCGGCCGGTTCCAATAGCCTTTCATCACCTGCGGCCCCTTCACACAAAGCTCGCCACGCTCACCGATGCCCAGCTCCGCGCCCTGCTCGTCGATCACTTTCAGCGCTGTGCCAACAACCGCCAGACCCACAGTGCCGATACGCGAAAGGCCATCGCCCGGGCTCGCAGTCACCACCGGGGAACATTCAGTCAGGCCATAGCCTTCGCCGATCTTGCAGCCGGTTTTTTTCTCCCAGCGCTCCGCCGTCGCCTTGACCAGCGCCGTGCCGCCGGAGCCGGTACTTTTCAAATGACTGAAATCGATATTGGCGAACTCGGGATGGTCCATCAGCGCAACAAACAAGGTATTGAGGCCAACCACCGAGGAAAACGGCCACTTTTTCAGCTCGGCGACGAAACCGGGAATGTCGCGCGGGTTGGTGATCAGCACGTTGTGGTGACCGGCGATCATCATGCACATGCAGTTCACGGTGAAGGCGAATATATGGTACAGCGGCAGCGGCGCGATGATGACCTCGCCACTGTCCTTGGTGATCTTGTTGCCGTCCTTATCCAACTGCTGCATGTTGGCGTACACCTGCAGCATGTTGGCCACCAGGTTGCCGTGGGTCAGCATGGCGCCCTTGGCAACGCCGGTAGTACCGCCGGTGTATTGCAGCACCGCCACATCATCCAGCGTCTTGCTGACCGCAGTCGGGCGCTGCCCTTGGCTACGCTGCAAGGCTTTCTTGAAGGAGATTGCCTGCGGCAGCTGATAAGCCGGCACCATCTTCTTGACGTGTTTGACCACCGCATTGGTGATAACCCCTTTGAGACCCGGCAGCATGTCGCCAATCTTGGCTTCGAAGAGAAACTCGATGTCGGTGTCTGGCAGTACTTCCTGCACCAGATGACCAAATACGTTCATGAAAATCAGCGCGCGCGCGCCGGAGTCCTTGAACTGGTGACGCATCTCCCGCGCGGTGTACAGCGGGTTGGTATTGACCACAATCAGGCCAGCACGAATGGCACCAAACACGGCAATCGGGAACTGCAGTACGTTAGGCATCTGCACGGCAATGCGGTCACCGGGCTGCAGGCTGGTGTGTTGCTGCAGGTAAGCGGCAAAGGCGGCAGAGTAGCGATCCAGATCAGCATAACTGAGGGTTACGCCCATGTTGCTGAAGGCAGGACGATCGCTGTGCTTCTGGCAGGCCTGCTGGAAGACATCTATGACCGATGTGTATTGTGCGGGGTCAATGGTAGCCGGGATACCGGCTGGCCGTTTGTCGTCCCAGAAGGATGCGTCCATTATTTTTATCCTCTTTCCCGTTAGTGCATTTGTTATAAGCTGAACTGGCGACGGCCAAGCGTTGCATAAAGCCTCATACCAGCGCAGTCGCGCAAAGATGCCAAAGCTAACAGCTGCTCTGAAAAATACAAACTGCAGATATGTTTCATTTGGTTTGTGAATACCTGGCTCCACTGGCGGGCAGTCAGCGCCAGGCTTGCTCCGTTTACACCCATAACAACAATCAGGATAACAGCCCGCATGAATGCCGCCAGCACCGCTAATACCCAAACACCTGACCTTGACCAGCTACGTCAATGGCACCCGCAAGCCCCCTCTCGCGCCAGCGTGCTGATCTGCCATGGCATGGCGGAACACGGCGGGCGCTACGCCCGCCTGGCCGCTGCACTCAACGCGCAGGGCATCAGCGTGTATGCTCCGGACCTGCGTGGTCACGGGCCAGCTGCGCAAGCCCGGGCAGGGCAACTACCGGGCGGCTGGCCTGCCATGGAGGAAGACCTGCGGCGATGGTTGGCTGCGATACGCAAGCGCAAGCCTGACGCCCCTTTGGTACTTCTGGGGCACAGTATGGGTTCCTATCTGGTGCAGGGCTTGCTGTTGCAGCACTCAGCGCTGGTGGACGCGGTCATCCTTAGCGGTAGCAACGCGCACCCTCCCGCCCTCAGCCGAGTAGGCCGTTTCGCCGCAGCGATAGAGCGTACGCTGCGTGCTGACGATGCGCCGGCCCAGACCCTTGGCAAGCTCAGTTTCGGGCAGTTCAACAAGGCTTTCACGCCAAACCGCACTGACTTTGACTGGCTCAGCCGTGACCCCGTTGAGGTTGATGCCTACGTAAACGACCCGTTGTGTGGTTTTACACTGACCGCAGATTACTGGCATGACCTGTTTACCACGCTGCTGCGTATCGCCGATGTAAAGCAACTGCGCAAGATAAGACCCGATCTGCCCGTCCTGATCATCGGTGGCGATCAGGACCCGGTCAGTGCCGGCAATGGCTTACATAAATTGCAAAGCCGCTTGCAGCAGGCGCAACTCAAGCAGGTAGAATTGCGGCTTTACCCACAAGCGCGCCATGAGGTGTTCAACGAAATCAACCGGGAGCAGGTTGCCCGCGAGACGCTTGACTGGATCATGGCCACGCTTTCACTCGACCGCATAGGGAAGCCGACTGATGAAAATGCTTGAAAACCGTACCTACGACGAACTCACTGTAGGCGACAGCGTCCGTGTTGATCATCTGGTCAAGGAGCGCGACCTGATCCTGTTTGCCGAGGTATCGGGCGACGTTAACCCGGTGCATCTGGACGAGGCCTTCGCTGCCAATACCCCGTTCAAAGGTCGCATCGCCCACGGCATGTTTTCCGGCGCGCTGATCTCAGCGACCATCGCCTGCGAGCTGCCGGGCCCCGGTACTATCTACATCGGACAGGAAATGAGCTTTCTGCGCCCGGTGCGGTTGGACGACACCATCAGCATTGAGCTGGAGGTACTGGAGAAATTGCCGAAAAACCGCGTGAAGATTGCCACCCGGGTGTTCAACCAGGATGGCAAGCAGGTTGTCGACGGCGTGGCGACTGTGATGGCGCCTACGGAAAAAACCGCCATCCCACAGCCCGCGCTGCCGCCGATCAGCTTTTAAACAGCAAGCAAGCAGCGTGATAACTCAGCTGTTTGCCATCAACCCCGCCATCGCAAGCTGCCAGTTTTGCTTGTAGCTTGCGATGACGGCTTGTAGCTCGCGGCAACCGCCGCGCCGCTATTTGCTCAGATAGCGCATGCCCTCCTCCAGACCTTCCAGCGTCAGCGGATGCATGCGGTCTTCGATCAGATCGCGCACGATCTTGGTCGAGGTGGTGTAGTCCCAGGCATCACGCGGGTACGGGTTGATCCAGATCAGCTTTTTGTACTTCTCGGTAAAGCGCTGGATCCAGACGTGGCCGGCCTCCTCGTTCCAGTGCTCCACGCTGCCACCGGGTTGGGTAATCTCGTAGGGCGCCATGGCGGCGTCACCGACAAAAATGACCTTGTAGTCCGGGCCATACTTGTGCAGCAGATCCACCGTGGAAGTACGCTCGCTGGTACGGCGCATGTTGTTTTTCCACACCGATTCGTAAATACAGTTGTGGAAGTAGAAGTACTCCAGATGCTTGAACTCGGTACGGCACGCCGAGAACAACTCCTCGCAAACCTTGATGTGCGCATCCATTGAGCCGCCGATATCAAACAGCAGCAGCAACTTGACGGCATTGCGCCGCTCCGGCCGCATCTGAATGTTCAGCAAGCCGGCATCCTTGGCGGTGTGGTCAATGGTGCCGTCGATATCCAGCTCATCTGCCGCGCCCTGGCGCGCAAACTTGCGCAGACGGCGCAGTGCCACCTTGATGTTGCGCGTGCCCAGTTCAACCTGGTCGTCCAGGTTCTTGTATTCGCGCTGATCCCATACCTTGGCTGCCCTGCCCTGGCGTTTGCCGGCGTCACCCACACGAATGCCTTCGGGATTGTAACCACCCGAGCCAAACGGGCTGGTGCCACCGGTACCGATCCATTTGTTGCCGCCTTCGTGGCGTTCCTTCTGCTCTTCGAGGCGCTTCTTGAACTCTTCGATGAGTTTATCCAGCCCACCCAGAGATTCGATCTTTGCCCGCTCCTCGTCACTCAGCATGCGCTCGAACTCCTTGCGCAGCCAGTCATCGGGGATCATCGCTTCAATCAGCTGATCCAGATTTTCCAAGCCCTTGAAGTAGGCTCCAAAGGCACGGTCGAACTTGTCGAAATGACGCTCGTCCTTGACCATTACGGTGCGCGCCAGATAGTAGAACTCGTTCATGTCGGCAAACACGACATGGTGCTTCAATGCATTGATTAGATCGAGCAACTCGCGCACCGATACCGGCACCTTGGCTGCACGCATTTCATTGAACAGGCCCAGTAACATGGGCACCTCCCAATCAGGGAAAGACGGCTACGGCGATAAACCCGCCAGCCTTGTGGTCAGCGTTGAACCCGGGCACCGAAACCAGTCTCGGCGCGAGGGCTCTGCGAATGCACGGCGGGCGTTGGCCGGCCGACTTTCCTTAGCGGTTTTGACGGCGGGTCATGAAGGCCAGGCGTTCGAGCAGCTGTACATCCTGCTCATTCTTGACCAGCGCACCGTAAAGCGGCGGAATCGCCTTGGTCGGGTCGCGGTCACGCAATACAGCCTCGGGGATCTGATCAGCCATCAGCAGCTTGAGCCAATCAACCAGTTCGGAAGTAGAGGGCTTCTTCTTCAGGCCGGGCACCTTGCGCACGTCGAAGAAAATATCCATGGCTTCGGACAGCAGGTGCGTTTCGATTTTGGGGAAATGCACATCAACGATCTTCTTCATGGTCTCGCGATCGGGGAAGGCGATGTAATGGAAGAAGCAACGGCGCAGGAAGGCGTCCGGCAGTTCTTTTTCGTTGTTGGAGGTGATGATGATGATCGGGCGCTGCTTGGCCTTGATCGTCTGATTGGTTTCGTAAACAAAGAACTCCATCTTGTCGAGTTCTTGCAGCAGGTCGTTAGGGAACTCGATATCGGCCTTGTCGATCTCGTCGATCAGCAGAATCGCGCGCTCTTCAGACTCGAAGGCTTCCCACAGTTTGCCCTTCTTGATGTAGTTGGCAACGTCATGCACCTTGTCGACGCCCAGCTGAGAATCACGCAGACGGCTGACCGCATCGTACTCATACAGCCCCTGATGCGCCTTGGTGGTCGACTTGATGTGCCAGGTAATGAGTTTGGCCCCCATGGATTCGGCCAACTGCTCGGCCAGCATGGTTTTACCTGTGCCAGGCTCGCCCTTGATCAGCAGCGGGCGTTCCAGGGTTATGGCGGCGTTGACTGCCAATTTCAGGTCGTCGGTAGCGACGTAGGACTGAGTGCCTTCAAACTTCATTGGATATTCCTTGGGCCGAAGCCCGGTTAGACCAGGCGTTACGAGGATAAATGGGTAGTCAGAAACTATAGCGTGCAGGCAATCGGGCTGTAAACGAAGGGAGAGGATTCAAGATTTGAATGATACGGCGTCATTACTATTGACGAGATCGCCCAAGCGCCGCGAGTTCGGCAGCTCAGCGGTCGTCCTGAACCTGCTCGAATCGCGTGGTGAAGGCTTCGACGAAGGCGTTGCGCAAGATGCCGAAAAACGCTTGCAAAGGGCTGACATCAGCCTGGTCGATACTTCCTGAAAGCTCCACGCGCGTCGCGAACTGATCGAGCTTCTGGTTCTGCAGCACTTGCTGACCACCGCCCACTACCGCCTCCCATAGGCCGCGGAAGAATCCCTTATCCTCGTTTCGCACGTCCTGGTCCAGGTCAAACACATCGACATTGCGCAGCAAGGGTTTCACGTAGCCGGTCAACTGGCTGTCACGCACCTTGGCTTCGATCACCAGATCGCCGGTGCCGGCCTTGAAATCGAATTTGCCATACGCTGAGGCAAACTCGTTAAGCCGCGGCAATTCCAGATCGGTCATGCGCAGACGCAAGTCGAAGTTTTCCATACGTACCAGCGGATCAAAACTGGCCGAGGCCTCAATCGGCGCCTGACCAAGAAACAGCGCAGTGCCCTCGGCCGTCGCATCACGCGCGCCCTCTTGCTGCTTGGCGTTGGTCAGGTTGAGCACCGTGAGATCAAGCTCATTTATATACAGGTTAACCGGCGGTTCGGAGTTGAAATTACGGAAGGCAACCACGCCTTGATTGATGTCTACCCGGTCTAGGCGCACCGGGAGGATGGATTGCACTTTCTCGCGCCAATCCACCCCGGTACCGGATTGCTTCTGCTCCTCGCTGTCACCATCGACAAAATTGAGTTCCGGCCGGTTTACTTCCATTTCCGCCACCAGCACGCCGTTGCTCCAGAAAGGCCGCAGACGAATCTTGACGTTGGTTTCCGGTAGTTTCAGGAAAGGCGCCTGTGTATTGCCATCCACCTTGACGATATTCAGACCTTCCATACGGTAGGCGCCGCGCCACAGGACGATATCGACATCCTCAACATGGCCACGGTAATCGCCCATGTCGGCCATCTTCTTGTTCAGCACGTCCTTGACGACAATCGGCAGCAACAAATGCACTGCCAGGAGCAACACCGCCAGCAGCACAAAAAAACCCAGAAGATAACGACTTTTTCGATTCATACCGGATTGACCCTCGCAACCCAGCGCAGTTCACCTCGATTGACGGATATTCCCGCCAGGCATAGGCTGATTGACCTGTATTCGGTAGTCACCCACCACCTTCACTGCCCACAAGGAGCTCTCGCATGAGCCGCATTTTCGCAGACAATTCACAGGCCATCGGCAATACGCCGCTAGTGAGAATCAATCGACTCGGCCCCCAAGGCGTGACCATCCTGGCCAAGATCGAGGGCCGCAACCCGGCTTACTCGGTGAAGTGCCGGATTGGGGCGAGCATGATCTGGGATGCCGAATCCAGCGGCAAACTGAAAAGCGGTATGACCATCGTAGAACCCACATCCGGCAACACCGGTATCGGCCTGGCATTTGTTGCCGCCGCCCGCGGCTACAAGCTGGTGCTGACCATGCCTGCGTCAATGAGCCTGGAGCGGCGCAAAGTACTCAAGGCGCTCGGCGCCGAACTGGTACTCACCGAGCCCGCCAAGGGCATGAAAGGTGCGATTGAAAAGGCCAGCGAACTCGCCGAGCAAAATCCGGACGAGTACGTATTGCTGCAACAGTTCGAGAACCCGGCTAACCCGAGTATTCACGAAAAGACCACTGGCCCGGAAATTTGGAACGACACCGAAGGCAGCATCGACGTGCTGGTGGCCGGCGTAGGCACCGGCGGCACCATCACCGGGGTTTCCCGCTATATTAAGCAGACCTGCGGCAAGCAGATTATTTCAGTCGCAGTTGAGCCCAGCAGCTCGCCGGTCATCTCCCAGACGCTGGCCGGCGATGACGTCAAACCCAGCCCACACAAGATTCAGGGCATCGGCGCCGGCTTTGTGCCTGGCAACCTCGACCTCAGCCAGGTAGACCGCGTAGAGCAGGTCAGCGACGAACTCTCCAAGGAAATGGCCCTGCGCCTGATGCGCGAAGAAGGCATTCTGTGCGGCATTTCCTGTGGCGCCGCCATGGCCGCTGCCGTGCGCATGGCCGAAGAACCCGAGATGCAGGGCAAGACTATCGTGGTGATCCTGCCGGATTCCGGTGAGCGTTACCTGTCTACCATGTTGTTTGCCGACATGTTCAGCGAGCAGGAAAACGTACAGTAACCCAGCGCGCCGCCTCGCCTTCTCCGGCCTGGCGGCCTGCCCACTCGCAGCGCTTCCGCATCAGGCGCAGACTGGCTATGCTGCGGGGAAGTTTCCCCGTAACAGGCTTGGTTAAATGTCCTACTCCCCCGATCTGATTGTGCAGCACATGCTCGACGGCTTTGATCGCTATCGTGACCAGTTCCGTGAGCTTACCGCCGGTGCCCGTGCGCGGTTTGAACAGGCCCGCTGGAACGATATTCAGGAAGCCTCCACTCAGCGTATCAACGCCTATGAAGATCAGGTGCATCGCACTGCCAACGAACTGGTCGCCTCACCAGCCGGCACTGCAGTCACTGATGTAAGTAACTGGCCAGACATCCGCCGCGCCTACATTAGTGCGATTGAGACCCGGTTCGACGACGAACTGGCCGAAACCTGGTTCAACTCGATTTTCACCAGCCTGCACCAGCATGATCAGATCAGCGATGAAACCATGTTTGTGCATAGCACCCGTCCGCTGTCACGCCCGCCGTCGCGCAATGCACTGACCCGCGGGTTCATTTCCGACGGTTCACTGGAGAACCTGGCAAGCCAGATACTGCGCGAATTCAGTTTCGACACCCCTTGGGAAGACCTTGAACGCGATACCCAGATGATTGTGGCTGAGTTACAACAGGGCCTGCCGGATTGGGCCCAGATGGATCATGGACTCACCGTCGAAGTGGTGCAAAGCGTGTTCTATCGCAACAAGGGCGCCTATCTGGTTGGCCGACTGATCAGCCAGCAGGAACAATGGCCTTTCGTACTGCCGCTGCTGCATCGTGAAGGCCAGGGTATTTGTGTCGATACGCTGATCACCGATGAGTCCGAAGTCTCTATCATCTTTTCCTTCACACGCTCCTACTTCATGGTGGAGGCGCCGGTACCCAGCGAAATGGTCGCCTTCTTGAAGCGACTGCTACCCGGCAAGCATATCGCCGAGCTCTACACGGCGATTGGTTTCTACAAACAGGGCAAATCCGAGTTCTATCGCGCGCTGATCGCCCATCTGGCCAATAGCGATGATCGCTTCATCATGGCGCCCGGCGTTCGTGGCATGGTAATGAGCGTCTTTACCCTGCCCGGCTTCAATACGGTGTTCAAGATCATCAAAGACAAGTTTGCCCCGTCCAAGAACATAGACCGCGCCACCGTCATCGAAAAATATCGCCTGGTGAAGCGGCACGACCGCGTCGGTCGCATGGCCGATACCCAGGAGTTTGCCGACTTCCGCTTCCCGCGCGAGCGCTTTGATCCTGATTGCCTGAAAGAGTTGCTCGAGGTAGCACCCTCGACCGTGGTGGATGAAGGCGATGTGATCCTGATTCGGCACTGCTGGACCGAGCGCCGCATGACGCCCCTCAACATTTATCTGGAGAGCGCCAGCGACGCGCAGACCGAGGAAGCCCTGTTCGATTACGGCAAATCGATCAAGGAGCTTGCCGCGGCCAACATCTTCCCCGGCGACATGTTGCTGAAGAACTTTGGCGTAACCCGCCACGGCCGCGTAGTGTTTTATGATTACGATGAGATCAGTTACCTCACCGAAGTTAACTTTCGGGTCATCCCCGAGGCGATGTATCCGGAACAGGAAATGTCCTCCGAACCCTGGTACTCGGTGGCGCCCAATGATGTGTTCCCTGAAGAATTTCCGGTGTTTCTGTTTGCCGACATCAACCACCGTCGGCGCTTTTTCAAAATGCACGGAGACTTGTTTGACGCCAGCTATTGGAAGGGGCTGCAACGCCAGATAGAAGACGGACAGGTGATTGATGTCTACCCGTATCGGCGGACCGAGCCCGCAGCCTGAAACAACGCTTGCAAGGCTATGCAAAAAATCCGACGAAAGGCGTGTTATTTCTGGAAACTGTCGTATACTGAATTTCGTTTATTCGAGCCTGACAGTGGTTGTCAACACAGCTTGACTTGTACTACTGAAAGGCGCAGAGTGAGCGCGTAGGTTTTCAAGAGATAGAGTTGTAGGCTGCAAGCGCACTTTTCAGTACGTAAGTTTGTCATTCTCGTAATCTTTGATTCCCACGCTTTAATTGAGTGCAAGCTCAAGTATTTCAATTTGATAGGAATTATCTGAAATGGCAACTGGTACAGTTAAGTGGTTCAACGACACTAAAGGTTTCGGCTTCATCACTCCAGATGGCGGTGGAGACGACCTGTTCGCCCACTTCTCCGAAATCAAGGTTCAGGGCTTCAAGTCTCTGGCCGAGAACCAGAAGGTGTCTTTCGACATCACTACTGGTCCTAAGGGCAAGCAGGCTGCAAACATTCAGATCATCGGCTAATCCCGATCTCTGAACCAAAAAACCCGGCTCATGCCGGGTTTTTTTGTTGCCTGATTTTCTGCTCGCATCAGCCCCCTACTACCGGAAAAATTACTCGCCTCAAGCCGCCGTACATCGTACCCTATGGCCCATATAGCAGAGGCCCCGGTAGTTATGCCATCGCCCGTCCGGGCGGCACGCGCCAGACCCTACCCTGCAACACCAGGCCTCGTTTTCCGCTGCCAGCCTTCTTTGTGTACCGGCAGCGTCGACCATAATCACAAGGGGGTTTACCAGTGGACAGCAAAGGTAACAGCCAGAGCCCGGAAGCAATCAAGGTCACTATTTTCCGTGCTGCCGAGGCCATCGTCAGCGAACTGGGCGCATCCCAGCTGACCTTTGAAACACTCAGTGCTCGCAGTGAAATCGCCGAGCCTGACATCAGAGCCCTGTTCCCTGACCGTGAAGCCCTGCTGACCGCCATGATCGAGTATCGATTGGAACGCTTCCGGGTTCGTTGGGGCGCTTACGAGAGCGTGCTGCCTGATGAGCCAATGCGCGAACTCAAGGCCTTGCTGCTGAGCAACATGAGCGAATCCAGCGAAGAGAAGAACCTCGACTCGGCCATTTTTGCCGCGGCCGCGAGCAATCCGGCTCTGCTGCAGACCAGTGCCGACAATGTTGAGGGGTTGTTTGATATTCTGGCCAAGTCACCGCTGGGATTGGCCCAGGCCAGCATCCTGTTTTTCTCTGTGCGCGGTTACCGCCTGTTTGAGCAGTTGGGCATGTGTCCGATGACCGATGCACAGCGCACCGAATTTCAAGAGCAGATCATGCGCCTGGCGCGCATCATGAACGAGCAGCGCAGCGGCGAGTAATTGCCGCCACCGCGCAGCGTTTCAGGCGTCGGAACCAGTAGGTGGTGCATCCTGTTTGCGCCAATGGTGATACAAGGCCCGCAAGCCAACAAAGAACAGATAGGCCGCGAATGCCAACGTCATGACCAGGCTAAGCTCACCCAACATCCGCGCCTGGTTGTCCCCCGTATCCAATATCGTGTCCAGCAAATAGATGAGAAACGCCGGAGCCTGCCAGCCCGCGCCTACTTCAGCTTCGGTCGGGGTAAACAACAACACGGCCATGATGATCCACAGCGGCTCGCGGATAAACCACCATTTGATCAATCCGGCCAGCTTCCACCAAACCAGCCAGCAACCAGTCGCTGCTGCCAAGTAGACCAGCCACACGGTTTGGTATTCTGATTCATTGAACATCGACAGTTATCCACTCGGCTACAATACGCGGCCCATCATAACGGTTTTTACCCCATGCGTCCTGATCACGAACAGCCCATAGCCCACCGCCAGATTGGTACCGATCCCTACGCCTGGCTGGAGCAGCGCGACGCTGACAAGGTGCTTGCCTACCTGCACGAAGAAAACGCCTACACCGACGCCTGGCTTGCCCCTCACCAATCTTTGCAGCAGCAACTGTTTGACGAGATACGCGGTCGTATACGTGAAACCGACCTCGGGCTGCCGAGCCCGCGCGGAGCCTGGCTGTACTACCAACGCACCGAAGCTGGCGCGGAATATCCGCGCTTCTACCGCTGCGCAAGGCCAACACCCCCAAGCCTGGCCATCGACGAATCAAGCGAGCAACTGCTGCTCGATCTTAATCAATTGGCCACGGAGCACGATTTCTTGCAGCTAGGCGATTTCAGCGTCAGCCCGGACCACAATTGGCTGGCGTACAGCCTGGACACCCAGGGTAACGAAACCTATAGACTGTTCCAGCGCTCTCTTACAGACCTGAAGACCAGCGAGCTGACACTGGCCGAGGCGGATGGCAGCCTGTGCTGGGCTCTGGACAGCAAAACGCTGTTTGCCGTGAGCATGGACGAAACCTCCCGCCCCGCGACCCTGTGGCGATTGCAAATCGGACTGGCGCCTGTGAAGGTATTCCACGAGCCCGACCAACGCTTCTATCTGGGTGTGTATCGCACCAGTTCAGATCAATTCATCTGCATCAGTAGCACCAGCAAGAACACCAGTGAAGTGCATTTTCTGCCCGCTGCACGGCCCGAGGTCGCCCCGCTTTGCCTTGCCTTGCGCGAGAGCGGACACGAATATGACGCCGACCACGGTGCAGACGGTTTCATGATACGCAGCAACCGACTGGGCGAAACCTTCGGTCTGTACCAGTGCGCCGCCGATACGCCCGGGCTTGCCAACTGGCAGCTCATTACCGCACCCGATAGCGCGCGTACTCTGGAAGAGATCAGCCTGCAAAGCACCGCCGTGGTGTTGCAGTATCGTAATCAGGCACTGACCGAGTTGGAGATACGTCCTGTTGAAGGCGCACCCTACACGCTTGGCATGCCCGATGCTGTCTATAGTCTTGGCGTACAGGGCGGCGAGGAGTACAGCAGCCCGCAAATCCGCCTGCGTTACGAATCACTCAACCGCCCTGCCGAGGTCCGTGCACTTACCTTGGCCAGCGGCGAACAACAGGTGCTCAAGCAGACGCCGGTGGAGGGCCAGTTCAACGCCGACGACTACCTGGTCGAGCGCCGCTGGGCCACTGCCGGCGACGGTACCCGCATACCCATAAGTGTGATTGGACACCGCAACACACAGGGGGAAGCCCCCCTTTATCTGTATGGCTACGGCGCTTACGGCGCCTCGATGGACCCCTGGTTCTCACACGCCCGCCTGTCACTGTTGCAGCGCGGTTGGCGCTTTGCCATAGCGCACGTTCGCGGCGGTGCCGATATGGGCGAAAACTGGTATCAGCAGGGCAAGTTACAGCACAAGGAGAACAGCTTCTCCGACTTCATCGCCTGTGCCGAGGAAATGATCCGCGAGGGCGTCACCCAGCCGCAACTGCTGACAATCGCCGGCGGCAGTGCCGGTGGTCTGCTGATTGGCAACGTCATAAACCAGCGCCCAGAGCTGTTTGCCGCCGCCGTGGCCGATGTGCCGTTCGTCGACGTCTGGAATACCATGAACAACCCCGACCTGCCGTTGACGGTGGGTGAGTACGAGGAATGGGGCAACCCAAACGAGCCCGAGGTCGCTGCGCGGATCAAGGCCTACGCCCCCTATGAGAACGTCGCAGAACAGCCCTACCCGGCCCTCTGGATTACTGCTGGCTATCATGATGTACGGGTGCAGTACTGGGAAGCCGCCAAGTGGGTAGCCAAATTGCGTCACCTGCGCAGTAACGACCAGCCACTGCTGCTGCGCACGCAGATGAGCGCTGGCCACGGCGGCGCCAGCGGGCGCTACCAGGCGATGCGCGAATTGGCTGAAGAGTACGCTTTTGTACTGACGGTCGTACCGGCTGCAGCATCGGCCTGAACCTGCAGCAGATATAAAAAAACCGAACCCGGTCACGGGTTCGGTTTTTTATTGCGCGTAGCGGTTTAGAAGCGGGACTTCACATCGTCAAATTGCGCTTCGATACTGGCAGACGGTGGCGCCGTCAGCAGCGAAACAACAATGATTGCGATGGTTGCCAGGATGAAGCCAGGGATGATTTCGTACAGTCCCCAGATGCCCAGCTGCTTCCAGATCACGACGGTAACGCCACCGACGACGATACCTGCCAGCGCGCCATTGCGGTTCATCCGACGCCAGAACAGCGACAGGATCATGGCAGGGCCAAAGGCCGCACCGAAGCCTGCCCACGCGTAGGACACCAGACCCAACACCGTGCTTTCCGGGTTGAAGGCAAACATCAGCGCCAACGCAGCAATACCCACTACCGCAAAGCGACCAACCCACACCAACTCCTGTTGTGTGGCGTCGCGACGGAACAGTGCCTTGTAGAAGTCTTCCGCCAGGGCAGAAGATGACACCAGCAGTTGAGAATCAGCTGTCGACATGATGGCAGCCAGTACAGCGGCCAGCAAAATACCGGCTACCAGCGGATGCATGAGGGCCTGAACCAGAGCCAGGAAGACGGTTTCGGCATCGGCCAGACCTGCTTCGCCGAAGTAACCGATACCAATCCAACCAATTACCAGTGCCGCCAACAAACAAACGCCAGACCAGATGACCGCAATACGGCGCGCGGTTGGCATGGCAGCATCGCTCTCGATCGCCTTGAAGCGAGCCAGCACGTGCGGCTGACCAAAATAGCCAAGCCCCCAGCCCAATAGCGAGATAATCGCGACAAAGCCCAGTGGCGCCCCTTCGACATCGGTCCAGATATTCAGCAGCTCGGGATTACGCGTTTCCATTGCTCCATGCACTGCTTCCCAGCCACCCATTGTGCTCAGCGCCATGACGGGCACCAGCACCAGCGCGGCGGCCATCAACAGCCCCTGAATCACATCAGTCCAGGAAACAGCGAGAAAGCCCCCAAAGAAGGTGTAGGAAATGATCGCCAGAGTGCCGACAATCACGGCAATGCTGTAACCAAAACCGAAGGTGCTCTCGAACAGTTTGCCCGCCGCAACCAGACCGGAACTGGTGTAGAACAGGAAAAACAGCAGAATGAAGATAGCCGAGATAACGCGCAGCAGACGGCTCGTATCTTCAAAGCGGTTTTCAAAGTAAGCCGGCAGCGTCAATGAGTCGCTCGCGGTGTGGGAGTACACCCGCAGACGGCGCGCCACGATCAGCCAGTTCAGCCAGGTACCTGCCAGCAGGCCTACAGCAATCCAGATCGCTTCATAGCCAGCCGTCAGTGCGTAACCTGGTAAGCCCAGCAGCAGCCAACCGCTCATGTCTGACGCACCGGCTGACAAGGCAGCGGTGCCTGGCCCCAGAGAACGCCCGCCGAGAATGTAATCCGACAGGTTAGTGGTGCGCTTGTAGGCGATATAGCCCAGGGCGAGCATGACCCCGATATAGACCACGAACGTGGCCGTCACTATTGCGGTATTACCGTCCATTATTCTTCTCTCTCTTGGTTGCTGAACGTTCCCAGCATTAACTGTCCCTGCTGAATTGGCTTCCCTGTTGGTGTAGCACCTACCAGCGAGCCGTTATGGCTCGCCGTCCCCCAGCGACAGCAGGCTGGCGTTGCCGCCCACCGCCGTCGTGTTGATCGTGCGCGTGCGCTCGGTGACGAAGCGCAGCAGATAATGTGGCCCGCCGGCCTTGGGCCCAGTGCCGGACAAGCCTTGACCGCCAAAGGGCTGGACACCCACCACTGCGCCAATCTGATTGCGGTTGACGTAGACATTACCAATACGCACGCGCGCATCAATATGCTCGGCGGTGTCTTCATTACGGCTGTGAATGCCCAGCGTGAGACCAAACCCCGTGGCATTGATGTCGTCAATGATCTTGTCCAGATCCTTGTTGCGCCAGGTCACCACGTGTAGCACCGGGCCGAACTGTTCCTTTTCAAGTTCGCTGATGCTGTCCAGTCGGAAGGCTACCGGTGAAACGAAGTAACCATCAAGCCCCTCTGGCAACGTTGTTTCGGCAATCAGCCGACCCGCCGCCTTCATTTTGTCGATGTGCTGCTGCAATCCCGCGCGCGCCTCGGCATCAATAACCGGCCCCACGTCCGTTGCGCGGTAGCCGGGGTTGCCAATATTCAGTTCAGCCATCGCACCTTTCAGCAGCTCCAGCACCCGCTCGGCAATATCCTCCTGCACAAAGAGCACGCGCAGGGCGGAACAGCGCTGTCCGGCACTCTGGAAGGCGGAATGCACCACATCCTTGATCACTTGCTCCGGCAACGCTGTGGAGTCGACAATCATCGCGTTCTGGCCGCCGGTTTCGGCAATCATCGGGGCGATGGCGCCGTCACGCGCCGCCAGCGCGCGGTTGATGATGTGTGCCGTCTGGGTGGAGCCAGTGAAGGCTACGCCGGCGATGCGTGGGTCCGATGTCACCACGCTGCCTACCTGTGCACCGTCCCCTGGCAGTAGTGCCAGTACATCCTTGGGCAGGCCCGCCTCATGCATCAACTCGACACAGCGCATGGCCACCAGGCTGGTCTGCTCTGCTGGCTTGGCAACCACGGTATTGCCGCAGACCAGTGCCGCCGACACTTGGCCCAGGAAGATGGCCAGCGGGAAGTTCCAGGGGCTGATACAGGCAAACACGCCGCGCCCCTGCAGGTAAATCTCGTTACTCTCGCCGGTCGGTCCAGGCAGGGTGATGGTAGCGAAGCGCTGCCGGGCTTGTAGCGCATAATAACGACAGAAATCGACCGCCTCGCGCACCTCGTCGATACCGTCCTGCAGGCTCTTGCCAGCTTCCCGGGTGCACAGCGCCATCAGCTCCGGCATGTGCTCTTCAAGCTTGTCAGCAGTGCGCTCGAGCACCGCCGCACGCGTGTCCACCGGGGTTGCGTTCCAGCCGACGAAGGCGGCGCTCAGGTGGTCAATGGCATCGCGGGTCTGTTCTGCACTGGCCCAAACCACCTCACCGACCTGATGCGACAGCTGATACGGGCACATCACCTTGCGCACCTCGCCGGCCAGCCGGTTTCCACCGACCAGCGGCGCGGCTTGCCATTGCTTATCCCACCAATTTTTCAGTTCGGCCTGCAGTGGCAACCACTGGTCCAGAACGTTCATATTGATTCCGCGGGAATTGCGCCGCTCTTCACCGTAAAGGGCCGGCGGCAGGGGGATTCGCGGATTGGCCAGCGAGGCATGGCGCTGCAGGCTGGTTACCGGATGCTCGATCAGGCCTTCCACCGGCACCCGTGAATCAACCAGCTTGTGAACGAAAGAGGAGTTTGCGCCGTTTTCCAGCAGGCGGCGCACCAGATATGGCAGCAGATCCTTGTGTGCGCCGACGGGGGCGTAAATACGTACCGGGCAACCGGCCTTTTCTATCACGGTGTCATACAGTGCATCGCCCATGCCGTGCAAACGCTGGAACTCGAACTCTTCGCCCTGGGCCATGGATAGAATACAGGTGACTGTGTGCGCATTGTGCGTGGCGAACTGCGGGTAGATCAGACCGCTGGTGAGCGGGCTCAGCAAAAAGCGAGCGCAGGCCAGATAGGAAACGTCAGTTGCTTCCTTGCGGGTAAAGACCGGGTAAGCTGAAGTACCGCCCTGCTGGCACCACTTGATCTCGGAGTCCCAATAAGCACCCTTCACCAGACGTACCGGGATACGATCGCCCTGTTCCTTGGCCAGCAAGGTCAGCCAGCACAGCACCGGCAGAGCGCGCTTGGAATAGGCCTGAACCACCAGGCCGAAGTTGCCCCAGCCTTTCACGTCAGGGTGCTGATATACCTTGTGAAACAACTTCAGCGACAGCTCCAGCCGGTCTGCCTCTTCCGCATCGATGGTAATCCCCACATCACCGGTTCGCGCTTGACGCACTAGCTGCAACACCGTTTCGCTCAGCTCGGCGAGCACCTGTTCTTCACGGGCGGTTTCATAGTGCGGGTGTAACGCGGAAAGCTTGATCGAGATGGTCGGCTTGGGGCTGCTACCCTTGTATTTGTCATCCACCAGGGCGGCGATAGCGTCACTGTAATCTTTCAGATACTTGCTGGCATCGGCATGCGTCAGTGCCGCCTCGCCAAGCATATCGAAGGAGTAAGTATAACCGCTATCGCGCTGCGGCTTACCGTTCTTCAGTGCCTCCTTGATGGTGCGCCCAAGCACAAATTGCCGGCCCATAATTTTCATTGCCTGCATCATTGCAGCGCGAATGACCGGCTCGCCGCTACTCTTGACCAAGCGCCCCAGCACCGTACCGGGGGTACCGTCATGGCGTTTGTCGAGGTTTACTACCTTGCCGGTCATCACCAGGCCCCAGGCCGCCGCGTTGACCAACGTGTGCTCGCTCTGGCCCACATGCTTGTCCCACTGGGCAGCATTCAACTTGTCGCGAATCAGTGCGTCGGCAGTGTCGGCATCGGGTACGCGCAACAAGGCTTCTGCCAGGCACATCAACATGATGCCCTCCTGCGTATCCAGGCTGTACTGCTGCAGTAGCGCGTCAATGCTGTCTACAGCGTTGTCGCGCTTGCGCACATCAAGGATCAGTTGCCTGGCCTGCGCCGTGAGCGCATCGAGATCGCGCGGGCGCGCAAGCTCCAGCAGCTCCTGCAGATAAGCCGTCTCATCTACCGAATAGTTTTCACTTACCTTCAGCAGAAAGGCTTCCGGCTCACTGCCCATGAAGTCACCCTGCAACACCGCACTCGCTTTGAACATCCTGGCACGCTCCTGGAATCGCCTGCCACTGCCAGCCACGGCAGCCACAGTTGAATGAGTTCGCCTATCCCCTAACCCTAGACCATGGTCGGCAATTGAACGAATCACCCGTTGTTATTGAGATCTGTCGACCGATCCGCGTGCGCGCAGATACAGGCCATAAGCGACTCTAGAAGCTGGCTGGGTGAAAATATTGTTGGAAACTATGTTTTTTTTGCAAAAAACTGCGGACTAAACGGTTAATGCAGCCGGCCCAGACGCAGCTGCCGCGGCGTGACGCCGAGCTGGCGACGCATGGCGTGATTCAGGGCACTCTGACTGGAAAATCCGCAGCGGCTGGCCAGCTGAGCTACCGGAAGCCTGGTGTCGCGCAGCAATCGACTCGCTTCGCGCAGCCGCAAATCCAACACATGCTGGTGGGGTGTCCGGCCGCTAGCGGCACGAAACAGGGCATGGAAGTGACTGGGACTGACGCAGACCAGAGCCGCCAGCGCAGCCACACTCACGGTTTGCTCAAGGTGTTGAATGATGTAGGCATCAATGCGCTGCAGGTCCGCCGCATCCAGCGCATGCGGTCGCTCCTGAACCGGCCGCACCAGGCGTTCGTGCAGCGCATGCAGTAACACGCCACCCAAGTGCCAATTCAGCTGCGGTGAGCTGTGCGGCTGGTTGAGGCTGTGATCGGCGAAATCAAGCAAGCCCTGCAATTGATGGTCCAGGTGTACAAAGCGCGGGCGGTCGAACAGCTCCGCCAAACTGTCGTCCGCGTAACCCGCCAGACCCGAGGCCTCGACCGGCAGGTCCATGATCAACATGTGATTATGGCCGCGACCGGAAAACGCATGCGCTTCACCACCGGGCACCAGGCAAGCGTGCAAGCGACTCACCGCACCGCCCTGCCCCATGACCTCAAAGTCGGCGCAGCCCTGCAACCCGACCACCAGCTGGTGTTCCGGGTGAGCATGGGTTGCCGATTGGCTCGGCAGATCGAGGATGCGCGTTTTGATCATCGGCCGATCTTGCCACAATCGCCAAAAAATTACCTGCCATTGAAAAACCCGATTGCCGTCTCCACTTCTTAAGCAAGCGAGACAACGTCCTTTTGCAGCCGCAAGGTAGACCCATGACCGATCAGGATTCAGCAGCTCCAGACTATATCGAACGTGACCAGGCCGAGCCCTCCGGCACCGGCCTGGCACTACCCAATCAGCGCCTGCCCGACAGGCTTTACCTGTTACCTATCAACAATCGGCCCTTCTTCCCGGCGCAGGTCATGCCAGTGGTAGTCAACGAAGACCCCTGGTCCAAGACCATAGATCTGGTAGCCAATACCGAACACAAGGCACTTTCACTGTTCTATCTTGAGCACCCGCCGAAGGCCGATGGCGAGCTGTCGGCAGATCAGTTGCCCGCGACCGGCTGCGCGGTGCGCATTCGTCATGCGGTACGCGAAGACGGCAAAATCCAGTTCATTGCTCAGGGCTTGACCCGGGTGCGCATAACCCAGTGGCTGAGCCGCAAGCCGCCGTATCTGGTCGAGGTCGAATACCCCGATACCGCAGACGATGAGCGCGATGAAGTACGCGCCTATGCCATGGCACTGATTAACGCCATCAAAGAGCTGCTCCCACTCAACCCGCTGTATAGCGAAGAGCTGAAGAACTACCTGAACCGCTTTAGCCCCAACCAACCCTCCCCCCTATCCGACTTTGCCGCCGCACTCACCTCTGCCAAAGCCGGCGAGTTGCAGGACGTGCTCAATACGGTGCCCATTCTGCGGCGAATGGAGAAAGTGCTGGTGTTGCTGAAGAAGGAAATCGACGTCGCACGACTGCAAGGCGAAATCAGCGCCGAGGTTAACCGCAGCATCAGCGAGCATCAGCGTACCTTCTTCCTGAAGGAGCAGCTCAAGGTCATTCAGAAAGAGCTGGGACTGTCCAAGGACGACCGTACGGCAGATATCGAACAATTCCGAGAGCGTCTGCAGGGCAAGCAGGTACCTGAAGCCGCGCAGAAGAAAATAGATGAGGAGCTGAACAAGCTTTCGGTACTGGAAACCGGTTCGCCGGAGTATGCCGTTACCCGCAACTATCTCGACTGGGCGACGGCAATGCCTTGGGGCATCACCCATACCGACAAACTGGACATCCCGCACGCGCGCAAGGTGCTCGACCGCGACCACGATGGCCTGGACGACGTAAAACAGCGGATCCTGGAGTTTCTCGCTGTCGGCGCCTTCAAGGGCAGCGTGTCAGGCTCCATCATCCTCTTGGTGGGCCCGCCTGGCGTCGGCAAAACCAGCATCGGTCACTCCATCGCCGAAAGCCTGGGACGCCCGTTCTATCGCTTCAGTGTAGGCGGCATGCGCGACGAAGCCGAGATCAAGGGCCACAGGCGCACCTACATCGGTGCCATGCCGGGCAAGTTCGTGCAGGCATTGAAAGACGTCGGTGTAATGAACCCCGTCATCATGCTGGACGAGATCGACAAGCTCAGCAGCAGCCATCAGGGCGACCCGGCCTCAGCCTTGCTGGAGACGCTGGACCCCGAGCAGAACAATCAGTTTCTCGATCACTATCTGGATCTGCGCCTCGATCTTTCAAAGGTGCTGTTCGTATGCACTGCCAACACCCTGGACAGCATTCCCGCCGCCCTGCTCGACCGCATGGATGTCATTCGTCTCTCCGGCTATATCGCCGAGGAGAAGCTCGCCATCGCCAAGCACCATCTCTGGCCACGGCAGCTAGAGCGCGCAGGACTGCGCAAAAGCCAGCTACGCATCACCGACAAGGCGCTGCGTCAGGTGATCGACGGCTACGCGCGCGAAGCCGGGGTACGTAACCTCGACAAACAACTGGCCAAGCTGGTGCGCAAATCCCTGATGCAACTGCTGGAAACACCAGAACAGAAACTCAGTATCAAGCCGGCCGACCTGCAGGCGATGCTGGGAACGCCCGCCTTCAAAACGGAAAAGCGCCTGAAAGGCACTGGCATTATTACCGGCCTGGCGTGGACCTCCATGGGCGGCGCTACGCTGCCGGTGGAAGCCACCCGCATTCATACGCTCAACCGGGGCTTCAAATTGACCGGTCAGTTGGGTGACGTGATGAAAGAGTCAGCCGAGATCGCCTACAGCTACCTGTGCGCGAACCTCAAGACCTACCGGGCCGACAAGAGTTTCTTCGACGAAGCCTACGTACATCTGCACGTACCTGCGGGCGCTACACCCAAGGACGGCCCCTCTGCTGGCGTGACTATAGCGAGCGCCCTGCTCTCGCTGGCCCGTCAACAGGCACCGCGGGCCGGCCTGGCGATGACGGGTGAAATAACACTTACCGGTCACGTACTACCGGTGGGCGGTATACGCGAAAAGGTCATCGCAGCGCGCCGGCAACAGATACACGAGCTGATACTGCCGGAGGCAAATCGGGGTGATTACTATGAACTGCCGGATTACCTCAAGGCGGGCATGCAGATCCACTTTGCCCAGCATTTCCGCGACGTCGCCAAGCAGCTATTCGACTAGCCAACAGACGAGCAAAAAAAGGGCGACTTTTCAGTCGCCCTTTTTTTCGCTTGTACGGCAGCAACAGCCCGTATCTCAATCGTCCCGATTACGACGATCATCTTCCGATGTCACGCTGAACCGATGATCCTCATCCAGTTCTTCGATTTCCGGGAACTCATGCAAGCTGCTCTCGAAGTCGTCATCGTCTTCCTCGGGCTCAGCTTCCGGTTTCTCGACTGATTTGCGCGCGGGGGCCGGGGTGAGACCTTCGATCAGATCCCAATCGGGGTCTAGGGTGAAATCGTTCAGGTTAAGGCGAGACTCGGCCAGGTCTTCGTCATCCGCCATGACATCTTCAACGGTATCCAGTGCGACGGCACTTGCTACACCGGTTTCCAGTTGTGGGAAGCGCGCCTTGAGCTGATCAACCCGCGCCATGTCACCGCCCAGCGACTCAATGGCGGCGGCCTGCTCGGCAAAACCCTCTGCATCGCCCAGCTCGCCCATCACTCGCGCTTGCTTGTAGCGCAGCTCCAGACGATCCGGCTCTTCCGCAATGGCCTTGTCCAGCATGGTCCGCGCCTCAGGAAAGCGGCCGTAAGTGATGTAAAGCTCTACGCCATCCAGGTCATCCAGCGGGTCTGCCGGTGGAGCTTCTGCGGCTTGGGGCTCGACCACACGGGCACTGCTTTGCTCACGTGGCGAAGCCATGCCAGCTGCGCCGATGACAGGTTCTGACGGTGCAGGACCACGCTCATCGCGCTTGCCAGTAGAACGCAGCTTGGAAATCAGCCAACCGAACAGGAAGGCCAGACCGGCAACCACCAGCGACCACCAGCTGAACCAGGAAGACGACTCCTGCTGCTGAGTTGCCTCCGGCGGCAGCACCTCGGCGGAGATAGCGCCGGCTGCCGGGTCATCGCTGCCTGACGCTGAGGCGTTGGCGCCGCCAGCACCGGAGCCCACGGTACCTGCAGCAGCACTGGCAATCGCCGCTTCACTTTCGGCGTCTTGCGCGGCGCGCAGGACTTCCAGCTCGGCCTGCAGACTGGCAATCTGACGATCACGGTCATCCAGCTCGCTAAGCAATGCGTTGAATCGCCCTTCGAGTTCTGTCAGGCGACCCAGCAGCTCCGCAGCATTCGCCTGCGCTGCGGTGGCTTCACCCTCTTCAATGCGCAGACGCGCCTGTTGCTCTTGGCTAGCATCCGCCTGTGACTGGCTGGCAGCACCATCGCCAGCCTCATCGGTAGCCTCGGCTTGCGCAGCAGTAATCTCTGCCAGCTCGGCATCGGTCAACGGCATCTGAGCACTGTCGCTCGGCAGGGATTGGCTGCCGCTGGCGGTCCCAGCTGACGGAAGGCTCTCTGGCGAACTTTGCGCGGCAACCGGTTCACTGGCCGCAACACCCAGTTGATCAGCCGTTGGCAGCGTCAGGGTTTGCCCCAACTTCAGCCGGTTACGGTCGCCGTTGACGAAAGCCGCAGTGTTCAGCGCATGGATAGCTGCCATGGTATCGGGGATGCTGGCGCTTTCCGCCGGGCGGGTCCGTTGGGCGATATCCCAGAGGGTGTCACCCGACACAGTGGTGTACTGCTTGGCACCGGCTTGCGGTTCAAGGGATGGGAGTGGCTGAGCTTCCGGCGCCGCTATCGGCGCGGGTGCCCGATCCGCAGACTGAACCCGAGCAGGTGGTGCCGATTGCGCCATGCTTTGCACCGGTGCCGGAGCGTTGGCGCCGTACAGCGGCGGATCCAGCAACAGGGTATATTCGCGCAGTAGTCGCCCATTGGGACGGCGCAATTCAACCAGGAAATTCAGATAGGGTTCGCGCACCGGCTGACTGGAATCAACTTTGATCGCCAGCTTGTTGCCCTGCATCACCGGTTTGAAGCGCAGATCCGTAAGAAAGTACGGACGCTCAATACCCGCCTCGTCAAAGGCGGCGGTATCGGCCAGCGAGACCAGCACGTCGTCGGGAGAAAGTCCTTCCGCGCCCTGCAGTACAATGATCGCACTCAACGGTTGATTAAGCGCAGAGTCCAGCTGCATCTCGCCCAGCCCCAGCGCGTTGGTGACTCCGACGTAGAGAGAAGCCAATGAAGCTGCTCCCAAGACTATTTGGCGCTTAACAGCCATACCCTTTCCTCATTTTGCATGTGAGCTTCAGCTGCGTTTTCACGCGTGAAACTCTGCTATCCGTTGCTTGATTTTTTTGGATTGCCTGCACAGCCAAGCGGCTGGATACACGGCAATCTGATTGGGGTCATTATGCCACCACGTACTTCAAAAAAAGAACCCTGCCACAGCTTTCTGCCAAAAAATACGCGATTAAATAGCAACATGATAGCGCAAAGTCATAATTTTGACTTCGCTAGCCACTGCGACATTGTTCTGTCAGTCAAGCAAGCAGTTGCGGTTCCTGTCAAGGTCGCCGAGTTGCGTTAGAATATCTGGCTTGCTTTTGCCTTTGGATCCCGCGCATGACCGATGTAGACAAACTCTTTGCAACACCCTTCAGCAAGGTCGCAGACTTTGCCTTTGATGAACAGGTCGCGCGCGTGTTCCCGGATATGATCAAGCGTTCGGTGCCGGGTTACCCGACTATTATTGAGAGCATCGGCCTGATAGCAGCGCAGCACGCCCAGCCGCAGTCGCTGATATACGACTTGGGCTGTTCACTGGGCGCCGCCACTCAATCAATGCGCCGCCATGTCGGCAGCGAGGGTTGCCAGATTGTTGCGATTGACAATGCCGCAGCAATGGTTGAGCGCTGTCGCGAATACCTGAGCGCGCAGGACGCCATGCTTGAAGAGCCACTACCGGCGCAGGTCGTGCTTGGCGACATCGTGAATTACCCGCTGGCGCCCTGCTCGGTCGTGGTACTGAATTTCACCCTGCAGTTCGTCAAGCCAGAGGAACGGCTCGCGCTGCTCACCCGCATACGCCAAGCGCTGCAACCCGGCGGCGTACTCATTTTGTCCGAGAAGCTGAACTTCGCCGACACCAATACCCAACAAAGCCTTGAGCAACTGCACTACGCGTTCAAACGAGCCAATGGCTACAGTGACCTCGAGATTGCCCAGAAGCGCAGCGCCATCGAAAACGTCATGCTGCCCGATACTCAGGAGCAGCATCAGCAACGCCTGCAGCAAGCCGGCTTCAGCCATAGCCATATCTGGTTCCAGTGTCTCAACTTCTGCTCGATGATTGCTCACACGTGATTGATTACACCGCTTTTCTCGCCTCCCTGGCCGACGGCCCACTTACCAAATGGCGCCATCCCATCAGCGAAGGTCTGCAACAACGCTTTGACAGCCTGCAGCACGGCGACCTTGAGCGCTGGCAGGCCAGCCTGAACAAGCTGCCGTCCCTCGACGAGGTCGAAGCAGACCTGGTCAACGGCGTAACCCTGCGCAGTCGGCATCCCTTAGACGCAAAGGCGCAAACCACGCTCGAAGAGGGCTTGCGCGGCCTGCATCCATGGCGCAAGGGCCCCTTTGACCTGTTCGGCGTACACATAGACACGGAGTGGCATTCGGACTGGAAGTGGCAACGCGTCGCGCCGCACATCGATCTGCGTGGCCGGCGGGTGCTGGATATTGGCTGCGGCAACGGCTATTACATGTGGCGCATGTGGCAGGCTGGGGCGAGCATGGTCATTGGAGTTGACCCGAACCTGCTGTTTCTCAACCAGTTCGAAGCGGTAAAACGTTACCTACCCAACGCGCCGGTCTGGCAGCTACCTTTCACCCTTGAGGCACTGCCTGAACCCAGCAACGCCTTTGATACGGTATTTTCAATGGGCGTGCTCTACCACAGGCGCGCGCCCATAGACCATCTGCTGCAGCTCAAGGCCTGCTTGCGTCCTGGCGGTGAACTGGTGTTGGAAACTTTGGTGATTGAAGGTGATGAGCAGCAGTGCCTGCTGCCGGAAGACCGGTATGCGCAGATGCGCAACGTGTGGTTTCTACCGTCGGTAGCGATGCTGGAGCGCTTTCTCGCCCGCGCGGGATTCAACGACATTCGCTGCGTTGACCTGAATCGCACCAGCGTGGAAGAGCAGCGCAGCACCGATTGGATGCGCTTTCAATCCCTGCCGGATTTCCTGCAGCCCGGCGACGCAAGCAAAACCATCGAAGGCCATCCGGCACCGCTACGGGCCACGCTGGTCGCGCTCAAGCCAGGAGGATGAGCGCGAGGCGTCTCAGCCGAACACCGCCACGGTTTGTCGGCTGATCGCGACCAGCTCGCCAGCCTGGCTCCAGATCATCGCCGCTATATGTCCGTAGCCATCGCGGGCATGTTCGATATTAGCCTTATAGAGCAACCAGCCTTGATCTCCCAGGTCGGGCTGTGGCTGAACAAACTCGATGGTCCAGGTAAGCGAACTGGCCGGCGCACGCTCTTTCAGATGCGGCAGTACCGCCGGCGGCCAGACATCGACCAGACCCACCAGATGGACTGAATCAAAGTGCGCGAACTGCTCGTCAAAACGCATCCAGCCGCCCATTTCCCGCTTACGGCTGTTGGTGCAGGGGTAGTCGCCGAAGGTCCAGCGCACATCAAAATAGCGAATGAACGGAGGGTTCATACCTTCGATGTAGGGCATGCGTTGGCAGCTTTCCGGCACCGGCGCGGGCGGAGCGGGCAAGGCAGCCACATCGACACTGGACTCGCGCCCCGCACCGAAACTGCCTTGGATGATGCACATTGTTTGCCCGTTCTGCAGCGCCCGCCCCAGAACCTGGCTGACCGCTCTTCCCTCGCGAAGCACTTCTGCTTCGACTGACATCTCCTCACCCGGCGTGACTGGCCCGACGAAGGTAATGGCCAGCGAGCGCAGTGGTCGCCCGTCTGCCACCTTGGCGCGCATGCCCTGCACTACCAGCGCGGCAACCAGACCGCCGTAACCCGCGCGACCTTGAGCCCAGTCGGCGGGGATGGTGACGCGCTGATCAGTAGAGGCGCTGAAAGCGCGCAACAACTCGGCAAAATTCATCTTGATGTCCTGCAAAATGACGGCCCAGCATGGTAGTTGAATTCAGACCATACTGACCAGCCTGGCGCATCGCTCAGTTGGCGCCCTGCAGCCGCAGACCACACAACCAGCCAAGCGCCAACCAAGCTGGCGGCATGTCGGGCCAGTCGACGTCACTGAGGTCGGTCAGCTCAAAGTCGGGCATGCCGGCCCGCGCCATCAGGCGCTCGTACCACCAGACCACATAAAAACCATGGCCGGCACGATGTTCGTTCGCGAGGCTGCTACGCAGACGCATCGGCAAGGAGCCAAACAGCAGTTCATCCAGCGCGACAAAAATGCGTTTCTCATTTTCCAGGTAGGCGCTGGGCGCGGCGGCATCACACCCCATTTCATTGGCAAGGATGGCCAGTTGATTAGCGTAATCGCGGTGGCTTTTCAGCGGATTCAGCTGGCTACGCCAATCCAGCTGCTGGCGTTCAATCGCATCGATCAGGGTATTGCTGCCTGCTCTTGGCGCGCCCAGCAGGGCAGCCAGCCAGCGCCGTTGAAACAATGGGAGTTTGTCGACCCAAAGGCGCAGTTCAGCGCTACTGGAGCCAGGCGCCGGCTGCCAGCCACTGACCTCTCCATCGGGAATCAGCTGTACAGCCGCCATGCGCTCCGGCCAGGCCGGCGGCACGAACTGCTGCTGAAACCTGCCCCACTTCTTGTCAAATACTGCCTTGCGTTCGGCTAGCCAGCGTTCCGCCAGCCAACGTCGCCGTGATTTATAACCTGTCATCCGTTGTGCGTCCCAACCGTTCCTTCATGGTTCTAATGATGCCCTTGTTGTCCTCCAGCAGCGCGCTGGTCTCAGACAGCGGGACTGCACGGCAAAGATCCAGGGTGAAATGTCCCAACCGGGCACTGTACAAGCCGATGCCCATGCCCTGCCCCACCCGAGCAGCCAGCTTTTCCAGCAAACCTGACAGCAGTGAGTCACTAAAGGCGCCCATGGCCATTTCAGTTCCACCTGCCAGGGCGATATTACGCAACACATGGCGAGCTAGACGCCAGCGGCTCAAGCGGCCAATCGGCAGTCCGTAGCACACCGCCACACGTTGCATCATGCGTATGTTGCGCCACACCACCAGCAACAGATCAACTGACACCCAGGGACTGGAAGCAACCAGCACGCCGGTGCCCACCGCTTCGTTGCGAACGATCTGCCGCGCCTGTTGATCAATGCCCTGGTAGAACTGCAGATTCAACCGGCGGCATACCTCGTCCGCCTCATGTGCCGCGTCAAGGTCGGCGCACGCGGCCTGCAACCTGGCAGCCAGCGGCGTACCGGCGTAAACACCAGCCAGGCGGTCAAGCCAGTCGAGTGCCAGGCGCTGACGCGGGTCACGCAGCGCAGCCTGCATTTCACTGCGTAATTGCTCGAGATCACTTAGCCGGTGACGCTGGCGTCGCAAATCGCGCAATGCAAACAAGCCAGCCCCGCCCAGGAGAGCGCCCAGACCACCCACCAGCGCCCCGGCCACCGGGTGCCAGTGCCACGAGGCCCAGGCCCATTGCCCCCACTCCACAGCAGCGCCACCCACCACCACCATGACAGCCAGCTTCAGCAGGCGCGACGGCCAGCGGCTTGGCGGTGGCGCGTTGAGCGTTCCAGGCAATGGCACTTCATTGGCCCGGTGCGCCTGCAGTTGCGATTCGTCTACTTCACCCAGCAGCTCGGTGACCCGCCTGTCGGCCTCCTCTGAGGGCAACTCCCAGGTATCCAGAATGCGGGTCTTGTTGTCGTCACTCACAGGCGGGCTCCCTTTAGCAACCAGGCAACCAGATCGTCCATACGGTAATGCGGAAAAGGTTCATTGCGGTGCAATCCCGGTGGTGGGCGCAGAGCCAGCAGTTGCGGACTGTTGACCTGCAGTGATTGCGGTAGATGTGCGGGGATGTCGCCGGGCTGGTAGCGCACCCAGCCGGTTTTGCCTTGCAAGCCGGCGACCAGTGCGTCGCCCTCCTGCCGGGTCGCACGAATAGCGGACAACGGAATACCCTTGATCTCAACGCCGCCATGTCGCACATCAGCCAAGCGATCAACCATCAAATCTTCAAGGCATTGCTGTACCGCGCGCTGCTGCAACGGGCCTACCTTATCAACCTTGGTAGCGCACAAAGCCAGACGACGAATGCGTGGACGAAACCTCAGCAGGCGCGCCAAAAATCCATTCTGGCCATAGTGGAAACTCTCCAGCACTGCTTCCATCGCACCTTTCAGATCGCTCAGCGCGGCCTGCCCTGCATCCATCGGCGTGAGCATATCCACCAGCAGAACCTGTTGATCCAGGTGTCGGAAGTGCTCGTCGTAGAATCCGCGCACGATGAAATCGCGGTAGTAGTTGAACCTTGCTTCACATACGCCCCACCAACTTTTGGCGTTACCCTCACTATGCTGGTTGGCCCGCAATAACGGCACGAAGTGCAGCATCTGCGCAGCCACATCGCTACCCGGCTGCAGAAATCGCGCTGGCTGATTACGCGAAAGCCCAGCCTCTGAACGACAACGCTGCAGGAAAGCCGACCACGCCCCCGCGATATCGGCCAGCTCAGCCTCATCAGCCTCCGCCTGCGGATCAAGCGACTGCAGACGCTCACGCAGGCTGACCGCCAGTTCGGCCCGCGGCGACTGCGCCAGCCACTGCGTCATCTGCTCGCACCACTGGCCAAAGTTCAGGTTGAGCAGCGGCAAATCGAGCAGCCACTCTCCCGGATAATCAAGTATCTCGATACTGACGTCTCGGGTGCCCTGCACTTTGCCCAGCAAGCCTCGGGGCTTGAACCGCAAGTCGAGCAATACGCGTGACAAATCGGCGGTGGATTGCGGCCAAGTCGCAGGTTCGGCAGACAGCGCGGCTAGCGAGTCCAGATAGGGAAAGGGTTGCTCCACCTCGTCGCGTCGCCAGCGCACGGACACCAGACGATCGAACGGCGCGCGCTGTGCGAGAAGCCCTTTTTGGTGATTCTCCAATTGATTGATCAAACTGGTAATGAAGGTGGTCTTGCCTGCGCCACTCAAACCGGTCACACCCACTCGCAAACTCTGACGCCGCAGCGGGTTGCCGGCGCGTCCCGCTTGCTTGAACCAGTTCGCACTTTTATTTGACACCGCGCAGGCACTCCCCGAATCGTTTATGGTCTATGACCAGTATTACACAACCAACACACGGAGCGGAGGAGCACCCCCCATGGCCTATTCGGACACCCACAGCAAAGCAATCGGATATCTACTCTGGATATTCGGCTTTATGGGGGCGCATCGCTTCTATTATGGAAAGCCCATCACCGGGACCCTCTGGTTCTTCACGCTGGGGCTGTTTTTCATCGGCTGGATTGTGGATCTGTTCCTGATCCCTTCGATGGACAGCGACGCTGATCGACGGTTCCGCACGGGTCCGATCAACTTCAACCTGACCTGGATCCTGCTGACCTTTCTGGGCATCTTTGGCGCCCACCGGCTGTATATGGGCAAGTGGATTACCGCGATCATCTATTTCTTCACCGTTGGCCTGTTCGGCCTGGGTCTGCTGTACGACTACTGGACCCTGAACGAACAGATCTCGGTAAAGAACATGCAGCGAGACTGGTGAGCACCAGCACGCACGAAACTTTTACTCCATAACCACGGCGTCACCCTGGCGCCGCTGTGGGCTGCGTTGCAGCAACAGCAGCAATGGAAATGCGCTCAGGGCAATCCACATCATGAAGCGAAAGTCCTGCAAGTATCCCAGCGTGGCAGCCTGCCGGTTCAGCTCCTGATTCAGTCCAGCCAGCCCTGCGGTTGAATTGATGCTGTAGGCGCCAAGCTCCGTCGCCTGGCGCAAGGCGAGATTGAAGGGGTTGATATAGTCAGCGAACGCTGCGTGGTTGACCTGCGTGCGTTGCGCCAGATAGGTCACCACCAGCGAGATGCCAATGCTGCTGCCGATGTTGCGCACCAGACTGAACAGCGCGGTACCGTCATTGCGGTACTCCGCCGCCAGCGTCGAAAACGTCAGCGTCGACAGCGGCACGAAGATCAAACCCAACCCCAGCCCTTGAATGATGCCCGTGCGCACCACATCGGCGGCCGCCACATTGAGGTTGAAACCACTCATTTCCCACAGCGAAACGCAGGTCAACAGTAGCCCTACGGCGATCATCAGACGTTCATCTACCCGCCCCGACAAACGCCCGACCAGCACCATGCCGACCATGGTACCCAAGCCTCTGGGAGCCAGCAGCATGCCCACGTCGATTACCGGATAGCCCAGCAGGTTCTGCAGAAACGGCGGCAGTAGCGCCATGGTCGCCAACAGGATGATGCCGACAATGAAAATGAAGATCAGGCCCACGCTGAAATTACGATTGCGGAACATGGCAGGCTCAACAAACGGCTGACGCCGCGTCAGAATGTGCGCAATGAACAGATAGAACCCCAAACCCGCCAGCACGGCTTCAATCACCACCTCGCGACTGGCAAACCAATCCAGCGACTCGCCGCGGTCAAGCATCATTTGCAGCGCGCCTATGCCAATCGCCAACAACAGAAAACCCAGCAAATCAAAGCGTCGCTTATTGCTCGTCTCTGTCTCGGGCAGAAACGCGAGCAAGCCACACCAGGCCAGAATGCCCAACGGGACGTTGATATAGAACACCCAGCGCCAGCTGTAGTACTCGGTCAACAACCCACCCAGAGAGGGCCCAAGAATAGGCCCAACCATAACCCCTACGCCCCACATCGCCATCGCCGATCCGTGCTTCTCCGGCGGATAGGTGTCCAGCAACACCGCCTGCGATAGCGGCACCAGACAGGCACCAAACACGCCCTGCAACAAACGGAACAACACGATCTGCTCAAGACTTTGAGCTGCGCCGCACAACATTGACGCCAGGGTAAAGCCAACTACCGCCGCCATGAAAAGACGCTTGCGGCCAAACCTAGCGCTAAGAATCCCGGTGAGTGGCATGCAGATAGCCGCTGCAACAATATAAGACGTCAGCACCCAGGATATCTGATCCTGGGTGGCGCCCATCGACCCCTGCATGTGCGGCAGCGCCACGTTGGCAATAGTTGTATCCAGCGCCTGCATGATGGTCGCCAGCATCACCGACAGCGTGATCAGCAGTCGCTGTGCTCCAGCGGAGTTTTTGCTAGCCGCGGTCATGGCACGCCGTCACAAAAGGTCGGATAACTGGCGGCGATGGCCGGTGTCAATCTCTACTTCGGTGCTCAGACCCGCCAGCAACGAGGGCGCGCCTGCCTCAGTCTGCAACTGAATACGCACTGGCACCCGTTGTACAATCTTCACCCAGTTACCGGTGGCGTTCTGTGCTGGAATTACCGAAAACTCGGACCCGGTTGCAGGACTCAGACTTTGCACGGTTGCCTGCCATACCCGGTTAGGATAGATGTCGATGCGCACTTCAACCGACTGCCCGGGCTGCACGTGGGTGAGATCGGTTTCCGGAAAATTGGCTTCGATCCAGGGGGTATCCGAGGCGACCAACGCCAGAGCCATGCTCCCGGCGGACAGGTACTGACCCGGTTTTGGCAGATTACTGACCACGCCCGCAATCGACGCTCGTACCAGCGTACGTTGCTGGTTCAACAGCGCGTCCTCCAGCTCCGCCTGCGCCGCCTGATAACTGGGGTGCGACTCGACCGGCGCATCGGCGCTGCCGCCCAGCATTTCAGTCAGGCGACTGAGTTCCTGTTCGAGTACGTTGACTTCCTGCGCCGCCACATCGCTGGCCTGCCGTGCGTTATCAAAGGTAGCTGCAGAGATGTATTCCTTGTCCAGCAGCTGCGACTGCCGCCGTTCCTCTTTCTGACTGAATGCCGAACGTGTCTTGCGCAGCGCCAGTTGCGCCTGGGTTTCTCTATAGCTTGCCTTCATGGCTGCAAGATCGGCGCGCACTTGGGCCAAGTGCGCCCGGGCCTTGGCCACGCTGATGTCGAAGGGCGCTGAGTCTATGCGAAACAGCGGCTGACCTGCCTCGACATGCTGGTTTTCCACAACCAGAACCTGCTCCACACGACCAGACACCTCAGAGCTTACCGGGACCTTGTCTGCACGTACGTAGGCATTGTCGGTGGTAACGTAGCGTCCGCCTTGCAAGTAAAAGACAGCCGCCCCTGCCAGCAACACAACGGGTACCAATACCAGCAACACTAACCGGCGACCACGCTGGCGTGGCTCGGGCGATGCTGCAACTGCGGTAGATTCAGTCATGAGAGAACAATCCGATTAGTTGAACAGAGACGTTACTGACCCATCTGCGCGTGCACATGCCGCAGCAGAAGTAGCAACTGCGCTACCTCTGCGTCACTCAGACCTGCGGTCATTCGCTGGGATATCTGGTTTTTCAGAGTTTCGAAGGTTTGCAAATGAGGTTTTGCAGCGTCCGTCAGAAAAAGCTGATGAGCACGTCGGTCGTTGGGCGCCGGACGACGCTCGATCAGGCCCGCCTGGCCTAGCTGATCGAGCACGCGGGTCAAGGTAATCGGCTTTATCTCAAGGATGTCGGCCAACTCTACCTGCCGTATACCCTCACGCAGCGACAGGTGCACTAACGTGCGAAACTGCTCTTGAGTAAGACCATCAGGCTGCCGACTGGCAGTAAAAGTCTTGCGCACCAAGCGATTGACGTCGGCAACAAGAATAGGCAACCAGGTTTTATCCACAAAAAACACCGCAGGCATATAGTAAGCTTTACGTACTATATGCCTGCAAAACGCACAGGGTCAACCCGAAAGAAATAGGGAGTGGTCCGTGAAACGATGCGGCCGTCATGCCCGAGCAAGACGGCCTGGAGGCGCTTAAACGGGATCGTTGCGCGTCAGCAACTCATCCGGCAGGTGCACTATGTAATCCTCTTCCTGCGGTGGCATCTGCACATGAAAACCTTGCCCCTGCAGATTTTCCAATACCTTGAGAATATCTTCCTGGGCCAGCTTGCGCTCTTCGGTCAGCACCAGGTCCATTGCGTGCTCAGCACGACCAAATAGCGTCATCAGTTCGGCTGGCACCTCGCGCAGGCCCGCCTCGCGGGGCACATATAAATACATGCCAGGCTTCTTGCGGCTGCGGTAAATCGAACAGAGTACTTTCATGCACACACCTTCATACCGGCTCTTCCACTTCTGCGTTGGCGACGGCTAACAGCGCCTCACCCATCAACTCACGACGCCAGCCGTTCAGCTCGTCTGGCAGACTATAGGGTCCGCTGGGGAATCCGGTTCGCAACATGGCTTCCAGCACCTTTTTGCGCAGCATGATTTCCGGTGCGATACCCCGTCGTTCGGCTTCTGTTTGCCCTACCTTGCGCATGAGTTTGAGCAACCGGTTGGCAGCAGCGGGCAAGGGCTCAGGGAGCCGCTCGGGATAATCCTGCGGGTCTGCTGCCTTGCCCTCGCGAATCAACTGCAGCAGCGTTTCGCCGTCCTGACGTACAGTGCGCGGGTGCATATCTTCGATGCGCGCCAACGTTTGCAAGTTGTCGGGTTGCTGCTGGGCCATGGGCACCAGCGCGCGCTCACGTACCAGGCGATTACGTGCCTGGTCGCGCTGGCGTGATTCGGTTTCTCGCCAATAAGCCAGCCGCTGCAAGATCGCCAGCTGCGCGGGGTTCAGCCGCCAGGCCTGCTTGACTTGCTGATAAGCCTGCTCCGGATCGGTAACCTGGCCACTTGCCCTCACCTGCTCCGCGGTATCGGCAAACAGCCATGGTTCTACGCCAGCGGCAGCGATGCGCGGTGCCAGCAGCTGATATAGCTCGGCCAGGTGTTGGGCATCACGGGCAGCGTATTCAATCTGGCCGGGGCTCAGTGGCCGCTGCAGCCAATCGGAGCGCGTCTCTTCCTTGGGTAGATCGATGTTCAGCAGCTCGCTGACCAAACGCGAATACCCCATGGAAAAGTCCATACCGAGAAAGGCGGCGGCCAGCTGGGTATCAAACAGTGGCAACGGCACGGCATTACAGAGCCGGGTAAAGACTTCAAGGTCTTCACTGCAGGCGTGCAGCACCTTGACCACATCAGGCGCCTGTAGCAGCGTTACTAACGGCGACCAGTCGGTAATCGCCAAGGGATCAATAAGATACGCACGTTGCCCGTCGCCTACCTGAATAAGGCCGGCAATCGGATAGAAGGTTTCAGTGCGAACAAACTCGGTATCCACAGCGACGTAGGGCAGGGTCAGCCAGCGGCTGCACCAGGAGGCCAATTCGGCGTTAGTGTCGATCATCAACGGGGGAGCCAGCGGGCTTGTCATGGGAAACCTTTTCAATAAATTGCCGTGAGTATAACTGATCTGCAACCGCCCTGCCCCGGCGGCATTCACACCCTGTTTCACCATCAAGTTTGATCAGAATCAACCGATACAGCGGGTAGGTTTGGCATAATGCCGTCTTCAGGCTGGCCGTCAGTACTCCCGAGTTCACTGCACTATTGGAGCATGCATGCAATTTCTTCAGCACCTGCCATTGAAATACAAATTCTGGGCCGTCAACAGCGTTGCGTTCATCGCCACCTTGCTGTTGGTGCTGGTAGCCGTGTGGATCGAGCAGGACAGCATTCAGGACAACCGCAAAGCACTGGGCAAGGCATTAATCAGTAATCAGGCCGAACTGCAGCCTGATCTCCCCGGGTTGCGCTGGTTAGGGACTGATAACCTCAATACTTCCGGCACGACGCCGGTGTGGCGCGACGCCAACGCGTTGCCGTCCGGCACGGGCGGCGACCTGCAAGGCGTCTGGAGTACTCCGACCCGCGCACTGGGTGTGGAGCATCAAGGCTACGTGAGCTTGCTGTTCACGCGTGCACCGCTATATGCCGTGGTGGTGTTCGCATTGATGCTGCTCGTGCTCGCCGTGTCTCAGCTACTGATCCTGTTTATCACTCGCCATATTCTCAGCCTGCGCGACACCATGACCAAGGTGCAGCAAACCGGCGATCTGACGCTGCGCGCGCGCGCTACCAGCCGCGATGAAGTCGGCTCAATGGCCGCTGCGTTCAACGCCATGCAACAGGCCCAGCAACAGGTGGTCGCTGCCGTGCGCCAGGCTTCGCTCGAACTCGATCAGGGCGCGAGTAATCTGGCCGGGCTGATGGGCCAGGTGCGTGACGGCATGGTTCAACAACAGGGCGAAACTGACCAAGTGGCGGCCGCGGTCAATGAAATGAGCGCGACGGTACAGGACATTGCCGGCAATACCTCGACCACCCGCGATCAATCCAGCCAGGCGGACACGCTAGCGAGCGACGGCCGCGATCAGGTGGAGCAAGTACGCAAGACCATCGCCGGCTTGGCAACCAGCATTGAACGCTGTACTCAGCATATGCAGACTTTGGCATCCAACAGTGAGGACATCAGCGGTGTGGTTCAGGTGATTCGCAGCATCGCCGAGCAGACCAACCTGTTGGCTCTCAACGCGGCAATCGAGGCAGCACGCGCAGGCGAATCGGGTCGCGGCTTTGCTGTAGTGGCAGATGAGGTGCGCGCCCTGGCGCAACGCGTGCAAAGCTCGACCGACGACATCCAGCGCATGATCGAAACGCTGCAATCAGGTACCCAGGTGGCGGTGCAGGACATGCAGGCCAGCGCCGGACTGACCCATGATTCGGTAGAACAGGTTGCCCAGGCTGGCGACTCTCTGCATGAAATTGCCAGCGCTGTCAGCCGGATCAGTCGCGGCAACAGCGAAATCGCCTCGGCGGTTGATCAGCAAAGCCAGGTGGCCGAAGCCATTACGCAAAGCATTGTGGAAATTCGCGACGTCACTGAGCGCACGGTTGATCAAACCATGCAAAGCGCGGCGACCAGCGATCAACTGGCCAAGCTGGCGCACCAGTTGAAACTCTCGGTCAGCCAGTTGAAGGCGTAAAGCCAATTTGTAGCGCTTAGGCTGAAGCGGCCCGAATTCAGGCCGCTTCTACAGAGGTTATTGCAGCTTGATGCGATCACTATTGTTCGCCAGCGTACTCGGCCCAATCCCCTTCACGGCGGTAATTCCATCGACCGAGGTAAAAGCGCCGTTCTGCTCGCGATAATCCACAATTGCCTGCGCCTTGGCCTGACCAACGCCCTGCAGCACCTCGGCAATCTCGTCCGCTCCGGCGGTATTGATGTTGACACTGATTGCGGCTTCGCTCGCAGCCGGCATGGCCTCGTCGGCCAGCGCGGGAACGGCCAGCCAGCAAGTCATCAGCAGGCAGAATGCAGTAACTAGTTTACGCATGGGACTCTCCTTTTTTGATTTAGGGTTCGCCGCACTGAAGGAACATACTTCAGCAGCCCTGGACCGCCATCCCTGCGGCCCGGCAACACTAAAACAAAGGCCGGCGGGGTTATAACCCGGCCGGCCTTGAATGTGAAACCAATCGCATTTGCCTGCGCAATCAACTCATCTTTGCGCATCCAGCCCGCGCTGCAAGTCGGCTTTAAGGTCGGCCACCTCTTCCAGGCCGATCGCCAGGCGAATAAGGCCATCGCGGATGCCAGCCGCGGCACGCGCCTCGGGTGTCAGGCGGCCATGCGTGGTCGTCGCAGGGTGCGTAATGGTGGATTTGCTGTCGCCAAGATTGGCGGTTATCGAAAGCAATCGCGTGGCATCAATAAACCGCCAGGCCGCATCCCGCCCGCCTTTCAGCTCAAAGCTGACCACTGCACCAAATGCCGATTGCTGCGCCTTGGCCAATTCATGCTGTGGGTGACTTGGCAGGCCCGCGTAGTAAACGTGCTCCACCTGCGGTTGCTGAACCAGCCACTCCGCCAGAGCCTGCGCGGCTTCACAATGTGCACGCATACGCAGGCGCAGGGTTTCCAGCCCCTTGAGAAATACCCAGGCGTTGAAGGGGCTGAGTGTTGGCCCTGCCGTACGCAGGAAACCCACCAACTCCTGCATGTGCTCCTTGCGCCCGGCGACTACGCCACCCAGGCAGCGCCCTTGCCCGTCGATGTATTTGGTCGCCGAATGCACAACGATATCGGCGCCCAGCGTCAGCGGTTTCTGTAACGCCGGCGTGCAGAAGCAGTTGTCCACTACCAGAAGCGCGCCCTGCTCCCGCGCCACGGCGCTGAGAGCTCGAATGTCGGCCAACTCGGCAAGCGGGTTGGACGGTGACTCCAGAAACATCATCCGCGTATTGGGCTTGCAGGCGGCTTGCCAAGCGGCGATATCCGACAACGGCACATAATCGACCTCGATGCCAAAGCGCTTGAGGTACTTCTCACACAGGGTCACGGTCGAGCCGAATACACTGCGTGACACCAGAATATGATCGCCAGCCGAGCACAGGCTCATCACTGTCGCCAGAATGGCAGCCATACCCGACGCCGTAGCGACGGCCTGCTCGGCTTGCTCCATCAGCGCAATGCGCTCTTCGAAGTTGCGCACCGTCGGGTTCATGTAACGTGAATACACGTTGCCACCAGACTCGCCGGAGAAACACGCAGCCGCTTCAGCAGCGCTGCGGAATACGTAACTTGACGTCAGAAACAGCGCCTCGCCGTGCTCCGCCTCAGGGCTGCGGCGTTGGCCGGCGCGCACTGCCAGGGTATCGAAACCTGCACCGTCCAGATCACTGTCGAGCCGTCCGGCGTCCCAATCCTGTGTCATCCTGAAACCCTCTCTTGCCGACCACCCTCAGGCAGTGCGGCCTTTACTATCAATTGTTGTGCAGATCGATGATGGCGTTGTCTGTGTCTGCGACAGCCTTGGCAGAATCGTTACGTGCCTGCTCGATCTTGCCCAGATAAGCCTCACTGACGTCGCCGGTAACGTATTCGCCATTGAATACCGAGCAGTCGTAACGCTTGATATCCGGATTACCCTCTGACACGGCCTCGATCAGGTCCTCAAGGTCCTGATAGATCAGCCAGTCCGCGCCGATCAGCTCTGCAACTTCCTCGGTCGTACGACCGTGAGCGATCAGCTCGTGGGCCGTTGGCATGTCAATACCGTAGACGTTCGGGTAACGCACAGCCGGCGCCGCCGAGCAGAAGTAAACCTTGGCAGCACCGGCCTCTCTGGCCATCTGGATAATCTGCTTGCAGGTAGTACCGCGCACGATGGAATCATCCACCAACAGAACATTCTTGCCACGAAATTCGAGGTCAATCGCGTTCAGCTTCTGGCGTACCGACTTTTTGCGGGCCGCCTGCCCGGGCATGATGAAGGTGCGACCGATGTAGCGGTTCTTGACGAAACCCTCGCGGAACTTCACGCCCAGATGGTTCGCCAGCTCTACCGCCGAGGTACGGCTGGTATCGGGAATCGGGATAACCACGTCAATACCGTGGTCCGGCCGCTCGCGCTCAATTTTCTCGGCCAGTTTCTCGCCCATGCGCAAACGCGCCTTGTAGACCAGCACCTTGTCGATCATCGAATCCGGGCGCGCCAGGTATACGTGCTCGAAAATGCACGGCGAGTATTCCTGGTGGCTGGAGCACTGACGGGTAAACAGTTCGCCCTCGTCGGTGATATACACGGCTTCGCCAGGCTCCAGATCGCGGATCAGGTCAAACCCCAGCACATCCAGCGATACGCTTTCGGAGGCGATCATGTATTCGACACCGTTCTCCGTTTCACGCTTGCCAAACACAATGGGACGGATCGCATTGGGGTCGCGGAAGCCGACAATGCCATAGCCGGTGACCATAGCGACTGCCGCGTAACCGCCACGGCAACGCTCGTGGACGGCGCGAACGGCGTTGAAAATATCTTCTTCACTGGGTTGCAGCTTGCCACCCCGGGCCAGCTCGTGGGCGAACACGTTGAGCAGCACTTCCGAGTCGGATGTGGTGTTTACGTGGCGCAGGTCGGATTCATAGATCTCGCGCGACAGCTGCTCGACGTTGGTCAGGTTGCCGTTGTGCGCCAGCGTGATCCCGTAGGGCGAATTGACGTAAAACGGTTGCGCCTCGGCGGAGCTGGACGACCCGGCCGTAGGGTAGCGCACATGACCGATCCCCATGTTACCGACCAAACGCTGCATGTGACGCTGATGAAAAACGTCACGTACCAGACCGTTATCCTTGCGCAAAAACAGACGACCGCGATCACAAGTCACAATGCCGGCGGCGTCCTGGCCGCGATGCTGCAGGACGGTCAAGGCATCATAGAGCGCCTGATTGACGTTCGTTTTGCCCACTATGCCAACAATGCCACACATGCCTAAACACCTTTTAATAGAGTATGTGAAAAACCATTCGGCGCCAGGGCCGAATCAGCGACCAGCCAATTGCAGAATAAAATTCTTGGACCAGTCAGCTACCAGTAAGAAGTGAGGAATCAGCGCTGACTCGCGCCACCAGGTATCGGCGTCAACCGGGGCCAGACTCAGCAGCCCCACGATAACCACCACCAGCAAGCCACCCCGCGCGGCACCAAACACCATGCCCAGAAAGCGGTCTGTGCCGCTCAAGCCCGTCGCCTTGACCAGTTGACCGATCAGATAGTTGATCAGCCCGCCAAGCAGCAATGTCAGTATGAAAAGAATAGAACAGGCGGCGATAACCCGCAGTGAAGGCGTATCAATGTAGGGCGCCAGCAGCTCGGCCAGCGCACCGCCGAACAACCAGGCCACCAGACCGGCCAGAATCCAGGTCACCAGCGACAACGCTTCTTTGACGAAGCCTCTGGTCAGGCTGATCAAGGCCGATACAGCAATGATGGCGATGATAGCCCAGTCAACCCAGGTAAATGGCACGGTCACAACACCCTGTTACGCAAAGAGCGGTATTCTAGCAGAGCAGTAAAGGGCATCGAAACAGCAAACTTGCACCCTGCAAATTTAGGCAACCTGCCGGGCAATTCCGCCGCCAAGCTGATATATGCCTCAGCCGCGACCACTGTCCGCATCGTACGCCACAACCAGGCCTTTGCTGCCACGCTTGCTGGCCAATTCGTCCCGCAGACGATTGGCGGCCTCGCGGCTAGCCAGCGGGCCGACGTATACGCGCGTAATTGCATTACCCTGCACAGTGACCGAATGCGTATAAGCGTTATAACCCTGTTTGCGCAGGGTTTCGCTCAAACCCTCGGCGTTGGCACTGCTGGAAAAACTTCCCAGCTGAATCACCCAGTCGCCGCTAGCCACTGCGGCAGGCGGTGCTACAGGCGCGGGCTCGGGCTCCTTGACCGGCTCGGCGCTGGCCTCGTCTGCCACTGCAGGCTCGGTAGGCGGCTGCGCCGGCGAGACCTCGGCTGCAGGCTGCTCAATGACCGTATCCGCTGCGGGAATCTCCGGCACTTGTGGCGGTTGAGGCAGGGGCACTGGCTCGGCGGGCGCTATCGGCTGTTGATCAAGCACCGGCTGCTCAGGCACATCGACGACGACTTCTACCGTTTCATCCTGCCCGGATAACAGCATCGGCAAAAACACCACGGCGGCAACGATCAACACCAGGGCGCCGATGATGCGCTGTTTCAGACCTTCATCCATCAATCAGTTCTCCGGACGTTTCAGACAGCCAGAGTATGGCCGCAGCGACGCAGAAAAACGACCCGAAAATAACAATTTCAGTCTCACTAGCGGTTTCGTCCAACGCGCAACGCAACGCTTCGGCGATACTGCTGCAAGCCTTCACCTGCTCACCCCGCTCGCTCAGGTGCTCTGCCAACTCGGCGGCAGGCCGGCTGCGCGGGCTATCGAGCGGCGCCACATACCAGCGGCTGAACACCCCCTGAAGCGGCAAGTGCACACCCGCAAGGTCCTTGTCTGTAAGCAAACCGAACACCGCGACGCGCTCGCGCTTGGACGCTGCCAAGGCGTTGGCCATGAACGTAGCGGCATGCGGGTTGTGGCCGACATCCAGGCAAACCTGCCTTGGCTGCCCGCGCCAGCTCACGCGGCGCACCTCCAGACGGCCCGGCGCCGTAGCCGCGGCCAGTGCCTGACGCACTTTTGGTTCTGGGAGACGAAACCCCGCCTGCAAAAAAGCTTGCAGCGCAACTGCAAGATTGTCGCGCGGCAAGCTCACGGGCGGCAGATCGTGATAGTCGCAAGCTTGACCGTCCACCCGAGCGAAGGCGCGCCAGCCCTCCTCGCCCTCGGACTGCCAACCAAAATCAACGCCGCGTACCAGCAGCTCACAATCTAGCTCTGCCACTTTTTGCTTGAAGCTGCTCGGCAGATGCTGCTCACCACTGATCACTGGCCGCCGACTGCGCAAGATGCCCGCTTTCTCAAAGCCCACCGACTCCAGGGTGTTACCCAGATATTCCTGATGATCCAGGCCAATACTGGTAACGATGGCCAGGTCAGCATCGACGACATTGACCGCATCCAGGCGACCACCCAAGCCAACCTCCAGCACTACGGCATCCAGCCTTGCAGCTTTGAATAGCCATAGCGCCGCCAGGGTACCGAACTCGAAATAAGTGAGAGTTACATCCCCGCGAGCTTGGTCCACGGCCGTGAAAGCCTCACATAGCGCCTCATCACTGACCATCTGGCCATTGATGCGAACGCGCTCGTTGTAACGCAACAGGTGTGGGGAGGTGTAGCAGCCGGTTTGCTGACCGGCGGTGCGCAGTAAAGAGTCCAGCGCAGCACAGGTAGAACCCTTGCCGTTGGTTCCAGTTACCGTAAAGACCATCGGTGCGGGCTGCAGCAGCTCGAGACGCTCAGCGACCTGGCGCACGCGCGCCAGGCCCATATCGATTTCACTCGGGTGCAGCCCTTCCAGCCGGGTCAGCCACTCGGCAAGACTGCGTTGTGACATCAGACCTCACTCGGCTCGGGGCTGTCTTCGCTCACCGGTGCCGGCGAATTGGTGAAGATAGATAGCATACTGGCCAGCCGATCACGCATTTCACCGCGCGCGATGATCATATCCAGTGCGCCGTGGGCCAGCAGGAACTCGCTACGCTGAAAGCCTGCAGGCAGCTTTTCACGCACTGTCTGCTCGATAACCCGCGGACCGGCAAAACCAATCAAGGCATTGGGCTCAGCCACGTTGAGATCGCCCAGCATTGCAAGACTCGCGGAGACGCCGCCGTAAACCGGATCGGTCATCACCGAAATGAACGGGATGCCCTCTTCCTTCAGGCGCGCCAATGCGGCACTGGTCTTGGCCATTTGCATCAGCGAGAACAAGGCTTCCTGCATCCGCGCACCGCCGGAGGCAGAAAAGCACACGTAAGGTATGCGCTCACGCAGCGCCACTTCGGCACCACGCACGAAGCGCGCGCCAACCACACTACCCATGGAGCCACCCATGAAGTTGAACTCGAAGGCACTGGCGACAATAGGTGAACCCTTGAGCTTGCCCTGCATGACGACCAACGCGTCCTTCTCGCCGGTTTCTTTCTGCGCCGCAGTCAGACGGTCCTTGTACTTCTTGCTGTCGCGAAACTTCAGCCGATCAACCGGCTCCAGCTCGGCGCCAATTTCGCTGCGATCACCTTCGTCCAGAAAGATATCCAGGCGTCGACGAGCATTGATGCGCAAATGGTGGCTGCACTTGGGGCAGACATCCAGGTTCTTTTCCAGCTCAGGACGGTACAAAACCGCCTCGCATGATGGGCACTTGCGCCACAGCCCTTCAGGCACGCTGCTCTTTTGTGCTTCAGACCGCACGATGGAAGGAATCAGTTTGTCCACCAGCCAATTGCTCATCGCCATTCCTTATTTCGGTTATCGGGCCAGGCTGCGCAGGCAGTCCGGCTGATTAAATCTTTTATTGGTCCATTGCGCTGCGCATGCTGCTGATGATGGCAGCAATACCCTTACGGGCCAGCTCTGGCTCGTCTGCATGGTCGGCAATCTGGTTAACCAGTACCGAGCCAACCACCACACCATCAGCCACTCTGGCCACCGCCGCCGCCGACTCGCCATCGCGGATACCAAAACCCACGCCGATCGGCAGATCGGTCACCGTGCGCAGCATGTCCAACCTATCCGCTACTTCGGTGACGTTCAAAGCACTGGACCCGGTCACACCTTTCAATGAAACATAATAGACATAACCGCTGGCCTGCTCACAAATCAGCCGGGCACGTTCTTTGGTTGTGGTCGGCGATAGCAGGAAAATACTGTCCAGTCCCTGGGCCTTGAAGATCGGCAACACGTCCTGAGCTTCTTCTGGCGGCAGGTCTACTGTCAGAATGCCATCCACACCCGCGTCAGCTGCGGCTGCAGCAAACGCGGCGTAACCCATGCGCTCAACGGGATTGAGATACCCCATAAGCACCACCGGCGTTTTGTCGTCATCCTCGCGGAAGCGTCGGACCATGTCCAGTACCTGCTCCAGGCTGACGTGGTGCGCCAAAGCGCGCTCCATTGCCAGCTGGATCACCGGACCGTCAGCCATGGGGTCGGAGAACGGGATGCCTAGTTCGATAATATCGGCACCTGCTGCCACCAGGTCGTGCATCAACGGCAGGGTAACGTCCGGAGCGGGATCGCCAGCAGTGATGTAAGGAATCAGCGCCTTGCGGCCCGCAGCCTCAAGGGCGGTAAAACAGTCTTTGATTCGGCTCATGCTAGCTCTCGTTAAATGCTGATGCCGTCGATACCGGCGACAGTATGAATATCCTTGTCACCACGACCCGACAGGTTGACGACAATCATCTCATCGGGGCGCATGCGCGCGGCCAGCTTCATTGCGTAAGCAACGGCATGGCTGGACTCCAGCGCGGGCATGATGCCCTCAACCCGCGTTAGTTCGCGGAACGCTGCCAGTGCCTCATCGTCGGTGGCATCAACGTAGTCAACCCGGCCGATATCCTTGAGCCAACTGTGCTCAGGACCAACACCCGGGTAATCGAGGCCGGCGGAGACAGAATGGGTCTCAATGATCTGACCAGCCGCATCCGACATCAGATAAGTGCGATTGCCGTGCAGCACACCAGGCTGACCCGCGCTCAGCGGCGCCGCGTGCTCGCCAGTGGCAATACCATGCCCCCCCGCCTCTACCCCGTACATCTTGACGGTTTCGTCATTGAGAAAAGGATGGAACAGACCAATCGCATTAGAGCCGCCGCCCACACAAGCGACCAGGGCATCGGGCAGCCGACCGGCCTGCGCCAGGCACTGCGCACGCGCTTCACGTCCGATGACGCACTGGAAGTCGCGCACCAGTTCCGGGTAAGGATGCGGGCCCGCCACGGTACCGATGATGTAGAAGGTGTCGTCGATATTGGTTACCCAATCGCGCATGGCCTCGTTCATGGCATCCTTGAGGGTTTTCGAACCGGAGGTGACCGGAATCACCTCGGCGCCCAGCAGCTTCATGCGATAAACGTTGAGCGCCTGCCGCTTGACGTCCTCTGCGCCCATATAAACCTGGCACTTGAGCCCCAGTCGCGCTGCCACAGTGGCAGTGGCGACGCCGTGCTGCCCGGCGCCGGTCTCAGCAATCACCCGCGGCTTGCCCATGTGCTTGGCCAGTAGCGCCTGGCCAATGGTGTTGTTCACCTTGTGCGCACCGGTATGGTTGAGGTCTTCGCGCTTGAGATATATTTGCGCCCCACCCACTTTGGCAGTCAGGCGCTCAGCCAGATACAGCGGCGACGGACGGCCTACGTAATGCGCAAGATCACGGTCAAACTCAGCCTGAAATTCCGGATCCTGGGATAATTTACGGTAAAGCTTCTCGAGATCGTCGAGTGCGTCCATCAACGTTTCGGAGACAAACCGGCCACCGTAGGGGCCAAAGTGACCCCGCGCATCGGGGACCGCAGCATAATCGGTTTTACAAGACTCGGACACGCTTCACCTCTTGAATAAAAGCGTTAATTTTTTCGACATCCTTGATGCCCTTGGCGGCCTCTACACCGCCGCTAACATCAACTGCCCACGGCCTCACTTCAGCAATGGCCTGGGCCACGTTGGCGGGCGTCAAGCCTCCGGCCAGCACCAGACTCCAGCGCCGTTCATTCGGCACTAGCGCCCAGTCGAACACCTCGCCGGTACCACCGGGTACACCGGGCTTATAGCTATCGAGAAGAATACCGCTAGCGTCGGGCCAGGCGGCGGCAACGCTGGCCAGGTCCTGACCTTCACGCACCCTGACCGCTTTCAGATAGGGTCGGTTGAACTGTTCGCAGTAGGCCGCATCTTCATCACCATGAAATTGCAGCAGATCCAGGGGCACCTGTTTCAACACATCACGCACGTAGTACGCATCAGCATCGACAAACAGCCCGACCACGGTCACGAACGGGGGCAACGCCGCTACGATTTCAGCAGCCTGCTCAGGCGTAACGGCACGTGGACTGGGCGCGTAGAAGACCAAGCCAATGGCGTCGGCGCCAGCTTGCGCTGCCGCCAGGGCATCTTCCACTCGAGTGATGCCACAGATTTTAATGCGCGCCATAGGAGTCAAGGCACCTCAATTCGATAGGGGGAAACGATAGTAGCAGATAGCACCTCAAGCGTCAGTCGGCCACATTTGGCAGCGCCGAAAGAAAGTGCGGCCCCAGATAACGCTCCGGTAATGCGAACTGCTCAGGATAGGTAACGTCAACCAGATACAGCCCGAATGCGGGGGCAGTCAGCCCGCCTTGGGCGCGATCGCGCGCCGCCAACACCTGCTCAGCCCAGGCTATCGGCCGCTCACCGCAGCCTATCTGCATAAGCACACCGGCGATATTACGCACCATATGATGCAGAAACGCGTTGGCCCGGATATCCAGCACGATGAAGCGGCCATATTCAAGCAACTCAAGATGGTGAATCGTTTTGATCGGTGATTTGGCCTGACAACCAACGGCCCGATAAGACGTAAAGTCATGGGTACCCAGGAGCGCACGCGCCGCCTGTCGCATCGAGCCGAGATCAAGCGGACGGTAATTCCAGGTCACTTCGTGCGCCAGGTGCGCAGGCCGAATAGGGTCGTTATAGATAACATACCGATAACGCCGGGCAACCGCTGAGAAGCGGGCATGAAAGTCCATACCCATTGGCTGCACCCAGCTCAATGAGATATCTGCAGGCAGATTGGCGTTAGCACCGTGAATCCAGTTACGCGGGGTACGCACCGCATCGCTGTCAAAATGGATAATCTGACAGGACGCGTGCACGCCAGCGTCGGTACGCCCGGCGCAGAACACCTGAACAGGATGGTCAGCCACTCGGCTCAAGGCCTTTTCAACCGCCTCCTGCACGCTGGCGACACCACTCTGCTGCCGCTGCCAACCACGGTAGGCGCTACCGCGATACTCTACGCACGCTGCCACCCTTGAAACAGCAGCGGCCGCCTCAGGGGCGGCCGCTGCTTCGTGCTCATCAACATCCATCAGTCAGTCAAACGCTCCATCATCTCGCGCGCTTCCTGCTGCTGTTGCTCATTACCTTCATCGATTACCTCATTGAGAATATCACGGGCACCTTCGCTGTCACCCATATCGATGTAGGCTCTGGCCAGGTCGAGCTTGGTCGCGCTCTCATCAGTACCCGAGAGGAAATCAAACTCGTCATCTTCGTCCAGATCGCCAGCCACTGGCTCCTCCGTCATGTTTTCAAGCGGCATGAGGTCGTCGTCCTCCACAGACAGCGCCTCATCTTCTTCCAATTCCAGCGTATCCAGCGGCAGCGACACATCAGCCTGCTCGGCTTCACCGGCGGCCTCATCCAGCTCTACTTCAAAGCCGGCCAGATCATCTTCAGACAGATTAAAGCTTTCCTCGGCTACCGGCTTGTCAGCCACTGGCTCCTCGATCGCGTCGAAGTCAGCGCTCAAGCTGTCAGTCTGCAGTTCGTCCGTCAGGGACAGGTCAAAATCGTCATCCAGAGCACTCGGTTCAGACTCTGCAACCGGCGTCTCTTCCAGACTTTCGAACTCGGTGAAATCGAGAGATTCATCCAACTCCACTGCTGCGTCTGCGGCCGTGGCGTCTGGCTCGGTAGCACCCTGCAGATCCTGCGGCGCGACTGTGTCATCAAGATCAAAGTCGAGGTCAAAGTCGATATCTTCATCACTGGAAGTTGCGGGCTCGGCGACAACTTCGGGTGCAGCGGCCGGAGCCGGGCTGTCGCCCATCTCAAACTCGCTGAAGTCAAAGTCCATATCCTCTTCTTCAACCACAGCTGCGGGCGCGTCGTCGGCAGGCATTTCAAAGGATATTTCATCCTCATCTGTGCTGTCATACGCAAGCCCTGCGGCAGCGCCGGCAACAGCCGCCGCCATCAACGGGAAGCGTGCATCCATCGCATCAACCTGGGCGTCTACCGTGCCGGCAGCGCGCAAGGCTTCGTGCTGTGCACGATAGCCTTCAGCGTTCTCAAGCAAGCCTTCAACTTCGAGCAACTTGAGACGCAGATCGGTTCTTTCCGGCTCATTCTCGACCGCAGCAAGCAGCACCGCCTGCGCTTCTTGCGGCTTGCCATAGGCCAGCAGGCCGTCGGCTTCGGTCAGCGGATCGACGGCGATACCAGCATCGTCGTCCAGCTCTGCCGCCAGTGCGACATTGAAATCGTCCGAGTCGCCAGCCGTTGGATCAGCATCATGACCATCAGCCGCATTGGCAATGAAGTTGTCCGCCATATCGGCTTCGCGACGGGCGTTACGGCGCGACACGGCCATCAACACCATCAGCAGCAGCAAAATGGCGATAACGCCGCCGCCAATCAGCAACATTTGATTCTGCATCATGCGCTGCAGCAGAGACTCTGCAGTTGTTGAGGCTTGCGGCTCAGGCGCAGCGACAGCGGGCTCATCAACCTCTGGCGCCACATCAGCTGCGGGCTCGGTAACTTCCGGGGCCTGCGGCTCAACCGCAGCCGGCTGCTCAGTGGATGCCTCAGCCTCCTCGCCTTCCGGCTGGCTGACTGCTGCCTCAGCGACCTCTGCATCCGTCAGCTCGGTCTCAGGTGTAACTTCTGCTGTTTCATCAGCGGATGGCTCGACCTCAACGGCCTCAGCATCAACCTGAGCGCCTTCAACAGCGCCAGCTTCAGCCTCAGCCTGCTGCTGTTCGAGTGCGGCAATTTCTTCCAGGTCGGCTTGCGGCTCGGTGGTCAGCTCGCTGTTCTCACCGCTGCTGCTGATTTCCTGCTGCAATGCTGCGAGCTGCGCATCTTTCAGTTCAAGCAGACGCTGCAAGGTTTCGAGCTGACCCTGCACATCGTCCAGGCGCTCGCCCATCTCGGCCTTTTCCCGCTCAGCCGCATCCAGCTGTTCCTTGGTACGGTCCAGTGAGTCGCGTAACTGAGAAGCGTTATTCGCGTTGGCTGCGCCATCGCCGGCACCATCGCTTACCTGCTCATCGGCGCCGGAAACCAAGCGCAACGAATCTTCCGCATCCACTTGTTCCGGTGCGGCACCTGCGCTTTCGCGCTGGCGAGCATCCAGCTGCGGCGCACTCGGCGCACTGTCAGCAGCAGTCGGAGCTGGAGCCGAGCGACCGTCCTGCCAGGCACGATTCTGCGCTGCCACCTCCGCTACCGCCTCGCTACCAGTGCGCTTGGCGACCTGTTCGCTGGTCGGCAACTTCAGAGTTTGCCCGGACTTGAGTTGATTGATGTTGCCATTGATGAAGGCGCCAGGATTAAGATCCTGGATCGCCAACATGGTCTGATGCACATTGGCACCGGAGGGGCGCGACTTCAGCGCGACTTCCCACAGGGTGTCGGAAGGATTGGTGCGCCACTCGGTCGAACTCGGCTGCGTGGTTGCGGCAGGAGCTGTGGCATAAGGGCTGCTACCACGCGGTTGTGCCGGCGCAATGGTAGGCCGCGGCGGCGAAATCTGTGCAGAAGAACTGGTTGGCGCGGTCACCGGGGCACTGCTGGTGATTGAGGCCGGCTGGTACAGCGGCGGATCAAGCAGTACGGTGAACTCACGCAATACTTTACCGGAGGGCCAGCGCACTTCCATCAGGAAGTTCAGATAAGGTTCATTGACTGGGCGACTTGACGTAACGCGGATAACCGACTTGCCGTTAGGTTTTACCACAGGCGTAAATTTGAGGTCGGTCAGAAAGAAAGTGCGTTCAATCCCGGCTCTACCGAAGTCATCCGGCGAGGCCAGCATCGAGCGAATTTCTTCGCTGGTGAGATCCCGTACTTGAAGCAGATCAATTTCAGCATCCAACGGCTGATTTAAGGATGAGCGCAGGTTAATGTCGCCTACTCCCAATGCTTGAACCATTCCTGTGGACATCAAGGCACTTGCTGCGGCGACAGCTATAACCAGTTTGCGAACCATAGCGAAAATCCTTTGCTTTTATCGTTTTCTCACGCTTCAACAGACCCTGTTGTGCACTGACTGGCCTACCGCGAACATCCCCCATCCAGTCTGAGACAACCAGCAACCGCTGAATCCAATCAGGGCTTGCATGGACAAACCTAAACCGCTTAATACAAAAACACCAGCAAGTATCGATTACAAATAGTCTTTTATCAACAACTCGGCAAGCTTAAGACTGTTAATTGCGACACCTTTACGGAGATTATCAGACACAATCCACAAATGAATAGTGTTCGGCTCGGCGGCATCGGCCCGGATCCGGCCCACCCAAACGTGGTCGCTGCCGGTCGCCTCGGTAATTGGCGTAGGAAACCCGCCAGAGACTGACTTATCCAACACCTTTATACCCTTGGCGCGGCGCAGTACGTTGCCGATGCGTTTGGCGTCTGGTGCAGCCTCGAAGCTCACCTGCATCATTTGCGCGGTACCGTAGAACAGCGGCACCAGCACCGAGTTGACTAGGACCGGCAAGGCCGGCATAGCCAAACAGGCCTTTACCCCTGCGGTCAAGGCGCGCTCTTCAGCGCAGGCGCCAGACTCGTCAAGATCGGTAACACAGGGCAGTAGATTGAAGGCAGCTTGCTTGTCCAGCGCACCCTTCTCTACCGGCTGACCGTTGAGCAGCTTGCCAGTCTGCATCGCCAGCCCTTCTACCGCAGCCTTGCTGTGAGTAGACATGGACTGATAGGTCGCGATACTGACGCGCTGCAGCGTGCCCATGCCGGCCAGCGCAGCAAGCACGATTGCGGCTTGCACCACTTGAGCGTCCGGCGAACTTACAACGCCGTCTCCCTTGGCTGCGGTGAGCGCGTCTGGATTAACCTCGGCAACCACCGGAACCCCACCCAAAGTGCCCGTAGTATCAACAATGACCGCGCCGGCCGCGCGAATAACTGGCGCCCACTGCTGGGCAAATTCAGCTGTGCCGGCCAGGACTACAACAGCGACCTGACTGAAATCAAAGCGGGAAACCGGCTCTACGCGCAGGCTCTGGCCGTTGATCATGCGGCGCTCACCGGCATCGTCATCAGCATCCACCAGGTGCAAGTGTTCAAAGGTGAAGCTGTCGTCTTCGAGCACACTGGCCAGCATGTCGCCCGCCAGACCGTTTACACCTACAACTGCTACACCTGCTTTCTTACTCATGATTACCAACCCGTATTTGATTTCATTAAAGACAAAGGGCACCCCCAACCTAGTCGGGGATGCCCCATGTCAGTACCAGTCAAGCTGTTACCGGTAAAACCTCAACCTTCCTGCAGAATCCGCAGCATACGGCGCAGTGGTTCTGCCGCACCCCACAGCAACTGATCGCCGACGGTAAAGGCAGACAGATACTGCGAGCCCATATTGAGCTTGCGCAGACGTCCGACCGGTACATTCAGAGTGCCGGTCACTGCTGTGGGCGTCAGGGCCGCCAGTGTGGCTTCTTTGGTGTTCGGCACGACCTCCGACCAGGGATTGTGCTCAGCCAACAGACCTTCGATATCTGCCAGCGGCACATCTTTATTCAGCTTGATGGTCAGCGCCTGGCTGTGGCAGCGCATGGCGCCGATACGCACGCAGATACCATCAACCGGAATCGGACGTGCGCTACGACCGATGATCTTGTTGGTTTCGGCCTGTGCTTTCCACTCTTCACGGCTCTGACCGTTCGGCAGTTGCTTGTCAATCCAAGGAATCAGGCTGCCGGCCAGCGGCACGCCAAAATTGTCCGCTGGGAAGGCGTCGCTACGCAGGGTTTCAGCCACCTTGCGATCAATCTCCAGAATCGCGCTGGCAGGGTCAGCCAGTTGCTCGGCAACCGAGCCATGGATAGTACCCATCTGACCAATCAGTTCGCGCATATTCTGCGCACCGGCGCCACTGGCAGCCTGGTAGGTCATGGCGCTCATCCACTCAACCAGCCCCTGTTCGAACAGACCGCCCAAGCCCATCAACATCAGGCTGACGGTGCAGTTGCCGCCAACGTAGGTTTTAACCCCATCGCGCAGCGCCTGATCGATGTTGCGACGGTTGACCGGATCCAGCACGATTACCGCGTCATCTTCCATGCGCAGCGTAGAGGCAGCGTCAATCCAGTAGCCGTCCCAACTTTCAGCGCGCAGCTTGGCGTAGACTTCCTTGGTGTAGTCGCCACCCTGACAGGTGATGATCACATCCATAGGCTTGAGGGATTCAAGGTCGAAGGCATCTTTCAGCGCAGGAATGTCCTTGCCGATGTCAGGCCCTTTACCACCTACGTTGGAGGTAGTGAAAAAGACCGGTTCAATATCGGCAAAATCGTTTTCATCGCGCATGCGCTGCATCAGCACGGAACCCACCATGCCACGCCAACCAACCAGACCAACTCGCTTCATAACAACACCCCCGTGGGGTAACAAATTCAAAGACAATAACGCCCGACCAGGGCCGGGCGTTTTCGAATAATCCAACAGATTACAGGTTTTTCAGGGCCTCGGCCACGGCGTCACCCATTTCCGCGGTGCCTACCTGGCGGCAACCTTCGGAATAAATGTCACCCGTGCGCAGCCCTTGATCCAGCACCAGACTGACCGCCTGTTCGATCGCATCAGCCGCCTCTGCCTGCGCAAAACTGTAACGCAGCATCATCGACACCGAGAGGATGGTAGCCAGCGGATTGGCAATACCCTTGCCGGCGATATCCGGCGCGCTGCCGTGACAGGGCTCATACATGCCCTTGCCGTTCACATCCAGCGACGCTGAGGGCAGCATGCCGATAGAACCGGTCAGCATCGAGGCCTGGTCAGAGAGAATGTCGCCAAACATGTTGTCGGTGACGATCACATCGAACTGCTTGGGCGCGCGCACCAACTGCATGGCGCAGTTGTCGACGTACATGTGCGACAACTCGACGTCGGGGTAATCCTTGGCGACCTCTTCAACCACTTCGCGCCACAACTGGCTGGACGCCAATACGTTGGCCTTGTCGACCGAGCACAGCTTCTTGTTGCGCACCATGGCCATGTCGAAACCGACCTTGGCGATACGGCGAATCTCGCTCTCGCTGTAGGGCAAGGTGTCGTAAGCCTGACGCTCGCCATTGGCAAGCACGCGTGTTTCACGCGGCTGGCCAAAATAGATGCCGCCGGTCAGCTCACGCACGATCAGAATATCCAGCCCGGACACTACTTCGGGCTTGAGCGTGGATGATTCGGCCAACTGTGGATAGAGAATGGCCGGGCGCAGGTTGCCGAACAGCCCCAGCTCGGAGCGAATCTTCAACAGACCACGCTCGGGGCGCAACGCAGGATCAATTGCGTCCCATTTGGGACCGCCCACAGCACCTAGCAGCACGGCATCTGCCTGGCGCGCACGCTCCAGCGTCTCGTCGGCCAGCGGTACACCGTACTTGTCGTAAGATGCGCCACCCAGCTCGCCTGATGACAGCTCCAGATCCAACTCATACTTCTCATTGGCCAAGTTCAGCACCTTGACCGCTTCGGCCATGATCTCGGGACCAATGCCGTCGCCCTGCAATACCAAAATACGCTTGCTCATGATTCTTCCTTAACATTACTCAAGTGCCGACGCAGTCGGCACAAGCCACTAATTACTTGATGGCGCCGAACAGCCAGGGCTGGCTCTGCTGGTGTTTTTGCTCAAAGGCCGCAATGGCGTCTGCATCCTGTAGCGTCAGGCCAATATCGTCGAGACCGTTCAGCAGGCAATGCTTACGAAACGGATCGACCTCAAAGCTGTAGGACTTACCGTCGGGACGGATAACCGTTTGCGCCTGCAGATCGACGGTCAGCTCATAGCCTTCCTGAGCCTCTGCTTGCTTAAACAGCTCTTCGATATCTTCTTCAGGCAAAACAATAGGTAACAACCCATTTTTAAAGCTATTGTTGTAGAAAATATCGGCGTAGCTCGGTGCCAGAATGGTACGAAATCCATACTCTTCCAACGCCCAGGGCGCGTGCTCACGGCTAGAGCCGCAGCCAAAATTCTTGCGTGCCAGGAGCACGCTGGCGCCCTGGTAACGTGGCAGATTCAATACGAATTCGGTGTTCAGCGGGCGATTGGCACAGTCCTGCCCCGGCAGACCTTCATCCAGATAGCGCCACTCGTCGAACAGGTTCTGCCCGAAGCCGGTACGCTTGATCGACTTGAGAAACTGCTTGGGAATGATCTGGTCGGTATCCACGTTGGCACGATCGAGCGGCGCGACCAAGCCGGTGTGTTGGGTAAAGGGTTTCATGCGCTCGCCTCCTGATTCAACATCTCGCGTACATCAACAAAGTGGCCGGCAATCGCCGCCGCAGCCGCCATGGCCGGACTAACCAGGTGTGTACGGCCGCCGTTGCCCTGGCGCCCTTCAAAGTTGCGGTTGGAGGTCGAGGCACAATGCTCGCCCGACTGCAGTTTGTCGGGGTTCATCGCCAGGCACATGGAACAACCCGGCTCACGCCACTCAAAGCCGGCCGCAGTGAAGATCGCATCCAGACCTTCTTTCTCTGCCTGGGCTTTCACCAAGCCCGAGCCTGGTACCACCAGGGCCTGCTTGACACTGGCAGATACCTTGCGCCCCTTGGCCACGGCAGCAGCTGCGCGCAAATCTTCAATGCGCGAGTTGGTGCAGGAGCCGATAAACACGCGATCCAAGTGAATGTCGGTAATCGGCTGATTGGCATTCAGCCCCATGTATTTGAGCGCACGGACAATAGAGTCGCGCTTGACCACGTCAGCTTCTGCAGTCGGATCAGGCACACGTTGATCCACGGCCAGCACCATCTCGGGCGATGTACCCCAGGATACCTGCGGCTTGATCTCGGCAGCGTCGAGTTCCACAACGCTATCGAATACGGCATCGGCGTCTGACACCAGATCGGCCCATGCTGCGACGGCGCTGTTCCAGTCCGCACCCTTGGGCGCATACGGGCGATCCTTCACGTAAGCGATGGTTTTGTCATCGCAGGCAACCAGCCCAACCCTGGCGCCGGCTTCAATGGCCATGTTGCAGATGGTCATACGGCCTTCAACTGACAAATCCCGAATGGCCGAGCCGGCAAACTCGATGGCATGACCATTACCGCCAGCGGTACCGATCTTGCCGATCACCGCCAGCACTATGTCCTTGGCGGTGACGCCAAAGCCGAGCTCGCCCTCGACCTTGACCAGCATGTTCTTCATTTTCTTGGCGACCAGACACTGGGTCGCGAGCACATGCTCCACCTCGGAGGTGCCGATACCGTGCGCCAGAGCGCCGAAGGCGCCGTGGGTAGAGGTATGCGAATCACCGCAGACCACGGTCATACCCGGCAAGGTGGCGCCCTGCTCCGGCCCGACCACGTGCACGATACCCTGACGCAGATCATTCATCTTGAATTCAAGAATGCCGAAAGCGTCGCAATTCTCATCCAAGGTCTTAACCTGAATGCGCGACACTTCATCGGCGATGGCCTCCAGTCCACCGGCGCGCTCGGCCTTGGTGGTGGGCACGTTGTGATCCGGCGTGGCGATATTGGCGTCGATCCGCCAGGGCTGACGTCCCGCGAGCCGCAGCCCTTCAAATGCCTGTGGCGAGGTCACTTCGTGAAGAATATGGCGGTCGATATAGATCAACGCCGAGCCATCATCTCGCTGTTTGACGAGATGGCTGTCCCACAGCTTGTCGTAAAGCGTTTTCGCAGACATCCGGAACTCCTGAAATCAGACTGTGACCGCCGTCGAGTATGGCCGGAGAGTTCCGGTCCGCAGCGGTTCTTTGACATCACAAAGGATAAAATTTAGCCAAGGATAAAACAAAGGAATATTATTTATTAAATAGATAACCAAAAGGAATCCGATATGGATACAGCCAACCTGTCCGCCTTTCTGGCCGTTGCCTCCACCGGTTCATTCTCGCGGGCCGCAGAGCAACTGCATCTCACGCAACCGGCGATCAGCAAGCGCATCGCCATGCTGGAGCAACAGCTTAACGCGCGCCTGTTCGACCGTATCGGCCGCAAGGTAGCGCTGACCGAAGCCGGGCGCGCGCTGAAGCCGCGGGCCGAAAAGGTGTTGGGGTTGCTCAATGATACGCGCCGCGCGCTGAGCAATCTATCGGACACTGTGCAGGGTCGTCTGAGTATGGCGACCAGCCACCATATTGGCTTGCACCGCTTGCCCCCGGTACTGCGCGAGTTTACTCGGGCTTACCCGCAGGTGGCCCTGGACATCCAGTTTCTGGACTCCGAGGTAGCGTATGAAAAGGTGCTGCAGGGCGAAATAGAACTGGCCGTCATCACTCTGGCCCCGGAAGTAGAACCTCCGGTAGTGGCAGAACTGATTTGGCACGATCCACTGGACCTGGTGATCGCACCGGAACATCCGCTGGCCCAGGCCGATACCGTTGGTCTGGCCGAACTGGCCGCTTATCCGGCGGTTTTTCCCGGTGCAAACACCTTTACTCACCGCATCGTCAGCGCCCTGTTCGAGCAGCATCAGATTACACCGCACATCAGCATGAGCACCAATTACATGGAGACGATCAAGATGATGGTCTCCATCGGGCTGGCCTGGAGCGTGCTGCCACGCAGCATGCTGGACGAGCAGGTGCACGCGCTACCCATCCCGGGCATTCACCTGCAGCGTGACCTTGGCTGTATCTGGCACAGCGGCAGGACACGCTCCAACGCCGCCCTGGCCCTCATCAATCTATTGCAGCAGGCCAGCAGCATGCCCAGCGAAAAAGCCTGATCGCAGCCTTGTTGCACCCTCCGCCACCGACTATCTTGAAGGTTAACGGGGCGCATTGAGCATTCAACAAAAGCCGCCTGGCTCATGCCGCATGAGCTGGCCAATGCGCACCCACGGGCCATGGCAGTAAAAGGCCGGGAACGCTCGTGCAGATCAGCCTCAGTTGATCGCGCGGGCAGCCTTGATCCAAAGGACCAGTAGCCCGCGGAGAACCTATGCCAAGCACCACCGGTGCCTTTCCGACCGACCCTCTGACAAATGCTGACAGCGCATTTGTCACGCTCTTCCAGACCATGCCCGCGGCCGGCATGCTGGTCGACGCGCGCAACCAGCGCGTGCTGCAGATCAATGCCGCCCTGAGCCAGCAGTTTGGCTGGCAGGCAGATCGTATTCTCGGTCAGCCGGCTGGCAACTTCCCATTGTGGTGCGGCAGCGAGCACTGGGAGTACCTGCTTCGCCAGTTGGAGAAACAGCCCACCGTGACCAATCTGCGGCGCGACATCTGCAGCCGCAACGGCAGCATCCAGAGCTGCCTGCTGAACATCGCCCCAATCCAACAGGGCTCGCCGTGTCTGCTAGTCACACTTCAGGTAGAGCGCCCCTCTGCCCCGGCCACGGCGGGCATTGATGAGCGCCATCTCAAGGTATTCAACGCCACCGGCGAGGCGTTACTGCTGATTGATGCCGGCACTGGCGCGGTGCTCGAGGTCAACAGCCGTTTTGAACGCCTTACCGGCTTGCGCAACAGCCGCTGCGTCAACCACCGACTCAGTGAACTGCAACTGCTTGATGCTGATACCGCCGCGCGCCTGATGGCCAAGCTCAAGTTGCGCGGGCGCCTGGATGACGAGTACATCCGCATTCAGCTCGGCACCAACCCTGAGCGCTACGATATTCTGGTCCAGGCCGAGACAATTCGTCTGGCCGGCCGCACTTGCCTGGTAGTCACCGCCCGCGACATCACTGCGCAACGGCTCAGTGAAGCCGCCTTCAATGAAAGCCAGGAGCGCCTCAACCGCGCGCTGGAAGCTAGTGAGATGGGCATCTGGGATTGGCAAATCCATAACCGCGTACTGCATTGCTCAGCGCGCAGCGCACAGCTCAACGGCCTGGATGCCACTGCTCTTGAGGGCAGCATCGGCCACTTCACCCAGCATATAGTGGCCAGCGACCGCCGCAGCCTGCGGCGCGCCTTCATCTCGATCTGTCGCAGCCAGGGGCAACACCACAAGCTGACCTACCGCGTAATCGACGCCAACGGCAAAGAGCGCTGGCTCGAGGCCACCGCCACCCTGCATCGCGATGAGCAGTACAAGCCGATACGATTGGTCGGCACCCTGCTCGACATCACCGAACGGCGCAAGAACGAAAAAGCACTGATCGACAGCGAAGCCAAGTTCGCTGCGCTATTTCAGGGCGCGCCTGACCCCTACTGCCTGATCCACAGCCAAAGCCGCCGCATCATTGAAGTGAACCTCAGCTTTACCGCCACCTTCGGCCACTCTCCGCAAAGCCTGGTGGGCCGCACACCCATTGAGGCCGGCGTGTGGAGCGAAGCCGAGATGCATGCGCCACTGGATGAGGCCATCCACGGCAAGCGCGTGCTGAACGGCCTGATCGAGACGTTCGCAACCCACCAGGGCAAGCTGCTGGTGTGCGAGGTTTCCACTGCCAGTCTGAGCATAAATCGCCAACCCTGCGTTCTGTTCAGCTTCCGCGACATTACCGCGCGCAAACAGGCTGAAGCAGCGCTGCGTGCCTCCGAAGACAAATTTGCCCGCGCGTTCAAAGGCAGCCCGGATGCCATCAGCATCACGGAGAAACAGACTGGCAAGCACCTGGAAGTCAACGATGGCTTCACCCGCCTTACTGGTTACAGCGTACAGGAAGTCATCGGTAAAACCGCGCTGGAGTTGAACATCTGGGCCGACTACGCCGACCGGCAGAAGTTGATTGAGGAGCTTGACCGCCACGGCCGCGTGCATCATCAGGAGATGACCGTCAACACCCGCTTTGGCAAGCAAATCACCGTGGCTGTTTCTATCCAACCGCTGAACATCGATGGCCTGGAATGCATCCTGCTGACCTCGCGCGACATCACCGAACAAAAGCAGATCGAAGCCCGCGTCAAGCACTTGGCCTACCACGACGCGCTCACCGACCTGCCCAATCGCCTGCTATTGAGCGACCGTCTGAACCAGATCGCGGCGCTGAATCAGCGGCATGACCTGCGCGGCGCACTGCTGTTTTTCGATCTTGACCACTTTAAACACATCAACGACTCGCTCGGCCATTCCTGTGGCGATGCCGTGCTGCAAGAGGTCACCGCCCGGCTGCTGGCTCTGGTGCGCAAAGAGGATACCGTCGCCCGGTTGGGCGGCGACGAGTTTGTGGTATTGCTCAGCGGCCTGCAGTCCAGCGGACTGCGTCTGGAGCACGAGGTGGAGAACACCGCCAGAAAGCTGCTGGACGCCGTTTCCGCACCCATGCAGATTGAAGGCCATGCCCTGCAGCTCAGCACCAGCATCGGCATCGCCCTACTCCCCGATCACGGCAGCACTCCGGACGACCTGCTCAAACGTGCCGATATCGCCCTTTACCGGGTCAAGGAGCTCGGGCGCAACGGCATCGCCTTCTTCGAGCAGTCAATGCAAGTGGCGGCCAGCGAGCGGCTGGCCATCGAATCCGAGCTACGCCGTGCGCTGCTGAAAAAACAGTTTGTGCTGCACTATCAACCACAGATCAACCACCGCACCCAGGCTATCGAGGGTGCAGAGGCACTATTGCGCTGGCAGCACCCGCACAAGGGCACCATAGGGCCTGCGGCCTTCATGGACGTGCTGGAAGAAAGCGGCCTGATACTCCCGGCCGGCAAGTGGGTGCTGCTGAGCGCCTGCAGCTTTCTCTCGCGCCTGCTGCAGGGCAACGCCATCGACGCCAACAGCTTCAGCTTGAGCGTCAATATCAGCCCTCGCCAGTTCCGTCAGGCCAGCTTCGTGGACGACGTGCTGCACGCCATCGCCACCTACGCTATACCGCCGCAGTGCATCAAGCTGGAGATTACCGAGGGTATCGTCATCCAGGATGTGGCCGACACCATCGACAAGATGAACGTCCTGCGCGAGCGCGGTGTGCATTTTGCCATCGACGATTTCGGTACCGGCTACTCGTCGTTGAGCTACCTCAAGCAGTTGCCCGTGGACGTGCTCAAGATCGATCAATCCTTTGTGCGCGATTGCACCCACAACCCCAATGATGCAGAAATCATTCGCGCCATCATCGCCATCGCCTCCAGCCTGCGCATGGACTTTATTGCCGAAGGCGTGGAAACCTCAGAGCAGCTCGCGTTTCTCCACGAACTCGGCTGCGATCACTACCAGGGTTACCTGTTCAGCCCCCCGGTAGACGAGCACGCATTTTGCTTGCTGTTGAACTCCCGCCAGCATGATTAGCGGCCTGTAGCCACACCGCGAACCAGATCACATTCCTGTGTGGCCAGCTGACACCAAGGGAACCTGGCTTACTTTTCCGTGTCTACCCATACATGGACCACGGCCGAGCCGTGGAAGACTAGTCATAGACCAGGGAGTATTCATCATGAACAAGTCTATGTTGACCGGTGTTCTGATCGGCGCGGCAGTAGCAACTGCCGGCGGCGCCATCGCGGGCTATACCGCCTTTGCAGACAAAACACCTGACCAGGCTGAGGTTCTTGATGTTCGCGAGATCAAGGAAACCAAAAGCACCCCACGGGAAGTTTGTAACGACGTAGCCGTTACCCGCCAGAAACCCGTAAAGGATCAGCACCAGATTATTGGTTCGGTGGCCGGCGCAGTGATCGGGGGTGTATTGGGTAACCAGGTAGGTGGTGGTAGCGGCAAGGATATCGCCACCGTCGCAGGTGCCGCCGCTGGCGGGTATGCCGGTAACAAAACCCAGGAGCGCATGCAGGCCAACGACACCTACACCACCACCGAGCGTCGCTGTAACACTGTTTATGACAAACACGACGAAGTGGTTGGCTATCAGGTGAAGTATCAGATCGGCGAGAAAACTGGTTCAGTCCGCATGGATCATGATCCGGGCAGCAGTATCCCGCTGAAAGAAGGCGAGCTGGTGCTGAGCAGCAACCAGTAAGGCAGTCCAGCCTGACGCGAAGGGCATCCGCTTCGGCCGATGCCCTTTTTTGCGCCCTCCCCTCAGCCCAGCTATTCCGACAGACTACTGCGACATAGCTCCAGCCAGCGCTCGATTCCGGCGCTGCGAAACTTCTGCCGGTGCAGGGCGAAATAGAAGCGTCGATGAAAGTTGCGTTGCGGTACCGGCAACGGTACCAGGCTGCCGCGCTTGAACGCGTCCACCAGGGTGATTTCCGACAGGCAGCCAATGCCCAGTCCGGCCTCCACTGCGCGCTTGATTGCTTCGGTGTGTTGCAGCTCCAGCTTGATGCGCAGGTCCGGCAGTAGCCCCTGCATCGCCCACTCAAAGTGCTGGCGGGTGCCTGAACCCTGCTCGCGCACAATCCACTGCGCTTCCAGCAACTCGGCGTCGCTCAACCAGGGCCGTCCGGCCCAGGGGTGGTCCGGCGCACAGAACACCATCAGCTCATCATCACGCCAGTGCAGCAAGTCGAGCTCCGGGTGGCGCGTCTCGCCTTCGATCAGGCCGATGTCCAACTCGAAGTTGGCGACCTTGCGTACGATAGTTTCGGTGTTGGCCACTTCCAGCTCCACCCGCGCACCATCCTGCTCGCCCATGTAGCGGGCCATGATCTCGACTGCCAGGTAATTGCCGATACTCAAGGTGGCGCCCACCTTCAGGTGGCCGATGTCCTGATGCCGCGCCAACGCCGTTTCCAGCCCTTTTGCCTGCTCCATCAACGCTTGGGCGCGGGGCCGGATGCTTTGCCCCAGTTCGTTCAGCTGCAGGCGTTTGCCGACGCGGTCGAACAACTGCACATCGAATTGGCTTTCCAGATCCTTGAGCGCACTGCTGGCGGCCGACTGCGACATCGCCAGGCTACTGGCCGCGCGTGTCAGGTTCTCGTGATAGGCGGTGGCGAGAAAAACCTCGAGCTGCCGCAGACTGTATTTCATAATCGATTTTTCCGAATACTCTAATAACAATTACCCGTTTATCCGATAGGTTAGCCAGATGTAGACTCCACGCCAAGAAATCATTCATGCCGGGAGGCGACATGGCAGGCTTCAATACCGAAAGCGTACTCAGCGTTCATCACTGGACCGACAATCTGTTCAGCTTCAAGACCACTCGTGATCCGGGTTTCCGCTTCAAGAACGGCCATTTCATTATGATCGGCCTGGAAGTCGAGGGTCGCCCACTGATGCGCGCCTACAGCATCGCCAGCCCCAACCATGAAGAGACCCTCGAGTTCTTCAGCATCAAGGTGCCAGACGGCCCGCTGACCTCTCGCCTGCAGAACATCCAGGCAGGTGATCAGATCATGATCAGCCGCAAGCCGACCGGCACCCTGGTACTGGACCACCTGATTCCCGGGCGCAACCTGTACCTGCTGAGCACTGGCACCGGCCTGGCGCCCTTTATCAGCATCATTCAGGATCCGGAAACCTACGAGCAATACGACAAGGTCATCGTCACCCACGGCTGCCGGCATGTACGCGAGCTGGCCTACGAAGAGTTGATTACCGAGGACTTGCCCAATCACGAGTACTTGGGTGAGCTGGTGCGTGACAAGCTGATCTATTACCCCACGGTCACTCGTGAGCCCTTTCGCAACGAAGGTCGCCTGACCGATCTGATGACCAGCGGCAAGCTGTTCGAAGATATTGGTTTGCCCAAGTTCGACCTGGAACAGGATCGCTTCATGCTCTGTGGCAGCCCGAGCATGCTCAAGGACTGTTGTGAAATTCTGGATGCCCAAGGCTTCAAGGAGGCCCGCCACGGTGACCAGGGGCACTATGTAATCGAACGTGCCTTCGTCGAGAAGTAATCAGGGACGCGGCACAAACAAGAAAGGCCCGGAGCGTCCTGCGCACCGGGCCTTTCTTTGTTCCACCTGGGCCGTATTGGCCCCGCTAGACCTTGTTGCCGCGCGGCCCCGCGAAGAACCAGATGATCAGGCCCAGCAGCGGCAGCAGTACCACCAGCAATACCCAGAGCAGCTTGGCACCCATGCTGGCATTGCTTTGCAAAATGTTGATTACAGCCCAAATGTCGCCGATCAGAATCAGCAGACCCAGAATCCCCCCACCGGTACCAAAGTTCATCGCACTCTCCCTTTTCTTGTCAGACAAAATACCGAGCTGCTTTCACTATAGCCGACCCAGGGCGCGGGCCCGGCGCTCAGATATCCAGTAATTGCAACTCGCCTAACTTCGACCCTGGCACCGGCGTATCGTTCAGCGCCTGCTCATCGCCCGCCAGATTCAGCCAGTGGCAAGCGCTGCCGGCAGCGGGTACCAGTGCCCACTCATGGCCCGGCGGAATCCATACCAGATCGCCGTGGCGTACCGCCAGCACCAACGCTTGATCAGCATGGCCAAGGCACAGGCGCGCCTGCCCGGCGCTTAACAGCAGCCATTGGCCGGCTGAGCGCTGCACGGCCCCAGCGTCCAGCCGGCTGGGCACTTCGGCATAGCCCGGCTCGCCTTTCTGTTCTGCCGCCGTTGCACAGCGTGGCACTGGCAAGCCGCTATCGGCGATGCGCTGCGCGGCAGCCGCTTGCAGCTGCGCGCGATCCTCAGGCAGCCCGGTGGGCAATTGCAGCAACCGCACCTCACGCTCGATCAACACGGCAGTGATGTCTTCCAGATGGGTGAGAACACGAGCCGGACAAAGCCACTGCCCCGCCTCATACATCGCCAGAATACTCATAGTCTGCTCCTCATACGCGCTGCAGACGCAGCGCGAGAATGATTGCGCCCAGTGCGGCAGCCAACGCGGCCAATGCGAAAGTCCAGGACGCTCCCAGGCTGTCCCAGGCGTAACCAGAGTAAAGTGCGCCCAAGGCGCCACCAACCCCGGCCAAGGTCGCATACAGCGCCTGGCCCTGACCCTGCAGCCGGGCGCTGAAACTGTGCTGCACAAAGTGCACCGCGGCCACGTGGAAGGCGCCAAAGGTGGCGGCGTGCAGGCACTGCGCAAAAAGGAGCGTGGGCAAGTCGCCAGCATAATTGCCCAGTAGAATCCAGCGCAGCGCTGCCAGGGCAAAACTGACCACCAGAATCAGCTTCAGGCTGCAACGCGCGAGCAGCGGACGCATCAGTAGAAACAGCAGTATCTCCGCCAGCACACCCAGCGCCCAAAGCAAGCCAATAAAGCCGCGGCTGTAACCCAGGCGTTCAAGATGAATGGTCAAAAAGGTGTAGTACGGCCCGTGCGATAGCTGCATCAGCGCCACACAGAGAAAAAACGCCATCACGCCGGGGCGGCGCAGCTGTTGCAGCAAGCCCTCGCCCAATACCTTGCTGCTGGGCGCCACCGGCGGTGCGGGAATCAGCAGGCTGCAAGCCACAATCGCGCACATGACCGTCAGCAGAACTCGAGGGTAGGCCTGCATACCGAAGCGCTCCAACACCTCACCCAGCAGCACCACGGTGAGAATGAAGCCGACCGAACCCCACAGACGCACCTGACTGTAGCGCGAAGCCTGCTCGCGCAGATGCGTCAGCGTAATGGCCTCGAATTGCGGCAGAATCGCGTGCCAGAAAAAGCTGTGCAGCGCCATTACCGCTGCCAGCCACCAATAGTCCTGGCGGTAGAAAATCGCGGCAAAGCACAACGCGGTAAAGAGCGCGCCGCAGCGCACGATCAACAAGCGTTGGCCCGTGGCGTCGCCAATCCAGCCCCACAGATTGGGCGCCAGGCAACGCATCAGCATGGGAATAGCGACCAGCTCGCCAATGCGTGCCGCCGAAAACCCCAAGGACTCGAAGTAGAGTGCGAGAAAAGGCGCGACCCCGCCCAACAGGGCAAAGTAGCTGAAGTAGAAACCGGAGAGGCGCCAGTAAGGCAGCGGCGCTGTGTGCGCCCCTGCCCCCGCGCCCGTTGAGCTCAAAGCTGGCCCAGTACCGGCGTGGTGACCGTGACGTCGGCGTTCTGCCCGCGGTGGCGCAGCAGATGGTCTATCAATACCAGCGCCATCATGGCCTCGGCGATAGGCGTGGCGCGGATGCCCACGCAGGGGTCGTGGCGCCCCTTGGTGATCACATCTACCGCGTTGCCGTGCACATCGATGGAGCGACCCGGCGTGGTTATGCTGGAAGTCGGCTTGAGCGCCAGGCTGGCGACAATCGGCTGGCCAGAAGAAACACCACCCAACACGCCACCCGCCTGATTGCTGACAAAGCCTTCCGGCGTCAGCTCATCGCGGTGCTCGGTACCGCGCTGCGCGACCGCGGCAAACCCGGCGCCCACCTCAACGCCTTTCACCGCATTGATACCCATCAGCGCATAGGCCAGCTCGGCATCCAGACGATCAAAGATCGGCTCGCCCAGACCTGGCGGCACACCTTCGGCAACCACGGTGATTTTGGCACCAACCGAATCCTGATCGCGGCGCAGCTGATCCATGTAGGCTTCGAGCTCCGCGATCTTGTCCGGGTCGGCACTGAAAAAGGCGTTGTCGTTGACCCCGTCCCAGCTCTTGAAGGGAATCTCGATAGGGCCCAGCTGGCTCATGTAGCCGCGCACCTGAATGCCCTGCGTCGCCAGATACTTCTTGGCGATGGCACCGGAGGCCACGCGCATGGCGGTTTCCCGCGCCGAGGAGCGCCCGCCGCCACGGTAATCGCGCACGCCGTACTTGTGGTGATAGGTGTAATCGGCATGGGCCGGGCGGAACAGGTCCTTGATCGCCGAATAGTCCTTGGATTTCTGATCAGTATTGCGAATCAGCAGACCGATCGGGCAACCGGTAGTAACGCCCTCAAACACGCCGGACAGAATCTCGACCTCGTCGGCCTCCTGACGCTGCGTGGTGTGACGGCTGGTGCCGGGTTTGCGGCGATCCAGATCACGCTGCAGGTCTTCGCTTGAGAGCGGCAAGCCTGGCGGGCAACCGTCCACGATGGCAACCAGTGCAGGGCCATGGCTTTCGCCGGCCGTGGTGACGGTGAACAGTGTTCCAAGGGTGTTTCCGGACATAAACTCAACCTGATGTAAGCGACGGCAGTGCCGCAGTATACCGTTCGCCCCGCATGGGTGACAGTCTGAAATCAACCCGCTAGGCTAGTGCGCTTCACCCTCGCGGAGCCAATATGCCGAGCTTTCTGGCGTCGTTATTGCCCGATCAGATTTCCCCACTGCTGGCTGCCGCGCTGATTCTCTGCTCGGCCGTCACCTCGATGATTACCGCCGCCCTTGGTGCCGGGGGCGGCGTGATGCTGCTGGCGATCATGGCGCTGAGCATGCCCACCGCCGCCATCATTCCGGTACACGGTATGGTGCAATTTGGCTCCAACGCCAACCGTGCGCTGATGACCTGGCGGCACATCAACCTGCGGGTGATCGCCTGGTTTCTGCCCGGCGTGGTCTTGGGCGCCTGGCTGGCCAGCCGCCTGTTGGTGAACCTGCCCCTGGCGAGTATCCAGCTCAGTATTGCCCTGTTCATTCTCTTGCTGTGCTGGGGCCCCGCAATTCCCAAGGTTGCCACCGGGCGCGTGGGCACCCTGCTGGCCTCGACCCTCACCAGCTTTCTCAGCCTGTTTGTCGGCGCGACCGGTCCGCTGGTAGCCGCTTTTATCAAACAGCAGCAGAACAGCAAGCGGCTGCAGACGGTGGCTACCTTCGCCGCCGCCATGGCTCTGCAACACGCACCCAAGGCGCTCGCCTTTGGCGCCGCGGGCTTTGTGTTCCACGCCTGGCTGCCGCTGATTATCGGCATGATCGCCGCGGGGGCGCTGGGTACCTGGGCTGGCCTGCATATTCTGCAGCGACTGAGTGATCGGCACTTCAGCCGGCTGTTCAACGTGATTCTGACCCTGCTCGCCATACGTCTGGCCTGGGAAGCCATCGCCCATTGGTGAGCATGACTTTTGCTGACCATGGGGATACATTACAGAAACCCGCCGCAACGCCGATACAGGTTGAAGTAACCGCCGAACGCAGTACGCGCGCCCAGGACGAAGCATGAGCGAGATCGAGACCATCAGCCCGGAAGCCAGCCAGGAGCAGACCGCCCTGCGTGATCCCTTCGCGCGCGCCAAGCCCTCAGACTTCTACTGGGTACAGCTCAAGCCGGTATTCAAAGCGCGCGTACTGGTGCATCAAGAAAAGCTCGCGCAGATCGCAGTAACCCAGGAAAAGATCGGCAGCCTCGAGTTGCTGCGTCTGCAAGTACGCTTCGAGGGAGAGGCGCTACCGGAAAACGGTAACTGCCTTGAGGTCATGGTCGATCACAAACGCCAGCGTGTGCGCTTTGGGCCGCTCAGCGGCGTGAGCATCCAGCCCGCCCAGCGTGGCCTGGGCACCTTCATGCTCGCGCAACTGATTCACTGGTGCCAGCGCTACTGCGGCGAGTATGCCGTCACGCCAATCAGCCTGCGCGCCGAGGATTTCAAAAGCGGCGACGCCCGCAACGCCTTTGAGAACGTGCTCAGCCGAGCCGGCTTTACCGTCACCACGCTGGATGAAGACACCCACAGCGGCGTAGCCCAAAGCAACCGCGTAAACGACCTCATCGGCAGTTGGAACACCGAACGAATCCAGCCCCTGCAGATCGGCAATCTGCTCGGCCAACTGCGCGAGCACGAAGCCCTCAACCTCAAGCAAACAGCCCAACTGAACAACCTGCAAAGCGTGATCGCCGGGTACAAGCGCTCCGACATGGGCAACCGCTTCGCCATTGGCTGCCTCATTGTGTTCAGTATTTTCCAGGCACTGATGCTGCTGTGGGTGGTACTGCGCTGAACGCTAGAGCCCTTCGGCGAACAGCGGCTGAAAATGGCGGCACTGCTCGGCACTGAGCACAAACACCCCGTGCCCGCCATGCTCGAACTTTACCCACTCAAAGTCGACCTCGGGCCACTCAGCCATCACATGCACCATGCTGTTACCCACCTCAATCACCAGCACACCGTCTTCACTGAGGTAGTCCGCCGCTTCTGCCAGCATGCGGCGCACCAGGTCCAGGCCGTCGTCGCCCGCAGCCAGGCCCATCTCGGGTTCGTGCCGGTATTCTTCCGGCAGGCTGTCCATGTCCTCGGCGTCCACATAGGGCGGATTGCTGACAATCAGGTCAAAGCGCTCGCCGGCCAGACCATCAAAGCCGTCGGACCAGCGCGCCTCTACCCGCTCGGTTAGACCGTGCATCTCAATATTGGCCTCGGCTACCGCCAGCGCATCGGCCGACAAATCAGCCAGCACCACTTCGGCCTCGTCAAAGGCGTAGGCACAGGCAATGCCAATACACCCACTGCCGGTACACAGGTCCAGAATGCGCAGCGGATCCCGCTCCAACCAAGGCTCAAAGCGTGAGTCGATCAGCTCGGCAATCGGCGATCGCGGCACCAGCACGCGGTCATCGACGATAAAGTCCAAGCCGGCAAAACGCGCGTGACCAGTCAAGTAGGCCGCCGGAATACGCAGGCGTATACGCTCTTGCAGCAGCGCCACAGCGGCGTCGCGCTCCTCTTCGGTGACCCGGCATTGCAGGTAGGGTTCGGGTGTTTCCCACGGCAGATAGAGCGCATGCAAAACCAGCAGGCGGGACTCGTCCCAGGCGTTGTCGGTGCCGTGCCCGAAAAACAGCTCGGCCTGATGAAAACGGCTGACGCCCCAGCGGATCAAATCCTGCACGGTTTTCAATGCGGCGTATTCACTCATGATCTAAATCCTTGTTCTGTCAGGCGCCCATTCTACGCTGCCGCGTGCCAGCGACTACTGGTACACTGCGGTTTTTTAGCAGCTGATCACTGAAAATGTCTCAGGATAACGTCGAACCCGATGACGAAAACCTGTTCCGGCAGGCCATCAAGGGTGTCAAACCACTCAAGCAACAGCAAGCCGATACCGGTAAGCCCAACGCCGATCGCGCCCGCATCGCGGCCAGTCGCGCCCGCGCGCTGACCGGTAACACCAGCATCGTGATAGACGGCCTTTCCGACCAGTTTGTGATTGATGTAGCCCCTGAAGAAGAACTCATGTGGGGCGCCAACGGCGTCCAGGCCAGTCAGCTGCGCAAACTCAAAAGCGCGCAAATCCCCTTTGATGGCTCAATCGATCTGCACGGCATGACGGTAGAACGTGCCCGCGAGTTGCTCTGGGCCTTTCTCGCTGAGGCGGTGAAGCAGGAGATCCGCTGCGTGCGCGTCACCCACGGAAAAGCACAACGCAAGGACGGCCGCACCCCCATCCTGAAAAGCCACGTCAATACCTGGCTGCGGCAACACGCCAGCGTACTGGCCTTCACCTCCTGCATCCCGCGCCATGGCGGCACGGGGTCTGTTTATGTGCTGCTCAAGCGGACTATGCTGGAGGGGCGGGAGGACTGATCACCCTGCCCTTACGCCAGGGTCCTGCTTCGCCCCTCATTGCACAGCGTATCGTGCAGTCTTATCACCGCTTCGCGGGAGAAATCGGCGCCTAGCGTCTGGATTAATTTCACTACGCTGAAGCGCTGCGCCGCAGCGGCGTAGTCCCGCGCCCAGTCCTGGTAGGCCTGGGTTTCGCAATCGAGTGGGCTGGTGACCTTGATGGTCTTGATCTTCATCCGATAGGGCTTGGGCGTGACCCTGGCGCGGTAGCACTGCTGCTTTTGCGAAAGGATGATATACAACCAATCCACCCGCAGGCTGCGCATCAGCGTGGCGTAGCCCTTGCCGGCAGGTTCGATGTACTTCTTGCCGATAACCCGCACGCCCTTGGTGGTTTCATAGATCCGAAAATCAGTGCCCAGCTCCGGATGCTTGGCCAGCCGTTGCAGGAACTTGGCAACGATGCGTTCCTTCTTCGGCAGCTTTCGAACCGCCCTGAACATGTCAAAGAAATCGATGGGGTAATCGTCCAGGTCCAGCACCGTGTACTGGCAGGTGTTCAGGATCTTGGCGCCGTAGCGGCAGACGGTGATGATATTGGCCTCATCAATCACCTGCTCCACGTGCTCTTTGATGGCGACCTGGTAATCGTCCGCCGGCGCCTCGCCGTTGATCTTCTGCTCAACAAAGCGGGACTGCTTCGCCAGTTCGCGCCGGGCATCCTCCACTGACTGGTTTGAACCCGCCAGCATGGTTAGCCGTTCAGTCGTCTCCCCAACCTGTATGTTTACCGATTCTTTAACCCAGAACTTGTAGTACTTCATGCGCCATTATCATCCTTGATGTAGAGCTAGGTGGCGATCAGCACCGCCAACGGTGCAAGGTAATCGTCCCACCGCCGCTTGTCATGTATTGGATAGCAGAATAACCGTCAGCCCAAAGGTGAGCTGAAAAAACATCACCATCACGACGAAGCCCAATATCACGTAATTAGGCACCGGGTTCTTCAACAGATACCAAGCGATGGAGACCTGGGCTACCGCCTGTAGCGCCGCAATGCCAAGAAAATGGCGAAGCTGCCATAGACCCGCGCTGACGTCGGGCGTAACGGCAGCGCAGCTGATAACGAAGGGGAACAGGCCAAGCAACAGAATAACGGCAAAAAGCCCCCTCTTTCGCCAGGGGGCCATGTCAGTAGCCAGCATGTCCTGTTTGAGCTTGTTCATATTGGTATTCCTCAAGCTGCTCGTCTCCGCACAGACAAGGCCAGCCACGAACTGCACCTATTTTCTAAACGGCTTAAGCCAATATAGGCTTAACCAGACGGCGACCAGAACTGCCACCCCTTCAAGTACAAGAAACTGCCATTCGAGAATGACCTCTCCAGTTTCGAGTAGCCAAGTAGGGCAATCAGTAACGTCGCCACTGCATTCACGGCTGTCTGACACCGGGGTTATCCAAGTTTCAATTGCCAGGATGCTCAAGCACGAAAAGACGACCGCACCCAATAAACACCCTGATCCTATGAATGTCCCCAACAGCGCAGCCTTTCCTTTTGATTGGTTCGCCACCACAAAACACAGCAAGCCGACAAATATCGGGCAACCGTACATCAGCCCTATTAGTAAATTTGGCACAACGTAATAGCAATTTAACGCCCGGCTCACGCGCCGGTTTGGAGCCGCCAAGCGGCGGAAAATCGGTCGCTGTGCAGCCGATTGTTAACTGTTGATGCTCAAAGTCAACGGCACGTGGTCACTTATTGAAATCCACTCGTCGTGCTGACCAACCTGCAAATTACATTCTTCGGCAAAGTCTGACGAGGTAAAAACATAATCAATGTGATAGGCCTTCTCGCGGTTCCGCTGCAAGAAAAATGTTGGATTGCTTTCACTACCATGTTCTTCCTCGAAGACTCGATGATACTGGCTCTTGAAACCCATATCTCCGAGCTCAGCAACTACATCTGAGTGATTCCACCAGCGATCCGGCTTATCCCAGCGCACATTGCTATTAAAGTCGCCGAGAATGACTGTCTTTGGCCGCCTAAGATCGTCACGATGGATCTGGAGATACTTCCAGAATTGCCCCATGTAGCCAAATGCTTCCTCATTGCGCCCCTTCGTCCAGACCGCCAATGCAGTGAAATCCCTGTTGATAATGAAAGGAAGAAAAAGCCTGAGATCCTCCGTGCTCCAATTCAGTGTTTCACTTTTGCTGAACAGCCCGGGGACGGAAAAGCTGCCATTCCAATCTAACTTTTCAACTCGATGACCGTTTCGGGGAAAAATTCCGATACCACGATTTTTTGACTCGCCCACCCACAGATAAGAACCGGCCCACTCTCTATATGCGGGGGTCGATAGCGCAGGGTCTTCACACTCCTGAACCACCAAGACGTCAGCTTCCAAGCTATCTGCTTCTGCAAGCTTCCGTCTGAGTGCTCCATTACAGTTCCAGGTTACGACTTTCATAGGTAGAGACAGTTAACAGTGATTAGATAGCACGCGGCATTAATACATAACCGCGACTTCGATATAACTGCGGGCTCAGGCCGCCCACCAAAAAAAGCTTATCAATTAAAATCAGTAGCTTGCGGAGCCTTTCCGCCAGCAGCCCGTATTCGCGTGCGCGCGTCATTTCGTGAATCCATTACGACTGGATGGCATGGCACTTATCATTCCACCTGAAGCGACCTGTCCTTTATCTGCGACAGGCAAGCCTGCTCGTTGCGCGCGGTACTCGGGTACTGGGCTGGACAGCGGCGATGCTTTCATCGCAGGCATACGACGGGTGAGCAGCCGATATAACGTCGGCTGAGCACTAAAATCTGAGGTTGGTGAGAGGTTTACTCTGCGCGCCATCCTTGGGCTCCTGATGCATGGCCATGCGCCATTGACGCAACTTAGCGCTATTGCGGCTGCGGGTAAAGCGCTCTGCAACACTTGTTTCCACTGACGCCAGCGCGTTGTTTCGCGCCGCTGTGTTTTGCTGACCGGTAGTCTGTGATGAGCACCCTCCCCGTTTTACTGGCTGCCTTGGCTAATCCAGCAAGGTGAACTCACGCTGCACCTTGAAGTAGATTTCCCGCGCGGTCAGGTCTTTTTGGTTTATGTCCGATTCGTAGTCTTTTACCAGGCGCAGGCCCCACATGAGCTGCCAGGCCGGGTGTGGTGAAAAGATTTGCGTGTACTCCAGAGTGCGGCTGGTTTCGCGGGCGAGTTCATCGCCGCGCCAGCGGTCGATATCGCGCTCGGTCAGGTCGTTGAGCCACAGCAATCTATGCGTCAGGCCGCTGGGGGTGTGGTAGAGCGCAGTGAGGGAGAAGAATTGCTCCTTGTAGAGGCGATCGCCGTCGGTATCAAAGTGGCGCAGGGTCAGGTCGGCCATCAGGTCGAGTGGGCCGGTGGTGTAATGCAGTTTGGGTTTGATCTCGCGCATGTGGCCCAACACCAGATTGTCGGGGTCAGCCATAGCGCCCCAGCGACCGTCCAGGTGCAGGGTCCAGGGTACGTAGGGGGCGGTCTGGAAAAACCATTGCCAGTAGTGCTCATCAAAGCGCGGGGCGTTGTCTCCGGCTGACAGGTCACTCTGATCCAGCCTGTTTACCGCGCGTTTTCGGTGCTGCCAGCCCAGGCGCGCGATGGTCTGGTAGCTGCCACGAAATTCGCCCCAAATACCGACCGTAGTCTCCAACGGCTGGTTATCAGAATGGGAGCGCATGTGCCCTCCTACCAGGTAGGCACGAATGCGCGACTGGCTTTCATCGTCGGCTTTGGCCTGAAAGTACCATTTGCGGCCGTAGGCCAGGTTGATCGCGCGATAATCCACACGGCGCAGAAAGCCCAGATCGGCGCGAAAGTCCGGCGATACATCGTAGTACCTTGCCCAGTACAGCGAGTCGGGGCCGTCGTGGTTATAGCGTAGCTGCAGGTTATAACCGCGCAGCGGGTCGTCGTAATCGGCACGCCGTACATAAGGCGTAATGTCGCAGTCACCCAGCTCACACTCGGCGTCGGGGTCCTGCTCGGTACAGCCTGTAGTGTCGCAAAGGTCTTCGGCAAACCGCTGCGGGTAACGGGTATCCGACACCATGAACTGGCCGCGCACCTTGTCATCCACGCCACGATTGCCGGTGCCGTTCAGGCTCAGCACGGCGTTGTGGTAGTCATCGGCGGTGCGCAGGGTGGTGAGTACGCCCAGGCTGCGTTTGTCGGATTGGCGCTCGTAGTTAAAGGCAGCTGACTGACTGTTATCGACCAGCGTAACCACGTCTGAACCGAGATTGTCTGGCATGTAGAGCTGCGTCTGCTGGTCAAAGGCTGCTAGGAGACCACTGGTCGCCGTGGGGCTCCTCCAGAGATGCGCCAGCCCCACATCCGGCTGCACAATATTGCGGGTATAGACCACTTCGTTCAGGGTGCGGAAGTACTCGCGGGTATCAACAAACATCTCGCGTTTTTCCGGCTCATAGGGATCGAAGGGGTTGTTGATGCTATCGCGGGCGATGTCCGATTCGACCTCCGCGTAGTTGGGCTTGACCGTCATCAGGAAGCTGCGGTCAGCCGAGAGGCGGTAATTGAAATAGGCGCCGGCGGCGTGGCGTGGCTGCTCCTCTACCTGCTCGAAACGCCCGCCGATGTCGCGATCCTCATCCCGGTCAAACACATAGTGAGGGGTAATGGTCAGGCGCCGACCACTGTCTTTCGCCTCGCTGGACTTGGGTGGCTCTTCGGTCAGCACCAATTGCACGGCACTGGCCAGTGTGCGCTCAACCTGGCGCGGATAATGCCGCTTGAGCATGACCAGCAGTTCGAGTTGCTGGGCCTGGTCGCCCGGCAGAATGCCCAGTGCACTGCGCGGAATCGCCATCTCTACCCGAAAGCCGGTCTCGTCTATCTGTGCGGCGGCCTCCCACTCAGCATCCCAGTCGTACAGGTAGCGGTCACTGATGGTGTCTTGCAGTACGTCAGACTGACTGCCGTGCGGATTCACGCGAAACTCGTATTTGCGCAGGCCCTGCCCCGCCGGATCAAGCACCAGGGAAACGTAATCGTCCTCTTTCAATCCATCACGTTCGCGCACCGCAGAACGCAGGTTACTGATATCAGGGTCAGGGGCATCGAAAGCGGCGTATAGATGGGTCTCGGTCAGCGCGATGCGCACGCGCGTGGGCACGCCCGCATCGCGCAGCCGCACCGGAAAAACTTCATACTCGATGGGTATTTCGTGCAGATTGAACCAGAAGCCGTCAGACAGATCGCCGTCGATGACCGGGGCATCAAGCCGCACAAAGGTAAATACCCGGGGTATCTCCGGGCTGGCGGCATCCACTTTGTCGGCGGCAACCGCATCGACGGTTTCAGAGTTCTGATCACCCAGAATCTCTTGTGCTGCGGCGTGCAGGCTGACGCACAGCAGCACCACTAGCAGCCACAAGTGCATGCCCTTGCACCCGTTCAAGGCAACGTCCGTTTTTGCACTGGCAGCATAAGTGGAGCCCGAGTCCGCGTTTCTACCAGAGCATAGCAAAGCAGAGCGGCGGTATTAGGGCGATGACGGCGAGCGCTCTCCTGAACAACGCGGCTGCTTGCCGGATGATCAGACTGGTATACCATGGGCCCGGCGATGGCCGGGCCAGCGGTCTTAGATGCAGGTACTGCCGCCATCCACCGGCAGCGCGATACCAGTGGTAAAGCCAGCTGCATCGGAGCAGAGATAGAGCACGGCGGCAGCGATCTCTTCAGCCTTACCGATGCGGCCGACCGGGTGCATGCCAGCAACGTACTCGGCCTTGCGCGGCTCAATGGCGGCGGCGCGACGGAACATGTCGGTGTCTATTACCGCCGGGCAAACGGCATTAACGCGGATGCCTTTTTTGCCGTATTCCACGGCAGCTGAACGGGTCAGGCCGAGTACCGCGTGCTTGCTGGCGGCGTATATGCTCATCTTGGGCGCAGCGCCCAGGGAGGCGATAGAGCCGGTATTGACGATGGCGCCGCCACCGTTCTTGAGCATCAGCGGGATTTCAAAGCGCATGCACTGCCAAACGCCTTTGACGTTGACGTCCATGATGCGGTCGAACACGTCTTCCTTGGCGTCGGCGATCTTGTCTTGCTCGATCTCGATGCCGGCATTGTTGTAAGCGCAGTCGAGGCGGCCGTAGTTGGCTTCGATCATGTCGATCAGGGCTTTGACTTCGGCGGCATCTACTACGTTGCAGGCCTGGAATACGGCATCGCCCCCGGTAGCGCGAATGCCGGCGGCAACCGCTTCACCGCCCTGGCTGTCGACATCTGCCAGAATCAGCCGCGCGCCGGCGGCCGCGAAGGCTTCTGCTGTGGCCTTGCCAATACCCGCAGCTGCGCCGGTAACCAGTACAACCTTGCCTGCAAAATCCAAACTCATTGATTGCGCTCCTTGACGATGGGAGCAGCTGGGGCCGCTCCGTTGTTATCGCTGGATGATAACAACGAGCGCCGTCATATTTCGACTGAATCAGCTGCGTTGTTCACGCGCCATGCTGATTATTGATGGTGAGTTCTGCAAGATACTCGATGATCTCGGCGTGATTGCCGGAGAAGACCACCCGTGCCTGCTTGCTTTCGCGCTGATAGGCGTACATGGGGTCGTAGTAGTTCTCCAGCAGGCCCTTGATCCAGGCGCGATGTAGGGTTTCATCGCCGCTGCTCTGCTGCTCTGTCAGGGCCTGTTGCATCAGGGCGTCGAGCTGCTGATGCTGCTCACCGCCAAGGCGTTTGCGGATACGCAACAGGCTGTTCAACAGGTAGTCGGAGAACTCCGCAAACGCGCGCTCCGGGTCGGCGTGCAACGCGGCAAACTCGGCGTGCATCGCGGTCACGTAATCAGCGAGGATACGGCTGATTCGATTTTCCTGGCTGTCCTCCAGCCACACCAGCGGCGCCTGTTGCATGGCGTGGTAAACGTTCAGCGGCACCGAGCAACTGCCGACCATGCGGCCTTCGTCTTCCAGCACCAGACGCTGGGCGCCGGTCTCGCGGACTTTCAGCGCTTCAATCGACAGGCGGTTCTCAAAGTCGATCTGTGTGGGCTGCGGCGTGGCGTGGCGACCAAAGCTGGAGCCACGGTGATGCGCATGGCCTTCCAGATCCAGACTACTGCTTAACGCGGCGATCACTTCGGTTTTACCGGTGCCGGTCAGGCCGGCGACCAGCACCGGCGGGCATTGCTCGACTGCCTCATCCAGCGAGTCGATCAGAAAGCGGCGCATGGCTTTGTAGCCGCCGATCACGCGCGGGTACTGCACGCCCGCGTCACTCAGCCATTGCTGTACCAACTGCGAGCGCAGGCCACCGCGAAAGCAGTAGAGATACCCCTGCGGGTTGGCCTGCACGCGTTGTATCCAGGCGTCGATCCGCGCCGCTTTGGTGTCACCGCAAACCAGTTTGTGGCCCAGAGCGATGGCGGCTTCCTGGCCACGCTGTTTGTAGGTTGTGCCCACCTGCTGCCGCTCATCATCGTACATCAGCGGTAGATTGCAGGCCGCGGGAAAGGCGCCCTTGGCAAATTCGATGGGCGCGCGCACATCCATTAGCGGAACATCCGCAAGAAACAGCTGGCGAAAGTCCTCGGTGTTATCGCGCATCAAATAACCTCGACCCAGGGGCCGCCGTCGGCTGCTACGCACTCACCAATTGCCTGTAACTCAAGGCCCTCCTCCCGCGCGGCCAGTAGAAACTTGCTTACCGCGTCGGGCGCTACCGCTACCAGCAGGCCGCCGCTGGTCTGTGGGTCGCACAGCAGCTGTTGCTGCGCATCGCTCAGCGGCCCCAGCTTGTGGCCGTAGCTATCGAAATTACGCAGTGTGCCGCCGGGGATGCAGCCCTGCGCCAGGTAGTAGTCGACGCTGGCAATACGCGGAATGCGATCGGCATGGATCTGCGCCTTGACGCCGGAGCCTTCGGCGACCTCGGCCAGGTGGCCTAGCAAGCCGAAGCCGGTGACGTCGGTCATGGCTTGCACGCCGGGCAGTGTGGCGAAGCGTTGGCCTGGTTTGTTCAGCGTGCACATCAGATCCCGGGCCACGCCAACGTCTTCAGCGCGTAGTTTTTTCTGTTTCTCGGCGGTGGTTAGAATGCCAATACCCAGGGGCTTGGTGAGAAAGAGTTGAGCGCCTGGCTTGGCTTGGTCATTGCGCTTGAGTTGGCTGCGCAGTACCTGACCGGTGACGGCCAGACCGAAGATCGGCTCGGGGGCATCAATCGAGTGGCCGCCAGCCAGCGGCATACCGGCTTCGGCACACACCTGGCGCGCGCCGGCGAGCACTTCGCCCGCCACAGCGGCAGGCAGCAGGTTGACCGGCCAGCCAAGGATGGCAATGGCCATCAGCGGCGTACCGCCCATGGCGTAGATGTCGCTGATAGCGTTGGTGGCGGCGATGCGGCCGAAGTCGAAGGGGTCATCGACGATCGGCATGAAGAAGTCAGTAGTGCTGACGATGCCCTGTTCGGCGTCCAGGCCAAACACGGCCGCATCGTCGCGGCTGTCGTTACCTACCCAGAGCCGTTCGAAGCTGGGCCCCGGCTGACCGACCGACAACATTTCGTCCAGCACCTTGGGCGCAATCTTGCAGCCGCAGCCGGCGCCGTGGCTGTATTCGGTCAATCGCACTGTTTGGGTCATGCGGGCTCTCCGGCGGTAAGGATCAAGCCCGCGATTCTACCAGCCAGGGCTGGCTGCGCCTACGCTTCAGCAGCCGCGCTTCAGCGGCCGCGCCGCTCGAACTGGTCGAGGGTATCACTGGCGACCATGCGGCCCAGCTCGATCAGTTCCGGTGCGCGGTAAAACTCGAAAAAGCGGCACAGGCGCTTGGGAACGTTGAACAGTACATCCGGCGGGTAACCAGCAATCTTGTACTGGGTAAGCGATGACTGCATGGCCTCAAACGACAGGTTGACCAGTTCCAGCATGCTCGCCGGGCCAGGGGGCGCCTCGACCTCGACGGGTTGCGCCTGATCTTCTTCGCGCGAATGCGGCGGTTCCTGCGGTTCGTGCTCGGCGGTGAGCAGGGCCATGGCGTCTTCACCCTCCTCTTCCTCGTCGCCCTTGCGACCCAACCAGTTGGGCTTGAGTGCCGTCATCCACTGATCCCACTGCTGGCGAATGGGTGCGGGCCGCTCAACCACGGGCATGCGGTAGCCGTCGTTTTCTATCGAGTTGAGGTTGACTGCCATGATCAGATCACAGTGCTGGGACACCACCGGCACAATGGGCAACGGGTTCAGCAAGCCGCCGTCTACCAGTACCCGGCTGCCCTGGCGCACCGGTGAGAACAGGCTGGGAATGGCGGCCGAGGCGCGCATGGCCTGATGCAGGCAGCCCTGTTGGAACCACACCTCCTGCTGGTTGGTCAGGTCGGTGGCCACGGCGGTGAAGGGAATGTTCAGTTGCTCGATATTGATCTCACCGAGAATCTCGCGAATGCGCCCAAATACCCGTTCGCCGCGGATGGCGCCCAGGTTGCCAAAGCCGATATCCAACAGGCGAATGACATCCAGATAGTCCAGGCCCGTGACCCAGTCACGGTAGGCCTTCAGGTGTCCGGCAGCGTGAATGCCGCCTACCACTGCACCCATGGAGCAGCCGGCAATACAGGCGATTTCATAACCGCGCCGTTCAATCTCTTCAATCACGCCGATGTGCGCATAGCCGCGTGCTCCGCCGCTACCCAGCACCAATGCTACTCGCTGCCCCATCTTTGTAGGCTCCCCCGCAATTTGGTTAATCCCGATTGACGTAATTGATCACTCTGCGCATGATGCCGGGATGATTTCCCGCAGCACAAGGCACCCCGTGATCAAGCGTCTTTCCTTACCTTTAAAAGCAATCCTCTTCATCGCTTTGCTGCTGACCCTCATAGCCCTGCTGGGCGTCTGGATACTGCATACTGCCGAAGCCAAGCGCAGCGGTGAGCTGCGCCTGGGCAACCTGCAAAGCCGCGTCTCGGTGCATTACGACGCCTGGGGCGTACCGCATATCGACGCACAAAACGAAGAAGACGCCTACCGCGCTCTGGGTTACGTGCATGCCCAGGATCGCCTGTTCCAGATGGACATGCTGCGCCGCGTGGGCGGCGGCCGACTGTCGGAGCTGTTTGGCGCTGAATCCTTCGCGACCGACCGTTTCTTCCGCACCCTGGGCATCAACCGCTTTGCCCGCGCCTACGCCGAACGCCTGGAAGCCGAAGCCGACAGCCCCCATGTGAAGCTGCTGCACGCCTATCAGGACGGTATCAATCAGTACATCGACCACGGCGGCCGGCCGCTGGAATACCGCCTGCTGATGGCCAAGCCGGATTACTTCACCACCGAAGACATCGCCCAGATCATGGGCTACATGGCCTACTCGTTCGCCGAAGCCTTCAAGACCGATGTACTGGTGGACCATATTCGCGGCACCCTGAGCGAGCGCCACTATAAGGACCTGGTACCCAGTTGGCCAGATCAACTCCCGCCCGCCCGCTCCTCCGGGCAGCCCTACATAGAGCTGCTCAAACCCATGCTGGAGCAGATCTCGGCGATTGAAAAGGACTTTCCGGTCGGTCAGTTCATCGGCAGCAACGCCTGGGCCGTCAACGGTAGCAAGAGCGCCAGCGGCGCCCCCCTGTTAGCCAACGACCCGCACATAGGGTTCGCCGTACCGGCCGTGTGGTATGAAGCCCATCTGCGCACGCCGGAGAACGAGGTGTACGGGCATTTTCTGGCCGGCATACCCTTCCCGCTGCTGGGCCAGACGCGACATCACGCCTGGGGCCTGACCATGCTGATGAACGACGATATCGACTTCTACCGCGAGCGCATCAACCCGGAAGACCCCAACCAGGTCTGGGCGAGCGATCACTGGGAAGACTTCGCCCTGCATGAAGAGGTCATCAAGGTCCGCGGCCAGGAAGATCGCCTGATCAAAACCCGCAGCACTCGCCACGGCCCGGTGATCAACGACCTGCCGGGCAGCCTGGAACGGCAGCCGGTCAGCCTGTTCTGGACCTTCCTCGACCCCGATAACGATTCTGCCAAGGCCTTCTACGGCTTTACCCGCGCGCAGAACATGGCAGAGTTTGAGACCGCGGCAGCGGCCCACAGCGCACCGGGGCTGAACCTGATCTACGCCGATACCGACGACAACATTGCCATGTGGGCCATCGGCAAACTCAAGCGCTGGCCCACCAGCAGCAACGGCTTTGCGCTGCTCAATGGCAGCTCCGGGCGCGACGAGTTTCTGGGCTATCAACCCTTTGAGAATAATCCGCGCATCATCAACCCGCGTGACGGCTACCTGTTCAGCACCAACAACCCGTACCCAGAAAAGAACGTGCGCCGCAGCCTACCGGGTTACTACGCACCAACCGAGCGGGCCCAGCGGCTGAGCGAACTGTTGCAGGAGGAAGAGACCTTCGACCTGTCCCGCTTCAAGGCCATGCAGCTGGACGACCAGCGCCCGCAAGCGCTGGCTATGGTGCAAGATGCCCTGCCCCTGCTGGATTACAACCTGTTCAGCAGTGAGCTGCACGCCCCGGCAGCCAAGGCGGCGCAATTGCTGGAGCAATGGGACGGCCGCTATCAGCAGGACAGCGTTGGCGCGAGTATTTTTCAGCGCTGGCGCGACGAGTTGAGCGTGGCGCTGTTTGCCGATGAACTGGGCGACCGCTACGCCTTTTTCCGCAATACCTATCTGGCCAGCAAGACCCTGACGCAGCTGTACTGGAAGCCCACCTCACCCTGGTGGGACAACCGCCAGCAGCCCAGCCTGGATGGCCGTCAGGCGGCAATCACCCACGCCTGGATCAAGGCCGTGGAAGGCCTGGTGGCCGACCTTGGCGATCAGCCGGAACAATGGCAGTGGTCGCGCCTCGCCAGCTTGCAGCACCAGCACGCCCTGGCAGATCGCATTCCCTTTGGTCGTTACCTGAACACTGAACCGGTCGCCGTCAACGGCGGTAACGAGACGTTGAACAACATGGCGTACAACATTGGCGAGCCGCGCTATCAGGTCAAATCAGGCCCTTCTACGCGGCGCCTGATTGACTTGGCCGATGTGAATGCCACGCTGGGTATCAATCCGCTGGGGCAGTCCGGCAACCCGCTGGACATGCATGCGCTGGATCAGGCAGAGATGTACAACGAGGGCCGCTACCGCACGCAGCTGTTCGACTGGTTGTCGATTCAGGCGCTGCCCGATCAGCTACTGATCCGCCCCGAGCGCAAGCGCTGAGCCACCCGGCTCAGCGAATCCGGGTGATCCGCACGCCCTGCTCCGGCTGCGGCTCGCCAACACTCAAGCGCTGATCGCGAATACCACCCTCCTTGAGCGCCTGCACCAGTGCGGGGGCGTCAGCGCCATCGATGCTGACCCGCAGCAACGAATCGGTCCGCAGCATCCGCACCAGCAGCCTGACCCACTCTGCCGTGGGCGCCGCTTCAGGGTGCTGCAGATCGAGCGTGGGCAACAGCAGCTGACCCTCACGCTTGAGTACCTTGAGCAAGGTGGTGGGCGTTGGATAAAGCGCCTGGCTGACTACCGGGCTGGGGCTGAACTGATCCATGTGCAGATAGCTGCGCTTGTTGCCGCGGGTGATGGAATACAGCGCGATAAACTGTTGCTGGTCGCCATCCAGGCGCAGGGCCAGATAACGCTGGTCTTCCTCAGGGCCATAGAGCTGGGCGTTGCCAAACACCTGATTGGCCCACAGGCTGCTGCTGCCGCACTCGCGACCCTCGCAGGAGTAGAGCAGCGTGTGCGGCTGCTCGGTGAGCTGCTGCAAGGCATCGCGGAAGGCCTCGTCCGGCGCATAGCCATCATTCAGTTGCCAGGTGGCGCGCAGCAGTTCGCCGCTGGCGCGCACCTCACGCTCCGCGCGCAGTTGATTGTTGATGCGACGAATGCTGCCGATGATGAATTGGTATTCGGCGCCCTCTACGCGATCCTGCTGGACCGTGCTGACATGGGCAAAGGGGGTGATGCTGAGCGACTGTTCAAAGGCCTCGTCGGCCTGGCTGGCGGTACTCAGCAGCAAGGCGGCAACGGCACATCCGATCGGGGTGGTACGGCGCAAAAACATGGCTTTCCTTGGGCAGCAAAGAGCTAACCCACAGCATACCCGGTTTGCCGCATTGCGGTCAGGCCGGGCTGACGTCCCTGGCCGGCAGTGCGGCATAAAAATCATTCAACAGCGCCGCAACAGCGGGCGCCTGCTCCTCCAGATGCAGGTGATGACCACCGTCCATTTTGTGTAACTGGATGTGCTTGAAGCGCTCGATGCGGTCGAGTACCTGCAGATGTTTATGCATCACACCCTGATTGGCCAGCACCAGCATGGTCGGTGCTTCGATAGCCTCAATGAAGGACACCGCGTGGTGATTGGTGAAGCGCAGCGCCGAGGGCAGCATCAATTGCGGGTCGGTGCGCCAGGTCCAGCCGCCGTGATCCGGCATCAGCCCGCGCTCGACCAGGCAGCTGACCGCATCGCGTGAAATCGGTGTAGTACCGCCCAACACGCGCGCCGACACCGCCTTCTCTACGCTGTCGTACACCGGCTTACGCTTGTTGCCCACGGCCAGGCTGGACTTGAAAAAGCGCGCCATCTGCTTGGGTGCATCGTCGGCCTCTGAGGTAAAGGGCATCAGCCCGTCGATCATCGCGGCGCCGAGAATGCGCTCCGGCAGCGAGCCGGCCAACACGCCGCTGATGATCGCCCCCATGGAGTGGCCGAGCAGTGCAAAGCGGTCCCAGCCCAGCTCTTCTGCCACTTGCAGCACGATGGAGGCCTGCTGCCACAGACTGTAGCCGGCCATTGGCAGATGGTCCGACAAGCCGTGCCCGGCGAGATCCAGGGCAACCAGATGCACGCCTTGCAACGCCGGGGCCAAGCGGTCGAATGTAGCCGCGTTGTCGAGCCAGCCGTGCAACCCGATCACCGGCACGCCACCGGGTTCCCCCCAGACCTTACCGGCAACTTCAAGGGAGGGCAGAGAGAAACGCACTTCGCGGCTGGTTGTTGTCATCGGTTATCCGTTGGTCCTGAGCGTGATTTACTCCGCCAACTTAAAGACTCTGCCACACAGCAGCAATCAAGCTTGCAACCATGAATGCAGCAGCATAGATCAGGCCTTATTCCGCTTTCAGCGGCACCACGGCCATGGTCAAGCGAGCAATACAGGTCAGCGCACCGGCATCGTTACTGAGACGAATATCCCAAACATGAGTCGTGCGGCCCAGGTGCACGGGCTTGGCGATTGCAGTCACCCGCCCGCTTTTTACCGCCTTGAGGTGATTGGCGTTGACTTCCAGCCCCACGCAGTAGAAACGGCTGCTGTCGATACACAGATACGAGGCGATGCTACCCAGGGATTCCGCCAGCACAACCGAGGCGCCGCCATGCAGAATGCCGTAGGGCTGATGCGTGCGCTTGTCGACCGGCATGCTGGCGGTAATCCAGTCATCGCCATGATCTTCCAGGCGTACGTCCAGCAGCGTATTGATGTTGTCTGCCGGGGCGTTCATGGCGTCCAGATCGACTTTGCCAAACCAGATTGCACTCATGCGTTTTCCTTTGTGTCCTGTTGCCATACAACGGTATTGCCCGAGACCAGCCACAGATGCACCTGGCCCTGATAGCTTGCCTCGACCACGTTGCGTTTGAGTTTGAGGTTGGGCGTACGGAAGCCGGTTTCGACATTCCATTCGTCACTGATCACCACCAGGCAACCCAATTGCTCGCTGCGCTGCAGCCTGGCGTTCACCTCCTGCAGCAAGGCATCAAGCTGTCGGTTCAACGCGTCTGGGGCACCCTCGGCATCAGCGCACAAGCGTACCAGCGCCAGCGGCTGCGGCAGGTCGTGACCGACCACGCAGGCATCTTCGATCAACGGACTGTCGAGCAACAGCGCTTCTATCGGCACCGGCGTTACGTAGCGCCCCTTCGAGGTCTTGAAAATATCCTTGGCACGCCCGGTGAGGCGCAGAAAGCCTTCCTGGTCAATTTCGCCGAGGTCACCGGTATGCAAAAACCCGTCGTCGTCCAGCACTTCGGCGGTACGTACCGGGTCCTTGTAATAGCCCAGCATCGCGGCGCGGCTGCGCACCAGCACTTCGCCCTGTGCGGTTAAACGGCATTCAACGCCGGGATTCGGCAGACCGATGTATCCAGCCTTGATTTTCGCCGGTCGGCCCAGGTGCGAGTAGCCGCAGTTTTCCGTCATGCCATAGGCCTCGACGATCAACAGGCCGCGCTCGGCGAACCAACTACTCAAGCCAGGGCTAAGCCGCGCCGCGCCGCAGACCGCGTAGCGCACCTGATCCAGGCCCAGGTCAGCCAGCACCTGGCGTGCCTTGCGTTCTCTAAGCAACGGCAGGCGCAGCTGCAAGCGCGCCCAGGCTGAGCCGTGTCTACGCTCGGCGTATTGCTTGAAGTTTTCCCACACCCGCGGCGCAGCAAAGAACACAGTGGGTCTGGCGCGGCGCGCATCATCAAAAAAGGTGGCAACACTATTGACGAAATAGATCTGCTGACCAGACAGCAGCGAGGCAATCTCGACAAACTGCCGCTCGGCCACATGACTCAATGGCAGATAGGACAACAGCCGATCCTGCGCGCTGATGTTGAATAGCCGCAAGCCATTGCTGGCGGCAAGATACATGCTGCCGAAGCTGAGCATCACGCCCTTGGGTATGCCAGTGGTGCCTGAGGTGTATACCAGGGTGGCCAGCTGATCGGCCACTGGCAGGCTCAAGTCCTGCAGTGGCTCGTTGGTCTCCAGCAGCGCAGCCCAGGATTTGATGTCGGCATCGTCCGGCGCCAGCGGCAACCCGATCCAGGGCATATCCTGCGGTACGCCAGCGCGCATGTGCGACCAATCGTCGAGTTTGCCAATAAAGACGGCACAGGCGTCAGCGTGCTCAAGCACTTGCCTGATGGTATCGGCGGTCTGGTTGGGATACAGCGGAACAGATACATGACCGGCCATCCAGATAGCCAGGTCGGCGATTATCCAGTGCGCGCAGTTTTTCGATAACAGGCCAATCTGGCTGCCCGCCGGAAAGCCCAGCGATTGCAGGTAACTGGCCATGCGCCGCGCCTGATCACCCACCTGGCGCCAGCTCAGTTCAACCACCTGCCCATCGGGCATCGGCTGAATCAGATAGGTTCTGTCTGCCTGCAGGCTTTCCTGACGCAAAAATGCATCAAGAGCCGTTACCGGCGTTTTGGCCAAGGCGCCCATACTGTGCCCTCGTGCTGCTGGATATTATTATTGTTGGAATGATTGCGCTGATCGCGCGGTGCTCACCCGTTTGAGTGAACACTATCCCAAGCCACGGACCCACCACAAGGCCCTAACGCGCAGCTTGCGGACCAGGTCACCGGATAACTCGGTCAGTTGATGAACTGACTGATTCGCACTGGCGTAACGCAGCGCCCGGCTCAGCCAGCCAAATCAGCAGGTACCCGCAGGGCGACCAGGGTACCCAGCCCGGCGGCCACGAAATCAAGGTCAATGCAGGCCAGCGCCGCCGTCGGCATGGGATAGTGAGAAGCGCGGTTGCCCTCCACCAGTAGGCTGACCAACTGGCTGACCAAAGGTTGATGCGAGACCAGCAACAACTGCTGCTCGCTGCGCTCCGACAAAAAACGCAGCACCTCGCCCGGATCATCATCCGGCGTCAGCCAGGGTGCGGTTCCCACATCATGAGTAAAGCCGATGGCGCTGCGCATCACCGCGGCAGTCTGCTGCGCACGCCGATAGGGGCTGGCGAGAATTGCATCCAGCGGCTGATTCGCCAGGGCCGCACTCATTGCCTGCACTTCGGCTTCGCCCGCTGGCGTCAGCGGGCGCTCTGCGTCACTGGCCGCCTGCGTCGCCGCCTGACCATGGCGCAATATCCAGAGTTTCATGCCTTTGGCTCAGTTGGCTCGGCTGGCTCCGCTGGCTTGGATACGTCAGCGGCTTGCGCAGCCGGCTGCGGCCACTCGATAAACGGCCAGGGCTTCTGCTCGCTGGCCATGGTGACGTAACGACCGATCTGGCAGGCGTAAACCGACAAGCCCTCACCCCAAACCACGGCATCCTGATTGGCGCTGCCGGTAAACAGCCGCGCCAAAATCTGAATGACCACCAGTAGCGCCAGCAGAATTTCGACTACCTGCCAAGCGAGCATGAACAGAAAGGTGTACAGCAGGCGCAGCCAGAAATCGGCTGAGCACAGGGAAGTCTTCAATGCAGACATTGACTCATTACTCCTTGATCGGCGTGCAGCTCATGAACGCGGAAAATTCGACATCGTGTTTCTGTTCTGCCGACATCAACTTGCCGATCACCTGCCCCAGCGGCTGCTGCTCAAACACAATGGCGTGCAAACCGGCCACCAGCGGCATGTAAACGCCCTCCTCGTCGGCCTTCTGCTTGAGTGTCTTGAGCGTATTGACGCCCTCGGCAACTTGGCCCAAGCGCGCGACGCCCTCTTCCAGGGTTTCGCCTTTGCCCAGCGCATGGCCAACCCGAAAGTTGCGCGACTGCGGCGACATGCAGGTCACGATCAGATCACCAACCCCCGCCAGGCCCAGAAAGGTCAGCGGATTGGCTCCCATGTGCACGGCAAAGCGCGTCATTTCCGCCAATGCGCGGGTAATCAGCATGCTTTTGGTGTTTTCGCCCATACCGAGCGCGACCGCCATGCCGGAGATGATCGCGTAGACGTTCTTCAACGCGCCGCCCAGTTCGACACCATAGCGGTCCTGGCTGGCATAAACGCGCAGATTTTTACTGCCGAGCACGTCTTGTACTGCATTGCACAGCGCTTCGTCCTCGCTGGCAATCACCGTAGCAGTCAGCTCGCCAGCGGCCATTTCCTTCGCCAGATTGGGGCCGGACAGCACCGCCACCTTGGCTTGCGGGGCCTCCTGCTCGACGATCTGGCTCATCATCAGAAAGCCAGGCTGCTCTATCCCCTTGGTGGTGCTGACCACCTGCTTGCCGGCCAGACTTGGGCCAATCTCCTGCAGCACACTGCGAAAGGCGCCACTGGGGATGGCCAGAAACACCAGATCGGCCGCGGCAATGGTGGCTTCAATATCGGTAGACACCTGCAGCCGAGCGTCTAGCTTGTAGCCCGGCAGATAGCGCGGATTTTCGTGCTGGGTGCGAATGTGGTCGGCCACATCCTGGTCACGCAACCAGAGGGTTACGTTCTGTCCCTCGCAAGCCATCAAATTGGCCAGCGTGGTACCGAAACTGCCTCCGCCTAATACGCAGACAGCCGCTTTGGAATCGGTCATGCAAGATCCTTAATCAGGTTTTCCGGGCCAAGTATAAGCTTGCCCGACGATAACAGCGATTGAGCAGTGGAAAAACCTGTTGCGACCGTTAATATGGAGGCCCAAGAAAAATAGCTACAAAGTGCCATCACATGTTTACCAATCGCATCACCGTCCTGGCGGGCTTCGCTGCTCTGAGCCTGCCACTTACCTTGCAGGCGACAACGGATCCGTTGCTTGATGACCTCGAATTGCCGACCGTCCTCAGTGCAACCCGCCTCAAGCAAGCACCGGCGGAAGTGCCTGGCAGCATGACGGTACTGGATCGGCAGCTGATCCGCGCCAGCGGTGCGCGCGATATTCCCGAGATACTGCGCCTGGTGCCCGGCATGATGATCGGTTACCGGCGCGGCAATCAGATCAACGTCAACTACCACGGCACCAACGTCACCGAGGCCAGGCGCCTGCAGGTACTGGTCGACGGCCGCTCGGTGTATCGCCCTGGGTTCGCCACCGTGGATTGGGCGGAGATCCCCGTCGCCATCGAAGACATTGATCGCATTGAAGTGTTTCGCGGCCCCAACACGGCCGCCTACGGCGCCAATGCGTTGATGGGCGTCATCAATATCATTACCCGGCATCCGCGCGAGGCGGTGGGGACCACGCTGAAAGTGACAGAGGGCACGCGGGGCGTCAGTGATTGGCTGGCACGCCAAGGCTTCAGCACCGAAAATAGCCAGACCCGCCTCACCCTGTCAGGCATGAGTGATGACGGCTTTGACCACTTCTACGATGATGGTGACGAGTACCGCGATGGCAAACGGCTTACCCGCTTCAACCTGAGCAGCGCCTATCAGATTGACCCGCAACAAAGCTTTGAATGGCAACTGGCTGCCAGCGAAACCAGCCGCCAAGGCTATTACGACTACGGCCCTTTTCTACGCCCGTTAAACCCCAAACGCGATACTCCCGGCTTATATGACGCGGCCATCAATGCGCATATGCCAGACTCCGACATCAAGGGCCGTGATTACGCTGTACAAGGTTTGTGGAAAACCGAGTTCAATCCCGACCACAGTCTGCAGGTGCTTGGCTACGCACAGCACACCCAGAGACTGAATGCTTGGCGCGCCTGCGACAGCCCCATTGTTTTCATGGATGAACTGCGCCAGCTGTATAACGCCAACCCTTACGCGGCGCGGCTGGTGAGTGGCTATTTCCGCTTCGCCGACTACTACGACATGCGCAGCGTGCTACAGCGCGATCTTGGCAGCGACTATCGGCCGGAGTATGGCGACTGGGCGGTGGCGGTTCAAGATCGCCGCAATCAACTGCGCGACAGTGAACCCGCGTGCTGGGACATCAACCACAACATGCGCGAAAGCCGTTACCATGCGGAAATTCAAGATACCTTGCGCCTGAATGAGCAACTGCGTGTTGTGAGCGGTGCCAGCTACCGCTACGACCGGGTCAAGTCGGACACATTTTTTGGCGGCGCACTGGACAATCACATCGTTCAGGCATTTGGCAACATCGAATACCGACCACACGAGCGCTGGCTGTTCCAGGCTGGCGGCATGTATGAAGACGCACAACTGGTGGGTGATGCGTTCTCACCCCGCTTGGCGTCTCATTTTTTCCTGTCACCCTTTCATAGCGTGCGCTTTGTTTACTCCGAAGCCGTGCGCTCGCCCGACATGTATGAAAACAATGTCAACTGGACTTATCAGATCAGCAACCTGAGCGGGCCGGTAAGCGGCGACCAGCGCTACTACGCCACCGCCATCGGACCGGGAAACCTCAAGCAGGAGCACATGCGTTCGCGAGAACTCGGTTACAACGGCACGCTGCACCAGGCTGGACTGTCGATGGATTTGCGTATCTTCCAAGAGCAGATCACAGACATGAACAGCGAACCGCTGAAGATCAATGACTTTAATCCCAACAATGATTCAAGCGCTGAATTCGAGGGAGCAGAAGCTCAACTTGACTGGCAGGCAACCTATGCAGACCGCTTTCGTCTTACCTACGCTTACGTCGACTTTGAAGCCAGCAGCGGCCTTGATCAAAGACTGACCGCACGCAACTCCGGCACCCTTGGCTGGCTACGGCAGTGGCCCGCCAAAATCGAAAGCAGCCTGATTTATTACGGTGCCGATCAGTTGAACGAGCATCGTTTCGAACGGCTGGACGCACGTTTGGCAAAAAGTTTCAATTGGGGGCAACGTAGCCAGCTGACGCTAGCTATGGTTTTACAACACCGTCTGGATGACGAGCCGCTTACTTGGGATGAAAACACCTATGAAGAATCAAATCATTACTATCTGAGTGCGGAACTGAATTTCTAACTGCACTTAGGCCATATCACATGGTCACAGGCAAGACAGGACGTCGGACAGGGAAAGTGCACATAATGACGATCGATACGCGCAGGCAAGCGCTCGCATGAGCTTAACAGGCAAACTGATTTGCTTGCTATTGCTGGCTTTTATGTCGTCCGGCGCGCTGGCACGGGAACTGCTCGTCGTGGTGCCGGCGACCAGCAGCCCGCTGATCAGCGAATTTACCGACGCCCTGCGACTTGCACAGCCTGATGACCTCATCCGGGTTTCGAACGCCCCACCGCCAGACGCCAACTCCGCCGACACCATCATCGTGCTGGGCAGTGAAATGCTGCAATGGCGCCTGCAGTCTGCGTTAAACACGCCCACCATCGCGCTGTACCTGAATCATCAGGCCCTGCCTGACGAGCCACTTCCCGACTACCTGCATACGCTACTGGCGAACCCCAAGCCAATCCGACAACTGCGCCTTGCACAGCGTTTGTTGCCGCGCCTGCGGACAGCCGGCTTGCTCTACCCTGAAGGCCAGTCAGGCCTTGCTCGGGAATGGGCCGTCGCTATCGCCGACAGCGGATTGCAGCAGCAGAGTCAGGTCGTTGGCCCGACAGACAACTTGACCCGCCCGCTACTCAAGGTGCTGGACCAGAGCGACGTACTGATTGGCAACGACGCCCCCGCCATCTACAACGCCGACAACCTGAAAACCATTTTGCTCACCAGCTACTCACGCAACAAGGTGCTGATCGGCCCCAGTGCGCCTTTCATAGAAGCAGGCAGCCTCAGTACTACCTACAGCACCGCCCAGGACATGGCCCGCAGCGTGGCACTGTTACTGCAAAGCGATAATCTGCAAAGCGGCCTCTCCTACCCCGCCTACTTCTCTGTACTCAGCAATGCCCAGGTAGCGCGCTCCCTGGGCCTGCCGGTCCCTGATGACGCAAAGCTTGGCCGCGAGTTGGCTGAGCTGGAGCAAACACCATGAGTTTTCTGCAACACGGCACCATCTTCAGCCGGCTGATCCTCATTGCCACCTTACCCGTACTGCTGATGGGGGTGGTGGGCTTCACCTTTCTTACCAGCGAACGACTGGACGACGTCAACCGCGAGCTGCAGCTGACCGGTCAGTTGATCGCCGACCAACTGGCGCCCGCGGCGGAGTATGGCGTGATCAGTGGCAACCTGCGCACGCTGGAAAGTCTGGTCCAGGGCGCCCTGAACATGCCGCATGTGCGCTACGTACAGGTCTTCGACAACGCCGGCCTGCCCCTGCTGATGCTCAGCAAGGACGACATTGAGACCGGTCCGGGATTACAGGTGTTCGTCGCCGACATCATGCGCCAGCGGATTCCGCTACAAAACGAGCTTTTCCTGCTTGATGCGCCTGCCGCCGCAGATGACGAGGGTGAGCTGCGGTATCTGGGGCAGGTACACGTCGGCCTGAGCAACGAGGCCTTCGTTGAGCGGCAGCGCGTCATTCTGATGAAAACCCTGGGGCTGGCAACCCTGGTGCTGGTCGCCACGCTGTTTCTGGCCATACGCCTGGCCCGCGCACTGGCCAACCCCATGGCACGCATGGGCATCGCAGTACACAAGTTGCAGGAAGGCCAGTTGAGTACTCGGCTGGAGGTCGACGATCAACATGAGATCGGCCAGTTGATGAGCAATATCAACAGCCTCGCCGCCACCCTTGAGCGCTCCAGCCAGCAGCAGCAGCAGGCGATGCAACAGTTGGTCAGCGCGCGCGAGGAGGCCGAGGCCGCCAACCGCGCCAAATCCGAGTTCCTGGCCATGATGAGCCACGAACTGCGCACCCCCATGAACGGCGTGCTCGGTATGCTGCAGCTGCTGGAGACCACCGAGTTGAGCAGCGAACAGAGCGAGTATGTGCATATCGCCGGCGAGTCCACCGACCACCTGCTCAAGGTGATCAACGACATTCTCGACTTCTCGCGCATTGAACGTGGAGCCCTGGAGCTGGAAAAAATCCCCTTCAACCTGCCGCAGCTGATCAGCTCGTCGGTGAATGTGTTTGAACACACCGCTCGGCAAAAGGGCCTGCAGCTGATAACGCGTCTGCACGGTGACCGGCAATGGTCCGAGGTTTTGGGCGACCCCACGCGGATTCGCCAGATACTGGTCAACCTGATCGGCAATGCGCTCAAGTTCACTGAAGAGGGTAACGTCACCGTGGTTGCCAACTGGCACCTCTCTGGCAGCGACCGTCTGTGGTTCGAATGCGAGGTCTCCGACACCGGCATCGGTATAGCCCCGGAGCGCCTGGAAAGCATGTTCGATGCCTTCCAGCAGGCCGATTCCAGCACCTCGCGCCGCTTCGGCGGCACCGGGCTGGGGTTATCAATCGCGCGCACCTTTGTGCAGAAAATGGGCGGTGAGCTGATTGCCCGCAGCACCGAAGGCCAGGGCTCACGCTTCACCTTCACCATTCCGCTTGAGATCGGGGATAACCAGCGTCCGCAGCAGGATGAAGCGCAACCCACACCGGGCCGCCGCAATGACAAGCCGCTGCTGTTGGTCGAGGACAACCCGGTCAATCAGATGGTAATTGAAGGCATGCTGCACAGCTTCGGCATGACCGTCGAGATCGCGGGCACCGGAGAACAGGCACTGCAACTGCTGGCCAGCCAGCCCTCGCGTTATGCCGTCATTCTCATGGACATACACCTTCCCGACACCGACGGCCTGACGGTCTGCCGCCGCTACCATGCCTGGTGCAACACGCAGCAACGCAAACCTATCCCCTGCATCGCGCTGACCGCCAGCGCCTTCGATATGGACCGGCGGCACAGCGAAGAAGCCGGCATGCAGGATTTTCTCAGCAAACCCGTCAGCCGCCAGGCGTTGCTCAATGCGCTGAACCGCTGGATGCAGCCGGCAGATCATTGATCGGGTTGATCCAGCACCATTCTGCTTCGCAGCGGCGCTTGTCGACACTGGATTCGGCTGGCAAATATCGCGACACTAGAGCACGTTTTTTTGGCCCCCGTCGCGCCCGCCACTGCTAGCCAGTGCGCACCGGCCTGGGGGGCGTGTCCCGATCCAGTCATACGAGCGCACAACAATGTCAACAATCACCCTCGAAACGCCCTACAGCACCCTCCCCGAACTGATTGCCCAGCACGCCCGCGAGCGCGGTGACCATCCCGCCCTGATGCAGGACAGCGCGAGCCTCAACTACCGCGAGCTGGATGCGCAGGCCGACCGGGTTGCCGCTGCCCTGCAACGCGATGGGGTAAAGCCGGGCGAAGCCGTTGCCGTGTGCGCCGCCAACTCCATCAACTACTCCGTACTCTTTATTGGCGCACTGCGCGCCGGTGCCGTGGTCGCGCCGTTGGCGCCGTCTTCTACGCCGGAGAGCCTGCTGGGCATGCTGTCCGATTCCAGCGCCAAACTGTTTTTTGTCGACGCCGCCGTGCGCGATGCCATCATTGGCGTACGCGACCGCATCACCGCGCCGCTGTACAGCCTCGACGACAGTACTGGCGAAGCGACGTACAGCGGATGGCTGGCGGATGCCAAGCCCGACGCGGTCAATTTGCTGCCAGAGATGGTCTTCAACATCATCTACTCGTCCGGCACTACCGGCGAGCCCAAGGGCATTGTGCAATCCCACGGCATGCGTTGGGCACACATTCAGCGCGCCCTGGTCTTCAGCTATGGGCCTGACAGCCGCACCCTGATCTCTACCCCCCTGTACTCCAACACCACCCTGGTGTCTTTCCTGCCCACCCTGGGTCTCGGTGGCACCGTGGTATTGATGGCGAAGTTTGACGCCGCGCGCTATCTGGCCCTGGCCGAGCAGCACAAGGTAACTCACACCATGCTGGTGCCGGTGCAGTATCAGCGCATCATGGCGCGCGAGGATTTCGACAGCTACGACCTCTCCAGCTTCATCATGAAGTTCAGCACCAGCGCGCCCTTCCACGCCGCGCTCAAGGCGGACATTCTGCAGCGCTGGCCGGGTGGCCTGGTCGAGTTCTACGGCATGACGGAAGGCGGCGGATCCTGCATTTTGCCGGCCCACCTGCACCCGACCAAACTGGGTACTGTGGGCATGCCCTCTGAGGGGCACGATATGCGCGTCATCGATGAAGATGGCGTGGAACTGCCTCGGGGTGAGATCGGCGAAGTGGTAGGCAACTCCCCCGCCATGATGACCGGCTACCTCAACAAGCCGGAAAAAACCGCCGAAGCCGAATGGTATGACAGTACCGGCAAGCGCTTTATCCGCACCGGCGACGTGGGCCGTTTTGACGAAGAAGGTTTTCTGACCCTGATGGACCGCAAGAAAGACATGATCATCAGCGGTGGCTTCAATATCTATCCCAGTGACCTGGAAGCCGAGCTGCGCCAGCACAGCGACCTGCAGGACGTCACCGTCGTCGGCGTCGCCTCTACCAGCTGGGGCGAAACCCCGGTCGGCTATGTGGTAGCCAAGCCCGGTGTTCAGGTCAGCGCCGAGGCGGTGCAGGCGTGGTTCAACGAGCGTGTGGGCAAGACCCAGCGGCTGAACCGCGTAATCATCACCGACGAGCTGCCACGCAGCGCCATTGGCAAGGTGTTGAAGCGCGAGCTGCGCGATCAGTTCCAGGCCGAGTTCGGTGTCCTTGCCTGATTGGTACCCGCCACACCCTGCCTGTGCGGTATTGACGCGCCACCCCGAGGACACAGAACCTTTGTCCTCGGGGGCCATCGCGGGTATCCTCAACGCCTCGTTGCACAGTTAAGAGCGACAGTTGTGACTTTATCGTCAGGCGAGCAGTCTGACCTTACGCTGGCCCGATAGCGCCAGGAAGCATCTGAAAACGCTGCAACATGAGAGCAAAAGAACAAGAGTCCTGATTGAAATTTCTTTTATTTCATACAAATAAAGCAATTTCTTAACACAGGATCTACTACTGTTGGCTTCTCACAGCGCGCTTTTTCAGATGTTGCCTGAAAATCAGGTCAAGCCGAATTAACAGCGCCCCACTATTCTGGGGAAGAGCAGGAGCCTCTATGACACAACAAAATGCGTATTCCCGGGAAGAGCTGCTGAAATGCAGCCGTGGCGAAATGTTTGGCCCCGGTAACGCACAACTCCCCGCCCCCAACATGCTGATGATGGATCGCATCGTGCACATCAGCCAGACCGGCGGCAAATACGGCAAGGGCGAGATCGTCGCCGAGCTGGATATCACCCCCGATCTCTGGTTCTTTGCCTGTCATTTTGAAGGCGACCCCGTCATGCCAGGCTGTCTGGGCCTGGATGCGATGTGGCAGCTGGTGGGCTTCCACCTGGGCTGGCTGGGCTACGAAGGCCGCGGTCGAGCGCTGGGTTCCGGCGAGGTCAAGTTCTTTGGCCAGGTGCTGCCCACCTCCAAGAAAGTCACTTACACCATTCACATCAAACGTACCATCAACCGTGCCCTGACCCTCGGTATTGCCGACGGCAGCATGGCTGTTGATGGCCGCGAGATCTACAGCGCTGAAGGTCTGCGCGTAGGTCTGTTTACTTCTACCGACAGCTTCTGAGGATCATCACTATGCGTCGCGTCGTGATTACCGGCATGGGCATTGTTTCCTGCCTTGGCCAAGATCTGGAAAGCGTGGCCGCCAGCCTCAAGGCCGGCAAGCCAGGCATTCGCTTCAACCCCTCGTACGCAGAAATGGGCCTGCGCAGCCACGTTTCCGGCTCCGTCGATATTGACCTTGAAGCCGCGATCGACCGCAAGGTCAAGCGCTTCATGGGCGATGCCGCAGCCTATGCCTACCTGTCCATGCAACAGGCTATCGCTGACGCCGGCCTGAGCGACGAGCAGGTCAGCAACGTGCGCACCGGCCTGGTGGCCGGCAGCGGCGGCGCCTCCACGTTGAACCAGATGGAAGCCATCGACATTCTGCGCGAGAAAGGCGTCAAGAAGATCGGGCCATACCGTGTGCCCCGCACCATGGGCAGCACCGTGTCCGCCTGCCTGGCCACACCGTTCAAGATCAAGGGTGTGAACTACTCGATTTCTTCTGCCTGCGCTACCAGTGCTCATTGTATTGGTCACGCTGCAGAGCTGATTCAGCTGGGCAAACAGGACATCGTATTTGCCGGCGGCGGCGAAGAAGAGCACTGGTCTCAGACCATGCTGTTCGATGCCATGGGCGCCCTCTCCACCCAATACAACGACACTCCGGAAAAAGCCTCGCGTGCCTACGACAGCAAGCGTGACGGATTTGTCATCGCTGGCGGCGGCGGCATGGTCGTGGTCGAAGAGCTGGAACACGCGTTGGCGCGTGGTGCCAAGATCTACGGTGAAGTGGTCGGTTACGGCGCTACCTCCGACGGTTACGACATGGTCGCCCCGAGTGGTGAAGGCGCAGTGCGCTGCATGCAGCAGGCGCTCGCGACCGTTGACGGTGCCATCGAGTACCTCAACACCCACGGTACTTCAACGCCGGTTGGCGATGTCGCCGAACTCAAGGCAATCCGTGAAGTGTTTGGCGACAAGGCGCCCAAGATCAGCTCCACCAAGAGCCTCTCGGGTCACTCGCTGGGCGCTGCCGGTGTGCAGGAGGCGATTTACTGCCTGCTGATGCTGCGGGACAACTTCCTGGTGGCCTCGGCCAACATTGAAGAGCTGGACGAAAACGCCGGCGAACTGCCAATTCTGCGTGAACGCCTGGACCAGGCGGTTGATCTGGTGATGTCCAACAGCTTCGGCTTTGGCGGCACCAACGCCACACTGATCATGAAGCGCTGGAACGCTGCCTGATTTCAGGCAGTAATAAAAAACGCCGCATCTGCGGCGTTTTTTATTACCTGCGCACGACCGATCAGGATGACCAGCTGGGCTGCGGCGCATTCGCTGAAGCACGCCGCGCCAACAGCGCCATGATGACCGTCACCAGGCCACAGCTGGCCATCACCAAAGCCATGGGCACATTGCTGCCATCGTGCAGCCAACCCACAGCGGCGGAGGTCAGACCGGCAATCGCGAATTGCATGGTCCCCATCAACGCCGAGGCCACTCCGGCCTGGTGCCCATGACCGGCCAACGCACAGGCCGAGGCGTTAGGAATCACCAGCGAAATCACCGCAACGCTGCAAAACAGCGGCGGCAGAAACAACCAGATGCTGGGCGAATGCGACAAGGCTACCAGCAGCAGCGAGGCCGTCGCGGCGAGATAAACCGCCGTAGTGCCCTTGAGCAGATTCAGTGGCGTGTGCCGGCGCAACAGGCGGCTATTGAACTGGGCAAAAAGAATAAATCCCGCCGCGTTGGTGCCGAACAGCCAGGCGTAATGATCCACGCTCAGACCGTACAGCTCGATGAAGATATAGGGCGAGCCAGCGATGTAGGCAAACATCCCGGCCATCGCCACGCCGCCGGTCAGTGAGTGGAACATGAACACCGGCTCGCGCAGCAGACCAAGGTAGCGCCCCAGCGCGCTGCTCAGCTTTGATGCGGGCACATTATCTGGCAAGGTCTCCGGCAGGAAGAAGTAGACCGCCAGTGCAAAGAGCGCAGAGAAGGCGGTCAGAAACCAGAATATCGAGGGCCAACCCGCCACCTTGAGCATAGCCCCGCCCAGCAGGGGCGCGAGGATCGGCGCTACACCCATGATCAGCATCAGCTGAGAGAAGGCCTTGGCAGCGTCAATCGGAGCACACAGGTCGCGCACCACCGCGCGGGTGACCACCATGCCCGCGCAACCACCCAGCGCCTGGACAAAACGCGCTGTCAGCAGCCACTCGAGCGAAGGTGCCATGGCGCAGGCGAAGGACGCCAGACAGAACAGCAAGACGCCGACCAGCAAGGGCTTGCGGCGGCCAAACCGGTCCGCCAGCGGGCCGTACAGCAACTGACCACTGGCCAGACCGAGGAAGTAGACCGACAGACTCAGTTGCACCTGTTCAGCGTCCGCGCTCAACGCTGCGCCAATGGCCGGGAACGCCGGCAGATACATATCAATGGCCAACGGGCCGAAGGCGCTCAGCGCGCCAAGAATGAGCAAAATATAGAAAGGCATTCAGGTATCCATCAGAGCCGCACGCCACGCCTGGTGACACAGCAGCTATCTGGTGCGTAGCACCAGTGAAAAGAAAGGAACGAGATCAGCTTAGATATCGATTGCGCATGATGCCAGAAAACCCCTGCACTGCGGGGGAACAGATTGTTGCCACAATGAGTCTGAAAGCCATATAGCGCCGCGGCCGCCCATAGCCAGCAGCCGAACCTCAACTCAATTCTGCCCAGGAGTTTGCATGAGCGAGCCTACGCACAGCAGCAACAATCCCGAACTGAATGACGAAGCACTGGCCTTTGCCGAAAAGGTCTTCGATCTCGCACGCAACGGCGATGCCGAGGCCCTGGCACCCTTGCTCGACGCCGGCCTGCCGGTCGACATTCTGACCAGTAACGGCGACAGTCTGTTGATGCTGGCCAGTTATCACGGCCATGAAGCAGCTAGCCGCCTGCTGCTGGAGCGCGGCGCCGATCCGGAGCTGGCGAATGGGCGTGCGCAAACACCGCTGGCCGGCGTCGTCTTCAAGGGCGATGGGCAATTGGTAAAGCTACTGCTGGAGCACGGCGCGGCGGTGGACGGTCGGCCCGACGGCGGCAAGACCCCGCTGATGTATGCAGCCATGTTTGATCGCACCGACATGCTCGATCTGCTGCTGGCCGCCGGCGCCAACCCGAGAGCTCAGGACGACGCGCAACGCACTGCACTGGATTACGCCAACGCCATGGGTGCCAGCGCAGCTGTTGCCTATCTCACCGCGCGGCTTGAGCACGCCTGATACAGCGGCCGCGGCTCAACCCTCGAGTAAAGCGCCACCCAGTTTGAACGCGGTGGCGGCAACCTCTTCCACCGGCTTGCGGTAACCCGTCGCCATCCAGTGCAGGGCAATGTGAATCACCCCGCCCATGATCCCGGCGTGCAACAGTTCATCGACCGGCTCACCCTCGTGCCCGGGCTTTACCAACAGGCGGGCCATATCGTTATTGGCCGCGTGTAGCGCCTTGTCGATTGCGCGATCAACCGCCGGGCTGATGCCGCGAATCTCGATCAGCAGCAAGCGTGCGATCAGCGGGTGATCCTTCAGTGACTGAAAATAGGCCCGCAACATCGCCATGCTGCGGTCAACCGGGTTAGGACCGGCCGCCTCCGCTACCGCGGCATTGTTCTCGCGCAGCTGCTCCGCGGCTTGCTCATAGCAGGCGATCAGCAGTTCATCACTGTGCGAGAACGACTCATAGAAATAGCGTTGGGTCAGACCAGCGGCATCGCACACTTGCTTGACGCCCGAGTGGCGATAGCCGTTACGGCCATAAACCTCTATGGCCGCGTCGATCAATTGCTGACGGCGCAGCGCTTTGCGCTCTTCGACCGCAGAGCCGCGATAACGTCGTTTGGCAGTAGTTGGAGTATTCATGCGATAAATTCTGACAATAGTGATTGCCAAATCATATATGACAATTTAGATTGTCACCACAACCTATCGCACGGATATGACCACGGATACCACCATGAGTACAGTACAACAACAATTTGCCCCTGCTCCGCTGGACGTCTTGATCATTGGCGCAGGTTTGTCCGGCATTGGCGCCGCCCATGCGCTGACCGATCAATGCCCGGACAAGCGCTACCTGATACTGGAGCGCCGTGCAGCCATAGGCGGGACCTGGGACCTGTTTCGCTATCCCGGTATTCGCTCCGATTCCGACATGTACACCCTGAGTTTCAGTCACAAGCCCTGGACGCACCGCAAAGCGATTGCCGATGGCGCCGACATCAAGCGTTACATCGAAGACATCGCCGAAGAGTCCGGCATTAGCCATAATATTCGCTTTCAGCGCAAGGTCATCAGCGCCAGCTGGTCCACCGAGGCTGCGCTCTGGACCATCACCGCGCTTGCCACAGACCCATCAGGCAACGAACAGGAAGAGGTTTATCAAGCGCGCCTGCTGTCGATCTGTGCCGGCTATTACAGCTACGATGAAGGCTACCGCCCCGAGTTTCCCGAGGAGCAGGTGTTCAAGGGCCAGATCATTCACCCGCAATTTTGGCCAACCGACCTCGACTACAGCGGCAAGCGCGTCGTGGTGATCGGCAGTGGCGCCACCGCCGTCACCCTGGTTCCGGCAATGGCGAAAACCGCAGCACATGTCACCATGTTGCAGCGCTCCCCCAGCTATGTGGTTGCCCGTCCATTGAGCGACCGTACCGCACAGTCGTTGCAGAAATGGCTACCGATGCCCACCGCGCACCGGCTGACCCGTTGGAAGAACGTATTGATTGGCTCTTTCTATCATCGGCTCGCACTGAAAAAGCCCGATTTTTTCAAGATGCGACTGATCCAGATGGCCAAAGCCCAGGTGGGTTCTGAGGTCGATGTAAAACACTTCATCCCCTCCTACAAGCCCTGGGACCAGCGCATCTGCGCCGTGCCGGACGGCGATCTTTTCCACGATCTGCGCGCTGGCCGCGCCTCGGTGGTAACCGACACCATCGAGTCCTTTACCGAGAAAGGTATTCGCCTGTCATCCGGTGAAGAGCTCGAAGCAGACATCATCGTCACTGCCACCGGATTGAAGTTGAATGCCATGGGCGACGTGCAGGTGAGCGTGGACGGCGAAACCGTCGCCGTCGCCGAGCGCATGTCCTACAAGGGCATGATGCTCAGCGATATTCCCAACCTGATCCTGACCTTTGGTTATACCAATGCATCCTGGACGTTGAAGGCCGAGCTGACCTCAAACTACACCTGCCGGCTGCTGCGCCATATGGACAGCAAGGGTTACCGCATTGCTGTCGCTCGGCGCGACCCGGCAGTACAGAACATGCCGTTCCTCAATTTCACCTCCGGCTACGTTCAACGGGGCGCGCATGTTTTACCAAAACAGGGCGACCGCAAACCCTGGCAGGTCTACCAGAGCTACCTGGCAGACAAGTTCACCATTCAATACGGCCGCGTTGATGACGGCATAATGCAATTCAAATAAGAAGGATAAGCAACGATGCAAGTTAACAACTGTGTTGCCGTACTGACTGGCGCCGGCAGCGGCATAGGCCGGTGCCTTGCCCTGGCACTGGCCAAGCAGCATTGCCACCTGGCCCTGGCAGACCTGAATGCCGAGGCCCTGGCAGAGACCGCCGTCCAGGCCCGCGCGTTTGGCATCAAGGTCAGTGAACATCCGCTTGATGTCGCCGATAGAGCAGCCGTAGCTGCCCTGCCGGCGGCGGTGATGGCAGAACATGGCAAGGTAGACCTGCTGATAAACAACGCCGGCGTCGCGCTGGGTGGCACCTTCGCGCAAACCTCGGAGGAAAACTTCGACTGGCTGATGCGTATCAACTTCGACGGCGTGGTCAGCATGTGCCGCGCCTTTTTGCCATTGCTCAGCGAGCGACCAGTGGCGCGCATCGTCAACGTATCCAGCCTGTTCGGCCTGATCACCCCGGCGCAGAACACCGCGTATTGCGCGAGCAAATTTGCCGTGCGCGGCTTTTCCAACTCGCTCAGGCTGGAACTTGAAGGCAGCAATGTCGGCATGACTGTTGTTCACCCCGGCGGCGTTGCTACCGCCATCGCAACCAGTGCTCGCGGTCCTGCCGAGGCGACCGAAGAGCAACGGCAAGAGAAGCTCGCGCAGGCCAAAAAGCTGCTGCGCATGCCACCGCCCAAGGCGGCGGATATCATCCTGCGCGGCATCGAGCGCGACAAGCCCCGGGTCATTGTCGGCAACGATGCGCTGATTCTTTCCTGGCTGGAACGCTTGCTGCCGGTCAACTACTGGCGCCTGCTGCCAGGTATTACCGCCCGCAACAATTGACACTGAAGCCAGCACAAGGAATTCATCGTGAGTTATCTGTTCAATGCAATCATCATTGTTGTTCTGCTGGTCATGCTCGGCTTGTTTGTTTTCACCTGGCTTATCAGCAAACGAGTGGAAGCCGGCATGCCGCCTGAGGGCAACTTCATCACTATCCAGGGTACCCGCGTACATTACCTGGAGCAGGGCCAGGGCCCGGCGATGGTGATGATTCACGGGCTGAGTGGCGTAGCACAGAATTTCGGCTACCAGGTGCTCGGCGATCTGGCCAAGACCCATAGGGTAATCGCCATCGACAGGCCGGGTAGCGGTTACTCGGTCAGGCACCCGCGCTCAGCGGCAACGCTCAACGTACAGGCCGATATCGTCGCCGGCCTGATAGACGCTTTGGGTCTCGACAAGCCGCTGCTAGTCGGTCACTCACTGGGCGGCGCCGTATCACTGGCAACCGCATTGCGCTATCCAGGCAAGGTCTCGGGTCTGGCGCTGATTGCCCCCTTGACGCACAAACCGAAAGAAACCTCCAAAGCTTTCGCCGCGCTGAATATCCCCTATCTGTGGCTGCGCAAGCTGGTGGGCTGGACCGTGGCGATACCGCTGTCGATTCGTAATCGTGACAAGGTCACCGAGCTGGTATTCGGGCCAGAAGCCGTACCCAAGGATTTCCCGACCCGCGGCGGTGGCTTTCTGGGCATGCGTCCCAGCCAGTTCGTCGCTGCCTCATCCGACGCCTATGCGCTGAACGCCGCCCTGCCGGCCATGCAGCAATGCTATGGCGCGATTGCCCTGCCAGTCGGCGTGCTATATGGCCGCCAGGACCGCATTCTCGATCCGCAGGAACAGGGCCAGGCACTGGCCGACGCCCTCCCCGGCACTGAACTTGAGCTGGTTGATGGCGGTCACATGCTACCTATCACCCAGCCTGATCTCACCAGCGAGTTCATTCGCCGGCAGTCCCTGCGCTCGGCTGTGGCTGAGTAATCACAACAGCGCTGCCCCAGGTTGCTAAAAAGGCGCAGCGCTGATTTCAAATCCCGCCGAATGTTCAATTTATACACACACCCATTGCGTATTTTGTGAGGTTTTCGGCGAAATAGTGCCAATTTAACCTGCAAATTGAACCTTTACGGTCATAAGCCTGTCATCTATGTGTACATTTTGCACAAGCCACAGTGAGAGGATTATCTTATGAAACCATGGAAACTTGCCGCGCTGGGTGCCGTCGCCATGCTGGCCGTTGTGGGGTGCTCGAATGACCACATCATTCGCACCGAAGACGGGGAAATGATTCAGAGTAACGAGAAGCCGGAAATCGATGAAGACACCGGCATGATCGAGTACGAAGATGAGCAGGGTTACGACAACCAGGTTAAACAGTCCGATGTGAAAGAAATCATCGAGCGCTGATAACCGAGGTTGTAAACCGAAACGCCGGCTCTGAGCCGGCGTTTTTATGTGCGCCCTGCCCGCCGGTCTGCCCGGCATAGCTTTGTAAGGCGCAAAGCCCGCTCTATACACGCCCGACGATAGCCCTGTCACAAAAATGCAGTCTCGCTGCCTTGCTTGCGGCGTTTCATCAAATTGCGTCTATTCTCTGTAAGGCAATAAAAAAAGCAGGAAAGCTAAATTCCGTATAGGAGCGTCACCATGAAACACGCAATGCTCGTCGCTTTCGCCCTGTTCGCCGCCATCTCTCTGACGGCCTGCTCCAGTGAGTACATCATCAGTACCACCAGCGGCCAGATGATTCCCACCGATGGCAAGCCCAAACTGAATAACGAGACCGGCATGGTCGAATACAAGGACGCAGAAGGCCGCAAAGCGACCATCATGCAGTCGGACGTCAAATCGGTTATCGAACGCTAGCCAGAGCACAGTGGTGGTGAGCCGCAATGGCTCATCACCGCACTCCGGCTCTCCCTCTTCGACCTCTTCGCGCCCTCATCTACCTTTTCCTGCTATCTGAACTACGCTTGCTGTCGAAAACTCATTTGCTCACTCGACGTGAATGTGACGCCGGGCAATAACGCCCGCCACCGCGTCCTATGAGGAACTCGCCATGCAGCTGACGCCCTACCTGTCCTTCGACGGCAATTGCGCCGACGCCTTCGCCTTCTACCATGCCTGTTTGGGTGGCGAACTGGAGGCCATGCCCTACGCCGGCTCACCCATAGCCGATGAGATGCCCGCCGTGATGCAAGACCGCATCATGCACGTGACCTTGAGCAATGGAGAGTTTTTCCTGATGGGCTGCGACGTACCGCAGTCGGTCTATCAAGCGCCACAAGGCATGCAGGTTGCCCTGCAATGTGATGATCTGGACGAAGCCCGGCGCCGCTTCGACAGCCTGTCGGCCGACGGCCAGATCAGCATGCCCTTGCAGGCGACTTTCTGGTCCACAGGCTTTGCCATGTTCACCGACCGCTTCGGCATCCAGTGGATGATCAACTGCACCTGCGCGCTCGATACCCAGGCTTGAGGAGAACACCATGCAATACATGCTGCTGTGCTGCATCGATGAAGCCCTGTGGGCTGCGCTCCCCGACGAGCAACGCCAGACGGTGATGAACGATTACGACAAACTGATTCAGGAGATGGTAACCACCGGGCATTACCGTGGTGGCGGCAAGCTGCTGCCGACGCACGCTGCCACCACGCTGCGTAAGGAACAGGGCGAGTTGATGGTCACCGACGGCCCCTTTGCCGAAACCAAAGAACAGCTCGGCGGCTTTCACGTGATCGAGTGCGAACACCTGGACCAGGCGCTGGCTTTGGCCAAGCGCATCCCGCCATTGGCAGTGGGCGGCGTGATTGAAGTACGGCCGCTCGACCCGGCCTATCAGCTGTAATGACCACGCCAACGCTGGATCAACTCTACCGCAGCGAGTACGGCAAGTTGCTGGCCGGCCTGATCCGCCGCAGCGGTAGTTTTGACCAGGCCGAAGATGCCTTGCAGACCGCCTTTGAGGCCGCCCTGCGGCAATGGCCCGGCGATGGCCTGCCAGCCAACCCTGCGGCGTGGCTCAGCCGCACCGCGCAGCACAAACTGATTGATCAGCAGCGCCACCTGATCACGCAACGGGACAAGAGCGATGCCCTCGCCTTTCACCTGCACCAGTTGGCGCAGGATCAGGACGATCAGGATATACCGCAGGATAGCCTGCGGCTGATGTTCACCTGCTGCCATCCAGCCTTGCCGCAAACCAGCCAGGTGGCTCTGACGCTGCATACCTTGGGCGGCCTGAAAACCGACGAAATTGCTCGCGCCCTGCTGGTGCCACTATCCACCCTGGCGCAACGCCTGGTGCGCGCCAAAAGCAAGATTCGCGATGCTGGCATTCCCTTTCAGATCCCTGCAGATGAGCAACTATCGGCGCGGCTGCAACCCGTCCTGACGGTGCTGTATCTGATTTTCAACGAGGGCTACAGCGCCAGTTTCGGCACACAAATGGTGCGCAATGACCTTTGCCAGGAGGCCATCCGCCTGGCCAGCCTGCTGGTACGGCTGCTGCCCGCAGAGGCCGAAGCGCGCGGCTTGCTGGGCCTGATGTTATTGCACGATGCGCGGCGTGCCACGCGCATCGACAGCCAGGGCGACCTGGTGTTGCTTGAGGATCAGGACCGCAACCAATGGGACCAGCAACAGATCGAGCTTGGCTGCCGACATACCAGCCGCGCCTTCCAGCAGGGCCGGCCTGGCGCCTATGCCTTGCAGGCGGGCATCGCCGCGCTGCACGCCCAGGCGCCCAGCAGCGCAGCAACGGATTGGCGGCGCATTGCCGCCCTCTACAGCCTGCTCTACCAGCAACAGCCAACGCCGATCATAGCCCTCAATCGGGCAGTGGCGATCGCCATGGCCGATGGGCTCGAACAGGGCCTGGCACTACTCAAGCACATTCATCTGCCCAGCTATCACCTGCTGCCGGCGACCCGCGCCGACCTGTTGCGCCGTTTGGGTCGGCCGGCCGAGGCGGCCGACCAGTACCGTGCAGCACTGGTACTGGTAAACAACCAGCTGGAGCAGCGCTTCCTCGCGCGGCGCCTGCAGGAAATGCAGTCGGCAATGGCGTTGTCGAATTCGCCCCTGCCCGATCGACAAGCTTGTGCACCTTGATTGTTCAACCGCCCGAGGAGGCTGACATGTCTTATGTAGATGGATTTGTGGTTCCCGTACCCAAAGCCAGGATCGATGAATACATCCGCGTCGCCCAGATCGCCAAAACGGTCTGGATGGAGCACGGCGCACTGGAGTACGTCGAATGCGTTGGTGATGATGTGCCCGATGGGCAGCACACTTCCTTCCCGATGAGCGTCAAGCTAGAGCCGGAAGAAATGGTGATATTTTCCTGGATTCGATACAGCTCACGCGAAGAGCGCGACCGCATAATGGCCCTGGTCATGGCCGACCCCAGGCTCGAAGGCCAGATGACGCCGGAGAACATGCCCTTTGATGGCAAGCGGCTGATCTTTGGTGGCTTCAAGGTGGTGATCGACTGAACGGCTGCCTGCCTGCGTTTCGCAGGCAGGCAGCTGGCAATACCACCTTAGCGGACAACAGCCTATCGGGTTGCCACCTTAGACCTGCCGCTACCAGTTGTACTTGACCTGGGCAGTCACCACTCGACCGCCGTCGTAGAAACAGCCGGTACTGGAAATACAGTAAGACACGTATTCTTTGTCCATTATGTTGTTGGCGCTCAACGACAGCTGCGCACCCTCGAGTGACTGGCTCAGCGCGCCCACGTCATAACTCAGCACCGCATCAAAGAGCGTGACGCTCGGCGATTCAAAGTTATTGGCCACCTCACCGTACGACTTGCCGATATAGCGCACGCCACCGCCCAACCCGAGCCCGCGCAGCGCACTGCTCTGCACCACATAATTAAGCCAGGCGCTGCCCTGTTTATTAGGCACAAAAGGCTGTTCATTGCCTTCAACCGTCGGATTGCCATCTCGGGTGATTTCGCTGTCGGTCAGGGCGTAGGAAACGCTCGCATCCAGCCCGCGGCGCAGAGCCATCTTGCCCTCCAGCTCCATACCGCGTACGCGCACCTCACCGGTTTGCGAGCGTACGTTGGTCAGCAGGTCGCGGGTGAGCACGTTCTGCTGCGTCAGATCATAAACAGACAACGTCCACAGACTGCTAACCGAGGCCGGTTGATAGCGCACGCCCAGCTCATACTGCTCGCCTTCGGTGGGCTTCAATGCGTTGCCGTCGGTGCCTACCCCGGCAGTCGGAGCGAATGACTGCGAATAGCTGGCATAGGGCGCAATCCCGTTAGCAAACTCATAAACCAGGCCAAAACGACCAGTGAAAGCTTCGTCATCCTGATCCACTGTGCTGCTGGTGCCCGCCAGCACATCAGTAGTTTTGCTGTCAGCCTTGGCGAGGTCATACCGGCCGCCCAGATTGAAGGTCCAACCGGCCAGCTGCAGTTCTTCCTGTAGGTACAACCCAGCCTGGTAACGGTCCTGTTCGCGCCTGGTGGTCAACGGCGGTTTTACCGCATCGCCGCTGTACTCCAGCGTGCTCAGGTCGATCGGGCTGACGCTCGTGCCCTGGAAGTGCTCATCGTAGGTCGCGTCTTCGTGCTGATAATCTGCGCCGATCAGCAGCGTATGCTCAGCCGAACCCGTCGCAAAGCGAGCGATAGCCTGATTGTCCACGGTGAAGGTGGTGGAGTCTTCCGGGAAGGCCCAGGCGTAACGCGCCAACACCGTCGGGCTGATCATACTGTAGGCTTGCACGCGCTGGGTGTAGGTATCCACACGCGAGGCGCGCAAGTTCTGGCGCAACTGCCATACCTCGTTAAGCTGGTGCTCAAACTCCCAGCCAGCCATCATTTGCTCATTGCTGAAGCGATCAAAGCCCGGCTCACCGATAAATGTATCGGCGTCCAGTTTGCCGTAGGCAGAGCCACCATAGAGCGTGCCAACCGCAGGCAGCGCTGGCTGGGCACCACCGCCATCGGAGTCGATATTCTGATACTGCGCCAGCAGAGTCAGCTGCGTGTCATCACTGATCAGCCAGGTCAGCGAGGGAGCGATGAACTGGCGCTCCTCATTGAGGTAATCCACCCGCGAGTCACTTTCGCCCAACTGGCCCACCAGGCGATACAGCAGGTTGCCGCTGTCGGTCAGCGCGCCGCCCAGATCGAAACCCACTTGCTGCGCATCGTAGCTGCCGTACTCGGCATAGACTTCCCGCACCGGGGCGACGCTGGGGCGCTTGCTGACCATATTGATCATGCCGCCGGGAGCATTCTGACCATAGAGCACCGAGGCAGGGCCCTTGAACACCTCTACCCGCTCCAACCCGTAGCTGGCAATTTTTGGCTGCGCGTAACCCAATACACCAAACGGCAGGCGCAAGCCATCGAGATAACGCCCCGGCGTAAAGCCGCGCACGGTGAACCAGTCATGCCGCACGTCGGCATTGCCATACTGACTGACCAGGCCCGGTGTGTACTGCAACGCCTGGGACACATTGTTCGCGCCGTGCTGCTGCAGCTCTTCGCGGGTCACCACGTTCACCGCCTGGGGTGTGCGTATCAGCGGCGTACCGGTTTTGGTACCGGCTGCTGAGGTGGTAGCCACGACGCTACCGGCTGCCGCGCTCGGCGAGTGCACTGCGTGCTGCCCGGTGATGGTGAGCGGTGCCAGCAGCGCGGCGTCCGTGCCAGCCGCGCTGAGCACGTAAACCCTGCTGCCGTGCTGCTCAATGCTCAAGCCGCTCCATTGCAACAAGCGGGCGAAGCCCTCAGTAACGCTGTATTCACCGCGCAGACCGGGCGACTGAAGCCCCTCGGTCAATGACGGCTTGAACTGCACTGTGACGCCCGCCTGAGCAGCAAAATCGGTTAGCGCATTGGCCAGTGTTCCCGCAGCAACCTGATAACTGTTGCGCTGCGCGTCAACGCCGCCGGGCTGGGTCTGCACCTGAGCCTGAACTTGGGCCACGCTGGTGAGTAGCGACACGGCAATGATGGCTGCGCGCAGCGGCAGCCTGACAAAGTGCGCTCCGGCGACCCGTTGGCGAGAAAAAGCATGCGTCATTCCATAAACTCCTGAAGCTGAAATAGATGAGTTGTCTATGGGAATGACACGCGAGTTGAAAAAAGGGGACACTCTTTTTGCCAAGTTGATGGGGCACGACTTCAGGCTGCAGTCAGCGACACCCAAAAGCGCGTGCGATACACCACCTGCACCGGCAGCGTGGCGGGCAAGGCAGCCAGCACCTGATCAGTGTTATCCAGTTGAAATGCGCCGCTGATGCGCAGGTCGACAATCGCCGGATCACAGCGCAGCAAACCAGGGCGATAGCGCGCCAGCTCGTGGATGAACTCGCCGAGCGGCATCTGCTGGGCCACCAGCAAGCCGCGCGCCCAATCAGCGCCATGCGGGTCCACCGGGCGCGGCAACTGCACCGCCTCGGCACTGAAGCTCAGCTGCTGGCCAGCCTGAATCACCTGCCTTGCGCCAGCATTGGCCGGTTGCACCTCCACCGCGCCGTCGTAGACCTGCACGCGAGTGATGTCGTGATCGCGGCGTACCACAAAGCGCGTACCCAAGGCGCGAATACGCCCTTGTCGCGTCTGTACCCAGAACGGGCGGAAACTTTCATCCGCGCGCCGGGGATCGGCGCCGGTATCAATCAGCACCTCCCCGCGATGCAGGCGTATCAGCCGCTGCACTGCATCGAATTTAACGTCCAGCGCCGTGTCGGTATTGAGTTCCAGTTCAGTGCCATCGTTGAGCGACAGGCTGCGCCGCTCGCCAGTACGAGTGGCGTAATCGGCCGTCCATTCGCGCCAGGCCGAATGTCGGTAGGCGACGTAAGACGCGGGTACAAAGGTCATCAGCAATACCAGCGCCTTGATCGCGCGCCGCCGTGAACTGCTGGAGGCGTGCCCCAACACCGGCATCCCAAGCTGCGCCGGAATCAGCCCGAACTTGTCATTCACCAGCTGCGCGCGCTGCCAGGCGCGCTCATGCTCCTCACTACTGGCCCGCCAGCGTGCCAGCGCCGCCAGTGTCTGCGGGTTCTGGCGTTCCTCGTGCAATCGCACCAGCCAGCCGGCCGCCTCACGCACCGCCGTGCGATCCAGCTTGTCGGTCTGATCCATCCCGTTCAGAGAGTCAGCATGATGCATTGTTCGTATGCCTCCGCCATGTAGCGTTTAACCGTGCGTACGCTGATGCCAAGCCGTTCGGCGATCTGCGCGTAGGTGCAACCTTCCAGCTGCGCCAACAAAAAGGCCTGCCGCACACGCGGCGCCAGACCGTCCAGCATCGCGTCCACCTCATGCAGACTCTGCAGCAGGCTGGTTTGCACCTCCGGCGAGGGGACCTGCTGCGGCGGTAGCGCCGCCAGCGTCTCCAGCCAGGCCTGTTCCAGCGAGCGGCGACGGAAATGGTTCGAGACCAGGCGCCCCGCCACCGTGACCAGAAAGGCGCGCGGTTCCTGCAGCGGCTCTTCGGTCTGCAGCTCGCGGGAGCTGAGCACGCGCACAAAGGTATCCTGCGCCAGATCGGCAGCATCATGCAGGCAGCCCAGCTTGTAGCGCAGCCAACCAACCAGCCAGCGGTGGTGCTCAACGTAGAGCGCGCCGCACTGCTGCCTTGCACTGTCGCTGGATGTCATGAGCTCCCTCTCGTAAAGCGGATCAAAACAATATAAATGAGAATTGTTCGCATTGTAGGCAGTAAAAAGGCGCCGCGCAATCGCTGTCAAACAATAATGGGAATGGTTAAGCAAATGGCGGGACGGACGGCGACTGGCAAAGCTGGAATGGGGCAAGGCAGATCGCTAGAATACGCCGTTTTCAGCTACGGCTACCACCTGATGCCGCCCCGCGAGGTCATTGATGTCCACCACCCAGTCTGCCCCTAAAGTCGGCTTCGTTTCCCTCGGCTGCCCCAAAGCCCTGGTCGACTCGGAACGCATTCTTACTCAGCTGCGCACCGAGGGTTATCAGGTGGTGCCCACCTATGAAGATGCCGACGTGGTGGTGGTCAACACCTGCGGCTTTATTGATACCGCCAAGGCTGAATCGCTGGATGCCATCGGCGAAGCCATCGCCGAGAACGGCCGCGTGATTGTCACCGGCTGCATGGGCGTGGAAGAAAGCGCAATTCGCGACGTGCACCCCAGCGTGCTGGCCGTTACCGGTCCGCAGCAGTACGAGCAGGTGGTCAATGCCGTACACGAGGTCGTGCCACCGCGCGCCGATCACAACCCACTGATCGACCTGGTGCCGCCACAGGGCGTCAAGCTCACCCCGCGTCACTACGCCTACCTGAAGATTTCCGAAGGCTGCAACCACAGCTGCAGCTTCTGCATTATTCCCTCCATGCGCGGCAAGCTGGTCAGCCGCCCGGTAGGTGATGTATTGAGCGAAGCCGAGCGTCTGGCCAAGGCCGGCGTCAAGGAAGTGCTGGTTATTTCGCAGGACACCAGCGCCTATGGCGTCGACATCAAATACCGCACCGGTTTCTGGAATGGTCGCCCGGTCAAGTCGCGCATGACTGAAATGTCCGAAGCCTTGAGCGAGCTGGGCATCTGGGTACGTTTGCACTACGTCTACCCTTACCCGCACGTGGATGAGCTGATCCCGCTGATGGCCGCAGGCAAGATCCTGCCCTACCTCGACATTCCCTTCCAGCACGCCAGCCCCAAGGTGCTCAAGGCGATGAAGCGCCCGGCCTTTGAAGACAAGACCCTGGCGCGGATCAAGAACTGGCGCGAAATCTGCCCCGAGCTGACCATTCGCTCGACCTTTATCGTCGGCTTCCCGGGTGAAACCGAAGAAGACTTTCAGTACCTGCTCGACTGGCTGACCGAAGCGCAACTCGACCGCGTGGGCTGCTTCAAGTATTCGCCGGTAGAAGGCGCACCGGCTAACGATCTGGGCCTGGACCCGGTACCGGAAGACGTGCAACAGGATCGCTGGGAGCGGTTCATGGCGCACCAGCAGGCCATTTCTACCGCACGTCTGCAGCAGAAAGTCGGCAAGACTATCCAAGTCATCATTGATGAAGTGGATGAAGAAGGCCCTATCGCTCGCTCCATGGCCGACGCGCCGGAAATCGATGGCAACGTGTATATCGATACCGACGAAGTGCTCAAGCCCGGCGACCTGGTCACCGTTACCGTCACCGACGCCGACGAATACGACCTCTGGGCGCACCTGGCCTAAGCCAGCCGGCACCGCCTGCTTACCACAGCAGGCAAGGCTAACCATATTCGGACAGGTCGAGCCTCATCTCGATCATCCGCCTCAACCGCACTACCGCTGGCCGGGATGGCTCCCGGCCATTCCCAGCATCCCATCGCTGCCAAGCACAGGTTGGCCATCTGTACCGCTCAGCTCGCGGCGTGCAGACGACCACGTTCACAGTCTGGCGCTGTGCCGGCACGCGAGCATTGAAAATCAGTACATGATGGCCGATCCTTTGACGCGCATAGCCGCACCACACTAGATCAGGACAAGAACAGGGAGGTCCGCTCATGAAGTGCTTCAACCACACCACCGATGACGCCATCGGTATCTGTAAAATCTGCGCCAAAGCGCTCTGCATGCCCTGCACTACCGACACTGGTTCAGGCTTGGTCTGCTCCCAGAGCTGCGCTGCAGAGCTCGCTGACCTTGATGAAATCATGCGCAAGAACAAAGTGCTGCTGGGCGTCGGCAGCGAACGCAAATCCATCCCCACCGGCCTGCTGATGTTCTTTTTCTTCGGCGTCATGTTTACCGGCTTCGGCCTGTATTTCGCACTGGTGAAGGGCCGCGACGACTATTTTCTGGTACTCATGGGCCTGGGATTTCTGGTCATCGGCGGGATCGGCTGGTGGCGCAACCGCAAGATCAATGTAAGCTGCTGAACCGCCCGCGCCGCCAGCCGTATTGAAGGCCGGATGGTAGATCAGGTAGCCACTGCAACCCGACAAAGGATGTTACATGCTCATGGATGTGTACAAATTACTGGGGTTCGTTACCCTCGGCATCGCCCTTGGCGGCTGCTCCGAAAACTCCGCTCCGGCCACCAGCACTGAGAGCAGTGCATCGCGTTTCCCTGCCCTGCCGACGTCTGCGGACCAGCGCGTCACGCTGAACGGCACAATGACTTTCTGGATGTACGAGGGCGACGGTGGCTGTTTCGGCAGTATCAGCGACGGTGTTCAGGCGGTAGAGCTGTGGGTCGATGTGGATACCTGCGGGGAAGTAGAGTACCCGGAAAACGCCCCCGCCTCGGTTGCGGTGACCTACCGCTCAGACAATCAGTACGCGCCGGGCACGCTGTACACCATTGTCAGCTTTAACGCGCCACCGGTTCTGGCGCAATAGCGCGCTGGCGGCGCAGCGCCGTTGCGGCGCTGCCAGGCGGCCTAGACCATTTTCATGGGTTCAAGGTTAACCACCTGGTCGGCGATGTCTCCAAGGCCCTCTTTCACCCCGGCCAGGTTAATCAGCGGCAATGACATGCCATCTACCATTTCCTTTGCGGTCGCGCCCTTCTTGCGCGCCGCCATCAGGTGCTTGGCCAGACAAATTACCGCCGCCAAAGGGCTCGGCTCAGCGTGCTCCAGCGGCGCGCGGTGCTGCAGCACGGCAACGCAAAGCTCGGTAGGCAGCTTCCACTCCTCCAGTAAGGCCGCGCCGGCCTCGGGGCTGGTGAACTGAAAGCGATCCAGCTCTGCCTGATTACGATCCGCGCCCTCGTCCACCATGGTCTGTACCGCCTTGGCACGGTTGGGCGTAGTCAGGTGCAGCAGCAAACGACCAATGTTGTTGATGATACCCGCCGTGAAAGCGACGTCCGGCTCAACCGCTTTGGTTTTCTTGGCGATGATCTTGCAGATCTCACCGGTCTCGAACGACTCATTCCAGAAGCGCTTAACGTCCAGACCCTCGACTTCCCCGCTCACTGAGCCAGAGAGGCCAGAGGAGATCACCAGTATCTTCAACCGATCAAAGCCGATACGCACGATGGCCTCATCAATGGAGTTCACCTTGCGCGGCAGACCGTAGTAGGAGGAGTTGACCATGCGCAGAATCTTGACCGACAGGGTCGGGTCGCGGGCCACCTTGGTAGCGATAAGATCCAGGTCAGCCTTGTCGTCAGACAGCACCTGAATCAGCTCCTTGACCACCTCGGGCACGTTCGGCAATTTGTCTTTTTGCGCCAACAACTCGCTTATATTCATCGTTCGGTTTCCGTGGCAATGGGGTAGTGCCGTCCGATCCAACGGCAGGGAAAACATAAACAGCAAAGACACCACAAAAATAGTTGTCGCCCCAGTGGAAAGCAAGAGGACAGCCAGATCACCCGCTCGCAGCAGTTAACGCGTAGTCTGCCGGCGCAATCCCGCGCCAGTGGCGCGCCGCCGCCAGAACAGCAGTGCGCTGCGCAGCTAAAGTCAGCTTAGCGCTTGGTGCGCACGGCGGGTTTGGCTAACATGGGCGTGATAATGGCACTTTGGAACAGCAGTTAACCCAATGGATGGTCGCAGGATGCCGCTAACCCGTTTCTTTGTTTTGCTCGTTCTGCTGCTCTGGGCTGCGGCAGCCAGCGCCGAGCCACGCGTGGTACTCGACTCTACCAGCGTCAACCTCACTGACTTTCGCATCGGCTATTACATCGACGACTCGCGCGAGCTGACCTACCAGCAGGTGCGCGACCGCAGCTTCCGGGAAACCGCCAGCACCACCAGCCTGGGCACCAATGCCCGTGTCGCCTGGTACAAGGTCATTCTTGAGAACGTTACCGACAGCGATCTCGCGCTGGATGTACAGATGCCCCACGCCTACCATGTGGAATCGGTCGCCTTCCATGAAGAACGCGATGGCCAACTGGTGCGCAGCGAAACCCTGAACCTCGATAACCTGGGCAACAGCGGCATCATGTATCACGGGGTCGCGGTTTACCCCGTCACCCTGCCGGCCAACGCCACCACCACGCTGTACGTGCGCAGCTTTGCCTATTCGCACCAGTGGTTTGCCCTCGATATCTATGACGAAGAGCACTCGCGTCAAGCACTGGTCGCCACCAATAACGACGTCGCCCTGCTGGTCGGCATGATGCTCGCCTTGGTGTTCTACAACTTCCTGCTGTACTTCGCGACCAGCAAACTGGAAAACATCTTCTACTCCTTTTACCTGATTTCCGGTCTGGTCTGGATTGCCCTGTCTTACGGCCTGGTAGCAAGCCTGTTTGATGCCTACGGCGATGAAGTCTTCATGCTCAACATCTCGCTCATCACCATGCCGATTTTTCTGGTGCTGTTCATGATGGCCATTTTTGAGACCAAAACCCGCTATCGCCTTGAGCATCGTTTCTTGCAGGCGCTGCTGGTGCCGCTGTGCGTCATGTTCGTCTGGGGGCTGTTTGATATATCGGCCGCACTCAAACCCGCCAGTACGGCGGCCGTCATCATGATGGTGGTCACCCTGTCCGTCACCTTTTCGTTATTGCGCAAGGGCAACCCGCTGGCCAAGTTCTTCCTGGTGGGGCACGGCTTTTTTGTCATCTTCAACGTCATGGCGGTGCTCTTTTACAAAGGCCTGATTGAACCCACCTACGTTGCCAGTCACGGCGTGGGTATCGGCATCATGCTGGAGGCGTTGATGCTGGCTTTCATCATTTCGCACCGCATCAAGATTCTCGAAGACATCCGCGCCTCGCAGGATGAACTGAAAAAGCAGGCCGCGACCGACCCCCTCACCCGGCTGTACAACCGCCGCTACTTCTTTGCCGAGGCCGGTTACCTGATGGAGGTCGCCAAGGCCCATCAGCAGCCCCTCGCGGTACTTGCCATCGACATCGACCGCTTCAAGCAGGTCAATGACACCCATGGCCACGCCGTGGGCGATCAGGTGATCATCACCCTGGCCCGCGCACTGAAAGCGCAAAGCCGCAGCAACGACCTGCTGGCCCGCTTCGGCGGTGAGGAGTTTGTCATGCTGCTGCCCGAGACCAACACCGACCAGGCACTTGCCTGCGCCGAACGCGTGCGCGCCGCCATTGCCGCGCAGCGTATAGACCTCAGCCCCGACAAGCAGCTGTCGCTGACCGTCAGCATTGGCGTGGCAACCGTCAACCTTGCCACCGACAGCATAGAAACCGCACTCAACCGGGCAGACAAGGCGTTGTATGAAGCCAAGCACAAAGGCCGCAATCAGGTGTGCCTGAACAACGACAACCAAACCACCGAGCCCGGCGTCACGCAAAAGCCCTGACGCGCCACTCGCAAGGACGCCCCATGCATCCACCGGCCTACCCGCACGATCCAATCCAGCAGCTCTGCGCTGGCGTCTACTGGGTGCAAGGCAGCATCCGCATGGGGCCCGGTCTGCGCATGAACCGCAACATGGTCATTGTGCAGAATCACGGTGAACTCACCCTGATCAACCCCGTACGCCTCAGCGAACACGGGCTGGCCAGCCTGGACGCGCTGGGCAAGGTTACGCATCTGCTGCGTCTGAGTGAGTTCCACGGTATGGACGATGCCTTCTACCTGGAGCGCTACAGCTGCGCGTTCTGGGCGCAACCCGGGCAAGCCACCTACCCGCACCCTGCACCCGACTGCGTGATATCCGAACAACTTGCGCCGCCGCTACCCGACGCCGCATTCTTTGTATTCCGCACAGCCACCTACCCAGAAGCCGCTCTGTTGCTCAAACAACACCAACTGCTGGTCACCGGTGACAGCGTGCAATACCACGCAGACTTTCGCTATTTCAGCATCATTACCCGTCTGGTCTTCAAACTGCTGGGCTTTAAAAAGGGCATCAACATTGGTGGGCCTTGGCGAAAACGCGTCACACCCAAGGGCGGCTCGCTGCGCGCCGACTTCGACAGCCTGCTGAACCTTGATTTCGACGCCCTGATCGCCGCCCATGGCCAACCACTCGCCAGCGGCGCCAAGGCAGCGCTGCGGCGAGAGGCAGAGCAGGTTTTCAAATGACGCCCGCCTTGCAGCGCCCAGCTTCTGCCGCCCCCAATCACCGCCACGAGTACGCAGCATGCACCCTCCGGTAATACAGGAAGAGCCCACCGGCTGCGGCATCGCCGCCGTGGCCAACATACTCGGCAAGACCTACGCCCAAATGCGCGCCATTGCCCATGGCATGGGCATTTATGCCGCAGATACTGCACTCTGGTCAGATACCCAGTATGTACGCCGGCTGTTGGCATCGGCCGGCGTAAACTCCTCGCCAACTGAAATACCCTTCACCCGTTGGCAAACGTTACCTGACCTGGCGTTGCTGCCGATCAAGCATCACCAGGAAGCAGGCAAGGAGTTCTGGCACTGGGTGGTATTCAAGCGTGAGGCCGACCAGGCCGTGGTGCTGGATTCTGCCAGCTATCTGGAGCACAACGTCAGAACCGATTTTGAGCAGATGCACCCGCGCTGGTTTATTGCTGCAACCCTACCCGCAGCGCAGTGATCACATTCGGCAGACAGGAACAGCACCATGAGCGCAGCACTCACCAGCATAATTCTCTACGCCAAAGACATGCAGCGCAGCGCCGCGTTCTATCAGCAGCATTTTGGCTTCAGCGGCAGCGTTGAGGTCGTGGAAGGCTTGATAGAGCTAACAGCGGGCGATGGCAGCTGCAGCATTTTGATTCATCAGGCGGCCAAGAGCCTCAAGTTTGGTCAGGCTACCGTCAAACTGATGTTCAGCGTGCAGGATGTAGAGGCTTTCAAGGCGCTCAGCGCAGAACAGGGCCTGCACTTTGGCAGCACCCATCAAGCCAACGGCTACAGCTTTGCCAACGCCAAAGACCCGGACCAGAACAACATCTGCATTTCCAGCCGCGCCTACCGCACCACAACCCCATAACCCTACTCCCCGCGCCGAGCATCCTGGCCGCACTACCTAAAGAGCAGCCTGCACCGCCGCCCACCATCAGGGCTGACGCTGCACGAACAGCCTGCCCGACAACACCCAGCGCCTATGGCCCCTAGGTTGCCTGGTCTCTTCTCTATCAGCCCGCTTCTAACGCGCGGGCAGAGGTTTACGTAATTTACAAAGCCTCTTTTATTCCAAAAGCGACTCGAATAGAATGCGAACGATTATCGCTACGACTACGTTTACTAAGGAAAGTTCACCGATGCCGTCCTTCTATCCTGTCCTTACTTCCAGCCAACACTCAAGCACCGGTGCGCACACGACGTTACGCCCGCTGGCATTGGCCGTACGCCTGCTCGCTTGCGGTATGGCGGCTGCTGCCCTGCCGGCTTTCGCGCAACAGGCCGACACCGCAGCGACAGAATCAAGCACCACGTTGGCTCCTCTGACCGTGACCGGAGCACGCGACGCCAAGGTGACGGAAGACAGCGGTTCCTACACCGCAGAAGCAGCTCGCACCGCCACTCCGCTAGATCTCTCCCTGCGTGAAACCCCGCAGTCGGTGAGCGTGGTCACTCAGCAGCGCATACAGGATCAGGATCTACAGACCATCCTCGATGTGGTCAACAACGCCACCGGGGTCTCGGTCAACCGCTATGAGACCAGCCGTGCCCAGTTCAATGCCCGCGGCTTTGAAATCAACGCCCTGATGATCGACGGCGTGCCCACCATCTGGGAGCAGCCCTGGAGCTCGGGGGAGATTTTCAGCAGCCTGGCCATGTACGATCGGGTAGAAATCGTGCGCGGCGCCAATGGTTTGATGGCCGGTTCAGGCGACCCATCCGCTTCGCTCAATCTGGCACGCAAACGCGCTAACAGCGCGGACCTGCGCGGCTCAGTGGAAGTCAGCGGCGGCACCTGGGATACCTATGGCACCCTGGGCGATGTCGCCATGGCGCTGAATGAAGCCGGCACCGTTCGCGCCCGCTTGGTAGGTGAATACAACGAGGGCGACAGCTGGATAGACCTGCACAGCAATCAGCGCGAAACCCTCTATGGCACCATGGATATCGACCTGAGCGACGACACCACTCTATGGTTCGGCATGAGCCATCAGCAGAACAACTCCGACTCCCCCATGTGGGGCGGCCTGCCAGTGTGGAATGCCGATGGCACCCACACCGACTGGAGCCGCTCCAAGACCACCTCGGCCGAATGGAGCAAATGGGACACTACCTACGACAACTACTTCGTCAACCTAGACCATACCTTTGCCAATGGCTGGCTGGCCAACCTGAGCTACAGCCGTGGCGAGCGTATTGCAGACTCCTACCTGCTGTATCTGTACGGCAACCCGGACTTTGACCCCACCACCGTCGACATGGGCGGCTCCGTGGGTGCCTACCACGTAGAAACCACACAGGACGACTTCAGCCTGCGCTTCAGTGGCCCGATCCAGCTGTTCCAGCGTGAACATGAACTTGCCTTTGGGTACATCAACAGCAAGCAGGAGTTCGACGCCGACGCCCGCGCCGGCACACCGGGCACCTACCCCATTGCCGACTTCCCCGGTTATACCGGAAACGTGGCAGAACCCAGCTGGGCCAACCGCTCACGTTACGGCGAAGGTGAAGTGGAGCAACAGGCTTTTTATGGGGTTACCCGCCTGAACATGACCGACGAGCTCAAGGTTATCCTCGGCGCGCGCGTCAACTACTACGAGCGCGACAGCGACGACATCTATTCCCTTGAACCCACGCACATCGACGTAACTCAGGAAGTAACCCCCTACGCCGGCATCATCTACGACCTGACCGAGCAACTCTCGGCCTACGCCAGTTATACCGACATCTTTCTGCCGCAATCGGTCGCGGATGCCAACGGCCAGATACTCGAACCCATCGTTGGCGAGAGCACCGAACTGGGCCTGAAAGGCGAGTTTTACGATGGTCGCCTGAACGCCTCCGCCGCCCTGTTCCAGATCAAGCAGGACAACCTTGGCGTCAGCACCGGCGTCTATCTTGATCCCACCACCCCAGCGCTGGGCTTCATCTACGAAGCCAGCGAAGGCGCCACCAGCGAGGGTTTCGAACTGGAAGTATCCGGCGAACTGGCACCCGGCTGGAACGTCTCTGCCGGTTATACCCAGTTCGATATTGAAGATGCGGACGGCGCCGCGGTAAACACGCTCTATCCCACCAAGCTGCTGCGTACCTTCACCACCTACCGCTTTCAAGGCCCGCTCAACAAGCTGACCATTGGCGGCGGCGTGAACTGGCAAGACAGCATCCACACCTACGCCACCAACCCAGCCGGCAACTCCGAGAAAATCGAGCAGGACGCCTACGCCCTGGTCAATCTGATGGCCCGTTACGACATCACCGATAACCTCTCGGCCCAGGTGAACGCCAACAACGTCACCGACGAGAAGTACTTCGATATCTTCGATGCCTACGGCGCCATGACCTACGGTGAACCCCGCAGCGTTACCGCCACAGCCAAATACCGCTTCTGATGTACCCCGCGCGGGGCTGGCAACAGCCCCGCGTCACCCTCAAGGTGGCTTACAGCCCCAGATACTCCGCAATCAGAAACGCCTCGCCCTGCCCTTCGTGCTTGCCAAAATAACTGACCGGCTCGCGCTCGCCGTCTTCGATGTAACCCACCTCGCAATCAATCTCGTATTTTTTGGCAAGGTCGTTAAACAGGTTCACCGGGAAGTTCAGCTGAATGTGCTTCTTGATCGGCTGGCTGATACCCAACTGCCAGTCTTCGCAATCATCGCTTTCGCAGTCATTGATCAGCGTTACCTGGTTCGCTTCGTTCGCCTCAGCGTACGCCTGCAAGGCCGCCTGCAGCTCAGGCAGATTTTGCCGCAGCTTCTTTTCCTGCTTCTCTTCAAGACGGTCAGTGGCGATGAGTACGTATATAAGCATCTGGGTTACCCGGATTGGATTCAGGGGGCTACTCTACCACAGGGTATAGGCTCGCCAGCCCCGCCAAGAGCCAACCGGTAAGGCCATTAAGCAGCCTGCACAGGATGCCCTGCTTACAAAGACAAGGAGTTACATGAGGTACTTTGCAGACCTACAACTCGGTGAAACACACACTCTCGGGCCGCGTGAGGTAACGGAAGCAGACTCCCTGCGCTTCTGTCAGGAATTCGACCGCCTGCCCATACACCTGGACCAGAGATATGCCAGCCAGTCGCTCTACGGCGAACTGATCGCTAGCGGCCTACACACCCTGTCGCTCACCGCATCCATTGTGGTCGACGGTTTTCTCAAACACACCTCCATGATCGGCGCATCCGGTATGGAACACGTGCGCTGGCATCGCCCGGTTACGCTCCCCAACGAACTAAGCGTAAAAGTTACTATCCTCAACAAAAGCCCACCGCAGCCTGGCAAGGCATTTGGCGTAGTTAGCTGCAAGCTGGAAACCACAGACCGCAACGGGCATAGGGTAATGACAGCAACCGTGAACTACTTGATGGGCACTGGGGAATAACGACTTAAATGCTGAAACGCGACTGGTTGGCAGAGCAAAAAAACTGTAGCACTATGCCAGTAACTGCAAGCCAGCAAACGCCCCCTCCCGGACGCAGCAAGGACGCTCGCTTACAGCTTGAATGCCACACGCATTCGGTATAACACGCGACTAATGGTGTTAAGCCGCATGCGGTTTAACGTGCACAGATGAGCTGAGGTAGAACATGGAAGGTACTGATTTTAAAATATTTTTACCGCTAGCGCGCGGCGGTTGCCGCGCGCTATATCGAAGCGTTCTATCTAATCACTGTTAAGTTTTTTGGGAAGCAAATGACTTTATATCACTACACAGATCAAAATGGTTTTATGGGTATAGTTTTAAATCAAGAGCTCTGGGCATCAAAAATTCAATATTTGAATGACGAGAAGGAATATAGCCTAGCTCTTGAATTAGCTGAGTCCTATCTAAAAAAATTGATTGAAGAAGAAAATGATAGGGCGCGTAAGATCCGCCTAACCTACTACTTGAGCATCACTCCATACATTAAAGGTCAGAACATATGCGTCTGCTCATTAACTGAAAATGGTGATCTTTTAAGTCAGTGGAGAGGCTACTCCAGAACCTTGGGCGGTTATTCTATAGGGTTCAATATTTTTGCTTTGAAACCATTTATCGATCAACAGGGGTTTGAGCTGGCTCAATGTATTTATGATCCAAACAAGCAGAAAAATAGAATTGCAGAAATGATTGATAAGTTGATCGCTGAGTTTAGTCATGAGCCTGAGCCAGATTACAAAATGGAACCCTATTATGAAAGTGGAGATGTATTTCTTGAAAGATTGTCAAAGATAGCGCCAACCTTGAAAGATGCTAGTTTTGCTGAGGAGGCTGAGTGGCGTATTCTTGCGACGGTAAATTTTGAAAATCTCGAATTCCGAGCAGGAAGTTCAATGTTAACGCCATATAGCAGAATAAGTCTTGATTGCAGGAAAAACCGAGATTTTAATCGATTGATTGACGAAATAATTGTTGGTCATACACCACACCCCGAGTTAGCGGTAAGTGCCACAGAGGCTTTTATTCTAAAGCATTTTCCTCCTGTACACGACGATGATTACCAATGCCCGATAGATGTTAGAAAAAGCACTATCCCATTTCGAAATTGGTAAATTTAAAACTTAACAAATAGTTGCACCGGACAAGCCGGTGAACGCGGCGTTGAGGCTGTAGAAAAACCCCTGATTTGGTAGTCTGGCTTCAGATCAACAAGGAGTGTTGCATGCCACGCTTCAAGCCCTACGACTACAGCCAGCACAGCATGGTGGTGATCAACTACCAGGAGCAGCTTCAGCCCGGCACGTTTGAGTACGCCGTTCATTATCTGATTGAACACAAGCTGGACCTCTCGGTCTTCCATCCGCGTTACAGCAACGACGCCACAGGCCGGTTAGCTTATGACCCGGCCATCCTGCTCAAGATCATTCTGTTCGCCTATTCCAAAGGCATTACCTCTAGCCGCCAGATCCAGTGGTGCTGCGAGACCAACATTCTGTTCAAGGCTCTGTCCTGCGATACGGTCCCGCATTTCACCACCCTGGCCAGCTTTGTCAGCGAGAACGCCACGGCCATCGAAGCGGTATTCGAACAGGTACTGTTGGTCTGCCATCAGCAGGGTTTGCTGGGTAACGAGCTGTTTGCTATCGACGGTTGCAAGATGTCCTCCAATGCCGCCAAGGAATGGTCGGGCACCTTCAAGGAGCTCAAGGCCAAGCGCGACAAACTGCGCAAGCTGATCCGTCACCATCTGAACGAACACCGCCAGCATGATGCGGCCGAGACCGAGGTGGAAATGGAAAGGGCCATCCGCCACGGCAAGATGATCCTCTCGCTGGATCAAGCGATGGAGAAGGTAGATCGCTTTTTAAAGACCCAGAGTCCAAGGATGGGCCAGGGTAAGCGCCGCAAGGAAGTGAAGAGCAATATCACCGATAACGACAGCGCCAAGATGACCACCAGCAAAGGCACGCTGCAAGGCTACAACGGCGTCGCCATGGTGGATCGCAAGCATCAGATCATCATTGAAGCCCAAGCCTTCGGCGAAGGCCAGGAGCACCACACCCTCAAACCCATGCTGGAAACCTTGGAGCAGCGCTACGCACGACTGAAGATTTCTGATGCCATCTATCGGCAAGGGGCAGTGGTTACCGCCGATACCGGCTTTGCCAACGAAGCCAACATGCAGTACCTGCACGAGCGCAAGGTCAACGGCTACATCCCGGACAACCGATTCCGCAGTCGTGACCCGCGCTTTGCCCTGCAAAAAGACAAGTACGGCAAACGCCACCAGAAGCTCGCAGGCGCGACGCGTAGCCCGACATTCCCGGCCAGTGCCTTTGACTTTGACCCTATACACATGACCTGCCGCTGCCCTGCGGGCCAACAACTCAGCCATCGGGGCGTGCGGACAAATGACGCTGGTGTGCCGGTAGCCTATTTTGAAGGCCGCTTGCTGCAATGCCGAACCTGCCCCAAGCGCGAAGCCTGTATGCACAACCCGCAGTCTGCAGAGCACCGCAAGGGCGCGGGAAGGCAGGTTTCGTTTCGATTGGAGGCGAACCGGCCACCGAGCTACACCGACTGGATGAAGCACCGAGTGGACAGCCCCACGGGCAAAGCGATTTACAGCCACAGGATGTCGGTGGTGGAGCCGGTGTTTGGGAACATCGGTACCAACAAGCGGTTGAGCCGCTTTAGCTTGCGCGGCCGCAAAAAGGTTCAGGGCCAATGGCAGTTGTATTGCCTGGTCCACAATCTGGAGAAGCTGGCGAATTACGGTCAATGCGGCTGATGACGCTCAAGATGCGGCAGTAGCAAGCCTTGCAAGGCTTGCTTGGCGGATGCTCGACCACATCAGCGTGTTTGAAAAAAGTACGGCCCAAACGAGTTTGGGCTAAAAGATAAACAAGGAGATGGCTGGAAATGAGCCCGGAATGGGTTTTTCTACAGCCTCGTTAGGGTTCTCATTGAGAAAGTTGATGGCCAATCGAACTCCAGAGCAAGATCTCATTTACCAATTTGTGACTCACCTTGAACAACACGCTGACGACAGCGTAAAAATTAAGTCAATCATTAACATCAATTGCAAATCAAAAAAATTTGCTGACGTTGAGTTTATATCCGAATCAAATTTGCACTGGGTTATTGAGGCAAAAAGCGACGATTCAAAAGATAGACATAACACAGTGCATAAAATATTTGGAGAGCTACTAAAGGAAACCGGAAGAAGCAATCGCTCTGACTGTCGCCACGCAATACTGATTCCAGAATCAGCAGTTACATTTTACAGTCGCGCATTCCAGTCAATAGACCGGGGTAAATTCTTGGACTTTGGCAAACTCATACCAATCGACACTGTATTTACAAGCAACGAAAGTGGCGTAAAGCAACTCACATGGGCGTATTTGTACGATGCACACAAACCCTAACAAATGGTTCAAGCCGTTCGCTTCGCTCACTCGGGACCGGCTAAAGCCGGCCCCTTAACCAAACGTTAAACCCCGCAGGAGCAATGCTTGCACTCGTTTCGTAACGCAGAAATCTGGCAACTGCTACTTCAGATCGCAGCAATCCTTTCTGCGACCGGATCGCTCTTTTTCTGGCTCCTCTTCTTCACCTTGTACTGGCCGTATAGAAACCTCTTCAATGAGGAAGGCCGCTACTTCGATGAAGATAGTGCGGTCGTCTACCACGAGCACAATGGCCTATTGGTCGTGCCGGCATTGGCTCTGCTGCTACTGGCAGTATTATTCACTTTTCGTTGGTGGGCTCGCCGCCGTGTTCGCAAGGGCGGACCCTAACGGGAAACCGGGTCAGATGAACATTTCGCCAGTTTTCCACAGCCTTGGCTTTGCTAGTGCGCGACAAAAAAAAAGGCCCTAACGGGCCTCTTTTTCAGACTTGATCAAGCACCTTAGAACTTGAACAGCCCCCAAGAGAATAAAGGTCAACATCACCGTCAATGTCGTACCACTCCCACTCGCCGACGATAATCAACGCAATACCCAGGGACGTATCGGCCGGAGGCCAGCAACCAAAAAGCGAAGAATTTTTGGCACGTGATGAACCGCCCGATCGCACATCAACACCCTTCCACCCTATTGCGACCCGCATTTTTCGCGCGGTAGAGCGCAGCGTCTGCCTGTTCTTTGAGCTCTTCCAGACTGTTGGATTCGCTCGGTACCATTGAGCACACGCCTGCGCTGATGGTCACTCGTTTGCTGGTATCGGAAAGCTCGTGCTGCATTGCCGCCTGTTCAATCGCGGCTCGACAGGCTTCGGCGACGAGGCTGCCATTGGCCGTGTCGGGCAGAATGATCGCGAACTCTTCGCCTCCGTAGCGGGCCAGCATGTCGGTCGGCCTGCGTACGACGCCTTGTAGAATGCGCGCGACATTCCTCAGGCACTCGTCACCAGCGGGGTGCCCGTACTGATCGTTGTAGTGTTTGAAGTGGTCTATATCCAGCATGATCAATGATAGTGGTTGGCTTTGTCGCATACCGCGAGCCCACTCCTGCTCAAGAAACTGATCAAAATGCCGTCGGTTCGCCAACTGGGTCAAACCGTCGGTTAGCGACATCTTTTCCAGCTTCTCCTTGCTGGCAACAAGCGCGCGGTTCCGATTGACGTTGATCAGCGCGTAGATCACCAGCAATGCGATGAAAAAAGAACCAGACACCATGATCAGCGCCGGCAGAAAGCTACGTCGGGCATTGACATAGGTCTGTGATGGCTTGGCTTGAATCTGCCACGTGCGGCCGGCCACGTCGGCCAGCAGGGTTTTATAACCCATGTCGCTCACCCACCTGGGGTCTGCGGGATCGGCGTTGCTGTACAGCTGGTTAGGTTGCGCACCGGTAATATCTACCACCTGAAACAGCAGATTCGGGTTATTCCTGATACCAATCGCCTGGTTGGCCAGCTCACCAACCAGAAAGACGCCATTGATGTAACCGTAATGGGCGTCGCGCCGCTGTTCCAGGTTGGTCGGTCGGCCCTTATAAAGCGGAGCGAATACCAAAAAACCCTGTTTCTTTTCCGTCTCTTGCACCAGCTTGATGCCAGCAGTTGCAACCATCCTGCCCGTGTCGCGTGAGGCTTCGATCGCTGCGCGGCGGTTGGCTTCACTGGCCAGGTCAAAACCCATCGCAGCAGCGTTCTTGTTCAATGGCGCTATGAACTGCACAGGGACGTACACACTGCGTTCGGCTACAGGAATAACTCTGTTTTCAGCATCCCTTTCGCTAAGGCGCCAACCCGGAAAATGGCCCTGCTGGTCCCTTTCAAAGGTCGCTGTCTGGCTGCGCTTGATAACCGGGGCCCAAGCAAAGGCCATGATGACCGGTGAACGCTCGAGTATGCCATCGGTGATGGACTGGAAGCGCTGTGCGTCCATACCGGGCACAACCTCGATGGCCGCTTTCAAAGCAAAAAGCACCTCAAGGTTAAGAAGTACCTCTCGCTCCAATACTGCCGCAATCTGTCCAACATCCCCCTGGAATTCGTTGGAAATAGCCACGGTCTCCTGAACGTAAAAGCTACGGCTCATTGCCGCGCAAAGAGACATCCCCAGTGCAGCGAGGGTCGCGATAGCGACGAAGGGAGAGCGCCTCAACTTGGCATCTTCGGCCGCATGGGCTCAAGGGTTCTAACGCTGCTCACGGCAGGGGGCTCCAATGTAATGATGCAAACGAGTAAACACGGCCACTGACCGTGCAGCAGTTCGTGAATATGAGGGCCCATGAGACAAACAGTTCCGCACAGGTTCAGGGTAAAGCAGGCAAATTGCCAGCACCATCACTCCGTGTCATAACATTGCTCTCACTCAGGTAACAGCAGCCCCTGCTGAATGGGCAAGGCTGCTGGCAATCACGCTGGTGTGATTTCAGCATCCAGGCATAGGCTGAGCGTGAACCTGAGTGCCAACGGCGGTTTTTCAGACGGGGCTTCAGGCTTAATGCCACATTGCCCTAACCTTTCTTCCTCAGGCCCGGCGCCTGTACGATGCACAAATGTAATTGGCAGGTAATTGGGGTCAGATGAGTAGCATCCACTCGGCCTCGTGCACCGGGCGCTCCCCTGCTCTCGCGTCACAAGGGCGTTCATCTGCGTTAATCGAACGGGTCTGTATTCAGCTAAAGGTAAGGACACATGTTATTAAGTCGTTGGTTTTTCATTTCTTTTTTGCTGCTCGCGCTGACCGGTTGCCAGTCGGCGTACTACGGCGCGATGGAGCGGGTTGGCGTTCACAAGCGCGACATCATGGTCGATCGGGTTGAGTCGGCCCAAGAGGCGCAGACCGATGCCAAAGAGCAATTCGAATCGGCGCTGGCGCAGTTCCGCTCCATTATCCAGATCAAGGATCAGGATCTGGCCACCCGCTACGACAAGCTGAACAGCGAATACGAAGACAGCAAAGCCGCCGCTGAATCGGTGACCGATCGTATTGATGCGGTGGAAGATGTGTCTGAGGCATTGTTCGATGAGTGGGAGGATGAAATCGAGCTATACAGCAGCGCCAACCTCAAGCGCCAGAGCACCGCCAAGCTTTCCCAGACCCGGCGGCAATACCAGGCGCTCATCAAAGCCATGCGCAGCGCTGAGTCCAGCATGGAGCCGGTGTTGCGCGCCTTTCAGGATCAGGTGCTGTTTCTCAAGCACAATCTGAACGCGCGAGCGATTGACTCGCTGCAGGGTGAACTGGGGAGTATTGAGACGGATGTCGCCCAGCTGATCAGAGAAATGGAAAGATCGATCGCCGAATCAGAAGCTTTTATAAGCAGCTTGCAGAACCAGGATCAATAGTCGGCAATGGCGTTAGCGCCTTAGAGGGCAAGATTGCTTTGGGGCAGACGCTGGTGCCAGATTGGCTCCAGCGTCCTGGGCTGGCCAGGCGGCCAGAGACAAATCTCAGCTCTGCGGCTTGATCAGGAACTTCTCGCCAGTCGCCTGTTTGCCGTATACCGCCATCGAATCCAGCTTCAGCGCACCGGCCAGCGACACTTCGTGCGTGTAGCTGCTGGCGAAGGTGGTTTTGATTTCAGCGGCAACGCGTTTGCGCATGGCGGCGGCGGTGTCGTTACCCAGTTTGCCTAGCGCGTTGAACAACAGGAAGCCGTTCACCCCCCAGGCAAAACCGAAGGCGCGGTTCAGGGTGATCGGGCCGCGATCCAGGCCGCCATAGATATACACCTGTTTGAAGACGGTAGAGCCATACACGCTGTATTCAGTGATGTCGCGCGATACGGCGGCCTCCATGCAGGTGAGGATGTCGCTGGCCAGCTTGCCGCCACCAATCGGGTCGAAGGCGATGGTCGCGCCGGTGTCGATCAGCGCCTGGGTCAGGTCGGCCATGAAGCTGTCGCTGCTGGAGTTGACCACGTACTTGGCACCCTGCTCGCGCAGCAGCGCTTCCTGCTCCGGCTTGCGGACGATGTTGACCAGGTCAATGCCATCGGCGATACAGATGCGGTTGAGCATTTGGCCCAGGTTGGAGGCCGCGGCCGCGTGTACGATCGCCTTGTGCCCTTCTGCGCGCATGGTTTCGACCATGGCCAGGGACGTCAGCGGGTTAACGAAGCTGGAGGCTCCTTCAACGGCGGTGGTCCCCGCCTCCAGCTCCAGACAGCTTTGCACATTGGCACGCAAGTATTTGCGGTAACTACCACCGCCGATGAAGGCGACGGTTTTGCCCATCAGAGCCTGGGCAGCGGCGGACGAGCCTGCAGCAATAACAGTACCGGAACCTTCGTTGCCTACCGGAATCGCCTTGCCAATGCGCTTTTTAACCGCGCCCATGAACTTGGCTGGCACATCAGCCGTGATCACCGGGCGCTCGGCGCTGCCGGACTGCTTTGCCGTCGTCATATCGGCCATGCTGAACATCACGCCCAGGTCAGACGGGTTGATCGGGGCAGCCTCGATGCGGATGATCACGTCATTTTCGCCCGGCTCCGGGATCTCAATCTCGCGCAGGGCCAGTTCCAGCTGGTTGTTTTCGCTGATGGTGGAAATGAGTTCGATGTTGGTGTCCGACATTTTATTCTCCTGAAAGGTGGCGGGCCTTGGCATGGCGCCCTTGGGACCGTCTTATCATAGGCCTTAATACCCATTCGCATGAACGATTTGACCTGTGAGTGACGGCTGTGAATGGGGCGACATTTCGCTCAAGGGTGCCGCGGCAGGGCTCACTCCACGCCAGCTATCCGGGCGGCCCTCCTCCCACACGCTGGCAGCAGGCATTGCAGAGCCTTCCAGCGCTCTCGCCGCGCCTGCCAAAGCCGGCCTACGCAGTGGTCAGGCTTGAGCGCATGTGTCTACAATGGCCCAGACCCGCAAGACTGATTTCAAGAAAAGGCATTTCGACAATGGTTTTCAGCTTTCACCGCAGCGCCGCCCTATGTTGAAACACTGGTTCAGCATTCTTCGCGCCGCCATCCAGAACTGGCTCGATAGCCAGGCCTTTATCTACGCTGCCGCCCTGGCCTTTTTCACCGTGTTTTCCATCGCACCAGTGCTGGTTGTGGTGGTGGCCCTGGTGGGGCTGATTCTGGGTCAGAGCGCTGTACAAGGGGAGCTGTTTACGCAGTTGGAGGGTACGCTCGGCCCGGATGCCGCCGGGGTCATTCAGACCGCCGTGGCCAACTCGCAGATCGACAACAGCGGCATCTGGCCGGCGTTGATCGGGATTTTTGCCACCATCGTGGGCGCCACCACAGTGTTCGCCAAGATGCAGCAGTCACTGAATCAGATTTGGGGCGTAGCCCCGCGGCCTACCCGAAATAACATGTGGCTGTTTATCAAGAGTCGATTGCTGTCGCTCACCATCATTCTGGCGATCGGCTTTATCCTGCTGGTTTCGCTGATGTTATCCGTCATTTCCAGCGCCATTATGGCCTACGCCCAAGGTTGGCTGCCGATACCCGGTGGGGCGATGGTCGGTGTGGAGTCGGGGTTGTCTCTGTTGGTAACCACGCTGCTGTTTGCGGCCATGTTCAAGATTCTCCCCGACGTACTGCTGTCATGGCGCGATGTACTACTTGGCGCCTTTATTACCGCCGTACTGTTTACCGTGGGCCGCTCGTTGATCTCGATTTACCTGGCCTACTCTGCGACGGCATCGGCCTACGGCGCGGCGGGCTCGTTGGCGCTGCTTTTACTCTGGGTGAACTACTCCTCGATGATCCTGCTGTTTGGCGCGGCGTTTACCCGCGCACACCTTGAAGGCCGGGGCCAGTCTGTGCGCCCCAGGAGCACGGCAGTACGTGTACAGCGGGAGTTGATTGCCGAGGCGCCAACGAACCGCGACTGACACAGGCGGCATCGCTGGAGACGCGGCGCTGGCTCGGCTAACGGTTAACTGGAGAGGTATATGCGGCAGGACGAAATTAAGGCCTTGTTCGACCAGCAGGCGGCAAGTTATGACAGCCAGTGGGCAAAAACGGCGCCCATCAGGCACTGCCTGCATCTGCTGCTGGAGTCACAGTTTGCTGCGTTGCCGCGCGATGCGCAGATTCTGTGTGTTGGCGTCGGTACAGGCGCTGAACTGGCACACCTGGCGTCGAAGAATCCGGGGTGGCGGTTTACCGCAGTGGAACCTTCCGGGCCAATGCTGAACCTGTGCCGTGAGCGCGCCCAGGCCGAAGGCTTCGCCTCGCGCTGCGTGTTCCACGAGGGTTACCTGGAGTCGTTGCCGACTGCCGCGCCGCACGACGCCGCCACCTGTTTTCTGGTGTCCCAGTTCATCCTCGACACCGGCGAGCGTTCGCAGTTTTTTGCCGGGATCGCCAACCGCCTCAAGCCCGGTGGGTTGCTGGCCAGCTCTGACCTGGCGGCTGATGTTGATTCGGCCGAATACGAGGTTCTGCTGCGCGCCTGGATGAACATGATGGCCGCTGCCGAGCTTACCCCAGAGAACCTGCAACGCATGCGCACCGCCTATGCCAACGACGTGGGCGTGCTCCCGCCGGCCACAGTGGCTTCCATCCTTGCTGCAGGCGGTTTTGAGTTGCCGGTGCTGTTCTTTCAGGCCGGGTTGATTCACGCCTGGCTTTCCAGGCGAGCTTGAGTCGCTGCCACGCTGATCCGCCGCGGCCCCCGCTGCAGGCGAGCTAAAGCGCCCGACCTCCTGCTGGCTCGCAATGCCCGGTTTAGCGCAGCCGCACGCTTTGCGAGCCTCGAAAAGCGGGCCCATACCCATCAATCACGACCACTTATAAGTTCAAAAAAATCAGCCGGCCATCCGCGCTCGCCCCTAAGATATCCAAACAACAATAAGACGGAGCATAGGAATGAAAAAAGGGATCATCTCGATAGCACTGCTACTGGTGCTGGCCTGCGGCATTTTTTGGGCAACCGCCGACCAGGATATGCGCCGGCTGGCCTTGAACCTGCCGACCGATACCAACGTACTTTTCTGGTCCAGTGAGCAGCGCGATGCCGGCTTCCGCGCCATGGACCGCCTACCGATTCTAAGCCAGTCCCGCGTGATTGCGGCTGGCAATAGTGTGTATCCGCTGCCCGCAGGCGCGCCGCTGGATATTGGCGTAGACGTGGATGCCTTTATGCACGAGCAGCACGCGGCGGCCTTGGTCATTGTGCACAACGGCAAGGTGCGGCTTGAGCAATACGGATTGGACTTTGGCCCCGAGGGCCGCTGGACCAGTTTCTCGGTGGCCAAGTCCTTTACCTCCACCCTGGTCGGTGCCGCCATTCAGGATGGTTACATCAACAGCATCGACGACATGGTCTCGGACTACATCCCCGACCTGAAGGGTTCGGCCTACGATAACGTCACCATCAAACAACTGCTGACCATGACCTCGGGCGTGGCCTGGAACGAGGACTACGCAGACCCGCAGTCAGATGTAGCGCGCTTTAACTCACACCAAGCCGAGCCCGGCGTGGATGTGACCGTAAGCTATATGCGCCAATTGAAAGCCGAGGCAGAACCCGGCACCAAGTGGGTATATAAAACCGGCGAAACCAATCTGATTGGTGTGCTGGCCAGTTCCGCAGCCAACAAACCACTGGCGCAATACCTCTCGGAAAAGGTCTGGAAACCCTTTGGCATGCAGCAAGACGCCACCTGGCTGTTGGGCTCGACCGGACACGAGATCAGTGGTTGCTGTGTGCAGGCTGCCACCCGCGATTTCGCCCGTTTTGGCCTGTTCATGCTGGGCGGCGGTGTGGCTGGCGGCGATCAGGTGCTGCCCGAGGGCTGGATCGCCGAAGCCACCACCAGGCAGGCCGACATAGGCGCGCCTGGCCGCGGCTACGGCTATCAGTGGTGGACGCTGGATGATGGCGCCTACATCGCCCAGGGTATTTTCGGCCAGGGCATCTTTATCGACCCCAACCGCCAGTTGGTGATCGCCTCCAACGGCAACTGGCCGCAGGCCACCGACGCCCAGGGTGGCGATCAGAGTAAACAGCGCCTGGCCTTTTACCGACAGGTACAACAGGCTATAGATAACGAGAACCAGCCCTGAACCTCACCCAGCCCGGACGGTAAAGACCATGAAAGGATTGTTAGCGGGTGCCCTACTGCTCCTCGCGGTCGGCAGCGCGCAACACAGCCAGGCGCGATCAATGGCGCAGGAAGTGCGCCTGCCGCACGTGCAGGGCTGGCAGATCACCGCCACGCGGAAGATCAGCTCAGTCACTTGCTCGGCACAACAATCTGCAACCGACGGGCAGCAACTGTACCTGTCAGTCAGGGCCCTGCCAGACGATGCGTTCGCCTGGAACCTGCAGTTTACCTCTCGCGATCGCACCCTGACGGCTGGCGTGCAGCAGGCGGCGGCGAGCCTGCTGGTGAATGGCGCGCCAGCCTCCACAGGCAGCGTAGTTGCCATTGGCGATAGCACCAGGCGCTATGTTCGCTTTGAGTTTGCGCCGTTAGCGAGCAGCGTTGCGGCGATAAAACCGGCGTCTGCCGTCGAGCTTACGGCGCCAGGTCTGGCCCCATTGAGCATTACAGCGTTGGCGCCGCTGATCACGGCGCTGGAGCAATGCCAACAGGACGGCCTGACTCCCGGCTTCTGGAACAACGCGACTACCCACTGCAATTAAACCGCGTTGTTGCGGGCTTTGCGGTAGCGACATGGCGTTGATCTGCCTGCGATCAGCTGGCCTAGAGGCTACGGCTGTGCGCTACGGGGGGCCGCGAGCGCCATTGGTAACCAGCGCTCTGCGGCGAACCCGGCAATGCCTGCCCTGCCAGTCGTCATGCCGACTGAACCCAGGGCGACTTTGGTGATCACTGTTCAAGCAGCCTGAAACTCCGCATGGCATTTCGCCGGCTGCATCAGCAACCGGAGGTACCCATGCATCTCAAAGGCTCATGCCACTGCGGCCGCGTTCACTTCTCACTGGAGTCCGCGCAGCCCTACCCGTTCAACCTGTGCTACTGCTCCATTTGCCGCAAGACGGCGGGCGGCGGTGGCTATGCCATCAACCTGGGCGGCGATTATCAAACGCTCAAGGTAGAGGGCATGGAGCATGTGAAGGTCTATCAAGCCACGATCACCGACGCGGATACCGGTGAGCAGCGATTGAGCACGGGGCAAAGACACTTTTGTGTGGAGTGCGGCAGCGCGCTCTGGCTTTGGGACCCCAACTGGCCGGAGCTGGTGCACCCGCTGGCCTCGGCCATCGACACGCCCCTGCCGGTACCACCGGAGCGCACGCATCTGATGCTGGGCTCAAAGGCGCCCTGGGTTAAAGTACAGGCCGCTCCGAATGACAAGCTGTTTGAGGTATACCCCGACGAATCCTTGGCCGAATGGCACCAGCGACTGGGGTTAAGCAGCTAGGGCGCACTGCCATGCGGATTCATCGCGTCTCTGCTTGTGGCGCACAATACATGCCTTTCAAAACCGCAAAACCATGCCAAGAGTGACGCTTTACCTGCTGTTCTTCCTCGCCCTGCCACTGCACGCCGCCGAGCGGGAACGTGCCGACTGGGCAGCCGAATTCTCCGCGCAGGATGCCGTTGGCACCATAATCGTGGTGGATGAACGCACACCAGACAAAACCACCTGGGTGCATAACCCCGAGCGCGCAGCGCAGCGCTTCTCCCCCGCCTCAACGTTCAAGATTCCGCATACGCTGATGGCCCTGGATGCGGGCGCGGTGAAGGACGAGTTTCAGGTCTTCCCCTGGGATGGCACCCAGCACAGCTACGCCGGCCACAATCAGGATCAGACCCTGCGCTCGGCCATGCGCCACTCCACCGTGTGGGTGTATCGCGGCTTTGCCAAGACCATCGGCGAGCCCAAAGCACGCGCCTATCTGCAGCAGTTGGATTACGGCAATGCCGACCCCAGCGTAGCGCAAGGCGACTACTGGATTGACGGCAAGCTGGCAATCTCTGCCGAAGAGCAAATTGCTTTTTTGCAGCAGCTGTACCGTAATCAGCTGCCGTTCAAGATGGCGCACCAACGGCTGACCAAAGATCTGATGATTGTGCAGGCCGAGCGTAACTGGATCCTGCGTGCCAAAACCGGCTGGGAGGGTCGCTATGGCTGGTGGGTCGGCTGGGTGGAATGGCCCGAGGGGCCGGTGTTTTTTGCGCTTAATATCGACACGCCAAACCGGCTGGAAGACCTGCACAAGCGTGAAGACATCACCCGTGCACTGCTGCGCTCAATCAATGCGCTGCCTGCTGCACACTGACTACTCTGCGAGCTTTATTTGGCTGCCAAGATCTCACTAAAAACACCTACAAACAAAGTGTTAGGCGAGGGTTCATAGAATGAACGTGAGCGAGTTCTCCGTGCGATCCGGGCTCTCGGCGCACACTCTGCGCTACTACGAAAAGATCGGCGTCCTACCGCCTATTCAGCGCAATAACAGCGGGCACCGCGCCTTCACAGCCAGGGACCTGGAGTGGATCAACTTTGTCACTCGGCTGAAAGAAACCGGCATGCCGCTGGAAGGCATACTCAAGTATGCCGCGCTCAGGCTTGAGGGCGATGGCACCCTGGCCGAGCGTCAACGCATGTTGGCGACCCACCGCGATGCACTGAAGCTCAAAATCGAGCGGGAGCAACTGCATCTGCAAGCGTTGGACGCCAAGATCCGCCACTACCAGGCGCTTGTCGGTAGCGCTTGACTTAGAGCTTACTCAAAGCGGCATCGTGACTGCTCACCTAGCGTATGGGAGCAGTAGCATGAGCACGAGCAGATACCAGACAGGTTTGCAGAACCTGACAGCAATAGACGGCGAAGCCGGCCACAGCGTCATTGATAGCCTGAAAGACGTTTGCCCTGATCTGGCCAGGTACATCATTGAGTTTCCCTTCGGCGACATCTACGCCAGGCCGGGCCTGGACCTCAAATCACGTGAAATCGCCACAGTCGCGGCGCTGACCGCGCTGGGGCACTGCGCGCCACAGCTGAAAGTACATGTGAACGCGGCCTTGAACATTGGCTGCACGCCGGATGAGATCAAGGAAACCGTGCTGCAGATGGCGGTATACGCCGGCTTTCCGGCAGCATTGAACGCTATGTTTGTGGTGAAGGAGGTGCTGGCAGAGCGTGCTTTGCTATGACCTCCGCCAGCAGCGCAATGCTGTGCACTTGAGCGTAAGCGGTCGAGCTACATCTGGATCATCAGAGGTAACCGCACCGCCGCCGGCCGGGAGCAAGCTCGGCCAGCCCGAGCACCAGCGCATGGACTTTACGCCACGAGAGCCGTTCAATCTTCGGCTGCTAGGCGCCGCTTTGCACGCTGCATACCTTGCCAGGCAGACCAGGAATACAGTAGCAACGCCAGCCAGATCAGTGCGAAGCTGGCCAGTTGCGGCGCGCTGATGCTCTCCTTGAAAACGAATACGGCAATCAGGAACTGAATGCTGGGGTTGATGTACATGAGAAAGCCCAGCGTCGCCAGGCGTAAACGCCGCGCCGCGCCGGCGAACGCCAGTAGCGGAATCGCGGTAACCACACCGCTGGCTACCAGCAGCACTGGCGTTCGCGCATCCTGAGTGAAGTGAGACAGCTGCATTTGCGACAGCGCGCCCAGCGCCAGCAAGGCCAACGGCAACAGCAGCAAGGTCTCGACAAACAGGCCAGACAAGCCGTCCAGCAGCACTTGTTTGCGCAGCAAACCATAGGTGCCAAAGCTCAGGGCCAATACCAGCGTGATCCAGGGAAGACTGCCCAGCAACACCAGCTGCACCAGGATGCCGGCGACGGCCAGTGCGATGGCGATACCCTGCAGGCGCGCGAGGCGCTCGCGCAGAATCAGCATACCCAGCGCGACGTTGACCAAGGGCGTGAGAAAGTAACCCAGGCTCGCTTGCAGCACGTGGTGGGTTTCTATCGAGTAAATGTAGACACCCCAGTTCAACCCGATCAACACCGCACAGCCCAGCACCCGCCCCAGGCGCGCCGGTTGCTTGAGGGCCGCCAGTACCGGCGCCCAGCGGCGCAACACACTGACCAGCAGGGTAAGGAAAACACAGGACCAGATAATCCGGTGTACCAGAATTTCAAAGGCTGGTACGCCGTCGAACAAGGCAAAGAACAGCGGAAAGCAGCCCCACATGAGGTAGGCGCTAATACCAAAGGCGATGCCCTGGCTGCTTTCATTCAGTTTGATGGCCATCAGGTGCTCGGTTCAGGGTGGGTGTCGACAACGCAGGCGATTCTACCGCTCCAGGCGTGGCGGCCAAATGAATATCACCGCGCAGATACGCTAGCGCGGTTTTGCGCTCGCAAGGGTCAGTGCGCCGCTCGCTGTCGACAGCATAGCCAACAAGCGACCCGTCGAAGACAGTAAGCAGCATCTAGCGTTTCATTGGCCGGCACGTCTGCCGGAAGCGCGGTCAGTGCCGCGGGCAACATTCCTGCTTATCCTCACTCTGCAGCTGCATAACCACCAACAATGATGCTTGAGCACGCCTGCGTTTACTGGTATTTCAACAGCTCGACGCGGCCTGCTGCCCTGCCCGCAGCCTGTTTTGCGCAGGAGCGGCAACGTGATCCCGCGTCGTTTCCAGCTAATTGGGAGACATCACATGACACTGCACGCAGCTGATTTTATTGCTCGCAAGGGCAACAAACCGATCACCATGCTGACTGCCTACACCTGCCCGGTTGCCCGCGGCATCGAGGCGGCTGGCGTTCCGGTGATTCTGGTGGGCGACACCGTGGGTATGGTGGAGATGGGGTTTGCAAGCACCCGTGATGTGACCCTGGAGCATATGGAGTACCACATCGGCGCCGTGCGCCGTGGTGCCCCCGACACACACATCATTGGCGATTTGCCCTACCTGACCGATACCGATCCGCAAACCGCGCTGGCCAGCGCGCAGCGCCTGATTGCCGCCGGTGCCAACAGCATCAAGCTGGAAGGCCCCAAGGCCGAGGTTATCCGCCATCTGGTGGATAACGGCATCGCGGTGGTTGGCCATACCGGGCTGACGCCACAAACCGCCACCTCGTTCAAGAAGGTCGGCAACACCGATGCCGAGGCGCAGCGCATTGTGCAAGAGGCAAAGTTGATCGAGGCATCCGGCGCCTTCATGGTGGTACTGGAGCACATCCCCTATACCCTCGCCGGGCAGATCACTCAGGCCTTGGGTATTCCCACCATCGGCATTGGCGCGGGCCCGGAGTGTGACGGCCAGGTCCTGGTGATCAACGATGCACTGGGGCTGGGCGACTACTGGCCACCGTTTTCCAAGCAGTACGCCCACGTCAGCGATACCATCGTCAAGGTGGCGCGCGACTTTACCGCCGAGGTAGAGACGCTGGAATTTCCGAATAACATCATTCAGTTCACCGGCACCGGCAAACGCTGAGACCGGCTCCCATGTGGGCGGGGCGCTGCCAGCCGCGCAGCAGCCCTGGCCCGATCTGTTCCCTTGCTCTGCCAGCAGCTATTCTGCAACAGGATCTGTTGTTCACCGCCCTTGTGTGCAGCGCGGCTGCACACAAGGACTATTACGCAAGGAGCATTCATGTCGCGAACCCTGATCATTCTCTTGCTGCTGTGCAGCCTCACCGGTTGCCGCGACGAGACAGGCCAGATCAGCCTGCCAACCCTGGAGTTGAACTGGCACAGCGACAGCGCAGACGCGCGTCAGACCACCTGGAATACCATGGTCGGGCGCTGGTATGGCGATCGCATGGATGAAGACGGCGAGCGCATACAATGGATTACCCAGCGCCACGCCGACGGCACCTACCAGGTAGACTTTCGCAGCACCACCGCCAGGGGGCGTATCGAGAACAGTACCGAGCTGGGCCAATGGGGCATGGCCGGGCCAATCTACTTCGGCTTCTTTCGCGGCTGGCTGGAAGGCGACGTTTTTACGCCTTCCGACCCGCGCCAGGCTGACAACTACGACGCCTATAACGTTATCAGTCTGACCGACGACCACATGGTCTACGATAGCCTGACCACCGGCACACGGTACGAAGTCCGCCGCGTACCCGACGGTTTTTACATTCCGGATGCGGCTAGCGAGACCCGGCTGTAAGCGTATTTTTTGGCCTGGGGTTATTGCCTACTCTCGCTCACAGCCAGCTAGGCTTCATCACTGAATCAAGGAAGAATCATGTACCGCTATTTGCTTTCACTGGTCACGACCCTGCTTATCTGGGCGGTGTTTGCACCCACAGGGGATGGCTTCGTTGCACTCGTCATCATTGGCGCCATGGTCTTTCCGTTGGTCGAATGGCTGAACCGGCGTTATTTCCCACGGGTGCGGGTTTCCACCGAGCAGGAGCTGGAAATCGAAACCGGCGGCATGAATATCGGCAGCGACGGTGGTGGCGATGGTGGCGGCGGTGACTAGCGTTGCTACTCGGTAACTGTACTGCTCGTCTGCTTGGCTACAGCGCTAGACTGGCTGCAAGCTCGTCGCTGACGCGCGAGCCGAACACGTGGGCGCACATATCTAGGGAGCACGTATGCAAACCATCGGCCTGCTCGGCGGCATGAGCTGGGAGTCGACCCAGAGTTACTACGCCGCCATCAATCAGGGCATCAAACAGCAGCTGGGCGGCCTGCACTCCGCCAGGCTGGTGCTCTACAGCGTGGACTTCGCCGAACTAGAGGCGCTGCAACAGCGCGGTGACTGGGCTGCCGCGGCGCAAATATTGAGCCAGGCAGCGCAATCCCTGCAGGCGGCCGGCGCCGACTTTCTGGTGATTGCCACCAATACCATGCATAAGGTCGCGCCCGAAATACAGCAGCAGATCACTATTCCCCTGCTGCATATCGCTGATGCCACTGCCATGGTGCTCAAGCAGCAAAACATCAACCGCGTTGGCCTGCTGGGCACGGCCTTTACCATGGAGCAGGCCTTCTATCGCGAACGGCTGGAGGCACAAGGCATCGAGGTACTGGTGCCCGATGCGGCTGAACGCGCCGAAGTGCATCGCATCATTTATGAGGAGCTGTGCCTGGGCAACCTGGTGGAGGCCTCGCGCAGCGCTTATCTGCAGATTATTGCTGCGCTGGCCGAGCGTGGCGCGCAGGGCGTGATACTCGGCTGTACCGAAATAGGCCTGTTGGTGCAGCAGGCCGACAGCCACGTGCCCCTGTACGACACCACCGCCATCCACGCGGCAGCCACCGTCACTCAAGCGCTGGCCAGCCAATAGACCAGGAAACCAGCATGGCCGATATCAGCTATCCCCTCTCGGGCGCTTGCCAATGTGGCAGCGTCACCTACCAGCTGCTGGCCCCACCGCAGGCGGTGATTGCCTGCCATTGTCTGGAATGCCAGAAGCTGTCCACCAGCGCCTTCAGCCTCACCGCACTGGTGCCGGCGAGCGATCTGCGTTTCAGCGGCCCTTTGCAGCACTGGAGCCGCGTGGCAGACAGCGGCAACACCAACGCGGCGGCCTTCTGTGGCACCTGCGGTAACCGTATCTATCACGTCAATCGTGAGCAGCCCGAGCTGATCAAGCTCAAACCCAGCAACCTGTCGGATACCCGCGTTATTCAACCGACCAAGCACGTGTGGGTCAGTGAGAAGCAGGATTGGTTTGCCCTTCCCGACGGGGCAGAGATTTTTCCGAAGGATCCGTAGCGCGCGCCAGTGCCAAGGCGCTTAACGCAGTTTTTTTGCGGCGACACCTTTGCTTCCAGAAGATGCGGGAGCAGAATCAATCCTGCACCTGCTTCGAGGTCGAGTTAGAGCGCTCTATGGATGCTTACCTGCTGTTTCTGATCATCACCGTCGCCACTGTCATGAGCCCCGGCCCTGGCGTCCTGCTGACGCTGACCAACGCCATCCGCTTCGGTGTGAGCGGTGCCATTGGCGGTATTCTTGGCTTGGCGGTGGGCGCCTTTCTGATTGCCGGGGTATCGGCTACCGGGTTGGGCATTTTGCTGGCGACCTCGGCAGTCGCCTTCACCGTGCTCAAATTCATTGGCGCTGCGTACCTGATCTACCTGGGCGTGAAGCTGTGGCGTGCGCCGCCAGCAGTGATCGAACTGCGCGCGGCAGGGCGCCGTACCTTGCCCCGCCAGTTTGCCGAAGGCCTGGGCCTGCAGCTGACCAACCCCAAGGCGGTGTTCTTTTTCCTCTCTATCCTGCCGCAGTTTGTGACTTACGATAGCGCCCACGTGGGCCAGTTTGCCCTGCTGGTGTGTACCTACAGTCTGGTGCTGGTGGTGGTTCACCTGATCTACGCCGCATTGGCGAGAACCACCCGGCAATGGCTGGCATCCGATAGCGGTGGGCGTCTGGTCAACCGCCTGGGCGGCGGCACCTTCATGTGTTTCGGGCTGGGGCTAGCCGCGACCAGCCGCTAACCCGGCTGCATCAGTGTTCTCTCTGCGCTCAGGGCTGGTTATCCGCTCAAGGCTGCTCCGGTCGCTCGGCAGCTTCACCCACGTCGTCACCCACCTGCCAACTGCCGCCAATGCTACCCGCCAGCTCTGCAGCGGCGGCCAGTTGCGCGGCGGTCACGTTCACCTGTGTGCGCTTGGCGTTGAGCGTGGTGTTCTGCGCCACCGCCACTTCCAGATAGGAAATCAGACCGGACTGGTAACGGTTGGTAATCACCCGCTCGTTCTCCTCCGCCAACTCGACCAGTCTGGCCTGCTGCACGGCTTTCTCGCGCAGGATGCTGGTGGTGGCCAGGGCGTTCTCCACGTCACGCAGGCTGTCGAGTACGATCTGGCGATAGGCCGCCGCCTGCTCGTCGTAACTGGCGACGGCGGCGTCTTCTGCGGCGCTGCGGCGGCCGCCGTCGAAGATGGTGAGGGCCAGACTGGGGCCGACCGACCAGAAGCGCACCGGGGCATTCCACAGGTCACTGACGTTCTGTCCGTTCACCCCGCCACTGGCATCCAGGCTCAGGGTCGGCAACCAGGCGGTAATGGCCACGCCGATCTGTGCGTTGGCCGCTGCCACGTTGCGTTCCGCAGCAACCACGTCCGGGCGCCGGGCAATCAGCTCGGCCGGCAGCTGCGCGGGAATCGCCGGCACGCCGGGCAGCACGTCCTGCCGCGGCAGGTCGAAGGCTACCGGTGGTTTGCCCTGCAACGCGGCGATGGTGTTTTCTTCAATGGCGCGCTGATTTTCCAGATCGTAGAGATCACTGCGCAGCGATTGCAACTGGGTTTCAGCCTGAATCACGTCAGCGCGCGACACTATGCCGGCGTCGTACTGATTGCGCGTAAGCTGGGTCGAACGCGTGAAGGAATCCATGGTTTGTCTGAGAATGCGGTACTGCACGTCCAGCGCACGCAGATTGATGTAGCTGTTCACTACCGCCAATTGAATCGACAGCCGCGCCGCCGCCAGATCGGCGGCACTTGCGTCCAGCTGCGCGGTACTGGCCTCCACCTGACGCCGCACCCTACCCCAGAGATCCAGCTCCCAACTGATGCCCAAGCGCGCGCTACTGCTTTCGCCGATCACCTCATCACTGCTGCTGCGCGCGGCGTCCACGGCAGCGCTCAGCGTGGGGCTGTAGTCGGCGCGCGCCAGCCGCCGCTGGGCCAATGCAGCGCGGTAACGTGCTTCAGCCTGCGCCAACGTCTGGTTATTTGTATTGGCTTCCTGCACCAACGCGGTAAGTTGCGCGTCGCCAAACGCCCGCCACCACTCGCCACTCTGAGCCCAGCTTTGCGCCGGCAGCGGCTGCCAGCCCGCATCGTACTTGAGTTGCTGTACCGGCACGGTGGCGGGTTTGACATAGTCCGGCCCCATGGTGCAACCGGCGGCAAGCGTGGCCGCAAGGATGACGAGGGTAGGCAGTGGTAGGCATTTCATCGATTACGCGCCAGTCAGGTAGATGAGTCGGATTGTTCGGCGGCCGCGCCGCGCTTGACCCAGCGCTGACGCAGGTTTTCCAGGTACAGGTAGACCGCGGGCGTGGTGTAAAGCGTGAGCAACTGGCTCAGCGCCAAACCGCCAAAAATGGTGATCCCCAGCGGCCGACGCATCTCCGCGCCCTCGCCAAAACCAAGGATCAGCGGCACGGCGCCCAGCATGCCGGCCATGTTGGTCATCAGGATCGGGCGCAGGCGTAGCAAGGCTGCGCGGTGAATGCCCTGCTGTGGAGTCAGACCTTCGCGGCGCTGCAAGTCCAGTGCGAAGTCGATCATCATGATGGCGTTTTTCATCACAATGCCAATCAACAGAAACAGCCCGAGCATGGCAATCAGGCTGAGGCTCTGCCCGCCCAACTGCAAGGCCAGCAAGGCGCCCAACCCGGCGGGTGGCAAGGTGGAGAGAATCGTCAGTGGGTGCAGGGTGCTTTCATAAAGCACACCAAGCACCAGATAAACGGCCAGCAAGACGGCAACAAATGCCCAGGGATCATTCAGGGCATTGCCAAAATCGTTCGGCGACGGCGGCGCCTGATGTACCTCGCTGGGCAGCATGACCTCGTTGAGTATCTGCTCGATGGCAGCATCGGCCTCGCCTTCGGTCACCTCCGGCGCCAAGGAATAGCCGATGCCCATGGAAGCGAACTGCCCTTCGTGCCGCACCCGGTCTTCTGCCATGCCGTAATCCCAGGTAGCAAAACTGGTAAAAGGCACACGCTGGCCGTCACTGGTCAGCACTTCCAGTTGATCGAGCACTGCCGGGCGTTCGGTGTAACGCGGCGCCAGCTCCATCACAACGCGGTACTGGTTCAACTCGTCATACAGCGTTGCCACCTGACGCTGCGAAAACGAGTTATTGAGCACCGAGGCGATGGTCTGCATGTCTACACCAAGGCGGCGGGCAGCCTCACGGTCGATAGTCAGCACCATCTGCCGGGTTTCGTCGCCATCAACGTTGTCGACATCGGTCAGCAACGGGCTCTGCTCCATCGCCTGCGCTACACGGCGCGCCCAGACCTTCAGCGCCTCCAGCGAGTCGGAGCGCAGCACCACTTCATTCTCACTGTTACCGAAGGGGCCGCGGAAATGCAGATCCTGATCGGCCATCAGGTACATCATCACGCCCGGCACCGCCGGCGCGTTGGCGCGCAGCCGATCAATCACCTGCTGGGACGACAGTTTGCGCTCAGCCAGCGGCTTCAGGCGGATCGCCAGTTGCGCGTTGGTCAGGCCGCCGTTACCGCCGCTGGTGCCGGTCAGATCCTGTACCGCCGGGTCGGACAGGATGTACTGCCGGTAGGCTTCGATCTTGGGCTGCATGACCTGAAACGAGAGGCCATCGTCGCCGCGAATAAAGCCGCGAATCTGGCCGGTATCCTGCTGCGGCAGCGACTCCTCCGGCAAGTTGAACAACAGATAGCCGCTGGCCAAAATCGCGCCCAGCAGCGTGAGCAAGGCCAGTGGGCGGTGATCGAGTGTCCAGCTCAACGAGCGAGCATAGCCCCGCTGCAGACCGGCAAACAACGACTCTGACCTGACCTCGTCGCCCTGACCTTGCCCCTGCCCCACAACATGAGCGCCGCGCCGCTGCAACCAATGGGCGCAGAGGCTGGGCGTCAGCGTCAGCGACACCAGCAGCGAAATCAGCATGGCAGCAATCAGGGTGATCGAGAACTCTTCGAACAGCTGCTTTACCAGGCCGCCGAGAAGCAGGATGGAGGCAAAGACCACCGCCAGTGCCAGGGTCATGGCGATCAGCGTGAAGCTCAGCTCGCGCGCGCTGCGCGCGGCGGCCTGCTGCGGCGACAAGCCATTAGCCATGTGCCGCTGCACGTTTTCCAGCACCACAATGGCGTCATCCACTACCAGTCCGGCACCCACGATGAGCGCCATCAACGACAGATTGTTGAGCGAGAAGCCCCAGAAATACATGACCACGAAGCTGCCGATCAGCGACACCGGAATGGCCGCTGAGGGAATCAGCGCAGCGCGAAAGTTACCCAGAAACAACCAGACAACTACGACCACCAGCAAGGCCGCCAGCAGCAGCGAAATCTGCGCCTCGCGCAGGGTGGCGCGGATCACTGGCGAGCGGTCCATGATCACCGACAGTTCCGCATCGGCCGGCAGCAACACCAGCAATTGCGGCAGGCGGTCGTAGATGTTGTCGATGGTCTCGACAATATTGGCGCCGCTCTGCCGGCTGATGTTCAGGATGACCGCGGGGCGATCATTGTGAAAGCCGCTGCTGTAGCGGTTCTCGACCGAGTCGGTGACCTCGGCCACATCGCCCAGCCGCACCACGGCGCCCTCGTCATAGCGCACCACCAGTTCGCGGTAGGCCTTGGCCGTGCGCAGCGCATCGCTGGTTTGCACCTGCCAGCGATGCGCGCCCTCTTCGATCACGCCCATGGGCCGCAGCGCGTTGCTGCGCGAGATGGCGTTACGCACCTCATCCAGCGAGAGGCCGTAATGCAGCAGCGCGCCGGCGTCAATCTGCACCCGCACTGCCGGCAAGGAGGCGCCATCAACGGTCACTTCACCAACGCCGGAGATCTGCGCCAGTTTCTGCGCCAGAATGGTTGCGCCTATGTCGTACAACTCGCTGGACGCCAGATTCGGCGAGCTCAGCGCCAGCCCCATGATGGGCGCCTGCGAGGGGTCAATCTTCACGTACTGCGGGTTACCCGGCATGCCGGCCGGCAAATCGCCACGTACTGCGTTGATGGCGGCCTGCACCTCGCGCGCGGCCTCGTTCAGGTCGCGTTCCAGCTCGAAGGTCAGCGCCACCTGGGTGCTGCCCTGGCTGCTGGATGACGAAATAGCCGTAACCCCGGAGATACTGCCCAGCGCACGCTCCATTGGCGTGGCCACCGTGGTGGCCATACTCTCGGGGCTGGCGCCTGGCAAGCTGGCGGTCACCACAATCATGGGGATATCCAGCTGCGGCAGGGGCGCCACCGGCAGCAGGCGCCAGCACAGCGCGCCGCAGAGCACCAGCGCCAACGCCAGCAGCGAGATACCGACCGGGCGCTGAATGAAGGTATTCACGGCGCTCAATGCGCAGCCTCTAGCGGCTCGCCGGCATCCTGCTTGCGCGTCAGCCGATCGAAGAACAGGTACACCACGGGGGTGGTGAACAAGGTCAGCACTTGACTGACCAACAGGCCGCCGACCATGACCACACCCAGCGGCTGACGCAGCTCCGCGCCCGACCCGCTGGCAAACATCAACGGCAAGGCGCCAAACAGCGCCGCCAGGGTAGTCATCAGAATCGGCCGAAAACGCAGCAGCGCTGCGCGGCGAATCGCCTCACGCGGGCTCAGGCCCAGATTGCGCTGCGCATCCAGGGCAAAGTCGACCATCATGATGCCGTTCTTCTTCACCAGGCCAATCAGCAGCACGATGCCTACCACCGAAATCATATCCAGCGCGCGGTCGGTCAGCAGCAAGGCCAACAGCGCACCGACGGTGGCCGAGGGCAAGGTCGAGAGAATGGTGATGGGGTGAATGGTGCTTTCGTACAGCACGCCCAGCACGATGTACATGGTCAGTACCGCCGCCAGAATCAGCCAAAGGGTATTTTCCAGCGAGCTGCGAAACGCCTCTGCCGCGCCCTGGAAACGCAGTTCGATGGCGGCAGGCAACTGCAGCTCAGCCTGCACCTGCTCGATGGCATCTACCGCTTCACCCAGCGAGGCGCCGGGTGCCAGGTTGAACGAGACCGTGGCCGCCGGGAACTGACCCTGGTGGTTGATCAGCAGCGCGGCGCGGCGCTGATGCACGCTGGCGACGCTGGCCAGCGGAATCGGGTTGCCATCCGCACTGGTCAGGTACACCTGACGCAGGCTTTCCGGCGTGCCGGCAAACTGTGGATCGACCTCCATGATCACCCGGTACTGGTTCGACTGGGTAAAGAGCGTCGCAATCTGCCGCTGGCCAAAGGCGTTGTACAGCGTGTCGGCAATATCGGTGACATCCAGCCCCAGTCGCGCGGCGGCGTCACGGTCGATGTCCACATAGGCTTCCATGCCCCGCTGCTGCAGATCAGACGCTACGTCGGCCAGCTCGGGACGCGCGCTCAGCGCCGCAATCATCTGCGGTACCCAGTTATGCAGTTCGTCGCTGTCCAGGCTGGTCAGGCTGAACTGGTACTGCGTGCGGCTCACCCGATCCTCAATACTCAGCTCCTGCACTGGCTGAAACCAGGCGGTAATGCCGGAGACCTGAGCACTGCGCTCGCGCAGCCGCTCCATTACCTCAAACAGGCTTTCGCTGCGCTCACTGTGCGGCGGCAGGTTGATCAGCAGACGACCGCTGTTGATAGTGACGTTGGTACCGTCCACGCCGATGAAAGACGAGATACTCTCCACGCCCGCATCTTCCATCAGTGCCTTGGCCAGGTTCTGCTGCCGCTCGGCCATGGCGGTAAAGGAAATATCCTGCGGCGCCTCGGTGACAACCTGAATCACGTTGCTGTCCTGCACGGGGAAGAAGTCCTTGTTCACCGCCAGGTACAGCAGGCCGCTGAGCACGATAGTCGCCAGCATCACCAGCAGCGTTGGCCCCTGGCGTGCCAGCACCCAGTCCAGGCCCCGGCCATATCGTTCGATCACCCGTTGCAGCAGGTCGTCCTTATGTTCCTGTGGCGGACGTTTCAGCATCCGCGCGCACATCATGGGCGTCAGCGTGAGCGAGACCACCAGCGAGATAACGATGGCGACCGCGAGCGTAATAGCAAATTCATGGAACAGCCGCCCTACCACATCCGGCATGAACAGCAGCGGAATCAGCACCGCCACCAGCGAAAAGGTCAGTGACATCAGCGTAAAGCCGATTTCCGAAGCGCCCTTGAGCGCGGCCTGCATCGGCGTTTCACCCATCTCGCGATGGCGCGCCACGTTCTCCAGCATGACGATGGCATCGTCCACCACAAAACCGGTAGCGATGGTCAGCGCCATCAGCGTCAGGTTGTTGACCGAGAAGTTCATCAGATACATGAAGGCGAAGGTGCCCACCAGCGACAAGGGCACGGCGATACTGGGGATGAAGGTCGCCTGCAGGTTACGCAGGAATACCAGGGTCACCAGCACCACCAGGAAGATGGCAAATACCAGCTCTTTCTGGGTATCGCGTACCGAGGCGCGAATACTGTGGGTACGGTCGGTCAGCACCTGCACATCCACTGCGGCGGGCAAACTGGCGGTCAGCTGCGGGAGCAGCTCGCGCACCCGGTCGGCCACTTCGATTACGTTGGCACCGGGCTGGCGCTGCACGTTCAGCAGCACCGCTGGTGCGCCGTTGGCCCAGGCAGCCAGAAAGCGGTCTTCGGCGCCATCGATGATGGTCGCCACGTCCCCCAGACGCAGCGGCGCGCCATCTACCCAGGTAACGATCAGCTTGCGGTAATCCTCGACCGAGCGAATCTGATCGTTGGCATCCAGCATGGTGCTGCGCGTTGGGCCATCAAAACTACCCTTGGGCTGGTTGACGTTGGTCGCGGCGATGGTCTGACGCACGCTGTCCAGGCTCAGGCCGTAGGACGCCAGTGCGCGCGGGTTGACCAGTACCCTAAGCGCCGGACGCTGACCGCCCGCCAGACTCACCATACCCACACCCGAGAGCTGGGCTAGCTTCTGCGCCATGCGGGTATCGACCAGGTCGTGGACCTGCGGCAGCGGCAAGCTGTTGGAGGTTATCGCCAGGGTAAGAATGGGCGCATCGGCGGGGTTCACCTTGCGGTAGATCGGCGGCGTTGGCAGATCGCTGGGCAGCAGACTCTCCGCGGTGTTCATGGCCGCCTGCACTTCCTGCTCGGCCACCCCCAGATCCTCATCCAGCGCGAACTGCAGGGTAATCACCGAGGCGCCACCGGAGCTGGTGGACGACATTTGTTTCAACCCGGGTATCTGCCCCAGATGGCGTTCCAGCGGCGCGGTAATGGTCCGCGCTGTGACCTCGGGGCTGGCGCCCGGCTGGAAGGTGAACACCTGAATGATGGGGTAATCCACCTGCGGCAACGCGGCCACCGGCAACATCCGCCAGGCAATCAGCCCGGCGGCCAGAAACGCCAGCATCAGCAGCGAGGTGGCGACCGGCCGCAGGATGAAGGGAGCGGAAAGATTCTTCATGGTCGCTGGCTCAATTGCCGGCGCGTGGCGGACCGCGGCGCTCACCGCTGGCCGGTCGCCCGCCCGCGGGCGCCTTGGGCGTGGCGTCAGACTCGGCAGCAGGCTCGGCGCCGGGAATCGTCACTTGCTTGCCGTCGCGCAGGCGGTCAAGCCCTTCCAGCACCACCAGCTCGCCGGCTTCCAGGCCACTGGTCACGGCTACGCGATCATTGGCTGCAGCGCCCAGCACCACTTCGCGGATGTACGCCTTGCCATCGTTGATGACATACACGTAGTTGCGGTCGGTACCAAACTGCACGGCGTCAGCCGGAATGGTGACAACGTCTGCCAGGGTGTTCAGACGCAGACGCACATTAACGAATTGATTCGGGAAGAGCGCGCTGTCGTCGTTCTCGAACCGGGCGCGCACCCGCAAGGTACCGGTAGTGGTATCGATCTGGTTATCCAGCGTGGTCAGCTCGCCGGTTGCCAGCACCTGACGCTCGCTGCGATCCAGGGCTTCCACCTGCAGTTTTCCTTCGCCTTGAAAGGCGCTGCGCAGCGCCTGCAGCTCAATCTCGGGAACGGTAAAGTTCACCGCAATCGGCTGCATCTGCGTGATGGTCACCAGCCCTTCGGTATCACCGCTGGAAACCAGGTTGCCCGGGTCCACGCGGCGCAAGCCCAGTTTGCCGGCCAGCGGCGCTTCGATCCGTGTCCAGGACAGCTGCAGCTGCGCATCCTCCACCTGCGCCTGGTTCGCGCGGAGGGTACCGTTAAGCTCCTTGACCAGCGCGCGTTGATCGCTCAGTTGCTGGCGAGCGATGGAATCCTGCTCCCAGAGCTTTTCATACAGTTGCAGGTCGGCACGGGCGTTTTCCAGCGTGGCACGGTTCTGCTGCAGTTGACCCTCGGCCTGCTCCAGCTGCGTTTTGTACGGGCGTGGATCAATTTCAGCCAGCAGTTCGCCCTGCTCTACCGCCGCGCCCTCAGCAAACGCCACGCGGTCGAGCACGCCATCTACTCGGCTGCGTACCACCACGGTATTCAGCGGCGTCACCGTGCCAATGGATTTGATCTGTACTTCCAGGCTACCCAGGGTGGCGGGCTCGGCACGCACCACGGCAGGCGCGTCCCACCCCATGCGCCGCCAGCTCTCGGCCTGAGTCGGTGCTGGCTCACGGCCAAACTGGTACCAGGCGAACAGCAGTACGGCAATGACGCCGACAACCAGAATCAGCAGTTTGCCGTGACGGCGAAAAGAAAATGCGTGGGCCATGAGATCAATATCCGGGTGTACAGCGCGTGTGGCAGTGTGCGAACAACGTGAGAACGCTGACTTTAGAGGAGCTCATCAAAGAGCTGTACCGAATTTACATACCTTTACCTTGGCTTTACATTACTTTTCCTTTACCGGGCATTACCGCCACAGGCTCGAGATAGAGCAGCGCGCCGAGAGCGAGCAAATGATAGTTATTATCATTTGCTCGCACAAGCAGGCATTCGTCGTCCATGAGCACCCTGCTCTAGTAGACTCTTTGACAGCCTTCTCTACCGCGCTCTAGCATTCAATTCCTATAAACGTAAGTGATTACTCCAATCGTACAAGCGATATCCTGTCTGCCATGTCATTTTCGTCTTGCCCTAGCCGGTGCCGGGCAGGGACAATCTTTACCATGCTCAGCTTCACCAGGGTCCCACCGCGCCCCCAGATGCGCAGCAAACAAAATTCGTTTTAGTAATATTGCGAGCCAATAACGTAAAATAATTCACTTTGGTGGCTGGCCAGCGTTGCATGCCAGGGTGAGATAAGACAGGTTTCAGCACCACACGAACACTATAGCCAAGCCAGTAATCAGCAGATGAAAGGAGAAGAACAATGAGTCGTCAGGCAAAAGCCGTCGTTTGTCGGGAATGGGGCCAACCCATTCAAGTGGAAACCATCACCGTGGATGGACCCAAGCGCGGCGAAGTCACCATCAAGGTGGCCGCCTGTGGCGTTTGCCACAGTGATCATTCCGCCACCACCGGCAAGATTCCTTACCCGGCGCCCCTGGTACTCGGTCATGAAGCGGCCGGCGTGGTGGTTGAAGTCGGTGAAGGCGTTACCGCGCTCAAGGAAGGCGACTACGTGGTCAGCACCTTCATCACCATGTGCGGCAAGTGCCGCAACTGCGTACGCGGCCGCCCGGTCCTTTGCGAGAACGCGCGCAAGTCGATGGTCACCCTGCCCGACGGCACCGTGCGCACCCACGGCAAGGACGGCGAAGACCTCAACGTGTTTGGCGCCTGCGGCGTCATGGCCGAATACGCCACCCTGCACGTCGACAACTGCGTGAAGATCGATGACGACGTACCCATGTCCAGTGCTGCGCTGGTGGGTTGTGCAGTCATTACCGGCGTAGGTTCGGTATTCAACACGGCGCAGCTGGAGCCTGGCTCGCGTGCAGCGGTATTCGGTATTGGCGGTGTGGGTCTGAACGCCATTCAGGGTTGTGTAACAGCAGGTGCCGAGATGGTCATCGCGGTAGACACCAACGCCGCCAAGCTGGAAATGGCCAAGGAGTTTGGCGCGACGCATACCGTCAATATCACCGAGGTCGATGACGTTTCCAAAGCGATCAAGAAGCTCAGCGGTGGCGGTGTGGATTACGCCTTCGAGTGCGTCGGCAACGGCAAGGTAGTCGAGCAGGCGTTCAAGGCGCTCGGCCGTGCCGGGACTGTAGTGGTTGTAGGTGTTGCCGATGGCAAGGACACCACCTCCATCAATACCTTCACCCTGCCCGCCGATGAGCGCACGCTCAAGGGCAGCTGGCTGGGCTCGGCGCGTCCGCAGTATGACTTCCCGCGGATTCTCAACCTGTACAAGGCCAACCGCCTGAAACTGGATGAGCTGGTCACCCAGACCTACAACATCGACGATGCTGCGCAAGCCTTCGCCGATATGCTGGATGGCAAAAACGCCCGTGGCGTGATCGTCTTTGAATAAGGCGCTGCTCTGGCAGTAAGCTGCCGGCAGAAAAAACCCGACCCGCTGTTCTGCTGGTCGGGTTTTTTATTGCCTGCGCAGTAAGGCCTAGGCGCGGCGGGTTATGCGCCAGGTCTTGTGAATCTTGGTGTTGCGCTGAAAGTCCTTGTCCAGCGTCTGTGCGGAAATATCCACGACCTGATAGGCCGCCGCCACCGCGTCGTCCATACGGAAGCGCCGGAAATTGTTGGAGAAGTAAATTACCCCGCCCGGTGCCAGGCGTGCCATCGCCAGTTCCAGCAATTTTGGATGGTCGCGCTGCACATCGAACACATCATCAAGGCGCTTGGAGTTGGAGAAGGTCGGCGGATCAATGAAGATCAGATCGTAGCTTTGCTGCTCCTGCACCAACCACTCCATCACATCGGCGCGCTCCAATTTGTGCAGCTCCGAAAGACCATTCAAGGACAGGTTACGCCGTGCCCAGTCGAGATACGTCTTGGACAGATCCACACTGGTAGTGGAGCGCGCACCGCCTGCGGCAGCGTGCACGCTGGCCGTTGCGGTGTAGCAGAACAGGTTGAGGAAGCGCTTGCCGCGCGCCTCCTGGGCGATGCGCAGGCGAATCGGCCGGTGATCGAGAAACAGCCCGGTGTCCAGGTAATCGGTCAGATTGACCAGCAGTTTCACCTGCCCTTCGTGCACAGTCATGAACTCGCCGCGCTGCGCCATACGCTGATACTGCTGCTTGCCGGTTTGCCGCTGACGCTGCTTGAGCACCACCTGGCTTTGCGGAATATCCAGCACCTGCGGGATGGCCGATAACACGTCCTGCAGGCGCGCCTGCGCCTTGTCTTCATCGATGCTGGCGGGCGCAGCATATTCCTGCACGTGTACCCAATCGGCGTATACGTCAACGGCAACGGAGAATTCGGGCATATCAGCGTCGTAAAGGCGGTAGCACTGAATATCCTGCTGCCGCGCCCATTTGCCCAACAGCTTGAGGTTCTTCTTCAAGCGATTGGCGAACATCTGCGCCGACTCACTGAGGCGTGCGGTCGCCACCGGTGCAGCGGCACCCTGCTCAGCCTGTTTTTGCGTTTGCGGCGCCGCCGCCTGGGTGATGAAGCGCTCTGGCGCCAGGTCCATCAGCAGCAGCTTGCACGGCAAGGCGCCGTTGAACAGGTTGTACTGTTTGTGGCTGCGAATGCCCATGCGCTTGCCCAGGTCCTGGTTGCCAGTAAAGATCGCCGCCTGCCAACCTACGCACTGCTCGCGCAGCACCTCACCCAACTTCTGATACAGATAAACCAGGCTGGCAGTATCGCCGAGCCGTTCGCCGTAGGGCGGATTACACACGATCAGCCCCTGCTGCCCACGATCCGGGCTGGGCGCAAAGGTCGCCAGCTCGCCCTGATAGACCTTCACCCACTCGGTCACGCCAGCGCGTTGAATGTTGTTGCGCACTGGCTGCAGTAGACGCGGGTCAGCTTCATAGCCGCGAATCCAGGCTGGCGGTTTGGCCAGGCCCTTTTCCGCGCGATAGCGCGCCTCATTGAGCAAGCGCTCCCACATGCTGGGTATGTGTTGTAGCCAGCGACTGAAGCCCCAGCGCTCGCGCTGCAGATTGGGCGCGACATCGGCGGCCATCAGCGCTGCCTCCACCAGAAAGGTGCCGGAGCCGCACATGGGATCGGCCAGCGCTGCGCCCTCTTCCGCCAGTTTCGGCCAGCCGCTGCGGATCAGAATGGCCGCTGCCAAATTTTCTTTCAGGGGCGCCGCGCCCTGCTGCAAACGGTAGCCGCGCTGATGCAGGCTGACACCGGACAGATCCAGTGCCACCTGCACCTCGCTGCGGCGGCAATGCACGTTGATGCGCAGATCAGGCTGCACCTTCTCAACGCTGGGCCGCGTACCGTCGGCCTGGCGTAGCTGATCAACAATCGCATCCTTGACCTTGAGTGCGCCAAAGTGGGTGTTGTCGATGCCCGGCAGGCTGCCGGTAAAGTCGATGGCCAGGCTGCCATCGGCGCGCAGGTGCGCAGCCCAATCGATTTGCTGGATACCGTCATACATCTGCTGCGCGCTTTCCGCCGGGAAGCGGCTGAGCACCATCAGCACCCGGTTGGCCAGCCGCGACCACAAACAGATACGGTAAGCCAGCTCCCTGTCGCCCTGCACTTCAATGCCGGTAACGGTTTCGCGGGCCGAATCAGCGCCCAGCGCGAGCACTTCGTCACGCAGCAGACCCTCCACGCCTTTCGGACAGGTAACAAAAAATTCAAGGGTCTCGCGCATGTCGTTGATTTCCGGCAGATGATGACGTTTATATTTCAAGGGCGGCTAAATATAAGCCGCGGTATGCCAATTCGTTCTTTGGAGGAGGCACCTCCGGTAGGGTACAACAAGCTATGACTTGATCAGCAACACGGATTCGGCGGCCAGCCTTTTACTACATGTTAGCTGGCTTCCCTCTGGTGCAACCAGTCAGTTACTGGTTCGCACACCTTCCCGCACGGCATGTGCCGTCTGGTATGTCATACCCAACGAGGACTCAACCCTATGAGAAGACTCAAGCGTGATCCGATGGAACGAGCGTTTTTGCGCGGTTACCAAAATGGAGTACATGGCAAATCTCAAGACAGTTGCCCTTTCAACAGTGCCAGTGCCAGACAGAATTGGATCAATGGTTGGCGTGAAGGACGCGCGGATCATTGGGCCGGTTACACCGGCATCTCCGGTGTACACCGCTTAAACGAGATGCACGCGGTAGGTTAAGCTTTCTCTCTTTTTCAATTTTCCCCAAGGCGCTCACCCAGAGCGCCGGGCCTCGCGAAGGCCCACCCGGCCCCCGCTTGCGGGGGCTGCCTATTTCAGCCCGCAGACGACGTCACTCAACGCGTGGCAAGGTCGCAATAGCCTCGGCACATTCCCGAATCAAACCCGGCCCGCGGTAGATGAAGCCGCTATAGAGCTGTACCAGACTGGCACCTGCCGCGATCTTGTCGGCAGCATCGGCGCCGCTGAAAATACCGCCTACGCCGATGATCGGCATACGCCCCTTGAGTTCTTGCGCCAGCAGACGTACCACCTCGGTGGAAACGTCGGTCAGCGGCGCGCCGGAAAGACCGCCGGCCTCTTCGGCAACGGGCGAGTCCGCCACCGCGCTGCGATCCAACGTAGTGTTGGTCGCAATCACCGCATCCATGCCCTGCTCCAGCAAGGTACCCGCAACCAGAGCCACCTCTTCCGGGGTCATATCTGGCGCAATTTTGATGGCAATTGGAACATAGCGGCCGTGCTGGTCGCTCAACTGCAGCTGGCAGGTCTTGATCTGCGCCAGCAGCTGTTTGAGCGAATCGCCGTACTGCAGAGTACGCAGGCCTGGGGTATTGGGTGAGGACAGATTGACGGTGACATAGCTGGCACGGCTGTAGACCTTGCGCAGGCAGTAGAGGTAATCATCCACCGCGTTCTCGACCGGGGTAACCGCGTTCTTGCCGATATTGATGCCCAGCACGCCCTGATACTTCACCGCCGCCAGACGTTCAAGCATGGCGTCTACGCCTTGGTTGTTGAAACCGAAGCGATTGATGATGGCCTCGTGCTCGGCCAGACGGAACAGGCGTGGCTTGGGGTTACCCGGTTGCGGCTTCGGTGTGACGGTACCTACCTCGATGGAGCCGAAACCCATGGCGGCCAGGCCATCAACCGCCACGGCGTTCTTGTCCAACCCGGCGGCCAGGCCTACCGGATTGTCGAAGGTCAGCCCCATCACCTCGACCGGCTGGGGCGGCACCGGGCGCACCAGTTTGTCGGCCAGCTGCAACCGCCCGGCGGCGCCAATCAGATCCAGAGCCAGATCGTGGGAGGTTTCAGCGGGCAGTTTGAACATCAGGGAGCGAAGCAGGTCGTACATGGGCGCGGGCCTGGGTAGTGAAATCAGGCTGCAGATTATAAAGGGTTATGCCCGAGGATTCAGCAGCCAGCGGTAATCGGCGTGCAGCGCTACAAACGCTCCAGCTTGAGCAGCTTGCCTTCATCGGTGAAGCTCAGGCGGAAGCTGCCGTGTACCCCGGCATGGGTCAGGAAAGGCCGCAGATGATGCGCCGGCAAACTGACCCGGCGCCCATCCCGACTGTACATCAGCACCCGCTCGGCGCGTCCCTGGTACCAGGCCAGGTAGCGCTCGGCGGGCAATGCCAGATCGATGATCAACTGCTGCATGGCTCTCCCTGCACGTTCAAACGCGCCGCCTGAGCCAGATCCAGCAATTCTCGCATGGCCACCGCCACCATCGGATAGTCCCCTGCCCCGGCGTTTTTCAGCTCGGTGAGCATGGCTTGCCAACGCAGTACCATCTGCTGATTCTGCGCCATCCAGCGGTTAACCAGATCTGCTACCGGCATGGCTGCGTCTGCGCTTTGCAGGGCCGCAATGGTCATGGTTCGGGCCTGCCAGTCCAGATCGTCGCGGTAGCTTTCCCGAGCCAGCGCCTGCCAGTGGTTGTCGACCACCAGGTTGGATACCTGCTGGTTGAACCAGGGCAACTGCAGCTGACTGCCAATGGCAAAGAATACCTGCGCCACCCGCTCCGGACTTTGGCCAGTGGTATCGGCCGCCTCGACAATACCCAGCAGCGTGTAGGCATGGCCGGTGCCGGCCACCACGCGGGCGATGCCCTCTGGCACGCTGGCATCGGCGTAGTGCTGATAGCGCTCGTCCCACAGGCGGCGAATATCGCCATCCAGCAATTGATCAAAGCGCTCCGACAGCGCCTGCACGCAAGGCGCAAAATGCTCGACCTCACGCTGCGGCAACAACTCGGTGCGGCGGTTGCGGATAAACCAGCGCGTCGCCCGCCGGCCCAGCCGCATCAGCTCCTCCATCAGCTCCAGCTGCACCTCGGCGGGAATCTGATAATCCAACTGCTCGATGCCGGCAAAATGCTCCTGCAGATGGAATACGTCACGTGCAACGACATACGCGCGCGCGATGTCGCTGGCGGTCGCACCGGTGGATTGCTCCAGACGGCGCAGGAAGGTAATCCCCATGTGGTTGACCAGGTTGTTGGCCAACTGCGTGGAGATAATTTCACGGCGCAGACGGTGGCTGGCCAGTGCCGACTGGTACTTCTTCAACAGCACCTCGGGGAAGGCCGTTTCCAGCTCGGTCGCCAGATAGGCATCTTCGGGTACGTCGGAAGCGGCCAGCGCTTCTTTCAAATCCGCCTTGGAATAGGAAATCAGCACCGACAGCTCGGCGCGCGTCAGCCCCTTGCCGGCGGCCTTGCGCTCTGCCATCTGCTCGTCATCGGGGATGAACTCCAGCGCCCGATTGAGTTTGCCGCTGCTTTCCATGGCACTGATAAAGCGCTGATATTCGCCCATGGTCTGCCCGGCAAGACGCTGCGCCAGACTGATTGCCTGGGTCTGCTTGTAGTTGTTGCCCAGCACCAGGCCGGCGACCGCATCGGTCATGCTGGCCAGCAGTTTGTTGCGCTGCTTGGCAGTCATATCCTGGCTGGCGACCACTTCATTGAGCAGGATCTTGATATTGACCTCGTGGTCGGAGCAGTCGACCCCGCCGGCGTTATCAATAAAGTCGGTATTCACCGCCCCGCCGTTAAGGCAGAACTCGATACGCCCGAGCTGCGTCAGACCCAGGTTGCCGCCCTCGCCTACTACGCGGCAACGCAGGTCGCGGCCGTTGACCCGCAGCGCATCGTTGGCCTTGTCGCCCACATCAGCATGGGTTTCACCGCTGCCCTTGACGTAAGTGCCGATGCCGCCGTTCCAGATCAGGTCAACCGGCGCCTTGAGCAATTGGTGAATCAGCTCGGTGGGCGTGAGTTTATCGGCCTTGATATCGAACAGTTCGCGCATCTGCGGCGTCAGGGTGATCTGCTTCAGGCTGCGCTCGAAAATACCGCCGCCCTTGGAAATCAGGCTGGCGTCGTAATCCGCCCAGCTGGAGCGCGGCAGATCAAACAAGCGTTGGCGCTCGACGAAGCTGCTTTGCGGGTCAGGCGTTGGATCGATGAAGATGTGCTGATGGTTGAACGCCGCCACCAACTTCAGCTGGCGCGACAACAGCATGCCGTTGCCGAACACGTCGCCGGCCATGTCGCCAATGCCGATCACCGTAATCGGATCATTCTGCACATCCAGCCCCAGCTCGCGGAAATGCCGCTGCACGGAGACCCAGGCGCCCTTCGCGGTGATGCCCATTTTCTTGTGGTCATAACCGGCCGAGCCGCCAGAAGCGAAGGCGTCACCAAGCCAAAAGCCATAACCGGCGGCGATGCCGTTGGCTATGTCGGAGAAGGTCGCGGTGCCCTTGTCGGCCGCTACCACCAGGTAAGGATCGTCAGCATCGTGGCGCACCACATTGACCGGTGGCACCACCTGCCCTTCAATCAGGTTATCGGTCAAATCCAGCAGCCCTTGGATGAACAGCTTGTAGCAGGCAATCGCCTCCTGCTGCACCTCATCACGGTTGCCGCCTACCGGCAGCCGCCGAGGTACGAACCCACCCTTGGCGCCCACCGGCACGATGACCGCGTTCTTGACCTGCTGAGCCTTGACCAGCCCCAGCACCTCGGTGCGGTAATCTTCCTCACGGTCTGACCAGCGCAGGCCACCACGCGCAACCTTGCCGCCGCGCAGATGCACCCCCTCGACCCGTGGCGAATAGACAAAGATCTCGAACATCGGGCGCGGCAACGGCAGCTCGGGAATGCCGGATGGGTCGAACTTGAGGCTGAGATAGTCTTTGGCCTCACCCTCGGCATCCGGTTGATAGAAGTTGGTCCGCAGCGTGGCTTTGATCAGGTCGAGGTAGCGCCGCAGGATGCGGTCTTCGTTGAGCACCGCCACATTATCCAGCGCATTGAGGATGGCGTGTTCCAGCTTCTGCTGCATTTCTTCCAAGTCATCGGCCGAGAGCTTGCGCGCCAGATAAAAACGCGTGCGGAACAGCCGTACCAGTTCGCGCGCAATATCCGCGTGGGCAATCAGCGTGTTGGCAATGTAGGGCAATTCGAAGCCCAGGCGAATCTGCTTGAGGTAACGCGCATAGGCACGCAGCAGCGACACATCACGCCACGGCAAGCTGGCCAGCAGCACCAGGCGGTTGAACGCATCGTTCTCAGCCTGCCCGGCCCAGATCGCAGCGAAAGCTTCACGGAACAGGTCGTTGGCTTCCTGTATGTCGAGGCTGGCATTGGCGGCAAAGGTAAATTCAAAATCGTGAATCCAGAAACCAGTCCCGTCCTGCTGCGCGATATGGAACGGGAACTCGCCGAGCACGCGCAGCCCCAGGTTCTCCAGAATCGGGATGACATCCGACAGCGGCAAGGGATCATTCAGGTGATATAGCTTGCAGTGCAGCACGCCCGGCTTCTGCTCCAGCGGCTGATAAAAGCTCATCGCCAGCGGCTTATCGGCCGTCAGCCCCAGCATGGTTTGCAGATCGACCACCCCGGTGGCCGGCGGGAAGCGGTCGCTGTAGCCGGCAGGGAAACCTTCACCCAGGTGCGCCAGCACATCGGTGGCCCGCGCCTCGCCCATGCTCTCCAGCAGCCGGTCACGAAATTCGTCCTTCCAGTCGCGGCAGGCGCGAATGACTTCCTGTTCTATTTTCACGGGGTCGATATCCAGCGTCTTGGTGGGGTCAACCCGCATGATGAACTGGGTGCGGGCCAGAATGGATTCGGAGAAGTAGGTCCAGAACTCGCTTTCGCTGGCCTGCAGCCGCTCCATCAATACCGACTGAATGGTCAGCCGAATATCGGTGGAGTACACATCGCGGGGCACGAAGGCCAGGCAGTAATAGAAGCGCCCGTAGTTGCCAGAGCGCAAAAATACGCGGATCTGATTGCGCTCCTGCATCTGCACTATGCTGAGCGCCGTATCGGCCAACTCCTCTACCGACATCTGAAACAGGTCGTCGCGCGGCAACACCTGCAACACCTGCTCCAGCTCCTTGGCGAGATGGCTGCGCGGGATAAAGCCCGACACCTCGCGCACGTGCGCTACCTTGCGCCTTACGTGCGGGATGTTGTCGACCAGATCGGAGTAAACCCTTGAGGTATACAAGCCCATGAAACGGTGCTCCAGCACCACCTTGCCCTCAGCATCCACCTCGCGGACCGAGACGTAATCAGGATAGGCCGGCCGGTGCACCCGGCTCAGGCGCGAGGCCTTGGCGAACGACAACAATAGCGGCGCCTGCAAATACTCGATTACCTGCGCGGGCAAGCCAGCCAGACTCTCGTCACGCGGCTCCATGGCCAAGGCGCCGAGGCTCTTGTCGGCAAACAACCCCAGGCGCTGCTTGGGCAACCCCTCATTGACGGCAAAGCACTCGTACCCGAGAAAGGTGAAGTGATCTTCCAGCAGCCATTCAAGAAAGGCTACGGTTTCGCTGCGCTCGGCGGCAGAGAAATAGTGCTTGCCGCGCTTTTTCAGGTTGGCAATCAGCGTAGCGACCTGGCTGCACATGGCCGGAAAGTCGCGTACGGTCACTCGCACGTTGCTCAACGCCTCCTGCAGCCCCTCTTGCAGGGCCCGCAAATCGGCGCTGGTGGTGCAACGGTCGATTTCGATATACATCAGTGATTCAGCGCGCACCTGATCACCCGTGCTGCCGGCTTCCAGCAATGACAGCAGGTTGCCCTGCCCGTCGCGCTGCGTGGTCATGATGCTGTTTTGCAAGGTGTGGATGGCATAGCCGGAACGCGTCAGCTCCATGCGAACCGAGTCGACTAGGAACGGCAGGTCACGGTGCAGGACTTCGACCACGGTGTGCGTGCTCTGCCAACCGTGCTGCTGGGTGTCGGGGTTGAATACCCGCAGTTTGACCTCGCCCCCGTCGAACTGCTGCAGGAAGCGCCAACTGGACAGTGTGCAGCCGAGCAAGTCGTTATCCTGGCGCAGACTTAGCTCGTCCAGCGTGGCGATACCATAGAAGTAGCGGCAGAACAGCCGAATGGCATCTTGATCCTTTGTCTGCACCAGCGCCTGAAGCCGCTCCTGCAGTGTCTCGATAAAGCCCTGCTTAGTGCTGGCCATGATCAATGCCATGCTGCCTACCTCCTGTTGCGTCTTGGGTGTGGACTGCGAACCTGCTTTGGTCTGGCTCTGCGCCCTTGTGGGGCATCCGGCCGGCGCCTGAATCATTCTTGTCTCAGGCCCTGAATTATTCTTGTCTCAGGCATAGTCTAGACCAAAGGCATTTCGGTAAAGTGACGTACACTGACGCCGGCCCCAACGAACAGGACACGAAAAATTCCAATGACCCATCGGGACTCACTGCTGCAGCTCAAAGCCTTCCTCGGGCAACACATCTTTGGTCAGGAACATTTGATTGATCGCATGCTGATCAGCCTGCTGGCCGGCGGTCATGTATTGGTTGAAGGTGCGCCCGGTCTGGCCAAGACCAAGGCCATCAAGGCGCTGTCTGAAGGGATCGAAGCCGATTTCCATCGCATCCAGTTCACCCCCGACCTGCTGCCCGCCGACATTACCGGCACCGAAGTCTACCGGCCGGAAACTGCGACGTTCAGCTTCCAGCAGGGGCCGATCTTCCATCATCTGGTACTGGCTGACGAAATCAACCGCGCACCGGCCAAGGTGCAATCAGCCTTGCTCGAAGCCATGGCCGAGCGACAGGTCAGTATTGGCCGCGAGACCTATCCGCTACCGGAGCTGTTCATGGTCATGGCGACCCAGAACCCGATTGAGCAGGAAGGCACCTACCCGCTACCCGAGGCGCAACTCGACCGTTTTCTGATGCACGTACGCATCGGCTTCCCAGACGCCGCGCTGGAACGCCAGATTCTGCAACTGGCGCGTGGCGAAGCGCGCGGCGAAGAGCCCGCCATCAGCCGCAAGATCAGCCAGGCCAGCATTCTGGGCGCGCGCCAGGAGGTGCTCGAAATGTTCATGGCCGAGGCGGTTGAGGAGTATCTCATCCAGTTGATCATGGCGACTCGCCGCCCCGAACAGTACAACCCGCAGCTGGCCGAGTGGTTGTCGATGGGCGCCAGCCCACGCGGCACCATCGCCCTGGACCGCTGCGCACGTGCGCACGCCTGGCTGGCGGGCCGCGATTTTGTCAGCCCCGAGGATGTGCAGGCCATCGTTCACGATGTGCTGCGCCACCGCATCATGCTGAGCTTTGAAGCCGAAGCCGCTGGCATCGATACCGATCAGGCCATCAACCTGTTGATCGACTCGGTTCCGGTGGTCTGATCCGTGGCTGCCAGTCTGGACCCGGCTGTTTACACCAGTCTGGAAGCATTGCTCGGCACGCGCCGCCACTGCCATGAGCTGCCGCTGTTCAGTCGGCCGGTTCGCAGCGGCCGGCAGAGCGGCCAGCAAAGCTCACGTCTGCGCGGTCGCGGGGTCGACTTTGATCAGGTGCGTGCCTACCAGCCTGGCGACGATATCCGCAACATCGACTGGCGCGTGACTGCGCGCACCCAGAAGGTGCACACCAAGGTGTTCAACGAAGAACGTGAACGCCCGGTATTCGTCATCGGCGAGCAGAGCCCCCGGCTGTTTTTTGGCAGCCAGCAGTGCTTCAAGTCCGTACTGGCCGCCGAAACCTGCGCCCTGATCGCCTGGACGGCGTTGTCCCACCACGACCGCGTGGGTGGCATGGTCTACAGCCCCGGCGTGTGCCACGAGGTACGCCCGCGACGTGACCGCAAAGCGCTGCTGCAGCTGCTGCAATTATTGCTCAAGGCCAACCACGCGCTGCAGGCCGGCCAGCAGGCCGAGCCCGAGGACGAGAGCGAAGCGCTGAATCTGGCCCTGCGGCACAGCCGCGAGATCATCCGCCCGGGCAGCATTCTGTATATCATCTGCGACCATGCCGCCATCGACGGTCTGAACCAGAGTCTGCTGGTACCCCTGGCCGGCCACAACGATCTGGTGCTGCTGCCGGTATTCGATCCGCTGGATACCAGCCTGCCGCTGTTTGGCCCGCTCGATTTTGTCCAGGGCGAGCAACGACTGACAATTGACACCCTGCAGAGCGGCGTACGCCAGACCTACGCCGCGCAGTTCGAGCAACAGCAACAGAACTGGCTGCGCTTGGCCCGCCGCTTGCGCTGCAGCCTGATCCCGCTGGACACCCGCTTCGCCGCGCATGAACAACTGCACGACACCCTCACCGGCCATCCGCGCGGAGGGCCACGATGAGCAGCCCGCTACAGGATGCCCTGCTGCAACCCGCCGCCCCGCCACCGGTAACCTGGTGGCCGCCGGCACCGGGCTGGATAGCGCTGGCCGTGGTCCTGGCCCTGTTGCTATTGGCCGTCCCGGTGCTCTGGCTGACCCTGCGCCGACGCCAGCGACGGCGCATGCGGGCGCAGCGCATCATCTGGGAAATACCCGATCAGTTGACCGATCAGGCCTGGCTCGCGGCGCTCAACACGCAATTGAAGCGCCAACTGAAAAGCCGTGGTGACGAGGACGCCACCCGGCTGTACGGTGCTGCCTGGGTCGATTACCTGTGCCAGCGCTATCCACAGCCGCGCGCGGATATTCTGCAGCCGCTGGGCGGGGGTCTGTATCAACCCGGGGTTGCCATGAGTTCTACCGACCGCCTGGCGCTGCAGCGCGAACTGCTGCGTTGGATAAGGTACAACCATGTTTGAGTTGCACTGGCCTATAGCCTTCGCCCTACTACCCCTGCCCTGGCTGCTGCGCTGGCTGCTGCCGAGCGCCGACCGGCCGGCAAGCGCCCTGCAGGTCAGTTTCCTGCGCCGCTTGCAGCACCTGGAGCAGAGCAGCTCGCGCCCCGCTAGTAGCCGTAGGCACGCGCCGGCCATCCTGATCTGGTGCTTGCTGGTGTTCGCCTGCGCCCGGCCAGAGCTGCTCGGCGCACCATTGGCGCCGAGTATCAGCGGCCGCGACATGATGATTGCCGTGGACCTGTCAGCCAGTATGGAAATACGCGACATGCAGCTGGAAGACCAGCCAGTGGAGCGGCTGACACTGGTCAAACACTGGCTCGGCGCTTTTGTTGAGCGCCGGCATGGCGATCGTCTGGGGCTGATCCTGTTTGGCAGCAAAGCTTACGTGCAAGCGCCGCTGACCTACGACCTGGACAGCATCGCCCTGTGGCTGAATGAGGCCTTTGTCGGCCTGACCGGCCGCGACACCGCCATCGGTGACGCCATTGGCCTGAGCATCAAGCGGCTGATGCAGCAGCCCGCGTCGAGCCGCGTCATGCTGTTGATCACCGACGGCGCCAACACCGCCGGTGAAATTGCCCCCTTGCAGGCTGCCCAATTGGCCGCCGACCAGGGCATCCGCATCTTTACCATTGGCGTGGGTGCCGACAGTGCCCGTGAGGATGGCCTGCAGGGACTCTTGAATGGCGATGTGGATCCGTCCATTGACCTGGATGAAACCACCCTGCGCGAACTGGCCGAGCTGACCGGCGGCGAATACTTTCGGGCCCGCGACAGTGCCAGCCTGGAAGCCATCTATCAGCAGTTGGATACACTTGAACCCAGCCTGCGCGCCGGCCGCCCCAGCCGCGAGAGTATTCCGCTCTATCCTTGGCCGCTGGCCGCCGCCTGGCTGATCAGCCTGGGGATGGGCCTACAACAAGTGCGGAGGCAGCGCCGTGTGGTCTGACCTGCTGCCCTTCAGCTTTTTGCGCCCCTGGTGGCTGCTCGCGTTACCGCCAACGCTGCTGCTGTGCGGCTACCTGTACCGGCACATGAAGAAGTATTCCGGTTGGGAAGCCCTGTTACCGGTCAACCTGCGCGGGGCCCTGCTGCAGCAACAACAAGGCCGCCGCTACGCCGGGCGCTACCTGCTGCTGGCCCTGTGCTGGACACTCGCATTATTCGCCCTGGCCGGCCCCGCCTGGGAGTCGGATGAAGGCGTTGAGCGCAGCGACCAGGCGGCCCTGGTGCTGGTACTGCAGGTATCGCGTAGCATGCTCTCCACCGACCTTACCCCCAACCGTCTCGAGCAGGCACGCCATAAGGTCGAGGACATCCTGCGCGCCTTCCCGGAACGCCGCATCGGGCTGATTGCCTACGCCGGCAGCGCGCATCTGGTGGCGCCACTGACTCGCGACCACGCCACGCTGAAGAATCTGCTCGGCGTGCTGCACCCCGACATCATGCCGGCCCGCGGACAACAGGCCGACCAGGCGCTGGTGTTGGCAGCGCAACTCCTCAGCAGCTTGCCCCCCGACAGCGCCCAGGTGCTGCTGTTGACCAATGGCTTGAGCGAGGCCGAACAGTCAGTCGCTGACAATACCGCCGAGCAGCTCGGCGAGCGCCTGCGCGTACTGGGCATAGGCACAGCCGATGGCGCCCCGGTGCCGCTCGCCGAGGGCGGCTTCATGCGCGATGAGCAGGGTCGCATACTGTTGCCGCAACTGGATGAAAGTGTGCTCAGCCATTTTGCCCGCCGTCATGGCGGCGAGTATGCACGGCTGAGCGTTGACGACAGCGACATCCAATACCTGCTGGCCCCGGCGTCAGGCGGTGATGAACTGTTGCAGACCGAGCAGCGACAATGGCTGGATCAGGGTCATTGGCTGCTGTTGCTACTGGTCCCAATAGCTGCTCTCGGCGCGCGCCGCGGCTGGCTCGGCTTGTTGCTGATCGCGCTTTGGCTGCCGCCGCCGGTCTCGGCAATGGGTTGGCAAGACCTCTGGCAGCGGCCTGACCAGCAGGGCGCCGAACTGCTCCAGCAGGGGCAGCCGGCGGCGGCAGCGTCACACTTTGAAGACCCGCAGTGGCGCGCCTGGGCGCTATTGCAGGCCGGCGATTACGCCGCCGCCAGCCAGGCCTACGGCGCACTCGCCGATAGCGAACCCGAAAACGCGGAGTTCCACTTTGCCGAAGGTACCGCACTGGCCCTCAAGGGTGATTACCCCGACGCGCTGGACGCCTTCGAACAGACCCTGATTCGCGCCCCGGAGCACACCGCCGCGCGGCACAACCGGCAACGCGTGGAGGCGTATCTGGCAGAACTCGCCGAGCAGGAAAAGGAGCAGGACGCCGACAGCGAGACGGCAACCGATGAGGCCGAGAACGGCAGCGGCGCCACGGCTGATCAGGCGAGCGACAGCGACACCGGCCATGACGACGAATCCGCAGCCAACAGCGAGGAGACGCCGACCAGCGGTGACCAGACCGCAAACGGCACTGAGAGTAACGCGCCCCAGACCAGCGAGAGCAGCAGCGAAGCCACTGCCGGGCTGAACGAACAGCGTGCCAGCGACGAGCTGGAAGATGACTTGCCGGGCACCAGCACGGCAGACAGCACTGGCGCTCCCCTCCCCGCCAGAGGCTACAATGTCGAGCAGCAACAGGCGCTGCAGCAATGGCTGCGCGACATCCCGGATAATCCCGCTGAACTGCTGCGCCGCAAGTTTCTTTATCAACACCTGCAACAACCTGATGGACGTCCCCGATGATGCGTTTGCTGTGCACCCTCGTTCTGTTGCTGTTGGCCGGCCTTAGCCAGGCCACCATGCAGGCCAGTGTGGATCGCACCCAACTGGTCGAGGGCGAGAGTCTTGAGCTGACACTGGAAAGCAACGCCGGCAGCAAATACGGCCCACCCGACCTGACCCCCCTGCAGGAGCACTTTACCGTTACGCAGAGCCACCAGTTGAGCCTGCTCAGCGAGCTGGAAGGCCGCAAGCAGTGGGTCAATCGGTGGGTGGTAGGCCTGCAGCCCAAGCGCACCGGCTTTGTGGTGATCCCGCCGTTGTTTCTCGGGCCCGACAGCAGCGAGCCGATCACCCTGCGCGTACTGACCGAGGCCCAGGCCCGCGATGACGCCGCGGGCAAACTGGCGCCGATCTTCATCGACAGCGAAGTTGATACCGAAACGCCCTACGTCCAGGCGCAGGTACTGCTGACTCTGCGTATCTATCACTCGGTTTCGCTGTACGACGACTCCGATCTCAGCGGCCTGGATATCGCCAATGCCCGCATCGAGCGCCTCGGCGCGCCGCGAAACTATGAACGCACCATCAACGGCGTGTTGCACGGCGTGATCGAGGTACGCTATGCCATCTATCCGCAGCAGAGCGGCACCCTGGATATTCCCTCGCAGCTGTTCAGTGCCACAGTGCAGTTGCCACGCGACCCCGCCAACCCGGCCGGTGCACACAGTGCACGCATGGTGCAGCTGCGCTCGCCCAGCCTGCAGCTGAAGGTACAACCCATCCCGGAAAGCTACCCTGCTGACACACTCTGGCTGCCGGCCAAGCAGGTACGTCTGAGCCAGAACTGGCAGCCGGACCCTGGTCAGGATCTGCTGCGCGGCGAACCGCTGACCCGCACCCTGTCGATTCAGGCCGACGGCCTGACCGCCAGCCAGTTACCCGAACTGGGGCACCTCAGCGACGAGCAATCCGAAGACCTGCGCCAATACAACGATCAGCCGCAGCTGGAGAACCAGCTGTCGGCCAACGGCATTCTCGGCTTGCGCCAGGAAAGCGCTGCCATCGTGGCGCGCAGCACCGGCGACCTGCAGATACCCGAAGTACGCGTAACCTGGTGGAATACCACTACCGACAGCCTCGAAGAAGCCAGCCTGGCCGCCGTCAACCTGCATATCCTGAGTAACCAGACCACCAGCACGCCACTCAACAACGAGCGTAACCGCAGCAACGCGCCACCCCCCCTGCTCTGGCCCTGGCAACTGGGCTGCGCCCTGTTATTGATGGCGTTGGCCGCTTGTCTGTACCGCTTGCGCCATTTGCGCCAACAGCTGCAGAGCCTGGACGAGCTGCATGAGGACACCACTCACCTGGATGCCGATGTCGCCGGCAATCCTCTGGCCGACCTGCAGGTAGCCTGTCGCCAGAACCAGCCGGGGGATGCGCGCAAGGCGCTGGAGCACTGGGCCAAACAGCAGACCAGCGACCTTATCGCGCTCAGTCAACAGTACCCGACCCTGGCTGATGCACTGGATGAACTGAACGCCTGTCTGTTCGGCCAGAACGACAGCGCCTGGCGTGGCAAGCCGCTGTGGCGCGCGGTACGGCAAGTTACCCAGTCACGGCAGCGGGAAGCCGCTGAGGCAAGTGATGGCGGTATGCAGCCGCTGTATCCGGATGTTTAGGTGCTGTTGAATCCAGCGAACTCGGATGACCAGCGTCAGCAATAGTATTCCGTGCGCTGCTCACTGGCGCCTTTCGCCTGGCTGACGAGCCAAGGGCACCCAGCTGAACTGCCCTTCGGGTTCGCTACATTGCTCGAGCGCTCGGGGCCCGTCTAGCCGGCCGCTCACAAACTCGCTTCGCTCAGACACCGCGAGAACCTTTTTCCCAGCCGCTCTTCGCTACTCGCCCACTCAGATGGAAAACCAGGTCCGTGCGGTGGCTTATATTTAGTCCCTACTTCAGCAGTCAGCTTGCTGCTCAGTCGCATAAAACAAAAAGGCGCCCGCAGGCGCCTTTTTGGTTCGGTGGTGTTGCTTACTGACGCAACTTGTCCGGCCGGATCAGGAAGCGGGCCAGTGCTGGCAGCAACCAGAGTGCGCCGAACATGTTCCAGAGGAACATGAAGGTCAGCAGAATGCCCATGTCAGCCTGGAACTTGATCGCGGAGAAGATCCAGGTTGCCACGCCGATGGCCAGCGTAAAGCCCGTAAAGGTGACTGCCTTACCTGTGGTTTTCAGCGTTTTATAATAGGCCTCCTGCAACGGCAGGCCCTGCCGCAGGTAGGTTTCCAGACGGCTGTAGATGTAGATGCCGTAATCCACCCCGATACCCACACCCAGCGCGATTACCGGCAGCGTAGCCACCTTCACGCCAATCCCCAGGAAGGCCATCAAGGCGTTGGCCAGTACCGAAGTCAGTGCCAACGGGATGATGATGCACAGTACCGCGCGGATGGAGCGGAACGTCACCAGACACATGAAGATCACCACCGCATATACGGTAAGCAGCATCTTGGTCTGCGACGCCTCGATCACCACGTTGGTAGCGGCTTCGATACCGGCATTACCGGCCGCCAGCTTGAACTCCAGCGTATCGGTGTTGTACTCCTCGGCGAAGGCTTCGACTGCTGCTGTCGCCTTGCTCAGCGTTGCCGCCTTGTGGTCATCGAGGAAGATCATCACCGGTGCCAACGAACACGAGGCATTGAACATGCCGGAGGGCGCACGGCTGATGGCGTTGTTCAGGTTATCCTGGTTACGCGACAGCCCCTGCCACTTCAGGTTGCCCTCGTTGTTGCCCATGATTACCTGCTTGGCCACGGTCACCAGCGAGACTGCCGACTGCACCCCGTCCAGGTTATTCATCTTCCATTCCAGCTGGTCGATGGCTTCCATGGTGCTGTGCGCCGAACACATCTCTGGCGGCGTTTTGACCATCACCACCAGAATGTCCGAGCTGGTCGAATAGTTGTCGATGATGAACTTGTTATCCAGGTTGTAGCGCGAATCGGCGCGTAGCTCTGGGGCGCCCGGATCAAGGTCACCAATGGCAACGTTCTGGCCGTGATAGATGCCAAAGGCAAAGGCCGCAATGGCCAGCAAAATGGAAATTGGCGCTACTTTCGGATGCGCAAAGCGCGCCACCGCCAGCCAGGTTTTCTGCGGCCGTGCGGCACGCTCGCGGTTACGCTCGACGGCCCCTTTGCTGATACCGATGTACGACATCAAAATCGGCAGCAACATCAGGTTGGTGAGAATGATCACGCCAACGCCGATGGAGGCGGCGATACCCAACTCGCGAATCACCTCGATCTCGATCAGCAACAGGGTCACAAAACCCACCGCATCGGAGATCAGCGCCACAATGCCCGGAATGTAAAGCGCACGGAACGCCCGACGCGCGGCATCGTAGCTGCCCTGCGCGGTGGGATACTCGATGGCCATGCCGTTGATGATCTGCACGCCATGGGAAATGCCGATGGCAAACACCAGAAATGGCACCAGAATCGAGTAAGGATCCAGCCCGAAGCCCAGGGTACGCAGCAGGCCCAGCTGCCAGACCACCGCGATCACCGAGCAGACCAGGGTGGTCAGCGAGCTCTTCAAACAGCGGGTAAACATCAGCAGCAGCACAAAGGTAATCAGCAGTGCGGCACCAAAGAACATGACGACCTTGATGATGCCCTCAATCAAGTCCCCCACCTTCTTGGCAAAACCCACGATGTGAACCTTGATATTAGGGTTGTCTGCTTCAAAGTGCTGGCGAATCTTGTCTTCCAGCTGGCGCGAGAAATCACCGTAATCCAGCTGAATCAACTCGCTCTGATTCTCCGGATTGGGATAGGCCTCCTGCAGCGGCACATCAATGATGGTCGACTTGAAGTTGTTGGCCACCAGGCGACCGATCTCACCCGACTTGAGCACATTGGCGCGCAACTCTTCGAGGTCTTCCTCGCTGGTATAAGCCGGCCGATTGGCCACCGGGCCGCCATCGAAGCCGTACTCGGTCACTTCGGTCCAGCGCACGTTCGGCGTCCACAGTGAACGCAAGTTGGAGCGGTCAACGCCAGGCAGGAAGAACACCTCGTCGTTGATGCGCTTGAGCGTCTCCATGTATTCGGTGGAGAAGATGTCGCCGTCTTCGATCTCCACCGCAATCCGGATCGAGTTGCCGAGGTTCGGCAGATCGTTCTCGTGCTCGATCATGTTGACGATATAGGGGTGCTTGAGCGGAATCATCTTCTCAAAGCTGGTATCAGGCTTGACCTGCGCGGCCTGATAAGCAAAAAACACCGTGAGTAACGCAAAGATCAGCAGTACTGCAATCCGATTATTGAAAATCAGCCGCTCCACAAAGGGTGCGGTCTCCTGATGGTGCTTGGACATCCAGTTTCTCCCGCAGGAACTTATTGTTGTGAGTCTTTAAGACCGTTGGCTGACGCCCTGACCACACCGTGCTGGCCGACCAGCAGCAGGTGACCGTCGGGCAGCCGTTTTGCGGTGGCCAAAGCAACCCGGTCCGCGCGGGTATGCGCTTCGAAGGTCTTGCCATAGTCATCGCTAGTCAGCACCACGCCGCCGGCGCCGACGATGGCCAGTTTGCCGTCGGCCGACAGATTGCCGCCGAGCAAAGTCGCCTGCGGCGCCTTGTTGCTGAACGCCACCGGCTGCCAGCTGAAACCGAAGTTTTCCGAACGGTAGAGGTTGCCGCGCAAGCCCCAGACCACTGCCTGACCGGTTTTGCCGGTGCCGGAGACACCAAACCAGGTCCCGTCGTAGGGCGAGGTGTCGAGGGTCTCCCAGGTATCGCCGTAGTCGGAGGAGCGATACAGGCTGCCCATTTCGCCAACCATCATCAGGCCCGCGTTGTGCACCGGGGCGATGGCGTTGTAATGCATGCCGTACTCGTTATCGATGCTGTCGCTGCGATCCTCCCAGGTGGCGCCACCGTCGTCGGTGCGCAGAAAGAGCCCATAGGCACCCACGGCAAAGCCGGTCTGATCATCACGGAACCAGACATCCATGAGCGGTCGCTCAAGCAGGCCCGGGCCGTCCGGGTCGGCGGGCTGGTCCAGTGCCGGGTCACGGTACTGCAGCGCCCAGTTCTGCCCACCATCGCTGCTATGCAGGATCATCGAGTCATGTCCCACCGCCCAGCCATTCTGCTCATCGACAAAATAGACCGCTGTCAGCACCTGGCGCGCAGGTACTTCAGCCTGCGTCCAGCTTTCACCCTGGTCATCGGAATAGAGAATGTGGCCGCGGCTGCCAACCGCTACCAGACGCTCGCCGGCGCTGACGGCATCAAGCAGCAGCGTCTTGCTCGCCAGGTCAGACATGATGGCCGGCTCCGGCGCGGCGGCCAGCGGTTGTGCGTCCTGCGCCACCGCAGCACCAGCCGGCGCCAGCAGTGCCGCGCTGATACCCAGTGCGTGCAGCACTGAGCGGCTTATCCGGTGTTTGCGGTGTTTCAGACCTGGATTCGGGCTAACTGCCTGGACTGTAGATTGAGTGCGCCCTTCGCTGCGCTCACGCATACGCCATTCCCCCTTATTGTTGTCAGAAGCCGCCAGCTAGACGGAATCAACAATACTAACGAGGACGCACCCACCCCGCCAACCGCTCGCGGTTATCTTTTGTTAATCAGCATATTGATAACAGTTCGCGTATTTTAGCCGCAATATCAGGTAACAACTTTTGCGCGGCGGTTTATCGCGGACATAAAAAAACCCGCCTATCAAGGCGGGTTTTTAACTACTCAGGCGATCAGTGAGTCATCTTGCTCGCCTTGGAACGACGCACCTTCTCAGGATTGATCAGGAAGCGCGCCAGTGCCGGCAGCAGCAGCATGGCACCGATCATGTTCACCAGGAACATGAAGGTCAGCATCAGACCCATATCCGCCTGGAACTTGATGGCGGAGAAGATCCAGGTAGCCACACCAATGGCCAGACACAGACCGGTAAAGAGTACCGCCTTACCAGTCGAGCGCAGCGTCTCGTAGTAGGCTTCCTGCAGCGGCATGCCAGCACGCAGGAAACTTTCCAGTCGGCTGTAGATGTAGATACCGTAGTCCACGCCCACACCCACGCCCAGTGCGATTACCGGCAGTGTCGCGACCTTCATGCCAATGCCCAGGAAGGCCATCAGCGCGTTACCCATGACCGAGGTCAGTACCAGCGGCAGTACGATACAGATGGTTGCTGGCAAGGAACGGAAGGTCATCAGGCACATCAGACCCACCCAGACGTATACCAGCGCCAGAATCAGCAGCTCGGAGCTGGAGATAACGTCGTTGGTAGCCGCTTCAATACCGGCGTTACCCGCAGCCAGTTTGAACTCGAGGGTGTCGGTGTTGTACTCGGCAGCGAATTCCTTCACCGCATCGGTAGCCCGGGTCAGGGTATCGGCCTTGTGGTCATCCAGGAAGATCATTACCGGAGCCAGCGAACAGGCTGCGTTGAACATGCCGGACGGCGCACGGCTGATCGCGTTGTTCAGGTTGTCCTGGTTACGCGACAGACCCTGCCACTTGAGGTTGCCCTCGTTGTTACCCATCAGCACCTGTTTGGCCACGGTTACCAGCGAGACTGCCGACTGCACACCTTCCAGGTTGTTCATCTTCCACTGCAGTTGGTCGATGGCTTCCATGGTTTCGTAGGCAGAGCACTTCTCTGGCGGCGTCTTGACCATCACCACCAGAATGTCCGAGCTGGTGGAATAGTTCTGGATGATGAAGTCGTTATCCAGGTTGTAACGCGAGTCCGGGCGCAGTTCAGGGGCACCGGCATCCAGGTCACCGACCTTGATGTTGTGTTCCTGGTAGATAAAGCAGGCTACACCACCGACCAGCGCAACAATCACCATCCAGGGCGCCACGTTCGGGTGGGCCACATAGGAGATGGAGCGCCAGAACGGGTGCTCACGCACCGCATCGCGCTTGCTGCGCTCAATGGCTTTCTTGCTGATGCCCAAGTAAGAGATGGTGACCGGCAGCATGATCAGGTTGGTAAACACGATTACCGCCACACCGATGGAAGCACCGATGGCCAGTTCGTGAATCACGCCAATATCCATGACCAGCAGCGTGATAAAGCCCACGGCGTCGGCCAGAATCGCGATCATGCCGGGCAGGAACAGCTGCCGGAAAGTGCGACGCGCCGCAGTCAGTGCGTTATCAGCTTCACCCGATTGCAAGGCAATACCGTTGATCTTCTGCACGCCGTGGGAAATACCGATGGCGAAGATCAGGAAAGGTACCAGCATCGAATAGGGATCAAGCCCGAAGCCGACCAGATTGATCAGACCCAACTGCCAGATAACCGCGATAACCGTGGTAACTAATACCGATACGGTACTGCGAATACACCAGGTAAACAGATACAGCAGTACGAAGGTGATCAGGAAGGCAATACCGAAGAAAGCCACAACGCCCATCAAGCCATCGATCAGGTCACCTACTTTCTTGGCGAAACCGACGATGTGGATCTTGATGTTGGGGTTCTCGGACTGAAAGCGGTCACGCACCTTCTCTTCCAGCTGGTGAGAAAACTCCTTGTAGTCCAGACGCAACAGCTCGCTTTGGTTCTCCGGGTTCGGATAGAACTCCTGCAGCGGCACATCAATGATGCTCGACTTGAAGTTGTTCGCGACCAGACGACCGATTTCACCAGACTTCAGCACGTTGGCGCGCAGCTCATCCAGATCTTCTTCGTTGGTATACGACGGGTGATTGGTGACCGGGCCACCATCAAAGCCGTACTCGGTTACCTCGGTCCAGCGCACGTTCGGCGTCCACAGCGAACGCAGGTTGGAGCGATCAACACCGGGCAGGAAGAAAACTTCGTCGTTGATCTGCTTGAGCGTTTCCATGTATTCGGTGCTGAAGATGTCGCCATCTTCGATCGCCACCGCAATACGAATGGAGTTGCCGAGGTTGGCCAGATCATTCTGGTGCTCAAGCATGTTGACGATATAGGGGTGTTCCAGCGGAATCATCTTGCCGAAACTGGTATCAGGGCGAACCTGCAGCGCCTGATAGCCGAGAAACACAGTAATAAGAGAGAACAGCAATACAACGATCAGGCGGTTGTTGAATACCAACCGTTCCATGAAAGTCGCGTTTTCCTGGTCGCGAGACATCCAGATTCTCCTGGCTTGTAGTTATTATCAGTTGGCTTTGAGACCGTTAGCCCCGGCAGTCGAAACGCCGTGCTGGCCTACAAGCAAGATTTTACCGTTATCCAGCACAGTGGCCGACGCCAGCGCAATACGATCAGGGCGGGTTACCACGTCGAAGGTCTGGCCGCCGTCGTGGCTGACCACCACCACGCCGCCTGCTCCAACGACCGCCAACTCCCCGCTGGCGGAGAGGTTACCGCCCAACAGAGTAGCCCCGGTAGGCAGATCAACTTCCTGCCAGCTGTCACCAAAGTCGGTGGAGCGGTACATGTTGCCACGCAGCCCCCAAACCAGTACGACGTTGCTTTGCTTGGTACCGCTAACGCCAAACCAGGAACCGTCATAGGGCATATCGGTCAAGGTTTCCCAGGTATCGCCGTAGTCAGCCGAGCGGTACATGGTGCCCATCTCGCCGGCCAGGAACAGACCTGCGCCCTTGATTTCAGCGATCGCGTTGTAATGGAAGCCATCCGGGTTATCCACCACATCGCTGAGGTCTTCCCAGTTATTGCCACCGTCGTCGGTACGCAGGAAAATGCCATAGGCACCCACGGCAAAACCGGTATTGGCATCGCGGAACCAAACGTCCATCAACGGCCGCTCCAGCAGGCTGGGGCCATTGGGGTCCATTGGCTCATCCAGCTCGGGGTCGCGGTACTGCATCGCCCAGGTCTGACCGCCGTCGGTGGTATTGAGGATCAATGAGTCGTGTCCGACCGCCCAGCCGTTCTTGTCATCGACAAAATAGACCGCGGTCAGCAACTGACGTACCGGCACGGCCGCCTGGGTCCAGCTACCACCCTGGTCATCGGAATAAACGATGTGACCACGCGCGCCCACCGCTACCAGGCGGTCACCGGCCTTGGCTGCATCGAGCAGCAGGTCAGAGGCAGCCAGCTTGGATTCAACGGCGGGTTTGATGTCTTCTTTGGCTTCCGCCAGGCTCACGCCAGGCACAGCAAAACCGGCAACGACGGCGGATAGAGCCAGCGTTGACAAGACTGAACGAATGGGAAAATTTTGCTTGCTGGTCGGTTGAAACGTATTCGCCCGGACCATGAATGGAGCGCGCCAATTGACAGGCTTACGCATACACCACCCCTCTTTGTTTTTATAAGGTGCCCTGCTCCGCAAGGGAACGATGAACAGATGTCGCCATGCTTGGAGAGCTGAACAGACGTTATGAAATCAGCTACCGCTCCAGCGGACAAGGCATATTAGAGGCCTACAACTTGCTGCACAAATACCTCTTGGTAATTTTTTATTAAAATGTTGGCCTTGCGCTGACAAAGTAACTCATTTATCAGCGCTTAACTCAAGCCCTGCGCCCCTCACGAAGAGCATTTGGCCAGCATCGCGCTTCACGCCAGCGATTTACTCACCACCTCATACACGTCCGGTGACAGCTTTTCGGTGGCCAGAATACGCGCCAACTCCTGCTGCATCAGTTGCTGACGGTCGCTGGCGAACTTGCGCCAGCGGCTGAGCGGCGTCACCAGCCGCGCCGCGATTTGCGGATTCAAGCGATCCAGCTCGATGATGCGGTCCGCCAGGAAGCGGTAGCCGGCGCCATCAGCACGGTGGAAGTTGACCAGGTTCTGGTTGGCGAAGGCGCCGATCAGGGCACGCACCTTGTTCGGATTGCGCAGGGTAAACAGCGGGTGCTGCATCAGCGCCTCTACCCGCTCCAGACCGCCCGGCTGGGTGCTACCGGCCTGAATGCTGAACCATTGATCCATCACCAGCGGATAGGCCGCCCAGCGTTCGGCAAAATGCTCGAGCGCGGCCTGCCGCGGCTGCTCAAAGGGCGAGTTGACCAGCGCCACCAAGGCAGCCTGCCGGTCGGTCATGTTATCGGCCTCAACAAACTGGCGCACACATTGCTGCACCACGGCCTGGTCATCGGTCAGCATCAGGTAGCCCAGCAGGGTGTTTTTCAGGCTGCGCATGGCCATGGCGTCGACGTCCGCGCTGTAGTGCGCGCTGACCTTCAGACTGTCGAAACGCTGCTGCAACTCGCTCTTCAGGGTGCGCGCCAACTCAGCACGCAACCATTCGCGGGCAAAGTGGATAGCGTCCACGTGAGCCGTATCAGCCAGCTCGACCAGATAGGCCTCTGATGGCAAGCGAATGATCTCGGCCACCATGGCAGCGTCCAGCGCGGTGTCGGCCAACACCGTGCGGTAGATGTCTGCCAGACGTTGATCCAGGTGCAACGGACGGCCGGCACGATGGATCTCGACCAGCCCCTGCAGAACGTCTACCGCCAGACCCTGTGCGGCCTCCCAACGATTGAAACCATCGGGATCATGCTTGGCCAGAAACACCCGATCGTCGCGGCTGTAGGGATAGCTCAGCTTGACCGGTGCCGAAAAACCACGCAGCAGTGAGGGTAACGGCTCCTGGTCAATGTTGGCGAACACGAACTCCTGCTCGGCTTCGGTCACCGACAATACCGTCTCATTGCCGAGGCTCTGCTGCTCACCCGCCAATTGCAGCGGCAATTCCTGGCCTGCAGAGTCGAGCAGCGCCATGCGCACCGGAATCACCTGCGGCAGCTTCTCGCTCTGCCCCGGCGTGGCCGGGCAATGCTGACGGAAGCTCAGGCGGTACTCGCGCCGCGCCGCATCGTAATGGCTTGCCACGTCCAGACGCGGCGTACCGGCCTGACTGTACCAGCGCTTGAACTGACTGAAATCGGCGCCGCTGGCGTCTTCCAGCGCCTTGATGAAGTCATCGCAGGTCACCGCCTGACCGTCGTGCCGATCAAAATACAGGTCAGTGCCCTTGCGAAAGCCCTCCGCGCCCAGCAGCGTATGCAGCATGCGCACGACTTCGGCGCCCTTCTCGTACACGGTCAGGGTGTAGAAGTTGGAGATCTCTATAAAGGAGTCCGGACGCACCGGGTGCGCCATCGGGCCGGCATCCTCGGCAAACTGATTGGCACGTAGAAAGGTCACGTCCTCTATGCGTTTGACCGTGCGCGAGTTCATGTCGGCGGAAAACTCGGAATCGCGGAATACCGTGAAGCCTTCCTTCAGCGACAGCTGAAACCAGTCGCGGCAGGTCACCCGGTTGCCTGACCAGTTATGGAAGTACTCGTGGGCAACTACCGCCTCGACGCGCTGAAACGCCATATCGGTGGCGGTATCCTGCTGCGCCAGAACACAGCTGGAATTGAAGATGTTCAGGCCCTTGTTTTCCATCGCGCCCATGTTGAAATCATTCACCGCGACGATCATGAAGATATCCAGATCGTATTCGCGGCCGTAGACCTCTTCATCCCAGCGCATGGAGCGCTTGAGACTGTCCATCGCGTGGTCGCATTGCTCGCGGTTTTCCGGCTCAACATAGATACGCAGATCGATTTCTCGGCCGGTCATGGTAGTGAAGCTGTCCTGCAGCAGGCAGAGATCGCCTGCCACCAGGGCAAACAGATAAGCGGGTTTGGGGAACGGGTCTTCCCAACTGATCCAGTGACGTCCGCCGGCGTGCTCGCCGGAGGCAATGGGATTGCCGTTGGACAGCAACACGGGATAGCTGCCGCGATCGGCCACCACCGTGGTGGTAAAGCGGCTCATCACGTCCGGGCGATCAAGGTAATAGGTGATCTTGCGGAAGCCTTCGGCCTCGCACTGGGTGCAGAACATGCCGCCTGACTTGTACAGACCTTCGAGCGCCGTATTGTTCTGCGGCTCGATGCGCGTGGTGATTGCCAGGGCAAAACTGGACGCCTGCGGTTGCAGGGTCAGACTGTCGTCATCAACCTGATAATTGCTCAGCGGTTGATCGTCGAGTTCGACCGAGACCAGCTCTAGCAACTGGCCGTCGAGTACCAGCGGCGGCTGAGCCTGGGCCTGCGGCTTGACATCATTCAGACGAATACTCAGACGGCTGTGAACCAGCGCATGATCTTCGAACAGCTCGAAGGTCAGCTGGGTTTCATCAATCCAGTAATCGGGCTGCTGATAGTCCTTGAGGTAGATCGTCTTCGGTTGTTCAGTACGCATGGTGAGCCTCTTGCCGGCGCAGGCCGGCCAGTGAAAGTTCGGCCCGCTGCAATCCGCGGCAGCGGGCTGGAGTTGCGTTGTCAGCTGACGCTGAAAGCCAGTTGATAAGCAGTATATTTGCGAATATTGATGACCGCGGTATCCAGCAGCAAATATTGACCCTTGATACCCAGCAGCGTGCCTTCGAGCAGCGGCTCTTTATCGAGATTGGCCGACTGCGGCTTGGCCACGTACTGCTCTACCGGATAGCGAATTTCCAGGGGTGCGATGTCGGTGATCGGCTGAATAGCCTGCAGGCCGAACTGCGCCTGCAGGGCCTGAATGCCTTCCCCGGCCAGCTCCAGCAAACGCTCGCGCTCGGCGAGCAAGTCCAGTGGCTCAGGCTCGCCGCGCAGCAGCGCACGCCAGTTGGTCTTGTCCGCCACATGCTGGCGGATCAGGTCTTCCACCAGCCCGGACTGCTGCCGCGTCGCCACGCGCAGAATCGGCAAGGCCTGACTGGCGCCCTGATCGATCCAGCGGGTAGGAATCTGGGTTGCGCGGGTAATACCGACCTTGAGTCCCGACGAGTTGGCCAGGTACACAACGTGATCAGTCATGCAGAACTGCTCGCCCCAGGCCGGCTCTCGGCAGGTACCCAGATGATAGTGGCACTTTTCCGGACTCATGATGCAGCTGTCACACTGCGCCAGCTTGGTAAAGCAGGGATAACAGTAACCCTGATTGAAGCTCTTCTTGGTCTTGCGTCCGCAATGTACGCAGTTGATCTGACCGAGCGCCTGCAGGCGAATCTGCTTGCCAATGGCATCGTTCAGCGCAATGCGCTGCTCGCCCAGCGGCAGATGATAGGCAACCGGCGTCGTCGCATCAGCCAGCTCGCCGAGCATCTTGCGTACACTACCCTGGGTCTCCAGTTGTGCCATCAGTGCACCGTGCCGGAGCCGGTGGAAAACAGGATGTTGGGAATGTCCTTCTGTTCGGACTTGCAGGCTTGCGGCCCCATGTAACCGGTGCGCTCTTCCTCCGGCAGATTGTCCTGCTCCCAGGCGATCATCGCCTGCAGACAGAGTTCTTTCTGCTCCTGCGTCAGTTTGCGGCCATCAGACCACTTGCCGATTTCCACGGCGAGTTTGAGGGCGGCATACACCTCTGGGGTGATATTGCGCAGCATGTCGATGAAAGTGGTCATCAGAACTCCGGCGAGAATGGAAAACGGCGATTATTGTAACGCGTCACAGGCGCCGCTGCAGCGCCCCGGCGATACTGCCAAACAGACAACCGACCAGCAGCCCGCTGACGTGTGCCGCATTGGCTATGGCGCCAAACCCGAGCACGGTAATCAAACCCGACATGCACAGCGCCAGCCAGACTAGCATCATGATCACTACCCCTTTGGGCAGTGCGAAATACACGTTGGGAGCAATCAACTGATACAGCCAGCAATAGCCCAGCAAGCCATACAACACACCCGAAAGACCGCCAAACAGGCCATCGGTGCCGGTCCACCACCACTGCACGGTGTTGGAAACAACCCCGATCAGCAGCGTCAGACCCAGCAACCACAACGCCCCGGAGCGCATCTCGATACGCCGCCCCAGCTCCCAGAACCAGAGCGCATTGAAGGCCAGGTGCATCAAGCCAAAGTGAATAAAGATCGGTGTGATAAGCCGCCACCACTGCTGCATATCGGGTTGCGGTGCGAGGTAACCACTGGCCTCCAGCGGGGTGAAGGTCAGCAACACTACATTCTCAACATTACTGCCCAAGCCGGTAAACACGGCCACCAAGGCCGTTACCAGCAGCACCAGCAAGGTCGCCGGAATCAGCCGGTAAGACTGGCGCCAGTATGCTCTGGCCGGGGTTTCAGGCAAATCGCGCGGCGGTGCGCTGGGCAGCTCGGCCAACCCGCCCTGGTACAGCGCCTGCACGATATCTGCGGTAGCCTGATCAACCACCCAGACCACCTGCATACCGCGCTCTTCGCTGACGCGATGTACTACCCCGCGGCTGCGCAAAAAACGCACCAGCGGGCGCAGGTCTTCTTCCAGCGAACAGGTCAAAGCACGTTGCATGACATCCTCAAGCGTAATGGGGTACGTCGACCCAAACGAAGTGATCCTGGTTCAGCTGCAATTCGCCGTCCCAGCGGTAGGCAACGAGCTTGCCGTATTTGACCGCGCTGTAATCCAGGCACGCCAGATTGGGGCGTATCGAATGCGGTTGGCCTTGTTGCCAGTAATGCCCGACAAACAGAATCGGGTCGCCTGGACGATAGATCTGCAATGCCTGCTTTTGTTCAGCGCTGAGGGGGAGCGCAGCGATGTCTTCGGGCAGGGCATCGGGCTGGAATACCACGTCACCGTAGGTCTGCGGCGCTTCTTCCCAGAATTTGGTGCGAAAGGCGCCGCGGGTAAAGCCGTCCTTGCCGGTCATGGTCATGCCGTCCGGCAGGCGCATATCAGTGCCGCGCAGCAAGCGATCAAGGGTTTTCGATTCAAGGCTGCCCCACTGCGCGGCGGCGCGCAGATATTCGGCATCGATGCAGCCGTCGGGGTGCCGGGCGCGAAAGGGCTCGATCAGACGGTCATCCCAGCAGGCGTGCACCAGGCGTATTTCGTTGCAGTCGAGAAACAGCGGCAACTCGTAAAACCAGTCCAGAAAGCCTTGCCACTCGTCCGGCCAGGCGGCGAATTGCTGCAGGGTATCGCCAATCAGACGCAGGTGGCGCTCGTTGTGCTCACGCATGAACTCGCGGCCCGATTCCGGCGGCGCCGGGGTAGACCAACACAGCGCATTGAACTCGTGATTGCCCATGATGCAGCGCGCGCTACCGGCCTCCACCATGTCACGCACCAAATGCAATGCCTCGCGAATGCGTGGCCCACGGTCGATGATGTCACCCAGAAACAACGCCTGCCGGCGTGGATGCCGCCATACACCCGCTTGCTTGCGATAGCCCATGTGCTCGAGCAGGCGCTCTACGGTCAGGGCGCAGCCATGCACATCGCCGATGATGTCGTAGCCGCGCTCGCTCTCCAGCACACTCATTTACTGGTCCGTGAGACGGCTGGACCATCCCAGTTTGCTGCGGCAGATGGCGTAGAAGTTATGATCCAGCGGATGCAGCAGACGCAGCTTCTGCGGTTTCTTGCGGATAGTGATGCTGTCGCCGGGCGCACAGGATATATGCACCTGACCATCGCAGCTGACCTGCGGGTAAATGCCATTCTGGTTGGAAATGATGATCTTCAATTCGCTGTTGCCGTCGACCACGATCGGTCGGCTCGACAGCGTATGCGGAAACATCGGCACCAGCACCACGGCGTCCAGCTTGGGGTGCATGATTGGTCCGCCAGCGGATAGAGAATAGGCGGTAGAACCGGTAGGCGTGGCCACAATAAGGCCATCGGACTTCTGGCTGTAAACGAACTGGCCGTCGACATAGAGTTCAAACTCGATCATCCGCGCCGACTTGCCCGGATGCAATACCACATCATTCAACGCTTCACTGGTGCCCAGTTGCTCCTCGCCGCGGCGCACAAAAGCGTCCAGCAAAAAGCGCGTTTCAACCATGTATTGCCCGGCCAGCACCTCGCCAACGCGGTGCTCAAGCTCGTCTGGCGGAATGTCGGTCAGAAAGCCGAGGCCGCCGCGGTTTACCCCCAGCACCGGAATGTTGTAACGACACAAGGCGCGAGCGGCGCCCAGCAGGCTACCGTCACCGCCAACCACGATGACCAGGTCGCAAATCTCGCCCATCATTTTGCGCGAGCATACCTGCTGCTGGTGACCCGGAAACAGATCGGCCACCGCATCTTCGAGAATCACGGTGTACCCGCTGTCGAGCAGAAAGCGCTTCAAGCGTTTGAGGGTATCCACCACTCGTCCGCTGCCGAGTCGACCGATTAGCCCGATATTGCGGAACTGATCCATACCACCTCTTTGCCCTGTTCGCTTGAGAGATGTGCGGACATGTCGGAGACTGCCCGGACAACAACGCTCTTCTGGAGCGCCGATTATTCCGCAGCCAGCCCCCGCTGGCAAATCAGGAACCGCGCCATGCTCACCCAATTCCGCCACGACGTAGTGCGCGACCTGGCCTGGGTAGCCTTCAGCCCGCCACTACTCGACGGCAGCACCCTGCCCCAGCGAGACCCGCTGCAGGACAGCCTCTGGCGCGCCGATCCGGATGCACTATGGCAGCGTCTGCAACAGCTGGACAGCACGCCGCAGGAGCTTGCCGCGCTCTTCCCCGCCGCCCGCGACCGCCGTCTCGGCAACTATTACGAACGGCTGTGGCACGCCATGCTAACGCTCGCCCCCGATGTATCCATAGTGGCGCACAATATCGCCTTGCGCGAGCAGGGCCGAACCCTCGGAGAACTGGATCTGATCATCCAGGCGGCCAATGGCGACTTGGTGCACCTGGAGCTGGCCATCAAATTCTATCTGGGCCGACCTGAACTACTGACCACCGCCGGCAGCTGCAGCGACCCGGCGCTCTGGTGGGGGCCAGATCCAAGCGACCAACTTGCACGCAAGGTCGATCGCCTGCGTGATCATCAGCTACCCCTGGTCAGCCAGCTTGCCGCGCACTGTGCCGAGCCCGTACCACAGCCCAACTGCTCGGCGGCCTGGCTGCAAGGCTTTCTGTTTCAATCTGCGGCGCAGCGCATGCCGCCCGCCTGTGGGCAGCAGCCAAGGCCGGGGCAGCAGATGTGGTGTCAACGCCATCAGGTGACGCAGTTGCTGCCCGCCGACAGCCAGTGGCTGGCGATACCGCACAAGGAATGGTTGATGCCGCCGCGCGCCGAGCCCGGCTTGCTGTTGCGGCCAGATCAGATGGGAGGGGTGTTCGACAAGGCCAGGGCGCGCCAAGCGGTGATGTTCGCGCGGGTAGACTCAATGGCGGCGTATCAACCGCTGCACGCAGACCGCCTGATCTGCGTCGCGGATGACTGGCCTGCCTGATCAGTCGATATCGGTAGAGGTACGGCTCTGCAGTTTTACCAGGTCGCGTTTGAGGGCCACATTCAGCTTCTGCTGCTGGGCCAGCTCCTGCTTGATATCCAGCAGTTCACCCTGAACGATCTCAAGATGATCGGCGTGCGTGCCCTTGAGTTCGGCCAGCGCCTGATCCTTCTCCAGCGTCAGCGCCTTCAAGCGGTTGTTCAGCAGTTCGATCTGGCGTTGATATTCGCGGGTTTCCAGCGCGTGCTGTTCCAGCACCTCGTCCAGATCATCGCTGTGCGGGGCACTCGACTCAATCGGCGTCAGCGTAGTGTTATCAGGATCGATGATGACCCCACTGCCATACCAGCTGTCTTCCGCCGCCACCTGCAGCCGCTCGGGCGAAATGATACCAATGGCTTCTTCATCCTCACCCAGAATACCGAGCGTGTTGCGCGTTACGGCCTCCTTGATCAGCGCAAGATCATTGGTACCGGCACGCTGGCCCGGCTTCCACAGCAACGGACGATAGTTGGGCTGCTTGTTATAGCCCAGGCAGACCAGGCGAATTGGTCCGCCGCCCATGTCAGGGCCGCGCTCGGCTTTCTCGGCCAGCTGCCGCAGCGGCATATTCCATAGCCGATTGACGTAGCCGTCCAGGTCGAAGTCGAGTGTAAAGAACACCGCTGCACGAACCTGCAGCCGCGAGTTGATCTGCACGAAAGCGGCTTCCACCGTTTCGTCAGCGAATTCGGGTGACGCCACGAGGCCGTCCAGCAATGCTTCAAACTCGGGGAACAGCATTTCCTTGCATATGCCGCGTTCCGAGAAAAACATCACCGCCTCTGTGAGCATTGGCTTTGTTGCGGTGCTCATCATCTATCTCCTTGCCCTGCTCAATACTCTGCGCCTTTTTTGCGGCAAATGCATCCCGCATGCCGTTTAAGGCAGCCAGTGTAAGGAAAAGGTTCAAACGGGTATGTGACCGACTTGGCAAGCAGCCAATCAGACCCCGCAGACAGGAGCGCAGGCACAGGCAGCGCGCGGGCTGAAGACGCAGGGTTACAGCACCGCCATAGCGCAAGCGAATGCTTCGCTTGCGCTATGCACGGGTATCAGAGTGCAGCGGCCAGGCGTGAGCCCTGATCAATCGCTCGCTTGGCGTCCAGCTCGGCAGCGACATCCGCCCCCCCGATCAGGTACACCGGCTTGCCCGCGGACTGCAGCTCGGCATGCAGTTCACGCAGCGGCTCCTGACCGGCGCAGAGAATAATGGTATCGACCGGCAACACCTTGTCTTCGCCGCTCTCACCAATGCGAATGTGCAACCCCGCATCGTCCACCTTGACGTAGTTGACCGAATTGAGCATCTGCACCTGCTTGCTCTTGAGCCCGGCGCGGTGAATCCAGCCAGTGGTCTTGCCCAGGCCGTCGCCGACCTTGCTGGTCTTGCGCTGCAACAGATAAACCTCGCGGGCCGGCGGGTGCGGCTCAGCCTTGATGCCGGCAATGCCGCCACGGGCCTGGAGTGCGGGATCAATCCCCCATTCCTTCCAGAACAGATCAATGTCCTGACTGGGACTGGTGCCCTGATGGGTGATCATCTCACTGACGTCAAAGCCAATGCCGCCCGCGCCTATCACGGCGACCCGCTGACCCACCGGCTTGCGCTCCAGGATGGCGTCCAGATAACCGATTACCTTCGGATGGTCGATACCGGGAATCGCCGGCGTGCGCGGCACAATACCGGTGGCCAGAATCACCTCGTCAAACTCAGTCAGATCCGCCGCACTGACTCGGCGGTTCAATTGCAGCTGCACCCCGGTCACCTCAATGCGTTTGCCGAAGTAGCGCAAGGTCTCATAGAACTCCTCCTTGCCCGGTACCCGCTTGGCCACATTGAACTGGCCGCCAATCTCGCTGGCCGAATCAAACAGGGTGACCTGATGGCCGCGTTCGGCGGCGACCGTGGCGGCCGCCAAACCGGCCGGCCCGGCGCCCACCACCGCCACATTTTTTACCTGGGTGGCCGGAATGTAATTGAGCTCGGTCTCGTAACAGGCCCGCGGATTGACCAGACAGCTGGTCAGCTTGCCGCCAAAGGTGTGATCCAGACAGGCCTGGTTGCAGCCGATGCAGGTATTGATTTCATCCGCACGCCCAGCCGCGGCCTTGCTGACGAAATCAGGGTCGGCCAGGAACGGACGGGCCATGGAGATCATGTCTGCGGCGCCCTCGGCCAGCAGCTGGTTAGCCAGCTCGGGCGTGTTGATCCGGTTGGTGGTGACCAGCGGAATGGAAACCTCGCCCTTGAGCTTGGCCGTCACCTTAGCAAAGGCGCCGCGCGGCACCTTGGTCGCAATAGTGGGAATTCGCGCTTCGTGCCAACCGATCCCGGTATTGATGATGGTCGCACCGGCTTGCTCGATGGCCTTGGCCAGCAGCACCACCTCATCCCAGGTACTGCCGTTCTCGATCAGATCGAGCATCGACAGGCGGTAGATGATGATGAAGTCATCGCCAGCCGCTTCGCGTACGCGGCGAACAATTTCCACCGGCAAGCGCATACGGTTCTCGAAGCTGCCGCCCCAGCGGTCGGTGCGCTTGTTTACGTGGGCGACCAGAAACTGATTGATGAAGTAACCTTCCGAACCCATTACTTCCACACCGTCGTAACCGGCCTCCTTGGCCAGCACAGCGCAGCGCGCGAAGTCGGCGATCTGCTTCTCGATGCCCTCTTCGTCCAGCTCTTTTGGGGTGAACGGGTTGATCGGTGCCTGCACCGCACTGGCCGAGACCTGCTTGGGGCTGTAGGCGTAACGGCCGGCGTGCAGAATCTGCATGCAGATCTTGCCGCCTTCGGCGTGTACCGCCTGGGTAATCACCTTGTGCTGGGCAGCTTCTTCCGGGGTGGTCATCTTGGCTGCGCCGTGGGCCACGCAGCCCTCTTCGTTCGGGCCGATGCCGCCGGTAACGATCAGACCAACACCGCCGCGCGCGCGCTCGGCAAAGTAGGCCGCCATGCGATTGAAGCCATTGGGGCGCTCTTCCAGTCCGGTGTGCATGGAGCCCATCAAGGTGCGGTTGCGCAGCGTGGTAAAGCCCAGATCCAGCGGGGCCAGCAATTCGGGATAAAGCGTTTGTGCGGTCATGGTTATCTCATCGCCTCGTCAGCGTCATCAGGACGGCTCTCGATTACCTGCGCGGAGCCTGTTGTGGGCAAAACAATAGGCCCAGCCAAGTGCCCACTCAATCACCCAAAGTGACACATTCATAACCCTGAATTACACTGCCGTCTCCCGCTCGACGCCTCCACCTCATAGACGACGGCCAATCCACGATGAAACTCGGCGACATTTCCGTCAGCTATCTGCTTAGCCTGCGCTCCGCGATTCGCCAGCAGCAGCTGGATCCAGCGCCGCTGCTGGAACGCTTTGGCATCACTGAAGCGCTGCTGGCCGAGCCGCACGCGCGCATCAGCATCCCGCGTTTCATGCGCCTGGGCAACGCGGCCATACGCTACACCAAGAACCCGGCCATTGGCCTGGCGATGGGCAATCACAGCCAGCTCAGCCACCTGGGGCTGGCCGGCATGACGGCGCAGTGCGCACCCGATCTGGCAACCGCCTTTGAGGTACTGGTGCGCTACGAGCGGCTAACCAGCCAGAACTACCGCGGCCACTCCAGCTTCGAGGTCCCGGCGCTGCGTTTCTACTCGATCGCGCCTTACAACATGTTCAATCTGTTCGTAGTCGATTCCGCCCTCTCGGCGCGGGCGCTGGCAGGCAGGCAACTGACGGGCGGACAAGCGCAGCTGCGCGAAGTACATATCGAGTTTCCACCGCCCACCTACGCAGCCCGTTATGAGGAATTGTTTCAATGCCCTGTGCTGTTTTCCCAGCAGCACAACCAGTTGGTGTGGGAGCCGCGCAGCCTGCAGCTACCGCTAACGCAAAGTGCACCCGGCCACTATCAACACCTGCTCACACTGTGCGATCAGCGGCTGCATGAGTTGACGCGGCATCGGGGCCTGCGCGAGCGGGTGGAAAGCATAGTGGCGCCGCAACTGCATCAGAAATTACCCAGCCTGATGCAAGTAGCGCGCGAGCTCGGTCTACCGTCATGGACGCTGCGGCGGCGCCTGCAACAGGAGGACCATACTCGCTTTCAGGACATCATTGATGACATGCGCCGCGAGTTGGCCATCAGCTATATAAGAGATACCGAACTGGCACTGGGCGAAATTGCATTTCTGCTGGGCTTTTCATCACCGGAAGCATTTCAGCGCGCGTTCAAGCGCTGGACCGGATCGGCGCCAGGGAGTTACCGGAGGGGAATACTCGAGAGAGGTAAATCAGATAAATAATTAAAACAGTAAGTTAACGACTTTTCATAGAAAACGCATAAAGAGATTTACATCTCTTCAGCGTCTTCTACATCCTCGTCGCGTTGCTGCATTTGTTGCTCGATCAGCTCTTCAATATAGTCACTCATTGTCCATTTCCCTTTTCTTCTTTGATGATCATGACGTACTGCCAACGGGTTTTACGTTAGCCACGCCAGATGACATTCAGATGAAAGAGAGAGTGGAAAGTTCCCGCCGGTCAGACCAGCACCACTGCCACAACCACTAGCGCCAGGCACTCGAAGCCTTCGAGCAAGGCGCCAGCGGTATCGCCCGTGGTCCCGCCCAGGCGCGCCAACAGTTGCTTGCGCCAGTACAGCAGCAGCGCCACGGCGACCAACAACGCCAACAGACCGGACCAGCCAAAGCAGAGCAAGGCCAGAGCATTCCCCGCCAACACCCATTGCAGGCGCAAACGCGGCATCGCCTGAGTAAGGCTGCTACCAAGGCCACCCGCGCGCACGTAGGCAGTACTCAGCAGCAGCGCCGGCAACAGGCAGCGCCCGAGCCAGGGCGCGATCAGCAACAGCTGCCACTGGTTATCAGCCAGCAAAACCAGTAGCGCGCAGTACTTCAACAGCAGGCACAGCACCAGGGCCATCACGCCCATCGGCCCGCAGGCGGGGTCCTTCATGATGGCCAGCGTACGCTCGCGATCGCCAAAGCCCCCCACCCAGGCATCGACGGTATCGGCCAGGCCATCCAGATGCAGACCGCCGGTGAGCCAGACCCAGGTCGCCAGCAACACGGCTGCGCGCAGTATCACATCCACACCACCCAGCAGCGCATTTGCTGCGAGCAGTAATGCCCCCAGCAGCAAACCCACCAGCGGATACCAGAGCAAGGATTCCGCGCTTTCACTGGCAGTCGGCGAACGCCGCAGGCGAACCGGTAAGCGCGTCAGAAACTGCAGTGCCACGGCGAAGGGCATCATGCGATGAGCTCTCGCAAGCCGTCTTGTGGATCAAACTGCAGCGACACCAGCTCGGCGTAACCGACCGTCACCTGCAATAGCGCAGCGGGCGCCAGTCCGCGCGCGCGCGCCAGCAATAAACGCATCACACCAGCATGACTCACCACCAGCAAACGTTGCCCCGCATAGCGCGCGTGCAGCTGCTGTAGCGCGCTATCGATTCGCGCCGCAAAGGCTTGCAGCGGTTCCGCGCCCGGCGGTGTGTAGGCATAGGGGTCGGCCCAGAAGCGGCCAAGCTCGTCGGCTTGGGACTGCATCAACTCACTGGGATGCTTGCCTTCCCAGTCACCAAAGTGCAGTTCACGCAAATCCTTGTGGTATGCCAGCGGCAGATGTCGCTGCGCCGCCAGTTGCTCGGCAAAGAGCGCGCAGCGCCGCAGCGGGGAACTGACGATGCCCTGCCAGCCACTCTGCGCTTGCACTGCCGCGTTCAGTTGCTGCCAGCCGACGTCGGTCAGTAGATCATCCAGACTGCCGCGCAAGCCGCCGCCCTGCTCCGTCTCGCCGTGGCGCAGAAAGTCCAGACGCACGCTCATCGCAGGCTGACCGACACTGCCGCTTCCTGAAAGGTCGCCATTTCGTTGTGCAAACGGCATGCCGACTGCAACAAGGGCACGGCAACAGCGGCGCCACTGGCTTCGCCAAGGCGCATTTCCAGAGCTACCAATGGCTCGGCATCCAGCGCGTCGAGCAATGCCTGATGGCAGGGCTCGGCGCTGCGGTGGCTGTAAAACAGCCAGGGCGCCACACCGGGGTTCATGCGCAGCGCGCACAGCGCAGCAGCCGAGCAGATATAGCCATCGACCAAGGCCGCAATCCCCTCTTGCGCAGCGGCGATGTAGGCGCCGGCCAGCGCCGCAATTTCCAGTCCGCCGACGCGGGTGAGCGCTTCCAGCGGCGAATCAATGTACGGCCGATGCAGCTTCAGCGCCGCCTCGATCACCCGCGTCTTGTGCTGCAATCCCCCACCCTTCATGCCGGTACCGGCCCCGACCAGCCGGTTTACCGGCTGGTCGAGCAATAGACAGGCCAAGGCGCAGGCACTGCTGGTATTGCCGATGCCCATATCGCCACCGATGAACAGATCCGCGCGCTTCTCCAGGCTGCGCAGCACCGCCTCGCGCCCTGCTAGCAGGGCATGTGCGCACTGCACGCTGGTCATGGCCGGTTGACGCAGAAAGTTGGCGGTGCCCGCGGCTATCTTCAGTTGTCGCACGCCCGGCAGCGGGCCTACCTCATGCACCAGGCCCAGCTCGAGCAGCTCCAACTCAGCGCCCAAGTGGCGCGCCAGCACGCTGATGGCGGCGCCACCCTGGGCGAAATTCGCCAGCATCTGACCGGTAACTTCCTGCGGGTAGGCTGAAATGCCCTCTTCGGCAATACCGTGATCGGCAGCAAAGATGGAAATCCAGATACGCTCGACGGCTGGTTGGCTGCGCCCCTGCAAACCGGCCAGGGTTACCGCCAATTGCTCCAGGCGGCCAAGCGCGCCTAACGGCTTGGTGAGCTGTGTCTGCCGCGCCAGCGCCTGCGCGCGCCTGCCACCATCCGGGGTTCGCGCCGCGGCTTGCCACCAAGCTCCTTTCACACCCTCTCCCCCTTCAAGGTCTGCGGTAAGCCCGCAATACAGACCACTACGCGTTCGCAGTGTGCCGCCAGTTCCTGATGCAGCCAGCCTGCTTCGTCGACAAAGCGGCGACTCAACTCCCCCATCGGCACCACGCCCAGACCGGTCTCGTTACTGACCATGATCAGCCGACCCGGCAGGTGCTGCAGACTGTCGAACAACTGCTGTCGCTCCCGCGCCCAGCGCGTTGTATCGGTGTCGAGTAACAGGTTACTCAACCATAATGTCAGGCAGTCTACCAGCAGACAGCGTTCTGGCGAGGCATGTTGTCGCAACACCTGCGCCAGGGCCAGCGGCTCTTCTACCAGCGCCCAATCGGCCGGGCGGCGGGCACGGTGATGGGCCACGCGCTCGGCCATCTCCGCGTCGCGTGGCTGACAGGTGGCAATATAGGTGACCGGCAAGCCGGATTCCAGCGCTAGCCGCTCTGCCGTGCGGCTCTTGCCCGAGCGCGCGCCACCCAGAATCAGCTCATGCATGGTACACACCACAGAGTGCTCGCAGCTTTTGGGTATCCAGATGCTGAACCACCAGATCAGCGAGGCGCTCCAGGTCGCGCTCGCGCAACGCAGCATAGTCCAGCCCCTGGGCGTTGCGCAGGCCAGCCCAGGTCAGGATCGCCTGTTGCGTCGCGGGTTGTTCGAAGAAGCCGTGCAAATAGGTGCCCGCCACCTGGCCGTCTGCGCTCAGCGCACCCTCGGTTTTGCCACCGTGCAGCTGTACCAGCGGCCGGCCCAACGCCGGCCCCATACTCACGCCGGCGTGAATTTCGTAACCACTAACGGCGGCCTGCGCCAGACTCAGCGTGCCGGTGACGTTGGTGAGCTGTTTCGCCGCGCGCAATTCGGTGTGCATGTCGAGCAAGCCCAGCCCCTGAACATCACCCGGCGCACCCTCCAGCCCCAGCGGGTCTGCCAGCCGCGTGCCCAACATCTGAAAGCCACCACAGATACCCAACAGCTTACCGCCGTAACGTAAATGCCGTTGCAGAGCCTGATCCCAACCCTGGCTACGTAGATAGGCCAGATCGGCTGCGACGCTTTTCGAGCCTGGCAGAATCATCAGATCGGCCGACGGGATCGCCTGGCCCGGCCCAACGAACTCCAGCTCGACCTGCGGATGCAGGCGCAACGGATCAAAGTCGGTGTGGTTACTGATGCGCGGCAGCACTGGCACTACCACCCGAATAGCGTTCTGCTGTTTGGCTACCTGCCGGGTGTCTACCGCGTCCTCGGCTTCGAGGTGCAAGTCATGCAAGTACGGCAGCACGCCAAGCACAGGTTTGCCGGTGCGCTGCTCCAGCCAGCGCAGGCCAGGCTCCAGTAATGCAATATCGCCACGAAACCGGTTGATGACAAAACCCTGCACCCGCGCCTGCTCGCTCGGCGACAACAACACAAGCGTGCCCACCAGGTGAGCGAACACGCCGCCCTTGTCGATATCGGCAATGATGATCACCGGACAATCCACTGCCTCGGCAAAGCCCATATTGGCGATATCGCCTTCGCGCAGATTGATTTCAGCCGGCGATCCGGCACCCTCCACCAGAATGACCGGGTAACGGCTGCGCAAGCGCTCATGCGCCGCCAGCACAGCCTGCATGGCGATTGGCTTATAGGCGTGGTAGGCCACCGCATCCATATTGCCGACGGGCTGGCCCTGAATGATGACCTGCGCGCCCACATCGCTGTTGGGCTTGAGCAGTATCGGGTTCATGTCGGTATGCGGGCTAAGGCGCGCGGCCTGCGCCTGCACCGCCTGGGCGCGGCCGATCTCGCCGCCATCCTCGGTCACCGCTGCGTTGAGCGCCATGTTCTGTGGCTTGAACGGCGCCACCGCCACGCCCTCGCGCACCAGCCAGCGGCACAGAGCGCTGACCAAGGTACTCTTGCCCGCATCCGAGGTCGTGCCCTGCACCATCAAACTGCTCATGCCAACTCCTTCAGACAGTCGTGCAGCGCCAGCTGCAACCGCTGCCACTGTGATTCCGAGCGTGGCAAACCGAAACGCACGCCAGCCAACTCGGGAAACAACCTGACCAGCACACCGCGCCGCGCCAAGCTGCGGTAAAGCGCCGGCGCCGGTGCGGCACCTGGCTGGCGCCATTGAAACAAACTGCAACCGCCGCCGCCCTGCAGGCCCGATGCGTTCAGCAACGCGTCCAGGCGATCACTGTCCTGCAACAGGCGGCTACGCCACAACTGCTGAGTACGGCGGTCCCCGAGGATTGCTTGCCCCACTGCGCGCGCCGGGCCGCTGACCGCCCAGGGGCCCAGTTGCTCTTCAAGCGCGGCCAGTAAGTCCTTGGTGGCCAGCACAAAACCCAAGCGCAGGCCCGCCAGACCGAAGAACTTGCCCACCGAGCGCAGCACGATCAAGCCTGGCAAATGACTGTGGGGTGCCAGACTGCAGCCTGGCGTCGCATCCATAAAGGCCTCGTCCACTACCAGCCAGCCCCCCTGCGCAACAAGCGTCTGATGCCACTGCAACAAGCGTTCAGCCGAAACCAGTTGGCCCGTAGGGTTATTCGGGTTGACCACCACCAGCACATCCAGCTGCCCCAGCTGCTGCGCAGACACATCAGAGCTGAGGCTGACAACCTCATGCCCGGCGCGCACCCAGGCCTGACGATGCTCGGCATAGGTCGGCTCGACAATACCCACGCGGCAGCGGCGGCGCAGCACGGGCAAGGCCTGGATCGCGGCCTGCGATCCTGCTACCGGCAGCGCCCGGGGCGCAGCGTAATAGTCGGCAGCCATCTCGCCGAGTCCATCGTCCGGCTCGGGCAGACGGCTCCAGACCGAATGTGGCAATGGGGGAATCGGCCAATGGTAAGGCGCCAATCCGGTGGACAGGTCCAGCCATTGCTCAAGCGGCAGGCCAAATTCGCTGGCCGCACGGCGCAGGCGCCCGCCGTGCTCAAGCATGGCTAAGAATCCACACCAGCAGGATCAGCAGTAGCCATACCAGCAGACTGCGGCGCACCAGCTGCAGCGCACGCAGAATATCCTGCGCGCGCGGCGCGGCGCCCAGCCCCAACGTTGGCCGGGTAACGGATTCACCGTGGTACACCGCCGCGCCGCCCAGTTGCAGTTGCAGCGCGCCAGCGCCCGCCGCCATCACCGGACCGGCGTTGGGGCTGTCCCAGGCGGCGGCCTGAGTACGCCAGCTGCGCCAGCCGCTGCCAGCATCACCACATAGGCAGTAGCTCAGCGCCACCAGCCGAGCGGGCAGATAATTGAGCACATCATCCATGCGCGCGGCGACCCGGCCAAAGAGTAGAAAACGCGGGGTGCGGTAACCCCACATGGCATCCAGGGTGTTACTCAGGCGATACAACACCACACCAGGCGCGCCCAGCAGCAGAAACCAGAACAAGGCGGCAAAGAGTGCGTCACTGCCGTTCTCCAGCACCGACTCAACCGTAGCTCTGGCAATGCCCTCCTCGTTCAGCTGCCGGGTATCGCGACTGACAATGCGGCCTACCAACTCGCGCGCCAAGGGTAGATCCTTGCGCTGCAGCGCTTCGGCAATGGGCCGTGCGTGCGCCGTCAGGCTCTGGCCACCAAGACACACATACAGACAGAGCACGGCAAACACCCAGCCCAGCACCGGCCAACTGGCCAGCCAGTAAGCCAGCACGGTAAAGGGCAGTACCGCCAGCGCCCAGGCAAGAGCGCCGCGCAGAATGCTGTTGTGCCGATTCAACCGCTGCTCCAGGTACTGCGCCCAGCGGCCAAAGCCAACCAGCGGGTGCCAACGTGAAGGTTCACCCAGCAAGCGATCCAATAGCGCAGCCAGCAGGGCCGCGGGCAGCAGGCCGGTCACCTGGCACGCCAGCCGGCAATAATGCCGACCAATTGTTGCAGCCCGTCGGTCAGCGCGCCCACACCCGGCTGCAGAATATCCGCCGATTTGATCTCGTGCAGCTGCCCGTTCCGTACCGCAGGTATTGCCTGCCAACTGTCACGGGCACTGACTTGCTCAGGGCGAAAGCGCTTGCCGCACCAGGAGCCAATAATGATATCCGGCGCGCGGCGTACCACCTCCTGCGGGTCGGCGATAATGCGCTGGCGCGCACCGGGCGCAGAGGCCAGCTCGGCAAAGCAGTCCTGGCCACCGGCCAGTTCAATCAACTCGCTGACCCAACCAATGCCGGAAATCAGCGGCTCGTTCCATTCCTCAAAATAAACCCTGGGCCTTGCGGCCCCCTGCGGCACGGCATTGCGCACCTGCAGCAGCCCATCTTCAAGTTCGGCCACCAGTTCAGCGGCGCGCTCAGCCGCACCCACCAGGGCGCCCAGCGTTGAGATCATGCGCAAGATGCCGGCAATGCTGCGCTGATTGAGCAGATGCACCTCTAACCCGGCGCGCGCCAGATCAGCCAGCAGGCCGGCCTGCAGATCGCAATAACCCAACACCAGATCCGGCTCGAGCGCGATGATCTCGTCTATTTTGGCGCTGGTGAAGGCAGCGATTTTCGGCTTTTCCTTGCGCGCCTGCGGCGGCCGCACGGTAAAACCGGAGATGCCGACGATACGCTGCTGCTCACCCAGGCAATACAGCACCTCACAGGTTTCGGTCGACAGGCAGACGATGCGCTGCGGTCCGCTACCGATATCTGCTCCGCTCATTCGTGTGTCCCCCATTGATCAACAAACAGCAGCTCATCGAGACTACGCGGCCGCGCCCACTGCTCCTGTACCAGCATGGGCTCTGGGTAAAATTCGCTTACTGGCCCCAGGCACAATACCGCGATGGGTTTGGCGCCGGGCGGCAAGTGCAACAGGCTGGCCAGCGCCTGCGGCTCGAACAGCGACACCCAGCCCATTCCCAGCCCCTCTGCCCTGGCTGCGAGCCAGAGATTCTGGATCGCACAGGCCAACGAGGCCAGATCCATCTCCGGCAGCGTGCGGCGGCCAAACACATGAGCCTCGCGGCCCTCGGGCAAGGCGGCCACCAGCAGTTCGGCGCAGTCGCGCACGCCCTGCACTTTCAAGCGCATGAACTCATCACGACGCTCACCCAGAGCCTCTGCCGTGGCCTGACGCTCCTGCTCCACCAACTGATGAATTTGCTCGCGTAAGACGCCGCTGCGGATGCGGATAAAGCGCCAGGGCTGCATCAAGCCAACACTGGGCGCCTGGTGCGCGGCCTGCAGCAGGCGCTGTAGTAACTCGTCTGCCACCTCGCCGCCGATAAAGTGCCGCATGTCCCGGCGCTCGCGAATGGCGCGGTACAGCGCGTCCCGCTCGGCAGCGGAGTAGGCATGCGGCAGGTTCATGGCCGGAACAGTGCCGCCGCTGCCGAGGGGTTACTGGGCAGGTAAAAGTGGATGTAAGACGCTGTCATACGCTCCTGCCGGTAAACCGCCTCGGCGGTGCGCCGATAGTTGGGGCACTCGCCGCGCACCAGTGGCTGCAGTTCGCAGGTCAGCTGCGAATGATGGAAGGTGTGGCCATGCAATCTGCCCTCTGGCAACTCAACTGCCTGCAAAGCAAGGGCGCTGAGGCGCTGCTGCATGGCCGCATCACCACTCAGTAACCCGCACATCTCGAAGCGCTCGCCCTGCAGGTCGGTCAGACTGTCGAGCAGGTAGAGCATGCCACCGCACTCGGCGACGATCGGCTTACCCATCAGGTGATGCTCGGCTATCTCCGCTTGCATCGCCTTGTTGCCCGCCAATTGCGCGGCGTGCAATTCGGGATAACCGCCGGGCAGATAAAGGCTATCCACCTCGGGCAGATGGGCATCCTGCAGCGGCGAAAAGTACAGCAGCTCGGCGCCCAGCGCCTGCAACATCTGTAGATTGGCCTGATAGACAAAAGCAAACGCGGCGTCGCGTGCAACGCCAATGCTGACGCCGGCGAGCAGCGGCTCAAGGTGCTGCGCTGCCGGCGCGGCAAAGCTCACCGGCGCCGGCAGCGCATCGCTCACGCTGGCAGCCAGTGCGCTGGCGGCGGCATCAAGCCGAACCTCCAGATCAGCCAACTCGCCTGCCTGAACCAGCCCCAGGTGGCGGCTGGGCAAGGCGATATCGGCCGAGCGTGGCAAGGCGCCAAACCAGCGGATGTCGGCCGGCAGGCTGTCGCGCAGAATCTCGCCATGCCGCGCGCTACCCAGCTTGTTGCCCAGCACGCCGGCAAAGGGCAGATCAGCCTGATAATTCGCCAGACCGTACGCCATGGCGGCGAAGGTCTGCGCCATGCCGGAACCGTCGATAACCCCCAGCACCGGCACACCAAACTGGCGCGCCAGATCCGCCGCCGAGGGCGTACCGTCAAACAGCCCCATGACGCCTTCAATCAGAATCAGGTCGGCCTCACCTGCGGCTTCCCACAACAGCCGCTGGGACTGCTCCAGCCCCACCATCCACAGATCCAGCTGATGTACCGGCGCGCCGCTGGCGACCTCCAGGATCATCGGATCAAGAAAGTCCGGCCCACATTTGAACACCCGCACCTTGCGACCGGCGAGCCGATGCATGCGCGCCAGCGCGGCAGTAACCGTGGTTTTGCCCTGCCCTGAGGCCGGGGCGGCAATCAATACCGCTGGGCAGTGTCTGCTAGTCAAAACTCGATCCCCTTCTGCGCCTTGATACCGGCTTTGAATGCATGCTTGACCATGCCCATCTCAGTCACCGTATCGGCGACCTCAAGCAGCGCCGTGGGTGCGCCACGACCGGTGATCACCACATGCTGCGCGGGGGGCCGGGCCTGAATATCGGCGATGACCTGTTCAAGCTGCAAATAGCCGTATTTAAGCGCTATGTTCAGCTCATCCAGCAGCACCAAAGCCACATCTGGATCGCGCATCAGCTCTACCGCCACCGCCCAGGCCGCCTGCGCCTTGGCCATATCATCCTGACGATCCTGGGTTTCCCAGGTGAAGCCTGCACCCATCACGTGATAACGCACCTCATCCGGAAAGCGGCGAAAGAAGCTTTCCTCACCGGTGCTTTTTGCGCCCTTGATGAACTGCACGATACCAATGCGCAAGCCATGCCCCAGCGCCCGCGCGGCCATGCCGAAACCCGAACTGCTCTTGCCCTTGCCGTTACCGGTCAGCACCAACAGCACACCACGTTCCTGCTGTGCGACGGCGATTTTTTCGTCCACCACCGCCTTCTTGCGCAGCATGCGCTGGCGATGGCGCTCATCGCGCGTCGGGTCCTGCTCACTCATGCCTGGTGGCTCTGTTTGCCGAGCAAGGTCTGCGCGCTGCGTGCGCCTATGTAGAGCACCACGGCGATGCCTACATACAGCGCCAAAGTGCTGAGGTACTGCGGGTAGTAATGGGCGATACGCTCAACCATACCCATCAAGGTCGGGGCGTCATAACGGCCTGAAAAAAAGTAGAAGCCGCCGCTGGAGAACAGTTGACAGACCAGCGCACTCAGCGCCATTACAGGTACCAGAATCGCCAGCGAGCCGGCCGTTTCGCGGTGCCAACCGGCGTACAGACGGCCACCTAACCAGAGTGCGCCGTAGGCTGGAATCAGCATCCAGTAGGCAACGCTCATGCAATGGTGGCCGGCGTTGATCCAGCCGACGCTGGCTACGTCAATCAGCGTCGCTTCAGCAAACAGCAGCGGGAATACCCATTTAGGTCGCAACAGCACGCCCGCCAGAAAGAACACCGCCCAGGAGGCGCTGGGCAGGTTTTGCAGCGGAAAGTGGCTACCACGGGTCATGGCCATCAATGCCACCAGCGCAACGCCGATGTACAGCTGGGTAGATCTGGACAGGTTAAGCACGGTCGTTCTCCTCGTTGAAAACAGCAAAGCGTTTGCGCCCTGGTCAGCGCAAACGCCTTTGGCTACCGTCCCGGTAGAGACGGCTGGGTCCTGCAGCCTGGCCTACATGGCCTGGTAGCGCAGGGTCAGGTACCCCGCGCGACCCGGTTGCTGGTAGGTGGCGGCGGTTTCGTAATCGGTATCGAACAGATTGGTGATCTGCGCCTGTACCCGCCAGGCGTGACTCAGCCAGTAGGTAGCACGCAGATCAAGGGTGTTATACCCGGGCAGGTCCGTACTGTTGGCGGCGTTATCCCAGCGCCGACCTTCGGCGTGCAGGCTGGCGCCAACGCCGATGCGACCAAAGCGGCGATCCACATCCAGATTGAAAACCTGCTCGGCGCGGCGCGGCAGCAGGTCGCCCTGGCCGGCGCGATTGGACGCGTTTTTCGGGTCCTGCAGGGTCAGGTTGCCCTGCCAGCTCCACCCCAACAGCTGGGTAGCGGCTTCCAGCTCCAACCCGTTGATGGTGGCCTTGTCGATGTTCTGCGCCTGTAGCCCAGCGCCGCGGTTGAAATAGGCAATCAGATCGTCGATCTCATTGCGGAACACGGTGGCCGACCAGTTGCCCCAGTCGTGCCAGCCCTGTAGCCCGGCCTCCAGGCTCTTGGAGCTTTCCGGTTCCAGGTCTGCATTACCAAAGCCGGGGTAATACAGTTGATTGAAGGTCGGTGCCTTGAACGCTGTGCCGTAACTGGCCAACGCACGCAATGCATCGGTGAGTTGCAGGCCATAACCCAAACTGCCGGTGTTGTGCGCACCAAACTGCTCGTTGTCGTCATGGCGCAAGCTGAGCTGCACTTCGTGACGGCCGAACTGCGCCAGGTATTGCGCGTAAACGCCGTGGTTGTCGCGGCTGTCTTCGGCGAAGGTGCCGGTGCCGTTGACCTCGTCGTCCAGCCAGTCGTAGCCCAGGGTCAGCAGTTGCCCTTCTGCTAGGCGCAGGTCGTTTTGCCAGCCGAAGCTATCGCGCCGGGTATCGATGCGGGTGTTGAAGGTGTTGCCGTTGAAGGTGTCGGTCTTGTCTTCACTGCGACCAGCCTGCAGGGTCACATCCCAGGCGCTCAGCGGCGAGTAGCGAGCACGTGCGCCGTACACCTTGGTGACGTTGTCAGCGTTGGCCTTGAAGCCGGAGTCGTAATCGTTGTGCGAGTCGACCTGCAGGATATTGCCATCCAGCGTCAGGCCGTTGGCAAAGCGGTAGCCGCCGCTGAGATTGGCCGATAGCTCGCGATAACCGTCATGATCCACTTCGCGCGAAGGGCGCGCATCAATGCCTTCATCTTTCAGGCTGCTGACACCCAGGTTGTACCAGGCCTTGTCGTCGCCGCCCGACACTCCGGCAGTGCCGGAAAGGTGCTGCGCGCTGCCAACAGTGGTCGAAAAGTACGGCTGCGCCCCGCCATCACCGCCCCGGCGGGTGAAAATTTGAACCACCCCGCCAATCGCCTCTGACCCATACAGGCTGGAGCGCGGCCCACGCACCACCTCAATCCGCTCGATCTGCTCTACCGGCAGGTTTTGCAGCGCGGCGTCGCCGGTGGTGGCTGACCCTATGCGCACGCCATCGATCAACACCAGCACCTGATTGGTACTGGCGCCGCGAATGCTGATAGTGGTGTTCTTGCCGGGGCCACCGGTGTTGACCAGGTTGACACCCGGCACACGGCGCAATAACTGGTCGACGCTGGTGACCTGCAGTCGCTCGATATCGTTACGATCAAATACGCTGGTGGCAGCAATGCTTTGCGCGCCGCTCTGGGCCGTTCGGGTGGCGGTCACCACCTGATCATCAAGGCTCAGGGTATGTGCTAAAGAAAGGGAAGAAAGGCCAACGAGGCCAAGCGCCAGCGGGGCGCGAAAAAAGGTTTTCATGCTGCGTGATTGCTCCGTCGTACCCACCCGCACGACACTGACTGAGATACACAGTGACGGAGGCAGGAGAACGGCAACCAAAAAGCATCGGCGGGCCGTACACCTACAGCGCCCACCGCACTGTTGTGATTCGCATCAGGCCGGTCTCCGGGCTTGCGATTGGATCTGTTGATCCTGCGGCCTGAACCTTCCCATGCACAGCACAGTGGTTTTCTCAGGGGCATCGCCGTGAGGCGAACATCGCTTACCGTTGCGGGGGCAGCGCCGGAATTGTCTGCATTGGCAGACGCACCGGCTTCCCAGTTTCACCCTCTCTGAATAGAGGGAACCTGAAGCAGGCGTGAAGAGTAGAGAGTTTGCCGCAGAGCGTCAACCGAGCTTTAGCGCCGCCCGCATAACGGGCAAAAGCCGGCCACGCTGCGCCAGAATCGTGCAGTTCAGCGCGGGCCGGGGCGGGTAACTGGCGTTTTCAGCAGTGCGTCGTAATTGAGAATGGTCTGAGCGACATCGCACAGCTTCTGGCTGCGTTCCATGGCGGCACTCTGCAACGCGCGAAACGCCTCTTCCTCACTCAAACCCTGTTGCGTCATCAGCACGCCCTTGGCGCGCTCGATGGTCTTGCGCTCGCTAAGGCTGCGGCGCGCGTTTTCCAGCTCGTCGTGCAACTGCTGCAGGCGCACGGTCTGCTCGTGCAACACCTCCAGCACCGAGCGCTGCACGTGATTGCCCAGACGCTCACCCGGCAACGGATCCAGCTCCGTAGCCTGTACGTTATACAGCCGCGCCGCCGGCGTATTGGCCTCGTCATCCAGGCTGTTGAGCCGCTTCAGCAAGCGGCGCTGGCTATCCAGATCCGCCTTGGCCTGGCTGGTACTGTGCTCACACATCAGTTGCAGTTTATCGGCCAGGTCGTCCTCGACCTGCTTCATGCTGTCGATACGCTGCGAGGTGAGTTCAAACCACAACTCGCCCATCGCCGCCTGCACCTGGCTTTGCTCATTGGTACGGGCCGCCACCTGCCGCAGCCGTGCGATCTCACCCACCAGCTCTTCACTGCAGAGGGTTAGCCAATGACGCTTGCTGTCGGGGTCGGCGAACTCGATAAAGGTATCAAAACAGCGTCGCTGGGCATCTTCGAGATAAGCCAGCTTGTCGCGCTGGGTTTGGTCGAAGTAACCGGCGATAAAACCGGAAACCCCAATAGCCCGCTCCTGCCCCGCCAGTTCCTTGCCCTGCATGAAGTTGAACATCGCCACCAGGGCGCGTGTTACGCGCGGATCGACTGCGGTGTCCGCCGCTTCAAATACCACAGCCAGCAAGCCGGCGATCAGGCGGGTAAAGCTGCGAGTCGCATCCTGCGCGCTGATTTGTTGCGCGCGCACTCGCCGCCGCACGGCCGGTAGCGCGTCCAGGCCGTGCAATACAAAGGCGACGCGGGTAAACAGGCGCGCCTTGTCGGCGCCGCAGCCGTGCTCTATATCCATGCGGTTGAAAGCCTTGCGTACTCGCTCAGCGCAAGCGCTTGCAGTCGCAGACAGCTCATCCAGCGGCTGCCGGTAACGTTCCGCCTGCCCCCCCAGATACATGTTGGAAAAGCCGCGTTCACGCTGCAGCGCGTGCACCAGACGGCTGATTTCGCTGACCAGCTGACAGGTCAGCGCCAGTGCCTGCAACCCCTGCATTTCACTGCGCCGGGCCGCCAGCATGAAATCAAGCGCTGTCGACATATCTCCCCCTCCCCGGTCTGAGATGCCGGTTCAGCAAAGACGCAGCAATACCTGTGCCATCCGGCAGCCGGGCCACCCTGCGCACCGGCCTTTGCAGTGGCAACAATGCCACTTAAAGTGAAGACAACGATGACTCTCGCTTCACAGGAGACAACAACATGTTCGAACCCGGCCAACTGCACCTGGCGCGCACGCGCCTGCTGCCGACCGACAGCGGTTTCAGTATCGACATTCGCTATTAGGTGGAGCAGCAAGGCAAGGCAGTCAGCTTCCATGTCACCGGTTAAGTCAACGGCTAGGCAATTGACGAAGGTTTCACGCTAACGCGCGACAGCGCCTTCAACTTTGCCAGTGATATTGATCACCTGCTGCGCCGCCACCAGGTGTTGTCGCCTGAGTTCATGTCGCTGACGACACATCACGAATACGACGCCATGTTCGAGAACATCCGCAGCCAGTTGCATGCCTGGCACGGCGAAGCCATCGACCTGGATCAGTTCACCTAGGTGGCGCAAGGAGGTAAGACCAGACGGGAAACAGCCAACTGACTGGCAACAAAAAACCCCAGTTGCGTGAGCAACTGGGGTTTATCTGATATGGCGCAGCGGACGGGACTCGAACCCGCGACCCCCGGCGTGACAGGCCGGTATTCTAACCAACTGAACTACCGCTGCGCATCAGCTCAAAACCCTGCAAAACGTCGCTGCAGAGCATCTGAACTGGCGCGCATTGTAAACATTCCATCAAGGGAGTCAAGCACTTGCGTGAGATTTATTATCCACGCGACAACTGTGGCGAAGCGTGCCTCGGAGCGCCCCGCGCGTGCGCCTTTCAATGGTCGGCTGCACCCATTCGCCACCACAGTGCGTAACGGCTGCGCCTCATCATTGCTCCCGATTAACAGATAACACTTTGGCGCATCAGCGTTTGCCTTGCGGGCGCAGAGCGACCATGATGAAGACAAACCCCACACAAAGGATCAAGCCCATGCCGTGGTACGGATGGCTGTTGATCGCACTGGCGCTCGGCAGCATCGTCGGCAGCCTGCTGATGCTGCGCGACAACGCCGGGAGCAACAAGGTCAGCAAGGAAACCATTGCCCGTGTGAAAGCGCGCGAAGCGGAACTCGCAGCAGAGGAAGCGCGCGAAGAAAAGCGGTAGACTAGCGGCGCAAACGCCACCCCCTGGCTCGGATTCATTTGCGTGCGGGCATTTTTTTGCTCGCCGCCGACAAGACAGTTACAGATCATGGTCAATTCTCTGCAAGCTCAACTCCTCAAAGCCGGCCTGGTTGACGAGAAAAAACTCAAGCAAGCACAGCGCGCCAAGAAGAAGGCCGCCAAAACCGAACCCGCGCAGGACACCGGCAAAGCCATTGCCCAGGCGCGCACGGAAAAGGCCGAGCGTGACCGCCAGCTCAATCAGCAACGCCAGGAAGAGGCCGCGCGCAAGGAGCGTGAGGCGCAGGTCAAGCAGATGGTCGAGAACAGCAAGCTGGATCGCAGTGGCGGCGAAACGCCCTATCAGTTTGTCAGCAAGAACAAGATCAAGAAGATTCACGTCACCAAGGAGCAGTTCGATCTGCTTAGCCGCGGCCGCCTGGGTATCACCCGGCTGTCGGGCAACTTCGTGCTGATCCCGTTGGAAATCGCTGAAAAGGTACGCGAGCGCGCACCACACTGGCCGGTCTACGTCGCCGAAGCCAAAGCCGATGCCCCAGCCGAAGATGATCCTTATGCTGCCTTCCAGGTCCCTGATGACCTGATGTGGTAGTACTGATGTAGCCCGGCGCCTTGCGCGCCGGGCTACTTGGCCGACGCTATTCTTCGGCTTCCAGCTCTTCTTCAGTCTGCTCTGGCTGATCAATCTCGCTGTCGTCTACCAGATTTTCGTCATCCTTCATGCGCTCCTGCTTATCGCGCTCATCCTCGTGCTCCTGCTCTGAACAACTGGGCTTGAGCAGGAAGGTGTCAGACACATCGATCAGGCCGATGTGCTCGATGGTCCGACGGCCGATCAGCACCGGGTAAGTCATGTCGCCGCGGTCACGCAGGGAAAACTGCTCCTCGTAAACCTGGTCACCCATGCAGATCGACATTTTCACTACCGGACGACGATCAGAGCCACCGGCGCCGCGCACCAGAATGCGGCGAAACACCGGACGCTCGAATTTCATGGTGACCAGCTCGCCGGAGTCGGCATCCTTCACCGGAACATCGTAGCGGACCCAGGGCTTGCCCTTGTGCTCGAAGGTTTCTAGATTGACCGCATGCATCGACGAGGTCAGTGCCCCCGAATCGACCTTGATCTTCACGGCCGTATGCTCAGGCATGATCAGACCCTTCTCGATCCAGCCCACTACCTGCTTCTCGTGGCGCTCGCCCGCCTCGTCCACGCTATCATCGCTACCGGCCTGAGCCATGCCCGCGACGGACGCCAGCAGTACACACGCTGATAACGACATCACCTTGAAAACTGACTGCATGAGAAATCCTTATTGCAAACATCAGAATAGACTGGACCACGCCCGGAAAGTGCCCTCCGCCCTGCGGCAGAACACCGGTTTCGGCGCTTTATATACCAGTTAAGACGATAAGAACACCTGTCTATCTTATATCGACCAATCACAGAAACCGATTAGCACTTGAAAGCCGGCGCCACATGACGTCAAATTGACATCATGCATGCCAATAAAATATCACTCAGGTTATGCAGCTCACTGCCGATATGCTCGGTACCGGGATCTGACTAGTCAGCTTCCGCTACCAATGCAGAACAATTAAAACAAAATGCCGTATGCCATTCAGTGCGTGGAGGTTGTAGATGAAGCTGTTGCGCAGCATTCGAATCAGTCAACGGATCTGGCTGATCCTGATTATTGCACTGGCCAGTACCCTGATCATGGAGGGTGTATCCCTCTCCCATCTGCACAAGGAAATCCGCGACGCCGAGATCACCAAGGCAACCCACCTGGTGGAGGTAGCGCACGACCTGATGAACTTCTACCACCAGAAGGAACTCAGTGGCGAGCTCACCGGTGAGCAGGCGCGGCAGGAGGCAATGGCAGCGCTGGGCAGCCTGCGTTATGACGGTAATGAGTACTACTGGGTCAATGACATGAACAACATCATGGTCATGCACCCGCTGGCGCCGCAAACCGTCGGGGTCGACCTGACCACGATGCAGAACACCGAAGGCGTCAATGTCATCAGCGAGATGGTCGCGCTCGCCCGCTCCAAGGGCACCGCCAGCTTCGAGTACAACTGGCCCAAGCCGGGCGAAGAGGAAGGCACCCCCAAGATTGCCGCCTTCAAGCACTTTGCACCATGGGATTACATGGTTGGCACCGGTATCTACATAGATGACATGCAGGCCAAGTTCCGCAGCGCCATCACCAGCTCCGTCATCATCATGACCCTGGTTACCCTCGCCATGGTTGCCCTCCTCTACGTGATCGGCCGTAGCATTACCCAGCCGCTCAATAGCGTCGTTGACGCCATGCGTGGCGTAGCAAGCGGCGAAGCCGATCTGAGCCGCCGGCTGGACGACGGTGCCCGCGATGAGGTCTCGCAGATCGCCCACTACTTCAATCAGTTCAACCGCAACCTGGCCGACATCATCCAGCAACTCGGCGACAGCGCTCGTCAGTTGATCAGCTCGAGCCATCAGCTGGATCAGATCAGCGGCAACAGCCTGCGCGATATGAACACCCAGTCAGAGCGCATGGAGTTGATGGCCACGGCGATCAACGAGATCACCTATGGCGTACAGGATGTAGCGCAGAACGCCAACGCCGCCGCGCAGGAGGTCGAGAACGCCAATGAAGGCGCCAACAACGGTCGCTATCAGGTCGACAAGACCATTCAGGAGATCAAGCTGCTGTCCGGCAGCGTGCAGACCGCCGTCGAGCACATGGAAACCCTGTCCAGCGATGCGCAGGAAATCACTTCCGTACTGGACGTAATCCGCAACATCGCAGAGCAGACCAACCTGTTGGCGCTCAACGCCGCGATTGAAGCCGCTCGTGCCGGTGAGATGGGCCGCGGCTTTGCCGTGGTGGCCGATGAGGTGCGCAATCTGGCGCAACGCACGCAGAAGTCGACCGAAGAGATTCACAACATGATCACCAAGCTGCAGACCAATACGCAAACGGTGGTCGGGGTGATCAACGACAGCAGCCGCCATTCGCAGCAAAGCGTCGAGCAGGTCAATGAAGCCGGCAAGGCGCTGGAGCTGATCGCCCACTCGATGGAGCAACTGGTGGCCCTGAACGCCTCCATCGCCAGCGCCACGACCCAGCAGTCCACCGTGGTCGAGGATGTCAATCGCAACGTAACCGAAGCCGCCGAGCTGGCCCGCGAGACCACCGACGGCGCGCGGGAAACCGCGCAGGCAGGCCAGCATCTGGCCAGTCTGGGTCGCCAGATCGACGAGTTGCTCAAGCGCTTCCGCGTTTAATCATAGCCACAAAAAAGCGCGCAACCGGATGGCCGGTTGCGCGCTTTTTACTGTCTGCTTGCTGCCTTCCGGGTCAGAGCACCATGACCGCCAACCAGCCGAAAGCAATCAACGGTAGGTTGTAATGCAGGAAGGTGGGTACCACGGTATCCCAGATGTGGTTGTGCTGGCCGTCTACATTGAGACCAGCAGTTGGACCCAGCGTGGAGTCGGAGGCCGGTGAACCGGCATCACCCAACGCCGCCGCCGTGCCGACCAGAGCAACAATCGCCATCGGGCTGAAACCCAGCTGCATCGCCAGTGGCACGTAAATGGCGGCAATGATCGGGATAGTCGAGAACGACGAGCCGATCCCCATGGTGATGAGCAGGCCCACCAGCAGCATCAGCAAGGCAGCCAGCGCGCGATTGTTGCCAATCAACTCAGCCGAGCTGTCGACCAGCGTCTGGATCGCGCCCGTGGCCCGCATCACTTCGGCAAACCCGGCTGCCGCAATCATGATGAAGCCAATCATCGCCATCATTTTCATGCCCTCGGTGAAGACGCCATCGGCGTCTTTCCAGCGCACTACCCCAGACACCGAGAAAATCACGAAACCGGCCAAGGCACCCATGATCATCGAGTCCAGCCACAGCTGAATAACGAAAGCGGCCACCACCGCTGCCAGCGCCACCAGTAGCGACATCGGGCTGTAGCCGCCTTCCATCCGCTCGACCTGACGAATACGCGCGACATCGTATTCACGTGGCTTGCGGTAACTGATGAAGATCGCCACCAGCAGACCCAGCAGCATCCCCAGCGCCGGCAACGCCATGGCGTGCATCACATTGATGTCTGCCACTTCGGCGCCGCTTTCTGCCACATTGGCGAGCAGAATATCGTTGAGGAAAATGCCACCAAAACCGACCGGCAAAAACATATACGGGGTAATCAGACCAAAGGTCAGCACGCAGGCCACCGCCCGGCGATCCAGGTTCAATCGCGCCATAACGTACAACAGCGGCGGCACCAGCAGGGGAATGAAGGCAATATGAATCGGCAGTATGTTCTGTGAAGCAATCGCCACACCGCCAAGCAACAACACCAGGATCAGCTTCAGCAGCCCTGCCCCGCCCTGCTGCTGCCGGTCAACCAACTGCAGCGCCCGGTCCGCCAGGGCATGTGCCAAACCAGATTTGGCGATGGCCACTGCAAAGGCGCCCAGCAAGGCATAGCTCAGCGCAATGTTTGCCCCTTTGCCCAGACCGCTCTGAAAGGTTTCCAGCGTGGCCTGCAGCCCCAAGCCACCCAGCAGACCGCCCGTGAGCGCGCCCAGAATCAACGCCACTACCACGTGTACCCGACACAGGCTCAACACCAACATGACGGCAACTGCCGCAACTACCGCGTTCATTCAGTCTCTCCAGCAAAGTAGGCCCGGTTACCGGCCGCGCTGGCCAGACACCCCTCAAAGGTCGCGTACTCTGCCGAACACCGCTGCCGCTGTCAAAAGCCCCGCGACCGAAGGCCGTCCCGGCCTGCAGCAACATTGCGCAACAGATGCAGGTAACGCCCGCTTCGCCGGCTGTCCGAGGCCAACTCAGCTGCTGACAAAAGGCCGATCCTTTACCGCCTCGGCAAAGGCGCGTGACAACGCTGCCGTGGTCACGCCGATCATCAACGCGCCGTTGAGCGCCTCTAGCGGTCCGAGCAGCTGATGTTTGGCTGACATGACAATATCGCCATAACCCAAGGTCGCGAAATTGACCGCCGAGTGATAGATCGCCAGCCCCAGGGTGTCGAACTCGCCCAACCCGTAGAACAGCATTGCCCAGGCGATCAATTGGCAGACGTTGCCGATAATCAGAATAAACATCAAACCGACGGTTACCCGCATGGCCGATAGAAATGCCGAGTGAACCTGATCCTGGCGGCGGGCGAAATAGCGCAATGCCGCGATCACCAGAACGCCCTGCAACAACAGACAGACGGCCATCATGGATAGGCCCATCACAAAATTCATCAACATTAGCCAACTCCCGATAGATCAGCCTTGCGGCGCTTGAACAACTGCCCGGAGCGCCACGTTTCCAATAGGGCAACCGCGAGACTGGCGTAAAGCGCCACTGCCATAAACAACGCCATGCGCACAGCAAATGCCTGATAAACATCCTTGCCATTGGCGCTGTCCTGCACCGCAGCGCCCAGCAGAATAATCATGGTGGTTAAGGTGCCGATCCAGAACGATGGCTTGAAGCGCGTGCGCACGACGCCATAGGCACCGCTCGCCAGCCCAAGGCAGAACAGCAACATCCACCCGGCAAAAAACCAGAGCTCGACTGCCAGGCTCAGACACACCCAGACGGCTATAGCCAGTATGCCGCCCAGCAGCGTCGAGCCAATGATTTCACTGTTGGCATCGCGCAGATTAAGCTGAGTAGCTTCCCGCCCGAGCAGGATGCTCTTCACGGTCAGTGGCAAATAGGCTGCGGGGTTGGTCAGCGTCAGCAGGAAAGCCGGCAGCACGATCAAGGTAGCGCGCAACGAAAGCCAGCCGCTCTCTGTCGGCGTTGGCCCTGCAGCCACGGGAGCGCGAGCCTCGTCCTCAGGAAAGAACGGATACACCAGCCACTGGCAGAGCACCGCCAACACAACCCCCAGCACCAGCGAGGCAATCAGGGCACTGGCCAATGCCTGACTGACGCTGCTCGCAGCAGGTATGACGGTGAACCCGAACGCCAGCAGCGTCGCCGGCGCCACCTTGCCGCCAGCAATCGCCAGCCGGTTGCTGAAAAACAGCCCGCAGGCAATGATCAGCAGCGCCGGTAGCGGAGCGCTCTGCAGCAACGGCCCCAATAAAATACCTATACCCAGGCTGAACATCACCGCGACCACCAGCACCAACAACTTCTTGGGTCCGGGGGGAGGCGCGGGAGCGGCGCTGAGTATCACGGCCAGCAGCGGCACGATAAACGGAATCGCCAAGCCCATACCGTAACCCAGCGCCACTGCAAGACTGATGGTAAAGGCCAACCGAAAGGTACGGCGGGCAGCTAATGGCATAGGCGCGCGCGAAACCATCAGAAAGCGTACGTCAGGTAGCTCAGCAGACGCAGGTAGGCCTTGCCGAGCAGGCTCAGTACAGCATGCCCCTCGACATAGGCCATGACCAACGCCTGGCCACCCACCCGCAACTGGCGCAACAATGCCGGCGTGATGGGCTGATCAAACTCTACCTGGACCGGAAACCGCTGCGCCTGGCGCAGCCAGTCGCGGTTGTTCTGCACACTGGGCAAGGCGCCCGGAGGCGGTGCAGAACCCGCACTGATACCCACCCCGATGTTGCGGATACGCCCTGAAAAAACCTGCCCTGGCAGCGAGTCCAAGACAATTTCAACCGCCGTACCGGGCGTCAGATGCCCGAGGTTATTCTCGGTAAACTCGGCATTGATCCAGACATCCTGAACCGCCACCAGTGTCATGACCGGGTTACCGGCCGCGGCAAACTGACCAATATCGGCGCGCATGTCGGTGATCACCCCATCGCTTTGCGCTAGAACCGTGGTGTTATCCAGATCCAGTTGCGCTTTGTCGACACCGGCCTGGGCCGTGAGCAGCAGTGCGTTGTCGTCCTCGGATACACCGCCCTTCTGCTCAATCGCCCGCTCTATATCAGCCTTGGCGGCAGCAACCTGCGCACGCGCCTGCGCCAGGGTGGCTTGTGATACCTCAAGCCGGCGCTGCGAAATGGTACCCGGGTCATCCTCGCGCAGACGCTTGAGCCGCGTGTAGTCCTGCTCGGCCTTCAATTGCCCGGCTTGGGCAGCTTGCAGATTGGCCCTGGCCACGGTCACTCCGGCGTCACCGGCACCGACCTGGTTACGGGTACTGCTGAGATCGGCGTTGGCGCGCCCCAGAGCAATCTCATACTGCGACCGGTCGATGGCAAACAGCTTCTGGCCCTCGCTAACGCGCTCGTTGTTAGCCACCCAGACATCCGTCAACACACCACTGACCTTAGGGGCCACGCCCACTACGTAACCCTGCACCCGCGCTTGGGAGGTATAGGGCGTAAAGCGATCTGCCAGTAAATGCCAGACCAGCATTACAACAATCAGCAGCAAGATACCCACGCCTCCCCGCGCCACGGATTTCTGTGCCGAGGGCAACTCACTAGCGGTCGCTACTGGCTTGGCATCCGCGCTGGTCAGCTGGCTTTCATTCTGTTCTGCTGCACTCATTGCACACTTCCTGGTTCTGGTGGTGGCGCCAATGGCGCGTCAAGCAGATCCCCCCAATCGGTGCGCTCGCGCATCTGTTCGCGCAGGGTATCGGGAATCACACTGTTGATATCGGCCTGTTGCCAACCACCGCCCAGCGCCTGATACAGGCTGATGATGGCAGCGATATGATCGCCCCGGTTAACGATGGCTCGATCCGATTGCGCAAAGGTCGAAGCCTGGGCGTCCAACACTCGCTGGAACTCGGAATACCCCTCCTGGTAGCGCCGCGAGGCAATCGCCAGGGATCGCTCGGCCGCTGTCAGAGATTGATCCAGAATCGCCTGGCTGGTCCCGGTTTGCGCGATCCTGTTGGCGGCGTCCTCAATCTGCCGAGCAGCGTTCAGTACCGTGCTGCGATAGGCCTCCAGAGCCTGCTGCAGGCGCGCGTCCTGTACCCGCACATTGTTTTTCAGCCGACCATAGTTGAACAGATTCCAACTCAGCGCGGGCCCCACTGCCAGACTGGTAACGTTGTTGGGCGTGCCCAGGCTGTTACCCGACCAGCCCAACGAACCAAACAGCGATATGGCCGGATACAGATCAGCTTCTGCCACGCCGATCTGTGCTGACTGGGCAGCGGCGGTCCAGGCTGCCGTGCGCACATCCGGGCGTCGCAACAACAAATTGGCAGGGATATCCTGCAACCCGCTTACCGGCATCTCTGGCAGCGTACTGTCGACACCGCTTAGCTCCGGCACATCGTTGGGCGCGCGCCCCAACAGAGCACTCAAGGCATTGCGCTGCTGCTGCAATGCCAGGCGCAAACCGGGGATGGTCGCCTGGGTGGCCAGGTATTGGGATTTGGCCTGCTGCAGGTCGAGTTCGGAATCCTGCCCCTCGTTAAACAGGCGCTCGGTAATATCGAAGCTGCGCTTTTGCAGCGCAACGTTGTTTTCCGCGATCTCGATGCGCTGCAAGGTGGTCTTGTAGCCGTAGTACAGCGTGGCCACCTGGGCGGCGAGCAACACCTGTACATCCTGCTGATTGGTTAGCGAAGCAAAATAGGCTGCGTCGGCGCTTTCCAGGCCGCGCCGAAAGCGCCCCCAGAAGTCCAGCTCCCAGCCCAGATCGAAAGAAACATCGCCGGTTTCAACACTTTGACTACTACCACCGCTGCGCTGCTGTACATAAGCTCCGGTTGCATTCAGCTGCTGTACTTGCGGATAGTTCAGGCCCGCGGCGATCCCCTGCAGCGCTCGGCTCTCCAGAATACGCAGGCCGGCGACCCGCAGACCCGGATTTTCTTCCCTTGCCTTACGCATCAGATCACTCAGCACCGGGTCATTGAAGCGAGTCCACCAAACCTCCAGCGGCGCGGCGCGGCGGTCAGCGCCTGCCTGGCCTTGCATATCCGGCTGCCAGGTCGCCACCCAGTCCGGCTCCGGCTCCTTAAAGTCCGGCCCTAGCGGAGCGCAGGCGGCGACTGCCACCGTAGCCAGCACCAATGCGCCGCGCAGCAGGTCATACTCACGATGACACTTCACTCGAGCGGAGAGTCCTTGCCTGTTGCTGGCTCACTCTCGTACACCCAGGCAACAAACACCTGATAACCCACCGCCAGAATGACCGCGCCCACGAACAGACCTACCAGCCCACTGGTGACCATTCCGCCTAGCGCGCCCAGTAGAATGACTGGCATTGGAACAGCCAAACCGCGGCCTAACAACAAGGGTTTTAAAACGTTGTCGACCAACCCGGCTGCCAGCAGATAAACACTGAGCACAATGTTGGCAACCAGCCCGCCATCACCCGCCATCCACAACCAGGCTATCGCCGGGATCACAAAGATGGCTGCAGGTAACTGCATTATGCCCAACACCAGCACACCCAACGCCAGCAAGCCGGCTGCTGGAATGCCGGCGATCAAGAAACCAACGCCAAGCAATACCGACTGAATAAAGGCCACACCCACCACACCCACGGCCACCGAACGGATAGTGGCGACCGACAAGGCGTGCAGTTCCGGGCCCACCTGCGGCCCACAAATACGGCTGAAAATGCGTCGTGTGCTATCTGCGCCGGGCTGCGCATACGCCAGCATGATGCCGCCCACGATGAACGCCGCAAGAAAGCTCAACATGGTTTTGACCGCGCCGCCCAGTGCCCCCACTGCGCGACGGGAGAATTCACGTAACTGTTCTTCGTGTTGCGAGGCAAACAGCATGGCGTTGTCCGAGGCAGCGCGCCAGGTAGCATCCACCTGCTCACCGATCACTGGCCAGTTGGCAACGTTCGGTCCCGGACCACGGATGGACAAGGTACCGTTCTGCAGCGCCTGATAGCTACTCATCGCGTGATCAACCAGCGACATGGTCAACAGCACAGTGGGCACGCCCAGTACCAGCAAGATACAGAGCACCAGTAGCGTCGCTGCCCGACCGCTACGCCCGCCCATGCGCTTGACCAGCTTAGCGTTCAGGGGATAAAGCGACACAGCCAGTATCACCGCCCATGCCATCAGACCAAGAAAAGGCGAAAAAACCAGCATGGCCAGATAGACCAGAAACGCGATCACACCCAAGCGAATGGCAATATCGATTATCGGCGTAGTAGGTGCGGGGTTACCCGGTTTGAGTTCGTCCATCGGCGTTCGAATCCTTTTCCATGGGCCACGGCCAGTTACGCTGGCCAGCTGAAGTCATACTTGAGAAAGTTACGACTATTTGCTTCAGCACCAAGCAATGCCAGCGACCTTAAATATAGACCACTTCCAAAAGGTGGGATGGGCAATTCGGCGCAAATGTTCAGCCTTGTGTGATCGCTATTCGCCCTTTCGGTGAGCGCATGCTTATGACCGTAAAAGCTCCATCCGGAGACGCCCTAGACTAAAGTACGATGCCGCTCGGTCGTCGGCAGTGCGGCACGTGCGAAGGGTCAAGATCAGGCCTTCTACCCGCAACGTCCGGCCCACCCACATGACGTTTTGATGACGGTAATACTATCGTCGTAAGGCCGCTTCACTCATCGCATGCTTTATTGAGTGCGCGCCATCGCAGCGCACCGACTCACATCAGGAGAACAACAATGAAGCATGTGAAACCCCACGCCCTGGCTGGGGCTGTCGCCCTGGCACTGGGCGCCACCACGGCCGGGCAAGTCCAGGCCAGCGGCTTTGCCGACGATGCCAGCGCCACCCTGCAGCTACGCAACTTCTATTTCAACCGAGACTTCCGCGACCCGGGAGCCCAGTCCAAGGCAGAGGAATGGGCGCAGGGCTTTATCTTCAAGGCAGAATCCGGCTTTACCGAGGGGTTTATCGGGTTTGGCCTGGATGTGTACGCTGGCCTGGGCGTAAAGCTCGATTCAGCCGATGAACGCGCAGGCAGCGGCCTGCTACCCAACAGCTTTGGCGATGAAGGCCCAGGCAGCTACAGCGAAGCGACGGCCGCCGCAAAAGTGCGCCTGTCGCAGAGCGTGCTCAAAGTCGGCGGGCTGATGCCCAAGCTGCCCATCGCCTCATCCGGCGACCTGCGCCTGCTGCCGCAGGAGTTCACTGGCGCCAGTCTGGCGGTCAACGAAATCGACAACCTTGACCTGCAAGCGGGTCAATTGCGTGAAGTGAACTACCGTAATAGCACCAACTCCGAGGATATTCGCGCCACTGTGGGCGGCAGTGCTGACCGCTTCAACTATCTGGGGGGCAGCTACGCCTTCAACAGTGACAACACCAAGGTTGGGCTCTGGGGCGCCGAGTTGGATGACGTCTACGAGCAGACGCTGATCAACCTGATACACAATCAACCCGTAGGTGATTGGGTGCTCGGTGCCAATCTGGCCTACTTTGATACCGGTGATGCCGGCAGCCAGCCGCTGGATATCGATCACAAGATGAAGTCCCTGATGCTTTCGGCGGCCACCGGCGCGCATACCTTCCGCCTGGGCTATCAGCACAGTGATGGCGACACCGCCTTCCCCTATCTCGCCGAGACCGACCCTTACATCGCCAACTACGTGCAGATACTGGATTTCACCCGGGCAGATGAAAAGTCCTGGCAGGCGCGCTACGACATCAACTTCGCAACGCTCGGCGTACCCGGACTGAGCGCCTTTACCCGCTACGTGCAAGGTGACAACTTTACAGTCGGCACTAGCGAGGGCAGCGAATGGGAACGTGACATCGACATCAGCTATACCCTGCAAAGCGGGCCGCTGAAAAACCTGTCGGTGCGCTGGCGCAACGCCATGGTGCGCTCCAACGCTACCCGCGATATCGACGAGAACCGCTTGATCCTGAACTATTCGTTCGCGCTCAAATAGGCTGCTCCCGACCGACTTCAAGCCCCCCTCAGCACCAGAAGCCGGTCGTGCTGTGCGGTGACCCTGGTCACCGCATTTTTTTTGCTTTACCTGCAGGTCAACTCTTGCCGTCTGCCGAACCCGCCAGCACGATCGCCGCCCATTAAAAAACGCGCCGAAGCGCGTTTTTTTTACAGCAAGACAACCCGTCAGAAACGTTCGATCTCGGCATCAGTGCGCAATTGCTCCTGCGCAGCGCTGAAATCCTGCTGGCCAGACTGACCGGCGATGAACTGCTGATACTGTGAACCGGCACCGTCCTCCGCCTGCACATCCTCTGCGGTCGCTACGCCACGCAGCGCCACCAACCAGTACCCACCAGCGGCCTGCTTGATACGCGCAAACACCGGTTGCTCTGCGGTCGGCTTGGGCAAGCCAAACACGTTACGCAACAGGGGCGTGGGGATTTCGCTGGAAGAGCGCCCTACCGCTTCATATTGTTGCCATTCGGCTTCCTGCTGCTCGGCAACCGCTTCGACGGACAGTTCACCCGACTTCAGGCTGGCGATGAATTGATCGGCCTGTTCCGCCGCAGCCTGCTCGGCCTTGTCGTAGGCGATCAGTTCGCTGATCTCCTGCTTGACGTCATCCAGCGGGCGCTGCTCCGGTTTCATATGCTGTTTTACCCGCACCACCGCCACGGTATCGGCATCCAGCTCGATCAACTCACTGTTGTAGCCGTTCTTCAGCACGTCGTCACTGAAGGCAGCATTCATCACCTTGGGATTGCTCGCCAGACCTTCACCACCCAAACGCTCTACCGGGCCGAGAGTTTCGATCTTCAGGTCAAGTGCCGCGGCCGGCTCAGCCAGGTCAGACGCTTCGTGTGCCAGATTCGCCAACTCCTGCGACGCATCAACAAACTCGCGTTCGACCTGCTCCGTCTTCAACTCCTGTACCAACTGTTCGCGCATTGATTCCAGCGTGGGGACTTCTGGCGCCTTGAGGTCGGTCAGTTTGATCAGGTGATAACCGTAGCTGGTACGCACCGGAGCAGACACTTCGCCCTGTTGCAGAGCAAAGAGCGCGTCATCGAAGGATTGATCAAAACTCCCTTTGATCACATAGCCCAGATCACCGCCCTCACGCGCACTGCCGTTATCGTCGGAGACGTCAGCAGCAACTGCGGCAAAGTCCTCGCCTGCGTTGATGCGCTCGGCGGCGGCCTCGATACGCGCCTTGGCGTCGGCGTCATCCGCCTCGTCAGGCACTTCGACCAGGATATGCGATGCGCGGCGTTGTTCTGCCAGATTGCCGATCTCACGCTGGTACAGCTCGTTCACGGCGTCTTCGCTAACATCAACCCGGTCAAAGAAGTCCGACCGCGACAGCGTCAGCGTATCCAGTACTACCTGCTCAGGCGTCATGAACTGCTGCGCGTTACTGGCGTAGTATTGTTCGATTTCCTCATCCGACACAGCCACGCTGGAAGCGTCACCCACCGGCACATCGATCACCGAAAAATCACGCGTCTGGTTTTCCAGGTCAGCCAGGTGCTTGCGCTCGGCAGGCGTGGCGAAGGCCGTTGCTTCATAGCCGTTACGGTACTGAGTGATCAGCAACTGCTGACGCACCAGATCACGGAACGCCAAACGTGAGGGCATGCCCATATTGCGGATGACAATATTGAAACGGTCGCTGTCGAACTTGCCGTCAACCTGGAAGTCCGGCGTAGACAGAATCAATTGATCGATCATCTGGTCGGACACATCAAAGCCAGCTTCTTCAGCGCCCTGGATCAATACCGCCCGCTCAATCAGACCATCCAGCACACTGGTGCGCAGGAAGCGCTCATCAATCATGCTGGGATCAAAGTTGTTGTTGCCCATCTGCTGCAATTGCTGAATCAATTGACGGCGTTGCAAGGCGACGGCCTGTTCCAGCTCCAGCTTGGAGACCACTTCTCCGTTTACCTCAGCAGCCTTCTCAGCGTCGCTGGAGAAACGACTGATCGACTCCCAGCCCGTCAACGCGAAAATCAGCACAATGACGCCGACGATCACCTTAGCGACCCAGCTTTGCGCATTGTCCCTCATGTTTTGCAGCATCATGCCCCCGAATTCTGTTTAACCTGTGCGCTCGGCATCAGGTCTTTGCCGCTCAAACCTTGAGTGGCCTTTCTCGCTTTCCAACAAAAAAGGCGCATCCGGTAGATGCGCCTTTCTGGTAACTGACGGAGTCATCTGTGTGACGTTATCGGCCTGATGGCCTGTGGCGTCCTGATGACCCCGTAGCATGCCTTGGCCCTGGGGAGTCGGCATGTCACATCAGATCAGGGACGCAATTAGTTCACAGCGTCCTTGAGTGCCTTACCTGCTTTGAAACCAGGAATCTTGGCAGCGCTGATTTCAATCGGCTGACCAGTCTGCGGGTTACGGCCGGTGCGTGCAGCACGCTCCTTAACAGCGAATGTACCAAATCCTACCAATACAACCGAATCACCATCCTTCAGCGCACCAGTAACGGACTCAATGACGGCGTCCAGAGCACGACCGGCAGCAGCTTTAGGAATATCGGCGGATGCGGCGATAGCATCAATCAGTTCAGACTTGTTCACTCTAAGTCCCCTTATTTAATTCAATGAATTGTTAGTCATTATGTAAGCTTGTGGTCTTAGCAAAGCTGTGGCCAGTCAGCATACCTGCTTAGGTCGAAGCACGCTTTATAGCAAGCGGTCAAAAACCGTGTCAAGGAATGCCTGAGGTAATCCGGGACCGGTTAGCAAAACGCTTTCACACTGGACGCGCTTCACTCACCGGACCCTAATCGCCTCAGTGAGTACTGATGCGTCCTTTCTCATCAGTCTCGCGATTGTCATCCTTTGCAACCATCTCTTCAACCCCTTCTTTCAAGGGCTCCGGCATGTATTGCAGCGCAATCTGCAACACCTCGTCAATCCATTTCACAGGTTTGACGTCAATATCCTGTTTGATCCGGTCAGGAATTTCCTTCAGATCACGCACGTTGTCGTGCGGGATGATGACGGTTTTGATCCCGCCACGGTGTGCCGCCAGCAGCTTCTCTTTCAGGCCGCCAATCGGCAATACCTGGCCACGCAGGGTGATCTCACCGGTCATGGCGACATCGGCTCGCACCGGAATTTTGGTCAGCGATGACACCAGTGCAGTACACATGCCAATACCCGCACTGGGGCCATCCTTGGGCGTCGCGCCTTCCGGCACGTGAATGTGTATGTCATTGTTTTCATGGAAGTCTGCCTTGATCCCAAGGCTGGCTGCACGACTGCGAACCACGGTCAGCGCGGCGCTGATCGACTCCTGCATGACATCACCCAGCGAGCCGGTCTTGATCTGCCGTCCCTTGCCTGGCACCACTACAGCTTCCAGGCTCAGCAACTCGCCGCCAACTTGGGTCCAGGCCAGCCCGGTTACCTGCCCTACCTGGTCGGCCTCTTCCGCCAGACCGTACTTGAACTTGCGTACTCCCAGGTAATGCTCAAGCATGGTTTCATCCAGGGCCACGGGCTTGGGCTTACGCTCCCCAGCCTGCTCCTTCACCACCTTGCGGCAAACTTTGGCGATCTGACGCTCCAGCCCGCGCACACCGGCTTCGCGGGTGTAATAACGCACCAGATCCCGCAGCGACGCTTCACTGAAGGTCAGCTCATCCTTTTTCAAGCCGTTATTCTTGACTTGCTTGGGCACCAGATAACGCTGCGCGATGTTGATTTTTTCGTCTTCGGTGTAACCCGGAATACGGATGATTTCCATGCGATCGAGTAGCGGCGCCGGAATGTTCATCGAGTTGGAGGTACAGATGAACATCACATCCGAGAGGTCGTAATCCACCTCCAGGTAGTGATCGTTGAAGGCGTGATTCTGCTCAGGGTCAAGAACCTCAAGCAGCGCGGAAGACGGATCGCCGCGCATGTCCTGCCCCATCTTGTCGATCTCATCGAGCAGAAACAGCGGGTTCTTGACGCCGGCCTTGGTCATTTTCTGAATCAATTTACCGGGCAACGAGCCAATGTAGGTACGCCGATGACCGCGGATTTCTGCCTCATCACGTACGCCGCCCAGCGCCATACGCACAAACTCGCGATTGGTTGCTCGCGCAAGGGATTCACCCAGCGAGGTCTTACCCACGCCGGGAGGCCCCACCAGACAGAGCACAGGGCCTTTCAGCTTGCGCACACGCTTCTGTACAGCAAGATACTCAAGGATACGTTCCTTGACCTCCTCCAGACCGTAGTGGTCTGCCTCAAGCACTTTCTCGGCACGTTGAATGTCATGACGCACCTTGCTGGATTTCTTCCAGGGCACGGCAGTCAACCAGTCGATATAGGAGCGCACTACAGTCGCTTCTGCGGACATCGGCGACATCATTTTCAGTTTGTTGAACTCGGCATTGGCTTTGCTCAACGCCTCTTCCGACAAGCCCGCGTCATCGATTTTCTTGCGCAGGTCGTCAAACTCGCTGTGCCCTTCATCCAGGTTGCCCATTTCCTTCTGGATGGCTTTCATCTGTTCGTTCAGATAGTACTCGCGCTGGCTGCGCTCCATCTGCTTCTTGACCCGACCGCGGATGCGCTTCTCGACCTGCAGCAGATCAATTTCGCCATCCAGCACACCCAGCACATGCTCTACCCGCTCACGTAGCGGCAGGATCTCGAGAATCGCCTGCTTCTCTTCCAGCTTCAACGACAGGTGCGCCGCCATGGTATCGACCAAACGTCCTGGCTGATCAATGCTGGAAAGCGATGAGACCACCTCGGAGGGGACTTTCTTGCCTAACTGCACAAACTGCTCGAACTGGCTCATCAGGCTGCGGGTGAGAACTTCCGCCTCACGCTCGTCGAGCTCGCTTTCGCTGAGCAGCTCCACCTCGGCACTCTGGTAACCTTCAACCTCGTCGAGCGAGTCGATGCGTGCGCGCTGCTCACCCTCTACCAGCACCTTGACGGTGCCATCAGGCAGCTTCAGTAACTGCAGGATGGTGGCGACGGTGCCCATGTCGTAAAGCCCGTCGCGCGCAGGATCATCCTCAGCCGGGTCGCGCTGGGCTATCAGCAATACCTGCTTGCCGCCTGACATTGCCTGCTCGAGCGCCTGAATGGATTTGTCACGCCCGACAAACAGCGGGATGACCATATGGGGGTACACCACCACATCGCGTAATGGCAGGAGCGGGAATTCGCTAAGAGTCGTCATGGCTGAGGCTCACTCGCTGAGGGGCGCTTGCGTAACACTGCGCCGGAAGAAAAAAAGTCCATGAATTCAAGATGGGGGCTGGGAAACGAAAAAACAAGCGGAAAGACGGTAATAATATTGCCGCATTTTGCCTGCAGCAAAAACGACTGCGCCGCCAAAGTGGCGGCGCAATCAACAGCTTGCAGATCAATCCTCAGGCATTGCCTTCGGTGGTTGCTCCGGCGTTTCGTAAATCAGCAATGGTTTGGCTTCACCACTGATCACGTTTTCGTCGATCACCACCTTACTGACATGCTCGGCTGACGGAATCTCATACATGGTTTCCAGCAGCACACTTTCCAGGATCGAGCGCAAACCACGGGCACCGGTCTTGCGCTCCAGCGCACGGGACGAAATCGCCTTAAGTGCGTCGGTGCGGAACTCCAGCTCTACCCCTTCCATGTCGAACAGACGCGCATATTGTTTGGTCAGCGCATTCTTCGGCTCGGTCAGAATCTGGATCAAGGCGTCTTCATCCAGTTCGTTGAGAGTCGCAATAACCGGCAGACGACCAACAAATTCCGGAATCAGGCCGAACCGCACCAGATCATCCGGCTCGACGTCCTTCAGGGTGTCCCCCACCTTCTTGCCGCCGTCCTTGCTGCGCACGGTGGCGTTGAAGCCAATGCCACTGCGCTCGGAACGGTCACGGATAACCTTCTCAAGCCCCGCAAAAGCGCCGCCACAGATGAACAGGATATTGCGCGTATCCACCTGCAGAAATTCCTGCTGCGGATGCTTGCGACCACCCTGCGGCGGTACCGAGGCAACGGTACCCTCGATCAATTTCAACAGCGCCTGCTGCACGCCCTCACCCGATACGTCGCGGGTAATTGAGGGGTTGTCCGACTTGCGGGAGATTTTGTCGATCTCGTCGATATAGACAATACCCATCTGGGCCTTCTCTACATCGTAGTCGCACTTCTGCAGCAACTTCTGAATAATGTTTTCTACGTCTTCACCTACATAACCCGCTTCAGTAAGCGTGGTTGCGTCGGCGATGGTGAAAGGCACATTGAGCAGGCGCGCCAGGGTTTCTGCAAGAAGAGTCTTGCCCGAACCGGTAGGGCCGATCAGCAGGATATTGCTCTTGCCCAGCTCGACTTCATCTTTACCCTGACGCTGATTCAACCGTTTGTAGTGGTTGTACACCGCAACGGACAACACCTTCTTGGCGCGCTGCTGGCCAATGACGTACTGATCCAGAATGGAACAGATTTCCACCGGCGTCGGCAGCTTCTGATTGCTGTTTTCAGCCTGACTTTCCTGAACTTCTTCGCGAATGATGTCGTTGCACAGATCAACGCACTCATCGCAGATAAACACGGAGGGGCCGGCAATCAGCTTGCGCACTTCATGCTGGCTCTTGCCGCAGAAGGAGCAATACAGCAGCTTGCCGTTGTCGTCACCCTTCCCAGTCATATCGGTCATCGAAAACCCCTACTCTTGAATCGCTCTTGAATATAAAGATGGGGGCAATGTGCCCACATTGCAAGTGCGACCCGATCAACATGCACCAGACAAACCCCACTGCTGACCATGCGCTTACGCGTGGCCGGCAGCATCATCAGCTGATTCGGGGGTTGTTGGCGTGAAACAAATAGTTACTCAGCGCTTGGACGCGATTCGAGCATCTGGTCGATCAGACCGTACTCTACCGCCTCGGAGCCACTCATGAAGCGGTCACGATCGGTATCACGCTCAATCACATCAAGCGGCTGGCCCGTGTGGTCAGCCAGCACCTTGTTCAGACGCTCACGGATGAACAGTATCTCGCGCGCATGAATCTCGATATCCGAGGCTTGACCCTGAAAGCCGCCCAGCGGCTGGTGGATCATCATCCGCGCATGCGGCAGGCAATATCGTTTGCCCGGCGCACCGCCAGCCAGCAACAGAGCACCCATGCTGCAAGCCTGGCCAATACACAGAGTGCTGACGTTTGGCTTGATGAACTGCATGGTGTCGTAGATCGCCATGCCCGCGGTGACAGAGCCGCCAGGCGAGTTGATATACAGGTGAATATCCTTGTCCGGGTTCTCCGACTCAAGGAACAGCAGCTGCGCGACAACCAGATTGGCCATGTAGTCTTCTACCTGACCCACCAGGAAGATGACCCGCTCTTTCAACAGCCGGGAATAGATGTCGTAGGAGCGCTCACCACGGGCGGATTGTTCGATAACCATTGGTACCAGACCGCCGGCGGCCTGCACGTCCGGTGGAAACTGCGTAAAGCTGTTATGGGTCATGGATTCCTGTCACTCCAAATATGCATGTCGCGAAAACACGAGAGCCAGCCCGAAGGCTGGCTCTCGTTAGCGAAAAACGGCAACGAGATTACTCGTCTGCGCTGTTCTCTTCCGCTTCGCCGGCTTCAACCTGTGCAGGCTGCGCAGGCTTAACGGCTTCCTCGTAAGCTACCTTTTTGTCGGTAACCTGCGCCTTCTGCAGCACAGTATCCACCACTTGTTCTTCCAGCACAACCGACTGGATCTCGCCCAGCTGTTGCTCATTCTGATAGTACCAGTTGATGACCTGCTCAGGTTCCTGATAGGCAGCAGCCAGCTCTTCGATCATGGCGCGAACGCGATCGTTGTCGGGCTTGATATCGTTCTGCTTGACCACTTCAGCGACAACCAGACCCAGGCTGACCCGACGCTTGGCCTGCTCTTCGAACAGCTCAGCCGGCAGCTGGCTAGCCTGGATGTTGGCACCACCAAACTGCTGCACAGCTTGCTCGCGCAGACGGTCGATTTCGTTGGCAACCAGCGCCTTGGGCACGTCAACGGTGTTGATTTCCAGCAAGCCGTCCATAACCTGAGCCTTGACCTTGGTCTTGATCGCTTGCTTCAGCTCACGCTCCATGTTCTTGCGAACTTCAGCGCGGAAACCTTCGATACCACCCTCGGTAACGCCAAACTGAGCAAAGAACTCCTCGTCCAGCGCTGGCAGTGCAGGTTCTGCCACGGCTTGCACGGTTACGTCGAACTCGGCAGCCTTACCGGCCAGATCCAGGTTCTGGTAATCCTCGGGGAAGGTCACGTTCAGGGTCAGGTTGTCACCCGCCTTGGCGCCAACCAGGCCTTCTTCAAAGCCGGGAATCATGCGACCAGAGCCCAGTACGATGTTGCTGCCATTGGCAGTACCACCCTGGAACGCTTCGCCATCAACCTTGCCGACGAAGTCGATGGTCAGTTGGTCGTCATTCTGCGCCGCGCGCTCAACAGCCTCAAAGCGGGTGTTTTGCTTGCGCAGGGTTTCCAGCATGGTATCCAGGTCGGCGTCGGTCACTTCGGACTCAAGGCGCTCAACACTGATGCTACCGAAATCAGCCAGGGCGACTTCAGGGTAAACTTCAAAAGTGGCGATGTATTCGAAGTCCTTGCCCTCTTCCATGCTCTTGGGCTCAACACTCGGCGCACCGGCCGGGTTCAGCTTTTCCTGCATGATGGCTTCATAAAAGGAAGACTGGATCACTTCACCGATCACTTCCTGATGAGCAGAAGCACCGAAGCGCTTGCGGATGACGCTCATCGGCACCTTACCAGGACGGAAACCATCTACACGGGCGCGCTGCGCGGTCTGCTGCAGACGCTTTTTGACCTCGTTTTCAATACGATCGGCAGGAATGCCAACGGTCATGCGGCGCTCGAGGCCGGAGGTGGTTTCAACCGAAACTTGCATGGAGAGTCCTCGTTCAACAGACAATGAAAATAGTTATTTGGTGAATCGCAAAGGGACGACATTCTAGTCGCTTGCTGCAGAGAAGTCATCACCGGAGAAACAAACAGCAGAATGGCCGCCCGGCACGGGCAGTGCGCCCGCCCAGAACCGGGCAAAAGCGCAAAGAAAAGCAAGAGCGGGAACTACCTGAATGGTGCGGACGGAGAGACTCGAACTCTCACACCTCGCGGCGCCAGAACCTAAATCTGGTGTGTCTACCAATTTCACCACGTCCGCATAACGCTGGAACAAAAATGCCAGACCGCAAGCCTGGCATTTTCGAAGAATAATGGGGTGGACGATGGGGATCGAACCCACGACAACAGGAGTCACAATCCTGTGCTCTACCAACTGAGCTACGCCCACCACTACTCACTTCAACACTCCACACCTTCGCGCAATGGCGCACCCGGCAGGACTCGAACCTGCGACCATCCGCTTAGAAGGCGGATGCTCTATCCAGCTGAGCTACGGGCGCCTGTTGCACATACTAGATGATGAAGCATCATCGGCATGTCCGACTGACCTTTTGTGACGATCATTCGGTGGAGCCTGGTCGCCTTCCAAACCGGTATCGCTGTGTTTGTGAAGCGGGGCGAATAATACTGAGCGCACTGCCCCACGTCAACGCCGGAGACTGATTTTTTTAATCAGAAGAGGAGCTTAACGCTAATCGGCAGCGCAATTGCGCAGCCGCTGCCGGGCATTTGCGGCAATTGCACGACGGAATCGTGATCGCCCTTTTGCCTGCAGCCCCCGCCGTGCGACAATGCCGCCAATTTTATCTGCGTCAGGAACCCCATGAACGCCCAGCTCATTGATGGCAAGCAGATTGCTGCCAACCTCCGCAAGGACATCGCCGCCAAAGTAGCCGAACGCCGGGACCGCGGTCTGCGCCTGCCAGGCCTGGCCGTGATTCTAGTCGGCAGTGACCCGGCCTCCCAGGTCTACGTTTCCCACAAGCGCAAGGACTGCGAGGAAGTCGGCTTTATCTCGCGCTCGCACGACCTGCCCGCCAGCACCCAGCAGAATGAGTTGCTGGACTTGATCGACGCGCTGAACGACGACCCGGAGATTGACGGCATCCTGGTACAGCTGCCGCTGCCCGCGCACCTCGAAGCATCACAACTGCTGGAGCGTATTCGCCCCGACAAGGATGTGGATGGCTTTCACCCCTACAACATTGGCCGCCTGGCCCAGCGCATGCCTTTGCTGCGTCCGTGCACCCCGATGGGCATCATCCGTCTGCTGAACAGCACTGGTGTTGACCTGTACGGCCTGGACGCCACCGTGGTCGGCGCTTCAAACATCGTGGGCCGTCCGATGGCGTTGGAGCTGCTGCTGGCTGGTTGCACCACCACCGTTACCCACCGCTTCACCAAGAGTCTGGAAGATCATGTGCGCCGCTCGGATTTGGTGGTGGTCGCCGCTGGCAAGCCAGGACTGGTGAAAGGTGAGTGGATCAAACCCGGCGCCATAGTGGTCGACGTGGGTATCAACCGCATGGAGGACGGCCGCCTGGTCGGCGATGTGGAATTTGCTGCAGCTGCCGAGCGGGCCAGCTGGATCACACCGGTGCCCGGTGGCGTTGGCCCGATGACCCGCGCCTGCCTGCTTGAGAACACCCTGCACGCCTGTGCCCATCTGCACGACTGATTTGCAACCTCGCAAGCTGAAACGCCCAGCCAGAGTGCTGGGCGTTTTGCGTTAGAGGTTACCGGTCTTGCCGCCATCGACCGGCAGATTGATTCCGGTGATGTACGCCGCCGCAGGCGATGCCAGAAACCCCACCGCATTGGCAAACTCCTGCGGCTCGGCAAAACGCTGCACCGGGATGCTCGCCGCCATTGCCTGGGTGACCTGCTCCACCGTCTTGCCGCTGCTCTTAGCGCTGTGCTCAATCAGGTTGTCGAGGCGCGGGGTCCGCGTCAGGCCAGGCAACACGTTATTGACGGTAATGCCGTCTGCCGCCAGCTCTCCGGCCAGCGTCTTGGCCCAGTTACCCATAGCTGCGCGCACCGTGTTGGAGACACCCAGATTGGGGATCACCTGCTTAACCGAGGTAGACAGCACATTCAGGATGCGCCCGTAGCCCGCCGCGCGCATGCCCGGTAACAGTAGCTGTAACAGCACCTGCGCGCTGACCATGTGCTGCATAAAGGCATCGGCGTAGGCTTGCGGGTCAGCCGTATTGGCCGGGCCCGGTGCCGGGCCGCCGGTGTTATTAACCCATATGTGCAGATCACCTCCCTGCTCCAGCTCGTAACCCACCACCTCGGAGAGAGTGGCGCGATCATGCGCGTCTACCGCGAGAAAACCGTGCTCCTGGCCATGCACTGCTGGCAGGCGCGAACACAGCGCCTGGAGCTTGTCAGCCGAGCGCGCCAGCAGCACCACCTCCGCGCCCTGCTGCGCCAGTTGTAGCGCACAAGCCTCACCCAACCCCTGACTGGCGCCGCATACCAGCGCCCGCTTGCCTGACAGATCCAGATTCATGACGAATTCCCTATCGAATGAGAAATAAAAAACCAGACTAGCACGCCGCACATACCGCGCCAGCTGGCGCTGCTGCATGAACGATGAGCTATTCACCGCGTGCATCAGACTTGGCCAGGCACGACCCATAACCGACAAAAACAACCCGGCGCTCAGCCGGGTTGTGATGAAGAGAACGGGCCGTTTAGAAGGTATCAGCCGGCACCCGCACCCAGCCTTCCATCAAAATGCGCGCACTGCGGCTCATGATGGCCTTGGTCACCTGCCACTCACCCGCCACCTGTTGCGCTTCAGCGCCCACCCGCAGCGCTCCTGAGGGGTGACCAAAGGTCACCGCCGTGCGCTCGCCACCACCTGCAGCCAGATTCACCAAGGTGCCCGGAATGGCGGCCGCAGTGCCAATCGCTACCGCGCAAGTGCCCATCATGGCGTGATGCAGCTTGCCCATCGACAGCGCGCGTACCAGCAGGTTGACGTCGCCTCCATCGATTTCTTTGCCGCTGGACGCCTTGTAGCTCTTGGGCGGCGAGACGAAGGCGACCTTGGGCGTATGCTGCCGCTTGATCGCTTCTTCTGGCGTGCTGATCAAACCCATACGCAGCGCACCGGCAATGCGAATCTGCTCGAAGCGAGCAAGCTGCACCGGATCACTGTTGATGTCTTCGCGCAGCTCGGTGCCCTGATAGCCTATATCCTCGGCATTGACGAACACAGTCGGAATACCGGCAGTGATCATGGTGGCCTTGAAGGTGCCAATACCAGGGACGTCCAACTCGTCGACCAAGTTGCCGGTGGGGAACATCGAGCCACCCTCCTCACCATCATCGGAGGGATCAAGAAACTCCAGCACGATTTCTGCCGCAGGAAAGGTCACACCGTCCAATTCAAAATCACCGGTTTCCTGTACCTGCCCATTGCTGATCGGCACGTGAGCAATGATGGTTTTCTGAATGTTGGCCTGCCAGATACGCACGGCACAAACGCCGTTGTCCGGAATGCGCGATTGTTCCACCAACCCGGCATGGATGGCAAAGGCACCTGCACCGGTCGAAAGATTGCCGCAGTTGCCACTCCAGTCGACAAAGGCGCTGTCGATGGAGACCTGACCATACAGATAATCGACGTCGTGATCCGGCTGGCTGCTGGCCGACAGAATCACGCACTTGCTGGTGCTGGAGGTGGCGCCGCCCATGCCATCAATATGCGCGCTATAGGGGTCCGGGCTGCCAATGATGCGCATAAAGAGCTTATCGCGGGCCGCGCCTGGAACCTGACAGGGGTCGGGCAGGTCTTGCAGGCGGAAGAAGACGCCTTTGCTGGTACCGCCGCGCAGGTAGGTGGCGGGGATGCGGATTTGGGGGGCATTAGACATGCTGTCTGCTCCTGAAAGCTGTGATATGACCTGAACTGTTGGCGCTACGCGGATGGCTCATTGATCGTTTCGCCTTTATGGCGAGTCGGGGGGAATGCTTGTCCATTTCCCCCAACACTCCCTAGGACACCCCGACCAGGTGGCCCTTCGGGTTCGCTGCGCTGCTCGGACTGTTAGGCCGGGCGAAAACTCGGCGCTATGCGCCTCAGACAACTCGCCCATCTTATTCCCGTCAGTCCTGCGCTACTCGCCCGCCTAAATGGGGACGGGTAATCGTGCACACTCAACCTGCGGGGTTAATCCAATTCAAATAAGCCCCGGCTTGGGCCGGGGCTTTTGTTTACACCGCTTCGGCCAACAGGTCCTTGGCGAATTTTTGCAGAATGCCACCGCTGGAGTAGACCGAGAGTTCTTCGGCGGTATCCAGGCGGCAGAGGACCGGCACGCGGGTGACCTTGCCGTTCTGGTGGGTGATCACCAGGGTCAGCGGGGTGCGCGGTGCCGGGGTGCCTTCCACGTCGAAGAGCTCGGTACCGGTCAGCCCCAGGGTCTTGCGCGTGGTGCCTTCCTCGAACTGCAGCGGCATTACGCCCATGCCGATGAGGTTGGTGCGGTGAATGCGCTCGAAGCCTTCGGCAACGATCACCTCTACCCCTGCCAGCGCAACGCCCTTGGCTGCCCAGTCACGGGATGAGCCCTGGCCGTAGTCGGCGCCGGCAATAATGATCAGCGGTTGCTTGCGCTCCATGTAGGTTTCAATCGCTTCCCACATGCGCATCACCTTGCCTTCTGGCTCGACCCGCGCCAGCGAGCCCTGGATCGGCTTGCCCAACTCGTCAGTGACCATCTCGTTCCACAGCTTGGGATTGGCCAGGGTGGCGCGCTGCGCTGTCAGGTGGTCGCCGCGGTGGGTGGCGTAGGAGTTGAAGTCCTCTTCCGGCAGACCCATCTTGTGCAAATACTCACCGGCGGCGCTGTCCAGCAAAATGGCGTTGGAGGGCGATAGGTGATCGGTGGTGATGTTATCCGGCAGGATCGCCAGCGGCCGCATGCCCTTCATCGCGCGCTGACCGGCCATATTGCCTTCCCAGTAAGGCGGACGGCGAATGTAGGTACTTTGCGGGCGCCAGTCATACAGCGGTGGCGTCTTTGCCTCGGTCTCGCGGGTGATGTCGAACATCGGGATGTAGACCTCGCGGAACTGCGAGGGCTTGACCGCTGATTTGACGATAGCGTCGATCTCTTCATCCGCCGGCCAGATATCTTTCAGGGTAATCGGGTTGCCTTGCTGGTCGTGGCCCAACACATCCTTTTCAATATCAAACCGAATGGTACCGGCAATCGCGTAGGCCACTACCAGTGGCGGTGAAGCCAGGAAGGCCTGCTTGGCGTAGGGGTGAATGCGACCGTCAAAATTGCGGTTACCCGAGAGCACTGCTGTGGCATACAGGTCGCGTTCGATCACTTCCTGCTGAATCACCGGGTCCAGCGCACCGGACATGCCGTTACAGGTAGTGCAGGCAAAGGCGACCACATCAAAACCCAGCTGCTGCAGTTCGGGCAGCAAGCCAGATTCTTCCAGATACATCTTCACGGTCTTGGAACCCGGCGCCAGCGAGCTCTTGACCCAGGGCTTGCGGATCAGGCCCAGGCGGTTGGCGTTGCGCGCCAGCAAGCCCGCGCCAATGATGTTGCGCGGGTTGGAGGTATTGGTGCAGCTGGTGATGGCCGCTATGATCACCGCGCCATCGGGCATCGAGCCCTCTTCGTTGTCCCACTGGCGCGCGATGCCGCGATTGCCCAGCTCGGACACTGGCAGCAAGGCATGCGGGTTGGAGGGGCCAGCCATGTTGCGGGTAACCGTGGACAGGTCAAACCGCAGGACCCGCTCGTAATCCACCTCTTGCAGGGTATCTGCCCAGAAACCGGCTTCCTTGGCGTACTGCTCGACCAGGGCGACCTGCTCGTCTTCACGGCCGGTCAGCTTGAGGTATTCAATGGTCTGCTCATCAATAAAGAACATGCCCGCACTGGCGCCATATTCAGGCGTCATGTTGGCGATGGTGGCGCGATCGCCCAGCGACAGACTGTTGGCGCCAGCACCGAAGAACTCCAGGTAGGCACCCACGACGCGCTCGCGGCGCAAAAACTCGGTCAGCGCCAGCACCAGGTCGGTCCCGGTAATGCCCGGTTTCAACTTGCCGGTCAGCTCTACGCCGACGATATCGGGCAGACGCATCATGGAGGGATTGCCCAGCATCACGTTCTCGGCCTCCAGCCCGCCAACACCCACGGAGATCACGCCCAGAGCATCGACCATGGGCGTATGGCTGTCAGTGCCCACACAGGTGTCGGGGAAAGCCACACCGTCACGTACCTGCACCACCGGCGACATCTTCTCCAGGTTGATCTGGTGCATGATGCCGTTGCCCGGCGGAATCACATCCACGTTATCAAACGCGGTCTTGGTCCAGTTGATGAAATGAAAGCGATCTTCATTGCGGCGATCCTCTACCGCACGGTTTTTCTCGAAGGCGTTTTCCTCAAACCCGGGGTGCTCCACCGCCAGCGAGTGGTCAACGATCAACTGGGTCGGCACTACCGGATTAACCTTGCTCGGATCGCCGCCCTGCTCGGCAATAATGTCGCGCAGCCCGGCCAGATCAACCAGGGCGGTCTGACCGAGGATGTCGTGACAGACCACGCGGGCCGGATACCAGGGAAAGTCCAGCGTGCGCTGACGATCAATCAGTTGCTTGAGTGACGCCGTCAGATCTTCCGGCGCGCAGCGGCGCACCAGCTGCTCAGCCAGCACGCGCGATGTGTAGGGCAGTTTCGCCCAGGCGCCCTGTTTGATCGAGTCAACCGCTTCACGGGTATCGAAGTAGTCCAGCGTCGTACCCGGCAGTGGCTTGCGGTATAGGCTGTTCATTACTTGCGATCCTTGAGTGGCACAAAAGCCACATCTTCAGGGCCCACGTAGTTGGCGCTGGGGCGAATGATCTTGCCGTCAATGCGCTGCTCGATGACATGGCTGGACCAGCCGGCGGTGCGCGCTATCACAAACAGCGGCGTGAACATCGCCGTGGGAATACCCATCATGTGATAGCTCACGGCGCTGAACCAATCGAGGTTGGGGAACATTTTCTTGATTTCCCACATCACGCTTTCCAGGCGCTCGGCGATGTCGTACATCTTGGTGTTGCTCTGCTCTGCCGAGAGCTCACGAGCCACATCCTTGATCACCTTGTTGCGCGGGTCAGAGACTGTGTAAACCGGGTGGCCAAAGCCGATGACCACTTCCTTTTTCTCGACGCGGGCGCGGATGTCGGCTTCGGCCTCGTCCGGAGTGTCGTAGCGCTTCTGAATCTCGAAGGCCACCTCGTTGGCGCCGCCATGCTTGGGCCCGCGCAATGCGCCAATGCCGCCAGCAATGCACGAGTGCATATCCGAACCCGTGCCGGCAATCACCCGGCTGGTAAAGGTGGAGGCATTGAATTCGTGCTCCGCGTACAGAATCAGACTGGTGTGCATCGCACGTACCCAGGATTCGCGCGGCGCCTCACCGTGCAGCAGATGCAGGAAGTGACCGCCAATGGAGTCGTCATCGGTTTCCACATCAATACGCTTGCCGTTATGGCTGAAGTGATACCAGTACAGCAGCATGGAACCGAAAGACGCCATCAGCTTGTCGGCAATGTCGCGGGCGCCGGGATGATTGTGATCATCCTTCTCGGGTGACACACAGCCCAGCACAGAGACACCGGTGCGCATGACATCCATCGGGTGCGCCGATGGCGGCAGCTGCTCCAGTGACGCCTTGAGTGCCGCCGGCAGGCCGCGCAATGCGCGCAATTTGGCTTTATAGGAGGCCAGCTCCGCGGCAGTCGGCAATTTGCCGTGCACCAGCAGGTGGGCGATCTCTTCAAACTCGCAGGTGTTGGCGATATCCAGAATATCGTAGCCGCGGTAGTGCAGGTCGTTGCCGCTGCGGCCTACGGTGCACAGCGCGGTATTGCCGGCGGCGGTGCCGCTCAGGGCAACAGATTTTTTTGGCTTGAAGGTCGGATTCGGATTCTCGGGGGTGGCGCTCATTATCAGGTCTCCTCTCGGATCATTCTTGTCTTGTTGCGCAGGCCCAACAGCCTGCGCCTGCATAACAGCGCCGCGAGCGCGGCGCTGCCTGATGAATTACTTCTTGCCGGCGGCGAAGAGCGCGTCCAGCTTCTGCTCGAACGCGTGATAACCAATCCGGTCGTAAAGCTCGGCGCGGGTCTGCATGCTATCGACCACCGCTTTCTGATGGCCTTCGCTGCGGATCGCGGTATAGACGTTCTCTGCCGCCTTGTTGGCCGCCCGGAATGCCGACAGCGGGTACAGCTGAATGGCCACGCCAACCGAGGCCAACTCGTCGCGGGTATACAGCGGGGTGGCGCCAAATTCGGTGATGTTGGCCAGTACCGGCACGTTCAGTTCCTTGACGAAGCGCTCGTAGGTCGGCAGATCATAGGCGGCCTCGGCAAAAATGCCGTCAGCACCGGCCTCCACGTAGGCCTTGCAGCGCTCAATGGCGGCGTCCACGCCTTCTGCCTGAATGGCGTCGGTACGCGCAATCAGGAAGAAATCGGGGTCGGTCTTGGCATCCACCGCCGCCTTGATACGGTTGACCATCTCTTCGGTCGAGACAATCTCTTTGCCTGGGCGGTGGCCGCAGCGCTTGGCGCCCACCTGATCCTCGATATGCGCCGCAGCGGCGCCGGCCTTGATCAGGCTTTTGACCGTTCGCTCAATGTTGAAGGCACTGGGGCCAAAACCGGTGTCGATATCCACCAGTAGCGGCAGATCGCAGACATCGGTAATACGGCGTACATCGATCAGCACATCTTCCAGGGTGTTGATCCCCAGGTCCGGCAAGCCGAGCGAGCCGGCAGCCACGCCGCCGCCCGACAGGTAGATAGCCTTGAAACCAGCACGTTTGGCCAGCAGTGCGTGGTTGGCGTTGATCGCACCAATAATCTGCAACGGACTTTCGGCAGCCAGTGCCTCGCGAAAACGTTTACCCGGGGTGTTCGACATCAGACTTTCCCTCCTGAGGAAGTGGAGGCCTCGCCCTGCTCCTGCAGGCGACGCTCAATATTGCGACGTGAGGCACTGATATGGCGGCGCATCAGCATTTCCGCCAGCTCGCCATCACGATCAGCAATGGCTTGAATAAGATTATGGTGCTCGGCAAAGGCCTGTTGCGGCCGCTTGGGCGTGGTCGAAAAACGGTAGCGGTACATGCGCACCAGGTGATACAGCTCATCACAGAGCATGTTGCTCAGCGTGCGATTCTTGCTGCCCTGCACGATCAGATAATGAATATCCAGATCGCCTTCCTGCTGATAGTAGGATTTGTTTGCCTTAAGACCGCTGTGCTGCTCGTGCATGGCCAGCACATCACGCAGCCCCTGTATTTCTTCATCGGTCATGTTCTGCGCGGCCAAGCGGCAGGCCATGCCTTCCAGCGCTTCGCGCACGTGGTACAGCTCAATCAACTCTGCATAGCTGAGCGACACCACCCGCACGCCGGCGTGCGGAATACGCACGACCAGCCGACGCCCCTCAAGGCGGCGAATTGCTTCGCGCAGCGGGCCACGGCCAATGCCAAACGTAGTAGAGAGATATTGCTCGCTGATACGCGTGCCAGGGGCAATATCACCCTTGACGATAGCCGCCTGAATCTGGCGGAAGGCGCCGTCAGACAGTGTTTTGGTGGGTTCTTCCAGTTCAATATCCGTCAATTGTAGACAATCCATAATTGAGATTCGGAAAACACGCGAATTTTGCGCCCTCGCCTCCGCTATTGTCAACAATGCAGGCTGTGATTCCTGGGCTATGCTGCTCTATAAGGGCCGCCGGAATGGAACTTGAGCAGGCAACGGCCGTCGGATTGTCGACAATCTGCAACCACACCCTGCGTGCTCATAGCTACACAGAACCTGTACCCAGCCTCTACGAGGCGGCGCAGGGTCATGCTAAGATGCCGCCAGCGTGCCGCGCCTGCTGCCAGCTTTTCAGGGCAACGCCGACTTAAAACAGACGTTGAGAAAACTATGCATTCAATAAATCTGCACCTGAAAATCCTGATTGCCGTGCTCGTTAGCCTAGGTGTGCTCATCACCGGATACCAAATCTACTTCCTCGATATCCCGGTCACCGAGGACGAAACCGATGACATCTGGAGTCTGGATGCCAAGGTTGAATTCAGAGCCACCCCTGGCACCCCAATCAAGGCGCAGTTTTATATTCCCCCGTTGAATCAGGACTACGTCAGCCTCAACGAAAGCTTCATCTCCAACAACTATGGCGTCAGCGTCAACAGCCAGAATGGCAACCGTCGCGTTACCTGGTCATCGCGCCGTGCCAGTGGCACCCAGACCCTTTATTACCGCCTGGTGCTGACCCAACGCTACAGCGAAGAGCAGCTTGCTGCCGCGCCGCCGCCACCGCGCCAACCGATTCCGCTGGAAGGTCCTGAGCAGATCGCAGCCGATGCGCTGATCAATCCGATCCGCCAGCATTCGGCCGACATCGAAACCTTCATCAGCGAAACCATTCGCCGCGTCAACGATATTACCGACGACAACGTCAAGCTCCTGCTCAACGGCGGCACCAGCGCCATGGACAAGGCACGGGTCATCGATCTGCTGCTGTCCAACGCGCGTATCCCGCTGGAAATGGTGCACACCATCCGCCTGGAGAACACCGAAGCGCAGAGCCCGGAGCTCTGGCTGCGCAGCTACAATGGCGAACGCTGGCTGTACTTCCATCCGGAAACCGGCCAACAGGGCATGCCCGACAACCGTCTGGTCTGGTGGACTGGCCCCGAGCCGCTGCTGGCGATGGAAGGTGGCCGCCAGAGCAGCGTGTCATTGACCGTAACCAACAGTGAAATGAATGCCCTGCGCCTGGCCAAACTGACTACCGAGAACCGCGCCTCCGCGCTGCTCGATTATTCGCTGTATGGCCTGCCGCTGCAGGCACAGCGGGTTTACCAGGTGATGATCATGATCCCCATCGGCGTACTGGTGATCCTGATCCTGCGTAACCTGATCGGCATGCAGACCCTGGGAACCTTTACCCCGGTACTGATTGCACTGGCGTTCCGTGAAACCGAGGTTGGCTGGGGTATCGCGCTGTTCACCCTGATCACCGCCCTGGGTCTGTCGCTGCGCTCTTACCTTGAACACCTCAAGTTGCAGATGCTGCCGCGCTTATCCGTGGTACTGACCTTTGTGGTCCTGGTGATCGCGGCCATCAGCCTGTTCAGTCATAAACTGGGCATGGAGAAGGCACTGGCGGTGTCGCTGTTCCCGATGGTGATTCTGACCATGACCATTGAACGCCTGTCGATCACATGGGAAGAGCGCGGCGGTATCCAGTCGCTCAAGACCGCCCTGGGCACCTTGATCGCTGCGACTCTGGCGCACCTGCTGATGACCATTCCGGAGTTGACCTATTTCGTCTTCACCTTCCCTGCCGTGCTGTTGATCCTGGTTGGCTTCATGCTCGCCATGGGCCGCTACCGTGGCTACCGCCTGACCGAACTGATGCGCTTCAAGGCGCTGACCAAGGGCTGAGGAGTCGACATGTTCTGGAAAACCTGGAAGGCACTGGCTGCCAATGGCGTAATGGGCATCAACCGCCGCAACGCGGATTACGTGCTCAAGTACAACAAGCGCCATTTGTATCCGGTGGTAGATGACAAGATCCTGACCAAGGAACGCGCCATGGCAGCTGGCATTCACGTGCCGGAGATGTATGGCGTAATCGAGACCGAAAAGGACTTCGATACCTTCGATGGCATCGTCGCCAACTACCGCGACTTCGTTATCAAACCGGCGCAGGGCGCAGGTGGTGACGGCATTATCGTAATTGCCGACCGCTTTGAGGGTATGTTCAAGACCGTCTCAGGCAAGATCATCAGCCGCGACGAGATTGGCCATCACATCTCCAGCATTCTCTCCGGTCTGTATTCGCTGGGCGGTCATCGCGACCGCGTACTGATCGAATACCGGGTAACCCCCGACCAGATCTTCAAAAGCATCAGTTACGAAGGTGTGCCGGACATCCGCATTATTTGTCTGATGGGTTACCCGGTCATGGCCATGCTGCGTCTGCCCACGCGGCAATCCGGCGGCAAGGCGAACCTGCACCAGGGCGCGATTGGCGTTGGTGTCGACCTTGCCTCCGGTGTGACCCTCAAGGGCACCTGGCTGAACAAGATCATCAGCAAGCACCCCGATACCACCAACCCGGTCGACGGCGTGCAACTGCCCGACTGGAATGGCTTCATGAATCTGGCCGCCTCCTGCTACGAGCTGTCCGGGTTGGGCTATATCGGCGTGGATCTGGTGCTTGATCAGGATCAGGGCCCACTGATTCTGGAACTCAATGCCCGCCCCGGCCTGAACATCCAGATCGCCAACGATGCAGGACTGACTGCCCGTTGCCATAAGGTCGAGCATCATCTGGCCGAACTGAAAAAGGCCGGCAAGACCGAAACCGCAGAAGAGCGCGTGGCTTTCTCGCAACTGCATTTCGGCATGCCGACCAGCGCCGAACCCTCCGAGCCGCAGCCCGACCCTGCCACCGCGTGAGGTCAGGCGCGCCCGGCCATGCCTGAATACCAGTTAACCGAAGTAAGCTACCAGGCTGATCCGCTCCCGCGGCTGATCAGCCTGCGCGGGCTTGGCCATCCGGTACTGCTCGATTCCGCAGATAACCGCTCGCACCTGGGGCGTTACAGCGTGCTTGCCGCGGCGCCCTCTGCGGTAGTTTCCAGCCGCAACACGCCCGATGCCCTGAACGAGGTTCGTGCTCGGTTGCAAGCACTTGGCCCGGCGCGCTGGCCAGCCGGCCAGGCCTTGCCCTTTGGCGCGGGCGCGCTGGGTTACCTCAGTTATGATCTGGCGCGCGAACTGGAAGCACTGCCCAGTCTCGCGGCTGACGATATCGCCCTGCCCTCTATTCAGCTGGGTATCTACCTGTGGAGCTTGGTGAGCGATCATCTGCAGCAACGCTGCTGGCTGGTGTACCACCCAAGCCTGCCTGAGGCCGAGCGCGACAAGGTGCTAGCTTCTCTACAACAGGCGCATTCAAATCCAGCCGCATTTCAGCTCGATGCGCCCTTTCGCGCCGAGCAAAGTAAAGCGCAATACGGGCAGGCCTTTGCGCGCATCCAGCATTACATTCAAGCCGGCGACTGTTACCAGATAAACCTGGCGCAACGCTTCTCCAGCCGCTACTCGGGGGATCCGATTGAGGCCTACCGGTTACTGCGCAGCGCGAGCTCGACGCCCTTCTCCGCCTACCTGGAAACGCCCGATGCCTGCCTGCTCAGCCTCTCGCCGGAACGCTTTCTGCAGGTTCATGACGCGCAGGTTGAGGCCCGGCCGATCAAGGGCACCCGTGCCCGTGGCAAGACACTGGCAGAAGACCAGGCACTTGCCAGCGAGCTGCAGCATTGCCTGAAGGATCGCGCCGAGAACCTGATGATTGTCGACCTGCTGCGCAACGACCTTGGCCGTAGCTGTGTGCCGGGCAGTATTCGCGTGCCGGAGCTGTTCAGCCTGGAAAGCTATCCTAACGTGCATCATCTGGTCAGCAGTGTGACCGGCACCCTACGCACCGACTGCGACGCAATCGAACTGCTGCGCAGCTCATTTCCCGGCGGCTCCATTACCGGAGCGCCGAAGATACGGGCCATGCAGATCATCGAGGAGCTCGAGCCGGTACGCCGTAGCCTGTATTGCGGCGGCGTGGGCTATATCGGCTGCGAAGGGCAAATGGATTTCAATATCGCCATTCGCAGCCTGGTTTGCGCCAATCAGCAGGTTTACTGCTGGGGCGGCGGCGGTATTGTCGCCGACTCTGACATTGACGCCGAGTACCAGGAAACCCTGACCAAGGTGGGCAACCTGCTGAACGCCCTGCCCATCAAGCCTGATTGCTAGGGTCTATTGACCTTTGATCGCGCCCACGCCGATGCCTACGTTCCGCGCCTCACCTGGTCAGTCCCCTGGCAGCAACCCGGTTCGTAATGACACCTCAGCAGACCCTTGCCAGCAGCCAAAAAAGCCCGCTGTCAGTCTCGCTGACAGCAGGCTTTTGTTGGTGCCGTAAAGTGGGCGAAGGCAGCGCCAATTTAGACCGAAGCAGCGGTCCCGACTTCGGGGCTAGCGCCCTCCTCGTCCAGCACCTGCGCATCATGGGCCATCGAGGCTTCCATCTTCTGCCGATCTGCGACAAAACTACGCGAGGCCACAATCAACGCCGCCATCGCCAGCAGCAGCGCAACCGGTATCAACAGCATGGCATCATGCAGGCCCTGCGCCTTGAACGCTTCGCTCATCTCTGCCGCCCCAGCCGCCGCTTGCGCCGCCTCGGCGAAGTGATCCGACAGCAGCCCTACTACCAGCGGCCCCATGCCGCCGCCGAACAGATACAGACCCGCGAAGAACAGCGCCACGGCGGTCGCGCGCAGACGCGGCTCGATCACATCCTGAATTGCGGTATACACACTGGTGAAGTAGTTGTAGGAAAACAGCCAGCCAAAGGCGAAAACGCCGACAAATACGCCAATCGCAATCTCGCCTGCCAGCAAGGCATAGCCAGTGGCCAGGGCCGAAATCAGCATACTGATGGCACCAAACCAGAGTCGACCGGTAGCCCAGCGTTGGTGCACCTTGTCGGCCACCCAGCCGCCAAAGGTCAGCCCAAACAGACCGGTAACCCCGACAATAACGCCGGTCGCCACCGCTGCCTGCTGCAGCGGCATATCAAAGTAACGTTGCAGCATCGGCACCATAAACGTATTACAGGCATAGGACGCAAAGTTGTAGGCCAGCCCCGCCATGGTTAGCCACCAAAAAGTACGCACGGCGAAAATTTTGCGAATCGGATTGGCCACCGGCGCCGAGCTGGTCTTGACCACTTCAGCTGCGCCGCGAGCCGGTTCTTTGATAAAGAAGATGAATATCGCCAATATCAAACCCGGCACCGCAGCAATATAGAAAGGTGCCCGCCAGCTGCCGAACGCCTCAACCATGGCGCCCACGGTGAAAAAGGCCAGCAGCAGCCCCAGCGGTAAACCGAGCATGAAGATACCCATCGCCCGCGCGCGCTTGTGGGCCGGAAACAGATCGCCCAACAGGGAGTTAGCCGCTGGCGCGTAGCTCGCTTCGCCAATGCCCACGCCCATACGAATCAGCAGGAAGCTCCAGAAGTTCCAGGCTGCGCCGGTCAAGGCGGTGAAGCCACTCCAGGCCACCAGGCCCCAGCCCATGATCTTGCGCCTTGAGCCAATATCCGCCATGCGCCCCAACTGAATACCGGCCAGCGCGTAGACCACGGTAAACACGGTACCGCCCAAGCCAAGCTGGAAGTCACTCAGATCCCACTCCATCCGCAAGGGTTCGATGATGATGGCCGGAATGGTGCGATCGAAAAAATTGAACATGTTAGCGAGAAAAAGCAGGAAGAGGACCCGCCACGCATTCTTGGCTTGCTGGGACTGCTGCATGATAGCTACCTTTTATTTTTTGGTCTGAAACGCGTTACCCAAAGCCCTTAGCGCCGGAGCAGCACGGGGTCTGAAAGGCAACATCAGTCGATCATCAATAGCATTGCAAGCAGTCTGGACTATCCCCGCAGCCCCCGGAAGCAATCCGCAGCCACATGATATACAGATCATCAACTGGGTGAATGGCAACGATACCTGGAACCCGCCATAGAGCCTCTGGCTTGTGTGCGCCAAGGTCTGAACTAAACTCTCAGAGCGCACGCACAAACCGGACGTCGCCGCCATCGGCTTTACATCAACAGGACACTGCCACATGACTCGTTCTTTCCGCACCAACACCCGCATCGCTTTCGCACTTGCCTTACCCGCCCTGGGAATCAGCTCTATCGGTATGGCAGATACAGACAACGCCGACCTCGCCAAATCGCTGTCCAACCCGGTTGCCGACCTCATCAGCGTGCCATTCCAATACAATTACGATCAGAATATCGGCCCGGATGACGACGGCCACCGCTCTACACTGAACATTCAGCCGGTCGTACCCTTCTCGCTCAGTGAGGACTGGAACCTTATTTCGCGGACTATTCTGCCCATCATCAGCCAGAGCGACGTAGCGCCCGGTGCGGGCAGCCAAAGCGGCACCGGAGATGTGGTGCAGAGTCTGTTCTTCTCGCCCAAAGAACCCACAGCCAACGGCTGGATTTGGGGGGTTGGCCCCGTATTTCTGCTGCCTACCGGCTCGAAGGACGAGCTGACAGCAGACAAATGGGGCGCTGGCCCCACTGGCGTTGTACTGCGGCAGCAAGGCCCCTGGACCTATGGTGGGCTGTTCAACCACATTGTCGACTTCGCCGGCGACGACGACCGCGGCGATATCAGCAGCACCTTCTTGCAACCCTTCATGACCTACACCACGGCCGACGCTGTCAGCTATACGCTGAACTCGGAAAGCACCATCGACTGGGAAAACGATGACAGCTCGGTACCGATCAATGCCATCATCAGCAAGGTTGTTCCCATCGGTGGCCATCCGTTCAGCTTTGGCGGTGGTCTACGCTACTGGGCCAAGAGTACTGACAACGGCCCTGAGGGGCTGGGCCTCCGGTTCCAGATAGTTGCGCTGTTTCCCAAATAGCCGTTATAGCGCCCCGGCCTCCCAGCTGATGCCCGGGCGCAGCTGTTTGCGTCATACACCGAGATGACGGCCTTGCCCGAAGCCGTGCCCAGCAGGCCATGAAGTAAACCGCACACGCGCAAAGGCAACGGGTTTCCTGATAAACTCGCCCTCCCGGCACAACCTTCACGCTCCCCCACACCATGTCGCATGCATCCCTGAACAATCCAGCCGCACTGTCACGCCGCTTCAGCGTTGCACCGATGATGGACTGGACGGACCGTCACTACCGCTATTTTGCGCGCCTGATCACTCGTCGTGCCTTGCTGTACACAGAGATGGTCACCACCGGCGCTGTGCTGCACGGTGATCGCCAACGCTTTCTGGGCTACAACGCCGAGGAACAGCCGCTGGCGCTGCAGCTGGGGGGCAGTAATGCCAACGAACTGGGGCAATGCGCATCGCTGGCCGAGCAAGCTGGTTTTGCCGAGGTAAACCTGAATGTCGGCTGCCCGAGCGATCGGGTGCAGAACAACCTGATCGGCGCCTGCCTGATGGCCCATCCGCAACTGGTGGCTGATGCCGTCAGGGCGATGCGCGATGCTTGCGCTATTCCGGTGACCGTCAAACATCGCATCGGCATTAACGGTCGCGACAGCTATGCCGAGCTTTGCGATTTTGTCGGCCAGGTACACGAGGCCGGCTGCACTACTTTCGCCGTACACGCCCGCATTGCCATTCTTGAAGGTCTGTCACCCAAGGAGAATCGCGACATTCCGCCGCTGAAATACGAGGTTGTACACCAGCTGAAGCGCGACTTTCCGCAGTTGGAAATCCTGCTCAATGGCGGGCTTACCGATCTGCACGTCATGCAGCAGCATCTAGAGGACCTGGACGGCGTGATGGTCGGGCGCGAGGCCTATCACAACCCCTACATGATGGCCGAGGTAGATCAACTTTTTTATGGCGACGACACCCCTGCCCTGTCGCGCCTTGAAGTCATGGCGCAGATGCGTCCCTACATCGCCCGTCATATCGAACAGGGGGGCGTCATGCATCACGTCACCCGGCACATGCTTGGGCTTTTCCAGGGCCTACCCGGCGCCCGCCACTTCCGCCGCCAATTGAGCACCGCCATTCATCAGACCGATCAACCACTGGCGTTGTACGACCAGTTGCTGAGCGAGATGGAGCAGCGGCTGCAGCCCCGCGATTGCGGGCCAGAACCTGCATGAGGTAAGGTCAGGGCATACCCTCTACGCCGATGGAATGCTATGAGTTCAAAACTGCAAAGCCTCAAGCAACACACCCTGATCGTTGCCGACACCGGCGACATCGAAGCCATCCGCAATTTGCAACCCGTTGATGCCACCACCAACCCCTCGCTATTGCTGAAAGCCGCCGAGCAGGAAAGCTACAGCCCGCTGCTGGATCAGGTCATCGCCGAGTCAACCAGCAGCGCCGCCCCTATCACCGAGGCTTGCGATCGCTTTGCGGTCGCCGTTGGCAGCGAAATCATCAAGCTGATTCCGGGCCGCATCTCCACCGAGGTGGACGCACGCCTGTCGTTTGACCGCCCCGCCACGCTGAAGAAAGCGGTCGAGCTGATCGAACGCTACGAGCGTGCCGGCGTCACTCGCGACCGCGTGTTGATCAAAATCGCCTCGACCTGGGAAGGCATTCAGGCCGCCGCCGAACTGGAACGTGAAGGTATTCAGTGCAACCTCACCCTGCTGTTCTCATTCGCCCAGGCCAAAGCCTGTGCCGACGCGGGTGTATTCCTGATTTCACCCTTCGTGGGGCGCATTTACGACTGGTATAAAAAACAGGAAGGGCGTGATTTCAGCGGTCTGGATGATCCAGGCGTGCAGTCGGTTGCGCGCATTTATCGCTATTACAAGCAGCACATGTACAACACAGTGGTCATGGGCGCGAGCTTTCGCAACAGCGGACAGATCGAAGCGCTGACCGGTTGCGACCGACTGACCATCAGCCCGGCGTTACTGCAAAGCCTTAAAGATGAGCAAGGTGAGCTGAACATCTCACCACTGCTGAGTAGCGACTCCAGCGATGAACGCGAGGTGCTTAACGAGGAGCGTTTTCGCTGGCAGCACAATGAAGACGCGATGGCCACGGAGAAGCTCGCCGAGGGCATACGCGCCTTTGCGGCAGATCAATTGAAACTGGAGAAACTGATTAAGGCGCGTGCCGCACGGTCAGGCGTCTGACTCCAGGGCACTGACGAGGTCACGGAAGGCCTCGCGGTTGCTGTCATTCAACTGCATCAGAATATGGTGCGCTTCCAGTACCTTTTTCTTCACTTTGTCTTCAGACAACATCTGCCCTGGCAGATCCTGCAGTTCAGCGCAGGTTGGCGTGGTTTCCGGTACGATATTGAACACCTGATCAAACCCCATGCTCTGCAGGAGGCGGTTCATGTCGTCGTGATTGGACACCAGCGTGGGTAGAAAGCCGACTTTCTGCTTCGACAGGATCGACAGCTTGGCCAACAGGCCAAGAGAGGTACTGTCGATCCCCTCGGTTTCGGTCAAATCGATCACGATCGACTCGAAACTCAGCACACTGAAGATTTTTTCGATATAGGCGTCAAGCGCCGCACACAGCGTCAGCCGGACGTCACCAATGAACTTGAGTACAAAGGTGCCCTGCGATTCCGCAAACTGGATCTTGCCAGTAGTCATCATTATGCGTTCCTGCCTAACACCAAAACGGAAATGTCATCCGGCATGGTCTTGTTGGGATCAAGCCCCAGACCTGCCAACAGGCCGCGCAATTCACCATTGGACTCGGCAAACAGCTGCGGCAAACGTGCTTCCTTCTCTTTCAGGGTAGTCCCTGACAGGCAATCCAGCACGCCATCCGAGCATAAAGCCAGGCTGAACTGGTCAGGCAACTCAATGACCTCGTTGTGATACTCGGCGTCTTCGAACAGCCCGACCGGCCGCCCCTTGCCCTGCAAATAATGTGCTTCACCACCGGTAAACATGACCGGTAGCGGCAGATGCCCACCAATGCTGTAGGTCAGCGTCTTTTTCTGCTCATCAATCACACCGCCCAGCATGGTCACGTGCTTGCCCAGCTTACAACTGATCAAACTGCGATTGATGTGCCCCAGGACATCCGAGGGCTTGAACTCGATGCGCGCGGCATTATCGGCCTTACGCTGCTCATACATCAACCGGGTCGTCATGAATTTCAGCAGCACGGTAACGAACGCCGAAGACGAGCCGTGACCAGACACGTCAGCCAGGTAGAACGCCAGCTGGCTGTCAGAAACACGGAAGTAATCGACAAAATCGCCAGAAAGATAAAGAGAAGGAATCAAGCGATGTTCGAAACGGTACTCGCCACTGCTCCAGGGCGTCGCCGGGAGCATGTTGAGCTGCACCTGATGACCCGCAGCCTGGTCGTCACGCAGCTCCTTGAGGTGATTTTCCAGCTCGCGGTTGGCGCGCTCCAGGCGTTCGCGAATACGCTGGTTCTCAATGCGCAGGCGGGAGCGGTCCAGTGAACGACGCACCGCGTGCTCCAGCACCACAAGGTCGTCCAGCGGTTTGATCAGGTAATCACTGGCGCCCAGGCGCAGCGCCTCGACCACGTCCGCCATGATGCCATCGGCAGACACCACTATCACCGAGGTGTCCGGGTCGCTTTCGGTAATCTGACGCACCAGCTCGAACCCACGACTATTGCCCAGGTGCAAATCACAGAGCACCAGCGCCGGGCGCTGGGTCGTGAACACGGCGAGTCCTTCGCTGGCATCACGGGCCTGCAGGACGTCATACCCACCACGTTCCAAATGCGCTGAAATGCGCTGCCGAACGTGATCATCGTCGTCAATCACCAGCAGTGTCGTGCCTGGAAGCTGCATAGAGTCCCTACGTCAATGTCATGGAGCGCGGCTGGAGCCATGACCACAGGGTGGAGTACCAGATCAGGAGAAACCTGATGTTTTCAAGGGGCAAACAGTACTCCCATCCGATGCAGCAAGCAACCGTTAGCCATGGCGCCCGGAATGCTTGTCTCCGGGCACACTCGGCACTAGGATGTTGCAAAAAGAACAATCGGGATTCTGTTTCGCCCAAGCCGGAGTAGACCATGTCATTTCACGACCAGCAGTACAGCGAAAAGCGTGACTTCATGCGGATGAAGATGGAGACCACAGCGACGCTGACGGTTCTCGCCGACAACCTGACCCATTCGGTTCAGTGTCAGGATCTGTCCAATCAGGGGGCCCAGGTGCTCTGCCCTGAAGGCGTGAGCGAGGGCGCTGCGGTGGAGCTGAACATCCCTTCTCCCACACCGGGAATGAAAGGACTGCAAGCCAAAGGTGTGGTAGTGCGCTGCCAGGCCGAGGAATCCGGCGGCCACGTCATTGGCGTTAAATTCGACAGCCTCGACTGAGGCTGTCCACATACCAGAGGCACGCGCAGCAAAAGCGCCATGCCAGCTCGGGGTCAGAACTCGTCCGGTACGTTGCCGTCTTTGACTTTATATTCGCGATTCTGCAGGTAGGCGTTGCGAATAAAGGTATAACGATCCCCGCGAATCAAGCGCTCTTGATCCAGAAAGGACGCCCGCTTATCGATCATCTCCAGCGCGAATAACTGGTTACGCACGCGGATATCGTTCATGTAACCGGTGTAGGTGTAATTGAAGAAGTTTTCGGGAAACTTTGAACTGAAATCGCGCAGTGTGCTTGGCCCGATAAAGGGCACCATCAGGTAAGGGCCGCTATCGACGCCCCAAGCGCCCAGCGTTTGCCCCAGATCTTCATCGTTACGCTGCAAACCCATGCGAGTCGCCACATCGACTGTACCCAACCCCCCTAGCAGGCTGTTGAACAGAAAACGGGACATATCCACACCCGCCTCGCGAAACTTGCCTTGCAAGCCATTATTGACGAAGTTCATCGGCTCGGTGAGATTGTTGAAAAAATTGCTCACCCCATCGCTCAGAAACTCAGGCATGACGGCATCGTAGCCCTTGGCGACCGGTTTGACCGCATAGCGATCCAGAGTGTCGTTGAAAGCGAAGCTGATGCGATTGGCTTTTTCCCATGGATCGGGATTAGGGTATTCAGCCTCGTAATCATCGTAGGAATCGTCGGCAAAAACAGGTGTAATACCGGTTAGCGTCACTAGCGACAGCAATACCGCACCAGCACCTGTACTGGAAAATCTCATCAGCACGTCTCCGTTTTCAGCTCTGAACAACCGACAGCGTCCTGATGCCGCCAGCCGGGCGTGCCAGTGTAATGCAAAATAACCGTATAAATCAGCGATTTTACTATGACCGAAGACAACAAGCCTGTGCTCTACCGCTGTGAACTACCCGTACGCTACGGCGATATGGACAGCAACCAGCACGTCAACAACACCCGTTACTACCAGTATCTGGAAGAAGCCCGCATCCTTTGGCTGGATGGTCTTGGCGCGCAGCGCCGCGAAATTGGGCAGGGCTTGGTGTTGCTCAGCTGCACACACTACTTTCTGCGGCCAGTGGTCCACCCCTCCACCGTGGTGGTCGAATTGATCGCCGACGATGTGGGTAGAACCAGTCTGACGCTGGAACACCGCCTTTATGTCAAAGGGCAACCCGAACTGGTCGGCTATGGCGACGTTAAAATGGTCTGGATTGATGTGGCCACCCAACGCCCCATTCCGGTGCCCGACAGCGTTCGCGTGTCCATGGGTAAGGCGCCGCTGGCGGAGAGCTGAAACAGCCTGTCATCAAGGCGCAACAAAACTGTCAGATCATAACGGGTCACATTGCAGCGCTGCGGGCATGCCGGCAACCGCTGCAACCGTCAAGGCGTTGCCAGACAAGGACATGGCCCATGCCCCACCCTCAGATCGAGGCAGTAATCTTTGATGTCGCCGGCACCCTGCTGCCGTGCGATGCCCATCGCACCACCAGCACCAGTCTGTTGCCCGAAGCGGCAGAGCTGCTCAGCCACCTCAGCGCCAACCAGCAGCGCATTGGCCTGCTGACCCAGCAGCCCTTGCAGCTACCCTCTGCCCTTGATCATTATCCTTGCCTCTCGACGGAACAAACACGGCGTGGGGCACCTGCTCCGGATCTTCCTGTGCTCGCGGCCATCGCACTGGAGAGCCACGCCTTGCGCCAGTGTGTACTGGTCAGCGGCTCCGACGCCGGCATAGCGGCCGGTTTGAATGCCGGTATGTGGACCGTCGGCACAGCGCTGAGCGGCAGTCTTGAGCACGCCACCATGGCTGACTGGCAGGCCATGCCCGCCGCTGAACGCGACCAACTGCGCATGCAAGCCACTATTACCCTGCTCAACGCCGGTGCACATTATGTCATTGACGCGGTAGACGAGTTGGCGCATTGCCTGACCGACATCGCCCAGCGCTTGCACAAGGGCGAGCGGGCTTAATTCGGGCGGACGCGGAGCCACGCACAGGTTATAGTGTGAAAAACCGCAACTGGAGTAAGCCATGCCCACACAGCGTCTGAAAGCCCAACTGGAATCGCTGCAGGATACGCTCAACGACCCGAACGCCGAACTAACCGCCGAAGAGCGCGAAGCCCTGCAGAACATGGCAAATAATATTTATGCCCGACTGCTCACCAAGGAAAGTGAAGACCAGCCCGAGGAAGATCCTACCCTGGTTGACGGGGTACACCTGATGGCCGAACAATTCGCCGTGCGCCACCCTACCCTCGCCGGCACCCTGCGCAGTGTGATGCAGACACTCTCGGACATGGGCATCTGAGCCCGTAGCCAGGGAGCCCAACGAACAACGCCGGCAGAATTGCCGGCGTTGTAGTTTCAGCCACACTGGTTAACGCATGATGCCTACTGCCGCGCCAGGCGCAGATTTTCCGGCACACCGGCGCGCGTGGAACGATAGGGGTTGATGTCCAGCCCACCACGGCGCACATAACGCGCATAAACCGTCAGCTCCCCTTCGCCCAGCACCCTGCGCAGATCAAGGAAAATCCGCTCAACGCATTGCTCGTGAAAGTCCGCGTGCTGGCGGAACGAAATCAGATAGCGCAACAGCGCTGCACGATTCAGCTGCGGCCCGCGATAACTGATCTGCAGGCTGCCCCAATCGGGTTGCCCGGTCACCGGACAATTGGACTTGAGCAAGTGGCTGTGCAGCTGCTCGGACACCTCGACCTGCGGCAGATTCAGCGCCAGCAACGAGCGATCGTATTCGTAACAGTCCACCGTCACATCCAGGTCATCAATACAGTCGCCCGCCAGCGGCAGCATGCCGCCCTGGTGCAACTGCTGCATGCTGAGCAAGCGCACCATGACCGGCCCCTGCGCTGCCACCGAGAGGTCGGTTTCCAGCGTTTGTTGCACCTCCTGCCGATCACGGAACACCGTCTGGTTGAACGAGTTCAGGTACAGTTTGAACGACTTGGACTCGACAATCCGCGCCGCCTTGATCGGAAATACGAACTCCGCCGCGGCGACCTCGGGCTTACCCGACGGCGTCAGCCAGGACAACTCATAGCAATTCCAGATATCCACCCCGTGAAACGGCAGCCTGGCCGCGTCCAGCCCCAGCTCCTGCCACTTGGGCTGGCGCGCAATGGGGAACAGCAATGAAGGCGTGTATACGCTGACATAGGCGCTGGACTTGCCAAGCGGTGACAATTCCGCCGGGTGTTCTGACATGCTCAAGGTCTCCAGAGTGTTGACCCGCTGGCAAGGCACCAGCGGGCAGGTCGCTTATTGTCGCATGCCGGTACCGCGCACCAGCAACCAGTAACTCAGACTGTACAGCGCCACGGTAAACACGGCCATGATGATCAGGGCAGTAGCAATCGGAATATCCGACACACCCAGAATGCCGTACCGGAAAGCATTGACCATGTGCAGAATCGGGTTGGCCATCGACAACCCCTGCCAGAACGGCGACAACAGGTGAATCGAGTAGAACACGCCGCCCAGGTACGTCAGCGGAGTCAGCACGAAGGTCGGTACGATGGATATGTCATCGAAGGTGCGCGCGAATACCGAGTTGATGAAGCCGCCAAGGGAAAACACCAGCGAGGTAAAGAACACCACACAAATGGTCAACCCGATGTGATGAATCTGCAGGCGGGTAAAGAACATCGACATCAGCGTAACTATCAAACCCACCGCCAGCCCGCGTGCCACACCACCAAAGGTGTAACCCAGCAAGATCACGTGCGGTGAGACTGGCGCCACCATCAGCTCCTCGATCGAGCGCTGAAACTTGGTGCTGAAGAAGCTGGAGGCCACGTTCGAATAACTGTTGGTAATCACCGACATCATGATCAGCCCCGGCACGATGTAATCGATGTAGGCAAAGCCGTCCATCTCGCCGATGCGCGAGCCAATCATCTTGCCGAAGATCACGAAATACAGCGCCATGACGATACCCGGCGGCAGTAGCGTCTGCGGCCAGATACGGGTAAAGCGCTTGATTTCCTTGAACAGAATGGTGGTAAAGGCCACCCAACTACTACGCCAATGCGTCATCTCACGCGGCCCCTTTCTTGTCAGCGTTCTCATCTACCAGCATCAGGAATAGCTCTTCCAGGCGGTTACTTCTGTTGCGCAGGCTCTGCACCTTGATGTCCAGCCGGCTGAGCTCGGCAAACAGCGCATTCAAACCCTGCTCCTTATCCACCTGCACCGCCAGCGTGTGCTCATCCACCAGCTCACAGGGGTAACCGGCGAGCTCGGGGGCCGATTCAAAGCAACTGGTGCAGTCGAGCAGAAAGGTCTCGACATGCAGCTCGCTCAGCAATTTGCGCATGCTGGTGTTGTGAATGATCTGCCCCTGATCGATGATCGCGATGTTCTTGCACAGCTGCTCGGCTTCTTCCAGATAATGCGTGGTCAGCACTATGGTGATGCCCTGTGCATTGATCTCCTGCAGAAACTGCCACATGGAACGGCGAATCTCGATATCCACACCGGCGGTGGGCTCATCCAGAATCAGCAGTTTCGGCTCATGGATCAGTGCCCGGGCAATCATCAGGCGACGCTTCATCCCGCCCGAGAGCATGCGTGAAGGTACATCACGCTTGTCCCACAGCCCCAGTCGCTTGAGATACTGCTCGGCGCGCTGCGTTGCCTCGCGGTGCGGGATACCGTAATACCCGGCCTGGTTCACCAGAATATCGATGGTCTTTTCAAACTGACTGAAGTTGAACTCCTGCGGCACCACGCCGATGCAACGTTTGGCCGCCAGCAGATCGGTATCAATGCTGTTGCCGAAGATGCTGACCTCACCGGCAGATTTGTTCACCAGTGAAGAGAGAATGCCGATGGTTGTCGACTTGCCCGCGCCGTTGGGGCCCAGCAGCGCAAAGAAATCGCCTTCGCGCACCTCCAGGTCGATGCCCTTGAGCGCGCGCATGCCGTTGGAATAGGTTTTTTCCAGCCCGCTGATACGAATAGCTGCAGTCATGCAGATGCCTTAAGCCAGTGAAGTGGTGATCTGACTATGGGGGCAAAGCGCGCGGAATCAACCCCACAAAGCGCCGCGCGCCAGGGTTTTTGCAATACCCTGAAACACTTACAAATTTGCTACAAATGTGACCGAGCGGTCGATTGTGGCTCACAGGGAGACATCGTATCCTCGCCGGCACAACAACAAGCAACCCCGGAGACTCCCATGGCCACTACGCCGGATACCCCGGTTGAGGCGACCGATACAGCCAGTCGCATCACCCCAGCCTATCGCCGTTACGCACTGATCCTTCTGGTGCTGGCGTACACCTCCAGCCACATCGACCGCAACATCGTGGGCATCCTGATCGAACCGATCAAGGCCGACCTGATGCTGTCGGATACCCAGATGGGCTTTTTGTCAGGCATCGCCTTCGCGCTGTTCTACGCCACCCTGGGCATTCCGATTGCCGTTTTCGCCGACCGTTCCAACCGCCGCAACATCATTGCCTGGTCCATTGCGATTTGGAGTGCCATGACCGCCGTCTGCGGCACCGCACAGAGCTTCTGGCAACTGGCTATCGCCCGCGTCGGCGTCGGTATTGGCGAGGCCGGTTCCGGCCCCTCCTCCCACTCGATGATCGCTGACCTCTACCCCAAGGAAAAGCGCTCCAGCGCCATGTCGATCTACGCCCTGGGCGTTTACTTCGGCATCATGCTGGGCTTTTTGATTGGTGGCTTTGTCGCTGAGTGGTGGGGCTGGCGTGCCGCGTTCTTTATCGTCGGCGCTCCCGGACTACTGATCGCCCTGCTGGTGCGCTATACCATGATCGAACCGCCACGCGGCTTTGCCGATGGCGTCAAACCGCCGCCGCTGGGCAAGGTAAACGTACGCGCCGGCTTTGCCTCGCTATGGCGAGTCCGTACTACCCGCCACGTGGTCTGCGGCGTAACCCTGACCGCACTGGTAGGCTACGGCACCATCGTCTGGGCACCGGCCTTCCTGATTCGCAGCCACGGCATGACGCCCAGCGAAGTCGGCATGTTCCTCGGCCCGGTCTTGGGCATCGTCGGCGGCCTGGGCGCCTACATCGGCGGCATGCTGGCTGACCACCTGGCCGCCAAGGATGCGCGCTGGAATGCCTGGATTGTGGGTATCGCCAAGATGCTGTCCATCCCCTTCATCTGCGCCTTCTATCTGGTCGACAACACCTATCTGGCGCTGGCGTTCTATATGCCTGCAGCCTTCCTGGGCGCCTTCTACCTCGGGCCCAGTTTCGGCATGATTCAGAGCCTGACCCCACTGCGCAGCCGCGCGCTGGCGTCGGCCATCATGCTGTTTATCCTCAACCTGTTTGGCTTGGGCTTCGGTCCGCAGCTGATTGGTATTGCCAGCGACGTCATGCGCGCCTGGTTCGAAAGTGAGAGCCTGCGATATGCGCTGTTGGCCGCCACCTTCGTCAACGTCTGGGCCTCGGCGCACTATTACCTGGCCGGTAAAACCCTGAAGCAGGATACCGACAACCTGGTCGGCTGATCCGCAAGCACCTCCTGGCGGTTGCGCATGGCAATCGGAACCGCCGGGCCTCTTCCCTGTCCATTGGTATAACGTCTGTCAGCAACGGCGCCTGCAGTTAAAGCGTCTATGCTGACAGCTGGACCTCCGGAAGAAGGAAAACTTCATGCTGACTCTGCTTTGGCTGCTCGGCCTGGTGCTGTGCATTGCCGCCCTCGCCTACGTCCGAACCTCGCTGTTGAACGCCTGCCTGGGTGTAGGTGCCTACCTGCTCGCGATGACCCTGCTGGGGCCGGCCCCCTGGGTCATTGACCTGGTGCTCTGGGTCGTCTTTTTGGCGATTGCGATCCCGCTGAACATCCCCGATGTGCGCCGCAATCAGATCTCCGCCCCCCTGTTCAGCTGGTTCAAGAAAGTACTACCACCGCTGTCCGACACTGAACAGGAAGCCCTTGATGCCGGTACCGTCTGGTGGGACGGCGAGCTATTCAGCGGCCGCCCTGACTGGGGCAAACTGCACAGCTTCCCCATCCCCCGCCTGAGCGCCGAAGAACAGGCCTTTCTCGACGGCCCGGTGGAGGAGCTCTGCCGTATGACCAACGAGTGGGAGGTCACCACCACCCGTCAGGATCTGTCACCCGAAACCTGGGCCTATATCAAGGACAACGGCTTCTTCGGCCTGATCATTCCCAAGGAGTACAACGGCAAGGGCTTTTCTGCCTACGCCCATTCGCAGATCGCCATGAAGCTAGCCAGCCGCAGCGGCGACCTCGGCTCCACCGTGATGGTGCCCAACTCGCTTGGCCCGGCCGAGCTGCTGATGCATTATGGCACCGAAGAACAGAAGCAGCATTACCTGCCGCGCCTGGCCGCCGGACAGGAAATCCCCTGCTTTGCCCTCACCGCGCCAGAAGCTGGCTCTGACGCCGGCTCAATGACCGACAAGGGCATCATCTGCAAGGGCCAATGGGAAGGCGAAGAAGTGATCGGCCTGCGGGTCACCTGGGAGAAGCGCTATATCACCCTCGGCCCGGTCGCTACCGTGCTTGGCCTGGCCTTCAAGGCCTACGACCCCGACCACCTGCTGGGCGATGAGGAATCGCTGGGGATTACCCTGGCACTGATCCCCACCGATACCGAGGGCGTCGAGATCGGGCGTCGCCACTTCCCGCTCAATGCCGCCTTCATGAACGGCCCCAACTCAGGCAAGGACGTGTTCATTCCCATGAGCTACCTGATCGGTGGCCAGGAGCGGATCGGCCAGGGCTGGATGATGCTGATGAACTGCCTGTCCGTCGGCCGTTCCATTTCGCTGCCTGCCGGCGGCACAGGTGCTGCCAAGATGGCCAGCATGACCACCGGCGCCTACGCCAGCATCCGCCGCCAGTTCAACCTGCCAATTGGTGAGTTCGAGGGTATTCAGGAAGCGCTCGCCCGTATTGGCGGCAACACCTACGTGATGAACGCTACCCGCACCATGACCGCCGGCGCTGTCGATCTGGGTGAGAAACCTTCGGTACTCTCGGCTGTGGTCAAGTACCACGTGACCGAACGCATGCGCCAAACCGTCAGCGACGCCATGGACGTGCACGGCGGCAAGGGTATCTGTATGGGGCCGAGCAACTACCTGGGCCGCGCCTATCAGTCGGTGCCCATTTCCATCACCGTGGAAGGCGCCAATATTCTTACCCGTAGCATGATGATCTTCGGCCAGGGCGCTATTCGCTGCCATCCCTTTGTACTCAAGGAGATGCAGGCTACCCAGAATGAGGATCAGAACGCGGCGCTGACCGAGTTCGACGACCTGCTGTTCCGTCATATCGGTTTCTCGCTGAGCAACGCTTCCGCCAGCCTGCTGCTGGGGCTGACCGGTGGCCGTCTGGCCGACACGCCGGACTACCCCGCCACGCAAGCTTACTACCGCCAACTGTCGCGCCTGGCAGCCGCCTTTGCCACCGTCACCGACTGCACCATGCTGATACTGGGCGGCGAGCTGAAACGCCGTGAGCGCATTTCTGCACGGCTCGGGGACGTGTTGAGCTATCTGTACCTGGCCAGCGCTACGCTCAAGCATTTTGACGATCAGGGTCGCCACGAAGAGGATCTACCCTTTGTCCAGTGGGGCGTAGAAGACCTGCTGTTCAAGATCGAGCAAAGCCTGCACGAGGTGCTGCTCAACTTCCCTGATCCACGCATGGGTTGTCTGCTGCGCGTCGTGGTCTTCCCGCTCGGCCGCCGCCTCACACCACCTGCAGATGCGGTGGGCGCGGAAGTCGCCAGACGCTTGATGACGCCCGGCGCCGCGCGTGACCGTCTGCTGGATGGCTGCTATCAGAGCACCGACCCGAATGACGTCACCGGCCTGGTCAACACCACTCTGGAAAAGGTGCTGCTCGCCGACCCCATCGAAGCGCGCCTTGCCAAGGCCATTCACAAGGGCGAACTGGAGCACGACAGCGATGCGGACATGCTCAACGTGGCAGCCGAATCCGGCGTGATCAGTCCCGACGAAGCCGAGCTGGTACGCGAGGCCCGCATCGCCCGCCGCGCCGTGATCGACGTGGATGACTTCTCCAAGGAAGACATGGATCCCACAGCGCGCAAAGCAAGCGCCAGCCCGGCGAAAACGCGCAAATCGACCAAAAAAGCTGACAATAACCCAGCAAAAACTGCACCCTCGGAGCAGGAAGCGGTGCTTGAGAACCAACCCTTCCCGCCACCGGAAGATAAAGCCTGAGCCAATGGTCTGGCGTGTCGGCAGCAGCCACGCGCCAGACCATGCTTTCTGTTAGACTCCCGCGCCAGAGTAATCAGGAGTCCCGCCATGACCACCCCGCTTAGCTACCACGCCTATCACCTTGCCCTGCTACAAAGCCTGTACGACACGCTGCGCGCGCAATCGGCCCTGCTGGAGCAGGTGCCGGAAGAGAGCAACGAGCTGTTTATGGAACGCTTCAACGAGCTGCTGGAACAGCTGGAGCAAGGCGATCACGACAGCCTGTACCTGGGCCAGGACATTCTCTGCCAGATCATCAGCCGCTACCCGCAAATCGCCCACCTGATCCCCCGCGACCTGCTCTGGTATTTTGGTGGCGACTGCCTGCACTTCATGCCCGACGAAGAAATCGCCCAGTACCAACTGCTGGATGAGCACCGCGCCGACGCTGAGGCGCGCGGTGAAGCTTTCGATTGGCAACAAGCCCGGCAACTGATTCAAAGCAACTGAGGCTCGCACCATCCCAACGCCTGCGGCGAGCCGCGCCCGGTCAGCTCGAGTTTCACCTTGACCGGCATCTGTGCGACGCCGCTAGCCGGGATGGTACTCAGCCCTTCCAGATAGCCACCTCAAAGCCTCGCACCGGCTAGCCGCCAGCCGGCAACGCCGAGCTCCGTCTCGACCCGCAACCTCAAGCGCACCGGCACAGCCCGAGCAGGAACCGAGCCTCTTTGACATATCTGAAAGCGGCAACGGCCAGGCAGGTAGTTTTCTTCAAGCACAAAAAAAGCCGCTACATGAGCGGCTTTTTTGTTATTTCTGGGGGGAAGCGAGACGCGAACTCGCGAGGCTACGCGCTCGGCCCCGACCTCGGCATTGCCGTGCTCTACCACTGAGACCTGCGCCAGCGACCAAATCGCAGGCACAAAAAAGCCGCTACGTGAGCGGCTGTTTTGTTACTTCTGGAGCGGGAAACGAGACTCGAACTCGCGACCCCGACCTTGGCAAGGTCGTGCTCTACCAACTGAGCTATTCCCGCAAAACTGACGCCGTAATGGCGTCCCCTAGGGGACTCGAACCCCTGTTACCGCCGTGAAAGGGCGGTGTCCTAGGCCACTAGACGAAGGGGACGTATCCGGACTTCTCTGTGCCGAGGTGTTAACCCTGGCTACTTGCTGCGTGTTGTTCGCTGCAAGTGGCGCGCATTTTATGCATGGTCTGAAATATCGTCAACCCCTCAACCCAATCTTTTTTCAGGTTTTTTTCATCTTCGTCAGCAACGAGCCACCCCACCGCTCGTCAAGCGCTTGTGTAATGAGGGCTGGACCCAAAAACCGGGCCCTGCACAACAAGCCGACCAGCGGCGGAAAAAAGCTTGTCGCCTCAAGCTGTCTCAGCCATGATGCTAAAGTGATAGTTCACTGACTGTGCGACCATTGTTTCAAATAGGTTGGCAGTCTTGTAAACGGAGCATTGCGACCCGTAGCCACAGGCAAGGTTGCATTGGCTCAGGACGTTTAGGCACACAAGAAGAGAGACAAACACGTGTCCCCACTCCTAATTGGCGGTTTATTGGCTGCCGGACTTCTGGTTCTGGTCAGCATCGGCTTTATCAGTCACGGGCTTGAGCGCGCGCGGCTGGAGCGCGCCAGACAATCTGCCGAGGTGTCCGCGCGCATCAAGATCGGCAACAGCGTCATGGCCTCCCTGCCCGGCCAGTTTCTGCCGGCGGAGCTGGGCACCTTGCTACTGCAGATTGAAGTGCAACTATTGGAAAAGCTGGCTCGCATCAACAAGAACGCCGGCGACGTCAGTCAGCGCCTGGCCGCCTCGCGCGCGCAACTTGAGCAGAACCAGGTGCCCAGCAACGCTCCCGTTACTCTGGACTCCGAAGCCAAAGGCAAGGAAGCGCGCATCCAGCTGGAGAATCTCTACAAGCAGCTGCAGCAGGCGCAGGCTGACGGCCTGATAGACAAGGCCACGCTGACGCACTGGTCCAGCCAGATTCGCCGCTTTCTGGTCGCCGCCAACCTGGACACCTTTAACGCCACCGCCAAGCAAGGCATGCAGCAGGGCAAGCCGCGGGTCGCCAAGCTGCAATATGAGCGTGCCATCGCCTACCTGACCAAACTGAACAACCCGGCCTTTAGCGAGCACCTGAAGCAATACAAGGCTCTTCTGCAACGCGCCGAGGCTGCCGTTGTGGCGCAAGATCAGTCAGCCAGCGGCCAGCCGAGTGAACTGGATGCAGGCCTGCAGCAAATGGAAAGCGCCGACGACCAGTGGAAGAAAAACGCCGTCTACGACGACTAGAACCAGGACACCCCGTGGCCAGCTAGTGCTGGCCACTCCTCCCGATAACGACCCCATATGGAATTCCAATGGCCCTGACCCTCTACGGCGCCATACTGTCGCCCTACGTACGCAAGATTCGGATCCAGCTCGCAGAGCAGCAGATCGAGTACCAGCACAAGCACATCCCACCACGCGACAAACCGGAGTGGTACACCGATATCAGCCCGCTTGGGCGCATTCCCGCGATCCAGGATGGCGACTTCAAGCTGGCCGACTCCGCCGTCATCGCGCAATACCTGCATGAAAGCCGCGGCGGCCAACCTCTGTACGGCACATCACCCGAGCAGGCGGCCCGGGTTCGCTGGCTGGAAAAATACGCCGATTATGAGCTGGCCCCCTACAGCACCTTTGCGCTGTTCTTTCAGCGTGTGGTGGCGCCAAACTATGGTGAACAGCCTGATCAAGCCATGATTCAGGCCGCACTCGACCATCATCTGCCACCTCTGCTCAACTACCTGGAAGCCGAGCTCGGCAACGCGCCCTTCTTTCTCGGCCAACAGTTCAGCCTGGCAGATATTGCCGTGTGCACGCAGCTGATCAACATGGCCCATGCCGGCGAATTGATTGACGAGTACCGCTGGCCCGGCCTGTCTTCGCTGCTTAGCCGCGTCACTTCGCGGGCCAGCGTTTCGGCCATTCTGCCAACCGAGCACCAGCAGGTTGCCAAGCTGACCGGCCGCCTCTGAAGCGGTAAGCTACCGGGCGGCGCGGCCATCTGCGCAGCCGGGCCCGGTAGCACTTCAGCGCCGCCAAAAACGCCAATACGTTGCTGCCACCCAACCCGCGTAACCGTGCGACAATGCACCGCCTCGGCTGAGCGATCCGCGCTGTAACGGCATGCTGTCACCCTGATGGCGATAGTGCGCTAAGCTTTTGCCAAGAGATTGCCGATAAGGATCGCAGCAACCCATATGGATATCCGCCTCACCAACCGTCTGTCCTTCAAGCAAACCCGCATGGGCGTGCTGGGCGCTTTCATTCTCGGCACCCTGCTGGGCCTGATTCAGGTGACCGTTGATTACCATTCCGAAGATGCCGCCATCGATGAAGCGGTGCAGGCCCAGATCAACGTCAGCCTCGGCCCCGCCTCGCGCATTGCGTACAACATTGATGCTGAACTTGCTCTGGAACTGGTTAACGGCTTGCTGCAGGCGCCGCCGGTGATCCGCGCGGAAATCATCGATAACAACGGCATCGCCCTGGCCAGCGTCAGCCGCCCCATGGCCACCAGCCGTTACCGCGTGGTCAGCGATGCGCTGTTCAAACGCCGCCGCGACTACTCACATCCGCTCTATGTAGAACACGCACCCAATGAGCTGCTGGGCCACCTGGTGATCGAAGTGGATACATTCCACCAAGGGGCAAGCTTCCTGCGCCGCGCCGGCCTGACCATGTTGTCGGGCTTTATTCTCAGCCTGGTCCTGTCGCTGATTCTGATGGTGCTGTTCTACGGCATGCTGACCAAGCCCCTGGTGCGCCTGATCAACGACCTGCTGAACATGAAGACCGAGGGCGAACGCAGCCGCCTGCCCTGCCCTGATGGTCACGAGCGCGACGAAATTGGCGCTTTGGTAGAGGTAATCAACCGTCAGCTGCAGAGCATCGACGTCAACATGCGCCAGAAGCTGCGCGCCGAAGAGCGTCTGCGCAAATACCTCGAAGAACTCGAAAGCATCGTCGAGTCTCGCACCAATGAGCTGCAGGAAACCAACGCCCAGTTACGCCGCTCGAACCAGGATCTGGAGTACTCGCGCGAAGAAGCACTCGACATGGCCCGCGCGCGCTCGGCCTTTCTGGCCAATATGAGCCACGAGATTCGCACCCCCATCAACGGCCTGCTCGGCATGATCGGTCTGACCCTTGACAGCCCGCTGAACAACGAGCAAAAGCAGCAGCTCTCCATAGCCTACGACTCTGGCAAAGTGCTGGTGGCCCTGCTGAACGACATTCTCGACCTGTCCAAGTTTGAAGCCGGCAAGTTGCAGCTAGAGCGCATCCCCTTCGATCTGGGCGCACTGCTCGAAGAAACTGCCAGCCTGCTGTCACAGAATGCCGGCAAGCAGGATATCGAACTGACCTGTCGTATAGATCCACGCCTCCCGGGCATGCTGCTCGGCGACCCCACGCGTATCCGCCAGATCGTCAGCAACCTGCTGTCCAACGCGCTCAAGTTCACCGAGCAGGGCCATGTGGCCCTTACTCTGAACCTTGAGCGTGGTGGCAGTGCCGATCAGCAGGTGCGTATCAGCGTGTCGGACAGCGGCATTGGCATCGCCGAAGAGGCGCTGGAAAGCATCTTCTCGCCCTTCACCCAGGCCGACGCGCATATCTCCCGTCGTTTTGGCGGCACCGGGCTGGGCCTGGCGCTGTGCCGCAGCCTGACTGACGCCATGGGCGGCGTGCTGACCGTCACCTCTACCCTCGGCCAGGGCAGCAGCTTCAGCGTACTGATTCCCTTGGCCAGCCACGACCAGCAACCCAGTTTCCCCACCCCGACACCACGTTCGGTACTGATCTGGAATCAAAGTGGCCACCTGCAGGGCCAAGTCCTCAACGAACTGCTGCGTAGCTGGGGCATGGACTGTCAGGTAATGGACTATCAATTGGTCAGCCCGTTGCCACAGGTACCCGCAGACAAGGACTTTTGGCTACTGGATAGCCCGGCACTGGCGCAACGACTGCAAGCGCTGGAGCCAGAGACCCCACGGCTGCTGGTGTGCAGCTATAGCCGCCTGCTGTCCGCCGACAAGGCGCAGAAGCTGAGGATTTTGCAACAGGTCGCCGCGCCCCCGGCTCGCCGTCGGCTGGCCGAGGCCATAGATGAACTCTTCGGCATCGTTCGTGAAAACCAGCCCGCCAACGACAATATCGCGCTGCCGGCCGGTCAGCGACTACTGCTGGTGGAAGATAACGCGGTGAACCAGATGGTCGCCAAGGGCATGCTCAGCCGCCTGGGCTACGAAGTAGACCTGGCCGAACACGGCGAGATAGCGCTGAACCTGCTGGAGGAAAATGACTACGCATTGGTGCTGATGGACTGCAACATGCCGGTACTCGATGGCTATGAAACCAGCCGCCGGCTGCGCGCAGACCCGCGCTGGCAGAACCTGCCGATCATCGCGCTCACCGCCAACGCGCTGCATGAAGACCGCCAGCGCTGTCAGGAGGCTGGCATGAGCGACTACCTGGCCAAACCTTTCAAGCGTGAAGACCTGCAAGCCATCCTGCAACGCTGGCTGAGCAACCCGTCAGCCGATTGAGCCGCTGACGGGGCCTAAGACCTAGCCGAGCAGCGCCTCAATATCCGCCCGCAGATCTTCGGGCTTGGTGGTCGGGGCGTAGCGCTTGATTACCTTGCCCTGCCCGTTGACCAGAAACTTGGTGAAATTCCACTTGATGCCCTTGCTGCCCAGCAAGCCCGGAGCCTGCGATTTGAGCTGCACAAACAATGGGTGCGCGTTGTCGCCGTTCACGTCGACCTTTTTGAACAGCGGAAAGCTGACGCCGTAGTTCAGCTCGCAAAACTCGGAGATCTGCCCCTCGTCACCCGGCTCCTGTGCGCCAAACTGATTGCACGGAAATCCGGCCACGCGCAGCCCCTTGGCCTGATAATCCTGCCACAGCGCCTCTAGCCCCTTGTACTGCGGGGTAAAGCCGCACTTGCTCGCGGTGTTGACCACCAGATATGCCTTGCCATCCAGCTCTGCCAGACTGCTTTCACGGTTATCGATGGTGGTACAGGGGATCTGCAGCAGTTGTTCAGCCATGACGACGATACTCCTTGGGTTATTCGCGTTAAGTCAGCACAGCTTAGCGCAAATCAATTTGCATGCATTTTATTTGCGCGCAATTAAAAACTCGGAAGCGCGGCCCCGGCCAGCGCGTACTGGCTCCACTGCTCGTTCGATATGCAGGCCACCCATACCCTCGGCGACTGAGGCGGCGCATCACAAGCACCCTTGTTTTGCGTCTTCGCTCAACCCCATCAACAGCCGACCAGTACAGCTACACATTTTCTGCGTTTTCCCTACCCAGAATCACCACTACAGGCTTTCACAGGGAGCCACGCAAGACGTATGATGGTCGTTTTACAATCGCTCAGGGATGACAGAACATCACCCCCTCCCTGACATGCTCATCAGCCCTGGATCCACAAGGTAAGCACCATGCAGGTTAGCAAGTCCAACAAATTGGCCAACGTCTGCTACGACATTCGCGGCCCCGTGCTGCGCCACGCCAAGCGCCTCGAAGAAGAAGGCCACCGCATTCTCAAGCTGAACATCGGCAACCCCGCGCCCTTCGGTTTTGAAGCGCCGGAAGAGATCCTGCAGGACGTTATCCTCAATCTGTCTACCGCGCAGGGCTACAGTGATTCGCGTGGGCTGTTCTCCGCCCGCAAGGCGGTCATGCACTACACCCAGACCAAGAACATCCCCAATGTCGGCATCGACGACATCTACCTCGGCAACGGTGTGTCCGAGCTGATCGTCATGGCCATGCAAGGTCTGCTGAACAACGGCGATGAAGTCTTGATCCCGGCGCCCGATTACCCGCTGTGGACGGCTTCCGTCAGCCTGTCCGGCGGCAAGCCGGTGCATTACCTGTGCGACGAGCAGTCGGACTGGTACCCCGACATCGAAGACATTCGCAGCAAGATCACCAGCAACACCAAGGCCATGGTGATCATCAACCCCAACAACCCCACCGGCGCAGTTTACCCGCGTGAGGTGCTGGAGCAGTTGGCGCAGGTGGCGCGCGAAAACAATCTGATCCTGTTTGCCGATGAAATCTACGACAAGATTCTGTACGACGGCGTTGAGCACGAGTCCGTTGCTGCCGTGGCGCCTGATGTGCTGTGCCTGACGTTCAACGGCCTGTCCAAGTCTTACCGCGTCGCGGGCTTCCGCTCTGGTTGGATGATCATCAGCGGGCCCAAGCATCACGCCAAGAGTTACCTGGAAGGCCTGGAGATCCTCGCCTCCATGCGCCTGTGCGCCAACGTCCCGGCGCAGCACGCCATTCAAACCGCGCTGGGTGGCTATCAGAGCATCAACGACCTGATCCTGCCGGGCGGCCGCCTGCTGGAACAGCGCGATACCGCCTGGGAGCTGCTCAACGAAATTCCCGGCGTCAGCTGCACCAAGCCCAAGGGCGCACTCTACTTGTTCCCACGGCTCGACCCCAAGGTCTACCCGATCCACAACGACGAGAAAATGGTGCTCGACCTGCTGCTGCAGGAGAAAATCCTGATCGTCCAGGGCACGGCCTTCAACTGGCCCTGGCCGGATCACTTCCGTATCGTCTCGCTGCCGCGCAAGGATGATCTGGAAATGGCCATCGGCCGCATCGCCAACTTCCTCAAGACCTACAAGCAGTAAGGCGCTGCGTGGCCGACCTGCATATCGAAGACTTCCACCAGGATGTAGCCCGCATCCTGGTGGCGCTGTATAACCGCTTCCCGCAGCCCGCCGCGCTCTTTGTCAGTGATTTGATTGGTGAGCACGAGCCCGATGCCTTCGGCGTACCCGCGCCGCGTCATCTGGCTTGCTTCAGCGCCATGCTGTGGCTCGCCGACGAAGGTTTTCTGCGCTATGCCGACACTATCCGCCAGGAAGCCATCGACCAGGCCTGCCTAAGCGAACGCGCTTTTGTATTACTTTCACGAGCGGACCAGCGCGAACGCGACCCCGCCCTCCCCGCCAGTATCGCCCGCCAACGCGCCACCCTGGCCCAGCAGTTGCGCGACGCGCTGCACAGCGGCTCCAGCAGCGCGGTTTACGACACAGTACAACGCTGCTTTTTCACCAGCGTCAGTTAGTCGCAGACAGGCTGGAAACCCGGCGTGACATCTTTTGTCATAGAGTCAGCATTGAAAGCCCGCCCCGCTCGCCCAATATAAGCTCAGAATAGAGCCTCGCAGCGCAACGCCGCGCGAGCTGATTGATCTCTACACAGGAAATATCCACACCATGATGCGAATACTGCTGTTTCTGGCAACCAACATTGCGGTCGTGCTGGTCGCCAGCATTACCCTGAGCCTGCTGGGCGTCGGCAACATCCACGACGGCCAGGGTGGCATGAACCTGCAGGCACTGCTGATCTTCTGCGCCGTGATCGGCTTTGCCGGCTCCTTTGTCTCGCTGTTTCTGTCCAAATGGATGGCCAAACGCAGCACTGGTGCCCGCGTAATCGAGCAGCCGCAGACCCAGCAGGAAAAGTGGCTGGTCAGCACCGTGGAAGAACTGGCCCGCACCGCCGGCATCGGCATGCCGGAAGTCGCCATCTTCCCGTCCCGTGCGCCCAACGCCTTTGCCACCGGCTGGAACAAGAACTCCTCACTGGTCGCCGTCTCCGAAGGCATGCTGCAGCGCTTCAGCCCGGCTGAAGTCAAAGCCGTCATGGCGCACGAGATTGGCCACGTCGCCAACGGCGACATGATCACCCTCACCCTGATTCAGGGCGTGGTGAATACCTTCGTGATGTTCTTCGCGCGCATCATCGGCAACTTCGTTGACCGCGCCGTATTCAAGAACGAAGGCAGCGGCCCGGGCATTGGCTATTTTGTCGCGACCATCTTTGCCGAGCTGGTACTGGGCATTCTGGCCAGCATCATCGTCATGTGGTTCTCCCGCCAACGTGAGTTCCGCGCCGACGCAGCGAGCGCGCAACTGGTTGGCGCCGGCGCCATGATTGCCGCGCTGGAACACCTTAAAGCCGAACAGGGCATTCCGGTGGAACTACCAGGCGAAATGACCGCCTTTGGCATCAACGGCAGCCTCAAGCACGGCCTCGCCGGCCTGCTGATGAGCCACCCGCCGCTGGATGAGCGCATTGCCGCGCTGCGGGCCGGCAACTATCGGTAACTAGCTGCAAGCTGCAAGCTGCAAGCTGCAAGCTGCAAGCAATTGGAGCGGGATCGGGCGTAGCCTGGTTCCGCTTTTTTGTTGCATACGGCCCAGCCGCGACAGACGCCAACAGCAAGTCACGAATCTTGGTGGTCTAATAACCCGAACATTGAACCCGGCAGCATGGATTAGCGTGCCGGGATGACAAAGCCTACCGCTGGTATTCTTTTGACTTCTTGATAAATAACAAACCCGCTATCGAAAATAGCAGACTAAAAAGCGGCAGATCATCTACCGCAAAAAAACGCCCCGATGCCTCACCCTGCACGACCTTGTAGCCATGAACCTCGGTACTCAAAATAACGCTTAGCGGTGTGATCCCTATCTGCCTGTCCAGCAGCAATATCAATACATATACCGTGCTCAAAACAACCAAAAAAGACGGTTGTTGGAAAACAGACCACACCAGTAAAAAAGCAACAAAGCACGCTATAACAGATAAGGGGAAAGACAGGGTAACTATTGCATCCTCGCCAATGCTCGCCTCCAAATTACTCAGGGTGTAAGCAAAAATTGTTAAGCATGCAAACACGTACAGCGCCACACCGATCAATCGCATAGCCATTTCCTTATTATCACGGGCGTTTATCCCATCCTGGACTAGCTCAACCTGGCTAACCGACGCCATTGTGCCCATTACATCAAACTCCAGAACGCCTCGACCAATGGGTTTTTCAGGTTCTTCTTTAGCGTAAATAAACCGATGTCGTAGGGCTCCAGTTCGGGCGTTACGTCGAGTACGCGAATGCGCTCGCGCAAGGGACTGTTGTCGAGCACGATTTTGGGTACCACGCCGATACCAAAGCCCAGGCTAACCATGCTGACAATAGCCTCATTACCCGTCACCTGTGCATAAATGCGGGGCGCTATGTCCTGCTGGCGAAACCATTCGTCCACGCGCGTTCGGGAGACGCCGCTTTCCGACAGGATCAGCGGTATGCTCTCCCAGGCCTGCGCGGTGGCGGGCGTCTCGGTGGGCACGTTGGGTACCTGTTGCTCCAGCGGCGCTATAAACAGCAGGGGCGAAATGGCGATGGGTTTGAATGCCAGGCCGCGCGGCAGGCTGGCGGGCTGCGCCGCGATGCTGATGTCTTCCTTGCCGTCCAGCACATGCGCGATGGCATGCTCTGGATCACCGGTGCGCAGTTTGATCTCAATCGCCGGATACGCGACCCGAAACCGGCGCAGCAGCTCATACAAAAAGCTGTAACTGGCCGTGACCGAGCCGTACAGGCTAACCTCACCGCTGAGCTGATCCGAGTTGTCGGTGAGTTCGTGGCGAATCAGGTTCCACTGGCTGCTGGTATCACGCGCGTAGTTTAGAAATTTCTGCCCTTCGCGGGTCAGGACGACCGTACGATTGTCGCGATTGAACAGCGCCACCCCCAGTTCGTCTTCCAACTGGCGTATGTTGCGCGACAAGGCAGAGATGCTGATGTGGCATTCATCGCTGGCGCGGCCAAAGTGCAGTGTTTCCGCCAGCGCGAGAAACTGTTTGAGCGTTTTGATGTTCATGCTGGGATAATAACGGACGTTTGCAGAAAACGGGACGTCTTGTTGCAAATATATCAATTTAAGAAATGGTCAGTTTTCTATAAATTGATCGCACTCACAGATTACTGGCGCTTATCGTTGGTGGCTGTGTCCCTAATCAAGATCGGTGTGCGCTTGTCGCCGATCACTTCACCATACACTCAGGGTGTTAAAAAATGGCTAATTACTTCAATACCTTACCGCTGCGCGAGCAACTGGCCGAGCTGGCTAAATGCCGCTTCATGCACAACGCTGAATTCGCCGATGGCGTCGACGCGCTGAAAGGCAAAAAAATGGTCGTTATCGGTTGTGGCGCACAGGGCCTGAACCAGGGCTTGAACCTGCGCGACAGCGGCCTGGACGTTTCCTACGCCCTGCGCCCTGAGGCCATTGAGCAGAAGCGCCAATCCTGGAAGAACGCCACAGAAAACGGCTTCACCGTTGGCACTTATGAAGAGCTGATCCCCACCGCCGACGTAGTACTGAACCTGACCCCAGACAAGCAGCACACCGCCGTTGTAAACGCCGTCATGCCACTGATGAAGCAAGGCGCTTGCCTGTCTTACTCTCACGGTTTCAACATCGTTGAAGAAGGCATGAAAATTCGTGACGACCTGACCGTCATCATGGTTGCCCCCAAGTGCCCGGGTTCAGAAGTGCGCGCTGAGTACGTTCGCGGCTTTGGCGTTCCGACCCTGATCGCCGTTCACGAAGACAACGATCCCAAGGGCGAAGGCCTGGCGCTGGCCAAGGCCTATGCGGTCGGCACCGGCGGTCACAAGGCCGGCGTACTGATGTCGTCCTTCATCGCTGAAGTTAAATCCGACCTGATGGGCGAGCAGACCATTCTGTGCGGCATGCTGCAGACCGGTTCCATCCTGTGCTTCGACAAAATGGTTGAAGAAGGCATCGACGCTGGCTACGCCTCTCGTCTCATCCAGTACGGCTGGGAAACCATTACCGAAGCGCTGAAATACGGCGGCGTGACCAACATGCTGGACCGCCTGTCCAACCCGGCCAAGATCAAGGCCTTTGACCTGGCCGAAGAGCTGAAGCAGATCATGCGTCCGCTGTACAACAAGCACCAGGACGACATCATCAGCGGTCACTTCTCCAAGACCATGATGGAAGACTGGGCCAACGACGACAAAAACCTGCTGCAATGGCGTGCAGATACCGCTGAAACCAACTTCGAGAAGACCCCTGCCGGCGACGTAAAAATCTCCGAACAGGAATTCTTCGACAACGGCATCCTGATGGTTGCCATGGTTAAAGCCGGTGTTGAGCTGGCGTTCGAGACCATGACCGCTGCCGGCATCATCGCCGAGTCTGCCTACTACGAGTCGCTGCACGAAACCCCGCTGATTGCCAACACCATCGCGCGCAAGAAGCTGTATGAAATGAACGCGACCATTTCCGATACTGCAGAATACGGTTGCTACCTGTACAACCATGCCTGCGTACCGCTGCTGGCTGACTTCATGAAAGGCATCAAGACCGACGTTATCGGCAAGGGCCTGGACCTGGAAGACAACGGCGTCGACAACGCTCGCCTGATCGAAGTGAACGCCGCACTGCGCTCACACCCGGTCGAAGCTGTAGGCACAGTACTGCGTGGCTACATGGCCGACATGAAGAAAATCGTTTAATCGATTGATTCAGCGTTAAGCCGCAAAAGCCGGGTTTCCACCAGAAACCCGGCTTTTTTGTCTCTGCTGTGCGCAGCGCGTAATTCATAACTGTGTTGTTCGTAAACCTAAAGGCACGCCTCAATGAACGCTCCAAACCGCCTGGCTCCGATTCAATTGAACCAAGCCACGGTCAACTTTGATGACCGCTTCACCCTGAGCGAGATCGACTGGACCATCACAGCGGACCAGCATTGGGTCATTACCGGCACCAACGGCGCCGGCAAGTCCGCGCTGGCGGCCGTGCTCGCCGGGCTGGGCGAAGTCACCGCCGGCAGCGTGCAAGGCCTGCCCGAGCGCGTGGGCCTGGTCTCCTTTGAAGCCCAGGCGGAGTTGATTGCCAGAGAACTGAAAAAAGACGATGCCGACATCATGGACGTGATTTCACTTGGCACGCCGGTGCATGAAATCATCTTCGAGAATTGCCAGGACCCGGAATTGGCTCAATCGCTAGTGGAGCAGTTCGGCCTTAGCAAACTGCTCGACCGTGCGTTTCGCAAACTCTCGACCGGCGAGACCCGCAAGGTCATGCTGATTCGCGCCCTCTCCAGCAAGCCGGACCTGCTGATTCTCGACGAGCCCTTCGATGGCCTGGATGCAGACACGCTCGCCATGCTGCAAGCGCACCTGGCCTCCATCATCGACACCGTCCCCATGGTCATGGTGCTGAACCGCTTTGACGAGATGCCCGACTTCATCACCCATGTTGCCTACATGGATAAAGACAGCTCAGACCCAAAGAACCCGAATCAGGGCCGCCTGACACTGACCGTCGATAGAAGCGACGAAGGCGCCTTCAACGAGCTATATCAACTGCTGCACCTGAAAACCACCGACCTGCACGTACCCGAGGCCGACCCCGGCAACAAACTGCCCGCGCTTGATCCAGGCCAGCCGCTGGTGCGGCTGAAACAAGCGACCATCAAGTACGGCGATACCGTCATAGTCAACAAACTGAACTGGACCATTGAGCGCGGCCAGCACTGGCAACTCAGCGGCCCGAACGGTAGCGGCAAAACCGGCGTGTTATCGCTGATAACCGGCGACCACCCGCAGTGCTACACCAACGACATTTATGTCTTCGGCTTTCAGCGCGGCAACGGTGAAAGCATCTGGCAGATCAAGCAGTTTATCGGCTACGTTTCCACTGCTCTGCAATGGGAATACCGCGTCAGCACCAGCTGCAAGAACGTGATTATTTCCGGCTTTCACGACAGCATTGGCCTGTATAGCAAATCGTCCGATAACCAGAAGAAAATCGCCGACCAATGGCTCGAACTGCTCGGCATGACAGCACGCGCCGATCAGCCATTTAACAAGCTGTCCTACGGCGACCAGCGCCTGCTACTTATCGCCCGCGCCATGGTCAAACACCCGCCCCTGCTGATCCTCGACGAGCCCTGCCTGGGCCTCGACGACATGAACCGCCAGCTCGTGCTCGCGCTGATCGAGAAGATCTGCCAAGGGTCGGAGACTACGGTGTTGTATGTGAATCACCATGCGGAAGATCGGATAACAGGGATAGAGCGGTATTTGAAGTTGGAGAAAACGGATAGGTTTTAAAAGGAGCAATAAATCAGGCGCCGCACCGCAGTGCGTTGAACCCGGTCCCACCAGCACGCTGCGCGCCTCGCTCTGGTACCGCAAAAATTCCGTCAGCATCATAGGTCAGCGCCGGACGCACTGGCTCTGGGCTGCAAAAACCACAGCGGCAGCAATATGAGCATGACGACCGGCGTATTGATCCACAAGTGGCTATACATTCCGTTGGCCGCCGACACGCCGCTATCCAGGCAAAACCAGACGAGCACCGCCACCATGAGGGCCTGCTTGATTGCTGCAGTGCCCTGCGCCACATAGTGATAAATCGCCAGACAGAACAGCAAACCCCAGCTGGCGACCGTAGGCCCAAACAGCTGCAACAGGCTGCGCATCAGTTGGTCTACATTGGCCTCGAAACCCACATCAAAGGCAGCGTAAAGGCCGGCCACGTAGGGCGTCATCAGGCTTGTCTTGGCGAGAACTATAAACACCAGCCCGAGCACAAAGTGGCCCAGCCCCACCAGCATCAACCAGTAATACAAAACCTTTTGCATGCAGCACCGTCTTTTTAAAAAAGGAACATGGAGCGCAGGCTCCGTACTGACAGAGCCTGCTGAATCGTCATCAGGCCATTCGCTCACAGTAGTGCTTCAGGCCCCGCAGCCTGGCTACAACAGCCCTGCGAAAATACAGTGTCGCGAGGTACTCGGAAACCGGCGGCAAAGCCCAGGCTTTGGTTTTGATCGCATAGCGGAAAGTGGCTTGAGTAGAACTGGCATCAATGGGCTTGAAAACCCAACTGCCCGCGAAACTCTTGATAAAGACCGGCCCCTTGGTCATCACAATGGCCGCCCTGACAGGCGGCGCCAACTGGACAAACTCAACGTCCATCCGCAAGCCGGATTTGGCTATTACACGGGTTCTGACCCCAACCGCCAACTCGGTTGCGCCATCCAGCAGCTCGATTTTCTCAGGGAATGGATCCCACTCATAGCGCACTGCATAGTCTTGTGATGCGGAGTACACAACGGCCTGGGGTGCATTAATGGTAAGTTTGTGCTGGACTATGGCCATGACAGCATCTGTTTCTGCGTCAGTGTACCGGCCTTAAGCTGCGGGCGTTCGGTGCAACCCCAGCTTGGCATCAAGCAGCTATTGCGCATTGACGGTGCGGCCATTTGCCAACTCGTTTGCATCCGGCACCTCGTATCGCGGCTCCATAAACTCGAACATGAAGTCGGTCACCTCAAAGGCGTAAACGTTGGGGTCCTTTTCGGCATTTCGTTTTTCTACACGCTGTTTACGCACCGCTGTCGGCGCATTCAGATAGTGAACTTCGGCCTGCACTCCCAACGTCTTTGCCAACTCAGAGAAACGTGCCCTCTGTTCCTTGGTGGTGAACCCCAGGTCCAGAACCACATTGCCGTTCAACTGCAGAATCTGCTCGCAAACCTGCCAGATTTGTATGTAACAGCGATTCACCCGCTCGATCATCCAAGCGTAGTCGAGGGAGGTCATGTCCTTGGAAAACAGATTCTGCATCCAAGGATCGATAGAAAAGCGCACTGCGCCAATCTCCTTGGAGAAAGACAGGGAGTACGTGGTTTTTCCGACACCGGTAGGGCCGGTAACGATGATTAGCCTAGCCATAGCTTACGAGCCTCTGCTAATGCATAGCGCAATGCGCGCGGGTAATTTATCTCACAGAGTGTGCAAGATAGCCCTTCAAAACCGAGAGCCTGTTCTTTTGGGTCGTCACTCAGCTTGTCTCACCTGATAGTGCCTTTGCACATTCGCCGCGACCCTGCCCCATTCGGACGAGCTGACACTGATAATTGGGGCCAATGTGGATTAACACACCGTGAAGAAAGTCATTCTTCTTGGATTATGAAAGATATCTTCACTGATCCGGATGGCTTGCTCAAAAACCTCAGGGCTTTTCTACCGCCTCAACGCCCCAACATAACCACGTCGGCCCCTGGCACTAAGCGCGCCGCTTGCGAGCCAGAAACCGACGAAGCAGGAACGCAAGCCCTGCAACGACAAAGGACACCACGCATAGAACGCCCAAGGCCAGCGGGGCGGATTCATGGGTAACTACTACACCATCGAAGTACCGGCCCTCGCTGTTGTACGGGAGCCGCGCCAGACGAACACACAAGACGCCGAACAACACCCCGGCAGCAAGAGCTAACGCCAGAACGCCATTAACCAGCAGGGAAAGAATGTTCATTTCTTTCAGGCCCAACGTAGAGCTTTGCGGCAATTTTGTAGCCGTGAAGCGATGGAGAAATTGTCCGGCAAGAGCGATTTGTTAAATGGCATCACGCGGCCAAGCTCAGCATTTTCCTAGATATAGTGCGAGCCTTAAGAATCAATATTGCTGAAACAAGCAACTCCACTATCGTCGAAAGCATATTCGCTTTGTTTTCTTGGCTAAGATTCAGCGGCGCAAAAGCACCCTGACTACGCTCCGACATTTGCCAAAGGGTAGCCCAATATACGGCGTCGATTATTGCGAAATAGAGGTAATAGGTAGCTACAGCCAGTAACAAAACAGTCAGGCAGGACGGCGCATTCATTGGCTCGATCGGCTGGTCTATTTCTGGCTTCAAGATGGTTTTTGCCACCTTCATGGGGAAATACCACAAGAAAATTGCTACGAGAATCGGGATCACCACTGAAGAAATAGCAAAGGCCATAGACACGGTTAAGCCGCTTAGCTGCCCGGTCATAAGCCCTAACAAGAAAGAGGATTGTCGAAGAGCGAACAGAATCAACAGAACCGAAAAAATTCGAACGAGGATTGCGAGGTAGTGCGTAGGCTTCATGCCTTATGTCCTTTTAACGAGGCTGTAGAAAAACTCCCGAGCCTCTTTCAATTGGTGCGCCTACGCGAAATTTCAGAAGTTTTCCGATGACGAACGCTTCAGATTTCGAAAATAGGCGCTATTTTTAGTTCGTTTTTTTGACCAAAATTGACCAGTATAAAACCGTCGACCTTTTTCTACAGCCTCAACGCTGAGTTCAGCTTCAGTTTGTAAGTTGACGCTTTGTGGATTACTTTTGCGAAGCAAAACCACAAAACGGCGACTTGCAAACTGTCGAGTGCGCGAAGCGCACGGTGCTGCAACGATTTGTTAAATTTACTTATACAGAAAACCTTGGTTTTTTATTTGATTTAATGCCTTTTTTGCCAAGCGATAGCTTACCCATGAGAGCAGAAAAGGCGCGACGCAAATTAAAATTACCAGCCCATACACCAAGTAAATATTTGCTTCCTCCTTTACAGGAAGTTCACCAGTAAACATAGGGTATGCAAGACCATAGCATGCCCATATGCCTAAAAAGAACATAGATGGACAAGCAATTAGCATTAAAACAAAAATAATTGGTCTTTGAAGTCCTGCAACTGCCTTTTCAAAAATTTTTGCCATTCTTTTACTCGCATTTCAATTTAACGCCCGCAACACCGGGCAATTTGGAGCGCAGCGGAAAATTGATCCGCGTGCTTGCGATTGTATGGATAATTTCTGCCGTGTTTGGGTAAATTGAGGCCCACCCCCGACGGCCATCGGGGGCCTTCATGCAGTAGCTCGGTGTAGCGCCGGCTCCTCTTCCGAGAGACCGATAACAAGTGG